>LNFM01000004.1_pt1 | contig 717190 bp, 678 predicted proteins | sample 596031 | NCBI WGS metagenome assembly LNFM01 (sample SAMN04254537, study PRJNA301005) | activated carbon metagenome | isolation source: dual media filters at the Ann Arbor, Michigan drinking water treatment plant | place: USA: Ann Arbor
GCGCGACTCCGGGGACGATGACGGCCACCGCACACCCCACATCCACCCAAGCACCCGGGTTCCCAATGACCACGTAGCCCGGACGAGCGCCGCATGGCGCGACTCCGGGACCAGCGCTATCTCGGCACGCAGTCGACGTAGTAGGTCGTGACGTCGCCTTCCTTCTGGTCCACGAGACCATGGATCTCGGTCTCGAACCCGGGGAAGGCGGCGTTGAACTCGCGGGCGAACTGCAGGTAGCGCACGATCGTGCGGTTGAAGCGCTCGCCGGGGATCAGCAGCGGAATGCCCGGCGGGTAGGGCGTGAGCAGCACGGAGGTGACGCGCCCTTCCAGCTCGTCGATCGGCACGCGGTCGATCTCGCGGTGCGCCATCCGTGCGAAGGCGTCGGCGGGCCGCATTGCGGGTTCCATGTTCGAAAGGTACATCTCGGTCGTGAGCCGCGCGACGTCGTTCTTGCGATAGATGCCGTGGATCTGGGTGCAAAGATCGCGCAGACCCACGCGCTCGTAGCGCGGGTGCTTCGCCACGAACTCCGGCAGGACGCGCCACAGCGGCTGGTTCTTGTCGTAGTCATCCTTGAACTGCTGCAGTTCGGTCACCAGCGTGTTCCAGCGGCCCTTGGTGATGCCGATGGTGAACATGATGAAGAACGAGTACAGGCCGGTCTTCTCGACGATGACGCCGTGCTCGGACAGGTACTTGGTGACGATCGCCGCCGGGATGCCGGGTTCGGAGAAGTCGCCGTCCACGTCGAGGCCCGGGGTGATCACGGTGGCCTTGATGGGGTCCAGCAGGTTGAAGCCCGGCGAGATGTTGCCGAACCCGTGCCAGCGGTCGTCGGACGCGAGCATCCAGTCTTCGCGCGTGCCCATCCCCTCGCCCACGAGGAAGTCGGGGCCCCAGACCTTGAACCACCAGGACTCCCCGAACTCCTCGTCCACCTTACGCATAGCACGGCGGAAGTCGATGGCTTCCAGCAACGACTCCTCCACCAGCGCGTTGCCGCCGGGCGGTTCCATCATTGCGGCCGCCACGTCGCACGACGCGATGATCGCGTACTGCGGCGAGGTGGACGTGTGCATGAGGAACGCCTCGTTGAACACGTCGCGGTCGAGCTTCCGGTTCTGGGAATCCTGAATGAGGATCTGCGAGGCCTGGGACAGTCCGGCGAGCAGCTTGTGAGTCGACTGCGTGGAGACCACCATCGAGTCCTCGCAGCGCGGACGGTCTGCGCCGATGGCGTGGTAGTCGCCGTAGAAATCGTGGAACGCCGCGTGCGGCAGCCAGGCCTCATCGAAATGCAGTGTGTCGAGATGGCCGTCGAGCATCTGCTTGATGGTCTCGACGTTGTAGATGATGCCGTCGTACGTGCTCTGCGTGATCGCGAGGATGCGGGGCTGCTTGTTCTGGCCGCGCGCGAAGGGATTCGCCTCGATCTTCTTGCGGATGTTCTCGATGCGGAACTCTTCCAGCGGGATGGGCCCGATGATCCCGTAGTGGTTGCGCGTGGGCGTGAGGAACACCGGCACGGCGCCGGTCATGGTGATCGCATGCAGGATCGACTTGTGGCAGTTGCGGTCCACCACCACCACGTCACCCGGCGCCACCGTGGAGTGCCACACGATCTTGTTGGACGTGGACGTGCCGTTGGTTACGAAGAACAGGTGGTCGGCATTGAAGATCCGCGCCGCGTTGCGCTCGGAGGCCGCCACCGGCCCCGTGTGATCCAGGAGCGCGCCGAGTTCGTCCACCGCGTTGCACACGTCCGCCCGCAGCAGGTTCTCGCCGAAGAACTGGTGGAACATCTGGCCCACCGGGCTCTTGAGGAACGCCACGCCGCCGGAGTGCCCCGGGCAGTGCCAGGAATACGAGCCGTCCGCCGCATAGTGGGTAAGCGCCCGGAAGAACGGCGGCGGCAGCGACTCGAGGTAGGCCTTGCACTCGCGCACCACGTAGCGCGCGATGAACTCGGGCGTGTCCTCGAACATGTGGATGAAGCCGTGCAGTTCGCGCAGCACGTCGTTCGGGATGTGCCGCGAGGTACGCGTCTCGCCGTGCAGGAAGATCGGGATGTCGGCATTGCGGAAGCGGATCTCGCTCACGAAGCCGCGCAGATCGGCGATCGCCTTGTCGGCGGCCTCGGGCGAGGACAGTTCCTCGTCGTCGATGGACAGGATGAAACACGAGGCGCGCGACTGCTGCTGCGCGAACGACGACAGGTCGCCGTAGCTCGTGACACCCAGCACCTCCATGCTCTCGCCCTCGATGGCCTTGGCCAGCGCGCGGATGCCGAGACCGGAAGTGTTCTCGGAACGGAAGTCTTCGTCGATGATGACGACGGGAAAGCGGAATTTCATGGACAGGGACTCCAGCCGGGTCGCGGGACCCGGACGCTAGATTTTGGGCAGGGTGACACCGCTCTGACCCTGGTACTTGCCACCACGGTCACGGTACGAGGTCTCGCACACGTCGTCCGGGTCGCATTCGAAGAACAGCACCTGGGCCACGCCTTCGTTCGCGTAGATCTTCGCGGGCAGCGGCGTGGTGTTGGAGAACTCCAGCGTCACGAAGCCTTCCCACTCGGGCTCGAACGGCGTGACGTTGACGATGATGCCGCAGCGCGCATAGGTGGACTTGCCGAGGCACACCGTGAGCACGTTGCGCGGAATGCGGAAGTACTCGACCGTGCGCGCCAGCGCAAACGAGTTCGGCGGGATGATGCAGTACTCGCCCTTCACGTCCACGAAGGACTTCGGGTCGAAGTTCTTCGGGTCCACGATGGTCGAATTCAGGTTCGTGAAGAGCTTGAATTCCTCGGAGCAGCGGATGTCGTAGCCGTAGCTGGACGTGCCGAAGGACACCACGCGCTGGCCGTTCACCTCCTTGATCTGGCGGGGCTCGAACGGCTCGATCATGCGGTGCTCTTCCGCCATGCGGCGGATCCAGCGGTCGGACTTGATGCTCATCGGCGATCCACGGGCAGGGTGCCAGGGGCCGCAAGGGCCCGCCGGGCACGAAAAAGGTGGCGCAGTATAGCCCCGTGAAAGCCCGTCGCCGTCACGTGTTCTGGATGACGATCTTCGGGAAAACGGTGCTGGAGTCCTTGGCGAGTTCGGCGACCTTCACCGCCACCCGGCGGGCGATGTCCCGGTAGAGCCCGGCGACGCGCGACGACGGGTCAGCCACCACGGTGGGCGTGCCGGAATCCGCCTGTTCCCGGATTCGGATGTCCAGCGGCAGGGTGCCCAGCAGGCCCACGCCGTATTCCTTTGCCATGCGCTCGCCGCCGCCCGCCCCGAATACATGCTCCTCGTGACCGCAGTTCGAGCACACGTGGAGACCCATGTTCTCGACGATACCCAGAATGGGTACGCTCACCTTCTCGAACATCTTGAGGCCCTTCCGGGCGTCGAGCAGGGCGATGTCCTGGGGAGTCGTGACGATCACGGCGCCGGTCACCGGCACCTTCTGGGCGAGCGTGAGCTGGATGTCGCCCGTGCCCGGCGGCATGTCGACGATCAGGTAGTCGAGGTCGTTCCACTTCGTGTCCCGCAGAAGCTGCTCCAGTGCGCCCGTCGCCATGGGGCCGCGCCAGGCCACCGCCTGGTCGGGATCGATGAGCATGCCGATGGAGATGCCCTGGATGCCGTGATTCTCGAGGGGCAGCAGCTTGCGCTTGTCGCCTTCCTCCGAGACGCGGGGCTTGCCGGCCATGCCCAGCATCATCGGCTGGGACGGGCCGTAGATGTCGGCATCCAGCACGCCCACCCGGGCGCCTTCCTGCGCGAGCGCAAGAGCCAGATTCGCCGCCACGGTCGACTTGCCGACACCGCCCTTGCCGGAGGCCACGGCCACGATGTTGCGGACCCCTTCCACACGCTGGGCACCGCGGAGCGCCTGGTGCGCGACGATCTTGGAAGACACGGCCACGGTGACCTTTCCGGCGCCCGGAATCGCCTGCAAGGCTTCGGTCACCTGGGTGCGGACCGGCTCGAGCACGCTCTTCGCGGGATAGCCGAGGACGATCTCGACCGAGATGTCGGCGCCGTCCACCTGGATGTTCCGGGCTTCCTTGCCGGTGACATAGTCCTTTCCGGTCCACGGATCGATCAGGGTGGAGAGCGCTGCGCGCACGCTGTCGACTGTCGGCATTGTTACCTACCTCTATGATTTATCTTGAATTTCAGACACCGGGATTGTACACACTTTGATACAATCACAGCCTTTCCCGCAGAGCTTCCGTCCCATGCCCCGCCGTCTTCTCGTCACCTCCGCCCTGCCCTATGCCAACGGCAGCATCCATTTCGGCCATCTGGTGGAGTACATCCAGACCGATATCTGGGTCCGCTTCCAGAAGATGCGCGGGCACGAGGTCCACTATGTCTGCGCGGACGACACCCACGGCACGGCGATCATGCTGCGCGCCGAGAAGGAAGGCATCACGGCCGAAGCCCTCATCGACCGGGTCTGGGCAGAGCACAAGCGCGACTTCGACGGCTTCCTGGTGGCGTTCGACAACTACTACTCCACCCACGCCGACGAGACGCGCACCCTCTCGGAGGACATCTACCGCAAGCTGCGCGACCGGGGACTGATAGACGTCCGATCGGTCGAACAGTTCTACGACCCGGTCAAGTCGATGTTCCTGCCGGACCGTTTCATCAAGGGCGAGTGCCCCAAGTGCGGCGCGAAGGACCAGTACGGCGACTCCTGCGAAGTCTGCGGTTCCACCTACTCGCCCACCGACCTGAAGAACCCGTATTCGGTGGTGTCGGGCGCGACGCCCGTGCGCAAGGCCTCCGACCACTACTTCTTCCGTCTGTCCCACGAGGACTGCCAGCGGTTCCTGAAGAACTGGACCCAGACCGGGGAGCACCTGCAGGAAGAGGCGCGCAACAAGATCCGCGAATGGTTCGACCAGGGCCTGAACGACTGGGACATCTCGCGGGACGCCCCCTACTTCGGCTTCGAGATCCCGGATGCCCCGGGCAAGTACTTCTACGTGTGGCTGGACGCCCCGATCGGCTACCTCGGCAGCTTCCGGAACCTCGCGAATATGCGAGGACTCGACTTCGACGCCTTTGCCAAGCCGGGCAGCGACACCGAGATGGTGCACTTCATCGGCAAGGACATCCTCTACTTCCACGCGCTGTTCTGGCCAGCCATGCTGGAGTTCGCGGGCTTCCGCACGCCCACCCAGGTGTTCGCGCACGGCTTTCTCACCGTCAACGGCGAGAAGATGTCCAAGACCCGCGGCACGTTCATCACGGCCGGGAGCTACCTCACGCTCGGGCTCGACCCCGAATGGCTGCGCTACTACTACGCGGCCAAGCTGGGCCCGACGATGGAGGACATCGACCTCAACCTCGATGACTTCATGGCGCGGGTGAACAGCGACCTCGTCGGCAAGTACGTGAACATCGCGAGCCGCGCGGCGGGCTTCATCGCCAAGCGGTTCGAGGGCAAGTTGGCCGCAGGCGAGGAAAGTGCCGCGGTGCGTGCGCTGCGCTCGCGCGCCGAGACCATCGCCGGTCACTACGACCAGCGCGAGTACGCGAAGGCGCTGCGCGAGATCATGGCCGCCGCCGACGAGGTGAATCAGTTCGTCGACCAGGAAAAGCCGTGGGACCTCGCCAAGCAGCCCGAAAACGCGGCGCGCCTGCACTGGGTCTGCTCGCAGGCGGTCGAAGCCTTCCGGCTGCTCACGCTCTACCTGAAGCCCGTGCTGCCCGCCGTGGCGGCCCGCGTCGAGACCTTCCTCGGCATCGCCCCGCTCGCGTGGGAACACGCGGCAGCCGCCCTGCCCGAAGGCCACCGGATCGACGCCTATCGCCACCTCATGACCCGCATCGACCCGAAACAGATCGAGGCCCTGCTGGAAGCCAACAAGGAGTCGCTGCGCCCCACGGCCGACGCCCACTCCCAACAGCGCCACGCCCAACACCAGGAGACCGTCGTGACCCAGGAAGCCCCTGCCGCCACCCCCGCCCCCGCGGAACCCGGCAAGTTCGTCCCCGCGCCCATCGCGCCCACCATCACCATCGACGACTTCATGAAGATCGACCTGCGGGTCGCCCGCGTCGTGAAGGCGGAACACGTCGAAGGCGCCGAGAAGCTCATCAAGCTCACGCTCGACATCGGCTCCGAAACCCGGCAGGTGTTCGCGGGCATCAAGGCGCACTACGACCCCACGAAGATCGAAGGGCGGCTGGTGCTGATGGTGGCGAACCTGCAGCCCCGCAAGATGCGCTTCGGCGAATCGCAGGGCATGATCCTCGCCGCGAGCGGCGAGGACACCGGCGTGTACCTGCTCGACGTGGACAGCGGCGCCGAACCGGGCATGCGTGCCAAGTAGGAAGGCATGGACGAAGCCCGGATCACCCGGCACCTGTCGATCCGTGGCCGTGTGCAGGGGATCGGCTTCCGGGAGACCATGCGCCACGAGGCGCAGCGGCTCGGCGTGACCGGCTGGGTGCGCAACCGGTTCGACGGCAGCGTGGAGGCGGTGATCCAGGGCACCCCGGCGCAGATCGCCGCGATGATGGCCTGGACGCACGCCGGCCCGCCCGGCGCCAAGGTGCTGCGCGTCGAGGAATCCGCAGCGGACGGGCAGTTCGACCGCTTCGATCGTCTGCCCACCGCCTGAGCGGCGGGCCCTTGCGCACCGTGCCAACCCAAGCGCGTAGAATCCCGGCGACGCCCGCACGACCGGAGCGGAGCGAGGTTGTGCGGCGGTTCCCCAGGGAAGATCTGATTTCGGACAACGGAACGGGATGATCGGGATCCTCATCGTGGCTCACGGCACGCTCGGCGAAAGCCTCGTGCACTGCGCCTCCCATGTGATGGGCTCGCGGCCGCTGCAGCTCCTGCAGCTGGGCGTGGGCATGCATGACGATCCGGCGCAGATGTACCCGGCCGTGCTGAAACTCGTGCGTCAGCTGGACGACGGCAGCGGTGTACTCATCCTCACCGACGTCTACGGCGCCACCCCGAGCAACATCGCCAGCCGCGCACTCATTCCCGGGCGGGTGGAAGGCATCGCGGGTGTCAGCCTGCCGATGCTGGTCCGGGCCCTGACGTACCGCAACGAGCCCCTCCGTACCGTCGTCGCCAAAGCGATGTCCGGCGGCGTGGAGGGCGTCTTCAAGATGCCACCGGCGATCGAAAATGCAGCGACAGGAAGTTGAGATCATCAACAAGCTCGGGCTGCACGCCCGCGCCTCGGCCAAGCTCACGCAGACGGCCGCCCAGTTCCAGTCGGAAGTTTGGCTGGCGCGCAACGGGCGCCGGGTGAACGCCAAGAGCATCATGGGCGTCATGATGCTGGCCGCGGCCAAGGGCTCGAAGGTGGACATCGAGACCGAAGGCCCCGACGAGGCCGATGCGATGACGGCCATCCTGCAGCTGATCGCCGACAAGTTCGGGGAGGCCGAGTAGCCGCCGGGCACGAAACGGATTCCCCGTTCCCGGGCCGCCCTCACGGGCCGGCCCCTCACCCGCCGCACTCCCCTCTGGGATAGAAAGACATGTCCTTCACCCTCCACGGCATCGGCGTATCGAGCGGCATCGCGATCGGGCGGGCCCATCTGGTCTCCCACGCGCAGCTCGAGGTCGCCCATCTCGAGATCCCCGCCGACCAGGTGCTGTTCGAGCAGGCCCGCTTCGACGACGCCCTCAACAAGGTGCGCAAGGAGCTGTCCGATCTCGCCACGCACATTCCGGACAACGCGCCGGCGGAGTTCGAGGCCTTCCTCAACGTGCACCTGATGATCCTCGGGGACGAGACGCTCTCCGAGGCGCCGAAGGCCATGATCGCGGCGCAGCGCTGCAACGCGGAGTGGGCGCTCAAGCAGCAGATGGAAGCCCTGCTCGAGCAGTTCGACCAGATCGACGACGCCTATCTGCGCGAACGCAAGACCGACGTGAAGCAGGTGGTGGAGCGCGTCCTCGGCGCCCTCATGACCGGCGCGCCGGCCGCGCTTTCGGTGGTCCCGCCGGAGGAAGGCAGCATCCTCGTGGCGCACGATCTGTCCCCCGCGGACGTGATCCTCTACAAGCAGCACCGCTTCGCGAGCTTCATCACCGACCTGGGCGGCACCACGTCGCACACCGCGATCGTCGCGCGGAGCCTGGGCATTCCGTCCATCGTGGCGCTGCACCACGCGCGCCGGCTGGTCCGCGAGAACGAGACCCTCATCGTCGACGGCGCCCATGGCGTGCTCATCGTCGACCCCGACGAGACCGTCCTCGAGGAATACCGCCTCCGCCGCCACGAGTGGGAACTCGATCAGCAGAAGCTCCGCCGCCTCACCACGACCCGCGCGGCCGTGCTGGACGGCACGCGGATCGAACTGCACGCCAACATCGAGCTCAGCGACGACGTGCATCAGGCCCGCGAGAACGGCGCGGCCGGCGTGGGCCTGTTCCGCACGGAGTTCCTCTACCTGAATCGCCGCGACCTCCCGGGCGAAGACGAGCAGTTCGAGGCCTACCGCACCGCCGTCACCGCGATGGGACGACTGCCGGTCACCATCCGCACCTTCGATCTCGGCGCCGACAAGGAACTCGACGGTGCCGAGCGCGTCGCGCCGAATCCGGCCCTGGGGCTGCGGGCGATCCGGCTGTGCCTCGCCGAACCGCAGATGTTCCACCGGCAGCTGCGCGCCATCCTCCGCGCCTCGGCCTTCGGTCGCGTGAAGATCCTCATCCCGATGCTCTCGTCGATGACGGAACTCCGGCAGAGCCTGCTGGCGGTGGCCGAGGCCAAGGCCAGCCTGGACCGCGACGGCATCGCCTACGACCACGAGGTGCCCGTGGGCGGCATGGTCGAGGTGCCCGCGGCCGCGCTGTCGCTGGGCATGTTCACGCGCAAGCTCGATTTCCTGTCGATCGGCACGAACGACCTGATCCAGTACACGCTCGCCATCGACCGCACCGACGAATCCGTCGCGCACCTCTACGACCCGTTGCACCCCGCCGTGCTGAATCTCGTGGCGTCGATCATCCAGACCGCCAACAAGGCGGGCACGCCGGTGGCCGTGTGCGGCGAAATGGCCGGCGACGTCTCGCTCACGCGGCTCCTGCTGGGTTTCGGTCTGCGCCAGTTCTCGATGCATCCGGCGAATCTGCTCGCGGTGAAACAGGTGGTGCTCAAGACGGACCTCGACGAAGTCACCGTGCTGGCAAAGCGGATGCTGAAGACCGACGACCCCGAGAAGCTGCATTCCCTGCTGCTCAAGATGAACGCGCTCTAGCGCGCGCCCGGGCATGCAGATCGACTCCGAACAGCTCGCGCGGCATCTCGAGCGGCAGCTCGCGCCGCTCTACATCGTCTACGGCGACGAGCCACTGCTCGCGATCGAAGCCTCCGACCGCATCCGCGCCACGGCACGCGCCAAGGGCTACGCCGAGCGTGAAGTGCTGCAGGTCGAAGCCGGTTTCGAATGGCGCCGCCTGCACGCGAGCGGCGCGAACATGTCGCTCTTCTCCACCCTGCGCATGGTCGAACTGCGGCTGCCGACAGCCTCGCCCGGCGTGGAGGGCGGCGCGGCTCTCGTCGACTACGCCGCCGCGCTGCCCCCCGACACCCTGACTCTCGTCTCGCTGCCCAAGCTCGACCGGCGCGCGAAGGAAACCAAGTGGTTCGTGGCGCTCGAAGCTGCGGGCGTCGCGGTGCAGGCGCAGAAGGTCCCGTTCGATCAGCTTCCCGCGTGGCTGTCCGGCCGCCTGCGCTCGCAGGGCCAGAGCGCCGGGCCGGAAGTCCTGGAGTTCCTGGCAGCGCGGGTGGAGGGCAACCTGCTGGCCGCGCACCAGGAGGTACAGAAGCTCGGCCTGCTGTTCCCGGCAGGGCCGCTCGCCCTGGAGGACGTGAAGTCGGCGGTCATGGATGTCGCGCGCTACGACGTCTTCGGGCTGGGGCCCGCCATCCTCGACGGCGACGCCCTGCACTTCGTACGGATGCTGGAAGGATTGCGCGGCGAAGGCGCCGGCCTGCCGCTGGTGCTATGGGCCATCGCCGAGGAAGCCCGCGCCCTGCTGCGGGTGCAGTCGGCCGTGGCGGCCGGCGCCCCGGTCCAGCAGGCCATGCGCGACGCGAAGGTCTGGGGCGACCGCGCCCGGCTGATGCCCAAGGCTCTGCGCCGCTGCTCCGGCCCACAACTCATGGCGGCGCTCGGCCAGGCCGCGCGAATTGACCGCATCGCGAAGGGCGTGGCCCGGGGCGATGCCTGGGACGAACTGCGGCAGCTGGGCCTGCGGCTCGCCGCGCCCGAGACAGTCCGGCTCGCCACCGAATCCAGTTAGAATTCAGGGCTCTTTCCCCAGCGAGCGGACCATGGACGTCCAGAGTTACATGCACGGCATCGGCAGGGCGGCCCGCACAGCCTCCCGCGAGATGGCCCGCGCCGAGACCCGCGCCAAGGATGCCGCCCTGCTCGCCATCGCCGATGCCGTCGAGCGCGAGGCAAATCGCCTGCTCGACGCCAACGCCGAGGACGTCGCCCAGGCCCGCGCCAAGGGTCTCGAAGACGCGATGATCGACCGCCTCACCCTGAGCCCGAAGAGCGTGAGCCAGATGGCCCAGGGCCTGCGCGAAGTCGCGCAGCTGGTGGACCCCATCGGCGAGATCACCGACCTCCGCTACCGCCCCACCGGCATCCAGGTGGGCCGCATGCGGGTGCCGCTCGGCGTGATCGGCATCATCTACGAGGCCCGCCCCAACGTCACCGCCGATGCCGCGGCCCTGTGCCTGAAGAGCGGCAACGCCGCCATACTGCGCGGCGGCTCGGAGGCCATCCGTTGCAACCAAGCCATCGCCGCGTGCGTCCACGAAGGGCTGCGTGCCGCCGGCCTCCCCGCCGCCGCGGTGCAGGTGATCGAAACCACCGACCGCGCCGCGGTGGGCGAACTCATCACCATGAAGGACTACGTCGACGTGATCGTCCCGCGCGGCGGCAAGGGCCTCATCGAGCGCATCAGCGCCGAGTCGCGCATCCCGGTCATCAAGCACCTCGACGGCATCTGTCACGTGTACATCGACGACGAGGCGGATGCCGACAAGGCCGTGCGCGTCGCGGACAACGCCAAGACCCAGCGCTACGGCACCTGCAACACGATGGAAACGCTGCTGGTGCACGGCGACATCGCCCAGCGCGTGCTGCCGCCGCTCGCGAAGATCTACGGCGACAAGGGTGTCGAACTGCGCGGCTGCGACCGTGCGCGCGCCGTGATCCCCGCCATGAAGCCCGCGACCGAGGAGGACTGGTACACCGAGTACCTGGCGCCGATCCTCAGCATCCGCATCGTGGACGGCCTCAATGCCGCCATCGAGCACATCAACACCTACGGCTCGCAGCACACCGATGCCATCGTCACCGAGAACTACACCCGCGCCCGCCGGTTCCTGCGCGAGGTGGATTCCAGCTCGGTGATGGTCAACGCGTCCACGCGCTTCGCCGACGGCTTCGAGTACGGTCTCGGCGCCGAGATCGGCATCTCCACCGACAAGCTGCACGCACGCGGCCCCGTGGGCCTCGAAGGCCTCACCTCGCTCAAGTTCGTCGTCCTCGGCGACGGGCACGTGCGGGGCTGACGCATCCATGGCTTCCTGGAGCTGGCTTCGACACGCCCCCTGGGGCGAGATCGCGAAGGCCGCGGCGCGCGTGCCCGCCTTCGTGCGCGATCTGCGCAAGGACGACGACGACGAGCCCGCGCCGGCACGGCAACCCGCGGCGGACGTGCCGCCCGATGTCGCGCAGCTCAAGTTCGAACTGGAGCTGGTCAAGACCAATCTCGAACGCCTTCGCGTGCACTCCGAGTCGCAGGCGGCCGCGCTGGACCAGCAGGCCCGGGCGCTCTCCGAGAGCTTCCAGTCCATCTCGTCACGGCTGCGGACACTCACCTGGCTGGCATCGGCCGCCCTGATCGCGGCGGGCATCGCCCTCGCGGTGGCGCTGCTCCGATAGCCCGCCCTTCACCCATTCCCAAGAGGAGTCCCCGTTGAGCAACCTGGTCGAAGTCCGAGTCCCCGACATCGGCGATTTCAAGGATGTGCCGGTCATCGAGATCCTGGTGCAGCCCGGCGCCACCGTGAAAGCCGAGGATTCTCTCATCACGCTGGAGTCCGACAAGGCGACGATGGAAGTCCCCGCGCCCACCGCCGGCGTGATCCGCGAGATCAAGGTGAAGGTCGGCGACAAGATTTCGCAGGGCACGCTCATCGCCATGCTCGAAGCCGCCGACGCTGCCGCTGCCGCGCCTGCCCCCGCCGCGCCGGCCCCGAAGGCCGAAGCGCCGAAATCCGCTGCCTCCGCTGCGCCCGCGCCCGCCCCGGCTCCGGCATCGTCCGGACCGGTCGAGAAGGGCGACATCCACGCCGAGGTCGTCGTGCTCGGTTCCGGCCCCGGCGGCTACACCGCGGCATTCCGTGCCGCGGACCTCGGCCGCAAGGTCGTGATGATCGAACGCTACGCCTCGCTCGGGGGCGTGTGTCTCAACGTGGGCTGCATTCCCTCCAAGGCGCTGCTGCACGCGGCGCGCGTGATCTCCGAGGCCGACGAGATGTCGCACTTCGGCGTGAAGTTCGCGAAGCCCGAGGTGGACATCAACGCCCTGCGCGGCTGGAAGGACGGCGTGGTGGGCCGGCTCACCAAAGGTCTGGCCGGTCTGGCCAAGCAGCGCAAGGTGGAAGTGGTGAGCGGTGTCGGCAAATTCACCTCGCCCCACATGATCGAAGTGACGGCCACCGACGGCACGAAGAAGCGCGTGTCCTTCGACAACTGCATCATTGCAGCGGGCTCGGCCGTCGCCCGGATTCCCGGCTTCCCCTATGACGACAAGCGGCTGATGGACTCCACCGGCGCGCTGGAACTGCAGGAGATCCCGAAGCGCATGCTCGTGATCGGCGGCGGCATCATCGGCCTCGAGATGGCCTGCGTGTACGACGCCCTGGGTTCGCGCATCACCGTGGTGGAGCTCGCCGACGGACTCATCCCCGGCGCCGACCGCGACATCGTGAAGCCGCTGCACAAGCGCGTCGAGAAGCGCTACGAGTCGATCCTGCTCAAGACCAAGGTCGCGAAGCTGGAGGCGACCCAGGCCGGGCTGCGCGCCACCTTCGAAGGCGACGGCGCGCCGGAACCGCAGACCTACGATCGCGTGCTGATGGCCGTGGGCCGCCGCCCCAACGGGCGCGACATCGGTGCCGATGCCGCGGGCGTGACGGTGAACGAGCGCGGCTACATCCCCGTCGACAAGCAGCAGCGCACGAATGTGCCGCACATCTACGCGATCGGTGACGTGTGCGGAGAACCCATGCTCGCCCACAAGGCCACCCACGAAGGCAAGCTGGCCGCCGAAGTGATCTCCGGCCACAAGGTCGCGTTCGACGCCCGCACGATTCCGTCGGTGGCCTACACCGATCCGGAAGTTGCATGGATGGGTCTGACCGAGACCCAGGCGAAGGCCCAGGGCATCGAGTACGAGCGTGCGGCGTTCCCGTGGGCTGCCAGCGGTCGCGCATTGGCCACCGGTCGAGACGAGGGCATGACCAAGCTGCTGTTCGAGAAGAACACGCGGCGCCTGCTCGGCGCGGCGATGGTCGGGCCCAATGCGGGCGAGCTGATCGCCGAGACCGTGCTCGCGCTGGAGATGGGCGCGGACGCCGAGGACATCGGCCTCACGATCCATCCGCACCCGACGCTCTCGGAGACCGTGTTCTTCGCCGCCGAGATCGCCGAAGGCTCCATCACCGACCTCTACATGCCGAAGCGCTGATCGTGTCCCTCCTGGAAGCACCGGGCTTCGTCCCGCTCATCGCCCCGCCCGAGGCGCACGAAGGCGACGCGTTGTGGTTCGTGTTCCGCGGCAACCTCATGCTCGTGCATCGCAACGACGAGCGCGTTGAGCTGCCCGTGGTCTCCCGCCCCCAGGCGCTCGGCGTGGAGCCGATGCGCACACAGTACCTGGGGATGCTGGAAGGTCGCCACTGCTTCTCGGCGGAATGCGACGAGCGCACCGAGCCCCACGACCATCTGCGCTGGGCGGGGCTGCGCAGCCTGTTCGGCATCATCGACGACGCCACCTTCCTGCTCGCGGGCCGGGCGGTGCAGATCATGGACTGGGACCGCTCCCACCAGTTCTGCGGCCGCTGTGGGACGCCCACGGAGCGCAAGGCCGGCGAGCGATCGCGCGTGTGCCCCGCCTGCGGCCAGACGCACTACCCGCGCCTCGCGCCTGTGGCGATGGCACTGGTCCACCACGGGAGCGAACTGCTGCTCGCGCGCTCGCCGCATTTCCCGCCGGGCATGTTCAGCGCCCTCGCCGGATTCGTGGAACCGGGCGAGAGCATCGAGGAATGCCTGGTGCGTGAAGTGAAGGAAGAGGTTGGCGTAGACGTCACCAACCTGCGCTACTTCGCGAGCCAGCCCTGGCCCTTCCCCCATTCGCTCATGGTCGCATTCCACTGCGACTACGTGTCGGGCGAGATCGTCCCGCAGGAAGGCGAGATCGAGGCCGCCGACTGGTTCTCGCGAGACCGGCTGCCGGTGCTGCCGCACCGCCTGAGCATCGCCCGCCACCTGATCGAAGACGCGCTCGCGGCTCTGCCGTGACGTCCGCAGCGGCACGCGCGCGACTGCGCACGATCTGGCTGGTCCTCGGCTGGGGGGGCGTCCTGGCGGTCGCGTACTTCTCGCTCATCCCCCATCCGCCGGAACTCAAGGTCGAGCAGGGCGACAAGATCCAGCACTTCCTCGCCTACGGTTCGCTGATGCTGTGGTTCTCGCAGATCATGGTGACGCCGCCGTCGCGTCGGCTGGCGGGCGCAGCGATGGTCGCACTGGGCATCGGGCTCGAGTTCGCCCAGTCGCTCACCGGCTATCGCTTCTACTCGTACGCCGACATGGGGGCCAACACGCTCGGCGTCCTGCTGGGCTGGCTCGCAGCGCCGCCGCGCGGCCCGAGGCTCTTCGACTTCGTACTCGCGAGAATGCCCGTCGGCCTTCGCTGACGACGCTATATCATCCGGCATATTCTGCGCGGCCCCCGTTGCGCGGAGCATCGCGCCGTCTCCGATCCGCATTCTTCCGGCATTGCCGACTGGCAGCCCGTTCCCATGGCCTCCGACATCTTCATCAGCTACGCAAGGGAGGACCGCGCCACCGCGCAGTCCCTGGCGGACGCGTTCGTCGCGAAGGGCCGGAGCGTCTGGTGGGATCGCGAGATCCAGGGCGGCAGCGCCTTTGCCACGGAGATCGAGAAGGCCCTGACGGGTGCCCGGCTGGTCGTGGTGCTGTGGTCGCCCGACGCCGTCTCCTCCGATTTCGTGCGGGACGAAGCCCGCCGCGCCATGCGCAATGGCAAGCTGCTTCCGGTCCGCATCGCCGAAGTCGACCCGCCGCTCGGCTTCGGCGAGACCCACACGCTCGATATGCTCGGCTGGGATGGCAGCAACGACGCGCAGGACCTCGTCGAACTGCTCCGCCAGGTCGCCGAGCGCCTGGACGGGCGGGACACCTCACCCGCGCCGGGGCCGAGGCTCTCGGGCGGCGGCGGCAAAGGCCTCGGCAAGGTGTGGATCGGCGGAGGCGCGGCGATCGCCGCGGCAGTGGCCGGCGCCATCTGGTACCTGAATCAGCCCGACGAGAACCTTCCCAAGGGATGTGCGCCGCCCTCGGGCAGCGCGGTGTGGGCGGAACTCGACGAGGGCTACGGCCTGCTGCAGAAGGGCGATCTCGCCACGGCGCGCTCCACCTTCAACCGCATCCTCTCGGCGGAATCCGAGTTCGCCCGTGCGCGCTTCTACCTCGCGCAGGTGCTCATCCAGACCGGCGAGAACGAGATTGCCCGCGGCATGTTGGACGGCGTGCTGAAGCAGGTGGGCACCCAGACCCACTGCGCGCTCGACGAGGGCGAGGTCCGCAAGATGCGCAACTGGCTCGCCAATCTCCAGTCGGCGTCCGACGAACCCACGCCGCTGCCTCCGAGGCAGGTGGCGACCACAGAGTCGCCGGCTCCGGTGGAATCGCCCGCAGCGGCCCCCGCGGATCCAACGCCCGGCACCGGCTCGGGGAGCGGTTCGGGCGCCGGCCGGACACCCGACGACATCACGATCGTATTCCGGCCCGCATTCGGGCTCGGCGACAAGCCTCGCGAACGCATCGCGCCGGCCGCACCGACCGCCGCCGTCGTGGAATCCGCCGTGGAAGCCGCGTTCAGCAACGACAAGGATCGCCGCGTCGCCGCCACGACCGGACTCGTCGTCGATCCGGAAGCGCTGTCGGACGCCGTGCCGCTCGTGCTCGCCAGGGCGGCGAAGATCGAAACCGCACCCACCGCACCGGACAAGGACGAGATGTCTGGCGTGATCAACGCGATGGTGCTGCTGCAATCCGCCACGCCGGCCACGCTGAACGCGAACCGCGCCGCGATCGAATCCCTGCTCGCCAAGGCCAGGGACAATGGCGGCCAGACCGCCGCCCAGGCGGACCGCGTCGCACAGGCCCTGCGCAAGGCCGACGGCCGCAAGCCGCTCGCCTACGTGCAGATCGTGGATGACTCCCAGCGCGCGTTCGCGACCACGCTCGCCAAACGCCTGCGCGCGGCCGGCTACGAGGTCCCGGACTTCGAGCGGGTGGGCAATCGCGCGCCCGCGGGTGTCAGCGAAATCCGCATCCAGGGCCGCAGCGATCGGGAACTCGCCCGATGGATGGCACAGACGATGACGAAACTCGAGGCGGGCGAGGTAAGGACGCGCGCCCTGCGCAAGGTGAACCCGTCGAACGACACCTTCGAAATCTGGCTGGCTCGCGAACTCTGCGCCCCCGGGACGCAGCGGCCCGCGAGCTGTGAGTGAAATCGGCTGCAGGCAGGAGACATTGCATGAAGAGCACGATCGGCGAGATCGTAGGCAAGACCATCGCCGGCGTGGTCGTGGCCTACAACGCCCACGAACCGCGCAAGCAGGTGTTCCTCCGGTTCCACGACGGCACCTATCTGGAGTTGTGGGGCGAGAGCTTCAACTGCACGAGCGCCATCGACCGGGGTGGAATGACGGACATCCTCGCGTACACGAAAGCGATGGGCGCCTACAGCGTGGACGTATACCCCGCCGAGCACAACGCCGCGGCGCCCTGAGCGCCGGCTGAGCGACGCGATGCAGATCTGGGTCGACGCCGACGCGTGCCCCGTCACCGTCAAGGAAATCCTCTACCGCGCGGCAGAGCGCGTGCAGTGCCAGCTCATACTGGTTGCCAATCAGCCGCTGCGCACACCGCCGTCGCCGTGGATTCGCAGCGTTCAGGTGCCGAGAGGTTTCGACGTGGCGGACAATCACATCGCCAACGCGGTCGCACCGGGCGATCTCGTGGTCACGGCAGACATCCCGCTCGCCGCTTCTATCGTGGAACGTCAGGCATTCGCGCTGAATCCCCGCGGCGAGTTCTACAGCCAGGAGAACGTGCGCGAATTGCTCGACATGCGCAATTTCATGGATACGCTGCGCAGCGCCGGCGTGCAGACCGGCGGGCCGGAGGCGTTGTCCCAGGCGGACCGGCAGCGCTTCGCGAATCGTCTCGACCGCTTTCTCGCAGGGCACACGGGCAAGTAGTGTCGCCGGGCTGACGTGTGTTTCGTGCCGGTCGTGAGAGACCTGCTTGTAGAATCCGGGCCTTCCCCCAACGACGACCGCACGGAGCCCCGCGATGCCCACCCTCTCCCTCGAACGCGCCCAGGACCTGATCGCGCGCGCCATGGCCAAGGCCACGGCCGACTACCGCCGCCCCATCTGCGTGGCCGTCGTCGACGAGCGCGGTCTGCTGCTGGCCTTCGGGCGCATGGACGGCTCGCCGGTGCGCAGCGTGCAGATCTCGCAGGGCAAGGCCTACACAGCCGCCCGCATGGGCGTCACGACCGAAGCGGTGCTCGCCCGCCTGCATCGCGAACAGATCGAGATCGGCTACTTCTGCGATCCGGCCCTCACCGCACTGCCCGGCGGCTCGCCGCTGAAAGACAGCGCAGGCGCGCTGCTCGGTGCCGTCGGCGTGAGCGGTCTCACGTCCGCCGAGGACCAGACGATCACGGACTTCATCGCGGCGCTCGTCGCGTCGTGATGCCTGGCCGTCGTCCCTGCAGCGCGCTGCGTCGATCGCTCGCGATCCTCGCTGCGGCATTGCTCGGGCCGGCGATGGCGCACGGGGCCGACGGCGACCCGGCGGCGGGCAAGCGCGCCCACGTGGACAGGCAGGTGCAGACGCGCGATCTCACCGACGACGCGATCTCGGCGCTCGCCACTTGCTTCGCCTCCCGCGCCGGCCTTTTTCTGCGATGAGCGCTGACCAGTCGGTACGCGAGCTGGTGCTGGACCGCAACAAGGTCCGCAACGCGCTCGACCTCGCGACGACCGAACGGCTGCTCGCCGAAGTCGCTGCGGCCGATGCGGACCCCGCCGTGCACGTGATGCTGCTGCGTGGCGAGGGTGCGGGCTTCTGTGCCGGCAGCGACGTCAAGGAGATGGCGCAGGCCTCGATGGACCAACGCGTGCACGTCGCCGCCCGCAAGGGCGCCCTGATGAAGGCGCTGGCCGACACGGACAAGCCCGTGGTGTGCGCCGTGCACGGTTTCGCGCTGGGCGGCGGCTTCATGCTGGCGATCGGCTGCGATGCCGTCGTGACCGCCGAGGACGCCACGTGGCGTTTACCGGAAGTGGAACTCGGATTCTTCCCGCCCTGGGGGATCGACGCGCTGACGCTGCGCGTGGGCACGGCCCGCGCGCGATGGCTCACCTGGGGAACGGATGCAATCTTCGGCAGCGATGCCGTCGCTCTGGGCCTGGCGGAACGCGCGGTCCCGGCGGGGACGGTGCTGAATGAGGCGCGCGCATTGGCGGCTCGGCTGGCGTCACTCCCGCCCGAGTCTGTCCGCGCCACGAAACGCTTCTATCGCGAGCGCGCGGCCGGCGTCGGGCTGGACGACATCGCTCGCGAAACCTACCGGCGCAACTGCGAAAGCGGTTCTGCTCAGGCGGCGTTCGGACGATTCACGAAGTCTGACGCCTGATCGGCACGCCCGGTCAGGGCTTCCGAACGCCGGCACCGCCCAGTTCCACCGCCACCACAACCGGCTGCCAGCGCCGCACCACGCGCAAGGTCACACGGTCCCCGGGGCGGCGGGAGGCGACGAATGCCACCAGCCCCTTGGCGTCGGTAACCGGCTGATCGTCGAAAGCGGTGACGACATCCCCCGCCTTCAGGCCCGCCGCCGCGGCGGGACTCCCCGGCACGACGTCCCCGACCAGCGCCCCGCGATCCACCCGCAGCAGTTCGATATCGGCGGGATCGACATCCCGGGTGGCCACGCCCAGCACCGCCCGGGCGGCCGGAGCCGGTTCCGGCGGTGGCTCTGTCTGCGCGCCCACGCCTCCAGGGGGCTTCCCCTCGGGCTCGAGCAGCGCCGCACGTTTGCTGTCGTACTCGGCCCGGGTGATCACGCCGTCCTCCAACGCCTGCTCGAGCGCGCGGAGCCGGCGCTTCAGCGCTGGCGAAGTGGCCCTGGCGGCGCGCGCAGCGTCGTCTTCGGCGAACGCGGCACCGCCTGCGGTCAGGCCGAAACCCGCTCCCAGCAGAGCGTGAAGCCAGCGTCTGCGGGCGCGGAAAGAGACGGGAACGACTGGGCCGGGCATGACGAAGACTCCAGGAAACGGGAGGGCAATCATAAGGGCACCGAGTTCGGGCGGCCACATGGACAAACCCCGACAGATCTGCGGCGGCGCTGGCGCTCCTTCGCACAATGCGCCCATTGCAGCCCGGCCCGGGGTAGCATTCGCGACCCCGAGAACCGAACCCCGGCGGACGCATCCAAGCGTCGGGGCAAAACACTTATCGCCGAGAGGAATCCATGGAACAGAACAAGAGGCGGTCGCTGCTCAAGGCGGCCATCGCAGGAGCCGCTCTGGGCGGCGTATCGCTGCCGGCACGCGCGGATGTGGTCCGGGTCGGGCATGTGGGACTCTCCTTCTACGAGGTCACCGCCCACGTCATCCGCTGGTTCCTCGAAAAGCAGGGCTGGAACGTCGCGTTGGACTCCGGCAGTCACTCCAACATGTTTCCCAAGGTCGCCAAGGGGGAGGTCGACCTGTTCGTGGCCGCCTGGCTGCCCTACGCGCACGCGGACTACTGGCAGGAGTACGGGAAGGATCTGGTCAAGGTGAGCACGCTGTTCGAGGACGCCCAGCTCTACTGGGCTGTGCCCGATTACATACCGGCCTCGCAGGTTGGCAGCGTGCAGGATCTCACGAAGCCGGAGGTGGCCGCCCGCATGGTGAAGACCATCCGCGGCACGCTGCCCGATTCCGGCCTGATGATCGGATCGCAGAAGATCTTCCAGCACTACGACCTGAAGGGCTCGGGCTACGACCTGGTTCCGGGTCCGTCGAAGGAGTGGCTGGCCAACTTCAATGCCCGCATCGAAGCGAAGGAGTGGTTCGTGATGCCGCTCTGGCGGCCGCAGTACCTCAACCGCCAGCACAAGCTGCGCGTGCTTCAGGAGCCCAAGGCGTTCCTGGGCGGGCCGAACAGCGCGTATCTCGTGGCTTCGCAGGACTTCTGGAGCCGCCTCGACAAGCGCAAGAAAGCGATGCTCGCGCGCATGGAACTCTCCCTGCGTTCCGTCACGCTGATGGACTACTGGGTCAACGTCGAGGGCATGACGCCCTCCGCCGCAGCCCGCCAGTGGATCGGCACGAACCCTGACACCGTGGGTTTCTGGATGGCCGGTCCGGAAGAGAACTGATCGGAATTCGCACGGCATTCGCCTGCATGCATCACCGCCCGAGGCGCGCTGCCTCGGGCTTCCTCCTCGTGCCGCACTGCATCACAAGCACCTGATCCGATCTCGCGGAACCTCCCGACTGTTGCGGGATGAATCTTCCGTTTCGTCGCCGGCATCGCAGGCGACATTCCTGCAGCAAAGCCCGCAGCACTCTGCCCTCGCGAGTGCCAGGAAATCTTTGTCACGCGGCATTGACACTCGCGCTGCAACATCGGTACTTTGACTTTGCCCTATGCAGGCAAAGGCAGGACGGTGTCACCCCGCGCGAACCTTCCGAGTCACACAGGCGAGGACAGCGCACTCCTGCCACCCACAAACGACGACCAGGGAGGTACGCGCATGGAATACAACATCCTCAAGCATTTCCACGGGCTGGAGCACCAGCCGCTGGACCCGTTCAATGCCGATGAAATCGGCACCTCGCTGTTCATGGCCGGCAACATGGGCCCGAAGATCTCCGAAAAGATGGATGGCTATGCCGCAGCCGCCGGCATGGGCCGTCGCAGCTTCCTGAAATCCTCGCTCGGCTTCTCCGCCGCCATGCTGGCCGCGAACGAAGTCACCGGCATGAAGTTCTTCGAGGTAGGCGCCGCCGAGGCTGCCGACTTCGACGCCAAGCAGGAGTCCTTTCAGGTTGCCCGCGCCAGCAGCGACTTCGTGGTGGACGTGCACACCCACGTCTGCACGCGGCCCGGCCACTATGTCCTGGGCGAGAACACCTCCGAGCGCGGCATGTGGTTCGTGCAGCTGCTGGATGACCTCGGCAAGGCCTTCGGCCTGCCGAACGGCACCCGCGACATGAACGTCGAGAACTACGGCAAGCTCATCCTCGAGAAGAGTGACACCACCGTCGGCATCTTCAACCCCTTCGGCTTCCGCGAGCACTACGGTGATCGCGACATGATCCCGATGGATTACCAGGTTCAGGTCCGCAACAACTGGCCCAAGTCCACGATGATGCTGGCCGGCGGTCTCACGCCGAACCAGGGTCTGGGCGTCACGCTCGACCGTCTGCGCAACTACGCGGAGCAGTACAAGGTGTCCGGCCTCAAGCTCTACACCTTCGACGCCACCGAGAAGAAGGGCTGGTGGTTCGACGACGAGAAGCTCGCCTACCCGATGTGGGAAGAGTGCCGCAAGCTGGGCATCAAGAACATCGGCTGCCACAAGGGCATCCCGTTCGGCCAGTTCTATGCGCGCTACGCCCACGCCGAAGACTTCGATGCCGCGGCGGACGACTTCCTCGACCTCAACTTCATCGCGTACCACTCCGCGTGGCCCTACCACGCCGAGCTGGCCGCCCTGAAGGGCTTCAAGCCGCAGCGCAAGAACCTCTACTGTGAAGTCGGTTCCACGTTCGCCGCGACGGTCACCAGCCGTCCGCTCGAATGCGCCCACGTGCTCGGCACCCTGCTTCGGGACCTCGGCCCCGACTACGTGCTGTGGGGCACCGACTCGCTGCTCTGGGGCAACCCGCAGTGGCAGATCGACGCGTTCCGCAAGTTCCAGATTCCCGACCAGCTGGTCGAGGGCTACGGCTATCCGAAGATCACGCCTGAAATCCGGCGCAAGGTCTTCGGCGAGAACGCCGCCCGCATCTGGAACATCGACAAGCAGAAGGCCATGCAGGCCAAGGCCGAAATCATGGCCACCGCGACTGCCTGAGCATTCTGAAAGCTGCACCCGGGGGGCTGGCTTCGGCCAGCCCTTTTTTCACCCGGCTGAATAGAGAGACCCTGAAATGCCCACCTACGAATACGCTTGCGATCCCTGCCTCGTCATCTACCAGACCCGGCACAGCATGAACGAGAAAGGCCCGCAGTCCTGCGACCGCTGCGGCGGCGGACTGCGCAAGGTGATCTCGGCACCGAGCCTCAACACCAAGCGCTACTCCGGCCCGACTGAAGCCAAGTACGCGAAGCTTTCCGAGAGCGACGAGATCAAGAAGGAAGCCCAGCTCCAGAAGGTTTATGAGACGATCTGGGTTCCTGCCGAAGTGAAGCACAGCCCGTGGGAAGAGCACGACCACTGATGACCCGCCGCACCGTCGCAGGCACCCTGCTCGCGGCGCTGCTGGCCGCATCGGCCGGGCTCATCGCGAATGACGTTCCGTCGCTCGCGCCCGAGTTTCTGACGGCCGGCCCGTTCACCTCGCCGGAGACTCGCGCCGCCGCCTTCCTGCTCCCCATCGCCATGCTCGATGCAGAGCAGAAGGAAGCCTTCGCCGCCGGGAGAGAGCAGTTCAACGAAGCCTGGGTGGTCGCACCGGACCCCGACGGCGTCTGGGGCCTGGGCCCCACCTTCAACGAAGACCGCTGCGTCCGCTGCCATCGCGACAACGGCCGCTCGGCCGCGCCCGCCAACGGCAAACCCGGCGACCGCGGCTTCCTCGTGCGGCTCAGCATTCCCGGCACCACACCGGAAGGCGGGCCCAAGCCCCATCCCCGCTATGGCGACCAGTTGCAGAACCGCGGCATCGACGATCGCGTCCCGCCCGAAGGGCAGGCGGTCGTCCACTACACCGAGCGCATCGTGAAGCTCGCCGACGGAGAAGAAGTGAGCCTGCGTGTGCCTCGTATCGAATTCCGCGAGCTGCGCTTCGGCGAACTCGGTCCGGACACCCTTACGTCACCGCGCGTGGCGCCCGCGATGATTGGCCTGGGCCTGCTGGAGGCCGTGCCCGAAGCCGATCTGCGGCAGATCGCCGAGAGCCAGCCGGCTCACGGCATCAGTGGCAAACCGAACATCGTGTGGGACGTGGAGAACGAGATCAAGGTGCTGGGTCGCTTCGGCTGGAAGGCCAACCAGCCCAACCTGCGACAGCAGACCGCCGCCGCCTTCCACGGCGACATCGGCGCGACGACCTACCTGTTCCCCGAAGAGAACTGCCCGGCTGCGCAGACGCAATGCCTCGAAGTACCGTCGGCCTCCAAGTGCGGCGGTCAGGGCGGGTGCACCGGCAACACCTATCGGCCGGAAGTCATCCCGAGCCGGCTCTCCAACATCACGCTTTACTTGCAGGCGCTGGCCGTGCCGGCCCGTCGCAACCCGACCGACCCTGCCGTGCAGCGCGGCGAGAAGCTCTTCGCGCAAGCGAAGTGCGCGGTGTGCCACGTGCCCGAACTGCGTACCGGGCCGAAGCACGCCATTCGCGCGGCGGCGAACCTCGCCTTCCGCCCCTACACCGATCTGCTCCTGCACGACATGGGCGACGACCTCGCCGATGGGCGCCCGGACTTCCTGGCCGACGGCCGCGAATGGCGCACCGCGCCGCTGTGGGGGGTGGGTGTCCTGCCGGCCGTCAACCAGCATATGGACCTTCTCCACGACGGCCGCGCACGCAACGTGACCGAAGCCATCCTGTGGCATGGCGGTGAAGCGAAGGCGTCGCGGGATGCATTCGCGGGGATGAGTCGGGAAGATCGGGCGGCGATGGTGAGGTTTGTGGAGTCGTTGTAGCAAGGTTAGGGGCGTGCTGTCGGCGCAAAGCCGCGCGAAAGGCCCTGTCTGTCCGAGCGCCTCACCGCCTCCCTTTCACCAGCTCGTCGAACATCATCGACTCCGTGAGATCGTCGTCATCGGGTCGCTCGACCCGGTAGTACTTGATGCTCGCCTTCAGGTAGTTCACGTCCCGGAAACGCACGACGTCGGTCTTCAGCTCCCGGAGGACGGCCTTCATTTCGCGCAGGTCGGTATCCAGGGTCCGCGAGACCATCGCGGGGGAGAAATTGCGCGGAACCCCGCCGGGCTGCGTGCGCAGGAAAGGAGATGTGACTTCGACGAGTTCTTCCTCCAGGCGCGCCAACTGCTCCGCCAGCACGAGGTTGTAGTGCAGGAGACGGCCACGCGCGAGGCTCGCCAGTGCGCTGGCATCGAGTTGTTCGATCTCCAGCTGCAGCTCGAGCAGGGCGAGCAGATCGCCCGCCTCGTAGGCCTGGTTCACGCGCTGCATCAGCGCGGTCTTGCGCACGCGTTCGTCGGGGTCGAGTTCCCGGTCGGGGTGCAGTTCGCTCGCGAGCTTCCGGTACACCGCGCGCACGGCGGCGCTGGCGCCGCGTTCGGCTTGCTCCGCGAGCGCTTCCCTCGCTGCGGTGTCGGGGTTCGCTCGCTTCTTCCGGCTGGCGGCTTCGGCCTCCTCAGCCCTGGCGCGCTCCATCCGTTCCCGGATGCGGTCCTCCAGGTCTTCGGGGGAGCTCATTTCGGCATCCTCGTCGAGATCGAACGCCTCCACGGCCATGGCACGCAGCAGCGTCGACTCGGCTTCCTGCACTTCCTCGAAGCTCATCTCGCTGTACTTGTCGTGCAGTTGCACGAGTTCGGGCTCGTCCCCGGACTCGAGGAGCATGGACAGCTGCCCCATGAGGATGTCTTCCACCTTCGCCTGCTGCTTGCGAGTGAGTTCCCCGCTGTCCATCGCGCGGTCCAGGACGCGAACCAGGGCAATGCGCTCCTGCCGCAACTTTGCGCTGAGGGGCTCCCACTCTTCGGCGCATCGGCGCTGGTAGATCGGCACGAAGGCGTGCCACTGTGCGAGTTCCTGGCGAATGGCATCGATCCGCGCGATCAGCTTCTGGAACTTCTTCTGCTCCGGCGTCAGTCGGCTCGACCCGCTTCCCATGGCCAAGGCGCGGGACACACTCGACGCTTCGGCCGACGGGTCTGCGCGGGGGACTTTCTTCGCCATCGACGATTCCTTGATTGCGCGGCCCGGTCCGGCCGCTCGAAAGCTGGAAGCATAGGGTATCGCGAGTGGACGTCCCGGCGGGACAACGGGCGGCCAAGTCGCCGGGTTCCACCATCACCTGGAGGGGGTGAAGGGACAGGGGATGCTACGAAGCTAGACCTGACCCCGGCGTTCCGAAGCTAGACCTGACCCCGGTGTTCGTCACCGCACAGAGTGCAGGGTGAGCAGAGCGCCATGATGGGTGGGAAGACAAGCACTGGAATGGGAGTATGACCTTGAGCAACAAGATGAACCGTTACGCGGTCGCCTCCATCTCGCTTCACTGGGGCATGGCGCTGCTGATCGCGCTGATCTATGCGCTGATCGAATTGCGCGAGATGTTTCCGAGGGGGAGCGATTTTCGCGAGGCGATGAAGGCCTTGCACTTCATGCTGGGGCTCTGTGTCCTGGCGCTGGTGGCGGTTCGCATCTGGCTCCACTGGGCCCACCCGGCGCCGCCCGTTCAACCCCCGCCTCCGCTATGGCAGAAGCGCGCGGCGACGGCGATGCATCTGGCACTCATGCTCTTCATGGTGGCGACGCCGATACTCGGGTGGCTGCTGCTGAGCGCCGAAGGCAAGCCGATCCCGTTCTTCGGGCTCGATCTTCCCCCGCTGATCGGGGTGAGCGAGACGGCCGCCGGCTGGAGCGAGGAGCTGCATGAAGCCCTCGGAACGATCGGGTACTTCCTGATCGGCCTCCACACGGCAGCGGCGCTGTACCACCACTACTTTCTCCGGGACAACACCCTCCGGCGGATGGTGCCGCATCGCCTCTGACGGCGTCGTCCGAACCTCGGCTGAGCAGGGGCCGGGTACCTTCACCTGCCACGGAAAAAAACGGGGCGCCCGAAGGCGCCCCGCTTTCATTGCACTGCGACCGCGAGCTGCGGGTCAGAGGTTGCCGCGCCCCATCTCGGCCTTGATGTACTCGGCCTGACGGATGGCCAGGGCCACGATGGTGAGCGTCGGGTTCTCCGCCGCGCTGGTCGTGAACTGGCTGCCGTCGGAGATGAACAGGTTGCCGACATCGTGCGTCTGGCCGAAGCCGTTGCACACACCGGACGCTGCATCGCTGCTCTGGCGACACGTACCCAGGTTGTGGGTGGAGGAGAAAGGCATGCGCGTGTACACCTTGCGCGCACCGAGCGACTCGTACAGCGCGGTCGACTGCTTCCAGGCGTGCTCGCGCATGGCCTTGTCGTTCGGGTGGTCCTGCTTGTGGACGTGCGCCACCGGCATGCCGAAGCGGTCCTTCGTCTTCGTGCTGAGCGTGATGCGGTTGACTTCCTGCGGCATGTCCTCGCCCACGATCCACAGGCCCGCCACGTTGCGGTAGGCCTCGATGTCCCGGGCGTACTCGCGACCCCAGGCACCCGGTTTGGCGTAGGCGGGATAGCCCGGCATGCCGAAGGCCGGCAGAGTCTCGAGCTCATAGCCGGCCACGAAGCCGCGGCGGTCGTTGTGCACGGACTCGTCGCGGATGATGCCGGCCATCTGCGTGCCGCGGTGCAGGTTCACTTCACCGGGCATCACGGCGTACACGGCGCCCGTGAGGTGCGGCATGTAGTTGCGGCCCACCTGACCGGAAGAGTTCGCGAGCCCGTCGGGGAACATGGCAGACGCCGAGTTGAGCAGCAGGCGCGGCGTCTCGATGGAGTTGCCGGCCACGCAGACGATGCGCGCCTTCTGCTCGCGCATGACGCCGTTCGCATCCGCGTACACCACACCGGTGGCCTTGCCGCTCGCGTCGTGGTTGATACGGATCACCATCGACTCGGGGCGCAGCTCGAAGTTGCCCGTGTCTTCCGCTCTCGGAATCTCGGTGTACAGCGTGGACCACTTGGCCCCGATCGCGCAGCCGCTCATGCAGAAGCCGATCTGCCGACAGGCCGGTCGACCATCGCGCACCTTCGAATTGATGGCCATGTTGCCGGTGTGATAGTCCTTGTACCCCAGCTTCTTCGCGCCGGCGGCCAGCACCTGATAGTTGCTGTTGCCGGGCAGACGCGGAATGCCATGCGTACCGGTGACACCCATCTTGTCCTCGGCGCGGTCGTAGTAGGACTCGAGGTCTTCGTACGAGATGGGCCAGTCATCCAGGTTGGCACCGACGACGCGCCCGTAGTGGCTGAGCGCCTTGAACTCGTGCGGCTGAAAGCGCAGCGAAGCCGCCGCCCAGTGCACGGTGGTGCCGCCCACGGTCTTGCAGATCCACGCGGGGAATCCGGGGTCCAGATCGCCGGAGCCTTCGCGCGGGTCCAGCCAGGAAATCTTGCCGAACATGTCGCCGTCGTTGGTGATGTCACCCAGCGTCAGACGACGCCCTGCCTCCAGACAGACGACCTTCACACCTTGTTGTGCAAGTTCGTTGCCCAGCGTTCCGCCGCCGGCGCCCGAACCGATGATGACGACGACGGAATCGTCGTTGAGATCGAATTTGGCCATGTCTCCCCCTCAGTCCTTCGGCAGCCAGCTGATGTCGTCGAATCCGCGCTCGATGTACCCGCCCTTCTCCACGGAGGAGCCCTCGTAGCCGAAGATCTTCCACACCTCGGAGTTGCCATAGAGCCCGCCCAGCGTCTCGCCGTACATGTAGCTGAAGAAGGGGGACTTCTCGATGGCCTTGAGAATTCGCACGCGCGACTTCTCGGGCAGTTGCGCGAAACCGGCGCCGTTGAAGTTCTGCGCGGCCAGCTTTTCCATGCGCGCAATGCCGTCGGTCACGAGCTTCTTGGTTTCGGCGCTGGCGTCGGCACGGCCGTCGACGTTGTTCACGACATTGCCGTAGAAGGCATCTGCCAGGAAGTCATGGGGAAACAGCGTGCGAGCCATGGCGAGCAGCGCCCGGCCTTCGGTCTCCGACAGTGCCTTCAGGTGATGAGCCGACCACGCCGCGGACGAGAAACCGGCCAGGCCCGCGCCCACGGCCACCGACATGAAGGCGCTGCCTCCTGCCAGCCTCAGGAACTCCCGACGCCGGAGTTCGAGTTCTTCGTTCAACATGTTCTTCCTCCAGGGATCATTCTGCTTTTCGCTCCCGGCTTCTATGCCGTCCGTGCACCGCAGGCGGCACGCAGGCGATTGAACAGGCTTCGCTCGCCGTCCGGGAATCCGGCGAACCGTGTGATTTAAGGGACCGCACACGTTCGCGTCAAGGGCAAAACCACGCGTCGGGAACTCTCGGTAGTCTTTCCGGAAATCGCTATTGCGATGCGTCATGACCACAAGGACCTGCACCAGAAGGAGATCTTTCCGGGCGGACGACCTGCAGAGGCAACACGATGTCGCATCGCATCAATGCAACAACGTCGCGCCTGAGCGGATCAGCGCGGGGCGTTTCCCCGGGCGGCCACCCGCCTCCGCGCCTCGAAAACCTCCCGCTCGCACCACAGCAGGAAGCGGCGCGCCTCGGCGTCCGTGCGCTTGCCGAGCAGTTCGCGCAGACCCGATTCGGATATCCACGGCCCCGACTGACCGGGCAGCCGGTCGCATTGGGTGGCGTCCAGGCGTCGCAATGCCCTGGCGCCATCGCGCCAGTTCAGGCTGGCGAAGACGTCCTCGGCCTTCATCCAGAAGACGTCGTCCACCTGCCGATAGCGCACGCGATGCATGTCATAGCGGGACACCTCCGTGCCGGCGGTTTCAGATTCAGCCTGACGCCGCAGCAGGAACACGAGATGCGGCACGAGCTCGAGGAGCACGCCGGAGATGGCGATGGCGAGAAACACGATGGACGGCGGCGTCACGCCGGCCAGATAGAAAAGCGCCGCGAGAACCGCGGCGCTCAGGGACAGCTGGCGGTACCAGCCGCTCACATCAGATCACACCGGTACGCTGCAGCTCCGCGATGCGCGCGTCGGAATGGCCGAGCCCGCGCAGGATCTCGGCCGTGTGCTCGCCCGGCGCGGGCGCAGGACGCTCGACCTCGAACACGAAGTCCGTGAGCTTCAGCGGCAAGGCGATCTGCAGCACGTCGCCTTCCGTCGGATGGGGTGCGCGCACGATCATGCCGCGTGCCTTGTGCTGCGGATCGTCGATGGCTTCGTCGAAGGGGCGAACGGGGCTCACGCAGCAGTCGTGACCTGCGAAGGCCTCCACCCACTGCGCCTGAGTCCGCGAGGCAAAGATCGTCCGCAGAGCCTCGATGGCCGGCGCGGGGTCGGCTCCAGCAGCCCAGTGATGCGGCTTGAGGTCGGGTCGGCCGACCACGTCGCAGACCTCGTTCCAGAACTTGGTTTCCAGCGCGCCGACGGCCATGAACTTCCCGTCTGCGGTGCGATAGACGTGATAGCAGGCCTCGCGACCGGAGAGCAGGTCACTGCCACGCGGCGTCGGCGCACCGTGATTGGCCACGGCAGAGAGCGCCTGCACGTTGTGCGCGAGAACACCTTCGCTCATCGCGGCATCGACATAGCGCCCCTTGCCGCTGCGTTGCGCGTCGAACAGCGCGGCGAGGATGCCCATCACCGGCACGAGCGCGCCACCGAGGATGTCGGCAATCTGGAAGTTGGGGATGACCGGGTCGCGATCGGCCTCGCCGATCTGATCGGTAAGGCCCGCATAGGAGCAGTAGTTGAGATCGTGGCCGGCCAGCTCGCGATACGGGCCGGTCTGGCCGTAGCCGGAAATTGCGCAGTAGACGATCGCGGGGTTCACCGCCCGGGCCGCCTCGTAGCCGACGCCGAGACGGTCCACGACCCCGGGCCGGAAGCCTTCGACCACGATGTGCGCGTCACGCACGAGCTCGAGGAACAGCGCGACGCCTTCGGGCTTCTTCAGGTCCAGCTTCATGCCGCGCTTGTTGCGGTTGATGGCGAGGAACACCGGTGCGGTCTTGCCGGGCGGCGCGCCGAGCGTGCGGGCATAGTCGCCCAGGCCCGTGTCTTCGATCTTGATGACATCGGCGCCGAGGTCGGCGAGATGCAGCGTGCACACGGGTCCGGGCAGCAGACGGGTGAGATCGAGCACGCGAATCCCGGAAAGCGGTTTGGTGGCCATGAAGTCGGGACCCGGTCAGAGGCTTTCGGGGGCGGGCTTTCGGTCGGCCGCCCACTGCGGCCAGCGCTTGCGCACGAGATCGCCATCGGCGGCGTACATGTGGCAGGTCCCGATGAGTGGCGGTCGCTTGCCGTCGGAGCCGGAGGGCTTCGCGCGTTCCCGCGCGCCGTAGAGCGTCTGGTACACGGTGGTGGCGATGGGGCCCAGCAGTTCCACCAGGTGCGTGCAGCCTTTGGTTCCGCCCAGCAGTTCACGCGTCTTCAGCGTGAAACCCGGCTTGATGTGCAGGCCCTTCAGCGCCTGGAAGTTCGGCGTGATGGCGGCGCAGCCATAGTAGGGCCCCCAGTCGGTGACGACTTCCACGTCGTGAATCAGCAGGTCGATGTCGACAGTCAGGCGGATCCACATCTCGTGCATCGGCTCCCCGGCAGGCAGCACGTTACCCGGCCGGTCCATGTTCGGCACGTCGAATGGCTTGGTGTCGACAAGATGGCCTTCGATGTCCCACAGCCCGTCGTCGCGGTGGTATCCCCGGCACTCGACGGTTCGAGTGTGCTTGAGGTGGCGGGGTGCGGGAGCGGACAGCGGCATGGTGGAATTCCTGGTGCGGTGAATCGGGAGCGAGCGGCCGGAGGCGCGAGGGCGTGAGTGCTTCGCCGGTCAGACGGGAGGCGTCAGCGGCGTCTGTCTCGCCGCCACACGCGCGAGCACCTCGCGCTTGTCGCGGTTCGACAGTCGCGACCACACGGCAATCTCGTCGATGGTTCGAAAGCAGCCGCGGCACAGGCCGCTGACCGGGTCCATGGTGCAGACCTGCACGCAAGGGGAAGCTACGTCGTCGAAGGGAGTCATGGTGATCACGGGTTCAGGCGGCCTGACGGCGCGCGCGGGCAGCCAGCGCCCGGCCGGCGCGGGAAGCGTTGGGACGATCGATGGCCTGGCAGATGAACTCGCCGGCCTGCGCGAGCTTCGTCATGTCGACACCGGTCTTCACACCGAGGCCGTCGAGCAGATAGAGGACGTCTTCGGTCGCGACGTTGCCCGTGGCACCGGGCGAGTAAGGGCAACCGCCCAGCCCCGCGACGGAGCAGTCGAACGTCGCGACACCGAGATCCATGGACGCCAGGATGTTGCCCAGCGCCTGTCCGAACGTGTCGTGGAAGTGCCCGCCAAGTTTTTCCACCGGCACTTGCCGCGCGACCGCTTCGATCATGCGCTGCGTTCGCGCGGGGGTGCCCATGCCGGTGGTGTCCCCCAGCGAGACCTCGTAGCAGCCCAGATCGAACAGGCGCTTCGCCACGTGCGCGACGGCCTGCGGGTCCACGTCACCCTCGTAGGGACAGCCGACCACCACGGACACGTATCCGCGGACGCGCAATCCCTTCGCCAGCGCCGTTTCGCACACCGGCGCGAAGCGGTCGATGGATTCGTCGATGCTGCAGTTGATGTTCTTGCGGGAGAAGGACTCCGTCGCGGCGGCGAACACGGCGACTTCCTCCGCGCGGGCCGCGATGGCCGCCTCCAGGCCCTTCATGTTCGGCACGAGCACCGGGTAGCTGACACCCGGTTTGCGGCGGATGCGCGCCATCACCTCGGCGGCGTCGCCCATCTGAGGCACCCACTTGGGTGACACGAAGCTCGTGGCTTCCACGGCGGGCAGTCCCGCATCGGCGAGCCGTTCGATGAGTTCCACCTTCACGTCAGTGGGCACCATCGCCGCCTCGTTCTGCAGGCCGTCGCGTGGCCCCACTTCGACCAGCCTCACGGCCGCCGGATACTTCATCCTCGTTTCTCCCTCGCTGCGCTCAGCGCCCTTCGAACGCCAGCAGTTCCACGCCTTCGCGCACCTGGTCGCCCTTGGCGAAGAACACTTCCTTCACGACACCGTCCGCCGGCGCGGCGATGGTGTGCTCCATCTTCATCGCCTCGATCAGCATGAGCGGGGCACCTTTCACCACGGCGTCACCGACCTTCACGAGCACGTCGATCACCGCGCCGGGCATCGGCGAAACGAGCGAGCCTTCGTCACCGGCTTCGTGCGCGGCGTCGGTCACGGCGAGTTCCAGCCGGTGGCTGCGCCCTCGCGCGAACACGGTGAGTTCAGTCCCGCGGCGCACGACCTGCGCCAGCATGCGCGCGCCATCGATCTCCACGGCGATGGCGCCGTCGGCATCGACCTCACCCGAGACACTGCGCGAGCCGCCGGGCAGATCGAGCACATACCCGTTCGGACGATAGTGCGCGGTGACCTGCACCGCCGTGCCCGCATCGACGAAACCGATGACGTGGTGGTTGTCCTGGTTGAGTCGCCAGCCGCCGGCGCCGTGCCACGGCGAACCAGGGTCGGTGGAGTGGCTGGCGCGCTGCTGCGCGGCCTGCACCACGCGCAGGCACTGATCGAGCGCCGCGATGGCGAGGACTTCGTCGTCCACCGGTTCCTGCGCGGGCAGGAGTTCCGCCTGGTAACGCTCGATGAGCCCGGTGTCGAGCAGACCGGGTTCGCGGTGCGCCAGCGCGAAGGCACGGTGCGAAACCACCGCCGACAGGAACTGCAGGTTGGTGGCGAGCCCCGCCACCTGATAGTCGGCCAGCGCCTGGCGCAGCCGGCGCAGGGCGCTGTCGCGGTCGGTGTCCCAGCAGATGAGCTTGGCGATCATCGGGTCGTAGTGCACGCCGATCTCGTCGCCTTCCCGCACGCCGGTGTCCACGCGCACGTGGCCGGATGTCGCCGGTTCCTGCAGATGCTCCAGACGGCCGATCGCCGGCAGGAAGCCGCGCGCGGGGTCTTCCGCATACACGCGCGCCTCGATGGCATGCCCGTGGATCGCGAGTTGTTCCTGCGCGAGCGGCAAGGGCTCGCCCCCGGCGATACGAAGCTGCCATTCGACGAGATCGAGCCCGGTGATCATCTCGGTGACGGGATGCTCCACCTGCAGGCGCGTGTTCATCTCCATGAAGTAGAACTCGCCCTCGGAATCGAGGATGAACTCCACCGTGCCCGCCCCCACGTACCCGACCGCCCGCGCGGCGGCGACGGCGGCCGAGCCCATCTGGCGACGGCGCTGCACCGTCATGCCCGGCGCAGGCGCTTCCTCCAGGACCTTCTGGTGACGGCGTTGCACGGAGCAATCGCGTTCGAACAGGTGCACACAGTTGCCGTGAGTGTCGGCGAACACCTGCAGTTCCACGTGGCGCGGGCGCAGCAGGTACTTCTCGATGAGCAGATGGTCGTCGCCGAAGGACGAGGCGGCTTCGCGCTTCGCGGAGGCGATCGCCGCGGCGAGTTCGGCAGGCTCGCGCACGATGCGCATGCCCTTGCCGCCGCCGCCGGCGGACGCCTTGATCAGCACGGGATAGCCGATGCGGTCGGCCTCGACGGCAAGGCGGGCCGGGTCCTGCGAATCGCCGTGGTAGCCGGGCACCAGCGGCACGCCGGCCTTCTCCATGATGGCTTTCGCGTTGCTCTTCGAGCCCATCGCGTGGATCGCCTCGGGCGGCGGGCCGATGAACACGACGCCGGCTTCGGCGCAGGCGCGCGCGAAGTCCTCGTTCTCCGAGAGGAAGCCATAACCGGGATGCACGGCCTTCGCACCGGAACGGCGGGCGACGTCGAGAATGCGGTCGATGCGCAGATAGCTGTCGCGCGCGGCGGGCGGCCCGATGAGATAGGCCTCGTCACAGGACTCGACATGCAGCGCCCTGGCATCGGCTTCGGAGTAGACGGCGACGGTACCGATGCCCATGCGACGCGCGGTGCGGGCGATCCGGCAGGCGATTTCGCCGCGGTTGGCGATCAGGATCTTGTCGAACATGGCGAGGTCAGGTCAGTTGCCTTCGGACGGCGGCACCCACGACGGGGTGCGCTTCTCGAGGAAGGCGGCAATGCCTTCGCGCCCTTCGGCACTGGCGCGGGTCCGGGCGATACGCTGTGCGGTGTCTTCCACGACGGCAGTTTCGATGGGCCGTCCGGCCACGGCACGGATGAGGTCCTTCGCGGCGCCGATCGCCTTGGGTCCGCCCTTCAGGAGCTGGTCGATCAGCGCATCGAGACTGGAGTCGAGCCACTCGGGGTCCACGACTTCGGACACGAGCCCCAGGTGATAGGCCTGCTCCGCCGGGAAGCGCTCGGCCGTCAGAAAGTAGCGGCGAGCCGAACGCTCGCCGATCGCGCGGACCACGTAGGGGCTGATGACCGCGGGGATGAGGCCGAGACGAACTTCCGAGAGCGAGAACGTCGCGCCCTTCGCTGCCACCGCCATATCACAGCACGCGACGAGTCCGACCCCGCCGCCGAACGCGTGACCCTGCACGCGCGCGATGGTGGGCTTGTGCAGCCGATCGATGGTGCGCATGAGCTCGGCAAGCTGCAGGGCGTCGCGGAGGTTGTCGCCTTCCGTGTAGTGCGCCATGCGCTTCATCCAGTTGAGATCCGCGCCGGACGAGAAGCTCTTGCCGTGCGCCGCCAGCACCACGACCCGCGCAGCGGGGTCGTCGTCCAGGCTGCGCATCACACGCGTGAGTTCGGCGATCAGGGTCTCGTCGAAGGCGTTGTGCACGTCCGGCCGGTTCATGGTCACGGTCGCGACGCCCGTCCGGGACACGTTCAGTTCCACCACCTTGTCACTCATCGGCTCGTGCCCTCGCTCTCAGTTCATCCCGGAGCTTTCCGGGGATGCGGTTCCAGTGCAGGTCCATCAGCGCGCCCTGCAGCGCGTAGAGCATCACAGGCGTGACGTTGTAGCCGAGCTTGCGCATCATCCGGAACGCATTCACGGCGCCCACCTCGTGCAGGTCGCGGCGCGTGTGGACACCGATCGCCGCCAGCCATTTCACGGACTGCGGCCCGATGTTCTTCATGGATGCGACCGGGGCCTCGGTCTCTGGCGTGGTGGCGGTCAAGTCGCTGTGTCCTTCATTCGTGTCGCCAAGGGCATCACATCCGGAACACGCCGAACGTCGTCTTCTCGACCGGGGCATTCAGCGCGGCCGACAGGCCCAGCCCCAGCACCATGCGGGTGTCGGCGGGATCGATCACGCCGTCGTCCCACAACCTCGCGCTTGCGTAGTAGGGGTGCCCCTGCGTCTCGTACTGCGAACGGATGGGCGCCTTGAAGGCTTCCTCCTCGTCCGCCGACCAGTTGCCGCCGCGGGCCTCGATGCCGTCGCGCTTGACGGTCGCGAGCACGCTCGCCGCCTGTTCGCCGCCCATCACGGAGATGCGCGCGTTGGGCCACATCCACAGGAAGCGGGGACTGTAGGCCCGCCCGCACATGCCGTAGTTGCCCGCGCCGAAGCTGCCGCCCACGATCACCGTGAACTTGGGCACCTTCGCGCACGCGACCGCGGTGACCATCTTGGCGCCGTCCTTCGCGATCCCGGCGGACTCGTACTTGCGGCCCACCATGAAGCCGGTGATGTTCTGCAGGAACACGAGCGGAATGCCGCGCTGCGCGCACAGCTCGATGAAGTGCGCGCCCTTCTGGGCGGACTCCGAGAACAGGATGCCGTTGTTGGCGACGATGCCGACCGGATAGCCGAACACATGCGCGAAACCGCACACCAGGGTCGTGCCGTAGTTCTGCTTGAACTCGTCGAGTTCGCTGCCGTCGACGATGCGGGCGATGATCTCGCGCACGTCGAACGGCTTGCGGGCATCGGTCGGGATCACGCCATGCAGTTCGGAGGCGGAGAAGAGCGGCTCCCGCGGTTCGCGCAGCGCGACGTCCGGACGCTTCACGCCGTTCAGGTTGCCGACGATGCCGCGCGCGATGTCGAGCGCGTGGGGATCGTCGAGCGCGTAGTGGTCGGCCACGCCGGACACTCTCGTGTGCACGTCGGCCCCACCAAGATCTTCCGCAGAGACGACCTCGCCCGTAGCCGCCTTCACCAGGGGCGGGCCGCCCAGGAAGATGGTGCCCTGGTTGCGCACGATGATGCTCTCGTCGGACATGGCCGGCACGTAGGCGCCGCCTGCGGTGCAGGAGCCCATCACCACGGCGATCTGCGCGATGCCCTGCGCGGACATGTTCGCCTGGTTGAAGAAGATGCGGCCGAAGTGATCGCGATCGGGGAACACATCGTCCTGGTTGGGCAGGTTGGCACCGCCCGAGTCGACGAGGTAGATGCACGGCAGGCGGTTCTGCTGCGCAATCTCCTGCGCGCGCAGGTGCTTCTTCACGGTCATCGGGTAATAGGTGCCGCCCTTCACCGTGGCGTCGTTGGCCACCACGACGCACTCGCGCCCGTTCACCCGTCCGATGCCGGTGACGATGCCGGCGCCCGGGGCTTCGTCGTTGTACATGCCGTGCGCCGCGAGCTGGGACAGCTCGAGGAATGGCGAACCCGGATCGAGCAGCCGCTGCACGCGGTCGCGCGGCAGCAGCTTGCCGCGGGCGGTGTGCTTGTCGCGGGCCGACTGTCCGCCCCCCAGGGAGACACGGGCGACCTGCGAGCGCAGGTCTGCCACGAGCGCGGCCATGGTCTCGGCGTTGCGCCGGAAGTCGTCGCCGCGCGGATTGAGCTTGGAGCGGATCTGGGTCATGGTGACGCGGGAGTCTTCGCTATTCCTTGAAGGTCTTCTCGGCGACGGCACCGCCGCCCTTCTTCCAGCCGTTGAAGCCACCGTCGATGTGGCACACGGGCTCCAGGCCCATCTGCTGCACCACGTCCGTGGCCAGCGCCGAACGCCAGCCCGAGGCGCAGTAGAACACGAACTCCTTGCCGGAACCGAACACTTCCTTGTAGTACGGGCTCGCGGGATCGACCCAGAACTCGAGCATGCCGCGCGGCGCGTGGAAGGCGCCGGGAATCATCCCGTCGCGCTCGAGTTCGCGCGGGTCGCGCAGGTCGACGAACACCACGTCGTCCCGGCCATGCTTCGCCTTGGCTTCGTCGAGACTGATCGTGCGGATCCTGCCCCGGGCTTCCTCGACCAGCGTCTTGCAACCCTTGGTGATGGCCATGTCTTCTTCTCCCTGGAATGTTCGATCGATGAAAACTAGGTCTGCGCGCCGGTGAGCCAAGGCTCGAGGACCGGCGCACGGTAGTCGCGGAGTGCGGCAATCAGCTCGTCCGGCGAGGCGATCGTGGACACGATGTCGCGGTGCTCGGTGCGTACGAAGCCGGCCTCGTGCGCCCGGTCGATCATCGCCACCATGGGCTGGTAGTAATGGTGGACATCGACGAGCACGCAAGGTTTCGCGTGCATGCCGAGCTGCGACCAGGTGACGATCTCGCAGAACTCCTCGAAGGTGCCGAAACCGCCGGGCAGCGCGACGAACGCGTCGGACCGGTCGGCCATCTTCTGCTTGCGCTCGTGCATGGAACCCACCACGACCAGTTCGGTGAGCCCCTGGAACGCGACTTCCCGGCGCGCCAGCGCTTCCGGAATGATGCCGATCACACGGCCCCCGGCGGCCAGCGCGGCTTCGGCCACGGCGCCCATCAGGCCGACGCGACCGCCGCCGTAGACGAGTTCCATGCCGTTCTCGGCCAGGATGCGGCCCACCGCCCGGGCGCTCTCGACAAAGCGCGGATCATGGCCGGGGCTCGACCCGCAGAACACGCAGACGCGACGGATGGCCACTAGAAACCGCCCAGTTCGAGCCAGCGGTCGATCTGGTCGAAACGATCCAGGCCCCAGAAGGGCTCGTCGTCCACGAACACGAAGGGCGAGCCGAACACACCGCGAGCGATGGCGGCGTCGCCTTCGGCCTTGGCCTTCTCCTTAACCGCGGGATTCTCCAATGCGGCCTGCAGTTCCGCCGCATCGTGACCGAGTAAGGCCGCGATGCGGATGGTGTCGGACGGGTTCGAGATATTCACGTCGTCGACGAAGTAGGCATGGAAGAGCCGCGCGGCCAGGGCCTTCGCGGCCGCAGGGTCCTTCGCGTCGAGCCAGTAGAAGGTGCGCATCGGCGCCTGCATCGCCACCGGAAACACGCTGGGAGGACGATACGGAATGCCGTGATAGCGCGCGCTGCGCTGGAAGTCGTGCTTCGAGTAGTCGCCCTTCATCGGGATCATGGGCAGCGGCGGCTGGCCGGTGACCTTGAGCGCCGCACCGAGCAACATGGGCCGCCACTTGACCTCCCGGCCGTGACGCGCCGCAAGGGCGTCGATCTTCGTGCTGGCGAGATAGCCGTAGGGCGAGGTGAAGTCGAAGTAGAAGTCGAGGGCGGCGGCCATGGCGGGTTCCGGATCAGCGCTTGGGCGGGACGGTGACGTTGTTGAGCTTGGCCTGCGCCTCCACCAGCGAGGCGAGAAGCTTGTCGGGGGCGCCGAAGCCCAGCGCGAGCGCCTGATTGAGGCTCTGGTTAACGGCGCTGGACACCACGCCGGCAAACTTGGCTTCGGTCATTTCCTGGATGAAGTAGCGCACGTCCTTCGCGGCGTTGGCCAGCGCGAACTTCATGCGAGTGAAGTCGCCTTCCGAAGCGCCGCCCGCCGCCATCTGGAACATATTGGAGTTGACCGGGCCCACGCTCACGAGCTTCACGAGTTCGCGCGGATCGAGCCCCAGCTTTACGCAGGCCACCACCGCCTCGGCGTAGAGGCTCACCGAACCGATGGACAGGAAGTTGTTCACGAGCTTGAGCGTGTGGCCCGAACCCACGTCACCCACATGGAACACGTTCTCGCAGAAACCCCGCAGCAGCGGCTCGATCTCGGCGAAGGTCTCGGGGTCCGCGCCGGTGAGCGTATTGAGGCGGCCCTGCTCGGCTTCGACCGGTGTGCGCGTAAGCGGGGAATCGACGAAGCGCACGCCCTTCTCGCGGAACGCCTCGGCCAGCTTGCGCGTGGACCCGGGCTGACAGGTGGAGGTGTCGATCACGATCTGGCCGCTCCGGCACGAAGCCAGGATACCGCCGGGTCGATGCACGAGATCCTCGACTTGAGGCGTGCCCGTCACGCACAGGATCACGATGTCGGATACCGCCACCAGCGACGCGACATCCTTGGCTTCCGCCGCGCCGCGCTGCACGAGATCTTCGACCGGCGCCCGGTTGGTGTGACCCAGCACGGTGACCTTCCAGCCCTTCTCCAGCAGATTCTTCGCCATGCCGTGGCCCATCAGGCCCACGCCGATGAAGCCGATCGCGTGCTTGCTCATCGCATCCCTCTCCGTGACTGCAGGATTTCGTTGTGGTTGTCGTTGCGGCTCAGTGCAGTTCGACCGCGAGGGCCGTAGCTTCGCCGCCGCCGATGCACAGGCTTGCCACGCCGCGCTTGAGGCCGTACTTGCGAAGGGCCCCCAGCAGCGTCACCACGATGCGCGCGCCGGACGCGCCGATCGGATGACCCAGCGCACAGGCGCCGCCATGCACGTTGACCTTCTCGTGCGGCAGGGCGAGGTCCTTCATCGCGACCATCGTGACCACCGCGAAAGCTTCGTTGATCTCGTACAGATCGACATCCGCCGCCTTCCAGCCGGTGCGGTCGAACAGCTTGCGGATGGCGCCGACCGGCGCCGTGGTGAACAGCCCCGGCTCCTGCGCATGCGTGGTGTGACCGACGATGGTGGCCAGAGGCGTGAGCCCGCGGCTCTCGGCCTCCGAACGGCGCATCAGGATGAGCGCCGCGGCACCATCGGAAATCGAGCTGGAGTTCGCGGCGGTGACCGTGCCGTCCTTGCGGAAGGCCGGCTTCAGTTGCGGGATCTTCTCGAAGTTGGCCTTGAAGGGCTGCTCGTCCTGGTCCATGAAACGGTCGCCCTTGCCCGACTTGAGGGGCACCGGCGCGGTCTCCCACCCGAACCAGCCCTCGCGGTTGGCCTTCTGGGCGCGCTCGAGCGAGGTGATCGCGAAGCGGTCCTGCTCTTCACGCGTGAAGGCGTACTTGCCCGCGCAGTCCTCGGCGAAGGTGCCCATGAGGCGGCCCTTGTCGTAGGCGTCTTCCAGACCGTCGAGGAACATGTGGTCCATCACCTGCTGATGCCCCATGCGGTAGCCGCTGCGCGCCTTGGGCAGCAGATACGGCGCGTTCGACATGCTTTCCATGCCGCCCGCGAGCATCACGCGGTTGGTACCCGCGGCGAGCAGGTCGTGCGCAAGCATGATGGCCTTCATGCCCGAGCCGCACATCTTGTTGATGGTTGTGCAGCCCGCCGACAGCGGGATGCCGCCGCCAAGGCTCGCCTGGCGCGCGGGCGCCTGACCCTGGCCCGCGGGCAGCACGCAACCCATGATGACCTCGTCGATCGCATCGGCGCCAATCGCTGCGCGCTCGATGGCAGCGCGGATCGCGGCGGCGCCGAGTTCGGAGGCGGTGTAGTCCTTGAGTTCGCCCTGGAACGCGCCCATGGGGGTGCGGATGGCGGAGACGATCACGATGGGGTCGGACATGGCAGGCACTCCTGGAAGACGAAGATCAGAGCGGCGCGGAGTCGGATTGTCGCACGGGGGCCCCGTCGAACATGTCCGGAAAGCGCACCGCGAAACGGTTGTGCGGCGAGTAGGGGAAGACGTCCTCGATGAAGCCTTCCCGGATGCGTTCCTTGGTGCCGTTCCAGAACGCGACATCGAGCAGATCGCTGTGGTGCTCGAGGAATGTGCGTTTCACGGTGTTGCCGGAAAGCAGGAACGGCGCGAACTCCTCCGGAAAGATGTCGTTCTGGCCGACCGGGTACCAGGGCTCGGCCGACATCTCGTCCTCGGGCGTGCGGGGCTCCGGAATGCGGCGGAAGTTGCATTCCGTCATGTAGACGATCTCGTCGTAGTCGTAGAACACCACGCGCCCGCCGCGGGTAACACCGAAGTTCTTGAACAGCATGTCGCCGGGGAAGATGTTCACGGATGCGAGTTCCTTGATGGCGCGGCCGTAGTCGATGACGGCGCCCACGATCTGGTCGTCGGTCGCCTCGTCCAGGAACATGTTGAGCGGCTTCATGCGGCGCTCGATGTACAGGTGCCGGATCACGAGCGCGTCGCCGTCGTCGTCCACCAGCGAAGGCGCCTCGCGCTTCAGTTCGTCGATCAGCGCCTGGGTGAACCGCTCTCGGGGGAACGCGACATCCGCGTACTCCAGCGTGTCGGCCATGCGGCCGATGCGGTCGTGGCGCTTCACCAGCATGTACTTCTCCTTCACGATCTCCCGGCTCACGTCCTTGGTGGGCGAGATGCGGTCGCGGATCACCTTGAACACGTACGGATAGGAAGGCAGCGTGAAGACGATCATCACCAGCCCGCGAATGCCCGGTGCCAGGATGAAATCGTCGGACGAATGCTTGAGGTGGTGGAGGAAGTCGCGGAAGAACAGCGTCTTCCCGTGCTTCTGCAGGCCCAACGCCGTGTAGAGCTCGGCCTTGGGCTTGCGCGGCAGCATGCTTGCGAGGAAATCCACGAACGCCGACGGCACCTCCATGTCGGCCATCAGGTACGCGCGGCTGAAGGCAAAGAGCGGCGCGATCCGTCGGGCTTCGAGCAGCAGGGCATCCAGCGTGAGACCGCCCTGCCCGTCGTGCACGATCGGAATGGCGAAAGGCATTTCCGTCTCGCCGTTCACCACCTTGCCGATCAGGTAGCAGCGCTTGTTGCGGTAGAACAGCGACGAGGCAACCTGGATCTGATGGTTGGCCTCCGCATGAAAGGGCTTGGGCAGGCCGGCGCGCGCTGCGCGGCACACGCAGGCGAGATCGCGCTTCAGGTTCGGAAACGGCAGCGTCAGCCCCGACTCCTCCAGGATGCGGCGCATCACCCTGCGCAGACCTTCCTTGCGCGGGTAGTAGCTGCGATAGGCGGGCGCGTCGGAATCGAGCAGTTCGGTCGCGACGGCCGGCCGCACGAAGATGTAGTCGTTGTGGAAATACGATCGGTGCAGGAGCTTGCAGCTCACCGAATTGAAGAACGTCTCGGCCAGCTCGGGCTGCTTGTGATCGGTGAGCAGGCCCACGTAGTGCAGCTTGATCTGGGACCAGAGTTCTTCCGGCAGGCGCTCGGCGTCGAAATCCCGCGTGACGCGTTCCGCGGTTTCCACCACGCGCCGGTCGTAGAACGCGATGCGGTCGGCGTGGGCGAGATGCACCGCCTTCCAGTCGGCAAGCTCGAAGCGCGCACGGGCTTCGCGCGAGATCTCCCGGAAGATCCGGTAGTGGCGGTCGAAGCCTTCGAGCGTGGCCTTCGCGATCTCGTAGGCGAGCCGCGAGAGTTCCGCCGAGGAGCGCGGCGTTGGCACAGCGGGAAAGCTCTGGTCGTTCACTCGGTTTCCGCGAACAGTTCGCGCCCGATCAGCCAGCGCCGGATCTCGGAGGTGCCGGCGCCGATCTCGTAGAGCTTGGCATCGCGCCAGAGGCGGCCCGTGGCGTAGTCGTTGATGTAGCCGTTGCCCCCCAGGCACTGGATCGCCTCGCCGGCCATCCAGGTGGCTTTCTCGGCGGCGTAGAGGATCACCCCCGCGGCATCCTTGCGCAGCGCCCGCACGGCGTCGGGTGTATCGGCACGGTCACAGGCCTGCCCGACCGCGTACACGTAGGCGCGGCACGCCATCATGGTCGAGTACATGTCCGCGAGCTTGCCCTGCATCAGCTGGAATTCGCCGATGGCCTGCCCGAACTGCTTGCGCTCGTGGAGGTAGGGCACCGCGACATCCATGCAGGCGGACATGATGCCGATGGGGCCGGCGGACAGCACCGCACGCTCGAAGTCGAGACCGCTCATCAGGACGTTGACGCCGCGCCCCACTTCGCCCAGCACGTTTTCTTCCGGGACTTCGCAGTCCTGGAACACGAGTTCACAGGTGTTCGAGCCGCGCATGCCGAGCTTGTCCAGCTTCTGCGCTGTGGAAAAGCCGCGGAAGCCCTTCTCGATGAGGAATGCCGTGATGCCGCGCGGACCCGCGGCGGGGTCGGTCTTGGCGTAGACCACGAGCACGTCGGCGTCGGGACCGTTCGTGATCCACATCTTGTTGCCGTTCAGCACATAGCGGTCCCCCTTGCGATCCGCGCGGAGCCGCATGGAGACCACATCGGAACCGGAGCCCGGCTCGCTCATCGCCAGCGCACCCACCGAGGTGCCTGCGACCAGCCCCGGCAGATAGCGGCGCTTCTGCGCCTCGGTGCCGTTGCGGTGGATCTGGTTCACGCACAGATTGGAATGCGCGCCGTAGGACAGGCCGACCGAGGCGCTGGCGCGGCTGATCTCTTCCATCGCGACGATGTGCGCGAGGTAGCCGAGGCCGGCGCCGCCGTAGGCTTCGTCCACGGTCACGCCCAGGACGCCGAGGTCGCCGAACTTCTTCCAGAGGTCCATCGGAAACTGGTTGCTCGCGTCGATCTCGGCGGCGCGCGGCGCGATCTCGGTCGCGGCGAACTGCTGCACGGCCGCACGGAGCATGTCGATCGTCTCCCCGAGGGCGAAATCGAGGGAGGGGAAGCGCACGAGCGCGGCGGGGGAGGCACGATCCATGGACGACTCCGGAAGGCAGGGACGGCGGGACAGGAAAGTCTAGGTGCCGTTTACGTTAACGTCAATTTGCGCGGGCAGCATCCCGGCGGCGGGGGGGCTTCTGATCCAGGAGCCGCTTGCACTGGTTTTCGAAGGCCCGGATCTCGGCCAGCGTGGCCTCGATGTCCTCTCGCTGCTGCTCGAGGGCTTCGCGGCGGCGGCGCAGGCTTGCGAGGAACTGGGTCAACTGTTCGCTCTCGTCGTGGGCGGCATCGTAGATGTCCAGCATCTCGCGGATGTCGGTGAGCGAGATGCCCAGCCGCTTGCCGCGCAGCGTGAGCTTGAGTCGGACGAGGTCGCGCTTGCCGTAGACGCGGTTGCGGCCCTGCCGCGAGGGCGCGAGCAGGCCGTGATCCTCGTAGAAACGGATGGTCCGCGTCGTGATGCCGAACTCCTTGGCGAGTTCGGTGATGGTGAAGGTGGATTTCGGGTCGCTGACCATGGATTCCGGGGGTTTTGTGCGGTGCAACATTGCGATATCATGCGAGTATAAGAAAAGACGGTCGGCCCGGCCGATCTCTTTTCTCCGCCCTTCGAAAATTTCCCATGCCACCAGCCGAATCCGCACTCACTTCGCGTGCTGCGCCACCCGGAGGACTGTCCTTCCCTTTCCCTGAGCCGCCCGCTCCAGGTCAGTGGGTCGCGGTCACGGAAGACGTCCGCTGGATCCGCATGCCTCTGCCCTTCGCGCTCAACCACATCAATCTGTGGCTCCTGCGCGGTCCGCAGGGCTGGACCATCGTCGATAGCGGCCTGGCGAGCGAGCCGACCCGCGCCGCCTGGGAAACCCTGCTCCCGCAGCACCAGCCGCTCGACAAGCTGGTGGTCACCCATTATCACCCCGACCACTTCGGCCAGGCCGGCTGGTTCGTGCGCGAGCATGGCCTGCCTATGTATATGACCGAGGCCGAGTACCTCACGGCCCACGCCTGCTACGAATCCACCTCCGGCTACGGCGCCGAGGGGCTTGCGGCCCTGTACAAGGCTCACGGCCTCGATTCCGAACGGCTCGCTGCGCTGATGGTGCGGCCAACGGGTTACCGGAACGTGATCACGCCGCCCCCGACATCCTTCCGCCGAATCGTCGACGGCGAGCGGCTCGCCCTGGGCAACCACGAGTGGCGGGTCATCGTCGGCCTCGGCCATGCGCCGGAGCACGCTGCGCTGTATTGCGAACGCCTGCGGCTGCTCATCTCGGGCGACATGCTGCTGCCGAAGATCAGCACCAACGTGAGCGTGTGGTCCACCGAACCCGACGGCGACCCGGTCGGACAGTTCCTGACCTCGCTGCGCTCGTTCACCCAGCTGCCGGACGACACACTCGTGCTGCCGTCCCATGGCCTGCCCTTCCGCGGCATCCGCGCCCGCGTCGAAGCTCTGGAAGCCCACCACGCGGACCGCCTCGCGGAACTGCTCGCCGCCTGCGAAGTGCCGCGCACCGCGACCGAGATCGTCCCGGTGCTGTTCACGCGCGAGCTCGATGTGCATCAGCTGTTCTTCGCGATGGGCGAAGCCATCGCCCACCTCAACTACCTCCACCATCGCGGCAAGGTGACGCGCGTCCTCGGCGAGGACGGCGCCTACCGCTTCTGCGCCCGCCGCCCCTGACCGAGGAGGCCCCATGGCCGATACCCCGTCCCTGCCCAACGTCGATCCCGAGAAACTGCAGCAGTCGCTGTCCCAGATCGCCGAACGTTCCGCCGCCGTCGCCCAGAAGTTCCTGGAAAGCCAGCCGCAGCTGGAACTGATGCAGAACCTGGAGGACCTCGGGATCAACCAGGCCTTCATGGAACTCGGGCAGAAGCTCCTGGCGGACCCGGCCAAGCTCGCCGAGATGCAGATGCGCGCGTGGGACGACTACCTCAAGCTGTGGACCGCCACCTTCGCGAAGGCGCAGGGACAGCCGACCGAACCGGTGAAGCAGCCCGGCAAGGGCGACAACCGCTTCCGCGGCGAGATGTGGGAGAACAACTTCCTGTTCGACTACATCAAGCAGTCGTACCTCATCGCGGCGGACACGATGCAGCGCGCCGTGGCCGAGACCAAGGGCCTGGACCGCAACACCGCCCGCAAGGTGCAGTTCTTCACGCGGCAGTACGTGGACATGCTCTCGCCCACGAACTTCGCGGTCACCAATCCGGACGTGCTGAAGGCCACCGCCGAGTCCGGCGGGCAGAATCTGCTGCAGGGCCTCAACAACATGCTGAAGGACCTCGACCGCGGCCGCGGCAAGCTCGCGATCAGCATGACGGACTACGACGCCTTCAAGCTGGGCGAGAACGTCGCCACGACACCGGGCAAGGTCGTCTTCCGCAACGACCTGATGGAACTGCTCCAGTACGAGCCCGCGACGCCGCAGGTGGACCGCACGCCCCTGCTGATCGTCCCGCCGTGGATCAACAAGTACTACATCCTCGACCTCCGCGCTAAGAACTCCTTCATCAAGTGGGCGGTGGACCGAGGCCTCACGGTGTTCGTGATCTCCTGGGTGAATCCCGACAGTTCGGCCGCCCACAAGACCTTCCACGACTACCTGCTCGAAGGTCCGCTCGCCGCGATGGAAGCCATCCGCGAGGCCACCGGCGAGGGCGCCGTCAATCTGATCGGCTACTGCCTCGGCGGGACGCTCACCGCCTGCCTCATGTCGTGGCTGCAATCGCGGGGCCAGTCGAAGCGGGTGAAGAGCGTCACCTACTTCACCACGATGATCGACTTCGCCGAACCGGGTGAACTCGGCGTGTTCGTGGACGAGCAGAGCGTCGACAACCTCGAGAAGCGGATGGCCGCGCGCGGCTTCCTCGAGGGCGAGGAAATGGCGGGCACGTTCAATCTGCTCCGCGACAACGATCTGGTGTGGTCCTTCGTCGTCAACAACTACCTGCTCGGGAAGGAGCCCTTCCCCTTCGATCTGCTGTACTGGAACTCCGACGCGACGCGCATGCCGGCGAAGATGCACACCTTCTACCTGCGCAACATGTACATCGCCAACAAGCTGCGCGAGCCCGGCGCGATGACGGTGGCAGGCGAGGCGATCGATCTCTCGAAGGTCGAGACGCCCACGTACTTCATCTCGACCATGGAAGACCACATCGCGCCGTGGAAGTCGACGTACGCCGGTGCACGCCTGTTCACGGGGCCCGTGCGATTCGTGCTTGGCGGGTCCGGTCACATCGCGGGCATCGTCAATCCGCCGGTCGCGCAGAAGTACTGCTTCTGGACGAACGAGCAGATGCCGCAGGACGCGGACCTATGGCTCTCCAGTGCCGAACGCCACGAAGGCTCGTGGTGGAACGACTGGGGTGCGTGGGTCTCCGGATTCGGCGGCGGCAAGGTGAAGGCCCGCATCCCGGGCGACGGCGGCCTGCGCGTGCTCGAAGCCGCCCCCGGCAGCTACGCCAAGATGCGTCTCGACGCAGCCCCGGCCGTAGCCGCACCCGCGAAGGCGCCCGTAGCGACTGCGCCGGCACCGACCGTGGTCCCGACTCCCGCGCGTGCGGCAGAGCCTCCGCCCGCACCACCCGCCCTCGCGAAAGCGCCAGCGGCGAAACGCGCGACGCCGGCGCGACGAAAGCCCATCGCCAAGGCGCCGCCGTCGCAGCCCCGGAAGGTCGAAGCCGCGCCCGAACCCGCGCCGGCGAAGAAGCCCAGCACGAAGAAGAAAGCGCCTGCCGCCAAGTCGAAACCGGCAGCCGTCGCGAAAGCCAAGCCGGTTGCCGCGCCTGACGCGAAGTCCTCGGCGAAGAGCCGGAAGGCCACCCCTGTTCCGAAGGCCAAGCCTGCAGAAGCTGCCGCTGCACCGGCCAAGTCCGCGAAGAAGAAGGGTGCCGTTCCGACTCCGGCGTCGAGCAGTTCTGCGATGGCGATCAGCGCGCTGTTCCGCAATCAGGGCAAGCCCGCGGCCGGCAGCGCGAACGCCGCACCGGCGGAGAAGCCCGCCGCGAAGTCCCGGCGTAAGTAGCGCACATCAGGCAAGGCGCCTGGCTGGCGCCCGGCAGCCCGCATCGTGCCCAGCCTCATCGCCCACATCGCCGTGCCGCTGGCCGGCCGGGCACTGCTCGGGCCGGAAGCCATTCCCCGACGCGTGCTCGTGGCGGGCCTGGTGCTGTGCGCGCTGCCGGATCTCGATGTCATCGCATTCCGGTTCGGCATCCCTTACGCCTCGCCTTGGGGCCACCGCGGCTTCACGCATTCGATCGCGTTTGGTCTGGTGGTTGCACTCGTCTGTTGGTGGATGCTGAGGCCGGCCCGCCCATCCCGATTCACCGAGACAGCCACCGCAACCTATCTCGTGGCATGTGCCGTCTCGCACGGTTTGCTCGACGGGCTCACGAATGGCGGCCTGGGCAGCGCGCTGTGGTGGCCGCTGTCGGACGATCGCTGGTTTGCCCCGTTCCGCCCCATCCAGGTGTCACCGATCGGCCATGCGTTTTTCTCGTCGCGCGGCCTCGCGGTGATCCGGTCGGAAGCCATCTGGATCGGACTGCCCGCACTGGCCATCTCGCTGATCGGACTGGCCGTGCGGCGCCGGCTGACCGAGCGTCGCCCGGAGGACGCAACGTGACGGCGTGCCTTGCTCCGCGACCGCGTTCCCTCCCCTGGAGTGGCTGACCCTGATGGACAATCGGCTGATCGCGCTGTGCGTCGGCAACGCCATCATCGGCACCGGCACCATGCTCGTGCCGGGAATGCTTCCCGTGCTGACCACCGGATTGCAAGTGGACCTGCCCGCAGGCGGACGCCTGATCGCCGCGTTCGGGCTCACCGTGTGTGTTCTCACGCCGGTGCTCGCGGGCTGGCTTAGCCGCATCGACCGGCGCGTTCTGCTCTCGGTACTGCTGATGCTTTTTTGTGCAGGTCATGCCGTGGCGGCCATCGCCGACAGCTATGCCGTGGTGCTCGCGACGCGGGTGGCCTGCGCGATCAGCGCCGGTCTGTTCACGTCCCAGGCAGCGGGTGTCACGAGGCTTTTGGTCCCGCCCGAGCGGCAGGGTGCCGCCGTGGGATTCGTGTTTCTCGGATGGAGTATCGCTGCCGTCGCCGGCATGCCGCTGGGGGCGTGGATCGGGACGACCTTCGGCTGGCGCGCCGGATTCGCGACCGTTGCCGCACTGTCTCTCGTGGCCATGATCTGGGTGTGGTTCGTGCTGCCCGGCGGGCTCCGGGTCGATCGGATCGATGCGCGGGCCTGGAAGGCGCTGGCCCGGAACATCCCGGTACTCGCTGTCGTGGCGGTGACGGCCCTGCACTCGTCCGCACAGTTTGTCGTGTTTTCCTACTACACGCCCATCCTGGTGGAACGCACCGGCGCCGGCCCCGGCGGCGTCCCGGCGATGCTGGGGCTCTTCGGCCTCGCGGGCATTGTCGGCAACGTGGTGTCCATTCGCACGCTCGACCGGTTCGGCGTCGGTACGGTGGCCACCGCGACCATCGCCCTGATGGCTGCCGGGCATGTGCTGATGCTTGCCGGGGGCTACGGCTGGGCCGGCATGATCGCCGGCTCGATTCTGTGGGGACTCGGCTGCTTCGCTTCGAACAGTGCGCAGCAAGCAAGACTGCTGGGCTTCGCACCGGCACTCGCGCCGGTGTCCATCGCACTCAATTCGTCGGCGATCTACTTCGGGCAGGCCGTGGGAGCGGAAGGCGGCGGGAGGATCATTTCGGCAGCGGGATTCGATCCGTTGCCATGGGCGAGCTTGCCCGTGTTCTGTGTGGCGCTGGCAGTGAGCGTCGCCGTGGAACGCGCGCGCCGGCGCAACTGACCGGTCTCAACTCCTGGCAAGCAGCCCCAGCAGCTTGGCCAGCGCCTGACCGCGATGGCTGATGGCGTGCTTGTCGGCGGCATCGAGTTCCGCCGCGGTGCGCCCGAGCGCAGGCAGGAAGAAGTAGGGGTCGTAGCCGAAGCCACCTTCCCCGCGCGGCGTGTCGATGATCTCGCCGAACCAGCGGCCGTCGGCAATGAGCGGTTCCGGGTCCCGCGCGTGACGCACCATCACCATCACGCAGTAGTAGTGAGCCGAACGCTGGGCGCGCCCGCGCATCACCTGCACGAGATGCGCGTTGTTGCGCTCGTCACTCCGGGGCTCGCCCGCGAACCGTGCGGAATGCACGCCGGGCTCACCCCCCAACGCATCCACACAGATGCCCGAGTCATCCGCCAGGGCCGGCAGTCCACTGCGCGAGGCGGCGTGCCGCGCCTTGGCGAGCGCGTTCTCGACGAAGGTGTCGTGGGGCTCCGGGACTTCGGGAATCCCGAGGTCGCGCTGTGACAGGAGAGTGATCTTGAGCGGCGCGAGGATCTCGCCGATCTCCCGCAGCTTGCCGGCGTTGTTGCTGGCGAGGACGAGCTTGTTCATGGGACGGTGGCGCGAAGAACGGCGTGGTCAGAGGCCGAGGGCCGAACGCTGATGGGCGATAAGCTGGCCGATGCCGGCCTCGGCGAGATCGAGCATGGCATCCAGTTCACGACGCGAGAACGGCGCGCCTTCGGCGGTGCCCTGCACTTCCACGAGGTGACCGCGGCCGGTCATCACGACATTCATGTCGGTCTCGCACTGCGAGTCCTCGGCGTAGTCGAGGTCGAGAACCGGCACGCCTTCGTACACGCCCACGGACACCGCCGCGATGAAATCCGAAACCGGCACGCGCGAGAGCAGACCGCGATCGACCAGACCGCTCATGGCGTCGTGCAGGGCGACGAAGGCGCCGGTGATGCTCGCCGTGCGCGTGCCGCCATCGGCCTGGATGACGTCGCAGTCGAGTTGTACGGAGCGCTCCCCGAGCGCGGCGAGGTCCACGACGGATCGCAGACTGCGACCGATGAGGCGCTGGATTTCCTGCGTGCGGCCGGACTGCTTGCCGCGGGCGGCTTCGCGGTCGCTGCGCGTGTGGGTCGAGCGGGGCAGCATGCCGTACTCGGCCGTGACCCAGCCCTTGCCCTGGCCTCGAAGGAACGGCGGGACCTTCTCCTCGACGCTGGCGGTGCAGAGAACTCGGGTGTCGCCGAACTCGACGAGGACGGAGCCCTCGGCGTGGCGCGTGTAGTGACGGTGGATGCGCACGGCGCGCAGTTCGTGTGTGGCACGGCCGCTAGGTCTCATCGATTTGCCTCATGCAGTGGCTTGTTTTTTGGTGCGGCCGCCGCGCGTGCTGGTCGCGTCGGTGACGGCTGTGCTATCTTCCCCTCGCGCCATTCTCGGGCGCATCTTCCAGTCTGTAAAGACCACTCCCATGATCTATAGCATGACCGGCTACGCTGCCGTGACGCGCGATCTGCCGCTCGGAACTCTCATGCTGGAGTTGCGTTCGGTCAATCATCGCTTCCTCGACATTTCGTTTCGTGCGCCGGAAGAATTCCGCGCGTTCGAGGGCACCATGCGCGAGGCGCTCGCCTCGAAGCTGAGCCGCGGCAAGCTCGAATGCCGGATCAGCCTCAATCGCGGCACCGCTGCGGTGTCGCTGCTCGAACTCAATCTGCCGCTGCTGGGCCGTCTCGCGGAATTCGACGCGCAGATCCGTGCGCAGCTGCCGCAGGCCACGCCGCTCGGCGTGGCGGATGCCCTCCGCTGGCCCGGCATGTTCGGCGCCGACACCCTGCCGCTCGAAGCACTGCGCGAGTCCTGCCTGGAAGCCTTCCACGCCGCCCTCGAAGATTTCGCGGCGACGCGCGGTCGCGAAGGCGAGAAGCTCGCCGCTCTGCTGCTCGAACGCGTCGCGCGCATGGAACAGCTCGCGAAGGAAGTCGCACCGCGCGTTCCGCAGCTCGTGGCCGCCCAGCAGGAACGCTTCGCGCAGCGCATGCGTGATGCCGGCGTCGCCATCGAGGAAGACCGCATCCGCCAGGAAGTGGTGCTCTACGCCTCCCGCATCGACGTGGACGAGGAACTCACCCGCCTCGCCACTCATCTGTCCGAAGTCCGCCGCATCCTCGCCAAGGGCGGCGCCGTCGGCAAGCGACTCGACTTTCTCATGCAGGAACTCAACCGCGAAGCCAACACGCTGGGTTCGAAGGCCGGCGACATCGATATCTCCCAGACCTCGATGGAACTGAAGGTGCTGATCGAGCAGATGCGGGAGCAGGTGCAGAACATCGAGTAGGCGTCGGGCTGGTAGCTGTATCGGCACGGCCGAGACGAGTCCGGGCGTTTCGCGTCCGGAAAGGATCGAGGCAGTAAGTTGAAGGGGCTCAGGGTGGCCTAACGCAGGTAACGCGATGCAACCCATGAACAATCAAGCACTTTCGTCCTTCATCTGGTCCGTCGCCGACCTGCTGCGCGGCGACTACAAGCAGTCAGAGTACGGGCGCGTGATCCTGCCCTTCACGGTCCTCCGCCGGCTGGACTGCGTGCTCGAAGCCACCAAGCCCGCGGTGCTGGCCGAGTTCGAGGCCAAGACCCGCGCCGGCCTGAACCCCGACCCCTTCCTGCTGCGCAAGGCAGGCCAGAGTTTCTACAACACCAGCCCGCTCGACCTGGGCAAGCTCCTGGGCGACCAGGACCACATCCGCCAGAACCTCTACGCCTACATCCAGGGCTTCTCGCCCGCGGCCAGGGACATCTTCGAGCGCTTCGACTTCCACACGCAGATCGAGCGGCTGGCCAAGGCCAACCTGCTCTACCTGGTCACTGAGAAGTTCGCGAACATCGACCTGCATCCGGAGGTGGTGGACAACGCCACCATGGGTGGGGTGTTCGAGGAGCTGATCCGCAAGTTCGCCGAAATCAGCAACGAGACCGCCGGGGAGCACTTCACCCCGCGCGAGGTCATCCGGCTGATGGTGAACCTGCTGTTCATCGAGGATGACAACGTGCTCACGCCCGGCAACGCCGTCGTTCGCACCCTTTACGACCCGACTGCCGGCACCGGCGGCATGCTATCGGTGGCGGGCGAGTATCTGCTGGAGCACAACCCGCAGGCCCGGCTCACCCTGTTCGGGCAGGAACTCAACGACGAGTCCTATGCCATCTGCAAGGCAGACATGCTCATCAAGGGCCAGGATGTCGCCAACATCGTGGCCGGCAACACCCTGAGCGACGACGGCCACCCGCAGCGCCGGTTCGACTACATGCTGTCCAACCCGCCCTTCGGCGTGGAATGGAAGAAGGTCGAGAAGGCCGTCCGGGACGAGCACGAAAAGAAAGGCTTCGACGGCCGCTTCGGCCCCGGCCTGCCGCGGGTGAGCGACGGCTCGATGCTGTTCCTGCTGCACCTCATCGCCAAGATGCGCCCTGCCACCGATGGCGGCAGCCGCTTTGGCATCGTGCTGAATGGCTCGCCGCTCTTCACCGGGGGCGCCGGCAGCGGCGAAAGCGAGATCCGCCGCTACGTGCTGGAAAACGACCTGCTGGAAGCCATCGTCGGCCTGCCCACCGACATGTTCTACAACACGGGCATCTCCACCTACGTCTGGGTGCTGTCCAACCGCAAGCCGGACGTCCGGAAAGGGCAGGTGCAGCTCATCGACGCCAGCGGCTTCTGGCAGAAGATGCGCAAGAGCCTGGGCTCCAAACGCAAGGAGTTGAGCGAGGACCATATCGCCACCGTCACCCGCCTGTTCGGCAGGTTCGTCGAGGCCGAGATGGTCACCGCGCTGGACGCCAAGAGCCAGCCCTTAGGCGAGCCGGCGCTCGTCATTGTGGGCGAGCCCCCGCCTTCCGCGCCGGAAGGCGGCCGGCTCAAGCGCGTGCCCATCTCGCGCATCTTCCGCACCCGGGACTTCGGCTATACGACCATCACCGTCGAGCGCCCCCTGCGCGACGAAGCCGGCAACGTCGTGCTGGCCGATCGCGGCAAGCAGAAAGGCAAGCCCGTTGCCGACAGCGCGCTGCGGGACACCGAGAACGTGCCGCTGTCGGAAGACATCGCCGCCTACTTCGCCCGCGAAGTCCTGCCCCACGCGCCCGACGCCTGGATCGACGAAGAGAAGAGCAAGGTTGGCTACGAGATTCCGTTCAACCGGCACTTCTACGTGTTCGAACCGCCGCGGAGTCTTGAGGTGATAGACGAGGAGCTGAAGGCGGTGTCGGCGCGGATCGTGGCGATGCTTTCGGAGTTGGCCGAGTGAGCCCGGCCAAACCACCGGGCAAGCGGGCGCCTGCCAAGGGTGCTGTCCCCCCACGGCGGGCCGCGCAGGGGCAGGCCGCCGCTGGCGAGTCCAGCGAGACAGGCGAGTTCCTCGACATCCTGGCCTTGATTGCCAGCGCGCGGCAGCGTGCCTACCAGGCCGTCAACACCGTGCTCGTCGAGCTGTACTGGCAGATCGGCGCGATCATCAGCAGCAAGCTGGCGACGGCAGCGTGGGGGGAAAGCGTGGTGGACCGCCTCGCCGAGCGCATCGCGCGCGAACACCCGGGGCTGCGCGGGTTTACCCGGCGCAACCTGTTCCGGATGCGGCAGTTCCACGATGCCTACCCCGAGGTGGAATTTGTGTCAGCACTGCTGACACAAATCGGCTGGACCCATCACCTCTCGATCCTGGCCCAGAGCAAGAGCGCCGAGGAACGCGAGTTCTACCTGCGCATGGCGGCGCGTGAGCGCTGGAGCAGCCGCGAGCTGGAACGCCAGATCAAGGGCGCGCTGTTCGAGCGCACCGTGCTCACCCCGGCAAAAGTCTCGGCAACGCTGAGACAAACCCACCCCGAGGCCCTGTCCGTCTTCAAGGACAGCTACCTCGTCGAGTTCCTCGGCCTGCCGCCGCAGCATGCCGAGGCTGATCTGCACGGTGCGCTGCTCGTGCAGTTGCGCGACTTTCTCATCGAGCTGGGGCGCGACTTCTGCTTCGTCGGCTCGGAGTACCCGGTGCAGGTGGGCCGGCAGGACTTTGCGCTCGACCTGCTGTTCTTCCACCGCGGGCTGAACTGCCTGGTGGCCATCGAGCTGAAGGTGGGCCGCTTCGAGCCCGAGCACCTGGGCAAGCTCAACTTCTACCTGGAAGCGCTGGACCGCGACCACCGCAAGGCGCACGAGAACCCGGCCATCGGCGTGCTGCTGTGCGCGAGCAAGGACGACGAGGTGGTGGAGTACGCGCTCAGCCGCAGCTTGACGCCCGCGCTGATTGCGCAGTACCAGACGCAACTGCCCGACAAGCGGCTGCTGCAGGCCAAGCTGCACGAGCTGATGGCGGGGCGGTGGGCCGAGGACGAGGGGGCGTGAGGACGTGAAGCGGTATCCGGCCTACAAAGATTGTGGCGTGGAGTGGATTGGCGCCGTTCCAGGGCACTGGCAGGTCGCACCGTTAAAGCACCACTTTCGGATTCTCGGCGGTTCGACGCCGAAGTCCGACATTGCAGCGTATTGGGACGGGGACATCACCTGGGTGAGTCCGGCTGATCTGAGCCAACAGAGCTCGATGTACATCGACAGCTCCGCCCGAACGATCACTGCGGCAGGTCTCGAGTCGTGTGGGACAACTGTTGTGCCACCGGGCAGCATCGTCCTCTCGACCCGGGCGCCCATCGGTTCATTGGCGATTGCGCGGAAAGCGCTTTGCACAAATCAAGGGTGCAAGTCGCTCGTCCCCGACGCCTCGGCGGACTCGGTCTTCTTCGCTTACGCGCTCTCGGCAGCCACCGAAGCGCTTAACCTAAGGGGCAAAGGCACGACGTTCCTCGAACTGTCAGCGGACGAGCTCGGCGCCTTCAAGATGCCAGTCCCGGAGCCACAAGAGCAGCGCGAGGTAGTCAGCTTCCTTGACCGCGAAACCGCCAAGATCGATGCGCTGATCGCGGAGCAGGAGAAGCTCATCGCCCTGCTGGCCGAGAAGCGCCAGGCCACCATCTCCCACGCCGTCACCCGCGGCCTCGATCCCGATGTGCCGATGAAGGAGTCCGGCGTAGCGTGGTCGGGGAAGGTCCCTAAACATTGGAGAAGATCTCGCTTGAAGCACATCAAGGCGCCTGTTCCAAACGCCTTCGTCGATGGCCCATTCGGCAGCAATTTGAAGAGCGAGCACTTCGTCGAGGACGGTGAAGTGTTCGTCATCGAAAGCAATTTCGCCACTCAGGGCGCGCTGAGAGAAGAAGAACTCAAGCGAATCAGCTTTCAGCACTTTGAAACTGTTGCGCGTAGTGAAGTTCTTGAAGGCGACATTGTCATTGCGAAAATCGGCGCTCAGTTCGGAAAGGCATCGATACTTCCCCGAGTGAGTCGTCGTGCTGTTGTTTCAGGAAACTCACTCAAGTTGACTGTTGACCGATCCACTTCTGACGCTGATTGGATTCATCTCCAACTCGTCAATTTGAAGGCGTGCGGAGAGATCGACCTCCTCGCCAACGGAAGCGCTCAACCGGCACTGTCGCTCGGTAACATGAATTGCCTGCCGGTGCTTCTTCCGCCAATCGAGGAACAGCGGCGAATCTTGGACTTCGTCTTGAGTGTAATGAACAGATGCAATGCCCTGGAAGGTGACGCTGCGAAGTCCATCGACCTACTTCGCGAACGCCGTTCCGCCCTCATCACCGCCGCTGTCACTGGCCAGATAGATGTCCGCGGCACCGCTCAGCCCGATCACGCCTCGCCAGAGAGCACAGCTGCATGAAGACCATCGACGGCAAAGCACGCACCGTCAGCGCAGCCCTCAAGGGCAAGCGCTACGGCATCGACTACTACCAGCGCGAGTACCGCTGGCAGCGCAAGCAGGTGAAGGAACTGGTCGACGATCTGACCTCGCACTTCCTGCAGTCGCACCGGCCCGGCCACGCTCGCGGCGTAGCTGCCCAGTACGGCAACGATCTGGGCCAGCTGACGTCGAAACAGGGAGATTGCGCAACCCAGCCTTGAGCAAGGCCGTTGACGACGTCCAAGTTAAAGGCTGCCTGTCGCATACACCTCGTCGCAAGGTGTGATGAAGGGGCCCTTTCACATGCCCAACGGCGAGAGGCCAACTCCTCCCGTACGCTACCGGTCTATACCTTCCGGCTCGCGGGCGTTCATGCCCGTCCCACCGCCCCGCAATCCTCTTTCGGCGCTGGAAAGCGAGCTTCGGGCTTTGCTCTCGCGGACACCCAGCGCACTGGGGTAACGGTCATCACCGCCGCCGCCGTGATCGGCCAGACCGACGTACGTGCCACTCAGTCTTGTTGCCCGTAGCCTTTTTGGCAACAATCGTCGTCTGTTGAGCAACAATGCAATGAAGAGTCTGCTGTTCCCGGCCAACCGGCGCTGGGTACTGGCTGTCCTGCTGCTGCGCACAGACCAGTGCAATCGGGTGTTCCATCGGAGCGACGTGCGGCGCCCGCTGTCCGAGAGTCTGACGACGCTGTTCCGCAAGACCCGCGGGGTGGTCGCAGTGCTGCGCGTCGCACTGCACGAGACCCCGGGAAGAGCGGTGAATCCGGTGCGCTATTGCTCGGCCCAGTTTGCCCGCCGATTGGCCGACGGCGATGCGTTTGCGGTGGAGTTGTCAGCCCGCGCGACCATGGGTGAAGGGATCAGAAGATGACTTTGCAACGCTTGCTGGCCACCCAGCGTCTGCTGGCCCACACGCCCGAGATGGCGGCCATTCTTTTGCGGAACCGCCCCGAAGCGTGGCTGAGGCGACAGAACCCGCCCTGGGTAGATGAAAATGTCGTGAGCACGCGGGCCCGCCTCGAAGGGAACGCCCGGGAGCGCAACGTGCGGAGAATCATCCCATGACCCTGCACCGGGAGAGTCGCTTCGAGGACGAAATCTGCCAGCACCTGGGCGCGCAGGGCTGGTGGTACGAACCGAACGCCTCGCAGGACTTCGATGCGGCCCGCGGCCTCTTTCTCCCCGATCTGGTCGCCTGGTTGGAGGTCGCACAGCCTGACGCCCACCAGCGCCTGACGAAGACTCACGGCGCCCAACTGGCGGGTGTGCTCGCCGACCGGATTCGAAAGAGTCTGAACGAGCGCGGTACGTTGGAAGTGCTGCGCCGGGGTGTGGAGATGCTGGGCTTGAAGGAGCCGCTGCAGCTCGCGCAGTTCAAGCCGGCGCTGGGCCTGAACCCTGCCATCCAGACCCGGTACGAAGCCAACCGCCTGCGGGTGCTTCGCCAGGTTCACCACTCCCCGAACCAGCCCGGGGAATCCATCGATCTGATGCTGTGTCTCAACGGCATCCCGGTGGCGACGGCGGAACTGAAGTCGAACTTCACGCAGAGCGTGCACGACGCCGTGGACCAGTACCGCTTCGACCGGCACCCCCAACCGAAGGGCGGTGTCCTGGAGCCCGTTCTGGGCTTTCCGGGCGGGGCGCTGGTGCACTTCGCGGTCAGCCAGAGCGAAGTGATGATGACCACCCGACTGGCAGGGCCGGGGACGCAGTTTCTGCCGTTCAACCGGGGCAATGAGGGCGGCGCAGGCAATGCGCCCAACCCGGAGGGCTTCGCTACCGCCTACTTATGGGAAGAAGTCTGGGCGCGCGAGAGCTGGCTGGACATCCTGCATCGCTACCTCGTCGCCAAGCGCGACGACAAGAAGCGGCTGCAGGCCGTGATATTCCCGCGGTATCACCAGCTCGATGCCACGCGCAGGCTCGTGGCCGACGTCCTGGCGCAGGGCCCGGGTCAGCGCTACCTGATTCAGCACTCGGCGGGCTCCGGCAAGACGAACTCCATCGCCTGGACCGCGCACTTCCTCGCGGACCTGCACGATGCGCAGAACCGGAAGCTGTTCGACAGCGTGCTGGTCGTGAGCGACCGCAACGTGCTGGACGCCCAGTTGCAGGAAGCCATGTTCGACTTCGAACGCACGACCGGCGTCGTCGCCACCATTAGCAGCGAGTCCGGCAGCAAGAGCGCCCAGCTGAGCCAGGCGTTGAAGGACGGCAAGAAGATCATCGTCTGCACCATCCAGACCTTCCCGTTCGCACTGCAGGCCGTGCAGGAGCTGGCCGCGACGGAAGGCAAACGCTTCGCCGTCATCGCCGACGAAGCCCACAGCTCCCAGACCGGCGAGGCAGCGGCCAAGCTGAAGCAGTTGCTGTCCGTCGAGGAATGGAACGACCTCCAGGACGGCGGTGGGGTGGACACCGAAGCACTCCTCGCGGCACAGATGGAGGCCAAGGCGTCGACGAAAGGACTCACCTACGTCGCGTTCACCGCCACGCCCAAGGCCAAGACCCTGGAGCTTTTCGGCCGCCCCGGGCCGGACGGGCTGCCGCAGCCTTTCCACGTGTACTCCATGCGACAGGCCATTGAGGAAGGCTTCATCCTCGATGTGCTGAAGAACTACACGAGCTACAACCTCGCGTTCCGCCTGGCACACGAGGGCCAGGAATACGACGAAACTCAGGTCGAGCGCAGCGCCGCAATGAAGGGGATCATGCAGTGGGTTCGCCTGCACCCCTACAACATCGCGCAGAAGGTGCAGGTGGTGGTGGAGCACTACCGGGAGAATGTGCAGCCGCTGCTCAACGGTCGTGCGAAGGCAATGGTGGTCGTCGCCAGCCGCAAGGAAGCCGTTCGGTGGCAAAAGGCCATGCGTGCCTACATTCAGAGCCGCAACTACCCGCTGGGTGTGCTCGTGGCGTTCTCGGGCGAGGTGCACGACCCGGACAGCTTTCCCGAGGCCGTGACCGAGACGAGTCCCCTCCTGAATCCGGGGCTGAAGGGTCGGGACATCCGCGACACCTTCGCCGGACCGGACTACCACCTTCTACTGGTGGCCAACAAGTTCCAGACCGGATTCGACCAGCCGCTGCTGTGCGGCATGTACGTGGACAAGCTGCTTGGCGGCATTCAGGCCGTACAGACGCTGTCGCGGCTCAATCGCGCGAACCCCGGCAAGGACACGACCTACATCCTGGACTTCGTGAACGATCCCGCCGAAGTCCTGAAGGCGTTCCGCACCTACTACGAAACCGCGGAACTGGAGAGCACGACCGATCCGCATCTGGTGTACGACCTGCGCGCGAAGCTGGACGCCACGGGCCACTACGACGACTTCGAGGTCGAGCGTGTGGTGAAGGTGGAACTGGACCCGGCGGGGACGCAGAAGCAACTGGATGCTGCGATCGCGCCAGTGGCTGACCGCCTCCTCAAGCGGTATCGCGCAGCGCAGCTGGAGAAGGCCAACGCGGAAGCCCGGGGAGACGAGCCGGCCGGCAAGGCCGCGAAGGACGCACTCGATGCGCTGGTCCTGTTCAAGGGAGACATGGCGGCGTACGTCCGGCTCTACGCATTCCTGAGCCAGATCTTCGACTACGGCAACACGGCCATCGAGAAGCGGTTCGTGTTCTACAAGCGCCTCCTGCCACTGCTGGAGTTCGGACGGGAGCGTGTGCAGGTTGACCTCTCCAAGGTCGTGCTGACCCACCACACCCTGAGAAATCGCGGTCAGCAGCCTCTATCGCTCGACGCGGATGGCCGCTACAAGCTGGAGCCGATGGACGCCGTAGGGAGCGGCACCCTGCGGGAGAAGGAGCGCGCCTACCTGCGAGAGATCATCGAGAAGGTCAACGGGCTGTTCGAGGGCGAAGTAACGGATGACGACCAGCTCGTGTACGTGAACGGCGTGCTGAAGGGCAAGCTGCTGGAGAACGAGACGCTCGTGCGTCAGGCCGCCAGCAACAGCAAGGAGCAGTTCGCCAGTTCGCCCGATCTCGGCAAGGCGCTGATGGACGCCATCATCGACGCATTCGAGGCCCACCAGACCATGAGTTCCCAGGCGCTGGGGTCGGAGAGAGTACGGGAGGGGTTGCGGGACATTCTGCTCGGGCCGGCGCGGCTGTATGAGGCGCTGCGACAGAAGGCGGCGGACATGGATGCGGAAAAGCGGACATAAGGCCGTAACTCCGCCGCGACCCAACGCGCTCCTCCGTGTAATGGATATTCCCAAAGGGTCCGCATTCGCTTGCCGCCCGGCCTGTTTGGCGAACCGGATTCCCGCCTCGGAACAACGGAGGACACGGCAACTGCGAGGCTGCAATCCGCTGTTCCCAGCCGACACCGTCACGCTTACGATTGCACAGAGTTCTTTACTGTGGAGACACCCAAGGAGCGTCGGATGACGATCTCTGCAAGCGACGTCGTGCCGTTGTCCCTCGCGCGCGCGAATCTGTCGGAGCTGGCGGCTCAGGCTAAGGCGGGCGCAGAAAAGATCATCACCAAGAACGGCGAGAGCTACGTGGCTATCATCGACGTGCGACGGCTGGACTACTACCACCAGCTGGAGCGCGAGCGCATCCATCTCCTCCTGCTCGACGATGCCAACAAGGGCTTGGCCGACGTGGCGGCCGGAAAGGTGAGAGACGCACAAAGCGTCCTGTCTTCGGTCAAGCGTCGACGAGCCGCCAGGGCCTCCGAGTAGTCTCCCGAGCGGATTCGTGACCGCCCGTCACGCCGTCAAGCTGACGGCCGCCTTCGCACGCAATCTTGCGGACATCGAAGCTTTCCTGGTCGAGGTCGACGCGCCGCAAACACGCGACGGGACATCGAACCCATTTGCGACGCCTTCACAGGGTCGGAGGCCCCCGCCTCCCACTCTTTGCGCGCGACGAGATCCCGAACCCAGCGCCTTCCCTGATAGCGCATCGAGCCAAGCGGTCCCCGGCATCGCGATCCGCTACTGCCCCGATCGCATTCCGGCACCGCAGTGGCTGGCAGTCCGCATCCAAGGCGCCGTCGGCACAATGCCTCGACCTGCCCGGTGCGTCGCGGTGACCTCCGGGAAACGAGAACCCGGAGACTTCCATGAACCTGGCCGACGACCCGACGCTGCACCTTCCCTGTTCCGAGCATCCCCACAGCACCTCGATGGAGAACTCGCTACCGATGACGCCGAAGCCGCCGTATCGGCCCGGGCGGATCGGCGAAGTGGTCGCCGTGGACCCCGACCTCCTGCTCATGCCAGGGATGCCCTGATCGGACAAGGTGTCGGTCCGGCCTTCCCGGACCGAACCGGTTCCGGGTAAATTCGGGGCTGCTGAAGGCGTCGCGGCTGTTCGGCCAGCCGGGGGCCTCACGACCACAGGATTCTCCACACCCATGCCAGGGAAGCTCTTAATCGTCAGCGCGCCATCCGGCGCGGGCAAGACCAGTCTCGTGCGCGCCCTGCTCCATGCGGATGCGGGCGTGAAGCTCTCCGTCTCCTACACGACAAGAGCCGCGCGCAACGGCGAGAGCAACGGAAAGCACTACCACTTCGTCACGCGCGAGGGGTTCGAGGCCATGCGCGCCAACGGGGAGTTCCTGGAGTGCGCGGAGGTCCACGGCAACTTCTACGGGACGGGCCGAGCCTGGGTCGAGGAGCGCATGCAGGATGGCGCCGACATCCTGCTCGAGATCGACTGGCAGGGCGCCCTGCAGGTGAAGTCGATGATGCCGGAGGCGGTGGGTATATTCATCCTGCCGCCGTCGATCGACACGCTGTCGCAGCGCCTCGCCCAGCGCGCGACCGACACGCCCGAGGTCATCGAGCGTCGCGTGGCTGCTGCGAAGGCCGAAATCGCCCATGTCTCGGACTTCGATTACGTTATACTTAACAAGGACTTCGAAGAGGCAGCCGGCGACCTGATCGCTGTTGTCCGCGCCGAACGCCTGCGGCTTGCTTCCCAGCTAGACCGCCATCGGGAACTCATCAACCGCATGAAGTGAGGAAAGCCATGGCACGCATCACCGTCGACGACGCTCTGCACCGCATCACCAATCGTTTCGAACTCACCCTCGCGGCCACCTTCCGCGCCCGCGAAATCGCCAACGGCGCCACGCCTCTGGTGGAAGCCAACAAGGACAAACCCACCGTCATCGCGTTGCGCGAGATCGCTCACGGGCTGATCGACGCGGACATCCTGAAACGAAACAAGCAGTGACCGATCCACGGAGCCGGTCCGTGATCGGCTCCGCTGCCTGACGGGGCACCCTCCATGGGCAACATGTCGGAAGCGGATGTTCTGCTGCGCCAGGCTGCCGGCTATCTGAAGCCGGAGGACCTCGCGCAACTCGAATCCGCCTACCGCTTCAGCGCCCAGGCCCACGACGGGCAGTTCCGCAAGTCCGGCGAACCCTACGTCTCGCACCCGCTCGCGGTCGCCGAGATCCTCACGCAATGGCATCTCGACCCGCAGGCGCTCACCGCCGCGCTGCTCCACGACGTGATGGAAGACACGGCGGTCACCAAGGCCGAGATCGCCGAGAAGTTCGGCAAGATGGTGGCCGATCTGGTCGACGGCGTCTCCAAGCTCGACCGCATCGAATTCGAAAGCCAGGAACACGAGCAGGCGGAGAACTTCCGCAAGATGCTCCTCGCGATGACACGCGATGTCCGCGTGATCCTCATCAAGCTCGCCGACCGGCTGCACAACATGCGCACGCTCGACGTGATGCAGCCGAAGAAGCGCGCGCGCATCGCCCGCGAGACGATCGACATCTACGCGCCCATCGCCAACCGGCTCGGGCTGAACGGTCTCTTTCAGGAATTGCAGGAGCTCTCGTTCCGGCATCTCTTCCCGACGCGCTACAAGGTTCTCCAGAAAGCCGTCAACTCCGCTCGCGGCAACCGTCGTGAAGTGGTCAACCGCATCCTCGAAGCGATCCGCACCCGTCTGGAGGAATCCGGCATCGCCGCCGCCGTGAGCGGCCGCGAGAAGAACCTCTACAGCATCTATCGCAAGATGCAGGAGAAGCACCTCACCTTCTCGCAGGTGTCCGACATCTTCGGGTTCCGCGTCATCGTGAAGGATGTGCCGGCCTGCTACTGGACCATGGGCGCACTGCACGGCCTGTACAAGCCGATCCCGGGCAAGTTCAAGGACTACATCGCCATCCCGAAGGCCAACGGCTACCAGTCCCTGCACACCACGCTGTTCGGCCCGTTCGGCATGCCGATCGAGGTACAGATCCGCACGCAGGAGATGCACAAGCTCGCCGAGGCCGGCGTGGCCTCGCACTGGCTCTACAAGGCAAGCGACACGGAGTTGTCCGAACTGCAGCAGAAGACCCACCAGTGGCTCCAGAGCCTGCTCGAGATGCAGACACAGAGCGGCTCCTCCATCGAGTTCCTCGAGCATCTCAAGGTCGACCTCTTCCCCGATGCCGTGTATGTCTTCACGCCCAAGGGCAAGATCCTCGCGATGCCGCAAGGGTCCACCTGCGTGGACTTCGCCTACGCGGTACACACGGACATCGGCAATCGCTGCATTTCCGCACGCATCAACAATGAACTCGTGCCGCTTCGCACCGTGCTGCGCAACGGCGACCGCGTGGAGATCATCACGGCCGCGCACGCCAAGCCCAATCCGGCCTGGCTCAACTACGTGGTCACGGGCAAGGCGCGGTCCCACATCCGGCACTTCCTCAAGACCATGCAGTACGAGGAGTCCGCGCAGCTGGGCGAACGTCTGCTGAACCAGGCACTGTCCGCCCTGCAGACCCGGCCGGAGCAGGTGCCCGAAGACAACTGGGTCAAGCTCCTGAAGGACGGCAGCCTCCACTCCAAGCAGGAGGTGCTCGCCGAGATCGGCCTGGGCAAGCTTCTGGCGTTCGTCGTGGCGCGGCGGCTGCTGCAACTGGGCGACTACGATCCGGAGGCTTCGGCGCGTCTGCCCGGCTCCATGGTCATCCGGGGGTCCGAGGGTCTCGCACTGCAGCTCGCGAAATGCTGTCACCCGATTCCGGGCGATCCGATCATCGGCTACATCCGCAAGGGCCATGGCCTCATCGTCCACACGCACGACTGCCCGGTCGCCCGCAAGACGCGAGGCGATCCCGACAAGTGGCTCGACATCGAATGGTCCTCCGACACCGATCGCCTGTTTGCGGTGAACATCAAGCTGGTGGTGTCCAACCAGCGCGGCGCACTGGCGCGACTGGCCGCGGAGATCGCGGAAGCCGGCGCCAACATCGACAACGTCAGTCTCGAACCGGGCGACTCGAGCGCCTACGCCAACATCCATTTCACGCTGCAGGTGAAGAACCGCCCGCATCTGGCGCTCATCATGCGCGGCCTGCGGCGCATTCCCGAGGTGATCCGCATCAACCGCCTGAAGGGATGACCGAAGCCGCGTCAGTGCCTCCGGGCGCCCGCATCCTAGATTGCCAACCGACCGACTCCTGACACCCTCGCGGCAAGGCCGTTCGCAACAGCGCGCCTGATCCGCACTCGATCCGACCACATGGAAATCTTTTCGCTTCAGTTCCTCTACGCGCTTGGCGCAATCATCGTCATCGACCTCGTTCTCGCGGGCGACAACGCCATCGTGATCGCGCTCGCTGCGCGAACCCTCCCGAAAGACCTCCAGAAGAAAGCCATCGTATGGGGTACGGCCGGGGCGATCATCGTGCGGGTCGTGATGACGGTGATCGTCGTCTGGCTCCTGCAGCTTCCCGGCCTCAGGCTCGTGGGTGGCGTTCTGCTGATCTGGATCGGCTACAAACTGCTAGCCGCGGAGGAGCACGACGAAGGTCAGGACGTCTCCGGCGCCAAGGGGAAGCAGACGACCTTCTGGGATGCCCTGCGAACCATCGTCATCGCCGATGCCGTGATGGGGCTCGACAACGTGCTGGGGGTGGCGGGTGCGGCGAAGGGCAGCTACCTCCTGGTGATTCTGGGTCTCGCGATCAGCATCCCGATCATGATCTGGGGCAGCACGATCATCCTCAAGTGGGTCGATCGCTTTCCGATCATCATCTACGTGGGCGCCGGCGTACTCGCCTGGACGGCCGCGTCGATGATCTGCCACGAGCAGATGTTCCTTGCGTACCTGGAAGAGCGCGCCTGGGTGTGCTGGCTGATCCACGCCGTGGCACTTGCCAGCGTCCTCGGCACCGGATACCTCATCCGGACACGCCGTTCGAAGACCGGTTGACGTTTGTCAACGCGGGGCTAACATTGCCAGGGGAAGCTTTGGGCTTGCCGTTATTGTCCGGGGTGTTCGGAATGAAGCGTCTTTTCGTGGGTGTATGCATTGCGGGGGCGTTGGCCCTGTCGGGTTCGGCGTTCGGCCAGAACGAAGGGGGCGACGCCGGGGACCTCCCCAAGGCACCCGCCCGTTCGGATCGGCTGGACATCTTCGGCGCCGGCATGTGCCATCAGTGCGAATGGCGCCCCCGGCCCAAACTGATGGCGGCGGCCGAACAGTGCGGTGAGGGCGCGGACGGCAAGGCCAAGCTTGCGGTCTTCGAGTGCGGACGCAACCCCGCCTGCGACAACGTCTGCAATTTCGTGCGTTGCGAAACCCCCTGAGGGAGCGCAGAGTCACCACCGTCGGCAATACAGTGTCCGGGCGCGGCGACGCTTTCGGGGACCAAAACCCCGGTGCAGAGGCATCCGGCGCGGTGATCGTGTGTCGGACGCATTCCATCTTGTTGAATAACGGAAGCTTTCTTTACCTGGCATGCAGCTTGAGATGACTTCACTCGGCAGCATCCGTGTCCCCCCGACCGGGTGTCGCTTGTCTGTAAAGTGGGACTTCCCCGCCCGCGTCTGCATCGCAGACCGGGCGGCTTTTTTCCCGGTGACCCCCGCGTGAACAAGCCTCCGCGACAACCCCTGAGGGAGCGCGCCGGTCTGCTCGGCGATATTCAGACGATCGTCGTAAACGGCGGTGTGGTGGTCCTGCTGATCATGGGGATTGCGGGCGTGCTCTACAGCGCCTTCAAGCCTGGCGGGTGGTTCGCGGTATACGCGGGCGGCGCGCTGGATGGCGGCGTGGCGTCGATCTTCTTCGGATTCATCGGCCTGATGGTGGCCGGTTACATGGTTCGCCGATGGTTCGACAGCGTGGACGCCAAGAGCAACCGTGGCGATCTCATCCTCTACGCCGGGATGATCCTTGGCGCGTACTTCACCTACCAGCTCCTGGTAAACGGCTCGTTCTGAGCCCGCTCCGGCGAATTCGTCGGAGTTGAGCGACACCCCGATTCCCCGCAGGCACAAGGGCTTAACGTTCTCGGCTTCTCCGGTCGTTGCCGATCGGGGACAGTCAGTCCAACGACGGCATCAGGCGCGGCGCACCGGATTGGCGAGGACGCCCAGGCCGCCGATCCGGCACTCCGCGACATCTCCGTTCTCGATCACCACGGCGCCGGGTGTGCCGGTGGAGATGATGTCGCCGGGGAATAGCGTCATCACGTGGGAGTGGAAAGAGATCAGCGTGGCCGGCGGAAACTGCATGTTGCCCACCACATTCTTGCGATGCAGAGCCCCGTTGTTAATCGTCGAGACTTCGAGCGCGAGCACATCGGGCACTTCGTCTGGCGTGATGAGTTCGGGTCCGAACGAGAAGAAGGTATCGAAGTTCTTGGATCGCGTGAGGTAGCGCGGATTCTTCTGCAGGATGTCCTCGGCCGTCATGTCCAGGATCAGGCAGTACCCGGCCACGTACGACAGGGCATCGGCTTCCGACACCCGCCGGCAGGGACGCCCGATGATCACGCCGAGTTCCGCCTCGGCGGTGACACGCTGCGATTCCGGCGGCAGTTCGATGATGTCACCGGGGCCGATGATCGTCTGATCGCCCTTGATGAACGACGCGGGCTCGTCCGGGTAGATGGCGTTCAGGTCCTGCGCGTGATCGCGGTAGTTGAGACCGATCCCCCAGATCTTGCGCGGGTGCCGATACAGCGGACCGTACGTCAGCGAATCCGTCGGGCGGAAGGCTTCGCTGGCCGCGGCATCCGCAGCGAGCGCGGCAGGCAATCCCTGCCCGATCAGCGTGAAGAGGTCGGTGGGCCACGCACGACCGAGACGCGCGTTGATGTCGCTCACCAGCACGGCTCCCCGGGCCGTGATCACGGCCGCCTGTTCCCGACCCTCATGAACCACCGTCGCGTAACGCATGCCGTCTCCCCCACGCAGTCATCCGGAGCATCAAACAAAAATGCCCGGGGCAGTTGCCCCGGGCATCGCATTTGGTAGGCCGTGTAGGATTCGAACCTACGACCAATGGATTAAGAGTCCACTGCTCTACCAGCTGAGCTAACGACCCAAACTACTGCAAGAACTTCGACACGGGCTTTCGCCCCCGCCGGGCAGCGGCTTCTGGAACCGGCTGCGCACCTACTGGTAGGTGGTGCGAGATTCGAACTCGCGACCAACGGATTAAAAGTCCGCTGCTCTACCGGCTGAGCTAACCACCCGGAAAAAGAGAGGCCGAATTTTAGGGGCCGGCCCCAGGGGTGTCAACGATTGCCGGCGCATCGGCCCTTGCATACAAAGCGAAAACCGTCAGGGCACAACCCGCGACGATCGCGACGATCGTCAGAAAGGACCCCAGCGCCAGGGTGGACACACCCGAGATGCCCTGCCCGACCGTGCAGCCGATGGCGGTGACGCCGCCGAACCCCATCATCAGTCCGCCCACCACGTGATTGCGGAAGTCCGCTGCAGAGGCGAAGAACTCCCACCGGAATTCCCCCGCGAACCGGGCGTGAGCGAACGCGCCGGCGATCGTCCCGAACAGCAGCGCTACCGCAAAGGTGGGATGCAGCGAGGCATCGGTCCAGAGCATGAGCAGTTCCAGTGTGTAGGCAACGGGCGCGACGAAAGTGAACGATTCGGGCTTTGCCGAGTTGGTCCCGATCACGAGCGATTCGAGGGTGTCCGGATCTTCTTCGAGGAACCCGACATGCCCCGTCACATACCACCCCGCCACCACGAGGGCGCCGATCACGACACCGCCCACCACGTACCCGCGCGTGGCACGGAAGTCCCGGTCGGAAAGACACCACAAGGCGAGCGCCGCCGACAGGGCCGCGGCGAACCATGAGCGCGACGATTCACCGAGGAATCCGGGGAGGTCCTGCCGATGCGCGAGCGTCACGCCCGCGGCATCCAGCCACTGGACCCGCGGCACCGCGAGAATTCCCTTCATCGTGGCGTAAGCGGAGAGTCCGAGCATGAGCAGCACGACAGCGGACTTGAGGTTCCCGCCGCCGAGCCGCACCAGATTGCGGTTGCCGCATCCGGAGGCGAGCGTCATGCCGACACCGAAGATCAGGCCACCGACTACATGGGACAGCCACAGAAGACGCGGCGCGGTATAGAAGGCAAGCCCGAGATCCACGATGCCCAGCAGATGCAGCGCCTGCGTGCCGGCAAGCGCCGTCGCGATGGCCAGCACCCACATGCGCATGCGGCGCCAGTCCCCGAAGAGTGCAACATCGGTGACCGCGCCCATGGTGCAGAAGCCGGTGCGATGGGCGAGCACGCCGAAGGCAAGCGCGAGCGCAAAGCCGGAGAGGGGCACAACCACCCAGAGCGTAGCAGGGGACATCGTTTCGGCGCGGGACTCGGCAGATCGGGGCGCGATTGTAGCGCTGTGAACGCGTCCGTCAGCGGGGTTCAGCGATAGGGGGTGGGATCGGGCAGACCGGCCGCTTCGAAACCGTCTTTCCGCAGCCGGCAGGAGTCGCACACGCCGCAGGCGCGCCCGGCCTCGTCGGCCTGATAGCAGGAGACCGTCATCGAGAAGTCCACCCCGAGCGATGCGCCCGTCGCGATGATGCGGCCCTTGGTCCAGTCGATGATGGGCGCCATGATCCGCATGCGTTCCCCTTCCACCGCGCGCCGGGTCGCGACATTCGCGAGCGCCTCGAAGGCCTCGACGAAGGCCGGCCGGCAATCCGGATAGCCCGAGTAGTCGACGGCGTTGGCGCCGAGAAATATCTGCGAGGCCCCGAGCACCTCGGCGTGACCGAGAGCGATGGCAAGAAAGACGGTGTTTCGGGCCGGGACGTAGGTGCTCGGAATGACACCGGCCGTGACACCGCCGGTCGGAACCGCGATGGCATCGTCCGTGAGCGAGGAACCGCCGATGGCCCGGAGATCGACGTCGACGATGCGATGGGAAGCAGCACCGAGATGAGCCGCGACGCGCTCGGCTGCGACCAGTTCGGCACTGTGCCGCTGGCCGTAGCGCACAGACAGCGCATGGCAGCGCAGCCCCTGCGCGCGCGCAATCGCGAGGACGGTCGCAGAGTCGAGACCGCCGGACAGCAGGACGACGGCGTCAGTGTCCGCGCTCACGCAGTGCAGTCCCGATACGGACGCGGAATCGCTACTTGATCTTCGCCAGGCGCTGCTTGGCCTTCTCCGCAGCCTCCGACACCGGATGCTTGGAGATGATGTCCTCCAGCGTCTTGCGGGCCGAGGCCGCCTCGCCTGCCGCGTACTGCGAATTCGCGAGGATGAGCATGGCATCCGGCACCTTCAGGTGATCCGGATACGTCACCAGCAGCTTCTGCTGCGCAGCGATGGCACTCGGATAGTCACCCAGCCGGAAGTATGCTTCCCCAAGCCAGTACTGCGCGTTGGGCGCGAGCTCGTGACGCGGATACTGTTTCAGGAAAGCCTGGAAACCCTGCACGGCCCCGGCGGAATCTCCCGAGCGCTGCTTGCCAAGTGCCTGTTCGTAGGCGCGGCTCACAACCTGCGGATCGGGCGGGCTGTTGAGACTGGCCGGCGGGAGCTGCGAGCCGGCGGCAGGTTCCGTCCTGGCGGTGGTCGTCGGGGCAGCGGGTGTCGTGGGTGCAGGGGCCGGACGCGAAGTCGACGTTCCCCCAACAGGCGCCACGGGTGCGGACGGAGCGCCTGGCAGAGCGTCCGCGGACGTCGCAGGAGCACCGGCCGTCGCGAGCTGTTCGAGCTTGCGGATCCGGGCCTCGAGATCGGCAGACGATGCGCCGGAACTCCCCGCATGTTCGAGTTTCTTCAGACGGGCATCGAGTTCCGAGACCTGCTGGGCGCCAGCCGCTCCTGCGACGGCGCCATCCGCCTTGCGCAGGCGCGCCTCGACGTCGGCCTCGAGCTTCTTGATCTGCACGTCGAGGTCAGCCTCGAACTTCTTCAGGCGAAGCTCGAGTTCGGCCACCTGGGACGCAAGCTTCTTGCGCTCGGCAGCGTCGTCCTTGAGCAGTTGCTCCGTGCGCCGGAGCCGCCCGTCGGTGTCGTTGTAGAGATCGCTCTGGCGCTTTTCGGACTTCTGCGCGCGATCGTTGGCCTGCTCGATCCGGTTCGACGCGTCTTCCACCTGGCCGCGCAGTTCGCGGACCTGGCGGCCGAGGGCATCCACCTGATTGAGCGTATCGAGCAGAACGCGATTCTGATCCGCGCCGGCAGGGCGTGGCGTGTTCTGCGCCTGCGCCGGGCAGAAAACAACAAGGCCCGCCGCCACGGCGAGCCCTGCTGCGATTGCCTTCATCGGGCCGAAACCCGTCGGGCGATCACTCGTTGCCCGGATACATGATGTCGCTGCGGCGGTTCTCTGCATAGGAATCCTCGTCCTGCCCGGTAGCCTTGGGCTTCTCCTCGCCATAGCTTACCGCCTCGATGCGGCTAGCGGGTACCCCAAGAACCATCAGTGCGCGCTTCACGCTGTCGGCGCGGCGCTGGCCGAGGGCCAGGTTGTACTCCGTGGAGCCGCGCTCGTCGCAGTTGCCCTCGATGCGGGTCTTCAGATCGCGGTTCTGGAGCAGCAGGTTGGCGTGGGCTTCCACCAGCGGGGCGAAGTCCTCGCGGATGTCATAGCGGTCGAAGTCGTAGTAGACGCTGCGCTTGAAGACGGCGCTGCTCGGGTCCTTCAGCTGGCTGCGCGGATCGAGCGACGAGGAATTGACCGACGGGCTCGCGAGCGCCTTGATTTCGGCATCCGACTTGGCCTTGGCGGCCTCCTCGGCGGCGCGACGACGCTCCTCGTCGAGACGGCGGTTGACCTCCTCCTGCTCGCGGGAGAGCTGGGACTTGCGGCGGGCCTCTTCTTCCTCGGCCTTGCGTTGTGCTTCCAGCAGGTCACGCTGCTCCACCGCAGCCTTGTCCTGCTCCTTGACATCCTGAGTTGCGCAGCCGGTCACGAGCAGGCCAGCCAGCATCAGAAGGATGAGCTTTTTCATGTTCGTTCGCTCCTTGTCAGCGAGACTTGAAAAGTGGGCCCCAGGCCGGCTCGCGAATATTGCCGCCGGTATCCGAGAATCGTTGCTTGATCCTGCCGTCGCGCGAGACGGCGGCGAGGACACCGCGTTTGTTGTGTTCGGACGCATAGAGAATCATGCGGCCGTTCGGCGCAAACGTCGGGGACGAATCGTTCCTGCCGTCGGTCAGGAGCACGGCTTCCCGGCTGCCAAGTTCCTGGATCGCGACGTTATATCGGCCGGAATTCCGCTGAATGAAGCAGAAACTGCGGCCGTCCGGGCTCCAGCGGGGCGTGACGTTGTAATTTCCCTCGAACGTCACGCGGTCTGCCGGACCGCCGGAACTGGGCATCCGGTAGACCTGGGGGCTGCCCCCCCGGTCCGACGTGAAGAGCAGAGTCCGGCCGTCCGGGGACCAGGATGCCTCGGTGTCGATCGACTGACTGTTCGTCAGCCGGTTGACAGCCGAGCCGTCCGCAGCCACCGAGTAGATCTGAGCCACCCCGTCCCGCGTGAGGGTGATCGCCAGTTGCCGCCCGTCCGGCGACCATGACGGCGAACTGTTCGCCCCTTCAAAGTTCGCCAGCACCTGGCGGGAGCCGTCGGCCAGGGAGTGCACGAACACGATGGGCTTGCGCCGCTCGAAGGACACGTAGGCGATCTTCGACCCGTCCGGCGACCATGCCGGCGAAATGATGGGCTCGCGGTGGGCCAGGATGAAGTCCGAATTTGCGCCGTCGGCATCGGCCACCTGCAGCTCGAAGCGGTCGGTGCCCTTTACCACGTAACAGATCCGCGTGGAAAAGACCCCGGCCTCACCAGTGAGTTCCTCGTAAAGCACGTCTGCGATCTTGTGGGCGGTGGCCCGCAACTGCTCGACCCCCACGGTATAGCTGAAGCCGGTCCGCTGGCTCTGCTTGGCCACGTCCATGAGCCGGAAACGCACGGCCAGCTTGCCGTCCGAGCGCTCCACCACGTTGCCGATGACCAGGTTGCTGGCGCCCCGGGTCCCGAACTGGCGCCAGTCGACGTCAGACGGTTCCACGGGCGGCTTGCCGATGCTGCCGACATCCTGGAGGCGGAACCAGCCGCTGCGCAGCAGGTCGGCCAGAACGATCTGCCCGACCTGGTCCTTGTATCGCTCCTCGTTGCCGAACGGCAGGACCGTGATGGGGATCTGGTTGCTGTTGCCCCCGATGATCTCGATGGTCAGGGCGGCCCTGGCGAGACCGGGTAGGGCGAGCCCCAGGGCACCTGCGCCCAGACCCTGCAGGGCACGGCGACGCCCCGCGGCAGCGATGAATGCTTTCGGCATGTTCGGCATGATCTGTGATTATACGGTGGCAGGGTTATTTGCGCGCCCCTGTTTGAGGCGCGGCAGCACCGCCATCGACTCCCCTCTCAATCGTGACCTGACGGTCACTCCAATCACTCAGTCGTTCGGACGAAAAACCAACGTGAGATCCCGCAACTGCTGAAACAATTCCACGTCATCCGGCACCGGCAGGGGTTGCGCGGCATCGATTGCCCGTTCCACCGCCCGGTCGTAGGCGGGCATGCCGCTGGACTTGATGAGCTCGATGGAGGCCACCATCCCGCTCTTCAGCAGCTTCACCTCGAACACCGCCTGCGGATTGCCGGACATCCCCGGCGGCAGCGCGATCTTTTCCCGGATCGCGAGCCGGATGCTCTGGGTATAGTCCTCGATCGCCTTCTGCGCTTTCGCTGCGGCCAGCACCGCCGCTTTACGCTCGACCTCGTTCTTCTCCCGCAGCGCCTTTTCGTCCTCTGCCAACTTCTTCTGCTTCTGCAGGGCTTCCTGCAGGGGTCGCAGTTCCTCCTCCTCCTGCTTGCGACGCGCCTCTTCCTCCTTCTGGCGCTCGGCATCCAGGCGACGCTGCTCGGCAAGGCGCTTCTGCTCATCCTCGCGCAGGGACTGCTCGAGACGCTTGCGTTCTTCCTTCCTCTGCCGGTCTTCGAGCGCCTTCTGCTCGCGAAGTTTCTTTTCCTCCTCGCGCTTTTCGAGCAGTTTGGCCTCCGCCTTCGCGGCTTCCGGTGACGGGGCCTCGGGCGGCTTGTCCTCCGCCTTGGTCAGGATCTCGGGCGGCTTGGATGGCTTCCCAGCCGGCTCGGGCACAGGCTTCGGTGCCGGAGGCGCGGCTGCTGGCTCGGGCGCCGGGGGGCGCGACGGGATCGACACGACCGGCGGCGGAGGCGGCGCCTCGGCCTTGCGCACCGGATTGACCGGCGGCATTTCCCGCCACAGCTCCACCACCACCTTGGGCGGAGGCTGCTTCTTCAGGGTGAATCCCACCACGAGCACGCCGAACATCGCGCCGTGCACCAGCAGGGCAAGCAGGCCGGCAACCGCGACTTCCGGCCGGCGCAGAGCCAGGGCCATCAGTTCGACCTCGGCCTCGTGAGCAGCCCGACCCTCGCAATCCCCTCGCCCTGGAGCGCGTCCATCACCCGCATGACCTGCCCATATTCGACCCGCCGGTCCGCGCCGATCACGACCGGGCGGTCGCCCTTCACGGACAGCGCCTGCTTGATGGCGCGGACCAGTTCCGCCTCGGTCACCGAACGCGCCGAGCCGCCCTGGTCACGATCGATGAACACGATCTGGCCGCCGGCCTTGATGGAGACCTCCAGCGGCTGCGGCGGAGGCTCCGTCGACTTGCCGACCTGCGGCAGGTCGACCATGCCGGGGTTCATCATCGGCGCGGTGACCATGAAGATGACGAGCAGGACGAGCATGACGTCGATGTAGGGCACGACGTTGATCTGGCTCATCGTGCTGAATCGCTTGCGGCGGTAGTTCATGGGCGGTCGACCTCGTCGTGGAACGGGCGGCAGACGGTTTCGGGGTCAGGGCGGCGGCGCGGCCGGGGCATGGGGTCGGCGCGACCTCAGGTCTGGGGAGCGCGCAGCAGCAGGTTCTGGAACTCCTCCATCTGGCTCTCGAACCGGTTGGCGAGGCGATCGACGTCGCGGGCGTAGTGGTTGTAGGCAATGACGGCGGGAATCGCGGCGAACAGGCCGATGGCCGTGGCGATCAGCGCCTCGGCGATGCCGGGGGCGACCGAAGCCAGGGTCGCCTGCCCCACGTTCGCGAGGCTGCGGAACGAATGCATGATCCCCCAGACGGTCCCGAACAGGCCGATGTAGGGGCTCACCGATCCGACCGTGGCGAGGAAGTTGAGGTACGCCTCGATGTGGTCCATCTCGCGCTGGTAGGTGGCGCGCATGGCACGGCGGACACCGTCCATCACCGCCGCGGTACTCTGCCCGGGCTGGCGACGCAGCCTCGCGAACTCGCGGTAGCCCGCGAGGCAGATGCGCTCGATGCTGCCCGCCTTGCTGCCGTGGTTCGCGGCCTTCTGCAGCAGCGCGTTCATGTCGGCGGAGGTCTGCGCGTTGCGGAAGGCCTTCTCGAACTCCTCCGTCTGGATGCGCGCGGCGCGGATGCCGAACATCTTCTGGAAGATGAACACCCAGGAGAACAGCGACAGCACGAGCAGCAGCAGCATGACCAGCTGCACCGTCATGCTCGCGCTGGCGATCAGGTGAATGATCGAGAGATCGGTGGTGAAGTTCATGGAAAGGCTCAGGCTCCGTGTGAAGGGGCAGCGGCGCTCAGTCGGCTCCGCAGTGTGGTGGGTATCCGGGTCGGGTGCAGCGACTCGCGGCCGACGCAGGCCAGTTGCACCCGGGCCTCGACGAGCCGCTCACCCTCGCGCGTCGCGGACTGGGCGAGCAACAGCCGTGCCCCGCGAACCTCGAGCAGGTCGACGGCGATCTGCAGCTCGTCGTCCAGCCGCGCGGGCGCAAGATAGTCGATCTCGAGGGAACGGACGATGAACAGCACGTCGGCTTCGGCCGCGAGACGGCGTACAGGCATATCCAGGGCACGCAGCCAGTCCATGCGGGCGCGCTCGAAGAAGTCGAGAAAGCGCGCATGGTAGACGATGCCACCCGCATCCGTATCCTGAAAATAGACGCGTGTGGTGATGACGAAGGTGTGCGGCGCCGTCGACGCGGCGGAAGACACCATCAGGCGACAGGCTCGCCGCCGGCGCCCCAGAGATCCGGTGTCTGCGGCCGGGACGGGGCGTCGAGCCCGAAGTGCCGGTAGGCCGAGGGCGTGGCGATGCGGCCGCGGAGAGTCCGCTGCATCAGGCCCTGCTGGATCAGATAGGGCTCGAGGACGTCCTCGATGGTGTCACGTTCTTCGCCGATCGCCGCTGCGAGGTTGTCCACGCCCACGGGGCCGCCGCCGAATTTCTCGATCACGGACAGGAGAAGCTTCCGGTCCATGAAGTCGAGGCCGTGGGCGTCCACGTCGAGCATCGACAGTGCGGCATCGGCGACAGGCCGGGTGATGATGTTGTCGGCCTTCACCTGGGCGAAGTCGCGGACCCGGCGCAGCAGCCGGTTGGCGATCCGCGGGGTGCCGCGCGAGCGGGCGGCGATCTCGGTGGCGCCGTCGTCGGCAATCTCGACCTCGAGCAGCCTCGCGGACCGGCGGACGATCCGGGAGAGTTCCTCCGGGGTGTAGAACTCGAGCCGCGCGACGATCCCGAAACGGTCGCGCAGCGGATTGGTGAGCATGCCTGCCCGCGTGGTCGCCCCGACCAGCGTGAACGGCGGCAGATCCAGCTTGACCGAACGGGCCGCGGGCCCCTCGCCGATCATGATGTCGATCTGGTAGTCCTCGAGCGCCGGGTAGAGCACTTCCTCGACGACCGGCGAGAGCCGGTGGATCTCGTCGATGAACAGCACGTCGTTGGGCTCGAGGTTCGTGAGCAGCGCGGCGAGATCGCCGGCGCGTTCGAGCACCGGGCCCGAGGTCTGTCGCAGATTGACGCCCATCTCGCGCGCGATGATGTGCGCGAGGGTGGTCTTGCCGAGACCCGGCGGGCCGAAGAGCAGCACGTGGTCCAGCGCCTCGCGCCGACCTCGCGCCGCCTCGATGAAGATGGAGAGCTGCCCCCGCGTCTTTTCCTGGCCCACGTACTCGTCGAGCTGACGCGGCCGCAGCGCCCGCTCGAGGGAGTCCTCCTGGTTGCCCTGGGAGGCCGGTGCGACGAGGCGATCGGTCTCGATCATCGCGGCAGGGTCGCACGCGAAGCGGAGGCGATCGCGGTTGCCGTGATCACTGGGTGCGGGAGGCCTGATACGCCGCGATCACGCTGTCCGCCTCGGGCAGCCGGGCGGCCGCGGCGGCCGGGAACTGTGCCGCCAGCTTGTCGATGCGGGCGTTGAGGATGCCCGTCAGCTTGATGATCAGGGTGCGCTGGTACTTGGCTCCCAGCGGCGACAGCGCGAAGCGCTGGCCGTCGATGTTCTCGTTGGCCTCGATCGAGAACCGCATGGCCTTGTCCTCGTCGTCCCAGACGTAGGTGAGCGCCTTCTGTTCCTGTTCGGTTCCCGGATAGTCCTGGATCAGCCGGCCGCTCATGCCGTAGGAGCCGGCGACGTGGAACGCCACGGAGTGATCGATGATCTTCACCTGCTTGCGTCCGATGTCGGTGCGGAAATGGGACAGCAGGGCATCGAGGTCCTCCCGGGTGAAGCTCGCCCGGCCCATGGCCTCCCACTCCGGACCGAGCCACTGCAGGGACGACCAGTCGTTGCGGCTCTGCTCGATCATGGGATCGACCAGCAGCTTCTCGGCGGCATCCCATTGGGGGTTGCCCCGCTTCCAGTCCTTGCCGAACTTGCGTTCGCGGCCCAGGCGCGCCAGGGAATCGCGCACGGCGATGAGGCTCTGCTGCTTGAGGTAACGGTTGCCGACGGCGACGGAGGTCTTGAGGTCGTGCACGGCGAGCAGTTCGGAGAGGTCTGCACTGGCAAGCGAATCCGCCGCCGAGGACGGGACGCTCGCCGAAACGAAAGCGAGGGCGACGACGACCGATCGGGCGAGTCGGACGAAAAGCGAAGGAATCATGACGGAGACCTGAGAACGATGGGGAGACGGAATGGAGCCGTCGAACAGCGGGATTATATCGATGCGCCCGGTCCGCTGAACGTTCCTCCCGGAAAACAGCGGCAGGACGGGAAGTCCCGGCCAATCTCCCGGGACAGGCGGGAACGCAGTGCCTACACCTTCGCGAGTACGCGAAGCGCTTGACGGATGGCGTCCTGGACGGAGAGATCCGGGGCGAGCTTCGCGAGCGCCGCCCGGGCTTCCTTGTCGTTGTAACCGAGCGCCACCAGGGCGTTGAGGGCGTCGTTGCCCGCAACCACGCCGGGCGCCGTGCCGGCCGGCAGGGACACGCCACCAGCCAGCTTGTCCTTCAATTCCAGCAGCAGGCGCTCCGCCGTCTTCTTGCCGACGCCAGGAATGCGCGTAAGTCGGGCGGAGTCCTGCGCGGCGACCGCCACGTGGAGTTCGTCGACCGACATGCCGGACAGGAGGGCGAGCGCCGTGCGGGCGCCGATTCCCGAGATCTTCAGCAGGAGCCGGAACACCTGCCGCTCGCCGTCCGTGCCGAAGCCGAACAGCAGATGGGCGTCCTCCCGGACGATCAGGTGCGTGAGGAGCGTGACCTCCGCCCCCGTGGCGGGCAGGTGGTAGAAGGTGCTCATGGGCACGTCCAGCTCGTAGCCCACGCCGTGGACATCCACGACCACCGTGGGCGGGTGCTTCTCGGCGATGCGGCCCGTCAGTCTCGCGATCACACCAGTCTCCCGCCGCGCATCCGGCGCCCGGCCGTGGCCAGCCCGCCCATGCCGAGACCGGCGTGGGCATGGCAGATGGCGCAGGCCAGGGCGTCCGCGGCATCGGCAGAAGGCAGCCCCGGCAACTGAAGGAGGCGGCCGACCATCGCCTGGACCTGCTCCTTCTGGGCGTGACCGTTGCCGACCACCGCCTGCTTCACCTGGAGTGCGGTGTACTCGGCCACCGGCAGCCGGTGCAGTACCGCCGCGCAGATGGCGGCCCCGCGGGCCTGGCCCAGCAGCAGCGTCGACTGCGGATTCACGTTCACGAAGACCTTCTCCACGGCGACCTGCTCGGGCGCGTTGCCTTCGATCACCTCCCCGAGGTTGCGCAGGATGGTCTCCAGGCGCTGGGGGAGGCTCTCGGTCTCGTTGGTGCGGATGCAGCCGCTGGTGACGTACTCCAGCTTCTGCCCGTTCTTGATCAGCACACCGAACCCGGTGATCCGCAGGCCGGGGTCGATGCCGAGGATGCGGACGGGAGCGGACGCGGCGGCAGCCGTCATGCGCGGACGGCTCAGGCCTCGTCGATCACGGCGTTGGTGTAGACCTCCTGGACATCGTCGAGCGACTCCAGCGCGTCGAGCAGCTTGCGCATCTTCACGGCATCGTCACCGGTCATCAGGGACTCCGTGGACGCCTTCATGAGGACCTCCGCGAATTCGGGCTTCATGCCCGCCTTCTCCAGGGCTTCCTTGACCGTCACGAAGTCGTTGTTGGGACCGGTGATGACTTCGATGGAGCCATCGTCGTTGGTCACGACGTCCTCGGCACCGGCCTCGATCGCGATCTCCATCACCTTGTCCTCGCTCGCGCCGGGCGCGAGGATGAGCTGGCCGCAGTGCTTGAACAGGAAGGCCACGGAGCCGTCGGTGCCCAGATTGCCGCCGTGCTTGGCGAAGGCATGGCGCACGTCGGCGACCGTGCGGGTGCGGTTGTCGGTCATGCAGTCGACGATCACCGCTGCTCCGGCGATGCCGTAGCCCTCGTACCGGATTTCCTCGTAGTTGACACCGTCCAGCTGCCCCGACCCGCGCTTGATGGCGTTGTCGATGGTGTCCTTCGGCATGTTCTGGTCGCGCGCCTTGTCGATCGCGAGGCGCAGACGGGGATTGCTGCCGGCGTCACCGCCGCCCAGGCGAGCGGAAACGGTGATTTCCTTGATGAGGCGCGTGAAGATCTTGCCCCGCTTGGCGTCGGTGGCGGCCTTCTTGTGCTTGATATTGGCCCACTTGCTGTGTCCTGCCATGGCTGACTCTCGAAGCTTGGAATGGGAATCGGAGACGCACGCGCAAACAACCCGCGGCGCACGAACAGTGATTGATATACTTTTCAGAATGTTATCACCGCCCTCCCGGAGCCTGCCATGCCCGAGCCGATGCTCATCGCCAAATCCGACCGGGACCTGTTCCTGCTGCCGGGCCTTGCCAACCGCCACGGGCTGATCACCGGCGCCACCGGAACGGGCAAGACGGTCACCCTGCAGCGGCTGGCCGAGCAGTTCTCGGCCCTGGGCGTGCCCGTGTTCCTGTCGGACGTGAAGGGCGACCTGTCGGGTCTGTCCCAGGCCGGCGCCTGGAACCCCAAGCTCAAGGAGCGCGCCGAGAAGCTCGGCATGGGCGACCTCGCCTTCTCCGGCAGCCCCGTCGCCTTCTGGGACGTGCACGGCGAGAAAGGCCATCCGGTCCGCGCCACGATCTCCGAGATGGGCCCGCTGATGCTGGGCCGCATGCTCAACCTGAACGACACCCAGCAGGGCGTGCTCACCCTCACCTTCAAGATCGCCGACGACAACGGCCTGCTGCTGCTCGATCTGAAGGACCTCCGCGCCATGATCCAGTTCGTGGGCGACAACGCGAAGGAATTCACCACGAGCTACGGCAACATCTCGGCGGCGTCCATCGGCGCGATCCAGCGCGGCCTGCTGGAACTCGAACACGAGGGCGGCACGAATCTGTTCGGCGAGCCCGCGCTCGACCTCGACGACCTGATGCAGACCGGCAGCAAGGGCCGCGGCGTGATCAACATCCTCGCCGCCGACAAGCTGATGCTCACGCCCAAGATCTACGCGACCTTCCTGCTGTGGCTGCTCTCCGAGTTGTTCGAGCGCATGCCGGAAGTCGGCGACCCCGAGAAACCCAAGCTCGTCTTCTTCTTCGACGAGGCGCATCTGCTCTTCAACGACGCGCCGCCCGCGCTGCTGGAAAAGATCGAGCAGGTCGTGCGGCTCATCCGCTCCAAGGGGGTCGGCGTCTACTTCGTCACGCAGAATCCACTGGACGTTCCCGACACGGTGCTGGGCCAGCTCGGCAACCGCGTGCAGCACGCCCTGCGCGCCTTCACCCCGCGCGACCAGAAGGCCGTGAAGACCGCGGCCACGACACTGCGCGCCAATCCGAAACTCGACACCGAGAAAGTCATCACCGAACTCGGCGTCGGCGAGGCGCTCGTTTCGTTCCTCGACGAGAAGGGCCGCCCGGAGATCGTCGAACGCGCCTTCGTCTGCCCGCCCGCGAGCCGCATCGGGCCTGCCAACGATGCCGAACGCGACGCGACGATTCGCGAGTCCGCGGTATACGGCGTCTATGAGAAGACGGTCGACCGCGAATCCGCCTACGAAAAGCTCCGCGACCGCCGGGCGGACGCCGAAACACCGGCAGCGGCTGGCGGCAAAGCGGCTGAAACCCCGGCCGAAGACGACGGCGGCGGCATGATGGGTGGCCTCAAGGACATTCTCTTCGGCTCCACGGGCCCGCGCGGCGGTCGCCGCGAAGGCGTCATCGACGCCGCGGCCAAGAGCGTGGCGCGCACGGTGGGGTCCAGCATCGGCCGCGAGATCGTGCGCGGGGTCCTGGGGTCGATTCTCGGAGGCGCGACCACGCGCCGCCGCCGCTGACACCCGGTGCCATCGTCGGGCCGCGAGGCCTACCGACCCGGGCTCGGCTCGCTGCTGGTCTTTCTGGCCGCAGTGGGCTTTTCGTTCAAGTCGATCCTCATCAAGCTCGCCTACGGCTACGGGGTCGATGCCACGTCGCTGTTCGCGCTGCGTCAGATCTTCTCGGCGCCGTTCTTCGCGGCACTCGCGATCTGGTCGCGGGATCAGGCGCTGCCCCGATCGGCCCTCACGCGGCGTGACTGGCTCCAGCTGGCCGGCCTCGGTCTGCTCGGGTACTACGTCGCCGCGTGGCTGGACTTCCTCGGGCTGCGCTACATCAGCGCCGGTCTCGAGCGGCTCATCCTGTTCCTGTATCCCACGATCGTCCTGCTGCTGTCCGCGTGGTGGCTGCACACGCGAGTCGGCAAGCGCGAAATCGCCGCGCTCGTGCTGTCCTACGGTGGCATGGCGCTGGTGTTCGCCGGCCACGTCACCGCGCCCGGCGGCGAGCGCGACCTCGCCCTCGGCGCCACGCTGGTGTTCGCGAGCGCGGTCGCCTACTCGATCTATCTCATCGGCTCGAGCCGTGTGGTGCATCGCTTCGGCACCGTGCGGTTCACGGCGTGGGCGATGCTCGTGGCCACGGTGGTCGGTGTGGGCCAGTTCCTCGCCACCCACGGGCTCGACTCGCTGCGGCTGCCGGGGCCCGTGTACGGCCTCTGCGCGATCATGGCCATCTTCTCGACCGTGGTGCCGGCGCTGCTCATGACCGAAGGCCTCCGGCGCGTCGGCGCCAATCACGCGGCCCTCGTCGGCACCATCGGCCCGGTGGTGACGATGATCCTCGCGGCGCTCATCCTCGACGAAGCGATGGAAGCCACACAGATGGCAGGCGCATTCCTCGTCCTGACCGGCGTGCTGCTCGTAAGCGTGAGGCCCGCCCGGGTCGAATCGCCCGCGGAACCCTGATCCGACTGCCATTTCCCGGCAGCACCCTCAAGACTCGACCGGCGGCGCCGAAAAACCGGTTACCACAAGTTTTTTGCATCCCGCCCCGAGGAACCTGTTCCCGTGACTCCTGCTCCGGACCCCGCGGTCGCCCTGCTGCGACGGCTGGCGTTCTCCCGACGCTTCGTGTGCGTGGGCGCCTGCCTCGTGGCCGGCTGGTCGGCGTTTGCCTGGTTCGCGATCCAGGCGCTTTCCAATGCGCGTGAAGCGCTGCTCGCCCATCCCGTCTATCGGGACGTGCAGCCCGTGATCGATACCCTCGCGGACCAGGGCATGCTGCTTGTCGGGGCGACCGTCTTCGGCGCCGTCCTCACGGCCTACCTCGTATTCGTCCTGTTCAACTCGATCGCACAACCGCTGGACGAAGCCGCTGCGACGATGCGGTCCCGCTGGCGCGGCGGTGCCCCGTCGCAGGACGATCCGCTCGACGACATCGTTGCCGCGCTCGATCAGGCCAGCTCGCTCCTCCAGAAAAGTGCGGACGCCGTCGAAGCCGTCGCGAACGCGGTGTCGGCAGACGCCGATGCCGTGTCCAGCTTCGGTGCAGGCATCGGGCTGCGTTCCCGAGCGCAGATGCGCGCAATCGCGACGGCCTCCACGGCGACGCTGGCCGTCGACCGCCACGTGCGCGACGTCACGCGCGTGCTCGCCGAGTTCGAACAGTCGGCAGCGCGCGCGGACACGCAATCCTCGTCGGGGGACACACTCTCCGAAGCACTGCCGCCGGGACGGATCGGGCGCGTGGTCGAGGCGATCCGCACGGCAGCGGACCGCACCCAGCTCCTGTCGATGAATGCGGCCCTCGAAGCCGCGCGCGTGGGGCAGTCTGTCCGCGGCTTCGCCGTCGTGGCCGATGAAGTGAAGCGCGTCGCGGAGCGCACCGGCTCCTCCACCGGCGAGATGCACGCGCTCGCGGGTCAGGCGTTCGCGTCGGGCGGTCAGTCGGGCAACACCCGCGCCGCGGTCGACACCACGCTCACCGGCGGCGAGAACCCGCACAGTCGGGGAGCCGGCAGCCTGCCCTCCAGTGCGGCACGCGCGCATCGCGAGGCAGCGGCCGTGATCACCCGCAATCTGGAAAGCGTCGCTCGTGATGCGCGCGCGAACGTGGAAGCGGCAGATGCTCTCGACCTCGCCGCGGACGCCATGCGCTCGCAGGCGATCACGCTGCGCACCCTCGCACGCGGGTTGACGCAGGACTGATCGCCTGGAGCAACTGCTCCAACGGTTGCGGCCGTCGCCGGGAAGCAAGACCGCCCGGCTCAGGGCTTGTCCGTACCGCCAGACTCCGCGAAGTTGATGCGGGCGCGCAACTGCTTCGCCGCGGCATCGTCGCCGCGCCGGATCGCGAGCTGCTCCGCGAGGCCCAGCCAGGCGAGCAGCGGCCGGCGCATCCCTTGCGCTGAGGCCGTGGCGATGGCGCCGTCGATCCCCTTCGGCGAGATCTCGGCACGGCGATACAACACCCCTGCGGCGATCAGCCGGGATACGGGATCTTCGATTGCGAGCATCGCGGCATTGCGACCTTCCACAGACGCCGCAATGACGACCGGCCGATAGGCGGCGGCCAGCGCCGCCCGATCGAGGCTACCCCACTCTCCGGACAGGAACACCGCGTAGGCCTTCTCTTCGCTGCCGCGAACCGCAGCGCTGTCCGACGACGGACATTCGGAGAAAGCCACCGCCGCCACGGCCACCCCGCAACGAACGAGAACCGCACGCTCGCGCATCGCGAGATCGCCCGTGCCGGAAATGGCGGCGAGCGCGCGGGCATAGGCGCGTTCCGCCGCGGCGGGCCGGCCCTGCAGATAGAGATCCCGAAATTCCTCGAGGGAAGCACGGGCCTGGATCTGCCAGTCCGGCAGTGGCGGCGCACTGGAGCACGCCGCCGCGACGAGGATGACCGCAGCCATCGCGACGCGACGCACCACGACCCGCCTCGTGTTCCGCACGCGATTTCTCATGGCAGCTTCACCTTGCCGTCGCGCGCGAACGGCCACTTGCGGTTGAGTTCGTTCAGCAGCGTCTGCGTCTTCTGCAGGCTGTCCTCCACTTGCGAACGCAGCGCGACGAGATCGCCCGATGCCTCGCGGGCGGACTTCGAGACGTTGGCGAGGTCCGCCGTGGCGGCACGCGCATGGTCGAGCGTGGCGTCGAGCTTCTGGATGGAGCCGCGCAATTCGTTGAGACCCGTCGTCAGCGTGCCCATGGCGCGACGCGCCTCGCCAGCCACGCCGGCATCGCCGAGCACGCGATCGTCCGTGTGCGCCAGCACCTTGTCCATGCGCTTCGCAACGCCGTTCAGCGAGACCGTGAGCGCGTGCAGGCGGTCGAGACTGTCGATGATCTTCTGCGAACTGTCGGCCCGGCCGGTGATGCCTTCCAGCATGCCGTGGTTGCCTGCCATGCGCGTGGCCACGGTCTCCAGCTGCGCAAGGCTGCGGTTGAGGCTCGACTCGGCCTCCGTCATCCGGCTGATGTTGCCGAGCACCGACTTCGCCTGCGCCACGATCTCCGGCAACTCGCTGGTCGCATCGTCCACCTGGAGCCGCACCTTCATGCCCTTCGGCAGCGGGGGATCCGCAAGCCGCGGCGACTCCACGCGGATGCGGGCCCCGCCCACCAGCGGGCGGACGAGAGAAAACGTGCTGCTCGTGCGCAGCCACCGCGCGTCCCGCTCCTTCAGGGAGACGTCGATCCAGACTTCGCCGTCGTCGGCCAGCCCCATGCTGACGACCGAGCCGATGGGGAAGCCGGAGAAGGTGATGGGCATGCCGACATCCACGCCATCGACGTCCTGGGCGAGCAGAGTGAGCGCGCGCGAGGGTTCGAAGGTGCCCCGCGCGTACAGCGCATAGATCGTGAGCCCCGCGATGCCCAGCGGCAGCAGGATCAGCAGCGCGCCGACCTTCAGGCGGAGGTGCCGGAGTGCGGGCGGTCGTACAGTGGGGCGTTCCATGCGTAGTCCACGATCCAGCAGGTCTCGAACTCGTCCGCGAGGCTCGACAGCAGCGCGTCGAGGAACGGCGGATAGCGGATGTCCGGCAGCTGCAGCGCCGGACGATCCACGAGGATTATAGGAGCGTCCATCAGCGCGGCCCGGAGGAACTTGGCCACGAAACGATCCTCGTGGTCGAGGTCGGTGTCCCGGCTCATCGCACTTTCGTGCCGGCCCAGCCGCTCCAGCATTGGCAGCACACGGGCCACGGCCTCGTCGAAGCCGAGCGACTGCTGGAACTGCAGCACCAGCGCGATGTTCTCGATCATCGTGAGATTGGCGCGCATGGGCAGGGAGGCGGAGACGAGCACGGCCTCCTCGTGCGACGCGAGGAAGGCCTGCCGCTCGGTCGCGTCGGCGACGAACTGCAGCGGCGCCTTGGCCGTGCCGAGGATCATGCGATGTACCGGATCACGAGCATGCCGACTTCGATCAGCATGATGACGAGGAACAGTCGCACCATGCCGTGCAGCACGGCAATCGGTGCAAAGTGCACCTGACGGGGGGCATGGATGGCCTCGGCGATCGGAATCACCGTGACCGCCAGCCCGAACAGGAAGGCCTTGCTCCAGAGCGCTGCCATGGCCGCCGGATCGAACACCTTGCCGATCATCAGCTGCAGGTCGGCGCTGGGTGCGTTCCAAGGGCGGTAGCCGGTGATCACGAAGTGCGCGCAGAGCACCGACACCGTCACGCCGATCACGGTCAGGCACAGGACGGACACCGTGCCGCCGATCACGCGCGGAATGAGCTCCAGCTTCATCGGGTCGATGCCAGCCTGCTCGAGCGCACCCATCTCGTTGCGGATGCGCATGATGGAGACTTCCGTGGAGATGGCCGCGCCGGTGCGCAGCGCGACGAACAGCGCCGTGAGCAGCGGCACGATCTCGAGCACGAGCAGGCGGAACGTGAACTCCAGCGCGTAGTCGTAGAGGCCGACGTCACGCGCCGCGTTCGCCAGGATGTGCGTGACGACGAGGCTCAGCACCGCTGCAAAGGCGGTGTAGCCGCCAAGGATCTGCCATGCGGTGAAGTAGATCTGCCTCGCGATGACTTCGCGAGTGGCGCTGTTGTAGGTGTCGCGCGAGAACACGCCGCTCACGGCCGCACCGGTGAAGCGGGCCACGTTTCCCCAGGCGCGCAGCCGCGCCTCGAATCCAAGGGTGCGACGAACCAGGAAGTCGCCGATCGCGCTCATGCGGGGGACGGGTAGGAGTGGAGTGGCGACCGTAACATAACGCGCCGCTCGAAGGCATACCGCTCGTGATAGCCTCGGTTGGTGGATTGCATGCGCCGCCGACCCCGGAGGCGCTACCCCCTCGCGGTCCGCGCCCTGCCCCTGGAGCGCATCGTGACGAATCTGCGGAAAGACTGGATTGCCCTGCTCGAGACGAGCTACGACCTGGACCGGACCACGCAGGCCTGGCTGGAGGCCCTGGTCGAATGCGCCGTACCGCTGGTGGACCGGCCGGGCGCGCCCATCTCCCTGTTCACGTTCAAGGTCACGCCGACGACCCACAAGGTGCTGGATGTCGCCGTGAACGGCCCGCCAATCATCGCCGACGCCACCCGCGCCACCAATTCCGCAGCCTCCCAGGCGGAACTGGACGTCCTGTATCGCGGCGGTTTCGTCGGCGGCACGCTGAGCGAAGTCATCTTCGCGAACTTCCCCGGCACCCGCGAGAAGTTCCTGGAATCCACCGGCGGGCAGGTCTGCGACGTGTTCGGGTGGTGCGGCCACACCGGGCGCGACCTGGGCATCATGCTGAATGCGTCCCTGCTCGCAGAGGAAACCACGACACCGGCGGAGAGCCGGCGATGGTCTCGCATCGTCGCGCACATGGCGGCTGGCCTGCGGCTGCGGCAGAACCTGGAGCAATGGAGTCTCGATCACGAGCGGGTCGAGGCCATCTTCGATGGCGGCGGCAAGCTCCAGGACGCCCGGGACAAGGCGCGCTCGGACACTGCACGTACCCGCCTGCAGGGCGCCGTCCGCGCCATGGACCGCGCCCGCACGGCCTCGGGCCGGGCCGACGCCGACACCTCGCTCGGTGAATGGGAGGCGCTGGTGTCCGGCCGCTGGTCCCTGGTCGACCGCTTCGATTCGGACGGCAAGCGCTTCGTGGTCGCCGTCCGAAACGACCCGGCCCATCCCGATCCGCGCGGCCTCACCGAGCGGGAACGCCAGATCGCGGAATTCCTCGGTCTCGGTCACACGACCAAGCAGATCGCCTACCGCCTGGGCCTGTCGCCCTCCTCCGTGGACAACGCGATTGCCGCTGCACAGGACAAGCTGGGCCTGCCGTCGCGCGTGCAACTGGGCGCGTTCTTTTCTCCGGCCGGACTGCGCGCCAAGCTCGCCGAGGTGGCGGTGGCAGGCGAGCAACTGCTCGTCGGCAGCCACCCGCTTGTGCGCGCCGAGGCCATGGAGGTCCTGTCGGAAGCTGAGCGCCACGTCGCGGCCCTCATCGTCGGCGGCAGCACCAACGCGCATATCGCCAGAATTCGTGAGTCGAGCGATCGCACCGTCGCCAACCAGGTGCAGTCGATCTTCGCCAAGCTCGGTGTCCGCTCACGGCTGGAACTCGCGGCGCGGCTGCAGTCTGCGGCGGACGAGGGCCTCGCCCCGGGTCCGCCTGCGTCGCCTGGAAGCGACGGCCCACCATCGTCGATATGAGAAATTGACTATGGAGGGAAATCTCCCCGATCGATAGATTCGGTACCGAGACTGCGCGTGGCAGACGCCAATGGCATGTCGCGCCGATTTCGAGACCCGACCGATCAATACCGTCCAGGCAGCGCCGCAGTCCGGCGGGTCACTATGACCCTGCTCTCCCGGCCAGAACGGCGCGCGTCGACACTAAAGGAGACGACCATGCGACTTCGTGCTTTGCTTCCCGCTGTCACCTTGCTGCTGCCGCTGTCCCAGTTCCTCACGGCTGCGCCCGCCCTCGCCCTGCCCTCCGACGAGAACGTCGCCATCGAAGCCCGCGGCCTGGTCGATCTGGACAATTTCGGACCGCTGCCGCCCATCTCGAACCTCGTCGAGTCCGAGATAGCGGAACCGTTCAACCGGTCAGTGGTGAGTGTTCAGGACGAGCAGACCGGTCTGTTTTCGTACTTCGCCTCGGCCGACATCGGCAACCTGGCGCTGAAGGTGGCCGGCTCCCTGACGAACGACGCAGGCAACGCGGTCGGCTCCGGCGAGCTTGCCATTCTGCGGGCCGTCGCCGAAGCGCGGGACATCCTGGTGCTCTCGTCGACCCTGACCGATCCTTATCCGGTCACGCTCGAACTCGTCATCGACGGGACCTTGTCGACCCCATCGGGCAGTAGCGCCTCCGCGAACGCCCTGATCGAGTTGAACGAATCCGGAAAGCTGGGCGTGTTCGACTCCGGCCGTTATACGAACGGCGTGGTGAACGACACCCTGTCCGTGACGCGGATGGTCTCCGGCCCCGAGGTGACGCTGGAACTGGAGACGGTCCTGTCCTACAGCGTGTTTCGATTGGGGGCGGGCGCCACGGCCTCCGGGGATCTCAGCAACACCGCGCATGTCCGGCTCATCCTTCCCGAGGACGTGAGCATCGTGAGTTCGTCGTCCGGCACCTTCGGCGTACCGATCGCGCCGATTCCCGAGCCGAGTTCGATGATGCTGTCCGCGGCCGGCCTGCTGCTGCTCGCGGGCGTGGCCCGGAAGAAGATGCGGCGCTGAGGCACCCTTCGATCCCGGGAGACGCGATGCCGCGTGTCCCGGGGTGGAACGAGTTACTTGGGTGGCGGCTTCACTGCAGATTGCCGGGCGACGAGTTGCCAGCGTCCGTCCCGGTTCACCCACACGTTGAGATAGCGCAGATCCATCCGCATTGCCTTTCCACCCATCTCGGCGTCCACGAGCGTGGAGCCGGTCACGGTGGCCGTGTCGCCGTAGACGTTGATCTTCACGTCATAGCGCTCCGCCTTGTAGAGCTTCACGTCGCCGCCCGTCACCTGCTTCACGTAGCCCGCCTTGTCCTGGACCCGACCGGTGGGCTGGTGGTAGATGAACTCGTCGCCGAGTACGGCGCCAAGTGCCGCCGCGTCGCCCGCGATCATCGTGTCGTACCGGCGGTCCTCCGCGGCGTCGATATCTTCCTTCGGTCCGGCCTGCGCGAAACTGGCGAGGCAGGCCAGCGCGAGCAACGCGATCGAACGGAATCCCTGGATCATCATGGTTCGTCTCCTGGTAGCGGCCCGCGTCATCGCGAGTGTTCCGATTCTACTGACGACGCCGCACGAACGGGGCGTCATTCCAGGACGAGCTTCCGGCCGAAGGGCGCCACGGCGTTCGCATGAGCCGGCGGAACCGCCCAGATCACGGGCCACCGGGGACGGAAATGCGCCGGGCCTTCGAGGTCCGTGAGCACGAGACCAATGTCCGGATCGTGGCGATCCGCCTCCTCCAGCATCGGCGAGAAGTCCGTGCCGCCGCCGCCCTCGAACCGGATGTCGCGGAGGTCCGACCGCCCGGGCGGGAACTGCCGGACGCTGCGCACGGCATCGTCACCGACGACGAGCAGCAGGCCGCTCTCCAGCCGGCGGGTGATGGATTCGATCTCCCGTGCGAACCGCACCATGAGTTCGTCTTCGATGGAACCGGACACGTCGACGATGAGCGCGAGCTTCGGCACGCGCTTCGTTCCGGTGAAGCCGGGCTCCCACGGCAGACGCCGGTTCGGTCCGCCCCGCCCCTGGTTCGCGATGTAGGAGCGCGACGGACGGGACCACGAGAGTTCTGGCTTGAGGGCAAGCCCGCGTGCCAGCCGCGCCCGCAGCACCTGCTCCCACGGCGTGCGCGAGCGCGGGACATCGGCGATGAGTGCCCGCAGCATGGAATGCAACCCGTCGCCGGCGTGCGCGCGAATCAGTCGCTCGCTCCATTCGCGCGCCTCTTCAGCCTCCTTCTCCTTCGGTCCCCGGGTCTCGGCATCGGGACGAAGATCCGTCGCTTCGCCGCGGCCGAGTTCGCGGGCGCGGGCGGCGCGCTTGCCGTCACGACGGGGCGATTCCTCGCGATCGTCGATGGCGATGTACAGCCGTTCCACATCCCATTCGAGCAGCGATCGCTCCACCGGCTGCTGAATGTTCAGCGTGCGTTCCAGCAGGCGGTCGAGCCGGACCGCGAACGCGGGAAGCTTCAGCCACTCGAGATGATCGAGCGTGCTGTTGACGATGGCATCGGCGCACACGTTGAACAGCTGCAGATCGGCTTCCCCCAGGCGTGCCTGGAGATCGAGGAAGCGTTGCGGATGGCGCAGCGCGATGTGGAGGACTTCGTGCGCGACGAACCCCACCTGCTCGGCGATCGGCAACGCGTCGAACGCGGGGCCGTAAGAGATGGTGAGGCCATTGGTGGTGACCGGCAGGGCGTCAGGCTCATCGACGTCGCGATGACGCACCCACAGCGACAGCCCGCCCGTGGCCGGGGCGTACTCCACCATGCGCTGGATCGCGCGGGTGCCGCGATGCCGGTAGTAGGCGTCAGCCTCGGCCACCGGCGGTGTCCTGCTCGCGCGTCTCGAGATAGCGGCGGTACGCGGGGCTCTGCAGAATCGCGCCTTCCAGCCCGCCCTCCAGCGCCTTCTGCATCAGCAGTTCCATGGCGAGCGTCTGCGCTTCCCGCACAGGCAGGCCCTGGCCTCGCGGCAGATCCGGCAGCTGCTCGATGATCTCCAGCGCGCGCGTCACGTTGTCCTCGTGCGTGCACGCGGCCACGAGTCCGTAGATGAGACCGTACAACCCGTCCAGCGTGCCGGGCAGCAACGCTGCGGTGTCCTTGCCCGGCTTGGCCGCGAGCAGTCGTACGACATCCGCGCCGGCCTGGATCTCCCGCAGCACACCGAAGAACTCGGCCGCATTGGCTGCGCCGATCCGTCCCTGCACGAACACGCGTTTTGCCGCATCGGACAGCCCCGAGCGCAGCACGTTGGAGATGTCCTCCCAACCGCGCGGACTCGCGCCGACGAGATGGTCGTTCGCGAGCTGGGCCTGGGTGTCGTCGAGCTTGTCGGGCCGCACCTTCAGGTAGGCCATGATCTCCGGCGCGAAACCGTTGGCGAGCGCATGGTCGAGGAACGCCTCGATGGCCGTCTGCACATTGAAGTGGAACATCCGGTCCGCGAGCGCGGTGCCCATATCGTGCGACACGGCACCGTGGAAGCTCGCGTTGCCCGCGGCGATCACCTGCCAGCCGTCGGGCAGCCGGTAGTTGCCGACCCGGCGGTCGAGGATCAGCGAGTACGCCGAGATCTGCAGCCGCTGATCCGCCGCCGTGATCTCGTCGAGAAAGAGGATGCCCGCCGGCTCGTCGGCGGACGGCAGGAACTCCGGCGGAAACCAGACGGTCTTCGCGAGCCGGTCGTCGGCGTAGATCGCGCCGCGGATATCCACGGGCTCGATGGTCGTGAGCCGTAGGTCCACCAGCGGCACGCCGAAGTGCTCGGCCACCTGCCGCACAATCGACGACTTGCCGACACCGCGCGTGCCCCAGAGCATGGTGGCGCGCCGACGCAGCACCGCGTCGGCGAACTGCTCGACGAGCGCGGCCTTCGCGGCGGCGATCGACACGGGCGGAATGTTCATCGGATTGCCGTGCATGTTCGTCAGCCTGCTTCGGGAAGAGGATCAGTGCCGCGCCACGATGCGGCCGTGGAGGGCCGCGGGACCGGCGGAATCTCGATGCGCGGAATCTCCGGCAGCGCGAAATAGATGGCAAAGAGCAGCGGCGGCGCGTGGAACGCGAGCAGCCAGCCCACGGAATCATCGGGGATGTCGAGCGCGCGCACGGCGAAGGTCACGGCGAGCACGCCCACGCAGACGAGGATCGGCAGCATCCGGCGGAAGGCAACGTTCCAGCGGGCACCAACGAAGCGCTCGTGGAAGCGCGCGGGCGGCTCCGCGAGCGTCCGTGCGAGATGCGCCGTCGCGCGATCGAACTTCTCCTCGGCATCGCGGGAGTGTCCCGGCTCGCGCCGGCGCAGCAGGAGCGTGCCCCGCCAGTGATCGGCACGCGGCCGAATCATGCCCCACGACCACCCGAGCACGGCGAGCATGTCCTCCGACAGACCGAAGCCGCCACCGTCGTTCACCGAGAGTTCGAACTCCGCCGGCCGCACCGGCGCCTTGGGCACGTCGAGGCGGAAGTCGATGCCGCCGATGCGCGCCTCGGCCTGCGTGAGAATCAGACTCGGCGCGCCGGTGCGCTCCGCACGCTCCAGCCGGAAGCTCCGCACGATGCCGAAACCGGGACCACCGGCGTACTGCCGCGACGGCGCGATCGTGTCGATGGCATCGAGCAGCGCGCCGGGCTCCTCGCCTTCCGTGACCAGGCGGGATTCGATGCCGCTCTCCAGCCGCACGAGCCGGGACAGGCGGTAACGCCCGGCTTCGGGGTTCTCCAGCTGCAGCACCTCCCGCGCGGCGGGGAGCGATTCGGACGCCGCCGGATGCTCGACCGCCTTGAAGACGAGCCTTCGCGCGATGCGGTCCGTCGCCTGCAGATCGACATGCCGCCCGCGCCGCGTGAAGGGCTCGATGAGGGCGAGGATCTCGTGATGGGTGAGCGGCGAGGCCATGACGTAGGGTAGCGCAGGCCGTGGGTCGGCCCAATCGCTTCGAGACGGCGTCGCGCGGTTGGTTCCCGGCTCCCCGATGCGCGATCCGCCCGTCCGCCCTCTCAGAACCCGCTTTCGCGCACCAGCACCGAAACGGCGTTGCGGACCCACTCCCAACCGAGACTGGCACGATCCCCTTCGATCAGGGCGGTCCCGCGATGCACGGCACCGCGGGCCGGCGGGGCATCCAGGCGGATGCGGACCCGGAAGAGCGTGTCGCGCGGGACGTCGTGCACAGCGCCCGATTCGAGCATCGGCAGCGGACCACCGTACTGCGCCATGAGGATGGGTTCCGCGAGGTGCTCGACGCGGCTGCGGTCGATGCCGAGAACGCGACCGGCGACGGGCTCGCCCGCGACGCCCTCCGCATAGAGTCGGACCCGCGCGCCGTCGGCGATCCGGCCGAGCGCCTTCTGGTCGACGAACGCCTCCGCGGTCCAGGCGCCGTCGTCCACCAGCATGGCGATCTGGTGTTCCTCGTTCACCCAGGCCCCGGGACCGGACGCGGGATCAGCATCGACGATGCGGCCGGCGAACGGTGCGCGCAGCACGAGCCGGTTCATCTCCGCGCGACGCGCCGATGCTTCGGCGAGCTGCTCCGCGACCTGCTGGACGAACACCGCCTGCCGTTCGAGATAGTCGCGACCGGCCACGCCCTGGTTCAGGCGATGGGTGAGGGTCCTCGCGGCACGCTCGAACTGCGTGGCGCGCATCCGCAGGTCGGGCGACTCGAGCACCGCGATCGGATCGCCCGCCTCCACGGGCCCTTCGCGCACCACCGACACGATGCGGCCGGGCAGCGGCGTGTAGATCCCCTGCTGGTCCCTCGCGTGCACCCACGCCGGCGCGTGGACATCGCGCGCCCACGGGAAGAACAGCAGCACGATGAGTCCGCCCGCGAGCATCGCAAGGCCGATCGTGCGTCCCCTCGCGATCTCGCCACGCCGCGCGTGCCACACGCGCAGTTCCATCACGACCGGACGGGCAACGAACCACGCGATCTCCACGAGGAACAGGAGAATGCCCAGGGCCTTGAAGAAGAACAGATACACCGCAACGGCGATCCCGAGGAACAGCACGAGGCGGTAGAGCCACGTGACGTAAGCGAAGGCGATGAGCCCGCGACGCAAGCGCGGCGCCATCGCCTCCGGGTAGGGCTCCGCCAGACCGAGCAGCGTCCGGCGGAGCGCGACGCGGGCGAGCGCAAAGGCGCGGTCATGCAGATTGGGCAGGTCCAGCCAGTCCGACAGCAGGAAGTAGCCGTCGAAGCGCATGAACGGACTCGCGTTGATGCTGAGCGTCAGCACCCAGCTCGTGGTCGCAAGGAAGAACAGCGCATTGCGCCACGGCCCGTCGTCCGCAAGCGCCCAGGCCAGCGTGGCGAGGCCGGCGAGCACGAGTTCCGTCCGGATGCCGGCCGAGGCGATGCGGAATCGGGCCCGGGCGTCGCGCAGCTTCCAGGACTCCGATGTGTCCGTGTAGAGCATGGGCCACAGCACGAGGAAGGCGAGACCCATGTGCCCCACGCGCACGCCGTGGCGCCTGGCCGTGTACGCGTGACCCAGCTCATGCAGTGTCTTCGCGAACAGCAGCGCGACTGCGTAGCCGGCCATGCCCTCCAGACTCAGGAAGTCGACGAACGTCGCCTGGAACGCGTCCCACTGGCGGAACGTGAGCAGCAGCCCCAGCGCCGTCGCCGCGATCGCGAACCAGGCGAATGCGCGCGAGAACAGCATCGACACGAACGGCCACGTCGCGTCGAGGAAGCGCTGCGGCCGGACCAGCGGGATGCGGAAGAACAGATAGTTGTGCAGCAGCCATTTCAGCGCACCCTGGCGCCGCGCGGCATTGACCTTGGCGAGGCGCTCGACGGCCGCGGCATCCGCGACTCGGGTGAGCTGATGCGCCTGCAGGAATCGTGACAGCGCGGCGAGATCGTCCTCGGAGACGGGCACGGGAAGCGCGCGGCGCGCGGCGGCGAGAATCTTCTCCGGCACGGCGAGCGCCCAGTGGGACAGCAGCGTGAACTCCACCCAGCCCACCCGGAAGAATCGGTTGGTGACCGGATCGTGAACGGACCACGCGGGCGAGCCGTCACGCGCCGCGGCGGCGGGGAACAACTGCAGATCGTCCCGCAGCGGTGGCACGCTCACCGCACTCACGCTACCACCCTGCCCAGGCGCGCAGGCTCGCGATCGGTCGGCGCAGGAAGTAGTAGAAGAGCGGCGCCCGGTCGCCGTAGACCTTGGCCGTGCCCTGCAGCCCGATGCGCGGCAGGTCCGCGCCCGGCTCGAAGGTGGCCCGCACGCGGTAGGACGCCACGCCTTCGGGAGACAGGGTCGACTGATAGCTCGCCTGCTGCAGACGGGCGACGAGCGGTTGCAGCGGCTGGGTCTTGAGGAAGAGCCGCACCTCGGCGCCGGACTCCAGGCTGATGGCGTCGGCCACGGGCATCCACACGAGCACGCCGGCATCGCCGGGATCCGCCAGCAGCATCACGCGCTCGCCTGTGACGACCGGCTTGCCCTGCCAGTCGCTCGCATCGCCGAACACGACGACCCCGTCACGCTCGGCGCGCACGTCCAGGCGCTGCAGCAGTTCATCCACGTAGACGAGTTCGGCTTCCCGTTCGGCCACGCGGCCGTTCAGCACGGCGAGTTCTCCCTTGCTCTGCTCGCTGTCGAACGCCTTCTGCGCCGCGGCGAGCGCATCGGCCCGCGACACCGCGAGCTGCTTCTGCGCCACCGCGCGACGGTTTCTCAGCGTGGTGTCCTCCAGCGAGAACAGCACGTCGCCTTTCCGGACCGTCTGGCTCGGGGTGACGGCGACCGAGCGGATGACGCCGTCCAGCGGGGATGCGACCGAGAAAGGCTGCAGCGGCACGACCTCCGCGGGCCCGAGAGCGGACATGCGGACGGGCAGCGCAAGCATGATGAGCGCGAGGACGGCGAGCCACCAGCGGTTGCGCCGCATCCGTCCGAACAGGTTCGCGCCGAGGGCAGACCGGTTGCGCTGCAGGGCCCAGAAGCCATAGCCGTAGACTTCCGCCACCTGACTCAACAGCGCGGCCTGGTCATCCTCGAGGTCCGTGTCTTCCTCGAACGCCAGCCACAGCGTGCCTACCGACTTCCCCTGCGGATCGGGCAGCGCGTAGACGAGCAGTGACCCCGGCAGCCATTGAGCCCAGCCTTCGGCCAGCGGCTCGTCGACATCGTCGGGACCGAACCAGCGCGGCTCGGACAGATCGCTTGCGTGCACGACCTTCGCCAGGCGGTCGATCCAGCCCAGCATCGGCGTGTCCTCCGCCACGGAACTCACGCCCGAGACGGCCTGCAGTCGCCGGACGCCGGGTTCGCGATCGAGGAATACGAACGCCTGCCGGTACCGCGCGATCTGAAAGGTCTCGTTCGCCGCGACGAAGGCGAGGCGCTCCACGTCCGCGGCTTCCCGCGAGCGCTGGGCGAGGTACGCGAGAGTCTCGTAGGTCGGACGCGGAATGCCGGCGGTGCCGGTCGCCGTCGTTGCGAGGTGAAGCGAGGGACGGCGGGGATCCATGGCCGGGGCGCTCGGGCCTTCCGTCAGCGCGCCGGGAACATCGCGAGCCCGCTCATGCCGGCCAGCAGCGCGGGGCCGGGGTTCACCAGTTCGGCCTCGATCTCGATGGTCTGGCTCACGGCATCGACGCGCGCATTGATGGCGGAAACGCGGGCCTTGTAGGTGTGGGCGGTCTCGTCGACGCGCACGTCGAACGGCGCGCCGTTGCGCAGCCACCTGAGCCAGCCCGAGGGTACGTTGGCCTTGACGCGCGGCGCTTCCGCCGACACGAAGTCGAGCAGCGGCTGTCCGGCGTTGACCGTCTGGAACGGCTTGGCGTGCACCTTCGCGACCCGACCGGGGAACGGCGCGAGCACCGTGCAGGACTGCACCTGCACTGTGGCCAGCGCGAGGGCCGCTTTCGCCTTCTCCCTCGCGGCGGCCGCGAGGTTCACTTCCACCTCACCGGCGGACTGCAGGCCCTGCAACCGGATCTTTGCCTCGTGGCTTTCCTTCGCGGCGGTGAGCTCCGCGCTGGCGATGTCGAGGCGCGCCTGCGCTTCGCGGCAGTCGAACCGCACGAGCGGTTCTCCCGCGCGCACCACGGAACCCAGGGCGTTGGCGATCATGTCGATGCGACCGAACATGCCCGCGGCCACGGTGGTCTCGCGACGCGGCACGAGCAGGGCTCGAACGCCGCCATCGGCGGACTCCGTCGGCGCGGGGGCGGCAGCCGGTTCGATCGCCGGCCCCGCTGCAGCCACCGCGGTGTCCGTCGATGCCGCGCTGGCCGAAGCGACGGGAGCCTTCTCTGCGATCGTCGGTTTCGTCGCTGCGGAATGCGTCGCCGCCTCGGGCTTCAGCCACGACGCGAGCGCGAACAGCGCGGCCGCGGCCACGCCGATCGTGACGGCGGCGCTGCGCACGTTACTGCCCGACATTCGCCGCGGCGAGACTCGGGGAGGTCCGCAGCGAGGTGACGAGCGCCGTGGCGTTGGCATCCACCGTCGATTGCGCGAGCGCCGACAGCGCCGTCACCGTGGCATCGCGCCCGACCGTGCCGGACTGGCTTCCGGTAAACGCGACGGACCCGTCGGGCCGCTTCAGAGAGAGTTCCCACGTGGCGCGCGACGCGCCTTCACCCTGCCGCCCGCGGAGATTCGCCACCAGCACCCAGCGTGCAGTGGCCGGGGCCAGCGTGATGCCGTTGCGCTGGAGCGCGGCGGCAAACGCCATGGCGGCAGCCTCGCGCGTCTTCGCGTCGGTCACGCCTTCGATGCCGAGGGCGACGGGCTGCATCGCCGGCAGCAGGCCGGTCTTCGCGCGGAAGGTCTGCGACTCCCACTCCCGCATGGTGCGCTCCAGCGTGCCGGCCAGCGCCTTGACGTCCGCGTTCTCCACGTCGCGCGGCAGCACGTCGAGACCCACCGAGTTGTACACGCGCCCCCAGGCGGCCTGTGCATTGGCGTAGGCCACGTAGCGCTGGTACTGCGACAGGAGCACGCGCGCCTCGTTGCGGATCACTTCCAGTTCGGAATCGACCTTGCTGCTGACGGCGGCCCGCGCGTACTGCAGCAGGCGCTCATCCACCTTCGCACCCTCGTCCGACTGGCGCAGATCGGCCACGGCCAGACCGTAGCGCTGCACGGCCAGGCGGGTCTGGGTCATCACGGCCATGGAGAGCGCGAGGCGGCGTGCATCGTCGACCTGCTGCTGCGCCTCGTTCGCGCGCTTGAGCGTCGGCAGCGACGCCAGGCGGAAGAGGTTCATGGAGATGCGCGCCCCGCCCTGCACCCACGTGTCGTTCAGCAGGTACCGGTTGCCGTCGTAGTTGGCGCCGAAGTCGAAGCTGATGCCGGGCAGCGCCGACACCATCGCCTTGCGGATGTCGAGACTCGTGATGCGCTTGCGGTAGTCCTCCTCGCGCAGCTCGGGCCGGCTGTTGAGTGCGGCGGTTTCGAGGTCTTCCAGATTCGTCGGCACCGGCGGCAACGCCTCTTCCTTCTCGTCGGCGAGGGTGAACGACGTTCCGGGCGGCGTCGTCATCAAGGCACCGAGTTCGGCCTTGGCGAGTTCCAGATCCTGACGGCGAACCTGGATGAGCGTGGTGGCGTCGAGCAGCGCGCGCTGGTAGGCGAGCGCCTGCGGCTGCGGCAGCAGCCCCTGTTCCTCGATCTGCCGCGCGCGAGAGAGGGCTTCGTCGGCGCGGGCCGTGAGGGCATCCATCTGCGGCAGCAGCCGCTGGGCCCCGAGCGCACGCCAGTAGGCGGTGCGCGTGTCCTGCAGCACGTTCTGCATCACCTTGCGGCGACGCTCCTCGGCGACCAGCACCTGATCCGCCTGCTGCTTCGCGCGGTAATACGAGACACCGAAGTCGAGGATGTTCCACGACAGCGTGAGGTCACTGTACAGGCGGCTGTTGTCGGTGCTGGTGTTGAAGGGCAGGAACGGCGTGCGGTTCGGCACCACCTGATCGGCACGCGTGGCGAGATCGTTGCCGCGCCAGGAGTAACCGGCGTTCGCAAGCAGCTTCGGGAACATGTCGAAGCGCGACACGTCCAGCAGCCCCTGCGCGAGCGCGCCTTCCATCAGCTTGAGCCGGTAGTCGAGGTTGTACTTGAGCGCGCGCGCCGCCGCCTCGTGGAACGAGACGGGGCCGGCGATCGCCTCCTGATCGGCGTACATGCGGCTCTTGTCGTCGGCCACGCGCTTCGCGATGGCGTCCTGGGTGAGCGGCGTGGGCTGCACCGCGCAGCCGGCCACCAGCACGGCAAGCGTCGTGAGCGTGAGCACGGGCACGAACGCAACGCGCGCACGGCGGGTAACGGCAGAGGTCATCGACATCGTCTCCATGGCTGTCATTTCTCGGGCGGGTCCGTGCAATCGGAACTCCACCTAGCACTGCGGCGCGGCCGGCGCCGGCTTCGCCTTGGGCTTGGGTTTCGGTTTGGGCTTCATCTTGACCTTCGGCTTCGCGGTGTCCTGCGCCTCCTTCACCATCTCGGAGAAGGCCTTGGCCGCAGGCGAACGGTCCTTGTCGCGCTCGCCGCCGGTCGCGGGTTCGATGGCCGACAGCGGCCGCTTGTCGACACGCTTCTTCGGCTTGACGGGTTTCACCGGTGCCTTCACCTGCGGTCCGCATTCCACCTGGGCCCGGGCAGCTTCCAGCGCGGCCGGGTCGGCGGCGAGGAACCGTGGCTCCGCAGGAGGCGGCGAAGGATCGATCGCCACGAATGGCGCCACGGCAGGCGCGGGCGGGGGCGGCGGTGCATCGGGCAGACGGCTCGGACCGGGGGCCGCGGCGGACGCCCCTGCATTGGCCGGCGGGGCCGACGCGGGTGCGGGCTCCGGTGTCGCAGGTGCCAGCGCACTCGGCGCTGCCTCGGGCGCCAGCGCGGACACCGCGGCCGCACCGATGAGCGCCGAAGGCCCGATCACTTCCGGGCCGAAGAAACCGTTCACGCGGGGCGACTGGAAGAACCCGTTGCCGTCGAGCGCGGCCGGATCGCGGGCCGCCGCAACCCGGGCGTCGTTCGCGGCGCGTGTGTTCGAGGCATCGTTCACGGCGTTGCGAACGGGATCTCCCAGCGGTGTCGTGAGACCCGCGCCGATCGACGGCGCGAGCGTGCCGAGCGGCGCAATCAGGCCGGCTGCTGCGGGCGTGAGCGCACCGGACGGCGAACCACCGTTTCCGGCGAGCGCGTCCGTCACCGGCGTGACGCCCCCGCCCGAACCCGGCGCGAGACCGGATGGCGGCGCCGGCGATATCGGCCCGCCCGGCAGCGCGCCGCCTCCGCCCGTGGCGACATCGATGAGCGGCGGCGGTGCCGGCGAAATCACCGGAACATCCGGCGGGAACGTGGGCACGGGCAACACGTTGAAGACGACGGTGCCGGACGCGGACGACGTGCCGTCGCTGGCCGTGTAACCGAGGGTCCCGCCGGGGAAGCTGCCGTCGGGATTGGTCCCGCCGCCGATCGCCGGATCGGGCGTGAACGTGAGGCCTGCGAACTGTGCCGGCGTGAGCGTCTGGCCGTTCGTGACGGGCGTGCCGTCGGCGAGACGCACCGTGCCCTGCGAGGCGTCGGGGATCCCGGTGACCGTGATGGTGACCGTCTCGCCGGGACCGTCGGGACTACTCACGAGACCGCCCGGCAGCGCGTTACCCGAGGACCCGCCGGGCACCGTGAGGGTCGACGAGCCGACAGCGGGCGGATCGTTCACCGGCGCGACATCGAAGGTGATGGTGTTGGGTGCCGGATCGAAGGCACCGAAGGTGTCGCGCGCCGAGAACGTGAAAGCCGGCGGCGCGACCAGATCGCGATTGGCGTTGGTGGCCGGCCGGTAGACGAGGTTGGCGAGATCGGCCGTCGGGATGATCTGGCCGGCCGTGACCGGCGTGCCGTTCAGCAGCAGGGTGCCGCTCGCGGGCAGGGTGTCGATCCGCACGGCCGAGACGCTGTCACCGAAATCCGGATCGGACAGGCCGAAGTCCGCCGCGGACAAGGGCCGGTCGGTGTCCTCGGTGACGGCCAGCGTGTTGTCGGTGCCGGCCGGCGGCTGGTTGACCCCCGTGAGCGTGATGGTGACGGTGGAATTGGCCGTGAGCGGGCCGCCGGCACCACTCCCGCCCTGGTCGGTGATGGTGTACGTGAAGACTTCATCACGCGTCTGTCCGTCCGGGATGAGCGAGGTGCGAACGGGATCCGGCGTGTAGGTATAGCTGCCGTCGGCGTTGATCACGAGCGTGCCGAAGCTGCCGTTCAACGCGGTGCCCACGCCCGTGTTCAACGCGCCGGGATTGGTCGTCAGACCGCCGACCGCGGCACCCTGGACGATCACCTGTCCGGGCGCGGCATCCACGTCGGTGTCGGCCAGACCGGTACCCGTGGAAGGTTCGGTCGTCGCGCCGGTGAGCACGTTGCCGTTGCGCACGGCCGTCTCGTCGGTGGTGCGCGTCTCGGGTGTGGCAACCGGTGCGTCGTTCGGTCGCTCGTAGCCGATATCCTGATTCGTGCGGCTCTGCGCCTCGCCCAGCGTGAGGTCGATGAGCCCGTCGGTCACCGTGCCGCCGCCGGCGTCGAAGCGCGGCACGGCGTTGTCGGTGTCCGCCCCGATGACCCGCGTGACGCTGCCCGGCCCGGTCACGCGGTAGTTACCCGCCGGGAGCGCGCTGAACGAGTAGGCGCCCGAGGCATCCGTCGTGGTGGTGAGCACCGAGTCGTCGCCATCGCCGAAGGTGCCGTTGGTACCGGCCCATCGAAGCGTGACGGTCTGACCCGCGAGCCGCGTCTCTCCGGCGCCGATGGTGCCGTCCGGCGTATCAGTGTCATCCCACAGCGTGCCCGCAATGGCGCCGAGACCCGCGGTGTCCTGATCCCGGAAGTTGTTGAGCGGCGCCGTGCGATCGGCGGCATCCGCCTCGTTCGTCTGCACACCGTCGGCCCCGGTGCGTTCGCCTGTCGCGGACCCGGCTGTGCCGCCGGTGGACGTGAGCGCGCCGAAGGTGAGCTGCTCGCCGCCCGCCGTGGCTTCCGTCGAGGACGTGGCGAGGCTCGAGTACGTGACGATCGCCGGATTGCCGGTGACGACGGCGCCGGGCGCCACGGTGGCGGTGTAGCGCACGGTGACCGTGCCGCCCGCAGCGATCTCGGTGATCGCGAGCGCAGCCGTATCGGCATCGCTCTGGTTCGTCACGCCGGTAACGCCCGAGCCGACCGTCGGTGTGACGCTGGCCGCACCACCGAACGTGAGGTCGGCCACGCCGGCGAACTCGTCGATGAACACGACATCGTGCGCGGTCGCCGTGCCGGTGTTCGAGAACGTGACTTCGTAGGTGACGAGCGACCCGTCGGTGGCGACGACGCGCTTGTCGACGTTCACGATGTTGGGTTCGATCAGGGTTTCCGTGACCGCGTTGGACGTAAGCACCACCGTATTGCCACCGCCGGTGTCGATCGAAACATCGAACACCATCGCGGGGTCCGCGGTGCCCGGGTCCGCCGTGCCGTCACCGATGACCCGGCCTGGCTGGTTGAACGACTCGTTGGTGACGAGCGCGTTGAACTCCATCACGATGAACTCGCCGTCCGCGTCGGAATCGGCATTCACCACATCGCCCAGACGGAACACCGGGTCGTTGCCCGAGCCCGCCGTGTAGAGGATGTTGCTGCCAGGCAGCAGGAACGTCGGTGACGCCGTAATGACATCGGCCATCGCCGCGGGTGACCCGCCCGCGAACGCGGCATCGGAAATGGCGAGCCCGCCGCCCGAGAGCCCTGCAGCGCCGCCCGAGGTCAATGCACCATCGGAGATGAAGCCGACGGTGGTTGTGCCGTCGTTCAGGTACTGCAGTCCGGGCGGCAGCGCGGGCGTGATCCGCAGTTCGGGGCTGGTGGACTCCGGCAACTGCACCACCATGCGATAGCGCACGATCTCTCCGACCGCGACACGGGTGTCCGTGCGGGGGTTGCCCGTGCTCTCGACGGCGCCCGCGGTCGGCAGCGTCGAGGCTTCCGAACTGCCGACGATGCGCAGGATGGGCGCCGCGGACGTAACGGTGACGCTGCCCGTATCGGTGACGACGTAGTCATTGACCCCGCCGGACCCATCGCGCTCCGTGTCATCGGCGCCGACGAAGGGGCTCAGATTGGTGAACGGCAGCCCACCGTTGGCGGCATCCGGCAGCGAGGACCACCGGGTGGTGCCCGACACCGTGAGTGTCGTCCCCAGATTGACCGCCGTGGTCATCGCAGCCTGGAACGTGAACGTCGCACTCTGTCCGGCTGCAAGCGTACCGACGGACGGTCGCGTGGCCGCGCCGTTGGTGATGTCCGTGTCGAAGCCCGCGGGCAGCGAGAAAGCCGTGCCCGCCGTCTGCGTCCATGAGTTGGCCACATACGTGAGACCGGCGGGCAGCGTGAACGCCGCGATGTCTACGTCGTGCGCGTCGATCGTGCCCGAGTTGGTGACCGTGACCGTGAAGGTGACGGTATCGCCGGCGTCGGCCGTGCCGGCATCGGGCGTGACGGCGAGGGACACGGTCGGCTCGCGGATCGTGAGGACCGGTGCAGTGTCCGTGACGCTCACCGCGCCGCCGTTGGCCGAGAACGCGGAAGCGTTGTCCCGCGTCTGCGCGGCCTGATTGGCCACGGTGTCCAGCACCACCACGCGATAGTCGATGGTGATGGTGTCGGCGGACGTGTTGTCGGTATCGGCGTTGACGAGGTTGCCGAGCGACAGCGTGAAGGTTCTGCCGCTGTTGGTGAAGTTGGCGCCGCTGATGCCGGCCTCGATCACGCTGTCCGCACCGAGCGACGACGTGATGTCCGGGTCGAACGTCACCGAATCGATACCCACGAAGGCGAGCCCGGCGTCGAGCGTATCGGTGAACTGAGCGCCATTCAGCACGCCTTCCGCCAGCGACAGCACGACGCGGTAGCGGGCCTGCTCGCCGATGACGGCGTTGGTGTCGGCCGTGAACACCGGTGCGGTCGGGTCGGAGATGCCGCTCGTCCCCAGCAGCGTCTTGTCGATGAGAGCGCCGGCCAGGGTGATGGTGGCTTCTTCCGTCAGGCGGCCGTCCACGGTGCCGTCGGTGTCGAGAGCGGCCAGCTGCGTGTAGTCGCCAACGTCGGGCGCGGCGAGCGTACCCGCGGCGCCGTCGCGCCCGGAGTAGCTCAGCAGTTCGGCGCTGGTGGTCGAGGCGCTTCCGCCCGTGAGCGTGCCCGGCAAGCGCACGTCGTAGGAGATGACCAGCAGGTTGGAGCCGTTCGTCACGGCGCTGCCGGCGTTGTCCGCCCCGCGACCGAGGAAGCCGGTGGTCGACGCATCGACGAACTCGATGCCGTCCGAGCCGAACAGCGCGGCGCGCAGCGCGGCTTCCGTCGTGATGGAAGCCCCGGTGGTGGCGTTCAGCACCACGCCGCCCACCGTGTAGTCCACGGCGGTCGTGGCGTTGCCGCGCGTGATGCGGATGTTCGAGGTGTCCGCCGCGGTGAGCGAGTAGGGCAGCGTGTCGCGGACCCGGATGTCGAAGGCGCCGTCGTTGGCGGACCCGCTGTTCCGCACGACGACGGCGTAGCGAACGGTGTCGTCGGCATCCACATTCGCGGCGTCGGTGTCGAGCTGGGCGCGGTTGGCGTTGGTGATGGTCGCGGCGAGCCCGTCGCCGGTGGTGGCCGCGGCCGTGATGAGCGCGGTCTCGCTCACCGTCGTGGTGGTGTCGTCCGTGAGAAAGCGCGGCTGGAACGTATGCACGCCCGCCTCGGCATCGCGCACGACGCCCTTCTGGATCGTGAGCAGCGGCTGGGTGAGCGTGATCTGCTCGATGTCCTGCGTGGACGTCTGCACGCCCGGCGTGTTCTCGTCGATGTGCTCGGCGAGCGCCGTAAGGAAGAACCCTTCGGACGCGAACGGGTCGTCGGCGGCGCGCACCGTGAACAGCACGTCGATCACGCGGGGATCGGGCGCAGCATCGTCGCGTGTGCCGAAGTCGAAGATGATGCCGTTGGAGCTTTCGTCGGTATGGACATACTGGCGCGCATTGCCGGCCACGGCGTCGTTGCCGACCTGAATGGACGCGAAGTGCGTCGGTCCGTAGCTGAACTCCCCGGCGTTCGGCACCGCGGCGCTGGGCGTGTTGCCCGACGCCGCCAGGGTGAAGTTGTTGAGCAGCCCCCCGCCGACGAGGTCGGCATCGGTCGTGCCGTCGGCGTTGAAGTCGATGCTGGTGAGCGTGGGCAGCGGCAGGTACGTGGCGAGCGTGAAGTTGTCGTAGTCGCCGGTGGGGACCGTGTAGCGCATCCGGTAGGTGATGGTGTCGCCCGGCACCAGCCGGGTGAGTCGCCCGCCGACATTGCTGGTGTCCCCGTTCCGCGCGTAGATGGAGAGGTCGATCTCCTCGGTCTCGATGGCGAGGACCTCGGCGGAATCGTCGAACTCGCGGTTGCCCGTGGAGGCCAGCGAGAAGTCGAGGTTGCGGCCGTCGACCGTCACGGCGTTCTCGAGGGTGTCGCCCTCGTTCACGTTCAGATTGGCGCCGGCGCCGGCGTCGCGGTCGGTATAGGCCTCGTCGACGGAAGTCCGGAAGCGGATCACCGCGGTGGAGGCGCCGTTGGCCGGCGCACCGTTCAGCAGGTCGCCCACCACCCGCGGATCGAGCGCGTTGTCCTGCAGCAGCCCGGCGACATCGAACGTGACGTACGAGCGCGTCTCGGTCGGCGCGACGTTCTGGACGGCGCCCAGGGCATCGAAATAGCCGGCGCTGTCAGGCGTGCCGAAGCCGGTCGTGCCCTGCGCTGCCGATACCACCGAGAACCGGCCGCCGGTGAAGTTGAGCGTCTGGCTCACGTAACTGCCGGAACCGTTGTTGTAGCTGATGACCAGGGTGGGCGTGAACTGGCCGGGGCCCGAGCCCAGCGCAAGCACCGTCTGCCCGTCGGACACCATGTCGCGCACGGTGATGTCGTCGAGGGCGAAGAAGTCGGACACCTGGACGTCGAGCGTGTACTCGATGATGTCGCCGGGCGTGGGGCGGGTGGGATCACCGCCGGACACATTGGTGATGACGTCGCCGTTCTTCTGGATCGCGATGGCCTCGGCTTCGAGGCGGTGCGCGCGGCCCGAGGGCTCGTCGGTGTCGGAGTTGTACGTGACCGCACGGTCGGCGTCGTCGGCGTCCGTCGGGTTCCAGTTGCCGGTGACTTCGGTGTCGACGTTCCAGAACGTGGAGTTCGCGGTGGTGCGATCGATGACGCGGTTGGCGTCTCCCGCCCCGTTCTCGTTGAACTCGGTCACGTAGAACTGCACGACCATCGAGGCATCGATGGCGGCCGTGGTGCCGGTGGCCGACGCGATGGTGCGGGTGACCGTGCCGCCGTTGTTCACCGCGACATCCGCGGAGGAGAGGATGGGCGTGGTGCCGCCAAGCGTTGGCGTGGCGGTGTCCGCCGCGGCCGCAGAAACCAGCACGCCGTTCACGTTGGTCCACCCGCCGGCCGGCGTGGCGCCGATGGACGTGCCGGTAATGGCCGCGGGCGTGCCGGTGATGCGCACGAACCGCAGCGCTTCGTTGGCGTTGGCTTCGTCCTGCAGGATCTGGCTCAGCGCGAGGTTCGTGAGCGTCTGACCCGATGCGATGTCCACGTCGATGCGGTAGCCGCGCAGGTAGTTGGGACCGGTGGCGGTTTCGTCCTCGGGGCCGATGTAGGTGGTGGTGACCCGGTAGAGCTCCGGATTGACCGTGAGCACTGTCGAGCTGCCGAGGATCGGTGCATCGGCGCCCGGGTTGTCGAGGGCGTCCTGTCCGAAGCGGAACCCGCCCATCACCGTGATCGGCAGGTTCGTCTCCACGTCCGCAAAACCGCCGAGCGAGCCGTTCACCGTGATGTCGATGGCAGGCTGGCCGGAAGTGAAGCTGCCGAAGGGCAGCTGGATCGTGTAGTAGCGGTCCCCCGCCTGATACCCCGAGGGGATGGTGACGGTCGGTGCGGTGCCACCGTCGCCGAAGAGCGTGGCGACGCTGCCGCTGCCCGATGTGAGCGTGCCCGACAGCACCGTGAGCGGCAGGCCCAGATACGTGGCGCCGGAGATCGTGATGCCTTCCTGCTGGGCCACGGCACCGGCCGTGTTGGAAACGTTGTCGGGGTCGCGCCCGGCCGCGGGCACGAACACCACGATGTAGGGCGCGAACCCGGTCTCGGGCGCCCCGGTGTTGTCGAAGGTGACGGCGAAGGTGAAGTCCTCGCCGATGAGCACCGGCTTCGTGGTCTCGGCGAGAGTGGCACTCGGCGTTGCCGCGAGCAGACCGGCATAAGCCGACTGCCCGGCGGCACTCAGGACCGCCGGCGCGGTGATGACGCCGGCGCGGACTTCGAGATCCCAGTCCCCGCCGAGAACGGCGGCGCCGGTGGCATCGTCGGATGCCGCCACGTCGGCGCCGAGCGCAGCTGCGAGGTTGCGAACAAACGCTGCGCCGTCCTGACCGGCGCCGACATCGCAACCGTACAGGACGACGTCCGCGCCACCCGTCAGGGCGTTGCCAAGCCGGGAGAGCGCGACGCCGCGGGACGCGAGCGCGGCGGTGTCCACGAACTGCCCGTTCAGGCTCAGGCCGCCTTCGGCACCATGGGACAGGACATGCAGCGCCGAGAGCGACGGGACGCTCTCGGCGGCCTCGACGATCTGCATGAGGGCATCGCGCCGCGCATCGAGAACGAGGACGCGCGTATCGGCGGGCAACGACGCCGGGAGAAGTTCTCGCCAGCCTGCCACCGTGGGATCGACCACCAGCAGCGCGGGCGACGGGGCTTCCTGCGGTGGCGCATGCGGTGTATCGGCGATGTCGACTGCCGTCAGTGCAGTAGCGCCAATCGCGCCGTCGAACAGCAGCCGCGGCTCCAGCGCCATGAGGCAGCGCGGCCCCGAGGGCATCGGCGCGGAGGGTGCCGATGTCGCCAAAGCACGACGTTGCATGAACGGGATGCGCAGAAAATTCCGCAGAGTCTTGGTCATTGCTGCTACACGCCGCCCGACGAAGCGACCGTTGTGGCCGATACCCAAGTGTAATGAAGCGCGACGGACTTTCGCGAACGATAGCGGTGGAAAATAGCACGGGCTAGTACGAGTCGCGCTGAACGGTCGCGCAGACGATGCGGGCGACGCGCGGCGAGCCCATGCAGCGCACAGCATGGGGGCACCGCGTCCGGCGAGGCACCGACTCGGCGCCGGAAAGTCCTGAGCGGTCCGGCAAGTGAGCCGGCCCAAGAGCGTGACCCGACCCGACACCGCTCCGCGCGGCCGCATCGAGTTCATTACTTGCAAGGTAATGCCACGGCCACTGCGAAGCCATTACGATGCATCCCATGATCACTCCTTCCTTCGGCGACCACCTCCGGCTCTGGCGCCAGCGACGCCACCTGAGCCAGCAGGCGCTGGCCGACCGGGCCAACCTGTCGACGCGCCATCTGAGCTTTCTCGAAACCGGGCGCTCCACGCCCAGCCGCGAGATGGTGCTGAGGCTGGCCGAGCAACTGGATATTCCTCTGCGGGAGCGCAACCCCATGCTGGCTGCCGCGGGCTACGCCCCGATGTACCGGACCAGTTCCCTCGATGCCCCGGAGATGGACGCCGCCCGCCGGTCGCTCGACCTGCTGCTGAAGAGCCACCTGCCCAACCCCGCCTTCGTCATCGACCGGTTCTACAACGTGGTCGCGGCCAATGACGCCGTGAGCCTGCTGCTCCAGACGGCCCAGCCGGAGTTCCTCGAGCCGCCCATCAACGTGGTGAAGCTGAGCCTGCACCCCAAGGGCGTAGCCGGGCAGATCGTGAACTTCCGCCAGTGGCGACGCCATGTGCTGAGCCGCCTGCACGACCAGCTGGAACGCACCGGCGACGCTTACCTGCGCGTGCTGTTCGAGGAAGTCTCGAACTATCCCCTGCCGGACGGCGCCGACGACCGCGACCTGGAGCACGAACACTTCGGCGTTCTGCTCCCGCTGCAGATGCGCTCCCCCGCGGGCGTGCTGAGCCTCGTCAGCACCGTGACGGTCTTCGGGACGCCGCACGACATCACCCTGCAGGAACTGGCGATCGAATCGTTCTTTCCGGCGGACGATTTCACCGCGCAGACACTGGCGGCAGCCGTCGCCGCGATGCAGGAGAACCGCGGCAACGGCTGACCGCGGCACCGCAGTGCGCGGCCATCGGATGGGCCGCAGAAGCACGGACGACCGATGCGCTATGCTCGCCTCCCTCGCAGGTGGCAAGCATAGCCGCCGCTCTCTCCGGAACCTTCGATGACCACGACCCATCTGTTCAAGCCTCTCAGCCTCGGCCGCCTGTCGCTCTCCCACCGCGTGGTGATGCCGCCGCTCACGCGCATGCGCGCCACCGAGCAGACCTACACCGCCAACCCGATGATGGCCCGGTACTACGGGCAGCGCGCCACGCCCGGCGGCTTCATCATCGGTGAGGCGTCGCAGATCTCGCCGGACGGCCGCGGAGTGCCGTGTTCCCCCGGCATCCACACACCGGAACAGATCGAAGGCTGGAAGCTGGTGACCGATGCGGTCCACGCCAAGGGCGGCCACATGTTCCTGCAGCTGTGGCACATGGGCCGGCTGTCCCACCCGTCGCATCTCGACGGCGCCCTGCCCGTCGCGCCGTCCGCCATCGCGGCGCAAGGCGAGGCCCTGACGGCCAACTACAAGCGCGAACCCTTCCTCACCCCGCGCGCCCTCGCGACCGGCGAGATCTCGGGCCTCATCGAACGCTATGCCCAGGCCGCCCGCAATGCGATGGCGGCGGGCTTCGACGGCGTGGAGATCCATTCGGCCAACGGCTACCTGCTCGAGCAGTTCCTGCAGTCGCGGACCAACCAGCGCACCGATGTCTACGGCGGCTCGATCGAGAACCGCTGCCGGCTGGTGCTGGAAGTGACTGCGGCGATCGCCGCGGTGTGGGGCGCGGACCGCGTAGGCATCCGGCTCTCGCCCTACGGCATCGCCAACGACAGCGGCGAAGCCGAACCGATGCCGCTGTACACGCACCTGATCCGCGAACTCGACCAGTTCGGCCTCGCGTACCTGCACCTCATCGAACCGCGCGCGAGCGGTGCCGGCCAGAGAGAGGTGGACCACCAGAACGTGCCGTCCGCCGCGAAGCTGTTCCGGCCGATGTGGCGCACGAAGCTGATCGCGGCCGGCAACTTCCGCGGCGACAGCGCCGAAGCGATGCTTGCCGATAGCGACGCGGATGCCATCGCCTTCGGCCGCCTGTTCATCTCCAACCCCGATCTGCCCGAACGTCTTCGCACCGGCACGCCGCTCACGCCTTACAACCGCGCGACGTTCTACTCGAAGGGGCCGGAGGGCTACGTGGATTACACGAAGGCGGACGGATCGGCGGCGTAGACGCGTCTGCCCCGGGGGGAGCCCGGGCTACGGGTGCGGGATGACACGGTTTCGTAGCCCGGGCTCCCCCGGGACCTGTGTCCCACCCATCATGAATCCGTAGCCCGGGCTCCGCCCGGGGAATCCTCACCCCACACGCTCCGCCCGTTCGCGAGGACATTCCATGAGCCTGCTCGACCACCCTTTCGATCCTGACCGCGACACCGCCCTTGTCACGGGCGCGGGCAACGGCATCGGCCGTGCGATCGCGAATGCGCTCGTCGGTGAGGGCGTGCGCACCGTGTTCGCGGACGTGAGCGAAGAGCGGGTGACCAACGCCATCGCCGGCGCGCCGCGGCCGGAGCTGGCGATTCCGTGGCTGGGCGATCTCGCGTTGCGCGCCGAGCGCGACCGCCTGCTCGCCGATGCCGCGACGGCGCTGGGCATCGTCACGCACTTCGTGCACAGCGCCTCGCCACCCCGTCGCGAATCCGACCACGCGCTTGCGGTGAGCGACGACACGTGGACCGCGATGCGCGAGGTGAACGTCGACGCAGGCTTCCAGCTCTCGCGCGGGCTCGCACGAAAACTCATTGCCGCGAAGCGGCCCGGCTCGTTCCTGATCCTCACCTCGCTGCACGCCGGCACACCGCGCAACCTGCCGCACTACAGCACCTCCAAGGCGGCGCTGACGATGCTCGTGAAGGAACTCGCCAAGACGCTCGGTCGATTCGGCATCCGCGTGAACGCGCTCGTACCCGGAGCCATCGTCGCGGGAGGCTTCGTTGCCGACCCCGGGATGGTGCGGCATGTGCCGCTCGGCCGCCTCGGCCGCGCGGAGGATCTCGCGCCGATGGCGCTGGCCGTGCTCTCGGATCGGGTATCGGCCTACGTGACGGGAACGTCGATCGTCGTCGACGGCGGGATCTCGCTCACGAACTGGTTCGACCCGCCGGCGCTGGGCGATCTATAGGTTCTGCCGCGCCAGGCAAACGCCGCGGCACGGAGCGCTCCTATCGCGGCCCCTCGGGACCGGACGTCACAGCGCGCGCAGGCGCCGGATGAATCCTGCGCGTCAGCACCTGCGCAAACAGTCCCGCCGCGATGGCAGCGCCGAACGCCGGCAGGATCGGCACCCGTCCCAGCAGCGCCGTCAGCGTGAGACAGAACGCGGAGAAGGCATACATCCCCGTCGCCATTCCGCGCAGCAGCAGGGCGGTGTACTCGGGACCATCGCGCACATGGGTAGACACGGCCAGCACCGTGGCGAGCAGCGGAAAGACCGCGATCAGCCCGCTCCAGGCGCTGCCCACGTGGCCCGAAGCCCAGGTCACGAGAAGCGTGAGGACAGCGCCGCCTGCCATGCGTGCAGCAAGATTGCCCAGCCCGAGCGGGCGAATACCCGACCGCGGATGCCCCGGCGGAAACAACTTCGCCCCGAAGGCCAGCGTAAGCGCGGTGGCGATCCATCCGTGCTGCGGCGAAGGCAGCAACGACAGCCCCCACACCGCGCAACCCCACGCCACGAGAGCCAGAGCCAGCGCTGCCGGCCACGCGACGCGTCGACTCGACCACGCGTACGCAAGCCCGAATGCCACGACCGCGAACGCGGCAGAAGCGGATGCCGCCGCTGCCACGCGCGTGAACTCCGCCCCGCGCTCCAGCGCCAGCACGAACAGGATCGGCCCCGTCACCATCGGCATCCCGGCGATCCAACCGGCACGCGCCGGCCCGTAACGACGCTCCACCAGGGAGATCGACAGGAGGAAGGACGGCACCAGCAACAGTTTCAGGGCCAGCAGGGGCAAGACGGTCTCCGTTTGAGGTGACACAGCACATGCGGGATCGGCGTTGTCGGCGGCCGCGTGGCGGTCCGCAGTTCGGTGACGCAATCCCTCCCTTCCTTCGGGAGTCGGGGCGGGCATTGTCTCAAGTTGCGGAAGGATTGCGATGGACTCCGAAGCAGCGACTGAGACAAGTGCCTGGACGCCGCCAACCAGCGCTGTTCATCCTGGGCATCAAGGGCTTGAACGCTGGTCGTATCCAGTGTTCCAATTTGGTGTCGCTCGCTTCCCGGTGGGACTGAGTTGCGGAGCGCAGAGCGACCTGATGTCCAACCAGCGCTTCCGAGGGAGTCTCTCCATGCGAAGGGTAGAGATGAGCAAGCGGTTTCAACGGATCTTTACGGAGCACCTTCCCCAGCGTCGATTCGCCGCACGCTTCCCTGCGCCATGACGAAACGCTGTTCGGCACTTCTATGGCAATGTGCGATGGCTATCGGATTGGTGTCGAGCTTGCCCGGTTGTGTCGGCGTTGTCGTAGTGGGTGAATCCCGAGAAACCTACGATGCCCGCCCTTTTGCCATCGGGCGTTCGGTTGGGCAGTATCCGGACTACAGTCGCAAGGACGGACAACAGAGTCCGCCCCTTGCCTGGAACCGAAAAGATGTCTTGGCCCTCTGGGGAGAGCCGATTCGCAAGAGCGGAAGCGGCAGTACCGAAAGATGGTTCTACCGTCGAGAGCTGGGATGGTCCGGCGTCATTCCGGCAATAGGGATCCCGATTCCACTCCTTGTGCCAATCGGCTATCGGGAGACCATTCTCGACTTCGAAGGGGAGTCCCTCCTCCGAATCACCAAATTGGTCGGGGGCGAACGTGGGGGACTCTGTGGCCTGGTAGTGCAGCATGTGCCGCAGTTTGGCTGCTTTTCGTTTCGCTGAACCCCACCACAATGCAGCTGAGTGGCAGCGTTCCCGTGGCATGAGTGGTGCTCGAGTGGTATTCCGGTTACGCACCTTCCGCCGGCCACTACCGGACATTGCTCACATGCCCGACCAGTTCCTTGAAATCGATAGCTTCAGGTTCGGCGACATCGTCAGACATTGGGCGCGAGAGCGCCTGGTGCACGAAGTCATTGTGGGGCGCGAACTGGCCCGTGGGGTTGTGCGCGAAGGGCTGCGCTTCAACAGCGTCGACCCTCGATGGACCAGTCCCTCGACCCCATTTCGCGGATCCCCCTTGGTCGGGTTCTCGGCTCGCCAGGATCATCCGCCGATAATCTTGAGAGCAGTCGTGCTGGAACATCTGCTTGCCGTGGAACGGGAAGCGGTTGACCCGGATGTTCATTTGCTCAGCGACGAAGTCGTGACGAAGAACGATTTCCGGGCCTGGCTGGTAAAGAGCGGGCGCCCGTATCCCGCGTTCTGGTTCGGCCCTGAGGAAAGAAATGCGACCTGAGCGTTCTTTCGAACCCACTTCCCTCGGCGACCGGCATCGCGGTTGAAGGGTCCGGGGCATTGAGCATGATGGGCACTGCGGATCGCACGGCCTGGGCGGATGGAGTCATCGCGCTGTTCTATACGGGGCTCTTCGTTTGGGCGGTTTCCACCGGCACGGCGGCGGCCGAAGCGGCGGTGCAAGACTATGGGTACAACATAGACTCCGGCGCTATCCAATTCCTTGTCGCCATCTTCTACTTCGGTCCATTGGCTGTCCTGTTCGGCCTGGCTGCCGCCTCGTTGTTTCGCTGCTGGCGCGTGAAGTGGTACCTACACTGGTTTGCCGTGTTTTGTGCCGTTGCCCCATTCTTCATACCCGGAGTTGCCTTTGTTCCTGCCTGATGCCATTGGCTTCGCGCCCCTTCGACACTCGCAGCGCATTGGGCGCCGCGGGTGTCTGCCCTTGATCACGCACTCTCTGAGTCCGGTGCTCCGGACAAGCCCAATAGACGACTGATTCAATCCACCGCAAGCCTCGCGTGGACTGCAATCTCATGGCTTACGCCCGCACAGCAGCGACCATAGAACCGTTGGAGACGAATGGACGACTACTTCTGGCTCTTCTGTGGAACTTGGTGTGGGCTATTCGGCGCGGGATACATGAGGTATCGGCTGCGAGAGAGGGTCGAGACCGGTGACTTCTCCGCCCGGGAGGCGACGTCCTTTTCGAGAGCCTACGCGCTCTGGATTCTCTTGCCCTGTGCGTTTCTTTGGGTGTTGCAAGAGTCCCAACGCGACGGTGCCTCGTTCATGTTTCTGCACTGGGCACAGCCTCAGCGATCCCTCGCCCTCAGCGTGCAGTTTTTCGTTTGGACTGCGCTGCTCTCTGGGTGTTCATCGGCGATGGCGCCTCCACGTTCTCGCGGTACTTGCGCGCAGTAAAGCGTTCTTCGAGCTTGTTCCACGGGCCTGAAGCCGCAAAGGTCGGGGCCGCCGCGGTGGTGGCGGCTGGAATGATTGCTGTCTTTGGTGGACGGTGTGTTTAGAGCTAGCCTGGTCCGCCAGAGCGTTCCAGTGATTCGTCTTTCCAGGCCAACTGTTCGCGGGTCACTTCAGCGTTGGGCTCCATGAACTCTTCCCCGTATGTCAGCCGAGTCACCCTGCTGCGAGACAAGGTGGACTCGTTCGATCGGTATCCGTTCTCCCTGCCGGCGGTGCGCTCTCTGGAGAGAATTGATCTCCATCCCAAGGTGACCTACTTCGTCGGCGAGAACGGCTCCGGCAAGTCAACACTGCTCGAAGCGATTGCGGTTTCCCTGGGCTTCAATGCTGAAGGCGGGACGAAGAACTTCCGTTTCGGCACTCGGCGCTCACACTCGGAACTGCATGAGTACCTCCGTATCGCCAAAGGCATTCGGCAACCACGCGACGGGTTCTTTCTTCGTGCCGAGAGCTTCTTCAACGTGGCCACGGAGATTGAGAAGCTCGATGAAGGGCCCGGCGGGCCGCCCGTGATCGACTCGTACGGAGGCCGCTCGTTGCACGAACAGTCCCATGGGGAGTCCTTCCTGGCGCTCATGACGGAGCGCTTCGGCGGCAATGGTGTCTACATCCTCGACGAACCGGAAGCCGCCTTGTCGCCACAGCGTCAGCTCGCCGTTCTATCGCGCATCCACGATCTCGTCCTGGATGATTCCCAGTTCGTCATCGCGACTCACTCTCCGATTCTCATGGCCTATCCTGACGCGCGCATCTATCTCTGCAGCAGCGATGGCGTGACGGAGGTCGACTACGAAGATACGGAGCATTTTCAGGTCACCCGCGCTTTCCTGGCGAATCGAGAACGTATGCTCCGCGTTCTGTTCGAGCGCTAGGCGATGATTCTCTTCACCCTGACCACATAGCCCATTTGTGAATTGCCGGACTCTCGCTTCGCGGAACCGGGGGACCAGAAATGCGGGTCAATGGCGGCAAGTCCCGAACACAAGTCTGAGAGAACTCCGCCATCCTGTGAGTCCCCTCATCCGGGAATACGCGGTGTATCACCTTTCCCCCCCCCGCGGGACGGACTACGCGCAGTCTGGCTGCGAATCAACACTCCGGCCTTCTCCGAAGGCACGAGGGGCGTATATGAAGACGGCCGCGCCGTGTGGTCTACACTTCTGTGTGCTAGTCGTGCGTCTCGTTCTTGTCGCGAAATCCGCCGCTTTCTTTCGCATGGCATGTAGGAGTGACCTATGCAGCACCTCAAGCGTGCCCTTGCTCCGTACCTGATCGTCGTCCTGGCGTCTTGTTCGCTCGTCGGCTCACCGGGGGACCAGGCGACTCTTCGCGCGGAGTACGCCGAGAAGACTGCAGAGGACTCGGTCAGCGGCCTCTATACCGCAACCGTAATGAAAACCGCCTCGATCGGCGCGATATCCCAGGCGCTGCCCGGCTGGCATCTGGTCGGGCTCGTGGCGGACGTTGGGGCCGTCGTCTACTACCTCGATGAGTTCATCTTCGGCATCGGCGCGATCGTTGCCCGAGAACGCGGCTGTCCCATACTTCTCGAGAAGCAAGACTACTGGAACGTCCTGGGGGCTTGGTTCCAGGGCGTGCGAACCACGGCTGAGTTCGAGACCGCGATGGGCCTGGCAGCAACACTGACGCCCCTGGCAACGCAGGACAAAGCTCTGCAGGTCTTTGCCGGTGCGGTGCATCTGCATGGCGCGAAGTTCGTCGGCGCCAAACTCGCGGGCGTCATTGCGGCAAAGGTGACGGCCAAGGGTCTCGCGGGCTTCGTGCCTGTGCTCGGGCCAGTCGTGGCCGCCGGCGTGAACTGGTACATTTTCGACGGCATCAATGACGCCGCGAATGCCTACTTTCAGTCGAAGGCGAAGGTCGTCTGCAGTGTCCGATGAAGACTCATTAGGGTGCAACCCAGGCAAACCATGAGCATCACCATTCGGGAAGCAAATGTCTCGGACGCTCCAGAAGTCGCAGAGCTGTTCCATTCCTACCGTCAGTTCTATGAGCAACCTCCCGACTTGGCGCTCGCCCGGCGCTTCATCGGTGACCGGCTGGCCAATGGCGATTCCGTTGTCCTGGTGGCGGACGCCGCCACTTCCGGTCTGCTTGGCTTCTGCCAGCTCTACCCGACGTTCTGCTCCGTCGAGGCGAAGCCGATCTATGCCCTGTACGACCTTTTCGTTCTGCCCACGGCCCGAAAGGCCGGTGTCGGTCGGCAGTTGCTTCTCGCAGCGGAGGCGAAGGCAGCCAAGGACGGGAAAGCGCGAATGGACCTCACGACGGCACGCACAAACAAACGGGCACAGGCCCTCTACGAAGCCTGCGGTTGGATACGCGACGATGTGTTCCTGGCTTACAGTCGCCGGGTCAGGCCGCCATGAGCACCCCTCCGCGTCGCGCTGAGGATTCACCCATCCGAAGAGGTCGAGCGCGATGCTTGCAAAGCTGATTGCGTTGGTCGTCGTGGCCGTTGCGATCGGCTGGCCGGCCGTGTTTCTGTTGCGGCTGGCTTGGCTCGAGCGAGGACTCGCCAGGAAAGTTGCCATCGTTTTCCTTGTCCTCTCGTTCATCCTTGTCACCTGGCTTGTCGCGCCCGAGGTGGAGGGGGAGACTCGCGAGGATCGGATCAGCGACTTCATTGGGGCGGTGGGCATCCTCACCGCTAGCGGCGGCGTGCTGGCGATCCTCGCCACCTTGTTCGGAAGGTTTCGCGTCAAACCTCCATCGGACGAACATTAGGCGACCTGTGCCCGAGAACGCTTTCCACGGCAATCGGCCTATCCCGCAAGTCGCCCTCCGAGTCGTGTCGGACTCAGCGCGGGGAGGCGTGATCGCTGGCGATCGCTCCGGACAGGGGACCGCTGCAGCGCTGCGATGCGGAATCCGGCGCCCGCAACGACTTCGGGCGTCCGCTATGGAGGCGAGGATCTCGTTGCAGGATTCGTCAGGGTCGAGCCAGAGATGCGGGCTCCCCGGACAGAGTCCGGGCTACGCAATGCAACGACGCGGCTCTTCGAGAACTGATCGATCGTGCCCATGATGATCTCGAAGCCAGGCTGGATGCGCGGCTGCCATTGCGCGCACGCAGTGGCACCCGAGCGGCTCGCGACGTTCGGGAATGAAGGCTAGGAGTTCAGGGTTGGGGGCGTTCGCTTCGTGAAGACAGGATCGGAACAAGGTTGCAAGCGTCCCGGGCGGAGCCCGGGCTTCGCGCTCCCGCTGCCAACACGGTGGCTATCTCCCTCTCTGAGGCACAGGTCATGAAACTCGGTTACACCATCGTCTACGTTCCGGATGTCGCTCAGTCCCTGGCGTTTTTCGAAGCCGCGTTCGGGTTGAAGCGGCGCTTTCTCCACGAGTCGGGCACTTACGGCGAGCTCGACACGGGCGAGACAACTCTCTCCTTCGCTGCCCACGAACTCGGTGACGACAACTTCCCGGGCGGGCATGTGCGAGCAGACGAGTCGGCGCAGCCGCTCGGCGTCGAGATTGCCCTGGTCACCGACGATGTTCCCAGTGCACATGGGAAGGCGATCACGCATGGCGCGAAGGAACTCGCTGCACCGACTCAGAAGCCCTGGGGGCAGACAGTCTCGTACGTGCGGTCTCCGGACGGCATGCTCGTTGAGCTGTGCACGCCGGTGGGAAACTGAAGACGCTTGCCCCGAGCCCTCCCTGCGGCATCCCGTCGGGACCGCTTAAGATCGCCTCACTCCGCGCAACCCCAGGCAGGCAACATGATCGGCCTGCATTCCATGGCCTAGCGGGTCGGTGGTCGGGGTTCCTTCGGGAGGCTGCCGGGTGAGGCAGACTTCCTCGTGAAGGCGTCCATCACCGAACTGCAGTCTTCTGCTCAAGTCGGGGCTGGCGTTGCCGTAGCTTCCGTTGCCGACGAAGGGCAACTCAGAAGGCGAGACGCCTTCGAACGCCGTCGCCGTGTCGGCGCCCCATGACCGTTGCCCTGGAGAGACTCGATGTCCTTCGCGAAAGCGCTTCTTCCCCTTGTTGCTGCCGGCCTGCTGGCGACGGCCACCTCTGCGAGCGCCAATGACCATGGCGACGTGATCGGCACCTGGACCTGGACACTGCCCAAGACTGGCTGCTCGATGACGCGGACGTTCCAGCCCGACGGCGCCACAAAGGTCGTGAACGGACAGAACTCGTTCTCGGGCACCTACACGGTCAAGTGGAACCGGGAGCGGACCGGCCGCATGCTCATCACCAGTGTCACCGCAGACGATGGCGGGAAAGATTGCGACGGGGCAGCTGACAACAAAGTGGGCAAGCGGTTTCTTGCCTACGTCCATGTCGACGCCGCCGGCATGCTCATGTGTCTCGATTCCGCGAGGACCAGCTGCATGGGGCCGTATCGGAAGCGCTGACGTCCGTTCGACTGCCGTGTGTCGGCCGTGTCGTACGCAGTCGCCCGGCCTGGCGAGCAAGCGCCTGGCATCCACCAGGGATGCAGTGACGGCCTGGTTAGCACCCTCCGCCTCCGCGGGTAACGCACGACGTGCGATGATTCAGGCGCTCGTGGTTAGTCCGAACGGGGCAGGCACTGCTGTCGAACCGGGCGTCCGGAATCGGGCGTGCGGTGGAGGTTGTCCCGCGTGCGCGCAGCTCGGCGACCCACTGCCGCGCGTCCCCTTGTGCAGACCGAACGAGAGATGCCGTGACCATCACTTTCCAAGCTGACAGCAACGACGGCCTTCTGGTCGTCACCGCCTCGGGCCAGGATGACAACACGCAGCAAGTCATCGCGTACGGCAGTGCCGTGATCGAACTGGCGATCCAGCACCATGCTTCTCGAATCCTGAGCGACGAGAGAAACCTGGAGTACCGCCTCGGAACGATCGACACCTTTCAGGCGGCCGAGGCTATCGCGGCGCGCGCACCCAAGGTCGGGCGTGTCGCCATCGTCTGCAAGCCGAGCAACTTCGAGGACGGCAAGTTCTGGGAGACCGTGGCAGTGAACCGAGGCCTCGCAGTGCGCTTCTTCACCGACATCGACAAAGCCAGAGTCTGGGTGTTGAAGGACGTCGACTGACGCAGCATCGACCGCCCTCAACACCGGGGTCAGGTCTAGAAAAGATGCACGCGGAAACAAGCTGCAGGCGGACGCGATTGTCGTGCCAGCGCCGCGACGGAGATACTCGGAAAGATAACGAACAGGAACGGAACACTGCGCAGTGGTCGCACGACAGGCGCAGGGAAACCCTGCCTGCAGGTGGTCGGGCTGGCACCCGATTCGCGGTCACCATCCTCGGCAAGTCGGGAGAGCCGCTAGTCTCCGGCTCGACACAGTCCCGTACCAGGACGACAAAGCAGAGTTCGCGCTGATCGCGACGCCGCAGGTGGAACTGCCTGCACAACGCCCCGCAAAGGCAATGGCAATGGACAGGCTGCGCGCAGCGGGATCCGGCCAGCGGGTCGCTACCCGCCGGTACCCAGCCTACGCCTGCCGCTTGCGCCGGGCCTCGCGCGCGCGGCCCGCAAGCACGGTCAGTCCGGCGCCCATGAGCCAGAGCGCGGGAGGTAGCGGAACCGGCGTCACGGCGAGGCGGTAGTCCACGCCAGAGGCGGTCTGCAAACCCTGCAAGCCGCCCTCGTAGAGCACGGAGGACAGCTCGACCGTGGACGTGAAATCGACGAGGGTTCCGTCGCCCTGGCAGACCGAGGGGTCGACGCCTGCGATGCTGGGCCCTTCACCGTCCCCGGGCATGGTATCGCATGGGTTCCAGCCGGATGCGCTGACATGGAGCCCGGCGATCAGCCAGTACGTCTTGCCGTCCACGACGTCCAGCTCGACCCGCAGCAGCTTGTCCACCGGCGTGGGTGTCGTGGGTAGATCACCCGAGGGGACGTGGCTCGATTGAGGGGCGAACAGATCGTCCGACCCGAGCAGTAGCTCCGCGTCCGGGAACTGGCTCCCGCCGAACAGGTCGTCGTTCCGGTCGCGCCCCAGCGCAAAGGAGGCGACGTCGATGGCGCCCTCCTGCCACATCCGGACCGTGCCGAAGTCGCCACCCATATCGAACGCCCGAAGACCTGTCGGATCGAGGAGCACCGCGGCGAAGGAGACGCGCCCCCCGCTGGGCATGATCTGCGGGAGCCCGCCGCCGCGCTCGTAGAGGCCATCGGCGCGGAACTCCATCACCAGGCGTCCGGTGCCGTTGGCCACGAATTGGTCGGCGAGCCGCGCCGTCGCACCGGCGCCGTAGTTGTCGCCCTCTCCGATCAGACGCGCCACGTCGTAATTGAAGCCCGAGCCCAGACCCGGCTCCCAGCCGACCGGATCGAGGGTCCAGGGATCGACGACGACGCCCAGGGTCATCTCCACATCACGGGAGTTCCGGGCCCGAGCACCGGCCTTGAGGTTAAGCACGTTCCCGGGCCCGAGGAGGTTCGACTCGGCTGCCGCCCCTGCCCTCGAGGATTTCCAGGCACTTCCGCTACCCAGGCTAGAGGAGGGAGAGACGGATATCCGTTGCCCGGGCGTGGTGCTGGTTTCCTGTTTGCTGGCGCGGTCGTAAACGGAATCGTTGCAGCCTACTGTGATGGCTCCCCCACCTGCGACGTCGCCGAGCTGGCCCTCGTCGACGTACACGCCCGACAAGCTGTAATCCGCACAACCGACAAACAGGTTGCGGCTGGCGGAGGCCCGGGCCCAGGTGCCCACGGTCGGCAGAACCGGCGCCACGGGAGTACCGATCAGCGGGCCGCCCGGATCGACGGGGTCGTCCTCGTCAGCAAAGGACACGTTGGCCGCCAAGGCCAGGGCGACCATCAAGGTCAGCTTGGAGCGAGTCATGGTCTGGTCTCCGAATCTGAGTTGCTGTTTTTGGGGCACGTTGTGGTCGAAGTCGAGCGCGCAACGGGCACAGGAGTTTGACGAACCTCCTTTATTGACAGGATATCTCTCAATTGTTGGCTATTGCAACCAGATATCTATCTGCACCTTGACGGCGGCACGGCATCGACCACATCACCAGGTAAGGTGCGCGGAACTGCAAGGTGCGTCAGGGTTTCCCGAACGTATCGACGGATTCTCCGAAACCTTCGCCCGTTGGGCTCGCGCATCAGCGGCGGACGCACACCGGGGTCAGGTCTAGAAAAGATGCACGCCGAGGCGGGCTTCGGGACCACGCGATTGCAGCACCAGTGAAGTGAAACATGAGCCCCATGCCCGGCGAGCGGCCGGAGACATTGCGAAGGATCGCCGGGGCAGTTACGGCTTCAGGTGAGGACGACCGAGCTGTTCCCAGCGAGGACAGGCGCGCTCTGAGAGGACGCGTCTCGCCGGCCAGGCGCCGTCAGGGCACTCGCCGCTGCAGCGGCCGCCAGTCGTGGGTCGATCCGCTGTTCGGATCGACGTTCGGATCGTTGCTGCCGATGATGGTGCCGCGTTCGTTGATCCAGTAGTGCTGGTGACTGTTGGGCAGTTCCAGCGGGGCGCGGGCATCGTACGGGTTCGAGTAGGTCTGCACGTTGCCGAGTGTTTCGCGGAACTGCGTGTTGTTGCGGTCCTGGGAGGCGTTGCGGGCGTCCGTCACGCCCTGCCAGTTGCGCTGCGACCAGTCGCGATACTGGCGTGCCGCTTCGGCATAGGCGGTCGAGTTCTTGAGGTTCTGCTCCATGATGCCCCGCGCCCCGAAGGCCGCGCCGTTGCTCGCCGAGATCTGGTCCGCCACCAACGGCAGCCAGCTCGCGTACCCGCGCCACTGCTGCGCGTCGGAAAGAGCGGCCGTCATGGCCATTACCGCCGAATCATAGGCCGGCGCAATGTGGACCTTGGCCACGCCTTCGCACGGGGCACCGTTGATGTAGTAGCGGACCGGAAACTCGACTGCCTGCGCGAAGCCGGCCACCGGGCGCGTTGCCCGCGGCTGACCGAGTTGCAGGCCTTCGGGCCGGATGGCCATGAGCCTCTCGTACGCGTACTGGGCCGGCGGGTAGCCGGGCGGCATGCCGGCGTTGCCAACCATGACCGTGAGTGCGCGGCTGTCCGGCGCGACGAGGGTCAGAGCGAACTGACCGTCCTCGCCCACCCGCCAGCCCGGCGGCAGGGCGTAGTTGAAGAACCGACCCTGGGCGATGGCGAGTTGAGGTGGTCGTGCCTGCGGCTTGACGGCGCCGCGCGCGGCGGGGCGGACCTCGGTGAAGCCGCGGGGGATGGCCTGGGCCGCGGCGTCTAGCGTGACTGCGAGGAGCAGGCTGGCGAGAAAAGTGAAAGTGCGCGTCATTTGCTGAACTCTCCCTTGGTCGGGGGGCCGGAGGTCAGCCATCCCCGCGAGTCGTACGTCGGGTGGTCTGCTTTGTCCTCGAGGTCGCTCTGGCGGCACCAATCTCGCGCTCCTCGAGGCGCCCTGTAACGTACTTGTGCAGGATGCTAGCGATCAAGGTCTGGTAAGGCATACCTTCCGCCAGAGCACGGACCTGGATGTCCTGCAGGTCACCCTCGGAGAGGCGGATGTTGACTCTGCGATCCTTGGCGGCAGTGGCGCGCGCGGCTGCCTTCAGGCGGTTGAGCTCCGTCTTCGAGGCGATGGAAGTCAACGCGCCCGACTCGTAGGCTTCGATGATCTCCTCGTCGGAGGGATCAGTCGGAGGCATCGGGCTCACCGGCGTGGAGGTAGTCGCGCGTGGCCTTCCGGCTCGGGATGATGGTCTTGAGGAAGTAATAGTCGGCTTCTTCGACATAAGGCACCAGATAGACGTAGGCGTCCCAACTCACGACGAGGATCTTCTGATTCGGATACCGATCCGGGTTCGGGTGAACCAGCACATCCAGAAGACCATCACCCTCGACAGCAACAACGACGCGCTCAAACGATACCCCGCGAGAAGTCAGCAGTTCCCCGTTCTTCTCTGCGCTCCACCGGAAGGGCTTCATGGTTCGAGTCTACCGCCATGTGTGCCTTTTGTCTTCATCCTGACCACCAAAGCGATCGGGCAAAGCGCATTGCAGGGGGGACCGGCCGACACGGCGGTCAGGCGCTTTGCCGTTTTGAAGTCCACATGCCGACAACCGGGCCCAGCCCGAACTTCCAGACCAACGCCGTCAGCCCGCCAAGAGCAAGACCGACCAAACCGGAGATCGCAGCGCCAGCAAACCAGCCGACGAGCCCGCCGCCCAGCGCTTTCGACAGTTGGTGAATGCCGTCCTCCGGTGCGTGGAACCCGAACTCGGCCAGACCGTGAATGACGATGCCGCCACCCACCCACAGCATCGCCAGAGTGCCGACCACGCTCAGCACCTTCAGAACGTACGGCATGCCCTTGACGATGGCGCGCCCGAACGTCGCCAAAGGGGGCGGCTTGCGGGTCATTGCCACACCGACATCATCGGCCTTGACGATGAGCGCCACCGCCCCATACACCGCGAGCGTAATGCCAAGCCCGACCACCGCAAGCACGGCAGCCTTCATCACGAAGCTCGCTTCACCGACGACCGAAAGCGTGATGGCCATGATCTCGGCAGACAGAATGAAGTCCGTGCGGATAGCGCTGGCCACCTGTCGTTTCTCGAGTTCCTTGGGGTCCGCATCGGAAAGCTCTGCCACGGATGACTTCGCGTTTGCCGGGCGCACCATCTCGCGGACCTTGCCGAAACCCTCCGCACAGAGGAACAGACCACCCAACACCAGTAACGGCATGATCGACCACGACGCGAACGACGAAAGCGCCAGCGCGCCTGGCAGCAGGAACAGCAGCTTGTTTCGAATGGAGCCCCACGCGATCTTGCCGATGATCGGCAGTTCCCGATCGGCAGCGAAACCGACCACGTACCGGGGCGTGACGGCCGCATCGTCGATGACGATACCTGCTGCCTTGCTGCCCGCCTTGGCGGCCTGCCCTACCACGTCGTCAACGGATGCCGACGCAATCTTGGCGATCGCCGCCACATCGTCCAGCAGCGCTAGCAGACCGGAAGCCATGAGTGTTCTCGTCCTGGTTGGTGAATCAGTGGCACTTCGAAGCGCGCAGCATGCTGCACCGGAGCGTACGGCGCGGGCTCGCTGCAAGCCTCGACCGACGTACTGCACCGCGACTGCGTCTGGCGCGGAGCGAAATCAGGCAATGGAAATCTCCGCAACTTGCTTCGGGCCTTCTTGTTGCCCCGGGCGACTGCGGCTGGCAGATTCTCTCATGCAAGGCTGTTGTTCCAGCCGCTCGGCTGCCGCCGGAGAGCCTTTATGTCCTCGTACGCATCGCGAGCGCTTTCGGCGTTCGTACTGCTCGTTCCACTGCAAATGTCCTGGGGAGGCGAGTATGCCCCCAGGACAGATCCGCCCGGGCCTCACGCGAACCAGGCGGACCTGGACCGCCGCACACGCTGGCTCATCGGCTCGGGCGTGGGCGCCACGTATTTGTACGGCCTGACCAGCTGGTGGGGCGATGGGTTCCGGAGCGAGTTCAAGGTCGAGCGGGAAGGCTGGTTCGGGCGCGACTCGAAGCATGGGGGGCAGGACAAGCTTGGTCACTACATGTTCACCTACGCTGGCGCCCGCCTCCTCACCTGGGGACTGGAATCCTTCGGTCACACGCGGGAGAAGGCAATCTGGCTGGGAGCGGGAACCGCGTTCGCGGCGCTGTCCGGAGTCGAGGTGATCGACGGGTTCGCCAGGAGGTGGAGCTTCGGACCGGAAGATTTCGCCATGAACTCCGCGGGCGCGGCGGCGGCTGTCTTGCTCGAACAGAACCCGAAGCTCGATCGGATGTTCGACTTTCGCATTCATTACAGCCCATCGGTCCGCCAGGACGGCACGCGGCGCGACTGGGAACCCATCAGTGATTACGCCGGCCAGACCTACTACTTCGTTACCAAGGCCGAGGGGTTCGAGGCGCTGGATCGGTTGCCCGGCCTGCGATACCTGGAGATGTCGCTCGGGTACCAGGCCCGCGGATTCGAGACCGGCGGGGAGCCAGCGCGATTCAGCTATTTGGGCGTGTCGCTCAATCTCGGCAAACTCCTTCGGGAGCACGTCATCTCGGAAGGCAGGCCGCGACTTCGCAAGGTCAGCGACAACCTCTTCGAATACGTGCAGTTCCCAGTCTCCGGAACTTGGGCTGAGAGGCGCTATTGAAGCGCAGGCAAGGCCCCAGCGGAGCGAGTCCAAGCCGGTGACTCTCGCACGAAAGCACCACACGCAAGACAACCGCCGGTGCGGCGTCGGAAATGAACGTTCGCGAGGAACACGGCCACCTCACGCACAACGCACGCGGACCGGAGAGGCAGGTCCACGTGCGGCGGTATGCGTGATCCCGGCGCGACGCTCCGCGCCGGAGTGTGACGGCGTCCCGGTGGGCGGGGTTCGCCTTACTGAGGCGTGAACGGGAGGGACGAATGGTGCACGACGATCACGAGCTTGCCATCGTCGGTCTTGCGGAACTTCCAGGTCTTGTCGACCGTGGTGACCTTGCCGGTCTTGTCGGTGATCATCACGTTGCCCATGGTCGTGGCCACGTCACCGGTGATGTAGATCGCGGCATTCTTGATCTCGACGTTGCGCCAGCCCTTGAGCGCAAACCCCGTGTCCTTCGGGAACGCGGGATCGCTGCCCACGAAGTAGGCAAGCGCGCCTTCGCGGGTGGTGCGGAACGTCTGCGGTGCCACCGTTAGCGTCGGCTTGAAGAGCACCGGGCCGTACTTGTAGCCATAGGCGGAGTCGATCACCTTCTCGGCGAGTTGCTTGGCGGCCGCGTGCCCTTGCTTCTCGTAGGTCGTGGAGATCGAAACCAGCGCCTCGCCCCATGCCTTCTGGGCGGCGAGCACTTCGGATTCGGTGATGTTCGTGTTGACGACGCTCGAGTTGGCAAAGACGGGAGCGGAAACCGAGAACGCGAGTACGACGGCAGCGGCGATGGGCAACATCTTCATTTTGGAACTCCTTCTGTCGGTTGAACGATGGAGCCAGTAGAACACCCACGCATAACGGGTCACTGAACACCCGATGATCACGCGTTGAAAGCAACATTAATTCTTCATGAACACTCCGCGGCTCCGTCGGCCTCGTACGCTGTCACCGCCCTCAAGAAGATCCGCACGCCCCGCCTGCATTCATTCCCGGTTCATCTTCGGTTCAAGTGCGATGCATGTCGCCTGCCTATAATTCCGACATGTTCCGCAAACGCCTCACCATCGCCCTCGCTGTCCTGGCTGCCGCCACCGTCGCCCAGGGGGGATTCGCCTTGTGGTCCGCCCACGTGGCGGAAACGCAGGTGATTCGCGGCCGGATCGCCAGCGATATCCAGCAGGGCTTCCTGGAGCTTTCGGCCCGCAAGCAGCGATTGCGCACGTGGGTGGTTCAGATGCTGCTCGGCGCCAACGCCGATCTCGCACAACGAGAAATCCTCCACGCCGAGATGCGTGAGATCCTGCAGCGGCTGAACGGTCTCTCCCAGCAGGCGGTGGCACTCGACAATTCCGAGGCCACGCGATACGAACACGAAAATCGCAAGAGTTCCCTGACCGTTCTGGACCAGAGCCTGGGCGAGTTGGAGCGAACCGTCGCGGCGGCTCGCCCTCTCGATGCGGACGCCGACCCGCGGGAGGCCTGGGACACGATCTCGAAGGTGTTCGATGTGTCCCAGGGGCACGACCTCAGGACCCTGGTCGCGCAGAGCATCGAAAGAGAAGCTGTTGCGAAGGCGCGAGAACGTGCCGCAGCCGACGCCTCGTTGCGCGGAATGCGCACGCTCTGGCTCGGCGCCGCGGGTACCCTCGCCGTTGCGGCGCTGCTGCTGGGGGTCTATTTCGCTCGCGCGCTTCGCGGACCGCTCGACAAGCTGAGTGCGGGAGCGTCCGCTCTGCAGAATGGCCAGTTCGATCACCGGATCGCTCTCGACGGCGCCGATGAATTCGCCGCTGTCGCCCGCAGCATGAACGCCATGGCGGCAGAACTCGCCGAGCACCGGGCCCGCGAGGCCGAAGCCCGCCACCGGCTGGAGGAACTTGTGCAGTCCCGTACCGCGGAGCTTCAGGGTGCGCTGGGGGCGCTGCAGGAGATGGATGTCCGTCGTCGACAGCTTCTCGCTGACATCAGCCATGAGTTGCGCACGCCCACCACGGCGATTCGCGGCGAGGCCGAGGTGACGCTTCGCGGCCAGGCCCATACGGTGGAGGACTACCGGTCCACCCTGCAACGCATCGTGGAGATCGCCCGGCAACTGGGCCGGGTAATCGACGATCTCCTCACCATGACTCGCAGCGATACCGACTCGCTCGCCTTGAAGCGCCAGCAGATGGACGTGGGCGTGGCGCTGGCAGAAGCGGTCGATCAGGCGCGTGCCATCGCCGCCGAACGCAACATCCACATCCAGGCACCATCGACCGGCACCGTACTGACGATCATGGGAGATGCGCTCCGGCTGCGTCAGTTGTTCATGCTGCTGCTGGACAACGCGATCCGTTACTCCCGACCCGGCGGCACCGTCGAGGTGGAAGTCCGCACCCCGCAGGAGGTTCTCGTCACGCCATTTTGCGAGGTACGCGTTCGCGACCACGGCATCGGCATTCCCGACAATGAACTGACGCGCGTTTTCGAGCGCCACTTCCGTGGCGAAGAAGCACGACGGCACCGCGCCGACGGCAGCGGGCTCGGGCTTTCCATCGGGTTGGCGCTCGCACGCGCGCATGGAGGAGAAGTCTCCATGGAGAGCTCTCCCGATACGGGGACGACCGCCATCGTCCGGTTGCCGCTGCTCGCACCGTCGCCCGCCTATCCGGTGACCTCATGAACATTCTCGTCGTGGAAGACGACGCGCGCATCTCTGGGTTTCTGGAGCGGGGGCTCAAGGCCGAGGGGCACCGTGTGCAGCTCGCGACGACTGGGGCCGAAGGACTTGCGCTCGCAATGGATGCCGCGCGTGCGGCGCGTGAGGACGGCGTCACAACCATCGTTCTCCTCGACATCATGCTCCCCGGGATGAACGGCCTGGAGGTCTGCCAGACGCTGCGCGCCGCGCAAGTCCAGCTCCCGATCCTCATGCTGACCGCACTTGGTTCGGTAGAGGATCGCGTCAACGGCCTCAAGCTCGGTGCCGACGATTACCTGGTGAAGCCCTTCGCCTTCGAAGAACTGCTGGCCCGGATCGACGCACTTGGGCGCCGCAGCCGGGAATTGACGCAGTCGGCCCCGCACCGCCTGGTGGTCGCCGATCTCGAGCTGGATCTCGTCACGATGCGCGCCTCGCGTGGCGGGCAGGCCATCAATCTCACCGCGAAGGAGCTGGCCCTGCTGGAGCTGCTGATGTCCGCACCCGGCCGCCTCTTCAGTCGTGAGCGGATCCTCGCGAATGTGTGGGGCAGCAGCGAAGCGCCCCTCACGAACGTCGTGGACGTCTACATTCGGCGCCTGCGCGAGAAGATCGACGATGGCCACGAGCGCCCGCTCATCCACACCATGCGCGGGCTGGGCTACCGGTTGGAGGCGGCGGCCTGAGGGGCTGCGATACCGACTGCTCCCACATTTATCTTGTCAGCGCATCCGACTAAGGAAAGTTTCGCCACATAAACGCCAGGAACTCACGCGCCGGCGCATCTGCGCACCCGGGTGCGGCGCCTGTACTCGGAGCGGGTGTGGCTCGCGATAGCCAATGCGATAGCGATGGCCGTCACTGTAGGCGAGTCAAGTCCCGCGCCGGAAGCAAATCCTCGAAGTCCCGATCGAACGTTACCAAATGCTCGCCGCAACTCTGCACAGCGGCAGCAATCCAGGCGTCAGTGACGAAGTTGCCTCCTCGCCCATGCGAAAGGAGGAGACTCCGGAAGCTTGGCCACTCATTCACGCCCTGGCCCGCTACCGCGCCCTCGACCTGAAGGATGGCGTCTAGGAATGCAACAGCATCCTCGATTGAGTCCGGGTTCACGAAGACGCGAGGATTCGTAACCAAACGAATGAAACCGGCGAACACCACGGGCAACAGTACCAGCGTTGCCTGCCCCACGGCACAAGCTCGGCACGCTTCCTCGAGCCATGCTCTCGCCTCTGGATGGTGCGAATGATCCTTCCGGAACGCAGCCACCAACACATTGACATCTGGGGTCACGCGTCCGCCGCGTCGAAGAGCGAACGATTGCTCGTTCCATCGATGTCGGGCCTGAGTCCGCCACGCTTTGACGATACGGGTATATCGGGAAGAGTGGACACCGTGCGGGATCGCTTGCGACGCAACCGGAGCACCAAACCTTCTTCGATGATCTTGGTGAGAGTGCTCTTTTCGCGCGTCGCTACGGCTTTGGCCCTGGCGACGAGATCGTCATTGAGATTTAGGGTGGTCTTCACTGGCGTCACCTTCACATACAGAAATCTGTATCCGAAATCCTAACCCCACGGATGTTGTTCTGGCAACTCTTGAAAGGAGCTGCTTGTCTTCTCTGCAACCTCGGTCGCCGTGAATGGTCGGGAAGGTCCCGGAGCAGAATGATTGGCGCGGAGACGCCACGAGACGGTCGGGTCAGCCCTTTGGTTCCTACGTCGCGACCCTCGTCTTGTCCTGGGGACTCGACCAGTCTTCGATCCACGCTGACCGCAGGAATGGCGAACTGACGTCAGGAGATTCGATCGGCTGGTCATTGGCGTTCAGGCCGCGCGCCCCTACCGGAAATCGGATTTGAGGAGCAGTTTGCGCCATCGTGCGACCGATTCGCAGTTCGTTTCAAGGAGCCACGCCGCCGACTTGGTGGAGCGAAACCTTAGCGCGTATGTCGTCTTGCCGCTCGACAGCACGGGGCTCATCGCGGCCCCAAACATGACGACTCGTTCGCCGCGGATCGCGTGACGTTTCATCGCTCTTCCCGCAAGCTCTTTCCGTCATGTCGACGGAACATGCGTGGCCGCCGCCCCGAGGTTTGTAGAATGCCAGCCTCACAAGCCCTGCCACAACGGATCCCCTCGATGACCCAGCAGTCACAGCGCCCCGCGTTTGCCGGATGGCTCTCCACCACCAACGACATCACGCGAACCTTCCTCGCGGCCAACCGCGTGCCGGGGCTGATCAACATGGCCGGCGGGCTGCCGGAGCCGGCGACGTTTCCGACCGCGGAGCTTGCGGCCATCGCCGCGGATGCCGTGCGCGATCATGCTCCGGAGGTCCTGGGCTACGGTCCTGCCGAGGGGCTGCCCGAGCTACGCGATGCGCTGGCCCGGCGCTTCAGTTCGCGGGACCTGACATTGACCCGGGAGAACGTCTTCGTCACTTCCGCCGGCATGCAGGGCCTCGATCTGGTCGGCAAGGTCCTGCTGGAGCCCGGCCAACTGATCGCCTGCCAGTATCCGACGTACCTCGGCGCTCTCGACGCCTGGCGTCCCCGCTCGCCGACTTATCGCAATCTGGTGATCGACGACCCGGCCTTTGATGCCTTCTCAGCCCTCGACGGCGCACAGTTCGCCTACACGGTCCCGAACTTCTCCAACCCGACGGGCAAGCTGGTGAGTGTCGAGACGCGACAGGCGCTCGTCGACGCGGCCCATCGGACCGGCACGTGGCTCGTCGAGGACGACCCCTACGGCACGCTGCACTACGACGGCAAGCCGCTGCCCCGAATGATCGATCTCTCGGCGCGTACCAATCCAGGCGCGCCCTACGCGGGGCCGGTGGTCTACATGGGCACGCTATCGAAGGAGATTGCGCCGGGCCTCAGGGTGGGCTGGGTCATCGCGGCGCCGGCATTCATCGAAGCACTGGCCATGGCCAAACTCGGCGCGGACCTGTGCACAAGCGGGCTGACCCAGCGTATTGCGCTCGCCGCGATCGAGGCCGGTCTGCTGGAGAAGATCCAGCCGACGATCCTCGACACCTACCGCCAGAGGCGCGATGCGTTGTGCGCGGCGATGCGCGAGCACCTCTCCGACTGGCTCGAGTGGGAAGTTCCGGTCGGCGGCATGTTCGTCTGGGCGGTCGGCCGCGACCCGTCGCTGAATACAGATGATCTGCTGAAGCACGCCATGGCTGCAGGTGTGTGCGTGGCGCCCAGCAGCGTGTTCGACGCAACGGGCATGAACCGGCGTGCGCTGCGCATCAACTTCACGCTGAATGACGCGAGCCGTCTGGCCGAAGGCGCGAAGCGCCTGGCGCGGGCGTTCGAGGCGATGCGGGACCCGAAGAAGTAGCGAGACGGCGGGTGGCGGACCACGTCGCCGCGTAGCCCGGACTCCGTCCGGGGACTCGTCTTCAACACCGCTTCGCTTGCCTCGGCCCCAGGCTGAGCCCGGGCTACAAGTTCAGTCGCGATGCGGGATGCGGGATGCGGGGGACGCGGCCTGCAACCACGACTCCTCTGACATGTATGAAACCGCAGACCGCGTCCCTCACATCCTCCCCGGGGAACACGGCGCGGCGAACTCAGTCCAGATACACGGCATCACCCGTCTGCACCGTACCAGGGCGCTCCGTCACGCCGTAGGCGCCTACGTTCTGATCAGCCTCCCGAATGATCGTCCGGAGTATCGATGTGTCGGATCCAAAGTCCGGTTGCGCGCGCGTGACCGCACCGCACCGGGGCGTGCCGCCTACGCAGTCGACTGTCACGTGCCCGATAACGAGCTTCTTCCCCACCCACTCCTGCTCGACCAGGCCGGCAAACTCAGGCGCAGTCTCGATGACCAGGTTCGGGCGGAAGCGCCTTCGATCCCAGTTGCCGCTCGTGTTCAGGGACTGCAGATGGTGCAACGTTGCGGTCGTCACGAAATGCAGCGGTACCACCAGGAAGAACGTGCCCGGCACGGATACGTGGTCGACGAGTACGGGAGGAATCTGCGTGAAGTCGGGCAGGGGCTCACCGGGCTCGCGGTCGAATGTCGTTGCCAGTTCATCCAGCCACGTGCCCTTGGCGGGCTTGTAGCGCCGGTAGAACTCGATGTCGGTATCCGGCCTGAGAGGTTGCAGCGTGGACTCATGACCGGTAAGCCTGGACAGTTTTTCGTGAATGGTGCGGTCGTCACTCCGCAATATCGCACCATCGGGGAACGTCACGCTCACTGTTGCACCATCTTCGTTCGCCCGAGCACCGCACTGGAGCAACTGAGGACGGAACTTGCAGCTCTGAATCTCCTTCCGCTGCACATCGCGCAGGGCCCACGTGCGATCCCCCAGAACACCGTTCGCGCCAATGCTGGAGACTGCGACCTGCTCACCGGCCATCCCCTTGACCGGATAGCGCCAGATTTCCTTGAGCGTTCCCACTTTCAACACGACGTTTCTCCGTTCGAGGCGTTGGGGTGAGGTCACTGGAGCATGCGCCGTCGACGATACACGGGAATGGTCTGAGGTCACAGACGATGCGGGGGGCGTCTTGCGTTCATGCACGGCCGCTCTCAGGGCGGGCTTGCATGGCGTGTTTCTCCCCGAGGCTGCTGGAACGCAGCCGGAGATCGAGGGGGATTCGGAAGACGAGAAGGTAGAACGGCAATCCGGTTGTGCACGGATGCAAGGCGCGACTCCCACGACGCAAGACGCGACGCCCGCGACACGCATTTACCATTCTTCCGCGGCCGCGCGAATCGATCCGTTCGCACAGTGCGGCGCCAAGGCAGGAATTGCGAGCATGGTCGACTCCAGTTCGTCGATGAAATGTCGGACCTTTAGGGGCAGATAGGCGCTCGGAACATGCATCGCATGGATGTCCAGGGGCACCGGTTCAAAGGGCTGCAGGACCATCTCGACTCGCCCTGCATGAATATCATCGAAGTAAAGCCATTCTGGCCCGACAGCGATGCCGCCGTTGGCGAGCACCACTTCGCGGATCGCACGCAGGTTGTTTGTCCGAAAGCTGCTACCCACGGGCACCGTGACCTCCCCGTGTGCCCCGCGGAATCGCCATTCGTTCGTCGGCGACACGAACCCGTTGACGACGCACCGATGCTCGACAAGGTCCGACAGCTCGACAGGTGTCCCGGCACTGGACAAGTACTGTGGGGTTGCGATGCAGACCTGTGGACTGGCGCCAACGCGCCTTGCCACCAGGCGCACGTCCGGAAGTGTTCCGAATCGGACCGACACGTCGATCCGTTCTTCCACGAGGTCCAACCACCGGTCGTTCAGAACGAGATCGATGAATAGGTCGGGATGTGCCTGTCCGAGGCGGACAAGGACAGGCGTCAGATAAGCTTCGCCGAACGAGGTCGGTGCGTGCACGCGCAGCGTGCCATGGAGTCCGTTTGAAATTCTGCCGAGACCAGTCCGCACTGCATCGAATTCTTCCAGGAGGTGTTTCGCCCGGAGGTAGAGCATCTCTCCTGCTTCCGTGGGCCGGATCTTCACCGTGGTGCGTGTAAGTAGCTGGGTCCCAAGTTCGCGTTCCAGACTCGTGATCTGACGGCTGACTGTCGGCTGCGAGGAACCCACCCCACGCGCGGCAGCCGAGAGGCTGCCGGACTCCAGCACTCGCGTGAACACCCGCATGCGTTCCAGAAGTTCCATCGCCAGTCATGTCTCCAGGTGTATGGGTGCCATGCCGCACCGCGGGCTTCTATACGCTGCGGCGGGTTTCTAAGATGACAGTACTGTTCGACGCCTGCCAGACGTCGACCGGAACAACTGTCTTTCTCGAAAGGAGTGTCGCCGTGAAACCCTGGACTCTTGCAGCCATCCTCTTGTTCATGCCTCCGCCACTCGCACAGGCCTCCACCTGGCACCTCATGCGAGTCGCGTCCGAGCAACTGGTTTTCGTCGGAGACCTGCCAGCAGGTACGCCCTCGGCACCCGTAGTCGTCCGCGTCCTAAAGAGCTACGAAGCTCCGGTCTCCCTGGGCGGCTGGTCCCTGCACCGCTCCGCAACACTCGACTACGAGATCGACTGTCTGTCACGTCGGTACGCACTGGCTCGCTGGCAGTTTCACCAGGGATCTCTCGGCCAGGGCAGTGTCGTCTGGGCCGATGACATGGAGACCCTTGTGTTCGATTCGCCTGCTCTCGGCAGCGCCGAGCAACAGATCGTGGAGGCCACATGCGCACGCTAATGACCACGATGCTGACGATCGTCGCGATGCTGCCGCTGCATTCTGTGGCGGCCGACGATGACGGGCTCCACGTGCTTCAGGCGGATACGGTCGACTGGAAGCCCTACCCGGGGGTGTCGGGTGTCGAAATGGCGGTACTTGCGGGTGATCCCGGTGCGGCGGGTCTGTATGTGATCCGGGCGCGCTTCCAGCCAGGCATCTTCACCCGACCCCACTCTCACGGGGAGGCCCGCCACATCACCGTCTTGTCGGGCACGTGGTGGGGCGGTCACGGTGCGACATTCGCGCCGGAGAGCACGATCCCAATCCGCGCGGGGGGCTTCGTGACGCACCCGGCCGGGATGATCCACTACGACGGTGCCCGTGACGAAGAGGTGGTCGTCGAGATTACCGGCATCGGCCCGACCAGCACCCGTTTCGTCACACCACCCGCGGGCCGATGACTTATCAAGCTACCCGGATCAAGAAAGGAAATGCACCTCAAATGAAAGCCTATGAACTGAAAGCCGTCACTGGCCTCGACAGCATCACTCGCACGGAGCGCGAGACGCCGCGCCCCGGGCCCGGGCAAGCCCTAATCCGCATGAAGGCCTGGTCGCTCAACTTTCGCGACACGCTCGTCGCGCGCGGCAGCTACGGCGGGCCGCCGAGGGCCGGGCTGATCCCGCTGTCCGATGGGGCGGGTGAAATTGCCGAGATCGGCGCGGGGGTCACGCACGTGGCTGTCGGCGATCGTGTCGCAGGCATCTTCATGCAGAACTGGCTGGCCGGGGATATCACTGCCGAATCCGGCAACTCGGCGCTGGGCGGCGCCATCGATGGGATGCTTGCCGAGTACGTCGTGCTCTCGCAGGACGGCGTGGTGAAGGTGCCAGCGCACCTGACGTGGGCGGAGGCGGCTAGCCTGCCGTGCGCCGCGGTCACGGCGTGGAATGCCCTCGTGCGCGAAGCCCGCGTGAAGGCCGGCGACACGGTCGTTCTTCTCGGGACTGGTGGTGTGTCGATGATCGGCCTGCAGTTCGCAAAGCTGCACGGCGCGCGCTGCATCGTCACCTCCAGCAGCGACGAAAAGCTCGAACAAGCGAAGTCGCTCGGGGCCGACGCGCTGATCAACTACCGCTCGCGCCCTGACTGGGAGAAAGCGGTGCTGGAGCACACCGACGGCCGCGGCGCGGACATCGTGATTGAAGTGGGCGGCGTGGGCACCTTCGACAAGTCGCTCGCCTCTTTGAAGCCTGGAGGTCGCATGTGCCTCATCGGCGTGCTGACCGGCGTCTCCGGTCAGGTGAACACGGCGGCGATCCTGCGGCGTCATTTGCGTGTCCACGGCATCTACGTGGGCTCGCGCGAGATGTTCGAGGAGATGAATCGCGCGATCTCCGTCTCCGGCATTCGCCCGCCAGTGGGATCGTGTTTCGACTTCGAGGAGGCTCGCGCCGCCTACGACCACATGCTCGCCGGCGCCCACTTCGGGAAAGTCGTGATCTCCGGTTGAATTGAAGGTCGAGGGTCTGGTGTTGCGAAAACACGTACGTCGAGTCTCGACGCAGATGGCCGGGACTTGCGCTAAGTGGACTCGATCGTTTCGTCGAGCGCGGCCTCGAGGTGCACAACGGTCGCAGCAGTCATGGGCACGACAGCGTTGCGGCGCATTCCGGGCGACACAGATGGTCGTTTGATGGACCTGACCCCAATCTTCTGCTGGAGTGTCACGTCTAGTTCTGGCATCGCGGCGACGTAGAGCGCTTCGCAAAAGAACACTTCAGCGTCCTCGGTAAGTTGGATGGTCTGGCTGCGTGGCCCGGGAGGTTGATCTTGGAGGATGGACGACTAAAGACGCGACCCCAGTGCTTCCATCGGGACGATCTCGGTGGCAGCTGCGTCGAACCGATTGTCGTAAGTGCGAGTTACTGTTTCGGAGGGGCTGGTGACGATCCAAGTTGGTCGAGTGAAGCATGCACGATGAAAGACCTGACCCCCGTTTTGCGTGTTAAGCCTCAGTTCAGCGGCCATAGAGAGGCACTAGTTCTGCGATACAACGGGCAAGCAGTGCGGCATGGATGCGCTCTGACTCGCGCTCTTGCTGCTGACGCGATGGGGATCCGGGCTCGGAGTAGCCGACTGGCACAGTTGTGGACTCGATGAAACCAAAGTACGCGAAGAACTTGATTAGTTGAACGATGCGAGCGTCAGGCGCTTGCGACCAACCACTACCAATGGCGGCAATAGCATCGCGGAACACGACAGCCCGAACTGCCGTTTCGACCGCTCGGCCGAGCTGATAGAGATAGAGTAACTCGGCCTTGACGAAAGCGGACGGCGGATTGATCACCCGTCCGGGCTGGACGATGAAGTGACGGAATCGAGGTAGATCAACGTGTCGGATGACGGCGGCGTGATGGGCAACTGTGTGACGCAGCAGCGCTAGGTCCCGCAGGTGCCAGTATTCCTGTGGCGGGATTGGTGCGACGCCTAGCGCCTTTAGGAATACCGCGTTGATCTCCTCGGGATCGATGACTCCAGCTGGATCCGTGTCGAGTCGGCGGAATGCGTGGTCGGGCGCGCGCGCCCTTGGCTGGCTGCGAAATTCTGCTAGCAGCGGAAAAAGTTGGGCAATCTCCGGGTTCTCCGCCATGCGAGCGACCAGGTCGCGGAAGAAGTCTTCCAGTGCCACCACACCGAGAAAGAGGCTCAGCGCGGCGAGTGGCTTGTGGAAGGAGATTGCCGAGACAAGGGCTTCTCGCCTCTGTTCTGTGGTGAGGTCTCCGCCACCGAAGTCGGGCAGATCAAGCAGACCCGAGGCTTGCATGCTTCGGTACGCGAATAGACCAGTTGAGGTTCGGGTGTCGATGGCACTCCATTCACCGATCTGCGCTTCTATCAGGGGAACTTGCGGGTCAGGTAGCAACGACTGTGTCACTTGAGGCTTAACGTACTGTGGGTCCCGAACGACGCGGAGTTCCACGACGCTCGACGCATGAATCCGGCTTGCTTTCTCTAGCTTTCATGGGTTTACCGTTCAGGCTCCTTTCCATCGGCCCGTACGCCAGAGCGTCCAGGGAAACCAGCCGACGCGGGGTGCCGCCGACTTCCGCAACAGAGTAGCGCTGTCCGAATCTGCTGGCTATCCCCGCCCCGGGGGCTTCACAAGTTCTAGTGAACTGGTTGTCCGGTAGGCAGCCGGCTTTCGCCGGGAAGTGCTCCCAGTCGATAGGGAGAGACCGGCTGAGTAGATGGTTGGGACGGTAGCCGGTGCGGGCCACATCGTTGAAAGGAAGCCACGACCGCAGTTGGTCCGACCCCGTTGCGCCCCGAGCGTTTCCGGCGCGTCGGGGCGCCTCATTCCATGTCGGAGGCTGGCACCCCTGACGCCGCAGTTCGATGGCAGTGCTGCAATCGAAACCGATAGAGCTAGTTCACGGCCCTTCGGTCGAGTTCGTTTAGACGTTAAATCGAAAATGCATTACGTCCCCGTCCCGCACCACGTACTCCTTGCCTTCCAATCGCATCTTGCCGGCTTCCTTCGCGCCGTGTTCGCCCTTGAGGGACACGAAGTCGTCGTAGGCGATGACTTCCGCGCGGATGAAGCCTTTTTCGAAGTCGGTGTGGATCACGGCGGCGGCCTGAGGTGCGGTGTCGCCTTTGTGAATGGTCCACGCGCGCACTTCCTTCACGCCGGCGGTGAAGTAGGTCTGCAGGCCCAGCAGATCGTAGGCCGTTCGGATCAGGCGGTTGAGGCCCGGTTCGTCCATGCCCGTGTCGGCGAGGAAGACGTGCTTGTCCTCGTCGGACAGGTCGGCGATCTGTGATTCGAGCGACGCGCAGATGGCGACGACGGGTGCGCCTTCTTTCGCGGCATACGCTTTCACCTGTTCGAGCAGCGGGTTGTCCTGGAAGCCGCCGACCTCCGCCACGTTGGCGACGTACATGGTGGGCTTCATGGTGAGCAGGAAGAGCGGCCGCACGACGGCGAGTTCTTCCTTCGAGAGATCCAGCGTGCGTGCCGGCAGGGCCTGGTCGAGCACGGGCATCAGCTTCTCGAGGACAGCCACCAGGCGCTGGGCTTCCTTGTCACCGCCGGTCTTCGCGACCTTGGTGTAGCGCTGCAGCTGCTTCTCGACCGTGGCCAGGTCGGCGAGCGCGAGTTCGGTGTTGATGACTTCGATATCGGACACGGGGTCCACCTTGCCGGCCACGTGCACGACGTTCGGGTCTTCGAAGCAGCGCACGACCTGCGCGATCGCGTCGGTCTCGCGGATGTTCGCGAGGAACTGGTTGCCCAGGCCTTCACCCTTCGACGCGCCTGCCACGAGGCCGGCGATGTCCACGAACTCGACGACGGCCGGCAGCACTTTCTGCGGCTTCACGATATCGGAGAGCTTGCCCAGCCGCGGGTCCGGCACCTCGACGATGCCGACGTTCGGCTCGATGGTGCAGAAGGGGTAGTTCTCCGCGGCGATGCCCGCCTTGGTGAGCGCGTTGAACAGGGTCGACTTGCCGACGTTGGGCAAACCGACGATTCCGCATTTGAGGCTCATGGTGTCTCCGTGTTCGATGATCGATGCGCGCGGGAAATTGCCGTCGCGGTCATCGCTTGGTGTGCAGGGCCAGCATGGCGGCCTCGGTCCGGTTCTCGAGCAGCATGGGCCAGATGTCGACGCTGCGCTCGATGGCGCCCTCGATCTCGGTCATCTCGTCGCGCCGCGGCGCCTGCAGCACGTAGTGGATCACCTGGTTGCGATCGCCGGGGTGGCCGATGCCCAGCCGCAGGCGCCAGAAGTCCTGACCGATGTGGGAAATGATGTCCTTCAGGCCGTTGTGCCCCGCGGCGCCGCCGCCGAGCTTGAGCTTGGCCCCGCCGGGCGGCAGATCGAGTTCGTCGTGCACGACGAGGATCTCGGCCGGCTCGATGCGATAGAAGCGCGATACGGCGTTCACCGCACGGCCGCTGGCATTCATGAAGGTATTGGGTTCGAGCAGCCAGCACTCGTGCGGGCCCTCGCTGATGCGGGCGAGCGCACCGTGGAACCGCGATTCCGTCCGCAGCTGCACGCCGTGCTTCCGCGCGACGGCCTCCACGAACCAGAAACCGGCGTTGTGCCGGGTGGGCTCGTATTCACGACCGGGGTTGCCCAGTCCGACGACCAGACGCACGCTTCACCTCCCAACCCAAAGAAAAAAGCCCGCGTCGAGCGAGAACGCTCCCGGCGGGCTTCCAGTCCGCAGACGGATGTTACTTCTTCGCGTCCTTGTCCTTGTCCTTCTGCGCCGTGGCGGGCACGGAGGCCGCCGAAGGCGCCGGGGCGGGTTCGGCTTCCACCGCACCACCCGGGACCTTGATGGTCACGACCACGCCGTTGTTGCCGTGCTTCAGCTGAATGGATTCCACGCCGGCGGGGAACTTGATGTCCGCCAGGTGGACCGACTGACCCAGTTCGAGATGACCGAGATCCACTTCGATGAACTCGGGCAGGTTGTCGGGCAGGCACGAGACGTCGATTTCGTTCATGACGTGGCTCACGATGCCGTGGCCGAACTTCACGCCGGATGCGTTTTCCGTGTTGAGGAAGTGCAGCGGCACCTTGACGTGAATGAGCTGATCCTTGGCGACCCGCTGGAAGTCCACGTGCAGGACTTCGGGACGGTACGGGTGCATCTGCACATCGCGCAGCAGCACACGGCTCGTGTCGTCACCGACCTTGAGGGTGAGCACGGAGGCGTGGAAGGACTCGAGCTTCAGACGCTGGATGAGCGCGTTGTGGTCGAGTTCGATGGCCTGCGAGGCGCTGCCGCCACCGTAGACGATTCCGGGCACGAGGCCCTTGCGGCGCAGGCGGCGGCTCGCACCCGTTCCCTGCAACGACCGCGCACTGGCGATCACTTCCATCTTCATGTCTTTCTCCTTGATCAGGCACCGGCCGCGACCAGCCGGCACCGATTCGTGAAAAGGGCCTTGCGGCCCCGGCTTTCCGGAGAGGTCCTTCGACCTACTCCATGAACAGGGAGGACACGGAGTCCTCGTTGCTGATCCGCCGGATCGTCTCGGCCAGCAGGCCGGCGATGCTCAACTGACGGATCTTGCTGCACGCCCGCGCATCTTCGCGCAGCGGAATGGTGTCGGTGACGACCAGCTCGTCGAGCACGGAATTGGTGATGCGCTCGATCGCCTTGCCCGACAGCACGGGGTGCGTACAGTAGGCCAGCACGCGGACGGCGCCCTTTTCCTTCAGGGCCAGCGCCGCTTCGCACAGCGTGTTCGCGGTGTCGACCATGTCGTCCATGATCACGCAGGTGCGGCCAGACACATCGCCGATGATGTTCATGACCGTGGCGACGTTGGGCTTGGGACGGCGCTTGTCGATGATGGCGAGGTCGGACTCGAGCCGCTTCGCGAGGGCCCGCGCACGCACCACACCGCCGACGTCCGGCGACACGACGATCAGGTTGTCGTAGTCGTTCTTCCACACGTCGCCGAGCAGGATGGGCGTGGCGTAGATGTTGTCGACCGCGATGTCGAAGAAGCCCTGGATCTGGTCTGCGTGGAGATCCATGGTGAGGAGCCTGTCCACACCGGCGGCCTGCATCATGTTGGCCACCACCTTGGCGCTGATGGCGACCCGCGCGGAGCGGGGCCGGCGATCCTGGCGGGCGTAACCGAAGTACGGCACGGCCGCGGTGATGCGCGCAGCGGACGAGCGCTTGAGCGCGTCGACCATCAGCAGCACTTCCATCAGGCTGTCGTTCGTGGGCATGCACGTCGACTGGAGCACGAACACGTCGCGCCCGCGAACGTTCTCGAGGAGTTCCACCATGACTTCGCCGTCGCTGAAGCGACCGACGGTCGCCTTGCCCAGACGCATGTTGAGGTGTTTGCAGACCTCTTCGGCAAGCCGCGGATGGGCGTTGCCGGTGAAGACCATCAGGCTGTCGTAGGCCATACCCGGTCAGTGCGACGTCATGTTGGAGGGAAACCCTCGATCCAGGCCCGCGGGACCGCGGAGATCGGGTTGGGTGCGCGCGCCATCCGGACTCGCCGGACGCCGGGTACCCCACCCGACCCCGACTGCCGCACGGGGCTGAGACTGGCTGGGGAGGAAGGATTCGAACCTTCGAATGCCGGAATCAAAATCCGGTGCCTTAACCAACTTGGCGACTCCCCAGTAAACCTTGCTAACCGGCCAGATCGTACAGCGGGTGCTGATCCAACCCCCGCGCCACGAACCCGGCGAACTCCTCGGGTTTCCGTGCCCATGCAGCCAACGCCTGCTCCTCGGTGGCGAATGCGCAGAACACGCAGGCGCCGGAGCCGGTCATCCGGGCGTTGCCGAATGCCGAGAGCCACTTAACGGCGCGATCCACCTCGGGGTGAAGGCGCCTGACCAGGGGCTCGAGATCGTTGCGGGAAGGCGACGAAAAAAAGGCCGCTATTGTGATGGGCACACTATCCCGTGTCAATTGCGGATGCCCGAAGACCGCCGCGGTCGACACCTGCACCGCGGGGGCGAGTATGACGTACCAGGCCGATTCCAGGGAGATCGCCTGCAACCGTTCGCCGACGCCTTCGGCGAATGCGCTCCTGCCGAAGAGGAACACGGGGACGTCCGCACCGAGCGAAAGACCGAGCGCCTGGAGGCGTTCGCGGTCGAATCCGCACCCCCAGAGCCGGTTCAGGACCATCAGCGTGGTGGCCGCGTCGGAACTGCCGCCGCCAACCCCGCCCCCGAAGGGCAGGCGCTTGTCGAGGTGGATGTCGACGCCCTGAGAGACGCCGGCCTCCCGCTGCAGCAGCCGTGCGGCCCGAACGACGAGGTCGGCGTCCTCGGGGACCTCCGCAGGCCCTTCCACACGATGGATTTCCCCGTCGTCACGCAGGGAGAAGGCGAGGCGGTCCCCGTAGTCGACGAAGCGGAAGGCAGTCTGGAGGAGGTGGTAGCCGTCGGGTCGCCGCCCGACCACGTGCAGAAAGAGGTTGAGCTTGGCGGGGGCCGGGTACCAGGGGCTCATCGGCCCCAGGCGCCGGGCTCGGCCCAGCGCGAGACGATGAGCTTCACCTTGAGACCCGGCCGCTCGAGTTCCAGCCGCTCAGGCAGGACCAGCGCCTTGTTCTCGAAGTAGGCCTGATAGCGCACCTGCCAGCCGCCCTGCACGAGCAAGGTGGGGCGGCCTTCCGGCGAGACGTCAGTTCGCAGCGGAGCGGGGCCTGGCGCCGGGCGGGTGAACACCCAGTACGGGAGCGAATCCAGGGGGAGTTCCCACCCAAGCACCCGGCGGGAAAGCGCGCCGGCGTCGTGATCTTCGAAGCGCTTGCCGTCGGCAGTTTCCATCCAGGAACCGCTGGCATCGCGTTCGAGGCGGGCGTAGAGCGTGCCGACAGGAGCGTAGAGTTCGACGGAGTCGCGTTCATTTCGGTGGCGCCAGCGCAGGCTCCCGGTGTAGCCGTCGGTCCCGTAGCGCACCGCCACCCGGGCAGCCATCTCGAAGCTCTCGGAAGCCGGTGAGCCATCGATGCCGCGCTTGTTCGAAAGGCCCGCGCACCCCGCCACCGCGAGCAGCAAAGCCGCGGTGGCCGCATGGCGGATCAGGCGCAGGAGCGCCATGGCCGGAGGCTTACTTGAGGAACTTGCGGATGACGGCCTTCAGGTCGTCGTTGTCGGGATGGTCCTTGAGGGACTGACGCCAGAGGTCTTCGGCTTCCTTGCGCTGCCCCTTGGCCCAGAGCACCTCGCCCAGGTGGGCGGCGATCTCCGGGTCGGGCCGGCTGGCGAACGCGCGACGCAGGAAGTCGAGCCCCTGATCGAGATTGCCCTGGCGATACAGGACCCATCCCATGCTGTCGAGGATGAAACCGTCCTCCGGCGCCAGCGTCAGCGCCTTCTCGATGTACTGGCGCGCTTCCGCGAGGCGGAGATTGCGATCGGCAAGCGTGTAGCCCAGCGCGTTGTAGGCTTGCGCGTTGTCGGGCTTCAACTCGATGAGGCGTTTCAGACGGGTTTCCAGAACATCGATCTTGTCGACCTTCTCGGCCGCCATGGCCGAGTCGTACATGAGATCCGGATTGTCGGGTTGCTCGGAGAGGCCGGCCTCGATGACCTCGAAGGCCTCCCGATACTGCTTGGCCTCGCGCAGGATCTGCGCTTCGGCCTGGATGAGCAGCGTGCGCTGCTGATCGTTCTGCGAGTTGGTCTTGCGCAGGTGGGCGCGGGCTTCGTCGAACTTGCGGTTCCGGCTCTGGATCATCGCGTAACGGACCGCCGCAGGCACGACCTGGTCGCCGGCGTTCACCTGACCGTAGTACGCGAGCGCCTCGTCGTCGCGCTTGCGCTCCTCGGCGATCTGGCCGAGATAGAAGCGCAGCGTGTCGGGCTCGCGATAGTTGAGATCGATGGCGCGCTTCAGCTTGGATTCGGCCGCCTCGTAGTCCTGCATCTGCAGGGACAGGAGACCGATCATCACCGCGACTTCGGGGTTGTTCGGGATCTCCTTCTCGAGAGACTGGAATTCCTTGCGCGCCTCGACGGTCTGGCGCCCGGCCGCGAGCAGCCGCGCGTAGTACAGGCGTGCGTCGCGCGCGGACGGATTGCGCGTCACGTAACCCTTCAGGTACTCGGTGGCGCGGGCTACCGACCCGCGCTGCAGAAGCTGTGCCTGAAGCAGAGCAGCCTGCTCGAAATCGGGCTTGAGGCGCAGGGCTTCGGCGGTCTCGGTTTCCGACACGGCGAAGTCTTCGATGCCGAAAGCCGCCTGGGCCACCGCGAAATGGGATTCCGGCAATTGCGGGTAAGGCTTGGCGAGCTCCTGCACGAGCTTGAACGCGGCCGGACGGTCCGGATAGCGGCTGAGCAGCGGGGGCAGTTGCAGGAACAGCGACCCCGTCCTGGCCGGGTCGGCGGCCAGCAGGCGCTGCAGGAGCGGCTTGGCGTCGGCGATCTTGTTGTTGCCCAGCAGCGTGGCGATGAGCGTCTGCTTGGCGGGCTGCGAATCGGGCTCGATGTCGAGCCAGACACTCGCGGACTCCGCCGCGATGTCGCTGTGGCGACCGAACATGGCGATTTCGGTGGCACGCTTGGCGACTCGCGGGTCCTTCGTGGTCTGGGCGAGTTCGAGGTAGGCACGCGCAGCAAGGCGGACATTGCCGCGCTGGCCGGCGATCTCGGCCAGGAGGAACTTGTAGAGCAGATCCCGCGTGAGAACGTTGTTGGGGTAACGCGGCGTCTTCTCGGGTGCCTTCGCCGGGGGCTGGGCAGGCCGGACTTCGACGTCATCCCCGCCTTCGACCTGGGCGAGGATCGTCGCATCGGGGAACCTCGGCCCGGGCGACACCCGGTCTGCCGATGCCGGCGGGAGGATCCGGTACTTGCCGTGCTGCGCACAGGCGGGCAGCGACAGAGTGAGAGCGATGACGAACAGTTGTATCCGCATGGGTCGGGCAGCTTTGCGATCGTTGATGGTGTGCCGCGACGCCATTATGGTGGCGCAGGCCGACCTCGCGACGGTGCGGGTCTGCCTTACAGACACAGCCGCGACGCCTTAGTTCTTGGAGGTCAAATCCAGTTTAGGTATATTTCGACCCACCCACAAGCCGGACATCCGAGCCGCTCTCCTTCGGCAGGAGCGCGCCGGGAGGCCCCTTGCCTGCCCGGAAGCAACAACCGGCCTGCAGGGCCACGCAACCTCACATCCCACTTATCGACACCTTGGAAGCCGGACTGGAGCCGACCTTATCCGCTCGGCATCTCATGCGGAGTTTCGGTACCCGACACGCCGTGCAGGACGTCTCGCTGACGCTGCACAGGGGCGAAGTGCTGGGGCTGCTCGGCCCGAACGGCGCCGGCAAGACCACGACGATGCAGATGATCACCGGCAATCTCGCGCCCACCGCGGGCGAGATCCTCGTGTGCGGCGTCGACCTGCTGGAGCGTCCCACGGCCGCCAAGGCCCGCATCGGCTACCTTCCCGAGACCCCGCCGCTCTACCGCGACTTCTCGGTGGATGAGTACCTGCAGACCGCCGCGCGCCTGCATCGCGTGCCCCGCGCAGGCATCGCCGTCGCCGCAGAGCGCGCCAAGAAGCGCTGCGGTCTCGTCGACATGGGCTCGCGGCTCATCGGCACGCTCTCCAAGGGCTACCAGCAGCGGGTGGGCATCGCCCAGGCGATCGTTCACGATCCCGACGTCGTGGTGCTCGACGAACCCACCGTGGGCCTCGACCCCAACCAGATCCGCGAGATCCGCGCGCTCATCCGCGAACTCGCCGCCGACCACAGCGTGCTGCTGTCGACCCACATCCTTCCGGAAGTGGAATCCGTGTGCGATCGCGTACAGATCCTGAGCCAGGGGCGCGTGGTCTACGCCGACACGATCGCCGCCCTCAAGCAGCACCGCGGCGGCCAGGCGCTCACGGTCGCCCTGCACTCGCCGCCGCCCGTGGCCGAACTGAAGGCACTGCCCGGCGTGAAGGATGTCACCGAGCTCGCCACGAACCGCTTCCGTCTGTTTCACGAGCCGGGCGCCGACCCCACGGACGAACTCGTGCGCCGTTCCGTCGAACGCGGCTGGGCGCTGCGCGAGCTCTCCCCGGTCGAAACCTCGCTGGAGGAAGTCTTCGTGCACCTCACCCAGCGCGAGGACGACACCCCGCCGCCCGCGGAGGCAACGCCATGATCATCGCGATCGCCCGCAAGGAATTGCGCTCGCTGTTCGGCGCCCCGCTCGCGTGGGTCGTGCTTGCCGTGCTGCAGGTGATCTTCGGCTACGTGTTCCTGATCGGGCTCGACCGCTTCCAGGATCTGCAGGCGCAGCTCGCGCAGTACCCGAACCCGCCGGGCGCCACCGAGATCATCGTCACGCCGGTGTTCGGGCTCGCGGCCATCGTGCTGCTGATGGTCGTGCCGCTGCTGTCCATGCGCCTCATCGCGGAGGAGCGCCGCAATCAGACGCTCACGTTCCTGATGTCTGCGCCGGTGAGCATCACGCAGATCGTGCTGGGCAAGTTCGCCGGGCTGTTCGTGTTCCTGCTGTTCGCCACGGCGCTGGTGGCGATCATGGGGCTGTCGCTCTATGCGGGCGGCACGATCGATGTCGGCCTGCTGCTCGCCAACGTGATCGGCCTGGCTCTCCTCAATGCGGCATTCGCTTCCGTCGGGCTGTATCTGTCCTCCCTGACCGCGCAGCCGGTGGTCGCCGCAATCTCCGCCTTCGCGGTGCTGCTGATCCTCTGGATCATCAATCTCGGCACTTCCGATCCGGGCAGTCCGATGCACCTCGTCTCGCTGCTGAAGCACTACGAGAGCTTCGCGAAGGGCACGCTCCACACTGGCGACATCGCCTACTTCGTCCTTCTCACCGGTCTGTTCCTGGCGCTCACCGTGCGCCGGCTCGACCGCGACCGGCTCGCCACCTGACATGATCGTCTCGCGCCGCACCCGGTTCACGACCCTCCTGCAGAACGGCCTGTTCGCCGCGCTGCTGGTTGCTGCCGTCGGGATGATCGCCCAGCTCGCGCAGCAGCATTCCTGGCAATGGGATATCACGCAGAACGCCCGGAACACCTTGAGCGAAGGCAGCCTGCAGACCCTGAAGCTCCTCAAGGGGCCGGTGGTGATCACCGCCTACGCCACGGAGCAGGACCCCTCCCTCGGCAACCTCCGCCAGAAGATCGCGGACTTCGTGGAGACCTACCGCCGCGCGAAACCGGACATCCGCGTGGTGTTCATCGACCCGCGCGAGCAGCCGAAAGCCACCGCCGCCGCCAACGTGCGCGTGAACGGCGAGATGGTCATCGAGTACGACGGTCGCAGCGAACACCTGACGAGCCTCGACGAGCAGTCCCTCACCAACCTGCTCGCGCGGCTCGCGCGGCGCACGGAACGGCTGGTGATGTTCCTCGACGGGCACGGCGAGCGCAAACCCAACGGCATCGCGAATCACGACCTCGGCGAGTTCGGCAAGCGCCTCGTCGCCAAGGGCTTCCGGGTCGATCTGCTGAACCTCGCCGCCGCGCAGGACGTGCCGGCGAACACGTCCATGCTCGTCATTGCCAATCCACAGGTGGACCTCCTCCCCGTGGAAGTCGACAAGGTGAAGCGCTACGTCGACAAGGGCGGCAACGTGCTGTGGCTCATCGACCAGGAACCCCTGCACGGCCTGCAGCCCCTGGCCGACGCCCTGCGCCTGCAGTTGAGCCCCGGCGTCGTGGTGGACCCCGCCGCCAACGCCCTCAAGGCATCGGCCACGTTGTCGCTGGCCTTCGCCTACGGCAGCCACCCCGCGACGCGCAACTTCGCCATCAACACCGCGTTTCCGAGCGCCCGCAAGATCGCCGTGGCGGAAGACGACAAGACCTGGACGTTCACGCCGCTGGTGGAAGTCGCCCAGAACGGCTGGGTGGAGAACGGCGAACTCGACGGCGATGTCGTGTACGACAAGAACCGCGACGTGAAGGGGCCGGTCACGGTGGCCGCTGCGCTCGAGCGGGAAGTCGAAGGCAAGCCGCAGCGGGTGGTCGTGGTGGGGACGGGCCACTTCCTCGCCAACACCTATGCCGGTTTGCTCGGCAACCTCGACCTCGGCATCAACTTCATCAACTGGCTCGCCGGCGACGAGGACCTCATCACGCTGCAGCCCAAGTCCATCGTGGACGGGTCGCTCTCCTTCTCGCGGAGCGCGCTGCTGTTCATCGCGCTGGCGTTCCTGCTCGCCCTCCCTGTCGCGTTCCTGTTCACCGGCGGCATGACGTGGTGGCGTCGCCGCCGCGGATGACCGCGTCACGCCGATGAAGCGCTCCCTGCTGGTCAACGTTGTCCTGGCGCTGCTCGTCCTCGGGCTGGGTCTGTGGATGACACTCAAGCCCGGCGACAAGGCGCCCGAGGACTTTCCGCTTTCTGCACAGAAGCCCTCGGAGGTCGATCGCATCACCATCCGTCGCCAGGGACTGCCGGAGTTCGTGCTGGAGAAGCGCGAAGGCGCCTGGCGACAATCGGCCCCCTTCGCCGCCCGGGCGGAATCCTCGCAGACGGGCCGCCTCCTCGACCTGCTCGCCGCACGCTCGACGCAGAAGCTGCCCGCCACGGACCTCGCGAGGTTCGAACTCGACAAGCCCTTCGCCACGGTCACGCTCGGCAAGGACACCTTCGCGTTCGGCACCGTGAACACGCTGACCAGTGAGCAGTACGTGCTGAGCGGCGACGCCGTGTATCTCGTGTCGCCGGTGTTCGGGTACGGGCTGCCGACGCGGGAGGACAGTCTGGCGTCCCATCGCCTGCTCGGCGACGACGAGATCCCGGCAGGGGTGGAGGTTTCAGGCGCGACGCTCGCGCAGAAGGACGGCAAGCTCACGCTCACCCGCGCGGACAGCGCGAAGGCCGAGCCCCCCTCGCAGGACGACCTGTCCCGCTGGCTCGAAGGCTGGCGCTACGCCTCGGCGCTCACCACGCAGATCGCGAAGGACATCCCGTCGGGCGAACCGCTGCGCGTCATGCTGAAGGGCGATCGCACCATCGAGTTCGTCATCGTGGCGCGCGCGCCCGATGTGAAGCTCTTCCGGCGCGACGAGAACATGCTGTTCACGCTCTCGCAGGAACAGGGCACCCAGTTGCTCGCCCTGCCCGGTCGCCGTCCCTGATCCGCGAGGGGCGCACGTGCCGGAACTGCCCGAGGTCGAAACCACACGCCGCTCGCTCGAGCCCCCGCTGGTCGGACATCGCGTCGTATCCGCCATCGTAAGGGACCGGCGACTGCGCTGGCCGGTGCCAGACCATCTCGAACACACGCTCACCGGTGCCGCAATCGTCGCGCTGCGCCGGCGCGCAAAGTACCTACTGATCGATACCGATCGCGGCACACTGCTCGTGCATCTGGGCATGTCGGGTTCGCTCACGGTCGTTCCGGGCACGCGCGCGCCGGTGAAGCACGACCATGTGGACATCGTCCTCGACTCGGGCGAGACGCTGCGGTTTCACGACCCGCGCCGCTTCGGCAGCATGCATTGGCTGGCGACTCACGAGGCATCGCATCCGCTGCTCGCGGAACTGGCACCCGAGCCCTTCGATGACGTGTTCGACGGCGCGTATCTGCACCGAGTGACGCGCGGACGTTCGGCGGCCGTCAAGCAAGTCATCATGAACGGCACGTTGGTCACGGGGGTCGGCAACATCTACGCATCCGAGGCGCTGCATCGCGCCGCAATCAACCCGAGAACACGAGCCGGAAGACTCTCACGCGCGCGATGCGACCGGCTCGCCGTCGCGATCCGGGAGACACTGGGCCGCGCCATCGAGCTGGGCGGCAGCAGTCTTCGCGACTACGTGGACGGCCATGGCAACGCGGGGGAGTTCCAGTCGGAATCGGCGGTCTACGGCCGGGAAGGTCTCGCGTGCAATCGCTGTGGCGAGACGATCCGCCTCATCCGTCAGGGCGCCCGCGCCACCTACTACTGCGCGGGCTGTCAGCGGTAGGGCAAGTCGCCGATCAGGTACGGAAGCGGCCGACGGTCCGGGCGAGTTCGTCGGCCTGCGTGCCAAGCACCGAAACTGCCGACGCGGTTTCCATCACTTCGGATTCGTTCTGCCGAACCGAACTGCCGATGCGTTCCACCTGCGCGAGGATGTCGCTGCCGGCCGCAGCCTGCTGAGATGTGTTCGCGGCAATGCGCTCCATGCGCGACAGCACGTCGTTCAGCACGCTGCGGATGCTCTCTGCCCCCTGAGCCCCTTCCTTCGAACGCACCTCGCCTTCCGTCACTTCCGCCAGCACCTGGGCCATCACGGTCACGGTCTGCTCGGCTTCCTTCTGGATCGCCAGGATGATGCCGCCGATTTCTCCGGTCGCCGACGTCGTTCGTTCGGCGAGCTTGCGCACCTCGTCCGCCACCACGGCGAAACCCCGACCCTGTTCACCGGCACGCGCCGCCTCGATGGCGGCATTGAGGGCGAGAAGATTGGTCTGATCAGCCACGTCCTTGATCAGACTGATCACGTCGCCGATGCGCGCCGAGCGTTCGTCGAGACTGCGCAGCGACTCCGACAGGCTGGTGATCGTACGGTGCACGCGCTCGATGCCCTGAGCGCTCTGCAGCATCAGTTCCGCGGCCTCGCGCGCACTGCGTTCGGCGATCTGCGCGCTGCTGCTGGCCTCGCCGGCATCCTCGGCCACCCGATGGATGCTGGACACGATCTCGCTCACCGCGCCTGCCGCCGATGCGGAGGCCTGGGCCTGATCCTGAGAGGCCGCGGAGACCTGCTGCGCCGAGCGACCCAGCCGACGGGATGCATCCGACACTTCGCCGCTTTGCGACTTCACCTGCGCCACGAGCCCGCGCAACGTGCCGAGGAACCGGTTGAAGCTCGCGGCGATCTCGCCGATCTCGTCCTTGCCGCGGACGTCGAGCTGGCTGGTGAGGTCGCCCTCACCGTTGGCGAGTTCCGACATCTTGTCGCGCAACCGCGCGATGGGGCTCAGCAGCTTCGTCATGCCGATGAAGACGATGGCGCCGAGCAGCAGCAGGCCGAGGACGAACACCACCGCCACCATCAGCACCACGCCCGTCGCGCCCTTCAGGGCCGCCGCCATGGGGAAGGACACGACCAGCGTCCAGGGCTTCTGCATGGACGGGGACTGGATCGCCTTTGCGGTGTGCAGCCAGCCGTCGGCGTCTTCCCAGCGATGGGATCCACCGTTGGCCACCGCCTTGACGGCCGCCTCGGGAAGTCCTTCCTTCGAGGCCTTGCCCAAACGCGCCGGGTCGCTGCTGACCGCATAGTTGCCGCCTGCCGCGACCACCTCCACATGCCCCTGTCCGTAAGGCCGCACCTTGCTCAACTGCTCGTTGAGATCACTCAGCAGGTAGTCAACGCCGGTGATGCCCTGAAACCTGCCTTCCACGATCACGGGAACCACGAAGGAGACGATCTGCAGTTCCTTCCCGGCCACGGCGTAGGGATAAGGATCGATCAGAGCGCTCTTGCCCGAGGCGAGTGGCAACTGGTAGTAGTCGCCCGTGCCCGGCTTGTCATAGTCGCGGTTCGCCTCACAGATGATCTTGCCCTCGGAGCGGACCCAATAGGGCACGTACCTTCCCGTCGCGTCGTGGCAGGCCGCACTGCGAAACTCGGCATCCCGGCCGTCGAAGGCATTGGGCTCCCACAGCGTGTACGCACCGAGCCAGCCTGGGTGATGTTCCACCGACCGGAGCAGGAAGGCATCGAACGCAGCGCGCTCGCCGCGCTGACCCCTGACCTTCTGGCTCTCTGCCAGATCGGACATCGCGCGCGCCGAGGCGAATACCGCCTCGAACTCCCGCTCGACACGAGTCGAGATGCCGGCCGCCAGCGTGTCGGCGGTGAGGTACGCCTCGTCCGTCAGGCTTTCCCGCACTTTCCACGCGACGATGCCGCAGGTGGCAACCGAGATCGCGAATGCCGCGGCGAGAACAAACGCGACCATCCGGCCGCGCAGGGAAGAAAGCAGGAACATGGAGAGTCGACCGGGTTGATCAATGAAAGCTGCTAACGGCCTGGACAAACCGACGCTTTAGCTTGGACAGCGAGTCATGTTCTGCCGGCCGCGGGTTGGTGCAGCGCGCACACCTAGGGTCAGGACGCGGCCTGGTGGCTCGTCTCGAACGACAGATCGTCCAGGAAATCCTCGTCATCGAGTCGCGGCTGCTGACGCTGTTGCCACACCTCGACCCGACGCTGTGCTGCCGCCTTGATGGTCTCGGCCAGCACATCGCGGGTGATGGGCTTGGTGAGGAAGTCGTCCATGCCTGCCTCGATGCACATCTCACGATCCCCCTTCATCGCGTTGGCGGTAAGGGCCACGACGAACGTGTGAGTGCGTTCCCAGGGCATGGCATCTGCCCGGGTCTCCCGGCGGCGGATCTCGCGAGTCGCCTCGTAGCCGTCGACGTTGGGCATCTGGCAGTCCATGAGCACGAGGTCGTACGCCGATTCGGCGAGACGCTCGAGCGCCTCGGCACCGTCACCGGACACCTCCACGTCGCAACCGAGCTTGCGCAGCATGGCGACGGCGATCTTCTGGTTGACCGGATTGTCTTCGGCGAGCAGTACCCTCAGACCGCTTCCGGGCGTTTCCGCGTCGATGGGCACGAGGGTCGCGTCCGGCCCTTGCGATTCCGTCCGATCCGCCATGGCGAGTTGCAGACATTGCAGCAGCTGCGTGATGCGGACGGGCTTGATGACGTAGCCGTCCATGCGGCGAAGACGCGGCGCCTCGACCGCTGCCTGCCCGACGCTCATGAGCCACACGAGACGCGGCTGCATCGCGAAGGGCAGCTCGTCGAACTGGTCCACGAACTGTGCGGTGACCTCACTCTGCTCGGGCAGACTGGCAAGCACGACGTCGAACGCCCGTCCGGCCTCGCCTGCCGCACGGATCGCCGCGAGCGCGAGTTCCGGCGTGGGTTCCGAGTCCACTTCCGCGCCCAGGAGCCGCAGGTGCTGTACCAGAGCCTCACGAGTCGCCTCGCGGTTCTCCACCACCAGCAGTCGGCGACCCGTAGCGATCGAGACATCTCCCTTCTGCAGCAGAGTGTGGGCCGCCGGGAGCGTTGCACTGAACCAGAACCGCGAACCGTCGCCGAGGCGACTCTCGACACCGACCCGCCCTCCCATGAGACTCACCAGGCGCTTCACGATGGCGAGACCCAGACCGGTACCACCGTACTGGCGCGTGGTCGAGGCGTCGGCCTGGGCGAAAGCTTCGAACACCGCAGCCGTCTTGTCCTCGTGGATGCCGATGCCGGTGTCGTCCACGCGGAAGAACACGGCATCCGGCTCACCGGCCACCACGCCGAACTCGACCGATACCGCGACGGAACCCGTTGCCGTGAACTTGATCGCGTTGCCCACAAGATTGCCCAGGATCTGCCGCAGACGACCGGCATCGCCCACGACGATGCTGGGCGATGCCACCGGCAGGCGCGACACCAGTTCGATGCCCTTCGCGTCGGCCCGCTCGGCCATCAGCTCCAGCACGTCCTCCACGATCTGGCAGACGTCGAACGCCACCTCCTCGAGTTCGAGACGTCCGGCTTCGATCTTGGAGAAGTCGAGAATGTCGTTCAGCACGACCATCAGCGAGCGGCCAGAGCGCACGACGGTCTCGACGAGGCTGTGCTGCTCGCTGCGCAGCTCCGTGTCGAGCAACAGTTCCGCTGCACCGAGCACCCCGTTCATCGGCGTGCGCACTTCGTGACTCATCACGGCGAGAAACTCGCTCTTCGCGCGGCTGGCGGCCTCGGCGGCCTCCCGCGCTTCACCCGCGTCGGCGACGGCCTTGCCGAGTTCCCGGTTGATCGCGGACAACTCGTCCGTGCGTCGCGCCACGTCCGCTGCCATCGCATTGAAGGTCTCGCCCAGCATGGCGAGCTCGCGGCCGCCTTCGACGACCACGGGGGGTGGCAGTTCACCGCGCCCCAGATCGCGGAATGCCTCGGTCAACCGGGCCATCGGGCGGGCGATCCGCGCACCCAGCCAGGCGGTGACGAGGCCGGAGGCACCGAAGGCCGTCAGCGTCGCGATGAGCAGCACACCCAGGCCACGGTGACCAATCGCAGTGAGCTCCGCGTTCGCCACGTTGATCGCTTCGTCGGCGATGCGGACGATCTCTCCGGTCTGCGCGAGGATCTCGCTGGTGAGATCCCGGAAGGAGCCCGTGGCCACCTCGACTCCCGTCTGGAGGTCCACGAGACGCCGATGCTGCGCCAGATACTCGTCCAGCGCCTTGCGCATCGTCGCACTCGCCGCAGGGGATCGACGGATCGCAGCCGCCTCGATTCGCGCCCGGTCGAAGTATTCCTGCCGTCCGTAAGCGAGATAACCGCGCAGGCTGTCGTTCATGGTCGCTACGGCGGAACGCAGCTGCGAATCACCGCCGGAGCGCGCCAATGCCGTGAGCGCTTCGAGCCGCCGCTTCAGATCCACCTCGATGCCGTTGTCCGCCGCGCGCAGGGCGATCTGCTTCAGCGCCTCGTCGAACTGGGCTTCGTACTCGCCGAGCAGGCGGTCGAGTCGCGCCGTGAGCACGGCCAGTTCGGCGCTGGAGCGGTGGGCGGAGGCGCCCTGGTTCAACAGGTCGAGCTGGCGCCGAGAGGCGTCGATTTGGGTGCGCCAGCGCGTGGCGTGATCGGTCCGTGCGGCCTCGAAACCTGCCGTGGACCACTCTCCGAGAAACGCGGTCTCCGCGATGCGCGCCTGGAGGAAATCACTCTGCAGACGCAGGCTCGCCTCGCGCGCCGCGATCGTCCGCCCCACCAGGGCCTGGGTGGCCTGCTGGAGATCCCGCACGTTCAGGTAACCGATGAAGGCGAGCGTGGCGCCGAGCGCCACGACGATGCCCAGCGCCGCGAACAGCTGAGCGCGCAGCGTGGGTCTGCCGGGAGACCCCGTAGGTTTGCGCATGAGCCCCGGGGTCATTTGCGTGCGCGTCTGCCGCCCCGATGGTTCTCGAGGATCTTCTCCCACGCGTCGTCGTAGAGCGAGAGCGCCGCGTTGCCGACGTCGGCGAGCGGGAACAGGCGCGTCTTCATGTCCTCGGACAGCTTCTGGCGGGCCCGGGCGCTTTCCGGCAGGCGAGCCTGCGCGGCGAGATTCGGCGTCGGATACATCACCTCGGAGGCGAGCAGCGCCCCCATCTCCGCGTCGAGCACGAAGTCGATGAATCGAGCAGCATGCACCTTGTTCCGCGATGTGGCGGGAATGCACATGCTGTCGGTGGCCACGACCGAGCCCTCGATCGGCACGACATAGCGGAGGTCCGGGCGCCGCGCGGTGAGGGCGGCCATGTCCCCTTCCCAGCTGAGGGCGATATCGACCTTGCCCTCGTCCAGCAGATCCTCGCCGGAGTCGTCGGCGTACGAATGAATGTGACGGTTGCGGGAGATCAGGAAGTCCCGCGCCTTGGCGATCTCGGTCGGGTCGGTGGTGTTGGGGCTGAAGCCCAGCATCAGCAGTACGACGCCGAGGGATTCACGACTGTCAGTGAGCAGCGCGACGCGGCCGGAGAAGCGCGGCTCGAATATCTCGGTCCAGCTCTGCAGCGGACGGCTCACGCGCGACGAGTTATAGCCCACCACAAGCTTTGACCAGAGGTAGGCGACGCAGTAACGGCTGCCCGGATCAAAGGTGGGGCTCATGAACATCGGATCCAGATTGCGGATGTTCGGAATGCGGGTCTTGTCGAGCGGCGCGAGCATTCCCTTGCCGCGCAGGTAGGCCACCGTATAGCTCGACGGCACGATCACATCGTAGCGACCGGGGTTGTTCGCCACGTTGGTCACGAGCTCTTCCGTGGAACCGTAGGTGCTATATTCCACGCGGATACCCGTGGTTTCCTCGAACCGGCGCAGCAGTTCGGGCGGGATGTAGTCCTCCCAGTTGTAGACCCGGATCACGGGCCGTTCCGCAGCCCGCTCCGCACCCTGCACACCGATCGGGGCGAGAACGACGAACACGACAATGGCAATCAGCTTGGCAACGACGGCACGCATAGAAGTTCCAGGTATCTCGGGACCCGACTGCCGCGTTCGACGCTCCGGGCTGGCGAAAGAGACGTCTCTGTCCTTCGCCGGCTCCACGGCCTTCGCTCCCGGTCGGGTACGTTGCTGATCGGCCCGGCGGGACATAACTTGAGTCGTGTCGCGGTCATCGGCCTGATCTGGCTGGCGGCGGCACTTCCCGTCCGGGCGGCGGATCTGTGGCGCGTGTGCCTCAACTGGGCTCCGGGCGCGGATCACGCCCCGCTTTACCTCGCCCGCGCCAAGGGCTGGTTCGCCGAAGCCGATCTCGCGGTGGAACTGCGACCGGGAGGCGGCTCCCAGGATGCCCTCGGCAAACTCTCGAACGGGACCTGTGAAAGCGCCGTGGCCGATTTCGGCGCGGTGGCGTCGGCAACAGCCCATGGCAATGGCCCCGGCGTCGTTGCGGTGTTTGCCCTGTTCGCCGATTCCTCTCTCGCGTTCTACGGTCGCGGCCCGAAGCCGCTCCGCTCCCCGGCGGACCTGCGGGGGGCGCGCATCGCGGCCGACGACAAGGAACTGGCGCGCCGCCTCTGGCCTGCCTTCGCGGCGCGGAACGGACTCGATGCCGACGCCGTCCGATGGGTCTCCACCCCCAACAACGCCAAGGTGGATGCGCTATCGGCCGCAGCCGCCGACATCGCGGCAAACACCTTCTATCACCATGCAGTGGAATTCCAGCGCGCGTTCGGCAGTTCGCTCCAGACGCTTGCCTGGCGCGACCACGGCATCAATCCGTACGGGAACGTGATCGCCGTGACTGCCCTGGGCGCAGACGCGAATGGCGCCCTGGTCGGACGCTTCGTGAAGATCGTGCAGAAGGCCGTGCGGACCTGCGTCGCCGAACCGGATGCGTGCGTGACGGCATTGCTGGAGGCGAACCCGCACCTTGACCGGGAGACGGAGTTCGCGAAATGGCGGGTTGCCGCGCCGCTGATGCTGCCGGACCGTCTGGCCGGCGAAATCGTGGGGGCTTTCGAAGCGGAGCGCGCGTGGGAGTACCACGGCATGCGGGAGAGCGCGGGTTACACCAACCGGTTTCTGTCCCCGGACGAGCGCGCGCCGAGGTGAACGGCGAATCCGGGCGTCAGTCAGTGCCTGCCGGGACCTTCGCGGACTGCAGCGCCTCGTACTTGGACTGAAGCTGGTCGTTCGATTCGACGATGGCAGGGTCGACGAGAATGCAGTCGACCGGACACACCTCCATGCACTGCGGCTGCGTGAAGTGCCCGACGCACTCGGTGCATCGCTTGGGGTCGATGACGTAGATGAGTTCGCCCATGGAGATGGCGTCGTTCGGGCACTCCGGCTCGCACACGTCGCAGTTGATGCACTCGTCGGTGATCAGCAGGGCCAAGTCACATTCTCCCGGGGGGCTCGACCGCGACCGCTCAAGGGCGCACTTCCGCGGCCTTGGCCTTGATTCGCCCCATGAGAATCGCATTCACGAAGGGCGACACATCCCCCCCGAGTGTCGCGATCTCCCGCACCATCGTCGCCGAGATGAACTGGTACTGCTCGGCAGGCGTGAGGAACAGCGTCTCGACATCCGGGTAGAGGATGCGGTTCATGCCGGCCATCTGGAATTCGTACTCGAAATCGGACACCGCGCGCAGCCCGCGGACGATGACCTTCGCGTTGACGACCTTGAGGTAGTCCATGAGCAGGCCCGAGAAGCCGTGGACCTCCACGTTCTTGTAGGGTGCCAGCACCTCACGCGCCATGCTCACCCGCTCGTCGATGCTGAAGAACGGATGCTTGGCACGACTCGCCGCGATCGCGACGATGACGGTGTCGAAGAGATCCGCCGCACGGCGGACGAGGTCCTCGTGGCCGCGGGTCATCGGGTCGAACGTACCAGGGTATACAGCGCGCTTCATGGGGCTCTCGTGATCAGATGGGCATGCACCTGTCCGGCTCGCAGCTGCCGGACCACCTGCCACTCCCCGGGAAACTCCAGGTCGGCGGCGGCCTCGACGTACACCAGCGCATCCGGCGTGAGCCGGGGTGCGAGCCTGCCGAGAATGGCGCCGTAGTCGGCCCCCGCGTACGGAGGGTCGACGAATGCCACATCGAACGGGGTGTGCGACGAGTCGAGAAATTCTAGCGCATCGCCCTGCACGATCCGGGCAGTTTCGAGACCGAGGAGCCGGGCGTTGTCACGGAGTGCCGCAGCGATGTCGCGGTCCCGGTCCACGAGCACCACAGCACTTGCGCCGCGTGAAGCGGCCTCGAGGCCCAGCGCGCCACTGCCCGCGAATAGATCGAGGCAGTGGCGGCCGGTGAGATCCTGTCCGAGCCAGTTGAAGAGCGTCTCGCGGACTCGGTCAGGCGTAGGCCGCAGACCGGGGCGCGCCGGGAATCGCAGCCAGCGGCTCCGATGGAGCCCGCCGATGATGCGAACGCGATTCGCCCCGGCGTCGGTCTGCGGCTTGGGCGTCACTGCACCTTGGTGGCGCCGCCCACGACCACCGTCACCATGCGCTCGGGGTCGACGCGCCGGCGGAAGGCATCCTGCACATCGGCGACCGTCACTGCCTCGATCTTCTGGACGAACTGATCGAGGTAGTCCAGCGGCAGGTTGTAGAAGCCGATGACGCCGAGGTAGTCGTGGATCTTCTTGTTCGAGTCGATGCGAAGCGGGAAACCACCGACCAGATTCTGCTTGGCCGCCGACAGCTCGCGTTCGCTCGGTCCGTCCGCGACATAGCGCGACACGGTGGCCCGCACGACGTTGAGCGCCTCTTCCGCCTGATCCTTGCGGGTCTGCAGTCCGATGAGGAAGACGCCCTTCTCCGCAAGCGGAGAGAAGTAGCTGTAGGCGCTGTACGCAAGACCCCTCTTCTGGCGGACCTCCTCGACCATGCGCGAGGCGAACCCGCCACCACCCAGCACGTAGTTGCCCACGAACAGCGGGAAGTAGTCGGGGTCATCGCGCCGCATGCCGATCTGGCCCACGAGGATGTGGCTCTGCGAAGCGGGATGCTCGATGTTGCGGACGGCCTTCGCCGTAACGGAGGGAGCCTCGGGCAGCGGCTTCGCCTTGCCCGCCGCACGCGGGAGCTTGTCCGTGATGGCGCGGGCGATGCGGTCCGCTTCGTCGCGGGTGACGTCACCCATGATGGCCACGATGGCCCAGTCGGCGCGGTACCACTCGCTGTAGAAGCTCCGCAGATCTTCCGTGCGCAGACGCGCCACCGTCTCGATCTCGCCGGAACCGCGCAGTCCATAGGGATGGCCGCCGTAGATCGCGCTGTAGAACGCGCGCTCCGCGAGGGATTCCGGTTTGGAACTGGCTTCCTTCAGACCGGCGGACAGACGGCTCTTCTCGCGCGCGAGGACGTCATCGGGAAATGCCGGAGCCTGGACGACCGACGCGAACAGCGACAGCGCCTGCGACTTCTCGGCTTCGCTGGACAGCGTGCGCAGCGAATAGCCCGCGCGATCGGCGTCGAAGCGGGTGCCCATCTGCGCGCCGACATCGGCCAGTCGGGCGGCGATGACGCTCTCGGTCATGCCGCCGGCGCCGAGGCGCATCGTGCCGAGCGTCATGCTCGCCAAACCCGACGTGGCAGGAACATCTCGGGAAAATCCCGCGGGGAAATCGATGCTGACATCGAGCATCGGCAGCGCGCGGTTCTCGACGAACAGCACGCGGGTGCCGTTGGGGAGAGTCCAGCTCTGGATCGGCAGCAGGGCCGCCGCGGTTCCGGAGTAGAGGACCAGGACGGAAGCGGCGAGAGTCGCCAGGAATCGGGCGGTTCGGTCGAGCATGGCGCGTTGGCTCACGAAAAGATTCGGCAGGTTCATTGGGCTGCCCCGGCGGCGGGACGGGCGATCGGTTGCGGTTCCAGCACCGCCGCGGTAAGCGTGTCGTCGACGAGATAGCGCCGGGCGACATCGCGGACCTGCTCGGCCGTGATCTCGCGAAGCTTGCGCGCCTGCAGATCGCCAGAGTCGTAGGGCAGTCCGGAGGTGTGCAGGGAGCCCATTTCCATCGCCTGATAGAAGATGGAGTCGCGCTGATACACCTGCTGCGCGATCACCTGCGCCTTGATGCGATTGAGTTCCTCCTCGCTCACGCCTTCATCGACGATGCGCTTCACTTCACGGCGCAATGCGGCTTCGGTATCCGCTACCGTCTTTCCGGGCGCTGGCACGGCATCGAGCAGGAACATGCCGGGACCGCGATTGACGCCGTCGTAGCTCGCACCGGCGCTCACGGCGACGCGCTCCTCGCGGACGAGCACGCGATCGAGTCTGGCGGCATCGCTGCCATCCAGAACGCCGACCAGGACGCTCAGCGCGTAGGGCTCCCAGTCCTTGGCGACGTCGCGGATCACCGGAACGTGCCAGGCCATCATCAGATAAGGCAGCTCTCCGGGCGCCTTGACCGTGACGCGACGGATGCCTTTCTGCGGCGGCTCCACCTGCGGCTTGCGTACCGGCAGGGCACGCGGCTTCAGCGGACCGAACTTCTCCTCGGCGATCGCGAACACCTCCGGCCCCGTGACATCGCCGACGACCACGAGCATGGCGTTGTTCGGCGCGTACCACGTCTCGTACCAGAGACGCGCATCGTCGACCGTCATGTTCTCGAGATCGTTCATCCAGCCGATGATCGGTGCCTTGTACGGATTGGCCGTGTAGGCCGTTGCCATGAGCTGCTCGTACAGCAGCGCTCGGGGCTGGTCGTCGGTACGGGTGCGCCGCTCTTCCATGACGACACGGATCTCCTTCGCGAATTCCTCGGCGGGCAGCAGGAGGTTCTGCATGCGGTCCGCTTCCAGACCGAGGGCCAGCGCGAGCTTCGACTTGTGCAACTGCTGGAAGTACGCGGTGTAATCCTTGTTGGTGAAGGCGTTGTCGCGTCCGCCGGCGGCGGCGATGGTCTTGGAGAAGGTATCGCCCGGATTGTTGTGCGTGCCCTTGAACATCATGTGTTCGAGCACGTGCGCCACACCGGTGGTGCCGCTCTTCTCGTCCATGCTGCCGGCGCGGTACCAGACCATGGAGGCGACCGTGGGCGCGCGATGGTCTTCCTGAACGACGATCTTCATGCCGTTCGCGAGGGTGTGTTCGTGAATGTCGCCCTGCGCCGCGTGAACGACGGGTGGAGCCAGGGATACCGTGAGGAGGAGCAGAGCGGACCGGGAGGCCGCTCGGGACAGCAGCGATCGAATCATGTTGGCGTGGACGCTCGGGTTCGGACTAGAATTATTGTGAGGTCCGGAGATGCAATGCGTCTCCGGCTTCGCTCCTCGCGCGTGACCGCGCGCTCCGGTGCAGGTGAGAGCCTGCCCGACAGCCCTTCTGACACTCTATCACCATGCTGAGTTTCCTGAGAGGCGCCAACAAGGACTCGAAAGAGCCGGCGCCGGATTCCGCTCCGCCCAAGCGTTCCTGGACGCAGCGACTGCGCGACGGGCTGTCAGCCACGCGCGAAAAGCTCGGCGGCCAGCTCGAGAAGCTCTTCACGGGCTCGGCCAAGATCGACGAGGCCTTCTACGAGGAACTGGAGAACATCCTCCTTTCCTGCGACGTCGGCGTCTCGGCCACGCAGCATCTCATCCAGGCGACCCGTACGCGGGTCCGCAAGTCGGGCGCCGCGACGCCCGAGCAGGTCCGGGAGGAACTGAAGGCCACCCTGACCGAACTCGTGGCGCCGCTCGAAAGCCCTCTCGACACCCGCACGGCCAAGCCGTTCGTGATTCTGCTGTGCGGCGTCAATGGCGCAGGCAAGACCACGTCGATCGGCAAGCTGGCGCACCTCTACCAGGCAGAGGGACATTCCGTCCTCCTGGCAGCGGGCGACACCTTCCGCGCAGCCGCCCGCGAACAGCTCGCCGAATGGGGCAGCCGCAACAACGTCACGGTGGTCTCCCAGCAATCGGGCGATCCGGGCGCGGTGGTTTTCGATGCCGTGCAGTCCGCGCTGGCCAAGGGCGTCTCGCTAGTCCTCGCCGACACTGCCGGTCGCCTGCCGACGCAGGGCCACCTGATGGAAGAATTGCGCAAGATCCGGCGGGTCACCAACAAGGCATTGGAGGGCGCTCCCCACGAAACCCTGCTCGTGCTGGATGCCAACACCGGCCAGAACGCCGTTGCCCAGGTGAAGGCGTTCGATGACGCCATCGGCCTCACTGGACTGGTTCTGACCAAGCTCGACGGCACCGCCAAGGGCGGCGTGATCGCCGCCATTGCCCGGGAGCGGCCGGTTCCCATCCGGTACATCGGCGTCGGGGAAGGCATGGACGACCTGCGTCCCTTCGAGGCGCGGGCCTTCGTCGACGCCATGCTCGGCTGACCGTCTTGTCGAACGCACGGTTGCCGGCGTGATCCGCCTTCAGGACGTCACCAAGCGCTATCCGGGCGGGCAGGAAGCCCTGCACGGCGTCTCCCTGGAAGTGAACAAGGGCGAGTTCGTGTTGCTCCTCGGGCACTCCGGCGCCGGGAAGAGCACTCTGCTCAAGCTGATGGCCGCCATCGAGCGGCCCACCTCGGGCGCGGTCTGGGTCAGCGGGCAGAATCTGGGCGGCCTGCGCCCGGCGGCGATCCCCTACCTCCGGCGCAACTTCGGCCTCGTCTTCCAGGACCACAAGCTGCTGCTCGACCGGAGCGTCCGGGAAAACGTGGCACTCCCGCTTCGCATCACAGGGTTCGACGGCGCCGACATCGCCCGGCGGGTCCGGGCAGCGCTGGACCGGGTCGGCCTGCGGGACAAGGAAAACGCCCATCCGGTCGAGTTGTCCGGCGGGGAGCAGCAGCGCGTCTGCATTGCGCGGGCGATCGTCCATCGGCCGGCCATCGTCCTGGCGGATGAGCCCACCGCCAATCTCGACGACGCCTACGCCCGGGAGATCGTCGCCCTGTTCCAGGCGCTGCATCAGGTCGGGGTGACCCTGGTGGTCTCCACTCACGCGCCGCAGGTGTTCGAGTCCGTCCGCCCCCGACAGGTGGTCCTGTCGAAAGGCAGTCTCGCGGCATGAGGACCTGGTTGCGTGAGCACGCGCTCGCTTTTTCCGACACGCTCGGGAGAATGGGACGCAGCCCGGTCGGCACGCTGCTCAGCATCCTGGTGATCGGCATCGCCCTTGCGTTGCCGGCCGGTCTGCACGTGCTCCTCAAGAATCTCGCGACACTCGCCCCGGAGCGCAGCGCCGAGCCTGAACTCACCCTCTACCTGCAGGCGGACCTGGCGGAACCCGACCGGAAAGGGCTCGAATCCAGGCTCGCCGGACATGTCGCCGTCTCGAAGGTCCGGTTCGTCCCCCGGGACGTCGCTTTGAAGGAACTCGAAAAGGCCACGGGCATGGCCTCGATCCAGGAAGAGATCGGCCGCAATCCGCTCCCGGACGCCTTCGTGGTGGCCGGCCGTCGCGGAGCGGCGGATGCGCTGGAGAAACTCCAAGCCGAAGCGGGGCGGTGGCCCGGCATCGAGCATGCGCAACTGGACAGTGCGTGGGCGCGCCAGGTGGACTCTGCGCTGCGAGCCGGAAGGGTCTTCATCCTTATGCTCGCAGGCGTATTGGTGGTCGGGCTGGGGGCGGTTACCTTCAACACCATCCGGTTGCAGATCCTGAACCGTCGGGAAGAGATCGAGGTCTCGAAGCTGATCGGCGCCACCAATGCCTTCATTCGTCGGCCTTTTTTGTACTTCGGGGCAATCCAGGCGGTGGCCGGTGCCCTGCTCTCGTGGCTTCTCGTGGAACTGGCCGTCGGTGCCCTCGAAACCCAGTTGGGGCAAGGCGCCTCCCTGCTCTCCCCCGGGGAATCGCTGATGCGTCTGTCCCTGCTGGATCTGGTCGGGGCTGGCCTGATCGCGGCCCTGGTCGGCTGGATCGGGGCCTGGCTTTCGGTGGCCTTCCATTTGCGCCGACTCGACCCAACATAAGGTGGAAGTGGGTTAGCCCTTCAGATTCTGGAAACTTTGCCGAGGTTTGGCACTCATACAAGTAGAGTGCTAACATCCCCCGCACAGGAGGTTCGTGCAGCCATGACAAACGCCTTGTCCCCAGCCATGCCGGTGCCGTCGGTCGCCACGATCGACAGCTACATCCAGGCAGTGAATCGTTTTCCCCTGCTCACGCAGGAGGAGGAAACGCGCCTCGGCCGCGAACTGCGCGATGGCAATAATCTGGACGCTGCCCGACAGCTCGTGCTGTCGCACCTTCGCCTGGTGGTTTCGGTGGCCCGCGGCTATCTCGGTTACGGTTTGCCGCAGGCAGACCTCATCCAGGAAGGCAACATCGGCCTGATGAAGGCGGTGAAGCGTTTCGACCCCGAGCGCGGCGTGCGACTCGTCTCCTTTGCCGTGCACTGGATCCGCGCCGAGATCCACGAGTACATCCTGCGCAACTGGCGCATCGTGAAGATCGCGACCACCAAGGCCCAGCGCAAGCTGTTCTTCAATCTCCGCAGCATGAAGACGGGTCTCAACACGCTGACGCCCGACGAAGTGGATGCGATGGCAACGGAACTCCGGGTGAAGCCGGAGGAAGTGGTCGAGATGGAGACCCGTCTGGGTGGGGGCGACGTCGCACTGGAGCCTTCGAACGATGACGACGAAGACACCTACAGCCCGATCGCGTACCTGACCAACGCCGACGAGGAGCCCGGTCGGATTCTCGAGCACGAACAGAACGAGCGTGTCCGTTCGGAAGCGTTGGCGAGCGCCCTCGAAGAGCTGGACGCCCGCAGCCGCCGGATCATCGAAGCCCGCTGGTTGAGGGAGCAGGACACCGCCACGCTGCACGATCTGGCTGCCGAGTTCGGCGTGTCTGCCGAGAGGATCCGCCAGATCGAAGCGCGCGCCATGCAGAAGATCCGCGCGGCGATGGCAGAAACCGTCTGATCATATTCCGCTGTTGCACGGCGTGACTAAGGGCGTCCGATTCGGGCGCCCTTTTTCTTTTCAGCCGTTGGCAAGCAGAGTACGGATGTCCGACGCGATGGTCTCCGCGGCAAGCGTGCCATTCACGAACAGCCTGATTCTTCCCTGACCGTCGAAGACGTACATGCTTGACGAGTGGTCGACGGTATAGGAGTCCGGTGTCGCCCCCGCCTGTTTCTGCGCGATGACGCGAAACTCCTTCGTGGTGCGCCCGATGTCGTCAACGGAACCGGTGAGCCCGAGGAACCGGGGATGGAAGTGCGTGACGTAGGGCTTCATCACGGCGGCCGTGTCGCGTTCCGGGTCGACGGTGATCAGCAGCACCTGCACCCGGCCTGAGTCGTCACCGAGGACCTTCATCGCGGAAGCGAGTTTCGCGAGAGACGTCGGGCAGACATCCGGGCAGTGGACGAAGCCGAAGAAGACCACCACCACCTGACCGCGAAAATCCTCGAGCGAGCGCGGTTTGCCATCGTGGTCGGTCAACTGGAACTGCCGGGCGAAGTCCGCACCGGTGATGTCGGTGGCAGTGAATGTAGGACCGGATTGCCTGCCGCACCCTGAGACGAGCGCGGCGACCGCCGCTGTGCCGACCGCTACGAGCCAGCGGCGTCTGGACGCCATCACCACCCGACGTAGTGGTCGACCAGCAGCACTGCAAAGAGCGCCGTGAGATAGACGATCGAATAGCGGAAGGTCTTGCGGGCAAGCGCATCGCTGTATTCGACATACACCGACCACGCGTACCAGAGGAACAGCCCGCCCAACGCGAGAGCACCGACCAGGTAGATGACTCCGCTCATGCGGACGGCGAAGGGCATCAGCGTCACGGCGACGAGAATGATCGTGTAGAGCAGCACGTGGAGCCTTGTGAACATCTCGCCGTGGGTCACCGGCAGCATGGGCAGACCGGCTTTCGCGTACTCGTTGCGACGATACAGCGCGAGCGCCCAGAAATGCGGCGGCGTCCACGCGAAGATGATGAGGAAAAGCAGCAGGGCTTCATGTCCCACCTGGCCGGTGACGGCGGCCCAACCCAGAACGGGAGGCATGGCGCCGGAGGCGCCGCCGATCACGATGTTCTGCGGCGTGGCCGGCTTGAGCAGCACCGTGTAGATGACCGCGTAACCCACGAACGTCGCGAGGGTGAGCCACATGGTGAGCGGGTTGACCAGTGAATGCAGCACCCAGAGTCCGAAACCGCCGATCAGGCACGCGAAGGTGAGTGCCTGGGGGGATGTGAGCTGCCCCATCGGCAGGGGACGCGCCCGTGTGCGCGCCATCAGGGCGTCGAGCTTCTGTTCCACCAGGCAGTTGATCACTGCCGCGGCACCAGCCACCAGCGCAATACCCACGGTGCCGGCGAGCAGAGGCTGCAGCGGCACCCAGCCGGGCGTGGCGAGGAACATGCCGATCACGGCCGTGAAGACGATCAGCGACACCACCCGCGGCTTCGTGAGCTGATAGAACTGCTGAAGGCGGGACCCGAGTCCGGGCAAGGTCAGGGCGGTCGACATATGCGCTCTCCGCGAAGCGTCTCTCGTACAGCAGGTGAGTGTAGCATCGCCCCCCTGCGAAGGCACGCCTCCAGGGGCGGTCCTGGCGCGATCAGCCGATCCGCGAGACCTTCAGCAGGTGAATGAGGTCCTTCTTCACCCGGTTCAGGTCCGGGTCCTTCGGGAAACGCATCATCAGATTGCCGATCGGATCGATCACGAACAGGTGGTCGCGGGGGCTGCGGTCCTTGAGGAGCGCCGCCAGCCCGGGGATGTCTGCTTGTCGCAGAACCTGCGTGCCTTCGTACTCGCGGAGAAGCGCGCCCTCAGGCGATCGCGCGTCGTCGACGAGCCAGAGCCTTTCGAGCCTCTCCATCTCCTTGCCCTGGGTCAGCCGCAGTTGACGCAGTTGCCAGAGCTTCGCGCGACAAGGTTCGCCGCACTCTCCGGAATCCACCATCAGGAGAATCCACTTGCCCTTCAGGGGCGCGGCAGGACCGCTCACGGCTGCGTCGGCGATCTCGGCAACGGGCGTCGGCGCGATCAGCTCACCGTAGTTCCGGACACCCTCCGGCCGCCACACGTAGTAGAAGAAGTACGAGGCGGCCACCGGCGCGATGCACACCAGCGCCAGCAGAATGAGGCTACGACGGGATCGCTTTTGATGGGCGCTTTCGGACACTGAAGTAGACATAGAACACCACGATGAGGGCCGCCATGGCGGCCCATTGGAAGGCATACCCGTAATGTTTTGCCGCGCCGGTCGCCGGCTGCGGCCACTGACGGACGAGGCCGTCACCGACGTCGTTCGTCTGCTGGACGATCAGCGGCTGGAAGGTCTTGCCGAACCGCTGCCCGTAGCGCTCGACCGTCACGTTCTGCCAGACCCGGCTCTCCAGAGCCGGTTCGGCCAGTTCGAGAAATCGGCTGGCGGGTGGGAGAGCGACTCCCTCGATCGAAACTCGTCCGGATGGCGTGGCAACCTCGGGAATCACGGACCGGTCGAGGTTTCCGGCAATCCAGCCCCGCTTCACCAGCACACTTTGCCCGCCGGGCAGCGCGAGCGCCGTGAACACGATGAACCCAGGTTGCGCTCCGCGGGTCTGATTATCCAGAAGGACGATGGTTTCCGGCTGAAACTCGCCAGCCACGACGACGCGCCGGTAGCGCAGCGTGGCCTCCGACACTGCCGCATTGCCGATCTCGATCGGCGGATCGGTGGCCCCGGCACTCGCCTCCGCGGCGATACGGTCCTTCTCCTGCCCGCGGCCGTACTGCCAGACCGCAGCCGAGGTCGTCACGGCCAACCCCGCGAGAGCGGCAGCAGTGGCGACGAAACGGCGTCTACCGGACATGGGACACCCGGTTCGGCTCCGCAGGCCGCACCAAAGAGCGGCACATGGCGAAGCCGGGTTTCGTTAAACTGCCCATGGCAACTGCATCGAAGAAATCACCATGAAAATCGTCGTCGTCTTTGTTCTGCTCATGATCGTCGGGAGCCTCGGCTCCGCGCTCTACTACCTCATCAAGGACAAGGGCAGCACCGACCGCGCCGTCAAGGCGCTCACGATCCGCGTCGGACTTTCCATGGCACTGTTCCTCGTACTCATGGGCAGCTACTACTTCGGCCTGCTGCCGGGTAACCGGCTGTAAGGTGAGGCGGTCGCTCGGGGCCGTCGGTTTGGCTCCGGGCCCTCGGTTTGACTCCCAACTCGCAGTACGATTTCTGCCGCCGCAAAAAAAATCGCCGCACGGTAAACCGGTGCGGCGATCTTCCAGACTCTCCCTCTTGGGAGAGAGTCTGTTCTCCCCCTCTATCGACGTACCCGTTACAGCCAATACACGAGCACGAAGAGCAGCAGCCACACGACGTCGACGAAGTGCCAGTACCAGGACACGGCTTCGAAGGCGAAGTGATTTTCGGGCTTGAAATGCCCGGCAAGACAGCGGAACAGGATCACGATGAGCATGATCGTGCCCATGGTCACGTGGAAGCCATGGAAACCGGTGAGCATGTAGAAGGTGGCCCCGTAGGCACCCTGTGACAGCGTCAGGTTGAGCTCGTGTGCGGCGTGCACGTATTCATAGACCTGCAGGCAGATGAACGAAATGCCGAGGAGGATAGTCAACGCGAGGCCCAGGTTCAGCTGGGTGCGATCGTTCTTCTTGAGAGCCCAGTGCGCCCAGGTCACCGTGATGCCGGAGGTCAGCAGGAGCAGCGTGTTGATGGCCGGGATGCCCCACGCGCCCATCGGCGAGAACTTCTCCTCGATGCCGGGGCCGGAGACCGGCCAGCCCGACTTGAAATCGGGCCAGAGCAGCGCTCCTGTGTCGGCGTCCGCCAGATCCGGGACCGACAGGGCACGCATGTAGAACAGGGCGCCGAAGAAAGCCGCAAAGAACATCACTTCCGAGAAAATGAACCAGCTCATGCTCCAGCGGAAGGAGATGTCCACCTGCGGGCTGTAGGTACCGGTTTCGCTCTCGCGGGCGACTGTGCCGAACCAGCCGAACATCATGTAGGCGAGGATCGCCAGGCCAATGCACAGAAGCCAGGGGCCGGCGCCGACGTCGTTCATGAACATCGCCGAGCCGAACCCCATGAAGGCCAGCGCGATCGATCCGACAATCGGCCACTTGGATGGCTGCGGAATATAGTAACCGTGGGCGGCTTGCATCGATTGAACTCCCCTGTCTGAAACTGTTCTCGAAAGGCCTTACACCGGGCCACGAACGCCGGCGACAGCCGCCGAGGGTTTTGCGGGCCCCTCGACCCGGAAAAACGTGTACGACAACGTGATCGTGTTCACATCCTTGGGCAAGTCCGGATGGATCACGAACACGACTGGCATCTGACGCACTTCGCCGGGCTTCAACTCCTGCGTCGAGAAACAGAAGCAGTCGAGCTTGCGGAAGTAGTTGCCTGCCAACTGCGGACCGTAGGACGGAATCGCCTGCCCTTTCACAGATTCGGCAGATTCGTTGCGAACTTCATAGGTGATCTGCACCAGCTGACCGGGATGCACCTTCACGCTGGTCTGCGTCGGGCGAAACTTCCAGGGCAGTTCGTTGCGCAGATTGCCGTCGAACTCCAGTGTGAGCGTCCTGCTGTTGTCGACCTGCGTGTTCGCAGGCAGCTCGGACTTCTGCAGGATGTTGTTGAGACCCGTCTCCTCACACAGCTTCTTGTAGAACGGCACCAGGGCGAACCCGAATCCGAACATCGCGAATGCGACGACGGTGAGCTTCACGAAGGTGCGTCTGTTGTCGGAGATCACGGCCAGATCCAGCGGCGAATGATGCTGCCCACAAAGAACAGAGCGACGATGAGGAGCAGCCCAACCAGGGTCTTGGACTTGCCGGCTCCCCGAGCGTCGCCCAGGTTCTGCATTTCTCTTCGCTCCCGCTTCTTACTTGACGATGGGCGGGGTTTCGAAGCTGTGGTACGGCGCTGGCGAGGGCAGAGTCCACTCGAGGCTGTCTGCGCCTTCCCACGGCTTGGCCGGGGCCTTCTCGCCGCCCTTGATGCACTTGATCACGCACCACAGGAAGATCAGCTGCGACAGACCGAAGCCGAAGGCACCGATCGACGCGATCATGTTGAAGTCCGCGAACTGCGTGGCGTAATCCGGGACACGGCGGGGCATGCCGGCCAGACCCAGGAAGTGCATCACGAAGAAAGTCAGGTTGAAGAAGATCATCGAGCACCAGAAGTGAAGCTTGCCCAGCTTCTCGTCGTACATGTGACCCGTCCACTTGGGCAGCCAGAAGTACGTGCCGGAGAACAGGGCGAACAGCGAACCGGCCACGAGCACGTAGTGGAAGTGCGCCACGACGTAGTAGGTGTCCTGGATCTGGATGTCGATAGGTGTGATCGCGCAGACGAGGCCGGTGAAGCCGCCCATCGAGAACACGAACAGGAATCCCACCGAGAACAGCATCGGGGTCTCGAAAGTCATCGAGCCCTTCCACATGGTCGCGACCCAGTTGAATACCTTCACCCCAGTCGGCACGGCGATCAGCATCGTGGCGTACATGAAGAACAACTGGCCCGCCGCCGGCATGCCAACCACGAACATGTGGTGGGCCCAGACGATGAAGGACAGGATGGCGATGGAGGCGGTCGCGTACACCATCGAGGCGTAGCCGAACAGCGGCTTGCGGGCGAAGGCGGGGATCACCTGCGACACGATTCCGAACGCCGGCAGAATCATGATGTAAACCTCGGGGTGCCCGAAGAACCAGAACACGTGCTGGTACAGAACCGGGTCACCGCCACCGGCGGCATTGAAGAAGTGGGTGTCGAAGTGACGGTCTGTCAGCAGCATCGTGACCGCGCCCGCGAGGACCGGCATCACAGCGATCAGGAGGTATGCGGTAATGAGCCAGGTCCAGACGAACAGGGGCATCTTCATCAGCGTCATCCCCGGCGCCCGCATGTTCAGGATCGTCGTGATGATGTTGATGGAACCCATGATCGACGAGGCACCCATGATGTGCACCGCGAAGATCGCGAGGTCCATGCCCATGCCCTGCTGCACGGAAAGGGGTGCGTAGAGAGTCCACCCTGCACCGGTGGCGCCGCCAGGGACGAAGAACGACGTCACGAGCAGTGCAGCCGCGGGGGGCAGCAACCAGAAGCTGAAGTTGTTCATCCGCGCGAAGGCCATGTCCGACGCGCCGATCATCAGCGGGATCTGCCAGTTCGCGAAGCCCACGAACGCCGGCATGATCGCCCCGAACACCATGATCAGACCGTGCATGGTCGTGAGCTGGTTGAAGAACTCGGGCTGCCAGAGTTGCATGCCCGGCTTGAACAACTCGGCGCGGATGCCGAGGGCCAGCAGGCCGCCGGTGATGAACATGGCGAAGCTGAACCACAGGTACAGAGTGCCGATGTCCTTGTGGTTGGTCGTCATCAGCCAGCGCGTCAGACCGGTGGGATGATGATGATCGTGGGAGTGATCGTGTCCGTGAACGGCTTCCATGCTCGCTCTCCTGCAAATTAGCCTAATACCGCAGCCTGAATCCGAAATCGATAAGGCAACGCTGGGATGTTACTTGGACAGTTCGACCATATGGTCGACCGCCGCCTTGACTTCGGCGTCGGACAGCGCCGGGTTGCCGCCCTTGGCAGGCATGGTCCGGATACCCTTGATCGCGTGATCGACCAGAGTGCCTTCGCCCTGAGCGATGCGAGTCGCCCACGCGCCCTTGTCGCCGACCTTCGGGGCTCCGGCGATGCCGGCACCGTGGCACGCCGCGCAAAGACCATCGTACGTCTTCTTGCCATCGACCGGTCCGGCTGCCGCAGCGGGCGCTGAGGTCCCTCCGGCCGCGGCTACCTGCATCGGGGCGTCGGCGGGTGCGGCTGCGGACTTGTTCTTGGCGGCCCAATCCTTGAATTCCGCTTCGTCGACGGCGCGCACGACGATGGGCATGAAGCCGTGTTCCTTCCCGCACAGTTCGGCGCACTGACCGCGGTACACACCCGGCTTCTCGACAAGGAACCAGGTATCGCGGATGAAACCGGGAATGGCATCCTGCTTCACGCCGAAGGCGGGAACCCACCACGCATGGATCACGTCGGCGGCAGTGGTGAGGATGCGGATCTTCTTGTTGATCGGCACGACGAGTTCGTTGTCGACCTCGAGCAGGTAGTTCTCGCTCTTGGGGGCGTTCTCGTAGATCTGGTCCATCGGGGTCGCCAGGCTTGCGTAAACCGTGATGCCGTCACTCACGCCGGCGAGGCTGCCCTCGCCCTTCAGGTAGTCGTAACCCCACTTCCACTGGTACCCGGTCGCCTTGATGGTGAGATCGGGGTTGGAGGTGTCCTTCATGTCGATGATGGTCTTCGTGGCGGGATAGGCCATGCCCATCAGGATCACGAAGGGGATCACGGTCCAGATCACTTCCACCGTGGTGTTCTCGTGGAAGTGGGCCGCCTTGTGGCCCACCGACTTGCGGTGCTTGAAGATCGAGATGAACATCATCCCGAACACCAGCACGAAGATGACGACGCAGATCCAGAGGATGAGCGTGTGCAGCGAATAGATCTCGCGGGCGATGGGTGATTCGGGATCCGGCAGCCCGTACTTCGAAGTCGCCGCGTAGGCATTGGTCGCCAGCGCGGACGTGGCGAGTGCGATCATCGACAGCAGCTTGCTCATGCTTCCCCCAGACTCCATCAATCAGTCGTTCTTCAGTCTCTTGCGCAGCGTGGCCGCCACTTCGAGCCGCTGCTCGTCGGTGAGGAAGCTGCCGAAGCTCACTTCCCTCCCATGCGAGCGCATCGACAAGTCGTACCGCTGGCCCGGGCCCACACGACGAACCACCAATTGAGCCCAGCAACGGTTGAATTCATGACGGCTGACCCGACCTGACTCATGCCGCTCCATCAAGACCCGGTCTCCGGAGATGGAGATCGACTCGAAGTCCGCGGCATGACGCTCGATGAGGCGAAGCGCCACAAACAACACGACAAGTTCGACGACGGCAAATGGGACCACATACCACGCACCACGGGCCGCCCAGCCGAGGGCGATACCCAGTGACACCGCGGCGATCGAACCGAAAAACCATTTCCGGCCGCGCCGCGACAGCGAATCGTTGTTCCTCGCGATCAGGCGAAACGTCGGCGCCTCCGACTGCACGATGACCATGCTCTACCCCACTGGCGCCACCCTCGCCGACTCACCAAAAACCTTTATGCTTCAACGGCGGCGGACTCTAGCACGGCGCTCTTGGACGAGGCAAGAAAAACTGCCTGTCTAGCCCCGGCCGGGGCGACCTACGCCGCGCGTTCCAAGCCCATGAATTCGCACGATATCGCGACCGTCCGTGGTCTTGCGGGCACCGCCCTCCGGCCACCATGCGTGCCCCTGGACGATTTCGAAGCTGATCGCCGTTCGACCATCGACCCGGAGCGACTCGAAACGCTCGGCAAACCGTGCCCAAGCGCGGGGTGACGCGAGGCCCTTCGGGCGCCCGGGCCGGGCATCCGTCGCCCCCTGACCCCGCAGGTCCGCGACGAAGGCCGCGAAGTCCGGATAGGTGAGCGTGATCATCTCCATGTCCATCACGGGCGCCGTGAATCCGGCCTGCACCAGGGCATCGCCGACGTTGTGCATGTCCGCCAGGGGCAGCAGCGGCGGCTCACCCGGCCGGTCGCGCCAGAGCTGACGTATCTCGCGCAGCGTGTCCGGCCCGAAGGTGGAGAACGTCAGCAGCCCGCCGGGGCGCAGCAGCGCGCCGAGTTGCCGCCATGTCCGTTCCGGCCGCGCCAGCCAGTGGACGGTGAGGTTCGACCATACCAGCGCGAGCGTCTCACGGCGAAACGGGAGCGCATCGAGGTCCGCGCACACCACCCGGGTCGCGGGCCGGCTCCAGCGCTGCCACCACCGGGTGCCGCCCTCCCCTGCCGCCCCTGCCGCCCGGCACAAACGCAAGGCCGGGTCGAGTCCGAAGACCTGCCGGTCCGGGTACCGCGCTCGCAGCCGTTCGGTCCAGACGCCATCGGCGCAACCGAAGTCCAGCACCTCTCCGGCGGGGAGCCGCACCATCTCCAGCCGCTCGAACATCCGCGCAGCGACTTCGTCGGCCAGGACCGCAGACGCGCGGAAGCCATCCGCCGCGCGATCACGATGACGACGCAGTGCACGGACGTCTACTGCATACTCCTGGGATTGCGGGGGGGATCGCTCCGCCATCGGACTCGGGACGTGTGGTACACGCAAGGACATCATTTCGCGCCTCTCGCAGACGGCCTTCGGCGCCTGCTGGGCGAGCGCTGTATCGGCTGCGGCACAGACGATGCGGCACACGGTCTGTGTTCGCCGTGCCGCAGTGCTGTCCCAAGACTACCCGAGAGCCTCTGTCCTGTCTGCGCCGAACCTGTCCACGCCAATGCCGTGTGCGGCGAATGTCTCGCGCGCCCGCCGGCGTTCCGCGCCACCCTGGCGGCAGTGACGTATGACCATCCGGTCGATGCCTGGGTCAAGGCGCTCAAGTACCGGAGCGTCCTCGCCGCAGGACGCGCCCTGGGCAGTCTTCTTGCGGATCGTCTGCGGTTCTCTCCGGCGCCCGATCTCGTCGTGCCGATGCCACTCGCGGCGGGGAGGCAACGCGAACGGGGTTTCAACCAGGTGCTGGAACTCGTGGCCCAACTGCCTCCGGAACTCTCTTCGCGAATGGAAGCCCGCGTCCTGGTGCGCGCGCGGGACACCGTCGCCCAGGCCGGCCTGCCGCTCGAGGAACGCCGGCGCAACGTCTCCGGCGCGTTCCAGGTGACCGGCTCCCTGAAGGGCCTGCGTGTGGCGCTCGTGGACGACGTCATGACGACCGGCGCCACGGCCGACGCGGCAGCGGCGGCGCTGACCGCAGCCGGCGCGGAGAGCGTGGATGTCTGGGTGGTGGCGCGCGCGCTGCGCTGATCAGCCGGCCGTGCGCAGCGCAGCGATCTGCCGCTCCACGTAAGTCTGCACTTCGGGCGTGAGCGCCCCGGTCTCCAGCGACTGCTGGAACGCGGCGCGAGACTCTGCAGACCGTCCGAGTTCCCTCAGCGAGATCGCACGGCCCATGTGCCAGACAGCGCGCGGGTTGCCCGCGGCGATGGCCTGTGTGTAACGGTCGACGGCCTCCGCGTGCCGGGCGGCGCGCTGCAGCATGCCCGCGAGCATCGCCATGTACTCGGCGTTGCCGCGCGCGATGTCCTCGTAGGACTCCAGCGTCGCGATCGCGCGCGCCACGTCGCCCCGCTCTGCCTGAAGACGTGCCGCCACCAGCGCAAACGGTGCGTAGCGAACGTGATCAAGGCCATCCAGCAGGAGCGCCTCCGCGTCCGTGTATCGCCGGGCCTCCAGCATCAGACCGAGCAGGGACTGACGCGCCGCCACGTGATCGGCGGCAAAGGCCAGTGCCTCATCGAACCGGGCCTGCGCCTCGGTCACGTTGCCGCGTTCCAGCGCACTGGTGCCAGCGCGAAACGCGGCTTCCGCGCGTTCCCTGGCGGTGGGCGGATGATCACGACGCTCGATGCGTCCGTCAGCGAGCGGCTCGGGCGCCATCGCTGCGACGGCATTGGCCGGCAGGGACTTGACCTTCGCGGGAGCGGGAGCCGGTACCGCTTCCGCGACCGGCGCGGGGTGTGCCGCGTGAGTCGCGACGGGAGCGGGTGCGCGGGCAGTCACCGCGATCGGCCGCGGTGCCGGCGGGATCGGGGTTCCCCACAGCGCGTCGGGTGTCGGCAGTGGCGTCGATGCCTCGGCCACGGCGGGCGCCGATGCAGGCGCAGCCGGAGCCGTGGCTTTCACCGACTCGGCAGTCGGTGCTTCGACGAGCGGCGAAGGCTGCACCGCCGCGTCGGGTCGCGCAGCGACCGATGGGCGATGCGTCCACACCGAGGGTCCGATCGCCGCCGCAGCCGCAGCCGCAACAACCGTCGCGGCGCCCACGGCGAGGCGGGCATGACTCCGAAGTCGGGGTGCCGACACGGCTCGGACCGACGGTCCGGGCCTGGCCGGCGCAGGGACGGGGGCCGCCTGAGCGGCGTTACGCTGTTCGAGGTCGCGCAGTACCTGGTTGATGACGCTCATACGATCCACGGAATGAGAATGCGGCGCGCCGAAGCGGTGTCGCGGGCGGCCGCCAGCACGTGGCGCATGCCGACGCGGTCGTTGCCCTCGGCATAGACCAGCAGCAGCGCCTTGTGGGCGAGGATGTTCACGAGACGCGGCACACCGCCCGTCGCACGATGCAGGAACCAGATGCCTACGCGCGAGAAGAGCAGCGGCCCGGCGTAGCCGGCAACGCGGAGGCGATGCCGCAGGTAGTGGCGCATTTCCGAGCGGCCGAGCCGGTCCAGCTGATAGTGGAACGCGATGCGCTGCTTGAGCTGGCGCACGGCCGGATTGTCCAGATTGCGGTCCAGTTCGGTCTGCCCGAACAGCACCACCTGCACGAGCTTGCTCTTCTCGGTCTCGAGGTTCGACAGCAGGCGCAGCGTCTCGAGCGTGGCGAGCGGCATGGCCTGGGCCTCGTCGATGAGCACCACGACGCGCTTGCCCTGCGAGGCGACTTTCACCAGCGTCTGGTTGAGCGTCTTCAGGAGGTGGTGCGGATCGTCGGCCGGATTCACGCGGACGCCGAACTCCTGCCCCAGCGCCGCCATGAGGCCGCGCGGCTCCAGCAGCGGATTCGGAATGTAGGCCGTGACGTACTGGCTGCCGAGCGTGGACAGCAGCCGTCGGCACAACAGTGTCTTGCCGGTGCCGACATCGCCCGTGATCTTGATGAAGCCTTCCCCCGCTTCGAGTGCCACGAGCAGCACGTTCAGCGCTTCCTGGTGAGCCTGCGCGTCGAACGCGAAGGTGGTGTCCGGCGTGATGCCAAACGGGGCTTCACGCAGGCCGAAATGGCTCTGGTACATGGCTTCAGACATGGCGCGATGCTCCTTGATGTCTCTCGAACGACGGGCGCGGCATCAGCGGTCCTTGCCGTCGCGCCACATGGAATTGCCGTTGGGGCCGTCAGCGGCCTCGTACGCGCGAAGTCGCGCGCGGATGTCCTGCAGATCCTTCTCGGCCGTGGTGTCGCCGACAATCACCGTGGGCTTCAGCAGGATCACGAGTTCGCTCTTGCGGGAGGCATTGGCGGTGGACCGGAAGGCGCCGCCGACGACCGGTGCGTTCGCCAGGCCGGGCACGCCGGAGCGCGTGCGCTGCGTCGACTCGCGCATGAGGCCACCGATCGCGACGATGTTCCCGTCGTTCACGCGGACCACGGTGTCCGTCTCGCTGATGGTGCTGGACGCGAGCGGCAGGCGGAAACTGCCGGAGGTGCCCAGATCGATGTTCTTGCTCTTCTCCACCACGTTGGAGACCGACGGGTGGATGTGCAGAATGATCTGGTTGTTCTCGTCGATCTGCGGCGTCACGTCGAGCGCGACGCCGGAGAAGAACGGCTGCACGACGATGGATGGCGACTGCGTCGTCCCGCCGGCCGCGTTCGTCAGCGTCGTCGTGGTGACGTTCGTCACGAAGAACTCGTCGTTGCCGACCTTGAGCACGGCCTTCTGATTGTTGAGTGCCGCGATGCGCGGGCTCGACAGGACCTGCAGGTTGCCCTGCGTCTGCAGGAACGAGAGCAGCGACGCGAAATTGTTGGTCTGGAATGCGAGGCCGAACACCGATCCCGGCACGCCGATGCCCGCCTCCAGCAGCCCGGGCCGCCCCGGCGTGGAGGTGAGTGCGGAATTGGCAGAGATGCTGCCGTCCGATGCGCGGGCGGTGGGCGAAGAGATCTCGCCCTGGGTGCTGAGCGACGCGCCGGGGGAGATCACACCGCCGCCCAGGCGGCTGTTGTCGCCCGCCCGGAACGCTGCCCAGTTGATGCCCGCCTGGTAGCCGTCGGACAGTTCGACCTCGATGATCTTCGCCTCGAGCATCACCTGGCGCTCGAGCACGAGCCGGGTGGCGCGAAGGTAGTTCTCCACCGAGCGGATCTCGGGGGGCAGCGCACGCACGACGATGACGCCGGACTGCGGGCTGATCACCACGTGCCGGCCGTTGTCCTTGCCGACGATCGCCTGCAGCGCTTCGCTCAGCTCGCGCCAGAAGTCGCTGTCGGTGGTCGTCACGACCCGGCTGCCCACGACCGCTTGAGAGGCGGCGCCGGCACCGCCCGGCATGGCGCCCGGCGTTGCGGGGATGCCCGGCGACGGCGCGCCGCCCGGCATGCCCGGCAAGCCTGTGCCAGGCATGCCGGCGCCAGGGGATACGAAATCCGAAATCGCGCCGGACGTGACCCGCACGTCGCTGCGCCCGCGGCGCTGGGTCATCAGGTAGTTCACCTGGAACACACGAGTCTGGATTTCCGGCGGCTGGACCAGGATCCGCCCGCCCTGAATGCGGAAGTCATAGCCGTAGAGGTCGCGCACGGTCTCCAGCGCCTCCGGAACGGTGACGTCCTTCAGCGCGATGGAGATGTTTTCCTTGATGCCCGGATGGACGACCATGCTGTAGCGCGTGCCCTGGACGATCGCCATCAGCACCTGCGGTGCCGGCGCGTTCGCCACATTGAGATCGAAGCGCGGTTCGGCCGGGCGCCCCTGCGCTTTCGGCATCTCGATCACCACCGGCGGCAGCAGCGCCTGCGACACCGCATCCGGCTCGCGCACGGGCTTGCGGTTGGAGAGTCCGTCGGCCAGTTCACCATCGATGCGGTCGAGCGTCTTGCCGGCGCGGGGCTGGAAGCTGCCGCAGCCGGAAAGCACCGCGGCGACCAGGATCGCGAGGATCCAGGTCGCCTGGTAGCCTTTCATGACATGCCGATATCGCATCAGGAACCGTCGGTTCGTTGGGGTCTTGGTCGCTTCAACGGCGCAACCGGGGCGGACTTGACCAGTTGACGCGCCGCGGCACCGTACAAATCGAGCATCCGCTCGCCTTCCGGCCCCCGCAGCCATGCCTGGGACTCGGTGAGTCGCACCAGACGCCAGGCATCGATCCGCCCGCCCAGCGGCACCACTTGGCCGCTGATCACGGCCACCCGTCGCTGGGAAGACACCAGGACGGACTGCAGCACGAGGTCGCCCACGGCGGTGCCCGCCTGATCCGAATCGGACTTCGCGGCAGCCACGGCGGGTCGCATCGGATCCGGCAGATCCTCGGCCACCACCGGAGTCGCCGCGAGGGCGATCACGAGGGGACACAGAACATTGGCCATCGCGTTTCGGGTCACAGGGTCATCCATGTGCGGTCCATGCTCAGGGTGTAGAGGGTCAGCGTCATCACGACGGTCGGATGACGGGCGGCATCGAGGTGCGTGCGGTTCCACATGGCGCGCACCGACAGCGCCTCCAGCCGGCGGCAGTACGCGAGAAGCGCGGGGTACGAGCCTTCGACCGTGAGTTCGACGCCGTGCCTGTAAAGCGAAGCCGTCGTGGTCCTGGCCTTCGTCTCGCCGGCGGCGACGACTTCGGTTCCCGATTCCCCGCCGTCAAAGGGTTCGGCGGGCAGCGTCTTGAGTGAACGCAGGGCGATGCCGGGCGATCGCGACACCAGATCGCGGACCAGCGAGACCATGCGCTCCGGCGACACCAGGCCCACGTTCATGTCGCGGATGGCGCCATCGACGTCAGCCATGTTCCTTTCCAGATCGGCCAGCCGCGACAGCAGCGCTTCGTCGGGGTGCCGGCGCAGCTGGGCTTCCAGTTCGGCCTTCTGTGCGGAGAAGGTCCGCAAGGTTTCCTGCTGCGAGGTGACGTCCGTGCGGAGGCTCGTGACCTTCTTCGCGACAGGCTCGATGGCGGCGACCCACAGCACGAGGAAGATCATGGCCATGCCGCCGAAGAACACCATCGCCCGCTCGCGATTCGCGAGGGCGTCCAGTCTGGCAGCCAGCTTGCGCCAGCGGGCGTTCATCGCGCGCCTCCGGCCGGGGTTTCGCCGGAACGGGAAGCGACCCGGAACTCGAGGAAGGCGGCCGGGCGCGGCGCCGCCGGGCGCTGCCCTGCCTCCGGGGTGGCGTCTTCTTCCAACGGCCGGGCCACCTCCAGCGCGTTGAACGCGTGGCCCTGCAGCGGCGCATCCTTGCCGAGTCGGGTGAGATACTCCGGCAGCAGCGCGGGATCCGCGGTGCGACCGACGAGCAGCACATCGGAGCCGGCACCCGTCACCGTGATCGCCGTGAGCCACAGCCCGGGGACCGCATTGCGTGCCAGCGATTGCAGCAGGGCGGAATGACCGTCCCGGCTGCCCAGATCGCCGCGGCGCAACCTTTCCAGCACCTGTGACCGGACCTGCAACGCGGCCTCGCTTTCCTCGACCCTGGCGCTCGCCTCGGGCGAGGGCTTGCGGCCCGAGAGACTCTGCGAGACTTTCTTCACTTCCTCCTGCAGCGCCGCGAGCGCCGCGCCGGCGGCGCGCTGCTCCTGCTGCAGTCGCTGCCAGGAGTAGGCCTGCCATCCGTACACCGCCAGAAGCAGCAACGCGAATGTCATCCAGCCCGCGGCGACCTGGCCGGAAGGCAGGAAGACCCGCGGCTTTCGCAGCGTCGCGTCGAAGAGATTGATCTCGTGGCGCATGGCTCAGAGGCTCCGCAGCGCCGCGCCGATGACCCGCACATGGCGCCCCTGGGCTTCGGGATCGCGCAGTGCCGGGACGCCGTCGAGATCGATGACCCGTGCGAGGTCGAGGATCTCCACGGCGACGTAGAGGCTTTCCGCGAGGACGACGCGCAGTGCGTCGGCCTGCGCGAACGGCGTCACCAGCAGACGCGACACCTGGAGGCCGCCGAACTGGCGGTCGAAGTGATCCAGCGACCGCTGCAACTCGAGGGCGAGGCGGTCCATCAGCCCCGATCTCGCCTCAGCGGCAGTCCGCTCCATGACCTCCGTGCCGATCTCCAGATTGCGGGCGAGATAGAGCTGACCCTTCGCCGAAACGGTGAGCAGGCCGCGCTTGTCGCTGAACGACACCATCGCCACCGCGCGCTCGCCTTCCTCGAAGAGCGCCGCCACATTGCGCTGGGCCATCTCGTGGATGTCGATGGCCGACAGGGCGAGACGCGCACCGTCGAAGAGTTCGATGCAGGAGGCGATGCGCTCGCTGCGGGTCGCCACGGCGATCAGCTGCGCCGCACGGCCGGCCGGGGAGGGAGACTGCGGCAGGGGCAGCACATCGATCGTGGCGTCCTCCGGCGGATACTCGAGAACGTCCTTCAGCCGCCAGCGCACAGCCGTGCGCAATTCCTCCGCCGGAACTTCGGGCGCCTCGACCGGCAGCAGGTCGTAGTCACCATGGGGCAGGAGCGCGTTGATCCGGCCCTTTTCCAGCCGCAGTTCCTTTGCCACGCGTCGCAGGGTCGACGGGACTTCGGGCTCGCACTGGATGGTGGAAAACACCGAGAGCCGCGGCCGCTGGCCGACGCCTGTCTGCATCCGCGCGATGTCGAGCCGCCGGCCGTCGAGGGCGATGGCGGTCCAGGCATCCTGGGCAGTTCGGGTTCGGGAGAGCTTCACGGTCGTTTGTTCGCGTTAATCCATGGGCATAAAGCCCGGCACGAACATTTACGACCGTCAGTACGACTCCCTTGAGAAGATAACGTCCTGGGAACGGTTATGCAGACCGAATACGGCGCGCGCCGTCGGATTCCGGTCGTAGGTGGACGCCCCCCAGTTGCCCTGGAGCCACGTCCTGGAAGCCGCCGTCGCGGCGGAGGACGCACCGCCGCTGCAAGTGTTTCCGCTCGCGCTGGCTCCCAGGTTGGGCGTCAGATCGACAGAGCCGGTGGTTGCCGGGCGGCTGAGGCGCAGGGTGCCGCGTCCTGAGGAGAACACAATGCCGTTACTTCCCGTAGGGCTTCCCGACGTGGTGCACGCCGCCAGCGGCGCCCTGTAGTTCGAGAATGCAATTTGGGTATTGGTGAGGCGCGTACAGCCGTCGAGGCTGTTGGTGGCGAAACCCACCCCGTTCCAGAACTCGGCGGTGAGCGGCACCGGCAGTTCCAGTTGGGGAGAGCCCAGGGCATTGCCGACCCGCAACCGCCCGAAGCGGACCCGGGTCGCCGCGGAAGCATTCAGGGCCCGCGCCGTGCAGGCAGTCGAGCAGGCGCCGGCCGTCGCTGCGTTCATGTCACGGCTCGTCATCACCGCGCCGTCGGCATCCGTGACGGCAACCCCAAGGAGCAGAGAGTCGAATGGTCCGTCGGGCGAACTCGATCGGGAGAAGGTGGCGCCGGTGGCATTTACCGCGTACTGCCCGAGGGTCCAGGTCGCGGAGGGCAGTCCGGTCACCCGGGCGCCGAGGTCGGTGCCGGCATCGGCATTCTCGGCGGCAAGATTCACGGTCCCCACGTTGTAGACGGATGCGCGATAGTTGGTGGTGACCGCGTCGGCCAGGTTGCGTGCCTCGAGCGTGAAGCGCACGCCGAGCGCCGGCTCGCCCATGTAGGTGAAGCCACCGCTGGAACAGGAAGGTGTGACTGCTGCGCCACTCGCCAGAGCAAAGTGGCTCGGGTGGAAGCGCCCCACGCGCGCCGTCTGGCCGGTTGTGGCATTCACGACGGTGCCGGTAAGCGTGACACCGCTCGTGTTGAGATAACTCGTGGCCGTCGCGGTGAGACTCACGCTGCCGACCTCGCTGTAGGTCAGGTTCGACACCGTGGCCGAGCCGCCCGAGAAACTCCCCGACGCAATGCTGGTGGTCCCGCCCAGCATGCCGAGCGTCCCGCCGCTGGGCGTGAACAGGCCGGCTGTGTTGGCAGGGGAAAGCGTCGTCGCCCAGGCGAATCGCGGGGCGAGACCGTTGTTCAGGACGTTCGCGCCGGAGTCGGGCGTGCCGTCGTTGTTCGCATCGTCTCCGGTGGCCCACAGATACCCGCCTACCGTGGCGCTGAACGTGTCGCCCGCCGCCACGAAACGGCTGCCGCTGGTGGCCGTCCCCTCGGGGTTGGCCGTTGCGCCCTTCGCGACCCCGGTGATCGCGATCGCGAACGGACGCACGGTGAGTGTCGGGGACGTGCCATCGATGTTCACCGCACCCGCGAAGGTACGCGAGTCGTCCCGAAGACTCACCGTGTACTTGCCGACATCCGTGGTGGTGAGGTTGAAGGTCGCCACACCGGCGGTGAAGGTGAGCGCCACATTGTTGGAACCGGGCACGGCGGTGCCGAGGGCGCTGCCGGCGTTGATCGCCGGCGCGCTGGCCCCGGCCGGATGGCTGGCGTCGGTCGTGTACCAGGCCTTCAGGTTTCGAGCCCCGGTGTAGTTCGTCGCGATGAAGCAGTTGGGCGTGGGCAGAGACGTGTCGCGCCGGAACAGCGTCGCGGTCAGGGCGTGAGGCCGGGCGGCAACAGCCGTCGTGCTCAAGCTGTCGGTGGCCGTGATCACGAACGCGTTGTCGCGGAAGGCCACCGAACTCGACACGCCGTTGACCGTGCTGTTGGTGCTGTCCGTCGCGGTAATGGTCAGCGTATCGGCACTCTGATTCGTGAGCCGGAGCGTAACGCTGCCGAGATCACCGGCCCGGAACGTGTAGCTCGCGGCACCGTCGTTGGCGGTGCCGGTTTCCGTCACGGTACCGGAGGAAGGACCGGCAGACCACGACCCCCGTCCGGTGCTGGTCGTGAGGTTGACGGTCCCCGTATAGCTCGTCACCACGCTGCCGGTGGAATCCAGTGCGGAGATCGTCACGCTATGCGCGGCGCAAGTACTCGCCGTGGCCGAGGCTGTGACCGAGAAGCGGCTCGGCCCGCAACTGGCTGCCGCCCGCCGGGTGCCGTCGTAGTTGTTGCCCGCCGCCTGATTGGTGTAGATGCTGAGGACCTCGCTTGCGGTGAGCGCGCCGTTCCAGACCTGGAACTCATCCAATGCACCGCGCCAGCCCTGCGCCAGGCTGGTATCCACGTAGTCGAAGGACGTGCCGAGGTAGGTGAGCGTACCGGCGCCCAGAGCGTGGTTTACGGAGTCCACCGAGGAGCCGTCCACATACAGCGTGGTGCGCCCACCGCTCGCCACCACAGCGATATGGTGCCAGCCGTCTGATAGGGAGCCGAACCGATACGTGCCGTCGACGGTCGCACTGGTGGTGTACACGCCCCAGAGAAAGTTGTTCCGGTTGTCCAGGTACAGAACGTCGCCGCCGCCGTCGGTGGCAGCGAGCACGTGGTACTGCGATCCGCTGTTGACGGAGAGCGGCCACTTGATCCAGGTGCTCACGCTCCAGGTGCTCTGGAGGCGCGTGGACACGCTCACCCATCGGTCGTACTTGTCGAAGCCGGCCGCGCGACTGACCTCGCCCGACGGCTCGCTGCTGACGCCGTTGCGCGGCGTCCCGTGCGCCGTTCCCACGCTGTCGCGCACCTCGTTGGCAGAGTCGGTGTAGGTGCATTCGTCGAATCGGTACTCGGCGGTCAGCGTGGCAGGCAAGGTGGCGCAAGTGGAGATCGTCCCAATGGCAGCCATGGTGGTTGTCGTGCTCGTGAATCGCAGATTTTTGCCGAACCTGACTTCGTCGCGCGCCATCACGGCGCCAGTGATGCGCGCGTCGTCCTCGATCCTGATCCTCCCGGTGCCCGACGTGTACAGCAATCCGTTGAAGATGAAACCGTCACCCGCTTCGAACGCCTGGTTCGGATAGAGGAATATGGCCAGATCGGAGGTGTTGCCCCCGGCGTTGAAGGAAAGATTGTTGCGAGGGTTGACGGATCCTCCGAGATAAATCTTCACCGGTCCCCCAGAGAGCGTGATCGTCGTGTTGTCGCTCAGACTCAGATTCTGGATGTAGTACACCCCGGTTCCCAATACGAACGAGGTGGAGTTCACGTTCATATTGCTGATGTAGTACGTTCCGCCGCCGCTGAAACGGAAGCCGGCAGTATTCACGCTGACCGAGGAGTAGGAACCGGGCGCTAAGGGAGAAGCGCTCGCGTTCACGGAACTGCTGATGGACGGGAAGCTGGCGGGGTCCAGCCGCGGCAGCGTCACTGCGGAGTTGGTGCGGGCGCCGGTGGTCCGCACGACGTTGCCGGACCCGGAGATGCTGCTCGAGTTCATCGTCGGTGACGTGTCGAACTGCAGCGACGAGCTCGACCCTCCGACGATCGGAAAGGTGCTGGGCACCGTTCCGCACGTCGACCCGGCGGTGACCTGGGCGTTCGCCGTGCCAGGAAGGAGGAATGCGAGCAGGGCCGCACGCAGCAGACCGATCGCGATCGCCCCAAGGCGTCTCAGGGACATGCGTACCTCGGCGCGCTGCCACCCGGGTCCGTGCAGCGCGACACCGTCGTCCGCACCTCCCGGCTGACCGGGAACGCGGCCCCTCCCCCGGAAACCGTGGACACCAGCGCGTAGACGGCCACCTGGCGGTTGGCTTCGGTGGTCGTGGTCCGCGTGCACGTCACGGTGGCTGAGAGGTTGTCGAAAGTGGCGCCGAGCGCGAGCGTCGTGCTCGCGAAGCAGGCAGGCGGCACAGGCGGCGAGGCGGAAAGACCCGCATCGTTGCTGTCGCCGTCGAGCACCTGAAGCAGCGCCCACTCGATGCCGGCGCGTGCTCCCTGGTAGGCGCGCACGCCGCCCATGTCGAGCGCCTGGGCTGACTGATGCATGCCGGACACCGACATGGCGAACACGCCCAGCAGCGCGAGGATCACGAGCAGGAACAGGGCGGTCGCGATGGCGAAGCCGCCGCTGCGGTCACGGAATGTTCGGGACATGGGCTTGCGCAAACAGGGTAGCCGTCTCGCTCTCCGCGGTGACGGCAAGTCGCAGCGACACCGTGCCATAGCGCTGCAGCAGTTCATTGGCGTTGTAGGCGAAGCCGCAGTCGGTCACGCGGGACGCGAGCAGCGCGTTGCTGCCACCCGAAGGGGGTGTCGCCTGAGCTGCCGAGATTGTGTAGCCCCAGTAGCGACGGATCACCCCGGTGGCGAGGTCGCACTCGTACGTGACGGGCCCCTCCAACACGTGAAAGCGACGTCCCGGTGACTCGAAAGGAAACACCTTCGCCGCACTCAGTGTGATGGTGCTGCCGGCAACGGAACCGACCGTCGCCCGGTTGTTTCCGCTCGCCGCCCAGGCATCGGCTCCTGTGAACCCGCTGCCGAGATTGAAGACCACGACCTGATTGCCTGCCGTCACCGTCGGCATCGCCCCGATCACATCGAAGGTGCTGTCCCCGGACGCCGACGTGAAGTCGAGCGCATTGCCGGCGCCGGTGCTGTCGGTCTGCGACCGGTATCGGCCTCCGCCCGTCACCTGAAGAAACTCGAGGTAGCGCCCGGATGCGTCCACGCGAACACTGTTCGGCAGCGCGAGTCGCAAGTCGCGGACAAGTCGGCGCACCGCCACGTCGGCGATGTCGGACAGCTCGGCGCGGCGGGTCGTGTCGAGGTAGCCCTGAACGGGGGAACGCAGGAACAACGCGACGATCGCGAACAGCACGCCGACCACCGCGATGGAGACCACCGCCTCCACCAGCGTGAAGCCGAACTGGCGCGGACGGACCATCGGACCAGGCCTCACGGCAGCGCATTGGGTGCATAACGCACCCGATAGCCGTGGACAGTGACAGTCTCGCTGCCGGGCCCCGAAACCGTGACGGCGATGAGCACCACGTCGTCGGCACTCGCCACGCCGAGACCACCGCGCGTCACCGACACCGATGCGTTGTAGGACGCGAGGCCGGGCACCACGGCGCCGCTCAGATCGCGGATGCCGCTCATGGTGAAGCCGTGATAGTCGTTCACATTGTCGAAGGGTGCCGTCGTGCTGTATCGGCTCTCGCCCTGCGAGGTTTCCGGTCCCGGGCTCGCCATGCTCTCCGCCACCGTGCATCCCGCTGTGCTCGTGGCGGTCGCGGTCGCCGTGTCGTCCGGGTCGCAGAAGGTGAAGGGCATCAGACTCACTTCCTCGAGCAGGGCCTCGGCAATGGACAGCGCCTGCTTGCGGATCAGCGGATCGGCGCTCTTCGCCGAAGTCAGGTTGAGGACGCCCAGGATGCCGACGAGACCCACACTGATGATCACGATGAAGACGATCAGTTCGACCAGCGTCACACCCCGTTGACGGCCGGATCGCAGGCATTCCGGGACGCTCGCGTTCACGGGTGGACATACCCCGTTTCCGCTTCGATGGTGAGCGAGCGCGTCAGTCCGCCGCCGGCGATCGAGACGGTCGTCGCGCCGATGCTCGGTCTTCCGAGCGCATCGAACGTGAAGGTGGTGCCGCTGATGGTGATCGTCGAGGATCCGGAGACCGCGAGCGCCGAGCCGCGAGTCGGGTCGACGACATCTGCAGAACACGTCCCCCCTGTCACGAAGCACGCCGAAAGCCCGTTGGACGCAAACGTGACTCGGACGTCGGACCTCGCGGAAATGGCCGCCTTCTGCGCGTACCTCAGTGCCGAAGCCACCTGGTCTGCCGTGCCCTGCGCCGAGAAATCGTCCTGGCTGGCGAAGCGTGGCAGCGCAACCACGGCGAGCGCACCGAGCACCATGATGACGACGATCAGCTCCGTCAGGGTGAAACCACGAGCGCGGGAAGGTCTGGTCGATCGGCAACGTCCACGCCGATCGATCAGACCTTCCCGCGCGCGATCGCACGATTCGACATTCCGCCTGCGCGCCATGTCGGGAAGGCGGGCGGCGCGGCGGCCGCCCGATCCGGTGGTCAGTTGGTGCAGACGACCGATGCGGTGGCGGTCGCCGTGCTGTCCTGCGAATCGGTCACGGTGCACGAGACCACGGCACCATCGCCGCCGGTGCTGCAGTTGCCCGTTCCGCTGACGGTGTAGCCGGCCGGCATGCTGCCACCCTGGAGGATGGAGCCGAGGATGGTGCCCGTGCAGACGTTGGTGGAGTTCATGCGCACCACGCCGGTCCGGGCGGAGTTCACCTTGAAGGCGCCGTAGTTGATCGATGCGGCGGACGAGATCGCACCGGTCACGCCACGCGTGGCAGCCAGGCGGGCATCGGCACTGAGATCGATGAACCGCGGCAGCGCCACCGCGGCGAGGATCCCGAGAATGACGATGACCACGACGAGTTCGATGAGGGTGAAGCCCGATTGCCTGCTGTTCATGGGATGACTCCGTTATGCCTGGAAAGTGAAGTGGGTGTCTCTGACGCGCGTCGAAGCCGGCTCAGCAGCCGGTGGTCACCGGCGGCGCCAGGATGGGTGCCTGACCGCGTCCGGGCGGTTCCTGGTACGTCATCTGGCAGTTGATCGAGTCCACGGCGCCCTGCACCTGAATCACCAGCGGATTGCCGGCGAGGACTCTCACCTGATCGGTCTGGGGATTGATCTGCGCCGCCGTGACGATGCCCGCGCCGTCCGCGGTGGGATATCCGAATCGCATGGTGACTGCGAGTCCGTCCATGTTCACCGTGCCACCGTCCTGCGTGCAGGTGGGCGCCACCGACACGCCGGCCAGATCCACGCGGCAGGCCGCGGACGCCAGTGCCGAGGCGGAACGGACAGCACCGTAGATGGCGTTCAGCTTCGCGGCCCGGCTCTGGCTCTGCATGTTGATGTACCGTGGCAGCGCAAAGGCAGCGAGGATCCCGATGATGGAGATCACCACCACGAGCTCGATGAGCGTGAATCCCGCCGAAGGCCTTCCGATCTGTTTCGTCGCACTGGTCACTGGTGACTCGTCCCGCACGTTTCCCTGGGGCAAATCGCCCCTTGCGAACCCAATTAGCGGCGGGTCGCCGAAGGGCTTGAGGGTTTTCGACCTGCGCAGCATGGGCGGACGCCTCACGAGCCCTTGTTGAAGGCGGCCTGGCCGAGGTCCCAGATGGGCAGGAACACGCCCAGCGCCAGGATCAGGACCAGCACACCGAGCCCCACGATCAGGATCGGCTCGATCTGCGACGACAGTGTCTTCAGCTCGTACTCCACTTCCCGCTGATACAGCTCCGCCACCTCTTCCATCATGTCGTCGAGGGACCCGGATTCCTCGCCGACGACGATCATCTGCAGGGCGACGGGCGTGAAGACACCGGAGTGCACCGCGGTTCGCACCAGGCTTTCGCCCCGTTCCACGCCTTCACGCATCTTCTCGATCTTCGATGCCATGTAAGTGTTGTCGACCGTCTGCGCGCTCAGCGAAAGCGCCTGCGTGATCGGGACGCCGCTGCGGAAGGCGAGCGAGAAGCTGCGGGAAAACCGGGCGATCGTCGCCTTGCGGATGATCTTTCCGGCGATCGGCACCCGCAGGCGGAAGCGGTCCCACCAGAGCCGCCCTGCTTCAGTGCGGATGTGACGCCGGAACAGGAAGAAGCCCCCGATGCCGCCCGCCAGCAGGTAGGGCCACGCCGCCACGGTGAAATCGGAGAAGGCGATCAGCGCGCGGGTGATGGGCGGGAGCTGCGCCCCGAAGCCCTTGTAGACCTTGGCGAATGCGGGGATGACAAACAGGTTGATCACCACGATGGCACCGGCCATCGCCATCACGACGAACGTGGGATAGCGCAGCGCCGACTTCACCTGCGTACGCATGAACTCCTGGAACTCCAGATGCCGGAACAGCCGCTGGAAGATCTCCTCGAGCCGGCCCGTGCTCTCGCCCACGTAGATCATGGCGACGTAGAAGGGGTTGAACACGCCCTTCTGCCTTTGCATCGAAGCGGACAGATCGCGCCCACCATCGAGGCTCTCGCGAACGCCCTGAATCGCTGTCCGGAACGCCGGATTCGTGGAGGAGTCCTGGAGGCCGGAGAGCGCCCGCATGATGGGCACGCCCGCCTTCAGCAGCGCGAACATCTGGCGGCTGAACAGCATCAGTTCCGCCGCATCGACCTTCCTGCTCCGGAACCAGGACTGGCCCTCTCCCGTTTCCTCCCTTCCTGTCTCCGGCGCGGCCGAGATGTCGAGCGGCGTGATGCCCAGGGCCAGGAGCTGTCCGGCAATCGCGCTCGGATTCAGTCCGTCCAGACTGCCTTCGACGAGATCCCCGCCGGCATTGCGGCCCTTGTAGGCGAAATGAGGCATGGGTCGGCTGCGGCTAGTCGAAAGCGTTCGAGGAGTGCATCGCCTCGGCCACGCTGGTCTTGCCGCGCACCGCGAGTTCCACCGCAGCGCGACGCAGGGTGCGACCGCCCATCTGCTTGCGCGCCGCATCCACGAAGGTCTGGTGATCGCCGTCGGTCGCCGCCTCGACCACGGGCCGCGTCATCTCGAGCATCTCGTAGATGCCGGTGCGGCCGGTGTAGCCCGTGTTGCCGCACTGGTTGCAGCCCGCGCCCTTCCGGTAAGGGAACTGCTCGGCACGATCGCCCAGTTCCAGCTTGAGCCATTCGCGCTCGTGATCCTCGAGGGTGTGGGGCGTCGAGCAGTGCTCGCATACGAGCCGCAGCAGCCGTTGTGCGAGCACGACCTGGAGCGACATCGCGACCATATACTGCGGTGCCCCCATGTCCATCAGCCGCAGAGGCGTGCTTGCTGCGTCGTTCGTATGCAGCGTGGAAAGCACCAGGTGGCCGGTCATCGCGGCGCGCAAGCCGGTCTCCACGGTGCCCTGGTCGCGCATCTCGCCGACCAGAATGACATCCGGGTCCTGCCGCAGCGCCGTGCGCAGCACCCGGCCGAAGGTGAGATCGATCTTCTCGTGCACCTGGACCTGGTTGAGGCCGGGCAGGCGGTACTCGACCGGATCCTCCACCGTGATGATCTTGCGCTCCGGCGTGTTCAGTTCCGCGAGGGCCGCATAGAGCGTCGTGGTCTTGCCGCTGCCGGTCGGGCCGGTGACGAGCACCATCCCGCTCGGGCGCTGGATGATCCGGCGCATGCGATCGAGCACGTGCGCCGGCATGCCGAGACGGTCTAGCTTCGAGACTCCCGCGGACTGATTGAGCAGTCGCATCACCGCCGACTCGCCGTGCTGCGTAGGCATCGTGGAAATACGCACGTCGACCTGCGAATTGCGAAGCTGGATGTGGAAGCGGCCGTCCTGCGGCAGGCGCTTCTCCGAAATGTCGAGCCCGGACATGAGCTTGAGGCGCAGCAGCAGCGGCGCGGCGATCTTCGCGTCCGCCTGGGTCTGGATGTGCAGCACGCCGTCGATGCGGAAGCGGATGAAGAGCTTCGCTTCCTGCGGTTCGATGTGGATATCCGAGGCGCGGGCGCGCACGGCCTCCTCGAACACGCTCTGGAGCAGCTTCACAACCGGCGCGTCTTCGGAGGACGCCGGCACGCCCAGTGAGGCGAAGTCGACGCCGCCGTCCCCGATCTCCTCCCCCAGCTCCTGGGCGAGGCCGGAGATCTCGCCGGATCGCGGATACGCGCGATCCAGCGCCGCGAGCAGCTGCGATTCGGCGACGACACAGACTTCCACTTCGCGCTTGAGGATACGCGCGAGCTCGTCGTAGGCGAGGATGTCCGTCGGGTCGGCCATGCCGACCCGGATTGCCGTGCCGAGATCCTCGAGAATCACCGCGCGGAAGCGCCGGGCCTGGGCCTCGGAGAGCTTCGCCACGACCTCCGGCGTGAGCCGCACCTGGCGCAGGTCGACGAAGGCGATGCGCAACTGCCCTGCAAGCGCCTCGCAGATCTGCTCCTCGGTCACATAACCGGAATCGATGAATACCCGTCCGAGCCGGCGTCCGGACTTCTTCTGCGCTTCGAGCGCCTGGGCAAGCTGCTCCGGACTGAGGAGACCCTGTCGCAACAGGATCTCGCCCAGCCGGACTTTCTCGGGTCTTGGCATGGGGAGAGGGTCCGCCGCGGCGCTGGCCGCGGACGGCGGCTCGATTCCTTCACTGAATGACGCTGTACTTCGGACGGGGATGGGGGAAACTTGAGGATTCCCTCCATCCCGGCCGCGTCATGTTCCGCGTGATCCTCTTCGAACCCGAGATTCCCCCCAACACGGGCAATGTCATCCGCCTGTGCGCCAACGCCGGTTGCGAGCTCCATCTCGTGGAGCCGCTCGGATTCCGGATGGGGGAGCGGGAAGTGCGACGAGCAGGTCTGGACTACCACGAGATGGCCGTGGTGCGCGTGCATCCGGACCTCGATGCGTGCCTCGCGGCGCTGCAGCCGGCGCGGCTTTTCGCCTTGAGCAGCAAGGTCGAGAACCATGTGTACGACACCGGATTCCAGGCGGGGGACGCCCTCCTGTTCGGCCCGGAGTCGCGGGGGCTGCCCGCAGGGGTTCTGGAAAGAGTTCCCCCCGAACGACGGCTTCGCCTGCCCATGAGAGCAGGCAACCGCAGCCTGAATCTGTCGAATGCAGTCGCCGTCGTGGTCTACGAAGCTTGGAGACAGCTGGGATTCGAAGGTGCCGGCTGAGCGGCACACCGCGACCGGTGGAGCGCTACTCGGCCTCGGTGCGCGGGTCGCGCCGGAGGAGAGCCTCGGCCGCGGCATTCGCATCGATCTCGCCGTCCAGCAGACGGCAGACCGCTTCGGAAATCGGCATGTCGACGCCGTGGCGTTCGGCGAGCCGGCGGACTTCCCGCGCCGTATTGACGCCCTCGGCCACATGACCGAGGTCGGTGAGGACACGGTCCAGCGAGTGGCCCTTTGCCAGAGCGAGCCCCACGCGCCGGTTGCGAGAAAGATCGCCGGTGCAGGTGAGGATCAGGTCACCGGCGCCCGCAAGACCGAGGAAGGTTTCCATTCGGCCGCCCAGACGCAGGCCCAGCCGGGCAATCTCGGCCAATCCACGCGTCATGAGCGCGGCGCGGGCCGACAGGCCGAAACCGAGGCCGTCACATACGCCGGCAGCGATGGCCATCACGTTCTTGACCGCACCGCCCACCTCGACGCCGGGCAGATCGGTGCTGGAATAGATGCGCAGACGCGGTCCGTGCAGTTCCCGGGCGCAGTGCTCGGCAAACGTCGGGGTGGGCGATGCCAGCGTCACGGCGGCGGGAAGGCCTCGAGCGATCTCCTCGGCGAAGCTCGGCCCCGAAAGCGCGCCGCGCGGAACGGTTTCGGGCAGGGTTTCCGCCGCGACCTGGTGCGGGAACTTGGCGCTGCCGGGCTCGAAGCCCTTGCACAACCAGATGACCGGGGCCCTGGTCAGCGGGGCCGCCGACACGAGCGTCGAGCGCATGGCTGACGTGGGGGTGGCGATGACGACGAGTTCGGCCCGGGCAAGCGCGACGCCCGGATCGGACTCGATGGCGATGTCGTCCGGCAGGTCGAACCCGGAGAGGAACTCATTGCGGCGCGCGGCACGCATGGCCGCGCAGTGCTCCGCCTGCCAGGTCCACAGGGTGACCGAATGCCGCTCGCGCTGGGCGAGGGCAAACGCCGTGCCCCAGGCACCGGCACCGAGAATGGTGAGATTCACAGTCCCCAGACCTCCGAAGCGCGGACGAAGCCGGTGGCGCCATCGCGATGGCGCACCTTGACCCAGAGTCCGGCAGTCTCGACGAACTGCAGGATGACGCCACGCTGGGCTTCGAGGACGGCAGGTGCCGTCTCGACCGCAGTCTCCCGCAGGGTGACCGTCGCAGCGGTCACGACGAGCGCGCGCTTCTGCACGATGGCGGAAGCTTCCGCCCAGGCGAGCTTGCCGCCGTGCTCACGGATCTTCAGCCACCCGTCGATGGCGGAGAGAACCTCCACCGGCGAACCGGGGCCGACAACGAGAATCTTGCGGGCCTCCCGGGACGGCCCGTCGTACAGCACCGCCGGCGCCTCGCCCACCGCCCGGAACTCCAGGGCGGCGGCGCTGGCCGCCCAGAGACCGGCAGCGACGACGGGAAGGAAGCGTTTCAGTGCTTTACCTCGGGCGCGGCTTCTTCGGCCTGCTGACGCTGACGGTACAGGGCCTCGAAGTTCATCGGCGCCAGGAACACGGGCGGGAAGCCGGCACGGACTGCCATGTCCGACACGGTCTCGCGCAGGTACGGCAGCAGGATGGTCGGGCAGGTGATGGCATAGACCAGTTCCATGTCGGTCTGGGGCACGCCCTTCACCATGAAGATCCCGCCCTGGCTGGCCTCGATCAGGAACACGGTCTTGCCGCTGTCCTTGAGCTTGGCGGTGACGGTGGCGGTCAGGACCACTTCGTGGTGGTCGTCGCCGATCAACTGGCCTTCGTTGCGAAACTGGAATTCGAGTTCAGGCTGGGCGCGCTCCAGAAAGATCTGGGGCGCGTTGGGAATTTCCACGGACGCATCCTTGACGTAGATCTTCTCGATGGTGAATTGCGCCTGGATCGGCTGCTGTGGCTGCTCGGCCATGGAAACTCCGGATGGTTGAATGAAAAGCGGCGCGTAGTGTACCCCACGCCTCCCGCCCTTCCGTCGCGTTCAGGCCGCGTTCTGGGTGATCCAGCGTTCCAGCGAAGCCCCGTCCAGGGCGCCGGCTATCCGGGCTTTCTCCGCACCACCCTGGAACAGGATCAGCGTGGGAATGCTGCGGATGCCCAGCGGCTGGGCGATGGCGGCCTCGGCGTCGGTGTCGACCTTGGCGAACACGACCCGACCGGCGTGGGTCCGGGCGGCGCGCTCGAACACGGGCGCCATCATCTTGCAGGGGCCGCACCAGGACGCCCAGAAGTCCACGACCACAGGCAGTTCATTGCGCTCGATGAAGCGGGAGAAGGCATCCGCCCGCAGGGCGACCGGTTCACCGGTCACCACCGGCTCGCCGCAGCGGCCGCACTTCGGAGACTGGCCGAGACGGTCGTCCGGCACGCGGTTGACGGAATGGCAGTGGGGACAGACAAGGTGCATGGCAGGCGGCGCTCCCGGCGAGGATCGACCGGGGCGCGGCGGGTGCCGCGATCTGCCGGTCTGACTGTCAGGTGGCGGCTGCGTCCGGCGAAAGCAAGGGCTTGAGGCGCCCGGCGTGGTCCAGGGCCGACAGATCGTCGAAGCCGCCCACGTGGAAGTCGCCGATGTAGATCTGCGGCACGGTGCGGCGCCCCGTGCGCTCCATCATCTCGACCCGCCGCTGGGGCTCGGTATCCACGCGGATCTTGCGGATGTCGGTCACGCCGCGGGCAGACAGCAGGCGCTCCGCAGCGACGCAGTAGGGGCAGACGGCGGTGCAGTACATGAGGACTTCGGGCATGGTCACTTCTCCACAGGCATGCCGGCTTGCTGCCAGGCACCCAGGCCCCCTTGCAAATTGAATACCTCCTTGAAGCCGGCGTCCTTGAGCATCTTGGCAGCCCCCTGGGACCGGTTGCCCGTCGCGCAGTGCACGAGCACGGGCTTGTCCTTGAACTTCTCCAGGTCAGCGAGGCGCGACTTCAACTCGCCGACGGGAATGAGCCTGGCACCGCCGATGTGACCGTTGTTGAACTCCGCCTGGCTGCGGACATCCAGGACCAGGGGCTCGCGGCGGTTGATGAGCGTGACGGCTTCGGTCACTCCGATCTGCGGAATGCCGGACATCATCTTCGCAATGGTCGGCCAGACGATGCCGATGCCGCTCACGATCGCGATCACGAACAGCCACCAGTTATCCCGAATGAAACTCACGAATCCTCTCCAGCGTGTGTGAATGCTGCGATGTCGTTCCAGGGCCCGGGCAGACCGAGGTTGCGCCCCAGTCCGCGCCAGCGTTCCGCCTCGTCCGGATAGACGGCGGCAGCGCGCTCCCACCAGGCCCGGGCGGCGACGGCGTCACCGTCCATGGCCAGCAGCACCGCATGACGATAGGCAACGTCGGGAAGCGGAAAGACGCGCACCACCACGGTGGAGAGCGCCAGCTTCTGCGGCAGGCTCGTGCGACTCAACTCGAGCCCCCGATGCAGACCGACGCCGGCATAGCCGGCCAGGAACGAGTGGTGGAACATGCCCGCCAGCCCGTCGATCCCGGCGCGCTGGTCCTCGCTGCCGCTTCTGGCGATCTCGCCGTCGGCGAAGGCACGGACCAGCCGATAGTCCATGGCCGTGGTGAGCAGGACGAGGGCGGACAGCGCCCCCGCACCGGCCACCGCGAACCTTCCGGCCCGGGCGCACGCGCATTCTAGGCGAGGGCCCTCGGCGAGTCCAAGCGCAAGCGCGAACGGCCCGAGGAAGTACGCGTACCAGAGCGGGTACTCCACCAGGCCGTGCAGCAGGATCACGCCGGCCACACCGAGTGCCCAGGGCGTGTCAGACACCATGCGTCCGCGGGCGACCCCCCGCCACCAGAGGAGGCCGAAGACCGCCCCGAGACCCAGCCCTATCAGCCCGAACTCGGCCGCGATCTGCAACGGCAGGCTGTGGGCATTTGCCGTCATGACGCCGGGAATGGGCGGCGCGAGGTCGGACGCCCGTTCGAAGAAGCCCGCAGCGAACTGGCCGTGGCCGATGCCGGTGACGGGCGAATCGAGGAACATCCCCACCGCCCCTTCCCAGATGCGCAGCCGCTCCGAGAGACTGCTCGCGCCCGACGCGAATCGCCCAAGGGACGCATCCGCCAGTCCCTGCGGCCGGAGGAACCCGGACGCCAGGTCGGACAGGAGAAAGACCGCGGCCAGGGTTCCGAGCACCTCGCGCCAGGACCTCGCCGTGAGCGCCCCGACCGCGCGCCGCAGCAGGAAAGTGCCGGCGAACAGCCCCAGGACGAGCAGCCAGCCTGTCCGCGACCCGGTGAACGACAGGGCGACGCCGAGCCCGACCAGCATCGGCATGGCGGCATAGGCGCCGAGCCGGCCCGATGCCCGGAGATGGGCGAGACTCACCACGCCCAGTACGAGGTGGCTGGCGAGATGATTCGGCTGGCCGAGGTTGCCGCCGGGACGGCCGGCGTACACCGGCAGCACGGCCCAACTCGCGCCCGCCGGGACACCCACGGCCTGAATGCCGGCGATCACGGCATTGATCAGCGCCCCCGCGAGGACGCAGCCGGCCAGGAGTGCGACGACCTCTTCCCGGCGGGAATGGCCGCGGATCCATGCCCCCGCGCACGCCAGGCCGGCGGCCCAGACGAGGTAGAGGCAGGTGAGCCAGGACAACTGCGGTTGCGCGACCGAACCTGCCGCGATCTGGACGACGATGACGGCGACAAAGGCCAGCGGGAGCAGCGCGATGCTCGGAATCGTCCACCCGGCGCCCAACCCCAGCCCGGCGATGACGACCGCCCCGAGCGCAAAGGTGAGCCACTCCGCCTCGAAGGACGGGATGGGCTCGATGCCCAGCGGGAGGAGGAACGGCAGCGACAGCATCGCCGCGAGGGCGACGACGGCAAGTCTCGTGCTTGGGCCCAGGGGCCCGACACCGGGACGGACGGCGTTCATGGGAAGCTCCGGACGGAAGGCGCGAAGGACAGGACGTCCCCACGCGCAATGTGCAAGCTAGAATTGACGGCTGGGCGGAAGGGTTTCTTGAGAGGGCCCGGCTCGTCAGGTAAGCGCTTTTTCACGAGGATTCACGCATGACCCACAAGATCGTGCTGCTACGGCACGGCGAAAGCACCTGGAACAGGGAGAATCGTTTTACCGGCTGGACGGATGTGGATCTGTCCGACCGGGGCCGCGAGGAGGCCCGTGATGCGGGACGCCTGCTCAAGTCGCTCGGCTATGCCTTCGACCGCGCGCATGTGTCGGTCCTGAAGCGCGCCATCCGCACGCTCTGGATCGCCCTGGATGAAATGGACGCCATGTGGCTTCCGGTCACCCACTCCTGGCGCCTCAACGAGCGCCACTACGGCAGCCTGCAGGGGTTGGACAAAAGCGAAATGGCCAGCCAGTTCGGCGAGGCCCAGGTGCTCGTCTGGCGGCGCAGCTACGACATCCCGCCCCCGCCCCTGGAGAAGTCCGACCCGCGATTCGCCGGGGACGACCCCCGCTACGACGGCCTCGATGAAGGGCAGGTGCCGCTCACCGAATGTCTCAAGGACACCGTGGCCCGTGTCGTTCCCTATTGGGAGGAAGTGATCGCGCCCCAGATCCGTTCGGGTCAGCGCCTGCTGATCGCCGCCCACGGCAACTCGATCCGCGCGCTGGTGAAGTACGTGGACGGCGTCTCCGAAGCCGACATCGTCGGCCTCAACATTCCGACGGCGACACCGCTGGTCTACGAGCTGGACGACGCGCTGCGCCCGATCCGTCATTACTACCTCGGCGACGCCGCGGCCATCGCAGCCAAGGTCCAGGCCGTGGCCGCCCAGGGCAAGGCCAAGTAACGCCTTGCGCAACTGGCGCCTCTGGGCGGGCCTCGTGCTCGCCCTGGCCTCCGCGAGCCCCTGGGCCGCGCCGAAGCAAGAGCTCGAGGAGGTCCGCGACCGCCTGCAGGAACTGCAGACGGAACTGGAGGCCTCCGAGCAGTCCCGCGCCGAGGCGGCCGACCAGCTCCGGGCCTCGGAACGCGCCATCAGCAAGGCCAATCGGCGCCTGCGCGACCTCACCCGCGAGCGCGATACTGTCCGTCGGGAGCTGCAAAGTCTCCGCGAGCGCTCGGAACGGCTCCAGTCCGACATCACCCGTCAGCAGGACGCCTACGGGCGCATGCTTCAGGATCAGCATCGCAATGGCCGCGCGGAGCCGCTGCGACTCCTGCTGACCCGCCACGACCCCAACGACGTCGCGCGCCAGATGCGCTACCTCACCTATGTCGCGAAGGCCCGTTCCGATGTGGTGCGCTCGCTCAAGACCAATCTCGCGGAAGTGGCCGACCTCACGCGCCAGGCTGGAGAGCGGGAACACGATCTCGCGGCAGTGGAAAAGGCCCACGACAGCGAACGCCGCACCCTCGAGCAGGAGAAGTCCGCCCGCAAGGAAGCCCTTGCCTCCGTGTCGGCTGAACTCGCGAAGCAGCGCAAGGAATACGCGACGCTGAAGCGCGACGAGGAGCGGCTCGGGGAGCTGATCGCGAAGCTGGCCAGAGCGCTCGCGAAACCCAAGACCAAGGCGAAGGGCAAGGTCCGCGACAGCACCGCGGCAGTCGAGAACACGAGCACGCCGGAAGACACCGAAGACTCCGTCGCGTTCCGCGCACTCAAGGGAAAGCTCCGGCTGCCGATCTCCGGGGAACTCGCCACGCGCTTCGGCAGTCCACGCGGTGACGACGGGTTTTCGCGCAAGGGCGTGTTCATCCGCGCGCGAAACGGTCAGGAGGTGAAGTCGGTCGCCCAGGGGCGGGTCGTGTTCGCTGAATGGCTGCGAGGGTTCGGCAACCTCGTGATCGTCGATCACGGCGGCGGCTACATGAGTCTCTACGGCAACAACGAGGCCCTGTACAAGCAGCCCGGCGACGCGGTCCGCGCAGGCGACGTCCTTGCTTCGGTCGGAGCGAGCGGTGGACAGGAGGAGTCGGGGCTATACTTCGAATTGCGCCATCAGGGCAAACCGTTCGATCCATTGCCCTGGGCACCACCCCGCCCCTGAGGGCCGACGATTCCGCCGTCGTCGTGTCGTACCCGGCACGCATTGTTCTTGCATTCGTCAACCAATTACCGGACGTTTTTCGGAGAACCGCATGGTCACTCGTTTCAAACAGGCAGGGCTCATCATGGTCGGCGCCGTGCTCGGCGTACTGGTCAGCCTGCACTTCTCGGCCGTCGCCCAGAAGGATCCCGGCCCGCTGCCCGTCGAGGACCTGCGCGCATTCACCGAAGTGTTCGGCCGCATCAAGGCAGACTACGTCGAACCGGTGGAGGACAAGAAGCTCATCAGCGAGGCCATCAACGGGATGCTGTCGGGCCTCGACCCGCACTCGGCGTATCTGGATGCAGACGCCTTCAAGGAACTGCAGGTCGGCACCCAGGGTGAATTCGGCGGCCTCGGCATCGAGGTCGGCATGGAAGACGGCTTCGTGAAGGTGGTGTCCCCCATCGAGGACACCCCGGCCTTCCGCGCAGGCATCAAGGCCGGTGACCTGATCATCAAGCTCGACGAGACCAACGTGAAGGGCATGAGCCTCAACGATGCGGTCAAGCGCATGCGCGGCAAGCCCAACACCCCGATCACCCTAACCATCGTCCGCAAGGGCGAGAGCAAGCCGAGGGTCATCACGCTCAACCGCGCGGTCATCCAGATCCAGTCGGTCAAGGCCAAGCTGGTCGAACCGGGCTACGGCTACTTCCGCGTCACCCAGTTCCAGGAACACACTGGCGAACTCCTCGCCAAGCACATCGAGCAGGTCTACAAGCAGAACGGCGGCGCGCTGAAGGGCGTCGTCCTCGATCTGCGCAACGACCCGGGCGGTCTGCTGAACGCGGCGGTCGCCGTGTCCGCGGCCTTCCTCCCGCAGAACACCCTGGTGACCTACACCGAAGGCCGCACCGAAGACGCGAAGATGAAGCTCACCGCCACGCCCGAGTACTACCTGCGCGGCGCCCGTGAGGACTATCTCAAGAAGCTCCCCGCGGAAGTGAAGAAGGTGCCGATGGTGGTGCTGATCAACGGCGGTTCGGCTTCCGCCTCCGAGATCGTGGCCGGCGCCCTGCAGGATCACAAGCGCGCCGTAGTGATGGGCACCCAGAGCTTCGGCAAGGGCTCGGTGCAGACCATCCTGCCGCTCGGCAACGGCACCGCCATCAAGCTGACCACCGCCCGTTACTTCACGCCGGCCGGCCGCTCGATCCAGGCGAAGGGCATCACGCCCGACATCATCGTCGAGGAAGCGATCATCAAGGAGAAGGACGACGAAGGCGGCATTCGCGTCCGCGAGGCCGACCTCGGCCGGCGACTGTCGAACCCGCAGGACAACAAGGGCGCCGCGCCGGCCCCGGCTCCGACCGAAGATCCGGCGAAGGGCACCACCAAGCCGGCGGCCGACAAGCCCGAGGCACCGGACGTCGTGTCCAAGTCGGACTATCAGCTGAACGAGGCGGTGAACCTGCTGAAGGCCCTGTCCATCGTCAGCGGCAAGTAAGCCTCACAGGAGCCGACACCTCCGAAAGCCGCGCACGCCGTGCGCGGCTTTTTTCTTTGACGGGACGATGCAGTCCATCCAGCCTCCACCGTGAACGACGACCAACTCCTCCGCTACAGCCGCCACATCCTGCTAGACGAGATCGGCATCGACGCCCAGAGCACCTGGCTCGAGTCGCACGCGCTCGTGATCGGTGCAGGCGGTCTGGGCTCCCCGGTGGCGCTGTACCTCGCCGCTGCGGGCGTAGGACGGATCACCCTTTGCGATCCGGATGTCGTGGACCTCACCAATCTGCAGCGCCAGATCGTCCACAGAAATGACGCGATCGGCCAGCCGAAGGTGGAATCTGCGCGCAACACGCTCGCGCAGGTGAACCCCGAGTGCCGTATCGACATCGTGCAGGAACGCGTTGCCGGACACCGGCTGGAGGGCCTGGTGGCGAGCGCCGATGTCGTGATCGACTGCTGCGACAATTTCGCGACTCGGCACGCCATCAACCGCGCGTGCGTCACGCACGGAAAGCCGCTCGTGTCCGGCGCGGGCATCCGGTTCGACGGTCAGGTCGCGGTGTTCGACCGGCGCACGGCAGGCGGCCCCTGCTATCAGTGTCTGTTTCCGGAAACGGCCGAGCTGGAAGAGATGCGGTGCGCGGTGATGGGCGTGTTCGCGCCCGTGGTCGGGATCATCGGCTCCATCCAGGCGGCCGAAGCGCTCAAGGTTCTGGGACGCGTGGGACAGTCGCTCGACGGCCGCCTGCTGATTCTCGATGCGCTGACGATGCAGTGGCGTCAGGTGCGCATTCCGCGCGATCCGCACTGTGCCGTCTGCAGCGACAGTGCGGCTGGTCCGACCAGCGGGGCGTAGGGAAGGTCGACACGACCTACGTCGCGTACGCGATCCCCTTGCGGTCGAGCATCCGCTTGAGCGCCACCCACGCCCGATTCACTTCCGCCCCGCCGGGCCCCTGGAATTGCAGGAAACCCTTCTGCGCGACGTCCTCGGAGATGCGCAGCACTTCCGCCTGTCCGCCCGCCTGCGCATCCACCTGGATCTGGCAAGCGGTGTCGAGGTAGTACATCAGCTCGAAGGCCTCGGCGACCGTGGATCCCAGTGAAAGCAGGCCGTGATTGCGCAGGATCATCGCCTTCGACGTCGGGCCGAGGTCCGCCGCAAGACGCGAGCGCTCGTCCATATCCAGCGCGATGCCTTCGTAGTCGTGATAGGTGAGCATGCCGTACGTGCGCAGCGCATGCTGGCTGAGCGGCAACAGGCCTTCCTTCTGCGCCGACACCGCCACGCCGGCGCGGGTGTGCGTGTGGATCACGCAGTTCACTTCCGGTCGCGCATCGTGCACACAGCCGTGAATCACGAACCCCGCGTGATTCACGCCGAGGCCCGTGCTGTCGTCTACGACGTTGCCGTCCTTGTCGATCTTCACGATGGACGAGGCGGTGATCTCGTCGAACATCAGCCCGTACGGGTTGATGAGCATGTATTCGCTGCCAGGCACGCGGGCGGTGAAGTGGGTGAAGATGAGATCGGTCCAGCGCAGCTGTGCCGCGATCTGGTAGGCCGCGGCGAGATCGCACCGCACCGCCCACTCCTCGTCACCGATCCTGCGTCGCGCGTCGTCGCGCACCATCGTTCGTACCACTGCAGCTTCCCCGGACATGATCCCCTCCCCTCGTTCGCGTCACCGAAACATCGCCGCGCCATGATAGCGCGTCACCGGCCGCGGTCCCGTCCGGAAAGGCAGAGTGTGCGATGGCAGTCCCGCAGGCGCCGTAACGTGCGGGCTTCGAGGTACGGCGGCGGCAGCGCACGGGAAGCAGGTTCCGCGGCACTGTCGACGACGTGCAGCAGCAAGTCGTCCACCGGCAGGTTCACGGCGAAGGAGAAATGCCCGATGTCCTGTTTCGCGACGAGCCTCGGCCCGCGGAGATCGAAGCTCCAGTCGCCCGTATCCGTATCGCGCAGGGCGTAGGGCCACCGGCTGCGGAGCAGTTCGCGCAAGGTGTCCGGCTGCTGCGCCGCCAGAGCTTCCAGCGACTCCGGTGCGACGCCCTGATTGACCAGCTGCGCCGCCATTCGCCGGAAGAGATCGAGCACTCTGGGTTCGAGATCGGCGAGCAGATTGCGCTCCACCGCCGACGTGAACTGGGCTTCGAGTTCCGGGTCTGCCCGCCGCAGATCCATGAACGGTTTGAAGGCCTCCGGCTGTCTTGCGTACACCGACAGGAACGCGCGCGCCTTCGCCTCGTCGTCGCGCAGCACCAGCGCGAAGCGCGCGGCTTCCTGCAGCACGTCCACTTCCTTCGGCTTGGGGCGGGGTGGCGGGGCAGGACGGGGCGTTTCCCGCAGGGCCTCCAGCAATTCGTTCGAGCTCTCCAGGGGCACGGCCGGCGCGATCACCTGGGGAATCGCAGGCGACGGCGGGTCGCGATGACGAATGGGTTTCGATGCGAGTTTCTGGAACGCCGGCGAGGCGGCGAGCACCTGGGTAAGCGCCAAGTCGTCGAGCTCCGGCATGAGGTCGTCCGTCTGGTAGCGCCCGCCCGGATCGGCGGCCAGTGCCCGGGCGACGACGTGGCGGTCGAGCCGCTTCCGGCCGAGCGTATCGAGCACCTGCAGCATGCTGCGCTCCTCGGCGACGGCGGCCGGGTCCACGGCGGCGATGCGGCGCATGAGCCAGGACTGGAACGCATCCCCGGCACAGTGAGTCGACGACGGAGACGGTCGACCGGAGGTTTCGTGCAGGATCGCAGAGGTGCAGACACCCAGAAGCCCCGCGAGCAGCGCGGCCTCCATCCAACCGACGACTCCCCGCGACCCTCGCGCGGCCGGGGGATGGGAATCCTCGTGCGGACGACTCACAGGAGCATCGGTGTCTGGGCTTCCAGGCCTTCGGTGGGGAGGCGCTTGAACCGGCTCTTGGCGAACTGGTGCCAGCGGCCGATCACGAACGCGAGGATGACATTCGCCTGGGCGTTCACGTCCCGGTTCTCGGGCAGTTCGCCCTGGGTCACGGCGAAGCGCAGGGACTGCCTCAACTGCGACTCGAGCCGGTCGTGAAGCTGGTTGATCCGGATCTGGAGTCGCTCGTGCTCGTGCACGAGGGCGTCACCGATCAGGACGCGTGTCATGCCGGGGTTCTTGGCCGCGAAACCGAGCAGGACGGGAATGATGGCCTCCACCTGCCGCAGACCGCTGGTCTCCTCGGTGGTGATCTTGTTCACGAGGCCGAACAGCGTCTGCTCGATGAACTCGATCAGGCCCTCGTACATCTGCGCCTTGCTGGCGAAATGACGATAGAGAGCCGCCTCGGACACCTCGAGCTTTTCCGCGAGCGCGGCGGTCGTGATCTTCTCGCCGGCCGGGTCCTGCAACATGGCGGCGAGTGTCTGGAGAATCTGGAGCTTTCGTTCGCCCCGCTTGAGCGGCATGGGGGTCTCCTTGCCGTATGGCTGGTTCGAATGGGCCAAAGTTAGCACCCGCTCCCCGGGAACGCCAGTCTTTCGTGCGCGCGCGTCCGGCAGGCCGGGTCGGTGAGGGTCAGAGCCGCCGGAGCAGTCGGGGCAGTTCGGCGAGATCGCCGATGGCATGGTCCACCCCGAGCGGCCGCCGGGCCGCCGGCCCCACGAGTACCGTCCGCATCCCCAGGCGCTTGGCCGTGAGCAGGTTCTCGACGCTGTCTTCCACCATTACGCAGCGCCGCGGCGGAATGCCATGCCGCCGGAACAGCCGGCGGAACCCTGCCGGATCCGGCTTGGGACGGAAGCGCGTGTGCTCGATGGTGAAGACGCCGTCGAAGAGGTCCAGCACCTTGAGGATGCGCAGCACTGCCAGACAGTAGTGATGCGGCGCGTTGGAGAACACCACCTTGCGGCCCGGCAGCCTCAGCAGGATGTGACGCAGCGCGGGATGCGCCAGCACCATCGCGTGCAGATCGCCGAACTGGTGGGTATGCCACAGAAAATGATGGGGGTCGGTGCCATGGTGACGCATGAGCCCCAGGAGGGTCGCGCCATAGCGGCGCCAGTACTGGACCCGCAGTTCGTTCGCGCGGGCTTCGTCGACTCCCAGGTGCCGCGACACGTACGCCGTCATCGCGGAGTTCATGTGGGGGAAGATGTGAGGCGATGCGTCGTGCAGGGTGTTGTCGAGGTCGAAGACCCACACCCGGCCGTCGGAATCGGGGATACTCGTTGCGTGAGCCGGCATTGCCGGGAGCATACCCGAGAGCCCTTCCGCCTGAATGATGAACGCGACCTCCCTCACCGAACTCCGGGACCGCCTGCGCCTGTTCGTGGCCGAGCGCGACTGGGATCAGTTCCATGCGCCGCGCAACCTGGCGATGAGCGTCATGATCGAAGCCGCCGAACTCGGCGAGCATTTCCAGTGGAGCGGCGCAAACGACGCGCCGGTCGAAGACTCCCGCCGGGAAGCCATCGCGCACGAGATGGCCGATGTGCTGTTGTACCTCGTGCGCCTTGCCGACAAGCTGGACATCGACCTGCTCGAAGCCGCCTCGCGCAAGCTCGTACTGAACGCCGTGAAGTACCCGGTCGAGAAGGCGCGCGGCCGCTCCACCAAGTACACCGAACTCGACTGACCCGCCGTCACACCCGCACGCAGAGGACACCACCGTGCCCCGATCGATCCTGCCCGAATCGCGCCTGCACCCAGCCATCCGCCAGGCGGTCGCCGACAGCCATGCGGACATCGTCCGTGAAGTGGAAGACGCCATCGCAGCCCATCCGGCCGTCGTCGTCGGCATGGCGCAGAACCCGTTTCCCCGCATGGCGCGCAAGGCGCTCGATGCCGCCGGTGTTCCTTTCCAGTATCTCGAATACGGCAGCTATTTCGCGCAGTGGCGGCGCCGCAACGCCCTCAAGATATGGAGCGGGTGGCCCACGTTCCCGATGGTGTTCGTGCGTGGCATGCTGATCGGCGGCGCCACCGACCTCCGGAAGCTCATCGCCTCCGGGGAGTTGCGCCGCCTGCTGGACAGTTCGCCGGCATCATGACCGGAAGAAGGTCCGCTCCCCCGGGCGGATCGCGTTGGGGGTGCGGCCCTTCCCTGGCTCAGCGCCGGATGCGCACCGCCTGCAGCGTCCGGCGGCGCATCGTCATGCCGAGCGCCGCCATCAGCAGCAGGACGAGCACCCCCGGTTCGGGAATGGCCGCCGCGCGCGTCAGGTAGATGCCCTCGTTAGGAGACAGCTTGGCGTCCGGGTAGTACCAGCCGCTCACGCGGTAGTCGACCTCGTTCGGCGTGACGTTCAGCCGTCTGCCGATGGAAAAGGCCTCCTGCACGTCTACGGGCCCCGCCCCGATGTCCACCGTGATGACGTCGCTCAGCAACCCGCGCGCGTACACGTGCGTCGTGCTGGTCTCGACACAGGTGAAGCAGAACCAGTCCCGCAGCTGCTCTACCAGCGTCAGGCTTGCGGCATCGGTGGCGCCGTGAGTGAGCCCGGCCGCCCCGCCCAGCGCTTCCATGTGGCTGCGCGAGGCGATGGTCCAGCCGGCGAAGAGCCCGCCGCCGCCGAGATTGGCCGCCACCTGGTTGTAGGTATAGGCCGTGGTGAAGTCGAGCCGCAGGAAGTCACGGCTGTTCGTGGTGTCGCGGATGACGGCATCGGCGCCGAAGGCGGCATCGTCCGTCTGCATCACGCCCGCCTGGGCGCTGCCCATGACCAGCCCTGCGAGGCAGCCGGCCAGCAAGTGGCGAAAGGTCTTCATGGTCTAGGTCTCCAGTTGTTGTGTACCGCATCCGCCGGAACGACGGACGGTTCGCATTCTCCGCACCGCCGGCTTTGCGCGCGTTATGCGGGACGTCATACTCCAATGGTCGGGGCCAACCCCCTCCCCCGGAGACTTCCGTGCGCCACACCTGGATGCTTGCCGTCTTGCTGTCCGTTACCGCAACTGCCTTGCCGGCATCGGCGCAGACCCGCGCTGTCGTGCTGGCTTTCGAGTTCATCGACGAGATGCACGACCCCGCCACCCGGGAAGGGGATCGGAGCCGGCTGGAGAAGGTCAATGCGCGCTTCCCGGAAGCGCTGCGCCAGTGCAGCACGCTTACCCTGCTGCCTCCGCCCAAGGCGGTGATCGAACTTCTGGAGAGCCAGATCGCCTATGTGCACCAGTGCAACGGCTGCGCGGAGGACATCGCGAAGGCTGCCGGCGCGGACATCGTGTTGTTCACCTGGGTCCAGAAGGTGAGCAACCTCATCATCAATATGAATGCGGAGGCGCAGGACGCCGGGGGACGACCGCTCGACGTGCGTTCGGTGGACATGCGCGGCAACACCGATGCTTCCTGGCTGCGGGCGGCCGATGCTCTCGCGAAGCGCCTGTGCGAGCGGGTGAAATAGGGTCGACCGATTTCCTGGCTTGAGCGGTACGGTCGAACCGTGCGCGCGGCGCCGGCGACTCCCTGCCAGTGCTCAGCGTGCCGCAGGCCGGATGTCGACGGCGCTTTCGAACGCGAGGTCGTTGGAGTCAATCACTTCCGCCTTGAGCGTGCCCGCCACCGAGGGCTTGAACGCGAAGCGGAACGCCGGATTCTCGCTGATGGAGAAGTCCACATCGGCAGACAGCACCAGACGTCCCGCGTAAGTCACCCGCACCTGCCGCACGAAATGCGGCGGCTCGTAGAGCCGGGTGAGCTGGTCCATGGCGAGTCCGGATTGGTTCGGGTGCCGGATCAGCAGCGTGACGAGAGCCGGCTCGCCGGGCGTCACCGCATCGGGCAACTGCCAGCGCATCTGCCCCAGTGCGCTGGCATCGCCTTCCCGCTTGTTCGCAGGGGCGGAACACCCGCCGGACGCCTTGATGGTGCGCGTGGTCATCGAAAGCGAACCGTCCGCGTCCTCGGCAATGGCGCGCACTGTGCTGTTGTCCTCCACGCGCACTCTCGTCTCGATCTCTGCACGGCCGATGTCCTCACCCAGTTCGAACACTGCCGAGACGGGTGAAGGATTGCCGTCGATGATGAGATAGAGCTTGCGCGGCACGCCACGACCGCTGGCTGGGAAAGCGCGTATCGCCACCGGAACAACGGCAGCGTCTTCCGCGCGCTTCGGGACGGCAAGCGACAGGCCGAAGCCCGCATCGGCGATCGGACGGTTGCCGAACAGGCTCGCGCGCACGCGGGACCAGACGTCTTCACCGTCGGCCGCAACCGCGTTGGCGGAGGACAGCGCAACAGCCGTCACGACAGCGATCCGGCGCAGCCACGTCAGGGACGGAACATGCATTTGCGGCGAGCCTCCTTGTAGATCGAGCGGAACTTGCGCGCATCGGTCTGTGCGGCTTCGTTGTCACGCAGCACACTGCCGCGCTCTCCTGCGATGGTCACGGCCTTCGCGAGGGTCGAGCCCTCGACGAAAGCGTCGTAGCTGAGTTCCTCCGCGATACGGTCCAGTGCGCACGAGCACTTGTGGAGCATCTCGAACTCGGGGCCGGGATGCTCGCGCATGCATTCGAGCACGAACTCGACGCGCTCCGCAGTCGGGTAGTCGTGGGCGCGGGCCTCGCTGGCCGCCAGGGCGCCGAAGGCAACGAACATCAGGGACAGGACGGTCTTGTTCATGGTCATCAGTCTGGCAGGTCCGGAATGGCATCGATCAGTCTGCGCGCCAGGGGCTCACTGGCGGTCAGCAGGGCAGGCACGACGGCACGCGCATCGGCGGCCCGCCGCGCATGCAGGAAGGTCCGGCCGAGGTGATACCACGCGAGGGCGTGGCGACGATCGAGCTGGACCGCACGCTCGAAGGCCGCGATCGCGGCGTCGTCGAGACTCAGCCGGGACGCCGCAAATCCCTGCCAGTACGCCGCATCGGGATCCGTCGCATCGTCTGCGGCCCATCGGTCGGCGAACGCCTGCAGGTCCGCCCAGCGCGCCTCGGCCTCGAGCGTGTTGGCACGCATGAAATTCGGCAATTCGTCCGTCTGCCTCGCCCAGAATGGCGCGCCCGACAGCGGCATCACGGCCCCGTAGGCGTCAGTGCGGGCGATCCAGTCCCCGAACCATTCGACGGGTACCGCGAAGAACTGCGGTCCGGGGCCACGCATGCGGAACAGCAGAATCGCGACCAACTCCCCGCGCTCGTCGAACATGCCTCCGCCGCTCGCGCCGGAACTGAAGCCGGCATCCGACTGCACCACCTGCGCCCCGTCCACCCGGTGCAGACCCTCGACGGTGCCGATCGCCGGGCTGAGGCCGGCGCCACCCGTGAAGCCGATGGCGACGACCGTCTCTCCGATATGAAGCCGATCGCTGCGACCGACTTCCACCGGTCCCGCTTCCAGATCCGGAACCATGAGTAGACACAGATCATGCGCCATGTCCGCTCGCTGCCGCGCCACTGGAAGCCGGAGACCGCCATAGAGCACATGGATGCGCACGGCACGCTGCGTCACGTGGCAGGCGGTGACGACTCTCTCTCGTGCGACGACAGTGCCTGTGCCGAGGAAGAAACGCCCGCCGCCGATAGCCACTTCGACCTTCACGATGCTCCGCGCGAGCTGCAGGACGAAGGCGTGATCGGGCGCTGCCCACGCAGGCACGGTCCCGAAAAGCGCTAGGACCCACCACCATGTCATCCATCGGGCGCTCTTCGGGTCCGGTCGCGAGGACATGGTGGCGCGCTGCTGCGCTACGGCCTCGGCTTGCCGGTCTCGTCGACGAGGGGCACGCCGAACTCACGCAGCACGGCTTCGATCTCCGGTGCACGCGCATCGAGCTGGGCCTGGATGGCATCGCGCCAAGCCGGTTCGCCGTGACGCACGCCGACGGCCATGCCGAAGTCGAACTTGACCCCCGGCTCCGACTGCAACGGAATCACGGTGAGGCCGGGAGCTGCCGCGCGCTTGGCGAAGAACCCGGCAATCGGCCCCCACACGATGGCCGCATCGATCTTGCCAGCCATCAGGTCCTTCTCGATGATCTGGCCGGGGTAGTGCTCCGGGTCGGCATTGAGGATGCGGTAGGGAATCGACTGCTCGTTCAGCCGGTGCCGGGTCACCCATTGCGTCGCGGGCGACCGATCGTACAGACCGATGGTGATACTGTCCTTCGCCGCCGAGGCCCGCGTGATGAAGTCCGCGCCAGTGCCGACGCCGTCAAGCTTGCGTCCGTTCACATACACGAGCGCATAGGTCGAATGGTAGTAAGGCCGTGTGGTCGCCACCTGATCGAACCCGGCCGGCACACCCATCATGACATCGCAGCGGAACTCGGCATCGCCGGGCAGCTTGTAGCGCAGCGTGTTGCGCACGAAGTTCACGCGCTGCGGATACCAGAAATGCTCGAGCGGCAGATTCATCGCGCCGGCGAGGATCTTCGCGATGCGATTCTCGATGCCTTCCTGCGCCTGACTGGAGAACGGGAGGTTGTTCGGGTCCTCGCACACCCGGAAGGCACGGACGCCTTCGAGTCCGTCGTCTCCGTGCGCGGGCGTCACGGCGGCAGCCCCCACGAAGAGCAGCCCCGCCGCGCGAACGAGGTGACGTACGGCCATCACTCGCTCGAGATTTCCTGAACCTTCGCGCGGGTGATCGCACCGTCGGATCGGCCCTTGAGGTAGGCGTACAGTCCGTCGATGTTCTGGACGACCTGCGGATTTTCCTTGAAGCTCACCATACCTTTCTCCAGCCGGCCTTCCATCACGACCTGCACGAACTCCGCCTTCGTGAGCACCTTCAGGCTCTGGATGAGCGACGGCCCCACCATGCCTTCCTGGTTGGGCCCGTGACACCGGTCACAGGCGGCGGCACGCCACGCCCGGAACCCCTTCATGGTGTTTGCATCGACCTTGAAACCATCCACGACCGTGTAGAGCTTGTCCTCCGCGACTGCCCCACCGGACATCGCTCCCACGAGACAGATCGCAAACGTCAACTTCCGGATCATGTTTCTTCCTTCTTTCTGCCACTGGCTTGTATACGGGCCCCGCGCGGGCGGCACCCAGGAAAAAAGCGCCCGAACCCTGCGGTCCGGGCGCCCGAAAGGAACTGCTGCCGTCTGTTCAATGCAACCGTCGAGAACCGATCAGTTATCGGGCAGTGCGAACACGGTCAGCGAGCCGCCGAGGTCGGTGTACTTCGCCAGTTCCCGGTAACCACCCACGGCGCCAAGGCCGTCGCTATCCTTTTCGAGACCGGCTGCCATGCCGATGCCGGCCCAGCCGCCGATGCCCGAGTAGACGCCGACGAACTGGCGGCCACGGTGCGCGTAGGTGAACACATTGCCGATGATGCCGGACGGGGTCCGGAACTTCCACAGTTCCTTGCCGTCGGACTTGCGAACCGCCTTCAGGTAGCCCTCGAGCGTCCCGTAGAAGACGAGATTGCCTGCAGTGGCAAGCGCGCCGCTCCACACCGAGAACTTCTCGGGGTTGGACCAGGCGATCTTGCCCGTGCCGGCATCCCAGGCGATGAAGTTGCCCATGCCGCCATGGCTGGCCGGAGCCGGGTACATCGCCAGGGTGGCACCGACATACGGCTGCCCGGCCACGTAGTCGACCTTGAACGGCTCGTAGTCCATGCAGACGTGGTTGGTCGGCACGTAAAACAGGCCGGTGATGGGCGAGAACGCGGCGGGCTGCTGATCCTTCGACCCGAGGGCCGCAGGGCAGATACCCTTCGTGTTCACGTCGGGACCGTTCTGGGCGGTGCTGTACTTCGACACCACCTGGGGACGGCCGGACTTCATGTCCACGTGCGTGGCCCAGTTCACCGCCGGGTCGAACTTCTCGGCAACGAGCAGGGCACCGTTGGTGCGATCGAGCGTGTAGCCGAAGCCGTTGCGATCGAAGTGCACCAGGGCCTTGGTCATCTTGCCCTTGACGTTGATGTCGGCGAGGATCATCTCGTTGATGCCGTCGTAGTCCCACTCGTCGAACGGCGTCATCTGATAGACCCACTTGGTCATCCCCGTGTCCACGTCACGCGCGAAGACGGTCATGGACCACTTGTTGTCGCCGGGACGCTGCGAGGGGTTCCAGGTGCCGGGGTTGCCGGTACCGTAGTACATCAGGTTCAGCTCCTTGTCGTAGCTGTACCAGCCCCAGGTCGTGCCGCCGCCGAGCTTCCAGTCGTCACCCTTCCAGGTGCTGAGGGAGGAATTGCGCCCGACCGGCTGCACCTTGCCGTCCTTCCAGGTGGTGGTCTTGTCAGGATCGATCAGCATCTCGCTGTCGGGTCCCTGGCTCATGCCCTTCCAGACGAGCTTGCCGGTCTTGATGTCGTAGGCCGCAACGAAACCGCGAACGCCCCACTCACCGCCGGAGATGCCGGTGATCACCTTGTCCTTGAAAATGTGTGGCGCATTGGTGTTCACGGCGCCCATCTTCGGGTCGCCGTTCTTCACGGACCACACCACCTTGCCGGTCTGCGCATCGAGGGCGACCAGCATCGAGTCAGCCTGCTGCAGGAAGATCTTGCCGTCACCGTAAGCCACACCCCGGTATACGGTGTCGCAGCACATCTGCGGAATGACCGCCGGGTCCTGCTTCGGCTCGTACTTCCACTTGATCTTCTGCGCATTGAGGTCCATGGCGAAGACCTTGTTGGGGAACGGCGTGTGAATGTACATCGTGTCCCCGATCACCAGCGGCGAGCCCTCGTGGCCTCGCAGCACGCCGGTCGAGAATGTCCACGCAACCTGCAGCTTGTTCACGTTGCCGTCGTTGACCTGGCGCAGCTTGCTGTAGCGCTGGTTGTACATGTCGCCGGCCTGCATGGCCCAGTTGCCGGGGTCGGCGATCAGCCCCTCCACCTCCGCATTCGCCTGAACGAACGCGGGTACGGCGACGGCGCCGGACAGCAGCACCGCCAGTGAGATCTGCTTAAGCTTCATCGGAATTCCTCCACTCGAATAGTTATGGTGCTCGAAAGCGTCCGTCGCAACGTTTGGGAGGTGACGGACACCTCCTGCCACCCGACTGTCTGGACAAACAAGACGGCACTTCTCACGGGTCTCTGCGGACCCTGGGGACAACACCGGCGTGGTCTCGTGGAACACGCCGGACACGCGCGGCGTCATGTCTCGACTTCGCGCGTCTTCATACAGTGCGCGGCGATATATACCACCAAGTTCAAGGCGGGCGATAGCGACGGAAAGCGCAATTTTCGGGAGGAAAAGCATGATCCTCACGGCATCTTTCATACTGCAGTGCAATGCGATTTTCCCTTGCGCCACAGGACCAAACCGATTCTCGCATGCGACTTCATATGCTTTCCGGGTCATATGACTTCCCGTGCATTTCCAGCACCATGAGCATCGGTCGCCCGTAATGCACTGAGTTGTCGGTCATCTCCTTCGGCGGTGACATCTTCACGAGTGCGATCGCCACGGAAGGACACGGCCGTTGCGCTACCGTCCCGGATACACCGGGCGGCGCGGTGTCAGGAAACCGGAACGCTTCGCGATTGATGCAACGCGGCGAAGCGCATGTCGTCCCTTGAAGACGCCTCGCGAAAAAAAGTTAAGCGAAGAGGCCTTCGAAGTCGTCGTCCGCGCCGACGATCAGGATCGGACAGGCCACGAGCGATGCGAACCGAGGAAAGAGGGGGTCCACGACACCGGCATCCGCAAGCTCGCGCGGATCCCGGGATGAGTGACGCGCCCCGGACTTGACGAGTACGAGCCGGTCGGCGCGAAGCCTGGCGGCAACCCATGCCGCGATGCTGTCGGAGGTGAAATCCCAGGACGCAGGCAGTGCAGCCGCAAGGATCTCCGAGACGGGCGCACAAACAGGCACCTCACCGCGGTCGAGACTCGGACCCACATCCCCGAGTTTCGTGACGAGCGCCGCCCCCGGAAGAAGATCCGCGATCGCACGACCGAACACCTGCATCGCGAGCAGCGCCATCTCATGGGCGGCCCCGTCGGAAAAGCCGTCGCGGCGCTGGCAGGCGCGAACGGCATCGGCGTACTCGCCTCCACCCGGGACGATTACCAGGGGCGCGGCAGGGCAACGCCCTAGTGCCTCCAGGACACGGTGCAGCCGGCCGCTCGCGCCCAGGCTGCCCCCCAGTTTCACGACGGTCAGTCCCACGCGCACTGTTCCGCGGCTAGGCGGCAGACCGCATAGGCGGGGCCGCAGACGGCGACGCCCGCAGCGAGTTCGCGGTTCGCACCCGCGACAGCGGCGAAATCCACGTACGGGCGTCCGAGCCCATCCGCGACGTCCTTCACGACAAATGCGCCAACGCCGAAACCCACGACCGGGGCGTCCGCCGTCAGTCCATAACGCGCGGCCTGCCGCGCACAGGCCACGGCGACAAGGTCGACCTGCCGGCGTGCGTACCACTGCGCGAGACCGTCCCAGACCGAATCGGGATGCGAGTCGCCGTCGCAACCGACCATCCGGGCGATGCGCCGGACGTTGTCGGCGCGGGCCGTTCCGCGACCATCCGCGGTTCCTCCCTGGTCGAACTCTGGCGAAAGTCTTCCCGACAGCCGGTGAACATCCGCGGTGGTGGCGAAGTACTCCGACATGGTCCGCACCTGCTTCCCGGCCACGGGCACTTCCGGGGCCAGCGCCATGAGGGGCGTGCGCGTCACGCCGGTGTAGACGAGCGAGTCCGAGGCAAGGCGCGCGTGGTCGTCGCCGAAAGGCGTCAGCACGCAGCCGCCGCGGACGGCCGTGATGTCGGTGGTCGTGCTGCCGATGTCGACGACCAGCGCCTCGGGCAGCAGCGTGGCCACCAGCAACGCGCCTGCGCGCCAGTTGGCGGACGCCACCGCCTGCCAGTCCCGACGGGCCTCCGGCATCGTGACGAGCCGGTCTTCCGCGAGGACGCGGGCGATCGCGCCGTCCAGGTAGGCGGTCACGACGTCGAGAATGGCGAGCACGCCCGCTCGCCGCGAATCGAAGAAGTCGACGAGTTCACCGGTCATGGTGATGGCGTGGCGCATCGCGCCGGGTGCGAGACCGAGTGCTGCGAGCGCGCTTCGCAGTTCATCGGGACCGAGCCAGAGCTTGCACGGAAGCTGGCGGGCCGCGATGACGCGTCCGCCATCCGTCAGCACGACCTTGAGGTGGGCGCCACCGAAGTCCCAGCCGGCGATCATGCGAGGCTCCGTTCGATCTGCGTCCGGCGCGTGAGGATCCATTGCGCCGGGTTGACGCCCCTGCGTTCCCGCAGGCCGGCGTAGGCCGTCGTGGGTCTCGGATTGACCTCCAGCAGAAGGGGACCGGTCCGCGCGAACACGAGGTCCGCACCGAAGAACCCGCGGAGTCCGGGAACGGCACGCACGACGCGGCACGCCATGTCGGCAAGGGCGCCGTCGGGGTCGTCGAATGCGGCGACGCTCACGCCGTCGAACCGCAGTTGCCCCGCAACCTCGACGACATGCTGCCGATTCACGGAAAGCACCCTCGTGTCCCGCCCGTCCGTGACAATGGAAAGGCTCGCGGGCTCGCCTTCGACGAAGGGCTGGAGCACGAGGCCGGCCGTGTCGCGCTGCCAGGCATTCCACGCATCGTCGAATTCCTCAAAGACGAAGGTATCGAGACATCCGCAGCCGTCATCGGGTTTCACGACCCAGCGTCGCTCATCCTCGAAGGGGACCCTGCCGTCGAGGCACGGCACGCACGCAATCCCCGCAAGCGCGCAGACAGCGGCGGTTTCCCGCTTGCTCGTCAGAACACGCACCGCAGCGCTACCCGCACCGAGCACGGCACACCGCGTTGCCTCGGCGTGCCGGGTGAGGCGCTCCAGCACACCGCCGGTCTCAGGCGCGACGAGCCACACGGCATCGACACGCGCGAGCGCTTCGGTCAGCGCCCGGTCGAAGTCGCCCGCCGTAACCGGCACCGCGTGCCTGCAGGCGCCCGCGCTCTCCGGAAATCGCGGATCGTTAGTCACCCATACCTCGACACCGGGAATCGCTTCGAGGTCTGCAACAAGGGCCTCACGCATGAGCAAGCCCTCGCGGGCCAGCGAAGCCGGCGCCACCGCCCCTGCCAGCCCTCCGCCGGTAACATGCTCGTGGACCAGAATCCTCATCGGCGCAGCCCCGTGACTCCCATCCCCGTTCTCGACCTCATGCACGGCACCGTCGTCCGCGCGCAACGCGGCGACCGGGACACGTATCGCCCTCTGCTCACCGGGCGCGTGCCGTCGAGCGAGCCAGTCGCCGTGGTCCGTTCTCTGCTGGATCTTGCGCCGTTTCCCATGGTGTACGTCGCGGACCTCGATGCGATTCGCGGTGAGGGCCACCACCGCGCCGATGTGCAGCGCATAAAGACTGCGTTTCCTGCCCTGTCCGTCTGGGTCGATGCCGGATTCTCGTCGACCGCGGTCCTCGACCCGTGGCGAGATCTGCAGATCGTCCCGGTGATTGGCACGGAAACGCTTGCCTCGGCCGAAGCACTCGACGCGGTCCTGTGCGCCTGGCCGGATGCCATTTTGTCACTCGACAGCCGGGGCGCCGAGCGCCGCGGGCCCGCGGTATTGTTCGAGCAGCCGCAACGCTGGCCCGACCGTGTGATCGTGATGACGCTGGAGCGGGTGGGTTCGTACGAGGGGCCGGCGCACGAGGCGCTGAAGCAATTCAAAAGACTGTCTCCGCGAACGAAATTCATCGCGGCGGGCGGAGTGAGAAACGCCCAGGATCTCGAATGGCTCGAGAACCTGGGCGTCGAGGCGGCGCTGGTGGCCAGCGCCATTGCGGACGGCAGGCTGGACGCAGGCACACTGGCGCGCTACCTGCCGGCCGCAGCCGGCTGAGCTTACTTCGGCGAGAAGGGGTGCTTCACCGTGTTGCGCTTCGCCGTGACGTCGGCGGGCTGCGGATCCCCGGCGACGGCGCGGGCAAGCGCTTCCTTCGTGGCCGTGTAGTTGTACTCGAAGATCTTGTTGTCGTCCTCGGCCAGCCAGTGGATGAAGACGCCGACGCAGATGAAGACGTCGTTGGCTTCCTCCGTCGGGATGACGCCTTCGGCGACACTGTCCTGCACCGCGCGCGCGACGGCGGCCTGGGCCGGCCCGAACATCTGCACGGCCTGCTTCGCGCCCTTGATCGTCACCTTGTTGAACAGCACGGTGTGCGGCTTGCAGGGCATGTTGGGCGCGATCACCGCCAGCAGGGACGTGAAACCGTCCTTGTTGTTGGTGAGCGAATTCGCAAATGCCGTCTCGGCGGCGCTGCCGCGCGGTCCGACGATGAGATCGATGTGCGCGATCTCGTTGCCGTCGCCCACGAGCGACTCGCCCACCATCATCTTGTTGATCTTGGCCATGGTGCTTCACTCCTCCTGTTGTGCATGTCGATGAGATACCTGACCGCGGCTGATCGCGGGATGCTCAGATCAGGATGCCAGTGGAAGGATCCAGCCGCGCAAGCATGAGCGTCGCGACGGTGAGATCCGCGGTGGTTCCCGGGTTGACCCCCTCAGCCTTCAGACTGCGATCCCAGGCGACGAGCGATCGTCTCGACGCCGCCGACCGGACGGCGCCGAACCCGCACTGCACGCGAAGAGCCGCTTCGTCGCGCAGCGCAAGGGCCTGTGACTCGCCGAGTTTACGCCGGACATGGGAATCCGGGTAGCGGGCGAGATATGCAAGGAACAGCCAGTGCGTGGCGCTTCGCCAGTCACTGCCGGCTGCAAACGCGTGTCGCAATGCATCAAGACCGGTGGACACGACGGCTTCGAAGCCGCTGGCGTACTGCAGTGCAATCGAATCGCGATGTGCCGCTTCCTCCATCGCGGCGCGCAGTGTCGTCACTGCCTCGGATCGCACGTCGTGCTGCGATGCGTCACCGAGGCCGCCCGGGTTCGCGAGCCGGATCGCACGGAACGCGCGATCCGCATCGTCAACCGTGGTTTCCTCCAGCACCATCCTCAGGGCATCCATGAAGCGCAGGCGGTCCCGGCTCGCGCGATGAGCCGCATGAACCAGCGGCGCGGCGAGCAGCACGATGCCGAGGTTGGTGTTGGTCGCGACCGCATGATGCGTGGCTTCGACGGCACCCGCGATGCGCTGCCCGAGCGTCAGTCCGGGGGCACACAACGGCCCTGAGGCAGCGCGTGCACTGCGCACGAAGTCTCTCGCCTCCAGGCGATGTCCCGCGCCATGGATGCCCACGTTGCCGGGCTTGAAGGCAAGCACGTCGAGCAGACACGCATCGACGAATGCAGCCTCGCAACGGGCGGTGTCCTCCACGGCGCCCGGCGTCACGACGCACGCGAGACGGCATTCGTCGCGATCGCAGGCACGACCGCGTGCTGCACGAGACACCGGGCGATATCGGCCTCCGTCACGGACTGCAGTCCGCGCCACGCGGGAATGCCGTTGACCTCGATCACGAGCCACTGGCCATCAGGGCCGCGCATCAGGTCCACCCCGGCGTATTGCGCGCCCACCACTTGCACCGCGCGAACGGCTGCATCCGAGAATGCCGCGGATGGCCGCACCGCTTCACAACGCGCCCCCTGCGCCACGTTGTGTATCCATCCCGGACCCACTCGCCGCATCGCGGCGATCACCTCGTCACCCACGACGAACGCCCGGTAGTCACAGGGCGACTCTTCGCTCGCCACCACGAATCGCTGGAGGTAGAAAACCCCCGCCATTTCCGCGGCAGACGGCAGATCGCCCTGTCTGGCGATGAGCCGCAGCCCCTTGCCTTGCGACCCGAACAGCGGCTTGGCGACGAGCCGGTGTCCGGCCGCGAGTTCGCGCGACACCACGGCCGCGGCTTCGTCGGCGGACTCGGTGACCCATGTCGCCGGGGTCGCAACGCCCGCATGGGCCAGAAGCATCGACGTCATGGACTTGTCGACAGTCCGCTCGACAGCCCGCGCACCGTTGCAGACGGGAACATTCCACTCTTCCAGGACGTGGAGCATCCCCAGCCGCAGCGTGACCTGCTCGAAGGTGCCCGCGGCGATCTCCCGCACCAGGACAGCGTCGGGCAACCGATCCGTGAAACCGGGAATCACGAGACCGTGACGGCTCGCTGCGAGGTCCACGCGGCACCCCGCGAGATCCGCGAACACGGCGTCGATGCCGAAGGTGTCGAGCGCAGCCGTCAGCTTGCGGCCGTGCCAGCCGGGGCTGTCGGTCGCGACGAGGACGCGCGGTCTCCCGCCAGGCAAGCCGGGGAAGCTCACAGCCCGAAGGAGGCACGCAGCTTGTCGGGGTCCCGCCGGCCGCCACGAAAACTGCTGCCCGTCCTGAGATTGCAGATCAGCACCTCGGCAGGGGCGAAGAGCATCGGGTCGATCTTGTAGAAGTCGTACCCGTACGCCTTGAACACCTTGGCGAAGGGTTGGCCGTAGTCCCGCGATGCGGACGCCGGCAGAGACCCGGCGAGTGCCCGCGCCGCTTCGTCCTCCGCATCCACATACAGCGTGACGAAGCCGCCGAACAGGATCGCATCGTTGGTGCGACCCATGGCAGCAACGAAGTCGGGCGCAGGGGGTGCCACCGGCGCCGTCCCGATCCCGTCGACGATGGCGGCGAGCGGAAAATGCAACGCGTGCGCCTTGTGGAGCGCCACTTCGAGCACGCGAGCGACGATCTGCACCGTCCCTGCGAGACTGCGCGTGGGTGTCAGCACGAAGGTGAGCGCGGACGGGGCGAGACCGCAGGCGGTGGCGGCTTTGGCAACGATGGCCTCGGGCGGGGGTTTGTCCACTTCGAGCACGAAGCACACGCGGGATGCCGCGTCGGCATAGCCCAGCTCGTCGAACAGCGGCTCGCGACGAGCTAGTGCGCGCCCCGGGCCCGACGCCAGCGCGTGGAAGGCGCCCTTGCCTTCGCCATCGGACAGGCTCCAGCCGGCGTACTGGCTCGCGAGGCAGGCCAGCACCGGATTCATGCTGGCGACCTGCACCTGTCCCAGTCCGAGCACAGCATCATCGCCGGGCACGAACTGCACACGCCCCAGTCCGCCCATGCAGATCTCTGCCACGAGGCGCCCTGTCTCCAGTCCGCCGGGCACGGCGATGCCGGCATCGACGATCCGGGCGCCCTCCGCGGAGTGGCTCACCGCGACCCGGTAGACATCTCCTCTCGTGACGAGCTCCTCCACCAGCGGGCCGGCCAGAGCATTGACACCAGGTGTCGACATCGTGTCATTGCGCATGGCTGCTGTTCCCCAGGGAAGGACGGATCCGGTGGCAAGGCCGCGGCGAAGGTCGTCGCGGCCTGTGCCCCTCCTGCCGGCAGCATAGCGCCTGACCGCCGTGCCGACAAAATCAGCCGGCAAGCAGGCGTCGCACTGCCGCGGTCCGCGCCTTGAGCACGTCCTCGACCTCTGATGGCGTCGAGCACGATGCGGTGACCGACACGATCGGTGCACCAGGCGGAATCGTCTGACCGGGTTGCGGGATGTCGCGGCACCAGCCGGGGAAGCTCAAGGTCCGGTCGATCGGCGTGTCGGCAGACGCATACACGATGGCGATCCCGCGCGATGTCGCTGGTGGCGCCGGACGGAGAGCGGGCAGAGTCTCGAAGCTTCGGATGTGCGCGGCGACGAGTCCGTCATCGGCAAGGTCGTCGTAGAGCTCGAAGCTGGCGGGGGGTCTGGGGTTCACCTCCAGCGCCCACAACGCCGTGCCGTCGTCGACGAAGTCGAGCCCGTTCAAGCCGCGCAAGGCGGTGAGCTGGACCATGCGCGCGATCCGATCGTGCAGTTCCGCGAAACGCGGGGCCGAGAGATCGGCGCCGGAGATCACGCCGGCGTAGCAGAAGGGAGCGTTCCCCACAGGCGCGACGAGCAGCCGGTTGATGCCGAGAATCCGTACGCGTTCGCCGTCTGCCAGGAAAGTGACGGACATCGGGACGCCCGCAATCTCGCGCTGATGAAACGTGCGCGGCGCCGTCCCGACGGTCTCCGCACGGTGAATGTGGACGCCGCCGGCACCGCCGATCCCCTTGCGCAGCCAGCCCCCGGCGTCGGCAGGACGTTCGAGTCGTGTCTCCGGCACCCGCCAGCCCCACGCGAGCAGGCACTCCGCGGCCAGCATGGGGTCCTTCAGTGCACGCACGATATCGACGTCGTTTGCGCAGACGTTCCCGAATCGGCGGAGCGTGGCAGCGAACGACGGTTGGCGATCGAGCCCGCCGCCGATGACGATCGACGGGGACACCGGCAGCGCGAGAGTGTCGAGCGCTCTGCGAACGCGCGCGGCGGAGACCCCCACGCCCGCATCGAGCCCCACCGGGACGCAGCGGGCGACGGCCGCGGTGTCGCGATCGCCGAAGGCATCGAGAGCGATCACATCGACGTGGGATCGTGCCGCGGACTGCGCGAGCGCGCGCGCCGAGACGGCCACCACGACAACGGTAGTCGGCACGGCGATCAGCGCGCCCGGGCGATCTCCCGCGCCGCGGCGAACGCGTCGCGAAAATCGATATAGCGGGCTTTCTCGGCCGTCCTCATGGCTTCGAACAGTCCCTTCTCGCACTGATACTTGATATTGCCCACGGCCAACGCGCCGATGCCCACCGCCTTGCCCGATGCGGCGGCAGCCAGGGGCACGCCGTCGTCCATGACACCGACACCGGCGATACCGGCGGGTGGCACCGCATTGACGTCGGCGGCAACCAGCAGCGCCGCGGCACTGGCGAGAGTTTGCGCAGACAGCACTTCCGCTCCCGCCTTGGCCGCGGCGATCACGACCTCCGCACCGGCCACCAGCGTCTGCAGCGCCTGGCCGATGGCGAGCACGGGTTTCACCTTCAGTCCGTAGCGATCGGCCACGAGCGCAGCCGCCGATTCCGCGCGCGCGAGGTTGGAATGACTGGCGAGTTCGACCTGTGCGCCTTCCTGCGCAGCCAGAGCGGCCGCCACCAGCCCCACCGGCCCCGTGCCGCCGAGCACGAGAACCTTCCGGCCGGAAAGCGTCGCGCCGCCGTGGTGCCGGGCGAGATGCTTCTCGACGGCGGCGACGACGGCGGCCGCCGTGGTGAAGGCGCCGCTGGGGTCGGCGAACACCGACACCTCGAAGGGCGGCACCATCGCCTTGCGGGCGGCATCGAACATGTCGAGCGCGACGTCCACCTCGCGCCCGCCGATGAAGATGCCCGTGCGCCGGACGCCCTTGGGTCCGCGCGAGAAGATCGCATCCTGTGTGAGCGCCGCAACGCCCGATGCCGGTACGCCGGCGTAGGTCGCGACCGCGTCGTAGCCCGCGTCGTACGCCATGTTCACGTCGAAGGGACTCGCCTGCGGCGCAGGCGTGAACAGATGCAGGATGTAGGGCTTCTCCATCATGGTCTCCTTCGCGATCTCATTGTTCGCCGGCGCGTCGCCCGGGCCGGCTGGCATCAACCGCGCAATCGTCGGGACGATCCGCCACGCCGATGCTGAGGCGATGGCCCTCGTTGCGACCGCGCGTCAATTGGAACTCGAGCGTGGCCGCGTCATGACATGCCGACCGCAATTCGGCCAGGGCGGCATGGGCCCGAAGCTCCGAATCGAAGATGGCGAAGCCGGTCGGCCCCCAGGAAGTCTGACCCACACCCCGGATGCCCCGCGCTTCGAGAAAGGCGAGCGCCTGCGCGACCGCCGGGCTCGTGAATCGCCCGCCCTGGGCCACGGCGAAGTAGTCGCCCACCGTGCGCTGGATCTCGCCGATGGCCGCGCCGAAACTGTCGCAGTCCTCTTCGGCGAGCGCCGGCATGGCGCGCATCAATGTGAGATGGGCGAGGTGCGCGGCAGCGGATTCCGGAAAGGAACGCAGCGTCCGGAAGGCCTCGCGTTCGGCATCGCCGTGGAGTCCGCGCCCCGCACGATCGAACAGCAGCAGCACACGCCAGCTGGCGGGGAATGGCAACCGCGCGATCACGGGAGGATGGTCTCCGCCGGAGGTCCGGCCGCCGTCCACCACGAAGCCGCCCTGGTCGAACGCACCGATGCCGATACCGGAGCGCGCACCGCGATCGAGTCGGCTCGCGGTCGCGCGGGCGTCGAAAGGCACCCCGAACAACTCGCCGAACGCGCGCCCCACGGCGAACGCGAGCTGCGTGCCGGACCCGAGTCCGACGTGTTCCGGAATAGCGCGGTGCACGTGGACCGCGACACCGCAGGGCGGATCGAAGTCGTCCGCGAGACGCCGCACATACTCCAGGGCCCGCGAGGCCGCAGGGCCCGAGGCCAGCAGGTCGTCCGCGCGACGCATCGTGAGCACGGTCGCGATGTCCTCCAGCGTGAGCCCCAGGCTGCCGAAGCGACGGCCGAGGCTGCCGCTCACGTCCACGAAACCGAGATGCAGGCGTGCCGGGGCTTCCACGGTGAGCACCGTTTCAGGAGAAGGCAGCGCGACGCTGGTTCGGACCATGATGATCTTGGAAGGGCCTCGAGACAGGGCTGCGAGTGTGCCACAAGGCCGTGCGGGGCCGGTGGCAGACATCGACGCGCGTCACGCGACGGACCGGGCTCTCCCTATCGGGCGTCACGGCCTTTGCGGGCGCTCCGCAAAGCGGCGTAAGCTTCCGTCATGCCTCCATCGTTCGCGACCTGCCCGTTCTGCGGCCTGCTCTGTGACGACCTCGTCGTGACGCCGGGGCCTGCCGGGCTGCTTGCCGCCGGCGGCGCATGCGAGCGCGCCCGCGTCGAGTTCTCGGCGCTCGGCGCGGCCTCGCCGTCGCCTCGCGTCCGCGGTCGTGCCGCCGGGCTCGACGAAGCCCTCGATGAAGCCGCAAGGCTTCTTGGTGCTGCACGACGCCCGGCGATCGGCGGGCTCGACGTGGATGTCGGCGCGATGCGCGCCATCCTTCCCCTCGCGCAACGACTCGGCGCGGTCATCGACCACTCCGGCAGTTTCGCGAAGTACCGCAACCTCCACGTCGTGCAGGAGTCCGGACTCATCACCACGACGTTCGCGGAAGTGCGCAACCGCGCAGATGTCGTGGTGCTCGTCGGCGACGGCTGGACGAAGCGCTTTCCGCGGTTCGTGGAGCGGATGCTCGTACCCGCGCCAGTTTTCGCAGGCGACGGCGGACGGCGTTTCGTGCTGCTCAACCCGGCGGACCGTTCCGCGCTGCCCGCCGATGCAGAGTGTCTTGAGCTCGCCGTGCCGATGGCCGAGTTGCCTGTGCTGGCAGGAACGCTCGCCGCGCTCGCGGCGGGTCGCCCAGTATCGCTCGACCGGGCGGTCACTGCGCTCGGAGGGAGCGCGTCGGACGGCCTCGCCGAGCGCCTCGCCCGCTGCGTCGACTGGTTGCGGGAAGCGCGCTATGGCGTTCTGGTCTGGTCCGCCGCGGACCTCGAGTTTCCCCACGCCGAACTCGCTGTGCAGGCGCTCGCGCGCATGCTTCGCGTCCTGAACGAGAAGACCCGCTTCGCCGGCCTGCCGCTCGCCGGCGTCGATGGCGATCTCACGGCGAACGCCGTGCAGACCTGGCGTGCCGGCCTGCCCCTCCCCGCGAGCTACGCGAACGGCACCGTGGATTTCGATCCGCACCGTCATGCGCTTCCCGGCCGTCTTGCGCGCGGTGAATGCGACCTCCTGCTGTGGGTGTCCAACCTCGGGACGAAGCCCGTCCCCGTGGTCGACGGCGTGCCGACCATCGTGCTGGGTCGCGCCGACCGCACGTTCGACGCGGCGCCGGATGTCTACCTCCCGGTGGCCACGCCGGGCGTGGATGCGCCGGGTCACCTGCTGCGCGGCGACAAGGTGATCACCCTGTTCCTGAAGCCCGTCCGATCCGGGTCGCTGCCGACCGCGGCCGCCATGATCGAGGCGCTTGCGGCAAGGCTGGAGCCCGCCACATGCTGACTCGCATCGCGGGCGGTCGCGTGATCGACCCGGCCAACGGCGTGAACGACGTGATCCGCGACCTGTACGTGCGCGATGGTGTCATCGTCGACGCCCCGCGCGACGGCGAGCGCATCGACCGCACCATCGACGCCGCCGGCATGATCGTCATGGCCGGCGCCATCGACCTCCACACGCACATCGGCGGCGGCAAGGTGAACATCGCGCGGGCCCTGCTGCCGGAGTTCGACCGCCTCGATCCGATGCCGGCTCACGGTGTGTGCGAGCCCTGCACAGGCGGCGCCGCGCCCTCGACCCTGGCCACGGGCTACCGCTACGCGGCCATGGGGTACACCGCGTGCTTCGAACCGGCGATGCTGCCGGTCAACGCCCGGCAGGCCCACATGGAGATGGGCGACACCCCGATCGTCGACAAGGGCGCCTATGCGCTGCTGGGGAACGACGACTTCTTCCTGCAGCTGCTGGCGTCCGGCGCGGAGCAGCGTGAGATCGACGACTACGTGGCGTGGACCCTGCACGCCACGCAGGCCGCCGGCATCAAGGTTGTGAACGCCGGCGGCATCAGCGCCTTCAAGTTCAACGCGCGCAGTCTGGATGTCGACGGGGAGCATCCGCACTACCGCGTCACCCCGCGCCAGGTGCTCGGTGCCCTGACGCGCGCGATCGACGGGCTCGGCGTGCCGCACCCTCTGCACGTCCATGGCTCCAACCTCGGCGTACCCGGCAACGCGGACAGCACCCTCGCCACCATCGATGCAGCCGAGGGGCGTCGCATCCATCTCACGCACCTGCAGTTCCACAGCTACGGCACGGAAGGCGACCGCAAGTTCTCGTCCGCCGCACAGCGCATCGCCGAGAAGGTCAACGCGTCGCCGAACGTCAGCGTCGACGTCGGCCAGATTCTCTTCGGGCAGACGGTCACGTGTTCCGGCGACAGCATGATGCAGCATCGCAATGCGCGGCATGCGCGACCGGCGAAGTGGGTCGTGATGGACATCGAGTGCGACGCCGGCTGCGGGGTGGTGCCATTCCGCTACCGCGACCGGGACTTCGTCAACGCACTGCAGTGGGCCATCGGACTCGAGCTGTTCCTGCTGGTGCGCGACCCGTGGCGAGTGTTTCTCACGACCGACCATCCCAACGGCGGTCCGTTCTGGAGCTACCCGCACCTCATCAAGCTGCTCATGGACCGGAGCTTCCGCAACGAGGTTCTGTCGCGCCTGCATCCCGAAGCGGCCACTTCCTCGACGCTCGCGAGCCTGGAGCGCGAGTACTCCCTGTACGAGATCGCGATCATGACGCGCGCGGCGCCTGCCCGCATCCTGGGCCTCGCCGATCGCGGCCACCTCGGGCCCGGCGCGGCAGCCGACATCGTCGTGTACGAACCTCACTCGGACCCGGAGGTCCAGTTCACGGCGCCCCGCTATGTCTTCAAGGACGGCACCGTGGTGGCCGAGCGTGGTGAGATCAAGGCCGTCACCGCCGGGTCGATCCACGTGGTGAAACCCGAGTTCGATCGCGGCATCGAGCGCAAGCTCGACGACTGGTTCCGCCGGCATCACACCCAGTCGCTCGCGAGCTTCAAGATCTCCGACGAGGAAGTCTGCGTGTGCGGTCGCGCGCCGAAGCTCGTCACTCACGCATGCACCCACCGTGGCTGAGTCGCTCACCGTCTCCGGCGTGCCGGTCGAGAACACCTTCGCCGAGGCCTTCGGCATGCGCGCGACCCGCATCGTCATCACGGCGGATTCGCTGCGCTGGGCGCGCGCGGCCGCGGTGGCTGCCACCGGCTTCGCGACTTCGGTGATCGCCTGCGGCTGCGAGGCCGGCATCGAGCAGGAACTGGACACGTCTCAGACACCCGACGGACGGCCCGGCGTGTCGATCCTCATCTTCGGCATGTCGGCGAAGGATCTGCAGAAGCAGGTGGAACGGCGTGTCGGACAGTGCATCCTCACCTGCCCGACCACCGCGGCCTTCGGCGGCATCGCGCGGGACGCCGCGAAGGAGTGGCTCGCCATGGGCGGCGCGCTGCGCTACTTCGGGGACGGCTACCAGATCTCGAAGCTGGTCGGCGGCAAACGCTACTGGCGCCTGCCGGTGATGGACGGCGAGTTCCTTTGCGAGGAACGAACGGCCACCATGAAGGCGATCGGTGGCGGCAATTTCCTGATCCTCGCGCGCGATCGCGCCAGCGCAGTGGCAGCCACCGAACGCGCGGTGGAAGCGATGACGCCGCTATGGAACGTGATCCTCCCGTTTCCCGGCGGCGTGGTGCGATCGGGTTCGAAGGTGGGCTCCAGGTATCGCGCGCTCATCGCCTCCACGAACGACGCCTACTGCCCCACGCTGGTCGGCCTCGTGAAGACCGCGCTCCCCGCCGGCGTCAATGCGGTGCTGGAGATCGTGATCGACGGACTCGACGTCCCGAGCATCGCGCTCGCGATGCGCGAAGGCATTCGCGCGGCGTGCGAGGGCGGCGAGGACGCGGGAGTCTTCGGCATCACGGCGGGCAACTACGGCGGCAAGCTCGGCCCGCACCATTTCCGTTTGCACGAGGTTCTGGCTTGAGCGGGCTGCGCCTGTCCCTGCGTGCGCGCCCTCCGGCCCGCGTGGACGGCTCCGCGCTGCTGCCTGAGAAGCTGCAGGGTCAGACGCTGGATGCCATAAGGCGAATCGCGCTCCCGGGCTGGAACGAGTTCCACGAAGTGGGGGAACTGTTCGAGGTCTCCGGGGAGGCCACTGACCGGTTGCAGATCGACCAGCTCGATGGCTCCTTCGACCGGCTCGGCGCGCTGGCCACCGCGGGTACGCTCGTTCTTCGCGGGCAGGCAGGCGACTTAGTCGGCGAAGGGTTGCGGGGTGCTTCGATCGAGATCGAGGGGGCGGCCGGCGACTACCTGGGCTGCGGCATGCGCCGGGGCCGCATCGAAGTCCGTGGCAATGCCGGACACTTCGCGGGCTCGGGACGCGCGGGTGAGTTGCAGGGCATGTCGGGCGGCACGCTGCTCGTGCGCGGGGACGTCGGGGACCGCGCGGCGGACCGCATGCGCAGAGGCCTCCTGCTCGTGGAGGGGGACGCGGGCGACTACCTCGCCTCGCGAATGCTGGCCGGGACGGTGGTGCTGCTGGGTCGCGCCGCAGGCAACGCGGGCTATCTGATGCGGCGTGGCACGGTCGTGCTGGATCAGCGTCCCGCGCAGATGCTGCCTACGTTCAACGCCAACGGACGGCAGGACTTGCTGGCAATCCAGCTGCTGCTGCGCTCACTCGGCGGGGAAGGCCCACGGTTCTCGCGGCTCGCGGCTCGCGCAGGCGGCTTCGAACGCTGGCTGGGCGACCTGGCGGCCTCCGGTCAGGGCGAACTGCTCGTGTCGTTCTGAAGGCCGGCAGCCTCGCGGGCCCGAAGCTTCGCGGCGATATACGCGCTGTGCGGGACGTAAAGCAGGTCTGCCACCTTGCGGACCAGATGCTGTTCCCACGCGCTCACTTCGGCATCCGCATAGGCCACGCGCCACATGTGCTCGATCATGCGTTCCTTCTGCTCGGCGGAGAAATGCCGGTTGAGCAGCGCGGTGAACTGGAAGTAGTCGACGGCCTGGCGCGCCTCCTCCTCCGCGAGGCGGAACAGCGTCTCGGTTTCGTCCGGCGCGAGGCCGAACTTCGAACGCACCGCATGCATCACGGCGTCGCGCTCGGCGGCGTCCACATCGCCGTCCATGCGCACCATCTCGATCAGGAGAGCTGCCGTCGCCACGGCCGTGGCGTGGGTGGAATCCGCCTGCGCCGCGGACGGCGCCAGATTCTTCTCGAAGAAATCCCGTATCGCAGCCAGCATCAGCGACGCTGCCGGATCTCGTAGCCGACTTCGCAGTCGTCGTGGGCCTGCAGCTTGCCGATCTGCAGATGGACTGCGCGAACCTCGGGGTAGCTGAAGCACATGGTGAGGATGCGTTCGCCCAGGGTCTCCAGCAGATTGATGTGCCCGGACGAGAGGATGTCGAGGATGCCCTGACGCAACCGGTCGTAGTCGAGGACGTCCTCGAGTCGGTCGTGCCAGTCGAAGGGAGGTTGAAGATACACGGCCAGATTGAAGCGCAGCCGCTGGTCGCGCGCGATTTCGTGGTCGTATACGCCGATCCGGGCAGACGTCACGAAGTTGCGCACGTACAGGGCGCGGACATCGTCCTCCTCGTCCCGCCGCCAGACCATGGGATGGATGTGCAGCAGAGGTTCCTTCATGTCCATGGCGGTGCGCAGTCCTTCCGACGCGACTTGGGAGAGCGGCGATGCTACACCAATCGGCTGCGCGTTCCGCACAGAGCGGGCCCGGGCCTTCGGGTAAAGTGTGCGCTCCTGCCTGTGTCGAGGAACTCCCATGGAACGCCGTGCCCAGAAGACCTATTCCGAAGCCGAAATTCTTGAACGCCTCGCCCGCGACCTGCCGAAGTGGACCTTCGAGGACGGCTGGATCCGCCGCAAGTACAAGACCGAAGGCTGGAAGGGCACGCTGATGGTGGTCAACACGGTCGGCCATCTGGCCGAGGCGGCGTGGCATCACCCCGACCTGACGGTCTCCTACGCCTTCGTCAATGTGAAGCTCCAGAGCCACGACGCCAAGGGCATCACGGATCGTGATTTCGAACTCGCCGCGAAGATCGAGGCCGTCGTGCACTGGCAGCCCGGCAAGGAAGGCGGCGCCCTCGAAGGCACGCCCGCCGACGACCAGCGGTTCCGGTACATCAAGTACGACTACTGAGTCCGGCGCCGCCATGCCCTCTCCGGCCATTCGCGTCCGTACGTGAAGCGACTCGACGAGCCCCGCCTGGCATGGGGAATCACGGGGTCTGGGCACTTCCTGCGCGAGTGTCTCGACCTCGCCTGCTCCCTGCCGAACGTGGACCTGTTCCTGACCCGGGCAGGCGAGGAAGTCCTGCAGATGTACGGCCACCGGCTCGACGGCCTGCGCGAGGACTTCCGCGTGTTTCGCGACAACACGGCGAGCGCCGCACCTGTGGGACTTTTCTATCACGGCCAGTACCACGGCGTCGTGGTGGCACCGGCCACGTCCAACACCGTTGCCAAGTGCGTCCTCGGCCTGTCGGACACGCTGGTGACCAACATCTTCGCCCAGGCCGGCAAGTGCCGCCTGCCGACCATCGTGTTCGCGTGCGACACGGCGCCCGAGATGGAGACCGAGTCACCGAAGGACTGGGTCACCGTGTATCCGCGGCCAGTGGATCTGGCGCACACCGGCGCGCTGGCACGCATGCCCGGCGTGCAGGTGGTCGAGACGCTCGCCGGCCTGCGTTCGGCTGTGGAAGCGCATCTGGCAGCGCTTGTGCGCCCCGCTCCCTGACCTCGCTGCCGTGCCCGATCCTCAACCCGAGCATCTGCTGTTTCTGACGGGCCATCTGGCCGAGCGCAGTCTGCGGCGGCAGCTCGAGTCCATGGAGCCGAACCCATTCCGGTGGAGTGTGCGCGACATGGGGGTGAACGTCGCAGCGCTCATGACCACGGACCTGATCGAGCGTCGCCTCACGGACCTGGGGGGCGCCGATCGCGTGGTGATCCCTGGACGATGCCGCGGGGACATTGCGCGGCTCGCCGGGAAGCTCGGCGTCCCGGTCTCGCGCGGGCCCGAGGAACTGATCGATCTGCCGCGATTCTTCGGCCGCAAGGCGAAAGTGCGCGACCTCAGCCGCTACGAGACGCAGATCTTCGCGGAGATCGTGGAGGCACCACAGCTCGACATCGCAGCCATCGCTTCCCGTGCGCAGGCGCTGCGCGACCAGGGTGCAGACGTGATCGATCTCGGGTGCCTGCCGGCCACGCCGTTTCCGCATCTCGAAGATGCCGTGCGGCACCTCAAGGCAACGGGCTTCACCGTGAGCGTGGACTCCCTCGATACGGAGGAGCTGCTGCGGGGCGGCCGTGCCGGTGCCGACTATCTGCTGAGCCTTCGCGAGGACACGCTGTGGATTGCGGACGAAGTGGCGTCCACGCCGATCCTCATTCCGGGCGAGGGCGACCGGCTCGACTCGCTCGAGCGCGCCATGGCCGTTCTCGACGGCAAGGGCAGGCGCTACCTGGCCGATCCGATTCTCGATCCCATCCACTTCGGGTTCACCGAATCAATCCATCGGTTTCGCGAACTGCGCCGGCGCCACCCCGAGGTGCCGATCATGATGGGCATCGGCAACATCACCGAGCTTACGCATGCCGATACGCTCGGCATGAACGCTCTGCTGTTCGGCATCGTCTCGGAGTTGCACATCGAAGCCGTGCTCGCGGTGCAGGTAAGCGAGCACGCGCGCTCCGTGATCCGCGAAGCCGACCGCGCCCGCCGGGTGATGTTCGCAGCGCGGGAGGACGGTGCGCTGCCCAAGGACTTCTCCGCCGATCTGTTCGCCCTGCACGAGCGCAAGCCCTTCCCGCTCGGCAGTGACGACATCGCGGATCTGGCGGCGAGCGTCAAGGACGGCAACTTCCGCATCGTCGTCGCGGAAGATGGCGTACACGTGTTCAATCGCGACGGCCACCACGTCGCCGAAGACGCCTTCTCGTTCTGGCCGAAGCTCGGTGTCGAAGACGACGCCGCGCATGCGTTTTACCTGGGCGCCGAACTCGCTCGCGCGGAGATCGCGTGGCAGCTCGGCAAGCGCTATGCTCAGGACGAACCGCTGCGCTGGGGTCCCGCCGTCGCACCCGCTTCGGAGAACCTGCTGGAGCAGAAGACCGCGGGCCCGACCCTCACCCATCGTCGTCACGGCCGCAGTCACGGCAGCAAGTCATGATCTGGGAAACCATCGTCACCACCCGCTCGCCGCTGGGCCGGGTGCACATTGCCCCGATGGGCATCCGCATGCCGGAACCCGGCGTGGTCCTGCTCGCGCCGTTCCGGCCATCGACCACACTGGACAATCTGCTGGCGTCACGCTGCGCCGTCGTGAACCTTACCGACGACGTGCGCGTCTTCGCGGGCTGCCTCACGGGCCGGCATGACTGGCCCATTGCCGCGTGCACCCATGTGCCGGGGGTGCGCCTCGCGCACTGCCTTGCGCATCGCGAACTCCGCGTGCAGTCGGTGGAGGAGGATCCGCAGCGGCCGGTGGTTCTCTGTGACGTCGTGCACGAGCAGACTCACGCGCCATTCCGCGGGTTCAACCGCGCTCAGTCGGCCGTCGTCGAGGCCGCCATCCTGGTGAGCCGGCTGCACATGCTCCCGCCGGAGAAGATCGATTCGGAGGTCCGCTATCTGTCCATCGCCATCGAGAAGACGGCCGGACCGGCAGAACGCGAAGCCTGGGGCTGGCTGATGGATCGCATTGCCGTGCATCGGGCAAAGTCGGCGGACTCCGCGTGACCCGATTTCTCGCGAGCGTGCGCGACGCCTCGGAAGCCGCCATTGCCGTGGCCGGCGGCGCCGACATCATCGACTTCAAGGAGCCCGACGACGGCGCGCTCGGCGCGGTGGACGTCGAAGCGATCGCCGCCGGCCTGCGCGCCGTGGCCGGCCGGGCCAAGACCAGCGCCACCTGCGGTGATCTCCCCCTGGATGCGGAGCGCCTGGTGGAGGCGGCGGCTCGCATTGCCGCCACCGGCGTCGACTACGTGAAGCTCGGGCTGATGCCGGGTGAGGCGTTGAGCCCATGCATCGATGCGCTGGCGGGCGTGGCGCAGGGTCATCGCCTCATCGGCGTGTTCTTCGCGGATCTCGGCGTGCCACGGCAGGCATTCCCGCGGCTGGCCGCTGCCGGATTCGCCGGCGTGCTCGTCGACACCTTTCACAAGGACGGCCGGGGTCTGCGGCAGCACCTTGCGCCGGAGTCACTGAAGGCGATCGTGGCGGACGGACGGGCAAACGGCCTGATGGTCGGGCTGGCGGGGGCCCTGCGACTCGAAGACATCGAGCCGCTCCGGTCCCTCGGGCCCGACCTCCTCGGATTTCGCAGCGCGCTCTGCTCTGCCGAGGCGCGACGAGACGAAATCCGCGCGGATCGGGTCGCCCGGGTTCGCACGGCCTTCGACGCTGCCTCCGTTGCTCCGATCGTCGCTGCGGAAACGGGTCAGGCGACTCTTCGCGCCTAGTGGCCCATATTTCCTTGCCCCGCTGGGGCGTTCACGGCTCCAGTTTGTCGTCGTCCGCGTCGACCTTACGTCGACCCGCCTCGGCTTCCGGCTGGAGCGCAGCCGCGTCGGCGAAGAAGGCCTCCAGACTGCCGGCGGGCCGGAGCCGCAGCGCCGGCGGATAGAGCGAGGGTTCTTCGGCGATGTGATTGACATCCATCGCTTCCGACCGGGTCTTCACCCAGTATCCCGTACCGCCCACCGCCAGGGGGATGAGCAGAGCGCAGAGGGCCGCTGTGCGGCGCCGCAGGCTGGACGCATGGGTGATGTGGAGATACAGCGCCAGCGCCACGCAGAAAACACCGAGCACGACCTCCACCAGCGAAGGCAGGGACACCCCGAGCGAGAAGCTGCCCACGTCGGCGGCCAGTCTCAGCACGAACAGCAGCGCGGCTGCACCGAAACCGATGGCAGCGTGTGTCATCCAGCGCCACTCGCCGGCCATCACGCGCGAGAGCAGCGCCCACAGTGCAATCCACCCCGACGAGCCAAGCCCGCCCAGCACGAGTGCCATGGCAGCGGCAGGTGCGAAGTCCCGGGGAATGTCCAGCCAGACCAGGTAGAGCGCGATTGCCGCGCACGCCGCAGCGCCGGCCACCGCATGCCACGGCCGGATGTCCGTGGCCGCCCTCCGGTCGATCCGTTCCGGCGGCAGCGGTTGGGCGCCCGACCGTACGCGCAATCGCGTGCGCCCCAGTTGCACGAGCCCACGGGGCAGGGGCAGATCCTGCACACCGTGGTTCCGTCGTCCGTCGATCAGCAGGCCGTTCTGCGACTGCAGGTCAGAGATGCGCGGAACGCCGTCCGGTCCGAGCGACACCGTGGCGTGAAGGGGCGCGACGAACGGATCGTCCAGCACCACGTCCGCATCCACACTGCGCCCGATGGTGACCGGCGCCGGATGGGAGTCCGTGTCGATACGCTCACGGCTCAGCACGCGGTCGTGGTGATCCAGCACCTCCACCATCAGGGTCGCCACTGGATGGCCTCCACGAACCGGCGCATGAACGCCATGCCGCCCTCGAACTCCACACCGTACAGATCGACGTGACTCGCGAACCCGGCGTTCGGCTGATGCAGGCTCACCACACGCGCCGTGAAGTCGAAAAGTCCCTCGAGCTTGCGGTAGGAACGAACACACACCAGCAGTGCCGCATCGAACCCCTTCAGCTTGACGACCTGGTCTCGGCAGGAGAACGGCCCCAAGTGCCGCCGATGGCCGAAGTTGCCGGCGGCGTCCGCCAGCGCGCCGAGCCGCCGGGCGAATCGCCACGCGTCCAGGCCGCGAGCGGTCATGACTTCGTGGGAGAACGTGAAGTCACCGCTCGTGAGCCCCTGCTGGACATACACACCGGCCTTGGCGCCGCACTGGATGCTCTCGGATCGGATCTGCTGCTGGGGCAGCGGATCCCCGGATGCATTGCAGTCCACGAACGGCGCCAGCTTGCCGGGCAGCCGGTAGCCTTCGACCGACTGCGTGGGCACCGAACCGTCCTTGCCGTTCGGCTTGGCGGTGGGAGGCAGGACCCCGGTGGCCGCGAGCAGGTCGCGCGCATGGGCGCGCAACTGCGCCGAGACTTCCGCATGGGCACGGTCAATCTTCAGCGGGTCGCGCCGCGCGCGCTCGATCAGCGCCAGCGCGTGCTCCGCGGGCACCAGAAAGCTCACGAGCTGCTCGAACCGGTAGCCGGAAACGTTGATGCCGATGACGTCACCCCGCTGGTCGAGAGCCGGTCCGCCCGACATGCCGGGATTGATGGCACCCGAGTAATGAATGCGCGCATCGAAGGCGTCGGCCACCCGACCGTTCGAGACGCCCTCCGTGATGGTGAGCCCCACGTCGAGCGGGAAACCGATGGAGTAGGCGCGCTCGCCCTTGGGAGGAACCGTCGTGTTGAGACCGAGAGGTTCGGGGGCGAAGCCGTCGGCGCGGACCACCGCGAGGTCGTGGCGCACGTCGATGCCCAGCACCGTCACCTTCCCGGTCGCCCCATCGGGCGATCGGTACTCCAACCGGTACTTCTCCGGATAGAGCACGTGTTCCGCCACCACATGGTAGTTAGTGAGCAGGAGCCCGCCGGCGCCGACGGCGAATCCGGTGCCGTGGAAGGCCTGCGCGGTGTTCGCGCCGAAGAAGCCCTGGATCTGCACGATGGCCGGCCGCACCCGGTCCAGCGTGTCGCGCGCCCGCTCGGAGAGCGTCGCCGGTTCGACGACAGGCGGGCGGGCCGGCGGCGGGGACGGCATCTGGGCCACCGCCGGCACCGCCGCGAGCAGGGCCAGACACGCGAGCGCGGCTGCCAGAACCCGCGACACACGGGATTTGTCGGAACTCGGGGCTTGCGGATGCAACGACTTCTCCTGCCGGAACGGATGCGGCGATTAGACCATGGGCGACGCGTATCGGGCGTTAGCGTCAGCAGGGTCCGCAAAAACCTGCGCGGTCGCGACGGAGGACTTTCCTCAGTCGGTCGGCACGCCACGGACACGTGCGGCGACCCAGGGCGTGAACAGCATAGCGATGAGCCCCAGGCCCATGAGCCCGCCGCGCGTGAGGTCGTAGTCCTCCAGCAGCCGGTACCAGGAGTAGCCCAGTGCCCGGCCCAGCAGAATCTCGAAGGCCACCGTGAGCCCCACCCAGAGCGCACCCACCTGGAGAAGCCTTCGCCTCGATCCCACGCGCATCCAGCGGATGAAGAGCCACGTGACGCCGAAGATGATGAGGGCGCCCGAGAAGACGCTCACGCGCCGCGCGGGCAGGTCACCCATCACGGGGACCAGCAGAAGCTGGCGGAGCGTCCCGTGAACCGACTCCGCCAGGATGATCACGACCCAGACGGCGAGACTGCGAAGCCATGGACCCATTGCCATTCTCCCGGTCAGCGCGACACGCCCGTGCGCCAGGGGATGCTGAGAGGCGGGACGATCGGCGCTTGTACACCTCCCCGTTCGTCGTGACCGGCGAGGCGCCTCGACCACGCGCCCAGGACGGCACCAGCCAGCATGCCATGGGGCACGCACCACAGCATGAGCGGCCCGACGTCGAGATGCCAGACCGCTTCGAACGGGCGCGCAAGCACCGCCGTTGCCGCGCAACCCAGCGCGCCGAACACCGCACCGATGGCTGCCCGATGGACGGGCCCCGGATGCCTTCGGGCGGGCAGCCGCAGCCAGTACACGTAGGCGATCGCGCTCAACGTCGAAGGCACGATGCCGATCGCGTAGGCAAACGGGATGGGAAACAGAAAGATGTTGTAGGGAGCCCCGCCTATCAGCGGGCCCAGCAGCGCCAGCTTCGCGACCAGCCCCCAGTCGCGCCGACCGAAGGCGGCGCTCCCGGAGGAGGAAGAAGCCGCGCCGCGACGAAGCACGGCAGCAGTCATGGCGCTCTCCTTCATGCCGAGGGTTCGGAGGGCCCGCTCGTCATTGCCGCATCACGGACGCGGATGCCGTTCCGCCACACGCTGCTGGAGACGAACAGCACCGCGACGAACAGCCCGGCCAGCGCCAGCCCGATGGAAAGCCGCATCGCCCGCAACCAGTCGATGCCCTCGTAGCTCATGCCGAACGTGAGCACGAGGATCAGGGCGCCGGAGACCGCGAGCACGTCGGAGGAGCGAAGCCAGAATTCGGCGGCGGCATCGGATTCGCAGAATTCGAGGATGACCCGCCGGGTGGCGCCTCGCAGGTAGGCCAGCGCAGTCAGCACGACGCCCAGCGTGACGGCGAGGGAGGCAAAGAAAAGTTCGGGATTCATGATCGACTCCTCTGAAGGAACAACAGGGAACAACCAGCGACTCGGCCGGATCGGCACGACCGCGACAGCATGCTCCGATCGTCAGTAATTTCTGTCATTACAGAAATCAATAGTCAAAAAAATTTCAACTGTCGGCCTTGCCCCGCACGAAGGTCTGAATCTTCGCGCCGAGCTTCATGATCTTCATCAGCGTGTCGGGCTCCATCCGCAGCATCTCGTCCGCCCAGGACGACAGCGATTCCATGAGCGTGGCCATCGCCGCGATGCGCTGCCGACTCACCGCGGGCTCGAGGCCCGCGCCAGGGTCGTTCAGGAGGTCTCGCAGCATCCGCGCCGTGGGATCGAACTCCCTCGACTTGCGCTCCCGCACCACGGTGCGGAACAGTTCCCAGATGTCGCCGCTGGTCTCAAAGTGGTCCCGCCGGTCTCCCAGCAAATGAACACTGCGGACGAGATTCCAGTTCTGGAGTTCCTTCAGGCTGTTGCTGACATTGGAGCGGGCCACGCCCAGTGCGATCGAGATCTCGTCCGCGTGCATGGGTCGGGCGCCCAGATACAGCAAGGCGTGAATCTGCGCGACGGTACGGTTGACCCCCCAGCGCGACCCCATTTCGCCCCAGTGCAGGATGAAGCGCTGGGCGACCGGGGACAGTGCGGGCTCCCCGGTAGCGCCATCTTCAGAGGAGGCGGCAGTACGCTTGGGAACGGCTCGGCTGTGGCGGGCGGCTTTCATGGCCTGCACACTACTCCTTCCGTAATTTCTGTCAAGACAGAAATTACGGCCCACTGTCAGAACCGGAAATGCCCGACGATGCGGTAGGCGAAGAGGACATCCTCCACCTTCACGCCAGCCCCGATGTTGTGGACGACCAAGGGCCGTCCGCCAGTTTGACGTGCCGTGACGAGGCCGATGTGCGGCTGCCCGCCGGCGAGCCGCCAGGAGACGATGTCGCCCGGACGATAGGCAGCCGGGTCCTTCGAGGGCGTCAATGCCTCGCCGTGACGGCGGAAGAACACTTCCAGGTTCGGCACCCGGCGATGGTCCACATTCGCATCGGGCCGGGAGAGCCCCCAAATCTTCGGATAGACCGTCCACGCCCGACGCATGTCCTCGTGCACACGCTGCTGCAGGTCGATGCCCAGGGCCCGCCGGTAGGCACGCACGAGGACGTCCGTGCACACACCGACCTCCAGCGGCACGTCACCTCCCGGATAGACGAGGCGGCGATAGCTGCTGTCGTAGCGCACGGTCACGCCCACCTGCGATTCGGCGGCCGCCACAAGACGGGCAGCGCGATTCTCCGAGCGACTTTCCTGCGCGCGAAGCGGCGCGTTGCTCCACGCCAGCAGCGCAACGACAACGATGAGGCGACGGCGCACCAAGACCATCCGCGTCAGCCTCGGAAGAAGTAACTGGCGCGCCACAGCGTGAGGAGCCCGATCAGCGCGAACCCGGCGCCGTAGCCCAGCCCCAGGGACACGACCACCCAGATGGCGAGCGGCGAGAGGAACACCCCGAGGTAGGTCATCGCGAAGGTGGCTCCGGTCACGGCCGCAGCCTGTTCGCGCGGCACGATGCGTCCGACCTCGGAAATGTAGACACCGTTCCATCCCACGGCCGTCGCGCCGAAGGCGAACGCCAGCAGAAAGATGGCAGCGACCGGCCATGCGTGGTCCACCCAGCCCACCGTGAACGCGGCCACGGTCATGCCGACGCCGAGCAGTCCGAGCAGGCGCCGAGGCGGTACGGCGCGATCCGCCAGGACGCCCCAGAAGATGCGGCCGACGACGCCGCCCGCCATGGCGACCGCCATGGCCGCGCCCGAGAAGGCGACGCCGCGACCCGCGGACTCGACGAGGTGCACGACGAGATAGGACCCCAGGCACATCTGCATGCCCGAGTAGGCGAAGGACGCCAGCGCGAGTTCGCGCAGCGGTCGAACGGTCCACATCACCCGCAGCGGCTGCCTCAGGTTGAAGTCGAGAAGCCGTCTCGCAGGGTCGCGATCGGCGTCCGCGGCGGCACGCCAAGGCTGCACCAGAATCGCGAGCAGGGCGCAGCCCACGGTCACGACGATCGCGGCCCAGCGCCAGCCTGCGAGCACCATGACAGCCGGCAACATGCCTCCCGCGATGGCGCCGCCGATGGGCACGCCGGTCTGCTTGATGGAGAAGATCATCGCGCGCCAGCGGTCCGGCGTGCGCTCGTTCAGCACGGCCGATGACGACGGCGTCACCTGGCCATAGCCGAGGCCGATGAAGATGGCGCCCACCACGGCCGTCGCCACGTGGCCCGCCGCGATGAGCGCAATGCCACAGGCGATCATGAGCAGATTGATCTGACTCACGCGCATGGGGCCGAACCGCACGATGAAACCGCCGCTCAGGAGCGCCGACACGGCCGACGACAGGTAGATGAGCGAAGTCACGATGCCGACGCTCGCCGCGGCCACGCCCATCTCCCGAGCCGCCACCGGCGCCAGCACCGGCGGCGTGAACACGGCAAGCGACGCGAGCACCTGGATCGCCAGGGTCAGGACGACGGGGAGGACGATGCCTTTCAAGGGCTGGGCTCAAGCGGCTGTCCGACCCAGGGGCGCATGTGAACCCCGGGGCCGGATCGGGGCCGAATGCCTTACTTCGCCTTGTCCAGCGCCTGCCCGATATCCCAGAGGATGTCGTCGATGTCCTCGATGCCGACCGAAAGCCGGATCATGTCGGGCGACACGCCCGCCTTGATCTGCTCTTCTTCGGAGAGCTGGCGGTGGGTGGTCGACGCCGGGTGGATCACGAGCGTCTTGGCATCGCCCACGTTCGCGAGGTGCGAGAGGAACTGGCAGGCCTCGATGAACTTCTCGCCCGCCGCGACGCCGCCCTTGATGCCGAAGGTCATGATGGAACCGGAACCCTTGGGCAGATACTTCTTCGCGAGTTCGTGATAAGGGCTCGACTTCAACGAAGGGAAGTTGACCCAGGACACTTGCGGGTGGGCCTCGAGGAACTCCGCGACGCGCTGCGCGTTCGCCACGTGCCGGTCCATCCGCACGTGCAGCGTCTCCAGCCCCTGCAGCAGCAGGAACGCGTTGATCGGTGAGAGACAGGGACCGAGCGTGCGCAGCGTCTCCATCCGGCACTTCATCGTGAAACCGAAGTCCCCGAAGGTCTCGTAGAAGCGCACGCCGTGGTAGCCGCGCGAGGGCTCGGTCATGCCGGGAAAGTTGCCGTTGTCCCAGGGGAACTTGCCCGACTCGACGACGACGCCTCCCATGGTCGTGCCGTGGCCGCCCATGAACTTGGTGGCGGAGTGCACGACGATATCGGCCCCGAAATCGATGGGGCGGCACAAATACGGCGAGGCGAAGGTGTTGTCGATGACGAGCGGCAGGCCGGCGTCGTGCGCGATCTTCGCGACGGCTTCGATGTCGAGGACGTTGATGCCGGGGTTGCCCATCGTCTCGGCGTAGAGCGCCTTGGTCTTCGGGGTGATGGCCTTGCGGAAGTTGTCCGGGTCGTCGGGATGCACGAACTTGGTGTCGATGCCCATCCGCCGGAAATTCACGTCGAACTGCGAGTAGGTTCCGCCATAGAGCGTGGAGGCGGACACCAGTTCGTCACCGGCCTCAAGCAGCGTGAGCAGCGCCGTCATCTGGGCTGCCTGCCCGGAGGACAGCGCCAGTGCCGCGCGCCCGTTCTCCAGCGCGGCCACACGCTCCTCGAACACGGCGACGGTCGGGTTCGACAGCCGCGAGTACACATTGCCGAAGGTCTGCAGGTTGAACAGGCTGGACGCGTGCTCGGCCGAATCGAACACATACGACGTGGTCTGGTAGATCGGCACGGCGCGCGCGCCGGTGGTCGGGTCGGGGATCTGGCCGGCATGCAGGCAAAGCGTGCCGAAACCGAACGGATGGTCAGACATGCGAGAGGACCTCGGGGCTGCGGGAATGACGAGAGCCCGATTGTAGCCGGGCGGGCTCGCTTCGCCGCACCAGGCACGCGGCGCCGCGCCGTTCAGTGAACGACGACGGTACCGAAATGCTCGGGGACTTCCTCCGCCATCACGGCAGGAGAGTGGGCGCAGCCGACAAGGTAGTCGCAGCCGGAGTCCCGCAGGAAGCGGGACGCTTCGGGCGTATCCACGCCGCAGGCCACGGCATCGATGCCCAGTCCGCTCGCGAGCGTGAGCAGGGAACGCACGGCAACCGCTGCCTGCGGATCGGCCGGCAGCTTGCCGAGCCAAGCCCCTTCCATGCGGACCATCGCAATGGAATGCGACAGCAGTTCGTCCAGCGAGATCTGCCCGGCACCGAAGTCATCGAGCACAACCCGCACGCCCATGGCGTTCAGTGCGCGCAGCACGGAGGGCGCCTTCACGGGCATCGCGGACTTCGTCCGCAGGGGCTGCACACAGAGCCAGAGCGAAGACGGCGACAGGCCTGTCTGCGCGAGCGCCTCGCGCACGGTCTCCACAAGCCTTCCTCTCTCGACGGTGCCGGCACCGATCGACACCATGATCGCCGCCCGGGGCATGCCCGACGCCTGCCAGGACTGCACCTGCAGACAGGCTGTGCGGATGACCCACTCGTTGAGTCCCGGCACGACGCCGGCATCGTGGGCCGCATCGCGGAACTCGCGTTCCGGGATCAGCCCCTTCACGGGATGGTTCCAGTACACCTGGGTCTCGACGGCCACCGCGGCGCCCGTCACGGAAGAGACGATGGGCTGATAGCGCAGCAGGAACTCGTGCCCCAGCACCGCGCGGCGCAGGCTCGTTTCCATGCCGATCTTCGAGGTTGCCAGTTCGTTGAAGGTCGTGTCGTGAAAGCGCAAGGTGTTCCGTCCGCTTTCCTTTGCGTGGTACATCGCGATGTCGGCCTTCTTGAGCAGCGTGTCCGCATCGGTGCCGTCTCCAGGATAGAGCGCGATACCGATCGAGACGCCGGTGACGGCATCCTCGCCCTGACGGAGGCGGATGGGCTCACCCAGCACTTCGATGATCCGCAGGGCCACTCGGGCGGCATCCTCGCCGTGTTCGATTGGCGAGAGCAGCAGAACGAACTCGTCACCCCCGAGACGCGCGAGGGTGGACCGCGAAGATCCTTCCTGCGCGCCTCGTACCACGATGTCGGACTCGCGCACGCATTGGGTGATGCGTTCCGCGACGGCCTGGAGAAGCTGGTCGCCGGCGTCATGTCCGAGCGTGTCGTTGATGTGCTTGAAGCGGTCCAGGTCGAGAAACAGCACGGCGGCCTTGTGCCCCGACCGTTCTGCCCAGGCTATGGCCTGGGTGAAGCGCTCCTTGAGCAGGACCCGGTTGGGCAGGCCGGTGAGCGCGTCGTAGTAGGCGAGCCGATGAATCTCGTCCTGGGCCGCGACAGACGCCGTCCGGTCCTGCAGGGTGACGACGGCCGCGATCGGATCGTCGTCCCTTTCCTGGACGAAGGACATGGAGACGGAGAGTGTGCGCGCACCGAAGTTCGGCAACTGGTATCGGCGTTCCTGCGCGGCGACTGCTTCAACCGGGAAACCGTCTGCGGCACGCTCCCCGAACAGCAATGCCGCCACGGGCGCGGGCGGCGCCACATGCAGCAGTTCGACATCCCGGTAGCCCAGGATCTCGCACGCCGCACGGTTGACCAACCGCACCATGCCTTCGCGATCGATGACCAGGATGCCGTCGCTCATGGTGTCCATGAACTGCTGCGCTGCGAGCGCCGGCGTGATCTCCACCAGCCGGTAGCGCCAGGTTGTGTAGATGTTGAGCGTGAAGGCGAGCACGACGAAAAAGCCGCCGACGGGGAAGATGTCGAAGCCTAGGGTAGGCAGGAAGTCGATCGCGCCGAGCGCAGCGGTGCCGAGCGCCACCAGCAAAAGGCGGTTGCGGCGCCAGATCGCACTGCCGCGCGGATGGTCGCGAATGACGCGGGCGAACAACCAAACGCACGCGCAGATCACCCCCATCGTGAACGCGATGAACGCGTAGCCGGTCATTCCGTAGCGCGGATAGAAGCCCCAGCGATATCGGATCAGCGAGGTGACGAACGCGTCACTGCTCAGGAACAGGACGGCAAATACAGCGGTCACCGCCCAGACGATCACCGAAGCGTCGAGGACGCTATCCCGCCGCCTCGTCAGGGAATAGGTGAAGTGGAAATAGGCCGCCGGAACGAACACGGCCGCGACGATCGTAGGGGTGATCCACAGCCGGGCGGTCTCGGTCGTGCGCGCGGAGAGCATGCCCGCCACGCTGAACTGCCAGGCGAATACGGACAGCGCGAGCAGCAGGTGCAGCCAGCCCATGCGGGAGAAACGCTCCCGGACGATGACCACGATGCCGCAGAGCAGGGCGATCGCGGCGGATGCCGCGCTGGGGACCGCGAGTTCACCGAGCATCAGGGGACACCCGGCAAGCGGGGATGGGAATCAGGAACCCGCGTGACGTCGGGGAGAACGGTCGAGGGCCTGCGCGCCGGCTTCAGTAGGGAAGCCAGCGCGGGCGTTTGCTGGAAATGACCTTCGTATTGACCCCGATCCAATTGAGTCCACCGAAAAGACGTGCATGCTCGATCTTCACGCACCGATCCATCACGACTTCGAGGCCGGCGCCCAGCGCCTGCCGCCTGGCGGCCTCGTTGATCACGCCGAGCTGCATCCACAGCACCTTGGCGCCGATCCCGACGGCCTCCTCGGCGATCGCCGGGATGTCCTCGCTCCGCCGAAAGCAATCAACCATATCGACCGGAACGGGAATGTCCTTGAGGCTCGGATAACACTTCTGGCCAAGTACCTCCTGGTAGGTCGGGTTGACCGGGATGACGGTGTAGCCGTGATCGAGCATGTACTTGGCCGCGAAATAGCTCGGCCGGTACCAGTTGGCGGAGAGCCCCACGACCGCGATGGTCCGGCACTCTCTGAGAATTCGGCGAAGCGTGTTGATGTCGGTGTCGTCTGCCATGGCTTCCTCGGGAACCGGGGACGCATTCGCGCCGCCCCCGGGGCGGATCATGCCCGAGGAACCGGATGGCGGGCAATCGGCGCCCGGATTGATCTGCCTCAACCCGGCACACGCGGTGCCGTAAGACGATTGAGTTCGCAGAGGCGGATCGGAGATCGCATGGTTCTGGTTCAGTTGGTCTATGTCAGCCGCCCGTCCCGGCCCTTGGTCAGCAGCGACCTGATGGCCATTCTCGGGACGGCCCGCGAGCGCAATGCCAATGACGGTGTCACGGGCATGCTCTGTTACTCGGGGGACTTCTTTCTCCAGATCCTGGAGGGGGAGCGCGCGCGGGTGTGCGCCACGTTCCAGAGGATCTCGCGGGATGAGCGCCACCGCGACGTGTATCTGCTTTGCTACCTCTATCCGGAGCGCCGGCTGTTCTCGGAGTGGGGCATGGGCTACGTGGGCCTGGGCGACATCCCGCGCGAACTCGTTCTGCGCCACAGCGAGGACGGGGCCATGCGTCCCATCCTGACGGACCCGCACATCGCGATGGCCTTCCTGGCGGACATCGCCAACCACGTCTCCGAAACGCAGACCGCCCTCCTCTGATCAGTTGCCCTTGCCCGAAGCCGGTCGCAACTGCGCGACCCGCGCCCGCCGCTCCGCCTCTCCCAGCTTTTCCAGCGACTTGACCGCCCCGTAGAACCGGGGCAAGTCGCCGCCGGACTGCGCCAGCAGAGCCTGGAACACCGGGATGTCTTCGGTGTACGCCGCCACGGAGGCAACGTGAGCATTGCCCAGCGCCTGCGCAAACCAGCGGTCGTAACCGGCGAATCCGCCCCATTGCCGCTTCAGGGCGGCATATTCCGAACGCATCCCGTTGAACACGTCCGCCTTGCGCGCGCGCTTCTCGGTGTCGTCCAATGGCATCGCGTAGAGCGCAGTCAGCGTCTCGCGGGTCCGGAGCACCAGGGCGAGGAAATCCTGCTTGCGCCGGTCCATCGCCTCGAACTCGGCCCGCTCTTCCGCTGAACCGGTGCCGTCCAGCCAGCGACGCACGCCTTCGTGCTCGACGAAGGTCGCGAACGACTCATTGAACGTCGTGTCGCCGTCGACATAGGCGACCTGGTGCGCGAGCTCGTGGAAGATGAGACGGGCGATCTCCTGCCGCGGATAGTGGATGTACGTGTTGAGCACGGGATCGTCGAACCAGCCGAGCGTCGAGTACGCGGGAACGCCGTAGACGAAACTGTCATAGCCCTGTCGGGCAAGTTCGCGGCCTGCCGCCTGCGCGGACTTCTCGTCGAACCAGCCCTTGTAGCTCACGCAGCCCGCAAAGGGGAAACACCACTGCCTGGGCCGTGTGGAGAACTCCTCCGCGGCGACCACGTTCCAGACGACGAAGGGACGGCGCAGATCGGCGTAGCGCCGGTAGCTGTCGTTGTCGGGGAGCGCGAGAGTCTTTGCGGCGAACTCCCGGATGGCCTTTACCTCCTCCAGCTTGGCTCGCAAGGGTACCGGCGTCGCGGGATCCGACGTCCATACATCGATGGGGCGGGCTGCCCGCATCATGGCCCATTGCCCGGCCGCGGCCTGGTAGTAGTAGCCGACCGTCGAGCACCCGCCGAGCGCCGTGAGCAGGACCGCCACGAGGATGAGGCCGGCCGCGCGCTTCACGACCTCGCGCCTCCGTGCTCGAACCGCCCGGTGCGCAGAAACCGGCACGTCTGATCGGCGACGGTACGGGACAGCAGCATGCCGGTGTGGCTCACACGCAGCACGACGTGATCGGTGAACGACGGCAGCCTAGTCTCTGCGACGGTCACGGCGCCATCGTTGGGACCGAGGCCCGGCGTGATGAGGCGCCCTGCGCCGATCGCGACCTCGCCGGCAATCATCCCCACATCGCAAGGCCAGCGGACACGGCCGTGGGACGCCTCGTCCCAGGCGCCGAGGGAACGGCCGATCGCGGCCCGGCCCCAGCGGTCACGCATCAGGGATCGCGCCACTTCGCTGCCGCGCACCGGACTGCCGAGCAGGACGGCCCGGCCGAGTCGCGGGTCATTGGCCGCCGCCAGCATGCGCAGGATGACGAGACCGCCCAGGCTGTGGCCGACGAAATGCACGCGGGACCCGGCGCACGACCGCGCGAATGCCGCGAGCGATCGGGCGTTCCGATCCAGCGTTTCCCGGACGGTGGGGAAAGAGAAGACCTCGACGGCGAATCCGCCAGCAGTCAGCCAGCGACGCTGTGCGGCCATGACCCAGCCGGACATCCAGAGCCCGTGCAGCAAAACGACCGTTTCCAAGAAGAGGACCGCCGGAGAAGGACAAGTGCAGGAGACGGATTCTATCCCCCGGAACAGGCGCGGGCCGCTGCTACACTCGACCGATGACATTCGATCCGGTCGTGATGGCGCTCGCGCCGCTGGTCGTGGTGGCGGCCTACACGGTGTTCGGCATTTCAGGCTTCGGCTCGGCCCTGGTGTCCATCCCCCTGCTGGCGCACCTCATGCCGCTCAAGACGGTCGTGCCCATGGTGCTGCTGCTCGACTTTTCCGCAGCGTTCCTCACGGGCCTGCGACTGCGTGCGGACGTCGCCCGGTCGGAAATGCTTCCGGTCGTGCCGGGCATCGTGATCGGCGTCGTGGCTGGCGTGCTGCTGCTCTCGCACGCACCGGGCGAGTTGCTGCTCGTGCCACTCGGCCTGTTCGTGACGGGATACGCGTCGTACAACCTGATGCGGTCGAGCCGACCGATCCGCTTCGCCCGGGGCTGGGGTTACGGTGTCGGGCTCGCCGGCGGCCTCATCGGCGCCCTGTTCGGCGTGGCCGGCCCGCTCTACGCCACGTACTTCTCGGGACGACTGGAGGATCCGGCACGACTGCGGGCGACGCTCTCCGCCGTGTTCTCCCTCAGCACCGCGCTGCGCATCGTGATGTTCCTCGCCGCGGGGCTGCTGCTGCGCAAGGAGTTATGGCTGGGCGCCGCCGCCCTGCTGCCCTTCATGGTGGCAGGCACACGGCTCGGACAGCACCTGCACCGCAGGATCTCGGCGTCCACCCTCGTCAAGGTACTGAACGCCCTTCTGGTCCTGAGCGGCCTCTCGCTCGCCGCGCGCGGCCTGCACGCCCTGGTGTGACGCGGCCGCGCATCGCGGCGACGTCTCAGGTTCTCGCGGGGCAGCTGCTCACGCCGAGCAGCGTATAGAGCGGGCAGAAACGCACGAGCCCAGTCAGCAGCGGCACGACGCCGATCAGGCCCACGTACTTCAGCGTGCCCTCGGCCATGAAGAACATCGCCAGCAGCGCCAGCCCCAGAACGATCCGCAGGATGCGATCGACACCACCCACATTCGCTTTCATGATCCGTCTCCCTTTGCTTGGCGGGTCCGGCGGTCCGTCGAACCCATGGCGCCACTATGCTACCGGCGCCCGGGCAGGTCTGTGACCTGGATCACGTCCCCGGTACACTCCCGGCTTTTACATGCAACCAGTGCGACCGGGAGGCAGCATGAAGCACATCAAGTGGAGCGATATTCCCTACGAGAAGGTGAACGACCAGTTCCTGCGCAAGCTCGCCTGGGACGGCAAGGTGATGATCGCCCTCACCGAGGTGCAGGGCGGCTACGTCGTCCCGCCCCACTCCCACCCCAACGAACAGGTAACCTGGGTCATGAGCGGCAAGTGGCGCTTCCTGATCGACGGCAAGACGACCGACGTGGGCCCGGGCGAGATGATCTTCATTCCCGCGGACGTGGTGCATACGGTGGAAGCCGTGGAAACGCTGGTGGCCTACGACATCTTCACGCCCCCCCGCGAGGACTGGCTCACCGGCAAGGACAGCTACCTCCGCAAGGGCTGAGTGCCCGGACCGGTCAGCCTGCGGCGGCCACCCGCCGCAGTCCCGCCGCGTCGACAATCTCCACCTGCTCGCGGGCGAGCGACACGAAGCCCTGTTCCGCGAAGCTCTTCAGCAGACGGCTCACGATCTCGCGCACGCTGCCGAGTTCGTCGGCGAGGGCCTGGTGGGTGGTATGCACCACCTTGCCCTTGCCGAGCAGCAGGGTCGCCAGCCGCTGATCGAGCCGCTGGAACGCGACCGCCTCGACGAGCTGCATCAGTTCCGCGATGCGCTCGGCGAACAGCGCAAAGACGTAGTTGCGGAAGGGCTCGTGCTCGGCCAGCAGTCTCGAGAACAGCGGCTGCGGCAGAGCCACGGCGACAATGTCCGTTTCGGCCACGCCGCGCGCGTTGTAGGCGACGTGCCCCAGCAGGCAGCTCGACGTGAGGATGCAGCTCTCTCCCGGCACCACGCGGTACAGCTGAAGCTCCCGTCCGTTGGTCCCCGTCTTCGAGACGCGGATCACGCCGTCCACCAGCATCGGAAAGGCCTGACACGGACTCTCGTCGTCGAACAGGACGGTGCCGGCCTTCACCTGCACGACCTGCCCTTCCTCCAGAAGCCGGTCCAGTCGTGTGTCCGACAGCGTCTCGAGCGCCGGGTAAAGGAAACGCAAGCGATCTCTCAGCGTGATGCGGTCCATGGGAATCGCCATCAGGGGCGAAGCGGCCGGAAGAACTCGCGGATTTCGTGGGCGAGTGCCTCCGGCTGTTCCAGCGCCGCGAAGTGCCCGCCCTTCGGCATGACGGTCCAGCGGCGGATGTCGGTGTACATCCTCTCTGCGACGGAACGCGGCGGGCGCAGGATCTCGGTCGGGAACTGGGCGTAGCCCATCGGGACGTTCACGCCGCGCGGCGGGATCGGCCAGGGGCCGTGCATCCGCGCGTAGTAAGGCCAGAAAGTGGAACCGATGGCGCCCGTGACCCAGTACAGCGTGATGTCCGCCAGCATGTCGTCTCGGCTGATGGCGTTCTCGATCCGCCCCTTGCAGTCCGACCATGCCCGGAATTTCTCGACGATCCAGGCAGCCAGTCCGGCAGGCGAATCGGTGAGGCCGAACGCGAGCGTCTGCGGGCGGGTGCCCTGGATCCACTGGTAGCCGGTCTCCTCCTTGAGGAACACGGCGAGTTCCTGGAGGAACTTCGCCTCCTCGGGCGTCGGGTTCTCCATCATTTTCGGGTCGCGCGGGACGGCCAGCAGATTCACGTGGATGCCGATCAGCTTGTCGGCATGCGCATGTCCCATCCGGGACGTGACGAACGCCCCCCAGTCTCCGCCCTGTGCAGCGAAGCGCTGGTAACCCAGGACCTCCGTCATCAGATGGGCAAAGGCGTCGGCCATGCGTTCCAGACCGAAACGCTGCTGACCCGGCGCGAAAGACAGCCCGTAGCCCGGCAGGGAGGGTGCCACCACAGTGAAGGCATCGGCGGGATCGCCGCCGAAACGCGCGGGATCCGTCAGGCGGGGGATGATCTCGAGAAACTCGAAGACCGACCCGGGCCAGCCGTGAGACAGCAGCAGCGGACAAGGCGCCGGCCCTTTGCCTTCGATGTGGAGGAAATGCAGGTCGATGCCGTCGACCGGCGCCTTGAACTGCGGGAAGGCGTTGAGTCGGGCTTCCTGCTCGCGCCAGTCGAACCGCGTGCGCCAGTACTCCACCAGATCCCGCAGATAGGCGACATCGGTGCCATAGGCCCAGGGTTCATCGGGGGCCTGATCGGGGAACCGCGTCCGCGCGAGGCGAGACCGGAGATCGGCGAGAACGTCGTCGGGAACGTGCAGCTTGAAGGGCGTGGCGGCCATGGCGCGGGAGGCGGAATGAGGCAGAGCCGCCATTGTCGCGGCTCCAGCGCCGCCGGCGCAAATCTGGAGAAGGGCCGAACTGCCTGCGCCCCGGTCAGGAACCCTGCCCGGCGTCCTCGTCCATCTTGCGGCCGAGCCAGCGCGCCATCCACCAGCCGATGACGATGACGCCCAGGATGACGCCGAGGCTCAGCAGACCGTAGTCGGTCATGAACAGATTCTGGAACAGGATCATGGCAACTCCCCGGGCACACCGGTCGCCGGCCACCATGGCCGGCGGGCGCCCTTTTCGATGCAGGATACGAGCGCGCTGTCAGGATCGCTTGCGATGGATCAAACTCCAGAAATTCAACCCGCGGAGACCCGTCATGATCGTTCGATTCGATGCCAAGGTCGGCAGCTTCATCATGATGGGCGACATCGCCGTGCCACTGCTGCAGATGATGGGCCACAGCGGCACGGTGCCCAGCGCGATTCTGGCCGGCGACATTCCGCAGGCACTTGCGCAACTGAAGGCGGCGCTCGCCACGGTGCCGCCGCCCCCGCCGGAACCCGAGCCGACGCACGGGGAGGAAGAGCGCCGGAGCGAGCCGGCGGTGTCCCTGAGGCAGCGCGCCTTTCCGCTGCTCGACCTGCTGGAACGGTCTGCGAGAAAGGGCTGCGATGTGATGTGGACCGTGGAGCCGCCAGACATGCCTCGTGCCTGACGACCGCACCGATCAGCTCTTCGGCGGATCCGACCAGAAACGCCCGGCGGTCGCCCAGTCGGACTTGCGGATGTCCTCGAACACGATGTCGACGGACTCGGGAGAACAGTTGAGCGTGCGCGCGGCTTCGCGCGTCACCGCATCGACGAAAGCCTGCTTCTGATCCTGCGTGCGGCCTTCGAACAGACGGACGTGGATGAACGGCATCGGGACCTCCTCCGGTTGACGAAAAGGACGCGGGGCGCACCGCCCCGCATCACCGGAGGAAGGATACCGCGCTCCTTGCGTCAGGAAACGTCCTGACCGCCCGGCGCCGCCATGATCATGGCGGGAGCGGATTCCGCCGGATCCGCATCAACGGCGATCTCCGACGTCATCACATTCACGACCGGGGCAGCCCGGCGCTCGCGGCGCAGATCCACGAAATCCTCCAGTTCCCAAGGGCGCAACGCCAGCAACAGCGTGACCGAGCGGCGTTCGCCGAGCCGCAGACGCTTGTGCTCCTCGTGCATCTCGGCCATCTCGTTCGCGAGGCGGCGCAGCTTGGCGTTCATCATCGCGATGGACGACGGCGTAAGCATGGCGTTCACCAGCAGCATCGTCTCGGTCGGCTTGTCGAAGTGGCCGGAGAAGTATTCGTTCTGCGCCTTGGCCTTGAAGTACTGCTGGATCGGGCCGTTGGGAAGCCACGTGAAAGTGTGCGTCACGCGGAGCCGGATCTTGTTCTCGGGCAGCAGTTCGAGGAAGCGGATGCGCTGCAGTTCGAGCAGCAGGCGGACGCCCTCGGCCTTGCTGAGCTGATACAGCGCGGTGATGTCGTTCAGATCGAGATGATTCAACGCGCACACCGCGACCAGCAGAAGCTTGCGGTCACGCATGATCGCGCGTTCCTGGTCGAGCGTGAGCTGCGAGACGGCTTCACTTTCCTTCGCGGCGTCCTTCGCGAGTTCCAGCACGCTGGTGCCCGCGAGGGCACAGGCCTGCTCGAAACGTTCCATCGAAAAGCCCCCCTTCGAGAAAAGCCGCTTGATGCTGGCCTCGCTCAGCCGGAGTTTCTTGCCCACGTGGGCGTAGGTGAGGCCCCGCGCGCGCAGGGCGCGCTTCAGGCCGTCGATGAGGGCGTCGGTCTCGGTCATCTTCTGGTCGCTCTGTTTTTGTGTCGTTCTCGCGGTTGCCCGTTCTCGCCGCGCGAGGCGCGACCGGCAGGCTTGCCGCAGGAGACACCGACCCGAGTCCCGGACAGGGGCGCGGCGGACGACGACCATCGGGGACATCGCGAGACCGGTGGTTTCGCATGCGCAACGAGGACATCGATCATGCCGAGCCGCACTCTCGAGGAAACCTACCGGCAAGCGCTGGCAACCCGCACCAGGACTCGCTCGGAACTCGCAGTGGCCTGTGTTCCTTTCCTGGTGGACAGCACTTTCCGTGCGCAGAAGGCGCCGCTCCCTAGGGAGAAGGCCGTCGCGAGGGACGCGGAAGGGAAGGAGGGAACCGGATGCCGGACACGCGAGTAAAGCGGTCCGACACCCGGATCGGGCGGACCGGACGCCCTGAGCTCAGACCGCGCGAGCGGAAAACCGGGCGCGGATCTCCTCGACGCGCGTGCGGTTCACGCCGAGGTCGCTGTGACCGAGGCGCGAGGCCGAGCGGACATGGATGATCTTTTCGTCCTCGGGCAGGTAGAACTCGACGTCGTCCACAAAACCCAGGAGCGCTGTCGAGAACTCGGCGTAGAGGTAGTCCGCCGCGCGGGTCACGATCTCCACACGGGGCATGCTCTTCACCACCTCCACGAGGGCGGCCATCGCGGCGTCCCTGTCGGAGCGGTACTTGATCGGCGCAATGGCGTGATACGGGGTGGTCGCCTGGCTGCTGACCGCGTTGGGCGAGGAAGGCACGGGCTTCAGGCGCCCGCCCCTCACACCGAGATCGGTCGGGCGTTTTCCGGAGAGCAGTCCCATGGGAGGCTCAGGGGTTCATGCCCTTCGCCACACCGGGGCGCGCGGCCATGCGGGCCGCCCACCGATGCAGATTGGCGAAGCCCGGGGCGGCGTCGATGAGCGCACGGCGTGCCGCATAGTTGGGATAGAGCATCAGGTCTGCCACGGAGAGTTCGCCGGCGACGTAGTCGCGGCCCTCGAGCTGGCGATCCACATCGCCGAAGAACGTGAGCAGCCGCTGCTTGAAGTAGTCGACGTTTGCCACGCTCTTCTCCGGCGCGGCGTTCTCCAGACGGAAGATGGTGCCGCTGGTCGCGGACACGTCGCTGGCCCCCTGGAACATCCACTGCAGCGCGACGATCCGGGTCGCGAAGTCCTTCGGGATGAAGCGCCCCGCCTTCTCCGCCGCGTAGAGCACGATGGCCCCGGACTGGGTGAGCACGAAGGGCTTGCCACCAGGGCCGTCGTCATCGACGATCACCGGCATGAGTCCCGCGGGATTGAGCTTGAGAAACTCCGCCGACCGCTGATCGCCCTTGCCCAGGTCCATCCGGTGCAGGCGGTAGGGCAGCCCGCATTCTTCCAGCGCGACGGAAGCGCGCTGACCGTTGGCGGTGGGGGCGAAGTAGAGATCGATCATCGGGGAAGTCCTTGGCAGAGAGGTGTCGGGCGCGATACCGCGCGACTGGGCAAGCGCGGCGGGCATGGGGACAGTATCATGCCACGCTCATCAGTCGGCACCGCTGCGATCGCGCGTCTTCTCCGGGTTCCGGACCGTGCGCCGCCGGAGCGATGCCGCGGACCCGGATCCCTTTCGTGCCCCCGATCACCCAAGCCCTGCTCGGCCTCAACATCATCGGCTTCGCTCTGCAGCAGATGATGGGCCTGTGGTTCATGGCGACCTTCGCGCTTTGGCCACCCATCTCCGCAGCCGACCCCATGGAAACGGTGCCCTTCGAACTGTGGCAGCCGGTCACCTACGCGTTCCTGCATGGAAGCCTGATGCATCTGCTGTTCAACATGCTGGGTCTGTGGATGCTGGGACGCGAGGTCGAACTCGAGTTCGGCTCGAAGCGCTATCTCCAGTACTACTTCCTGTGCGTCGTGACGGCAGCGATCGCGCAGATGGCCGTGGTGGCGATTCTCGACCAGCCTCCCTTCCCGACCGTCGGTGCATCAGGCGGCGTGTTCGGCCTGCTGCTGGCCTACGGCGTTTTGTTTCCGCGCCGGCGGATCATGCTGCTCATCCCGCCCATCCCCATGCAGGCGAGGACCTTCGTGACGCTCTACGGGCTGGTCGAATTGTTCCTGGGGGTGACGGGCACGCAATCCGGGGTAGCGCATTTCGCCCACCTGGGCGGGCTCGTCGGCGGGTTCTTTCTCCTGCAGTTCTGGCGTCGAAGGTGGCCTTTCAGGCGGTCGTGATCGCCGGCACCAGCCGACCCGCAAGATCCGCCACGCGGGCGGCGCCCGAAGCGAACATGCAGACCCGCAAGTCTTCCAGCACGGCGCCGATGAACGATTCGAGTGCCGGTGCGCCTTCCGCCGCCGCCTGCAGCATCGGCCGGGCCATCGCGCCCACATCGGCGCCCAGAGCGAGCGCCTTCGCGAGATCCATGCCGCTGCGCAGACCGCCCGAGGCAACGAGCGGCGCGGTGGCCGCGGCGCCCCGCACCATGCGGATCGATTCGCTGGTCGGAATGCCCCACTCGCCAAACCGCTGACCGAGCGCGCGCCGCTCGGGCGTGCGCGCGCAGAAGGCCTCCACCTTGGCCCAGGACGTCCCGCCCGCCCCTGCGCAGTCCAGCCCTGCCACACCGCAGTCCACCAGCCGCCGCGCCGCCGAGGTACTGAGTCCGAACCCGATCTCGCGGGCAAATACGGGCACGCCCTCGACTGCGAGGTCGCGGCACAACTGCGCGAGACGCGCGGCGAACGTCCGGAAATCACGGTCGCCGCCCTGGATGGCTTCCTGGAGAGGATTGATGTGCACGAACAGCGCATCGGCCCCGATCATCCGCACGGCGCGCATCGCCTCGGGCACCCCCCAGCCGCGCGCCAGCTGAGCCGCGCCGATATTGGCAAAGAGAAGGATGTCGGGCGCGACGTCGCGCACGCGGAAATAGGGTTCGAGTTCGGGATGTTCGATGGCCACACGCTGGCTGCCCACGCCCATCGCGAGACCGAATCGCTGCGCTGCTGCGGCGAGCGTCCGGTTGATCTCCAGCGCCCGCGGCGTGCCGCCGGTCATCGGGCCGATCATCAGCGGCGCTCTGAGCGACTTGCCGGCGAGACTCACGCCCAGATCGATGTGGGCGAGCGAAAGGTCGGCGCAGGCCTCGTTGACAAACTCGAAGCGCTCGAAGCCCGCGCTCTTGCGGTACTCGACGTCCTCGTGAAGGCAGACCTCGATGTGCATGCCCTTGGAGGACGGATCGCGCACCGGGGCGGGCTGGGAAGCCTCTGTCGATCCAGCCTGGTTCCGCGCAAGCAGCGCGCGAACGCGCCCCGTCCCGGGACGGACCTCCTCCACCGCGCGTTTGCTGCCAGCTCCCATGTCATCCTCCACGACCTGTCCGTCCGGCCATGAAGTTGCTGCCGGCTCTCGCAACGGAAGTGCGCCGAGTATAAGCCCCGACATCCGGGGAAACATTCCTGTGTCGTGATAGCCCGCGAGGCCGATGGCCCCGCGGGGCGCGACGAACTCTCCCGGATCAGACCGCCGCGCCCGTGCCGAACACCGGGCCGTTCGGCCGGATGCGCATGCCCTGCCCCAGGCGCCGCCAGGGGAAGTCTCCCGGGTCCGCGAGCATCGGGCCGGGCGCCTTGCAGACGATGATCTGCTCTGCGATCGGCGCGAAGTCAGCGCGGAAGTGCACGGAGCTCTTGTTCACGAGGATCGCTTCACGGGTCGGTTCGATGCCGACGAAGCGGTACATCTCCTGGTCGGCGAGCTGCGGTTTTTCGCAGGCGACCACGACCCTCACGCCACCAATGCGCAGGCACGCCGAAGGGCCGAGGTTCATCCTGGCGCCGCGATAGAACGGCCCGGTGCAGGTGAACTTGCCGTCCGACAGGCGCTCGACGGTGAAACGGCCGTGGAAGGGCGCGTCGCCGGGAATGCGCGACTTGCCGCCGATCCCGATCTCCAGCGTGCCGCCCTCGCCCACCGCGTGCGCCGCGCGGGCGGTCTCGGGGTCTGCGATGAGGCCGAGGGAAGCCCGCTGCGCACCCGCCGCAACAAGCGCGCGGAGCATTCCCGTAGTGTCCGAATTCCCGCCGGCGCCCGGATTGTCCTGGGTGTCGGCAATCACCACCGGGCGGCTCGCGCGGCCGGCGATGGCCATCGCGCGACGTACGCCTTCCTCGGGGAGACAGGCGTCGATTTCGAAGGTCGACTCCCGGGCCGCGATGTCCTTCGCGAAGCGCTCGACGGCCGCTTCGGTCGCCTCTCGATCTGCGCCATAGGCGAAGACGACCGGGCCGCACTCGGGAAAGTCCGCCGCCGGAAAACCCGGGGTGAAGGAGACGGACCCGACACCCCTGCCTTCGTGGCGGGGCAGTTCGCCGTAGACGGTCGCCATGGGTTCGAGCATCGTGCACTGCGAACCGAGCGGGATGAGGAACCCCAGACGCCGCACCGCCACGTGGAGCTTCGGCCCGCCGGCCAGCCGCGCCAGCAGCAGATGGGCCGCACGCTCGCCGGTCTCGGCCATGTCGATGTGCGGATAGGTGCGGTAGGCGACGAAGGCGTCGGCGTTCGCGATCATCTTCGCGGTCACGTTCGCGTGCAGGTCCAGGCTGGCCACGACGGGCACCTCGGGGCCCACCGCCGCGCGAACACGCGCAAGCAATTCCCCCTCGCCGTCGTCGAAGTGTTCCGTGACCATCGCGCCGTGGAGGTCGAGGTACACACCGTCGAGCTTTCCGGCCCGGCGGATCGGCCCGACGATATCGGCGGCAATGCTCTCGAAGGCCTCTTCCGTCACGTGCGCGGAAGGGCTGGCCGCTGCCCAGGCCGTCGGCACGAGTACATGACCGGCCTTGCGCAGCGCCTCGACGGCACCGGCCACCGGCAGATTGATGCCGGCCGTTCCCTCGAACACCTCGTCGCCGCGCAGCAGCGGCGGCCAGCCGCCGCCGCGGACAAACTCCTCGAGCGTCGCCTTGCTGGGGGCGAACGTGTTGGTCTCGTGCTGAAATCCTCCGACTGCGATGCGCATGACGTCCCCGGGCGTTGGTGGGTGCTGGAGGCCGCATTATCGCCGTGAACGCCGTGCCCCGGACGGCACAGGACAGGGTGGCAACGACACGACCTCTCCGGGATAATGCGCCCCGCGCACGCCGGGCTGGGACAGGGAACGCCGGCAGCAGCCACTACAACGACAAGCGAAGAACCCCACGGAATGCATCCCCTTGCTCCAGCGGCGCTGGCAGCCGCCCTCTGGCTCGCTGCCCTGTCTGCGCCGCTCCACGCGCAGACCTCGTCCACGGATCCGGCCGCAACCGCCGCGAACGATCTGGTCAAGCGTCTCGATCCGACGGATTTCCGCACCCGGATCGAATCCCGCTTCGAGCACCAGTCCAACCAGGACGGCGGCCATCGGGACCTCGTCGTGCCGCGGCTGGACTACGCCGTCAGCAAGACCTTCTCGATCCGCCTGGAGACACCGTTCGTGCGCTATGGGCCCGGCGTGGGGAGTGGGGACCCGGTCTCCGGCGTGGGTGACTTGCTGACACGCGGCGCGTGGCGCGTGCATCGCTCTCCGGGCATGGCCGTTGTCGCGGGGGTGGAGACCACCTTCGATACCGCGTCGGATCCGGGTTTGGGCTTCGGCAAGCACATCGCCTCCCCGTTCGCCTTCGCGGCGTTCGACGCGCCGAGTCTCAACTCGGTCATCTTTCCCGGGGTGCAGCATTACGGGTCCTACGCCGGACAGGACGCGCGCAGCCACGTGAGCTTCACGCAATTCCGCCTGTTCGTGCTGACTCGCTGGCCCAATCGCTTCTACACGGGGATCGAAAACCAGCTCACGGTGGATCACCGGCGCAACGGGCGCGTCGGCTTCACCATCGAGACGGAAGTAGGCCGGTTCCTCGACAAGCACTGGGCCGTATGGGGCCGGCCCGGCATCGGTCTGCTGGGGGATCAGCTGCCGTACATCTACAACTGGAACTTCGAGGTCGGCTTCCGTTACCTGTTCGACTGAGCAGGGCGCCCAGTCACATGACGTAGGCGCGGTGGCCCCAGACCTGCCAGAGCGCCAGCCCCTCGGGCATCAGCGTAGAGAAACCGCGCGGGTTCGTGGGCAGCACCGAGCCGAGCTGCGCGAAGGTCGTCCCCACGTGCAGCAAGCCCGCCCGGCTGAACGCCTGCGGCAGCTGCGCAGCCACGGTCGTCGTGCCTTCGCGCCAGGAGTCGGGCAGAGACAGGGAGAGTTCGTCGAGCGTCCTCCCCGGCAGGGTCACGGGGCAGGCCGGCGCGGATTCGAGTTCTTCGCACACCAGCGCGCCGCCCGGCTCGAGGAGACTGACCAGTTCGGCCAGGGCGTCCCACGGACGATCCAGTCGACTGAACAGGCAGCGGGCGTAGACCAGTCCGAAGGACGAGCGGGGCAGCCCGGTGTTGTACGGCGAAGCCTGTTCGAACCACAGATTCTTGCGGCCTTCGTGCCGCGCGGTTTCCCGTCCGCTCGCGAGCTGCGCCGGATCCTCGCCGAGTCCGACCACCAGCCCGGATGGCCCCACCTCCTCCGCCAGTCGAAGCGTCATCAGGCCAACGCCGCAGCCGACGTCCGCGACGCGCATGCCATCCATGAGGCCGGCGTTTCGCAGCAGCGAGCAGGAGCCGGCTTCGAGAAGCCGATGCAGGCGCTGCTGATCGGTGTGCTGTCCGTGGGCCCAACGATGGCCGACACTGCGCTGGCCATCGGCGATGGTGATGCTGTTCATGGCTTGGTCTCCTGGGATTGCTTCGGGTCCGGGCGGCGTCCCCGCTCAGGTGGCGCCGGGCGGACTCAACGGTTCCCATTGTCCGGATCGCATTCCTCGCCGATATAGCAGAAAGGTCATATCCCCGAACGTTTTCCCGGAGACAGGCTCACTTCGAAGACGCTGCCACCGCCTTCGCGGGACCGATACAGCACCTCGCCGCCATGCGCGCGGGCGATGCTTCGCACCAGGGCGAGACCGAGCCCGGCACCGTGCCCGCTCTCGGCCATGCCGCGCGGCCGATAGAACGCCTCGAAGATGCGCGTCTGCTCATCGGGCGCAACGCCGGGACCGCGGTCCATGACAGCGATGGTGGCCAGACCCGACGGCGCCGTCGCGACGTCGAGTTCGATCGCCGAGCCGGCACCGTAGCGCTGCGCGTTCTCCAGCAGGTTGCGCACGAGCCGGCGCAACAGCCGCTCGTCGCCGACCATCGGGATTTCCTCGCCGCGCACGGCGGCGCCGAACTCTGCACCCACCTCCGCACACAAGGCGAGCAGTTCGACCGGATCCTCGCGCAAGGCGCCCTGCGCATCGATACGTCCGGAGAGCAGCAGTTCGTCGATCAGCGAGTCGAGTTCGGCGATATCCCGCGCAAGCCTGCCCTGCAGTTCCGGACGGGCCCCGGTATCGAGCAGCTCGAGCGCCATGCGGATGCGCGACAGCGGGCTGCGCAACTCGTGGGAGACATTCGCCAGCAGTGTGCGGTTGGACGTGAGGACCTTCTCGATCCGCGCCGCGGCATCGTTGAAGCTTTCCGCGAGCCGCGCGATCTCGTCGTTGCCTTCGACCGGCACTCTCGCAGTCAGATCGCCGCCACCGAGCGCTTCCACGCTGCCGCGCAGCCGCTCGAGCCGGCGGGTGATCCGTCGAACGACAAAAAAGGCACCGACCGCCGTGGTAACAAGCAACAGCGCCAGCGACGGGAGGAAGCGTCGGGGACCGGGACGACGGTCCACGCGCACGAGCACCCGGCGTCCGTCGTCCAGTCGCAGCACGAACACAGGTCCAATGCCGCGAACGTGATGGACCCCTCGCTTCGGATGGCCACCCTCCGGCGCGGGCAGCAACTCGCCCTTGTGCGCCAGGACGGCGTCGTTGCGGTCAAGCACGGTGATGCGTCCGGGAAACTCCGCCGCGATGCGAGTCAGTCTGGCCTGCACGGCTTCGGGTGATTCCGCCACGGGCCCGAGGGCCTCCGCCACGAGCGATGACACGCTGTCGGCGAAGGGGGGGCCTTCGTGATCGTCCGGCAGCGTCCACCAGAGCGCGGCCAGCAGCACCGCGAACGCCACGAGGATGCCGAGGAAGGCGAGCCATATCTGGAGATAGAGATGGCGCACGCGCACGGACTCAGTCCTGCGCCTTGGCGAAGACGTAGCCGGCACCGCGGACGGTGACGATCCGGAGCGGGTGCCTAGGATCGTCCTCGATGGCGGCGCGGATGCGGGAGACATGCACGTCCAGGCTGCGGTCGAATGCCTCGACCTCGTTTCCCTTCAGCCGGTCCATCAGGAAGTCCCGCGACAGCACGCGTCCCGCATGGGTGGCGAGCAGCCAGAGGATGTCGAACTGATAGCTGGTGAGCGCGCACGGCTCGCCGGCGAGCGTGACCGTCCGGGCATCGTGATCGATCTCCAGACGGCCGTACCGGAGTCTCACGCGTTCCGAGCCGCGCGAACCACGACGCAGGATCGCCTTGATGCGCGCGAGCAGTTCGCGCGGTTCGAAGGGTTTGGGGAGGTAGTCGTCGGCGCCGAGTTCGAGACCGACGATGCGGTCTGCGGGCTCGCCGCGCGCCGTGAGCATGAGGACGGGCACCTCGGATTCCGCGCGGATGCGCCGGCAGACGTCGAACCCGTCGCCGTCGGGCAGCATCACGTCGAGCAGGACGGCATCGAAGGGCCCGCGCAGCGCCTGCGCGAGCCCCTCTCCGGCCGTGTGGGCGAGTTCGAGTTCGAACCCGTAACGACCGAGGTACTCCGCGACCATCGTGGCGAGGTCACGGTCGTCCTCGATCATCAGCAGGCGCGAACCCATGGGGGACTAGCTTCGCCTCGGCTGATCGGGCATGCCGGGCGCGAAGCCCATGGGCCCGCCGAAGCGCCGCATCATGTCGAGGAAGCTCCGGCGCTGATCGGGCGTGAGCACTTCGGCGACGTCCGCCGCCGTCTTGCTCATCAGCAGCGATGCGCGCTCCGCCAGGGCTACCTCGGCCTTGCGGGCGGCCTCCAGCTTGCTCCGGTCGACAACGTCGCCGGTCAGGCTGGCGACGATCGCATCCCGGTTCAGCGTGTGCTGTTCCCGCAGCGCGAGCATCTCGTTCAACGAGGTCTCCATGATGGCTTTCACCTGGGCCTTCTGGGCATCGGTGGCCTTGAGCTTCGACAGCATGCGATCGATACCGAACTCCATGCGCTCGCGCATCGCTTCGGGGTCCATGGCACCGTGGTGCCCGCGCGCCGAGCAGTGCGCGCGCACCCAGCCGTGCCCGTCGGGCGAATTCGCGAAGACGTTGGCGCCCATCGCGAGCGCGCCGCCGAGAATGCTACCGGTCAGCAGACCGGCGAGAAAGCGGCGCTTGGGTTTGGCGGCCGGGGCCGCGGACAAATCGGATCGGGACGTTTCCTTGCTCATGACGTTCTCCTTCGAGAGGCAGTGAGGCAATGCACAGGGCATTGCATGGAGGTCATGATGGGCCGCCGGTCTTTCCGGTTCGTGTGGCGAACGTAAAGAAGTGTGAAGCGGGCAAACGGAAAAGCCGGTCACAGACGCAGCTTTCGGAAGTACCCCGTGAGTTCCAGGTATCCACGACCCACGGTGCGTCCTTCGGCAGTGGCCGTCACCGCGCCCTCCCAGTAGATGGTGCCGACGCTCGCGCGCGAATCGAGTTCCTGGTCGTCGAGGAGTGGCGAGAGCATCACCGTGAGTCCGGGCACGTCCACGCGCATCACCACGGGATAGCGTGCGCCGGTGCGGGGGCTGGTCCACAGGCGCCCGGGCACGAACTGCACTTCCTTCTCGGTAAAGCGGCGCACGGTCCCGTCGGGACGCGCCAGACTGCCCCCTGCCCACAGCGGCCGGCCCTCGGCATCCCGGATGCGGAACGCCATGAGCGCCGAGCCGTCCTCGAGATTCAGGCCGATCCAGTCCCATCCGACTGCGGCCGGATCGAGGATCTCGCTGGACCACTCGTGATCCAGCCAGGCACTGCCGGTCACGGCCTCGGGGTCGGCGCCCGTGCGGATGGAACCGGACACGGTGAGATGCGGACGGCTGTAGTAGTAGCTTGCCTGCGCGGGTCGCGGTCCCTTGCGGCTGTATCCCGCGTCGCCTTGCAGCACCACGGGCGCACTCGCCGCGAACGCGAGAGTCATCTCGAAGTCTGCGGCCTGAATCCTCGCGCGATAGGTCGACCCCTCGAGGGTCAGCGACCACCGGTCGATTCTCACATCGGTGGTAGTCGTCGCCGCTTCCGCGAGACCGAATCCGGCGCGCGCCGCCACCTGGTCATGCCGCAATCGGCCATGTCGAGGATCAGCAAGCGCGGCGTGCGCGAAAAGCAGCTGCGCCGGATCGAATCGGCTGCGGCCCGCCACGGCAATGTCCGGTCGACTGCGAAAGAACGTGATCTGGATGCCGAGATCGCGCCCGTCCTTTGTGCGCACCCAGCCCGTGACGTACCACCATTCGGTCCGGAACGCGGGATGGGCGCCGTGATCTTCGGGGAAGCGCAGGGGCCGTCCGGGAATGACGTCCGGGTAGTCCGCGGCCCGCGTCGACACCGGCACCATGGCAGCCAGCGCAACCGCCATGAATCGGCGCCTTGCCCGCGCGATTCGTGCAACCGGTGGGCCGAAAGGCTTGGTGCGCATGCGCTACCAGTCCTCGCGAACAGACTGCACCACGTCGCCGCCCATGGCCTTGCGGCCGCTGGCCACGGCCGTGATCGTCGCGGCAATCAGCATGACCGCGAAGAACGCCGCGAGCCCCAGCCACGGCACATGAAGATCCATCCCCCAGTGGAACGACTGGCGGTTGACCACGTGGATGAGGATGAGGCTCATCGCGAAGCCCAGCACGGCCCCGACCGCGAGCCCGACGGCCGCGACCCCGGCGCCTTCCGCGCCGAGCACGACGCCGATCTCGCGTCGCGTCACGCCCAGATGCCGCAGCATGCCGAACTCCCGTCGACGCGCGAGCACTTCGGCGCCGATGGCGCTGGACAGCCCCATCAGCCCGATCAGGATGGCCACGCCTTCGAGCGCATAGGTGACGACGAAGGTCCGGTCGAAGATCGTGAGCGAGAGTTCGCGCACATCGCCGGCAGTCATCATTGTGAGACCGCCAGTCGCCAGGGCGTCGAGCGCGGTGCGCACATCGGCGAGACGCGAAGGTTCGGTGAGCCACAAGCCGGCGTCGTTCGCGAGCCGGTCACCGGTCGCCGCGATGTAGTGACGGCGGTCGATCAGCACGGCGCCCGACTGCCGGGCGTAGTCGCGCCACAGCCCGCGGATCAGAAATTCGCGGGACTCGCCCCGCAGGGGCAGGGCGAGAGTGTCGCCGGGCCGCCATCCGTGGATCGCGGCAGCGGACTCCGACACCCACACCGAGGGCAGAGCCGACGCACGACGGTCGACGTCCCCGACGATCGGCAATCGGGCCTCCGCATCACGATCCACTTCGTCGCGCGCAAGGAGCGTGATCTGCGCGGCGCTGCGGTCGACGAACACCTTCTGCCATCGGAGGAACTCCACACGCTCGACGCCATCCAGTGCAGCGATGGCACTCTGCTTGTCCCCTGACAGGTAGGCCGTGTCGCCACCGTCTCCGGCGCGCACGTAGAGGTCCGCCGGAAGAATGCCCTGGAGCCACTGATCGAGCGACGTGCGGAAGGAAGTGACCATGATCGCCATCGCCACCATGAGACTGACCGCGGCGACGATGGCCGACAGACTCACCGCGGCCTGAACGGGGTAGGCGCGAAGGCGAGACAGACCCAGCGCCGCGGTGACGCTGCGCGGTACCGGAATGCGTGCGAGCAGCCGCGGTACGAGATGCGGCAGCAGCAGGATGGTCCCGAGCAGCAGCATCGCGATGGACACGTAGCCGAAGAGAGGCAGTCCATCCACGGGTGGCAGTGTCGACGCGCCGGCACCCGCAATCAGCACCGACACGCTCGGCCAGGGGGAACGCAACGGTCGGAACGCGCGCGCGTCGTCGCCGCTCTTCAGCGCGAGCGCTGGCGCTTCGGATGCCGCCTCCCACGCGGGCCCGAGGCTGCCCAGCACCGCGGCGGCCATCCCCATCCCGGCGAACAGCACGACGGCCATCGCGTCCACCCGAACTTCGGGGCGTACCCCGGCGAAGAACCCCGCTCCCAGGTCAGCACCGACGAGCGATACGACGACTCGCGCCAGCAGCACCCCGGCAACGACGCCCAGGACTGCTCCCGCCACGCCGAGGAGCATCCCTTCGCCGACCACCTGGAGTCCGATCTGGCGTCGCGTGAATCCGATCACCCGCTGCAGCGCCAGCTGCGACCGGCGCCGGGCGATGGACAGCGCCTGGGTCGAGGACACCAGGAGCGCCCCCGTGAACAGCGCCACGAGCGCGAGCACGTTGAGGTTCACGCGGTACGCTCGCGTCATGCGGGACAGGCTCTCGTTCCTGTCGGCCTCCGTCTGGACGGTGACACCGGCGGGGAGAGACAGCGCCGCGACAAAACGGGCCCTCGACACGCCGGGCGCAAGCTTCACGTCGATGCGTGTGATGACACCCGACCGATCGAACAGCGACTGGACCGCCGCGATGTCCATCAGGGCCGCGTACTCGGCGGGCGAATCGGCGGCGAGAACACCGGCGACTCGGAGTTCGACATCCTCCAGCCCGTTGCGCAGCCGAACGCGCCCGCCCGCCTCGAGTCCGAGGCGCGAAAGGGTCGAGCGCCCGACGAACACGGTGTCCGGACGCAGGAGGTCCAGCGGGTCGGTCCCTTCCGCGATCAGCGCCGGCTGGAGGCGCGCGGCACGGAACACGTCGATGCCGGCGATCCGCAGGGTCTCCTCACCGCCGACGATCGGCGCCTCCACTTCCACGACCGGGCTGGCGACGTCGACTTCCGGCATCTTTGCGATCTGCGCGAACAGCGACTCGTCGAAGCCCGCCTGCGGTCCGCGGACGACGAGGTCCGCTGCACCCGAGAGGCGCCGGGCCGCCTGGCCGAACTCGTCGGCGGCGGCCGAGTTGACGAGCTGCACGGCCAGTCCCAGCGCGACCCCGAGGGCAATGGCGATCACTGCGATTGCGGTTCGGCCGGGGAACTGCCGGAGAGGCGCCGCGACCAGCACCAGAAACGGGATCAGGCGCATGGCTGGCGCGTCACCCGGCGACGATGCCGCCGGGCGTGAGCCGGAGGATGCGGTCGGCGCCGTTCGCCGCCTGCATCGAGTGGGTGACGAGAAGACAGCCGGCGCCGCTCTCCGCGACGGAACGATGCAGGAGCGCGAGAACGTCGGCGGCCGTCTCGGGGTCGAGGTTGCCGGTGGGTTCGTCGGCGAGCAGCAGCTTCGGCCGATGGACGAGCGCCCGTGCGATGGCGACACGCTGGAGTTCGCCGCCCGACAGTTCCCGCGGGAGACTGGCGAGGCGATCCCCCAGTCCGACGGCTTCGAGGATGCCCCGGACCCTGGCGCTGATCGCACCGGCGTCCTCGCCGAGCAACTGCAGCGGCAGCCCCACGTTGGCGGCCAGGTCCAGATACGGGAGCACATGGAAGGCCTGGAACACGAAACCGATCTTCTCCCGCCGGAGCAGAGTGAGGCGGTCGTCGTCGAGGCTCGCGAGGTCCACGCCGTCGAACACGATGCTGCCGGCATCCGGATGGTCCAGACCCGCGATCAGATTGAGCAGCGTCGACTTGCCGACGCCGGACTCGCCGATGACGGCAACGAACTCGCCGGGGGCGAGGTCCAGCGAGACCTCGTCGAGGACGACTCGCGGACGTGTGCCGGCGAAGTGCTTTCGCACTCGGGAGAGGGTGAGCATGGCGGGATCGGGCGACAAGGGCGGATCGAGTGTCGCATAACTGACCCGCGCGTCGGTTATTCGTTCGGCACCGGATTTGCCGTCGTCATGAAGGGGGGCAGAGAGCCTCCGCGCAACATCCCGCGCTCCCCGAAGAACAGCGGTCGGTGGTGGGGCGATCCCCCTTTCTGCGTGATCGGCAAACAAAACGCTTGCGTTCGAAGGGGTGCGCGGTTATTGTGAGCGCTCGCAGGATCTCACAGTACGACTCTCGATTGTCTCGCTGTACCCCCCACTTCTCGGTAGTCAGTTCGACCAGCTGCGCTGGGTTGATCCGCGCTCTCCGGGCGTTCGCCCGAATTTTCTAATCGTTTCAGGATGACTCTTAATATGGCAACTGGTACCGTCAAGTGGTTCAACGACTCCAAGGGTTTTGGCTTCATCGCTCCGGATGGTGGTGGTGAGGACGTGTTTGCGCACTTCTCCGCCATTCAGGCGCAGGGCTTCAAGACCCTGAAGGAAAACCAGAAGGTTTCCTTCGACGTCACGACCGGCCCGAAGGGCAAGCAAGCGGCGAACATCCGCCCGATCGAGTAATCGATCGCTTTTGCGCAAAAAAGCCCGGCTCTGCCGGGCTTTTTTGTTTCTGGACTGCCCCGAACCGGGGCAGTCCCAAGACAGTCCGGACTCAGGTCATGTCGAACACGAGCACTTCCGCGTTCGATGCCCCGTCGAGGACCAGTTCCTCGACGCCTTGCAGCTTGGCGCCATCCCCCTCTCCCAGGACCTGACCGTTGACGGTCAGCGCCCCCTTGACCAGGTGGACGTACACGCGATGCCCGGCCGCGATGGAAAGCCGGGCCTGATCCGCGCCGTTCAGCAGCCCCGCATAGATCCAGGCGTCCTGATTGATCGTCACGGCGCCATCCCGCCCGTCCGGTGCGGCGACGAGGCGCAGCCTCCCCCGCTTCTCCTGCTCGGGAAAGTTCTTCTGCTCGTACCCGGGTCGTACCCCGCGGAATTTGGGCTCGATCCAGATCTGCAGGAAGTGGACGAGCTGCTCCTTGGAATGGTTGTACTCGCTGTGGGTGACGCCGGTCCCCGCGCTCATGCGCTGGACGTCGCCCGGGCGGATGATGGACCCGGTTCCCATGCTGTCGCGGTGCTCCAGCGCCCCTTCCAGGACATAGCTGATGATCTCCATGTCCCGATGGGGGTGGGTGCCGAACCCCATCCCCGGGGCGACCCTATCCTCGTTGATGACCCGAAGCGTCCCCCAGCCCATCTCTCTCGGGTCGTAGTAGTCCGCGAAGGAGAAGGTGTGGTGGCTGTCCAGCCACCCGTGGTTGGCATGACCGCGGTCCGTCGCTTTTCTCAGGGTGAGCATGTTGGTTTCCTTGTCGTTGCAGTTCATCGAAACTGTTTACAGACGATAAGGGCGCCGACTGCCGAAAAAAAGCGAGTCTTTTCGAGCAAGTTGTTCGAAGGCATCGAACAGACGGGGCGCACCGGTGCGTGGGTCACGCGACCCGCTTGCCAAGAATGACCAGATCCCGCTCGACACCGTCCAGAATGGCCACTCGCGGCAGGTGCCCCCAGCGGCCGAAACCGTGCCCTTCGAACAGATCGAGACTGGGCTGGTTGTGACCGAACACGAAGCCCAGCACGGTGTGAAGTTTCAGGATCGCGCACTCGCGCAACGCCTCGGTCAGGAGAAATCGCCCGATCCCCTGGCGCTGGAAGGGATAGTCCACGTAGATGCTGAGTTCCGCCGTGCCGTCGTAGGCGGGACGCCCGTAGAACGAGGAGAAACTGAGCCAGGCCGCGATCCGCCCGGCGCGCTCGACGACCCAGAGCGGCCGGTACCCGGGCACATGAAGCGCGAACCACGCTTCCCGGCTTTCGACGCTGACCGGCTCCAGGTCCGCCGTGACCACCCTGGAGGGAATCGTCCGGTTGTAGATCTCGACGACATGGGGCAGATCGGCGCGGGTGGCGACCCGCCATTCGAGGGCTCGGTCCGTCATGGCAAATGGCTCAGGGTGCGGGGACCGAGAGCATAGACAAAAAAGCCCGGCCGAAACGGCCGGGCTTTTTTCGGAGGCCTTGCTCGACTCAGGGCAACTGCTCGCCGAGAGCGGGTGCGTGCACCGGGGCTGCTTCCTTCGGTTCGTCCATGGCGCCGACCTTGCGGACGAACAGCGAGTAGAAGGTTGGCACCACGAAGAGCGTCAGCATTGTTCCGACGATCATGCCGCCTACCACCACCCAGCCGATGGCCTGCCTCGCCTCAGCACCCGCACCGTCGGAGAACGCGAGTGGAATCGCCCCGAGGACAGTGGCCAGCGTCGTCATGAGAATGGGCCGCAGACGCAGGGTGGAGGCTTCCACGACGGCCTCGATCTTCTCGTGGCCGGCCCGTCTGAGCTGGTTGGCGAACTCCACGATCAGGATACCGTTCTTGGTGATGAGGCCCACGAGCATCACCAGACCGATCCGGCTGTAGACGTTGAGGGTTCCGCCGGAGCCCCCCTTCGACAGCCAGTACATGGCCGCCGCTGCACCGAGCATCGCAAGTGGCACAGTCAACATGATCACGAACGGGCCGATGAAGCTCTCGAACTGCGCTGCCAGGACCAGGTAGATGAACAGGATCGCGAGCACAAAGGTCAGGTAGAACTCGTCGCCGGTCTCGCGAAACTCGCGCGACTCGCCGTCGAGGTCGCTGGCCGTGCCGGGCGGCAGGGTCTCGGCTACGGTCTGATCGATGAACGTCAGCGCCTCGCCGAGGCTGTAGCCCTCGGCGATGTTGGCGTTGATGATGGCCGCCCGCTGCTTGTTGAAGTGGTTGAGTTCCTTCGGCGCGACCGTCTCACGGATCTGCACGAGGTTGGACAGCTGATGCAGACTGCCGTCCCGCCCCCGCACATAGATGGACGTGAGATCGGAGGGCTGCCGGCGGTTGGCGTCCTCCACCTGCACGACGACGTCGTACTGCTTGCCTTCGCGCTTGTAGCGCGTGACGTCCCGGCCGCCCATCAGCGTTTCGAGCGTGTGTCCGATGGTTTCCATCGACACGCCGAGCGCCGCAGCCTTGTCCCGATCGATGTCAACACGCAGCTGCGGCTTGTTCAGCTTCAAGTCCGTGTCCAGACCCGTGAGGCCCTTGTACTGGCTCAGCTTCGCCATCATCGGCGCGACCTTGCCCTGCAACTCCTCGTAGCTCGTCCCGTAGAGGACGTAGTTCACCTTCTTGTCGAGGAAGCTGCCGCCAAGCGAAGGCGGGTCCTTCGTGAAGGAGATCACGCCGGGCAATCCGCCGAAGAGCTTGGGCGTGAGTTCCTTGGTGATCTGCATCTGCGGGCGCGTGCGCTGCTCCCAGTCCGACAGCACCGCGAATGCGATGCCGATATTGACGGGGTTCGGTCGTTCCAGACCCGGCGCCACCACCGCGAACAGCGTCTCGATCTCGGGCACGGACTTCGCGATCTCCTCGACGGCGTGCATGTACTTGTCCGTGTACTGCATCGTCGAGCCTTCGGGCGCGATCACGAAGGCCATGAACGTACCGCGATCCTCCACCGGCGAAAGCTCGGACTTGAGCTGGGAGAACAGCCAGTAAGCCGCGCCGATCGCGACGAAGAACACGAGAATGACCGCCCAGCGCATGCGCAGCACGCCGCGCAGCATCGCCTGATAGCCGTTGTTCATGCCGTTGAAGAAGCGCTCCGTCATCGCATAGAAGGCGCCGTGCTTCTCGTGGGCCTTGAACAATCGGGAACACATCATCGGCGTCAGCGTGAGCGCCACGAAGCCGGACACGAACACGGCGGCCACTACCGTCATCGCGAACTCGATGAACAACTGCCCGGAACGGCCCGTCAGGAACAGCAGCGGCAGGAACACCGCTGCAAGGGTGATGGTCATCGCGATGACTGCGAAGCCGATCTCCTTCGCGCCCAGGAACGCTGCGTCCATGGGCTTCATGCCTTCTTCGATATGCCGGTGGATGTTCTCCAGCATCACGATCGCATCGTCCACCACGAGACCCACTGCCAGCACGATGCCGAGCAGAGTGAGCACGTTGATGGAGAACCCCATCAGGTACACGAAGAAGAACGCGCCGATGAGCGATACGGGAATGGTCACCGCCGGGATCAGCGTGGCGCGGAAGCTGCGCAGGAAGACGAAGATGACCAGCACCACGAGTATCAGCGCCTCGATCATCACCTTGTAGACGGACTTGATCGCCGCGTCGATGAAGGAGGAGGTGTCGACCGCCACCTTCAGGCTCATGCCCTCCGGCAGGCCGGACTGCATGCGCGGCATGAGGTTCCGCACCGCCTTGGCGATCTCAAGCGTATTGCCCGTCGACTGCTTGACGACACCGAGGGCGACGGCGTCCTGCCCGCTCACGCGGACGATCTTGCGGTTCTCGTAGGGGCCGGGTGCGGCGTAGCCGACGTCGCGCAGCTTGATCTGGTAGCCGCCGACCTCGCGAATCACCATGTCGTTGAACTGCTCGGGATTGAGCAGGGAGGTCTCCGCCATGACCGTGAACTCGCGGTCGGTGCTCTCGATGCGCCCGCCAGGGGAGTCGAGGTTCTGGCGCACGAGGGCTTCTTCCACGTCCTGTGCGGCGAGACCCTGGGACGCCAAACGCTCCCGGTCAAGCCAGATCCGCATGGCGTACTTGCGCTCGCCGCCGATGATGACCGTGGCGACGCCGGGCAGCGCCTTCATGGGGTCGAGCAGATAGCGGTCGGCGTAGTCCGTCAGCTCCATCGGCGAATGCCGGTCGCTGTAGAGCGCGATCCACATGATCGGCCACGCATCCGCCTCGATCTTGCTCACCACCGGATCGTTCGCGGCTCGCGGCAGTTGCGCCTTCACTCGCGCCACGCGGTCACGCACGTCGTTGGCGGCGGCGTCCACATCGCGGCTGGTGACGAAGGTGATCGTGATCTCGCTCACCTCCTCCTTGCTCTTGGACTTGATCGTCTTGATGCCCTCGATGCCGGACAGTGCGTCCTCCATCGGAGTCGTGATGACGCTCTCGATCACCTGCGCCGTCGCCCCCTTGTACACCGTTCGTACGGACACCGTGGGCGGATCGATCTTCGGATACTCGCGGACCGCGAGGCGCTGGAAGGAGATGACACCGAGCAGGATGATGAGCAGGCTCATCACCGTGGCGAGCACGGGACGCTTGATGGAAAGATCCGACAGGACCATGGTGCTGCCCTCCTGACTCAGCTCTGCTTGGCCGCGGGCGGTTGCCCGCCGGGTGGCGCGGGCGCCGGCAGGACCATCACCGGAGCGCCATCCTTCAACTTGATCTGGCCTTCGGTCACGACGAGATCGCCCGCCGAGAGACCGCTGGTGACTTCGACTTCGCCGGGCCGGCGCGTCCCGACGGCAATCTTGGTGAGGATCGCCTTGCCATCCACCACCTTGTAGACGAAGCTGTCCTTGCCTTGCGGCCAGATCGCCGGCTCTGGCACGACGATGGCGTTCACGCGCTTGTCGAACGTGAGCAGCACGCGAACGAACATACCGGGCTTCAGTCTGGACGCGGTATTGTTGATCCGTCCGCGGATCAGCACTGTGCGGCTGCGCTCGTCCACCATCGGTTCGATGGCGTAGATGCGTCCCGCGAACTCGTCACCGGGAAAGGCGTCGAGGCGGATGTGCAGGTCCTGGCCGGCGCGCACCTTGGAGGTGAAGGCCTCGGGGATGCGGAAGTCGACCTTGATGTTCGAGATGCTCTCGAGCCGGGCGATGTCCTCGCCCTTCTTGACGTACGCGCCGGGACTGATCAGCCGCAGACCGATGGTGCCGGCGAACGGGGCCACGATCGTGGTCTTGGTGAGGCGGGCCTCGGCTTCGCGCCGCTGCGCGACGGCGCTGTCGAGATTGTTTCGTGCGAGGTCGACGGCTTCCTGGGCGATGAACTGCTGCCCCAGGAGATCCTTCGCCCGGTCCAGCCGCTGTTGCTCGGTGCGGACCAGCACTTCCATCCGCGACATCTGAGCCTTGAGTTCGGCCGGATCCAGCGACACCAGCTTCTGGCCCTTGGAGACCGTCTGTCCTTCCAGGAAGTGGATGGCGTCGACGCGACCGTCGATCTCGGGACGGATCATCACGGATTCGTCGGCGAGCAGCGTGCCAACGGCCGAGACATCCGAACTGACGTCGAGCACCCGGACTGGCATCGCCTTGACCGGCAGGCCCTTCGGCTTGCCGTCCCCACCGCCCGGCTTGCCGCCCCCCGGACCGGCGGCTGCCTTGGCTGCGTCGGCCTGCTTGGCGTCCTTACCCTTGTCTCCGCAACCGGAGAGCCCGATGCTCGCGAGAGCGACGAAAACGACAACCCACTTTGGAAAGTTCAACTCGATCCTCGGCACGACGGCAAGATGTGTTGCTGGCGACCGGGCTTCGCTCCGTACTCCCCCTGGCCCGGATTCGATCGCTGCCGTTCCCGGGATTGAGCCTGCAATGCCCATCCGACGGCTTCCTCGCTCACCGTCGAACGCGCATCCACCCCGACACAGCAACTAGATGACTGATGAGTCATTTATCGGGTCATATCATACTGACCTTTCCCGGCTGCGACCACGTTCGCGACCGCACGCAGCCGTCCGAATCCATCGATCGGTAGTGCTTACTGCGGCGGGAACTGCCCCCGTTTGGAGGTGGGGCAGGCTCGGAACGACGAACTGGCCGCCATCGCAGCACGCTCCCGGTCCATCTCCCGGCGGACCGCATCCATGTCCAAAGCGAGGGCCCGACGCAGCAAGGCCTCCAGCTGCGATCCGGTGAAACTGGCAGGCCCCGCGTACAGACCGACGCCCGCCCGGAAGAGCAGCAATGCCGGCGCCTTGTCGATCCCGAACAGCGCGGCGACATCAGCCGACGCCGCGAGATCGATCCGCGCGCACATCGCGTCCGGGAAGCGTTCCGAGACTTCGGCCAGGGCCTCTGAGAATGCGATGGATACCGGTTCTGACGCGGACGCCACGTCGATCAGCACGGTTCCGCTCGATGCGACGAGCGCGTCGATTTCCGCCCTCTGCGAGATCGTGCGCGGCGTCCCCATGGCCGTCAGTGCCGCTCAGCCCTGCTGGGGCTGGCCGGCTTCGCGCTCGGCGATCTCGGCGTGCACCTTGGCCATGTCGATCTCCTTGATCTGGTTCACCAGCTGATCAAATTGACCGGCCGTGAGCGCGCCGGGGTTCGAGAACAGGATCACCTTCTCGCGGAAGGCCATGAGCGTGGGGATGGCCCGGATCTGGAACTCCTGGGCGATCTCCGGCTGCTCTTCCGTGTTGACCTTGGCGAAGACCACCTCGCCATGGGATTCCGACGCCTTCTCGAACACCGGGGCAAAGCCGCGACACGGGCCGCACCACGGAGCCCAGAAGTCGATGATCACGATGTCGTTGCCCGTCACCACCGACTCGAAGTTCTCCTGGGTGAGTTCTACTGTTGCCATCCTGTGCTCCCGAAGCCGGGCGAAATCCGCCCTGAGGACGGCCATTATCGACCCGCCCGCAAGGCAGACTCAAGAAGACGCGAGTGCCGGGGGCGCTTCGAAGCGGCCGAAGCGCAGCAGCACCGCCGGCAGGATGAGCAGGTTGAGCAGCGTAGAAGTGATGAGGCCGCCGACGATGATCATGGCCATGGGCCCCTCGATCTCGCGGCCGGGCTGGCCGCTTCCGAGCGCGAGGGGCAGCAGCCCCAGCGACGTCACGAGCGCGGTCATCAGGATGGACGGCAATCGTTCGGAGGCGCCGCGCAGCATCGTGTCCACATTCCAGGGCAATCCTTCGACGGTCACCAGATGCTGGTAGTGGGAGACCAGCATGATCGAGTTGCGCAGCGTGATCCCGAAGAGCGTCACGAAACCGACCAGGGAGCCCAGCGTCATCCAGCCGCCGTTGAACAGGACCGCCGCGACACCCCCGACGAGCGCGAACGGCAGGTTGAGAAAGGTGATGCCGAGATTGCGCAGGCTGTCGAAGGCCAGATAGAGCAGGACGAAGATGCCGACACTCGCGAGGACCGAGTGGAAGAGGAGCGTCTCGCGCGCCTCGATCGCGGCCTCCCCCTCTCCTTCGAACACCAGGTAGTTGCCGGGCGAGAGTTTCACCCGCTCCGCGATCGCCTTTTTCATCTCGGCCGTGAAGTCCGCCAGATCGCGACCTTCCAGGTTGGCCGTGACGCTCTGGATGCGTTTGCCGCCGCTGTGCAGGATCTTGTAGCGTCCGGCCGTGACAACGACGTCCGCCACTTCTTCGAGCCTGAGGATTCTTCCGTCCGCCGAGCGCAGCGGCAGCGCAGCGACCTGGGTGGGCGCCCGCCGGTCTGCCGGCGAAAGAATCACCACGACATCGATCGCCTGGTTGCCCGAGTACACCTGCCCCACGGGCGTGCCCTCGTAGGCGGTCTGGATCGCGTCGAGCACGTCACGGCTGGAAAACCCGTGCAGGACCAGCTTCTCCTGCTTGAGCCGGATGTTGAGTTCGGCGGTCCCCGCAGGCGCCTGCAGCTGCACATCACGCGCCCCTTCGAGGGACCCGAGCACCTCGGCGATCTCGCGCGCATCGCGATCCAGGGATTCGAGATCCGCGCCGAAGACGTTCACGGCGAGCGCTGCCGGAAACCCGGCGACCGTCTCCTCGATACGCTCGGTGAGGAAGGTATTGACGGAGAACGTGACGCCCGGGTACGCCCCCGAATCACCGGCAAGCAGCGCGCGGATCTCGCGGAGGATGCGGGCCTGCTCGGCGCCGTCGAGCGGCCCCACCTCCACCTCGAACTCGCTGTAGTGCGGCCCGAAGGTGTCCGCGCCGTTCTGGGACCGGCCCACCCACTGCGCGACCGACTTCACGCCCTGCACCTGCAGTATCGCCTTCGTGAGTCTGTTGCCGACCCGAAGCACCTCGCGCTCCGACGTGCCCGGCACGGCAGTCATGTGGATGACGTAGTGACCTTCCTTCAGAGACGGGATGAACTCGCCGGAGAAAAGCGGGATCGCCGACAGGCCCAGCGCGATCAGCAGCGCGGTGGATCCGAGGACCAGCCCGGGCTTGCGCTCGATGCGCCGCAGGATCGAGAGGTAGCCCGGCTTGATGCGCTTCACGAAGGGCGGGTCCTCGACCTTGAGGACTCCGCGTGTGAGCAGCATGAAGCACAACGCAGGCGTGAGACTCATGGCGACCACCAGCGACGCCATGATCGCGAGGATGTAGGCGAGCCCCAGCGGGGCGAACAGCTTGCCGCCGACCCCGCCGAAGGTGAGCAGGGGCACGAACACCAGAGCGACGATGAAGGTCGCGTAGACCACCGACCCACGGACTTCCACAGACGCGCGGAGCGCCACCTCGGCATCGGTGAGGGGATTGCCGAGCGCCCGGTTCTCGCGGAGCCGCCGGAAGATGTTCTCCGAATCGATGATCGCGTCGTCCACCACCTCGCCGAGCGAGATCGCGAGCCCGCCCAGCACCATGATGTTGATCGGCTGGTCGAACAGCGTCAGCAGCAGCACCGCACCGAGCAGCGACACCGGGATCGCCGTCGTACAGATGAGCGCCGTGCGGGCGCTGAAGAGGAAAAGGAACAGCACGACCACCACGAGGCACGAGCCGACGATGATGTCGAAGCGAACGTTGGAGACCGCGGTCTCGATGAAGTTGGCGGGCCGGAACAGTTCGCGATGCAGCACCACCTGCTCGCGCTTCAGGAGCGGCCCCAGCTCGTCCAGCGCCTGCTCCAGCGCGCGTGACACCGCGAGAGTGTTGCTGCCGAGCTGTCCCTGCACCATCAGGAAAACGCCCTCGGTCCCGTTGATGGCAGCAGCACTGATGGGCTCGGCGGCCCCCTCGACCACAGCCCCGACATCCTGCAGACGGAGGATCTGGCCTTCCGCCGTGCGAAGCAGTGCACGGCCAAGCTCTTCGACCGTGCGCGGCTGACCGTCGCTGATCACGGTGATGCGCTGGTTCTGCCCCGGGAGGAATCCGGCGGACACCACGCCGGTGGCCCGGCTGGCGGCGGACACCACATCCGCGATCGCGAGATCGTACTCACGCAGCTTCGCCGGATCGATGTGGACCTGCCACTCTCGAACCTGGCCGCCGAAGACGTTGACCTCGGCGACGCCCTCCACCGAAAGCAGATGCGGGCGCAGAACGTTGTCGGCGAGCGATCGCAGATCGATCTGAGATCGCTGCGCGGACGTGAGCCCGACACCCAGGACCGTGCTCGCCGAGGAAGTGAGCGGCGTGATCGACGGCGCGCTCACTCCCGCCGGCATCTGCGGGGCGAGGCTCGCGATGCGCTCCGCTACCACCTGCCGGTTGTGGTAGATGTCGCTGCCTTCCTCGAACAGCACCGTGACCACGGACAGTCCCGGAATCGACTGCGACCGCAGATCCTCCACGCCGGACACACCGGCCAGGGCGTTCTCGATCCTCTGCGTGACCTGCATCTCGACGAGTTCCGCCGACAGGCCGGCCGCCTCGGTCTGGATGAAGACCTGCGTGGGCGAGAACTCGGGGAACACGTCCACCCGCGCCCGCTGCAGCGTGAAGATGCCGTAGGCCACGAGCATCAGCGCCAGGGCAACGATGACCCCGGGCGCGCGGATGGAGAAGCGGACGATCGAGGAGATCATCGGACCGGAGGACCTCCGTCCCGGCCGCACGCCTCGATCGGAGCTTCGCTAATCTTCATTCTCGTTGCGGATCTGGTATTCGAGCTCTTCCGACAGGAGCAGCTGCGCGCCCACCACGACGACTTCCTGACCCGGTTCGAACCCGGTCGCATTGAACCATCCGCCGGGCAGCAGACGCGATGTGCTCACGGGTGTGCGCTCGAAGATGTCACGATCCTTTTCGTCGCGCACATACACCCATGAGCGCCCGGCGAACCACACCACCGCACTCTCGGGCACCAGCACCCCCTCCGCCTTGGCACCCTCGGCGCTCAGATAGCCGGTCAGGCGTGCGCCGACCCGCAGTGACGCCCCGGGCACGCGATAGAAGTGCGTGACGCCGACCACGTTGCCGCCCGAGGCGATGGCCGGAGCCAGATAGGACGCCGGAATCGGCCGAGCCCCGCCCGCGGGCACCACGGCGAGACGCATGCGAGCGAGATCCGCTGCCCCGTCGTGGGGAATGCTCACGCTCGCCAGCACCTCCCGGCCTTCGAGCAGTCCGCGAAAGGCCGTGCTGCCCGGATTGAGCGCCATGTCCGCGAGGCCCGATCCCCACGCATGTCGGACGCTTTCCACGAGCGCCCGCAACGCCGCATCGGCGGCATTCAGTCGCTCGCGCGCCCCCTTCCATTCGGATTCCGCGGCGCGCATCACCCGCTCCGACACATTGCGCTCATCGTTGAACAGCGCCTGCGCACGCCGGTATTCGGATTCGAGATGTCCCGTAGTCGCACGGAGCACACGGATCTCGCCCGACTGCGCGAGATACCGAGCGCGGGCTTCGACCAGCGGCTGGATGTCGACGACCGTCCCGAACACCTCCACCGCGGCCGCGCCTTCCGCAGGCGCAAGGGGTACGAGTCCCAGGCCGGCGGTCCGCCTCTCCTTTTCGGGCAGACGCAGCCGGCCCGGCTCGATCATCTCGTCCACCGTGGTCTGCGTGCCGATCGTCGCACCGCGATCCCGGGCGAGTTCCTGATACTCGTCCCGCCCCAGATAGAGCGTGGCCGCCGACAGCGCGACGACCAGCACGAGCAACGCGGCGGGAATCGCCCTCCGGGCGCGCTCAGTCATTGTCGATAAGCGCCGGGTTGAGGCTCGCATCCGCCGGCGCGGACGCCGCGGCGGTGGCGGTGTTCATGAGGTCGGGATTGTCCATGGGACGCTGCACGGCATCTTCCAGAGCGGACAGGCCCTGCTGCAGTTCGAGCATGGCGACGATCGCCGCGCGCTCGCTGACGGCAGCATCCAGTTGTGCCTGTGTGAGTTCCACCCTGTCGGCCTGGCCCCGTTCGAACTGGCGGCGGATGCGCGCCCGATGGGCCGACGCTTCGGCGATCTGCCGCTCGGCCGCCTGGTGCGCCGCGAACGCGTGCTCGTAGCGCGAGGCGGCAGCCTGCGCTTCGGCGATGACGCTGGCCTGGACAGCGAGAAAGGCCTTCGCTTCCACCTCCCGACGCAATTCGGCTTCGCGAATGAGCGCGCGCGTCCGCGCCTGCGGCGGCACGATGGCGGAAAACGCCACCGACCAGATGCTCTCGTCGGCATCCCAGAAGTAGCCGGGGAGTATGGTGAGATCGGGATACTGCCGCGCAACCTCCAGCTTGACCGCGGCTTCAGCCGCGGCATAGTCAGCCAGTTTGCGGCGCAGATCGATGCGGTTCAGCAGCGCCGAGCGGCGGATGTCGGCATCGGCGGGCGGCGGTGCGGGCGTGGCGACCGCCGCGAAGTCGAAGCGGACGCCACGCAGTTCGGCGAGTGGTACGCCAACGGCCTCGGCGACGCCGGCAAGCGCCTGGTCGCGCCTCACCGCTGCGCGTCGCACGGCGAGTTCGCCCTCGGCGACCTTCACCCTCAGGGCACCGGTCTCGGATGCGGACGCGAACCCGTGCTTCTCGCGCTGCTGCATCAGTTCGAGGAGCTGACGCCGCGCGGCCTGTTCCGCCTCGAGCGCGTCCTGGGTGCGCCCCGCCACGTGGAGTTCGACGAAGTGACGGCGAAGGCGGCTGCGGACGCGCCAGCTCGCCACCGCGATCTCCAGGCGCGCGGCGTCCTCAGCCCGCGCGAGCTGCGCCGTTCTGGCCTCGCGCTTGTTGCCGAGATCGATCGGCAGCCCCACCAGGAGACCGATCCCCCAGGGGGTGTCGCCGTCGGTCTCCTTCGAGTTGAACTCGGGGCGCGGCGTGAGGGAAATCGGCATGCGGGTCGTCGAGGTCTGCCGCTCCGCGCCAGCGACTTCCGCCCGGGCGCGGGCCAGTTCGATCTCCGGGTGGCGGTAGACCGCGGCAAGCGTGAGCTGCGACAGATCCCACACCGACCGGGGCCAGGCGTCTGCAGGCTGACCCTGCGCGCGCAGGTACTCCCGCAGACCGTCGGCGGAGAGCGAGCGGGACTCGAGCTGCGCTGCCGTCACGGCCGGGTCGAGGGGCTTGGCTCGGTAGACCTCGCGCGCGCACCCCGAGGCCAACACCGCCGCAAACGCGACACAGGTGAAGATCGGAATTCTGCTCAGGGCGGCACAGGAAAGGGGCATGGCGGCCGGAGTGTAGCGGCCGGGGGAAGTGAGAGGCAAACCCGGGTTCCGGCGCCTCTCCTGGGACTCCCGTGGAGGCTAGGGAAGGACGGATCAAATGGTGCCGTTGCTCCAGCCAATCCGACCTTCCCCGGGCGCGAACCGGCGACCAGGCGCTATGATCGCCCGGGTCCGCCACTCTCCCCGGTTTCCGCATGAGCGCCTTTGCCCTGAACGTGCTCGGTACGCCCCTGAAGGATTGCAGTCACGACCCGGTGACGGGCTACTTTCGCGACGGCTGCTGCCGCACGACGGCCGACGACATCGGCACGCACGTGATCTGCGCTCGGATGACGGCGGAGTTCCTGGAGTTCAGCCGGCGGCAGGGCAATGACCTCGTCACACCGCACCCCGAGTGGCAGTTCCCCGGCCTCAAGCCCGGGGACCGCTGGTGCCTTTGTGCAATGCGATGGCAGGAAGCGCTGGAGGCCGGCATCGCTCCGCCCGTGGACCTGGAAGCCACCCAGATGAAGGCGCTCGAGTTCGTGACGCTGGCGGATCTCAAGTACCACCAGATCGCGGTTTGAGCCTGCGGCACCGGCAGGTCACTGCTCGGCAGTGATCCCGGTCTCCTTCACGATCCGCACCCACTTCGCCTGATCGGCCTGGATATAGGCCCGGAACGCCTCGGGCGGCAGACGCTCCAGCGCCGAGCCCTCCGCCCGCAGCCGCTCCTCCATGTCGGGAGAGCCGATGACCTGCGCGAGTTCCGAATGGACCCGCTCGACCACGGCACGCGGGGTCCCGGGCGGCGCGAGAAATCCCGCCCACGCCACCAGATCGAGATCGGGATAGCCGGCCTCGATCGCGGTGGGCACGCCGGGAAGCAGCGGCACCGGCGTGCGGCCGGACACGAGCAGCGCGTGGAGCTTCCCGGCCGCCACATGGGCCGAGCAGGTGGCAGGAAAGTCGAACCCGATCGGCACTTCGCCGGACAGCACCGCGAACAGCGCCGGTGTCGACCCCTTGTAGGGCACATGCGTGAGCTGCGCGCCGGTGCTGCGCTGGAGCATCTCGCTCAGGAAGTGCGTCGTCGAGGTCTGGCCTCCGGTGGCGTACTGGAGCGGTTCGGCACGTGCCCGGGCGACCCGTACGAGATCCCTCAGTGTCCGCACACCGAGGGACGGATGGACCAGCAGGACGATCGGGGTCTTCATGTACATCGCGACCGGCACGAAGTCCTTCGCCGGATCGAAGGCGCCGCGGATGCCGAGCGCCGGGGACACGCTGACATTGCTCGTGCTGCCGACGATCAGGGTGTGCCCGTCGGGCTGGGCCTTCAGGCCTGCCGCGAGGCCGATGGTCCCGCTGGCGCCTGGCCGGTTGTCGATGACGACCGGCTGGCCGATGCGTGCGGACAGCCGCTCGGCAATCCGCCGCACGATCACGTCGGTGACGCTGCCGGCCGAGTACGGCACCAGAATCTTCAGCGGCCGCGACGGCCATGGATCCGCCGCGCGCAACGGAGACGCCGCAAGCACCGCACATCCCGCCAGGGCAGCGAGCGCCATCCGCCGGGATTCCCTCATCATGGCGGGGCGCTCAGTGCAGCTTCACGTGGGGCTCGGTGCGGCGGATGATGAGCCGCGCCAGGGTGTCGAGGAACACCTTCGCGAAACCGTGCAGCGCGTACTCGTGCATCTTGTAGAGCGACTTGTACATGAGGCCGGCGAACAGGCCCTCGACCATCAGGCTGCCCTTCGTGAGGCCCCCCATCAGGCTGCCCACCGTGCTGTAGTCGCCCAGCGAAACGAGCGAGCCGAAGTCCCGGTAGCGCCAGAGCGGAATCTTGCCGCCATCGATATGCTGGGGAAGGTGCTTGAACAGATGCGAGGCCTGCTGATGCGCCGACTGCGCCCGCGGCGGGACGAACCCGTTCTTTTCGGGCCAGGGACAGGCTGCGCAGTCGCCCATGGCGAAGATCGACGGGTCCCGGGTGGTCTGCAGCGTCCCGTCGACCACCAGCTGGTTGATGCGGTTGGTCTCCAGTCCCGCGATCTCGCGAAGAAACTCCGGTGCCTTGATGCCGGCCGCCCAGACAGTGATCTCCGCAGGCACCTCCCGCCCGCTCTGCGTCTTGACGCCGTGGGCCGTCACTTCGGTCACGCGCTCGTTCACCAGCACTTCCACCTGAAGGTTCTCGAGGAGTTTCTTGGCGGCCTCGGAGAGCCGCTCGGGCAGCGCGGGGAGCACCCGCGGCGCCGCCTCGATGATGCTGATGCGCAGGTCCCGCTCGGGATCGATGTTGTCGAGCCCGAAGGACACCAGCTCACGCGTGGAGTTGTGCAGCTCGGCCGCCAGTTCCACACCCGTGGCACCGGCACCGATGATGGCCACGTGCAGCTGCCAGGGTTCCTTGGGACCGCCTTGCGCGTTGGCCCGCAGGCAGGCGTTCAGCAGACGGGCGCGGAAACGCTCCGCCTGCTCCGGCATGTCGAGCGCGATCGCGTGCTCACGGGCACCCGGCGTGCCGAAATCGTTTGTCTGGCTGCCGACGGCCATCACGAGCGTGTCGTAGGGCAAAGGGCGCGAGGGCAGCACTTCGTGCCCGGTCTCCTCGTCCATCAGCGGCCCCAGCAGGATGGCCTTGTTCTCGCGGTCGAGGCCGATCATGTGCCCCAGCTGGAAACTGAAGTGATGCCAGCGCGCCTGGGCGAGGTAGTCGAGCGCGTGATCGTTGAGGTCCATGCAGCCGGCGGCGACCTGATGCAGCAGCGGCTTCCAGAGGTGGGTACGGGAGCGGTCGACCAGCGTGATGTGAGCCTTGCCGCGTCGACCGAGGGTGTCGCCCAGTCGGGTCGCCAGTTCCAGCCCGCCGGCGCCTCCGCCGACGATCACGATGCGGTGCGCGCTGCTGGCACCGGCTCTTGCCTGGGTCATGGACCAAGCTCCCTTTGAAAACCGAAGGATAGTGGAAACCACAGCGGAACCGGAAGCCGGCTCCAGGCTCCGGCGCCCCTATGCGGCACGACATACAGGCCGGGTGGCGCGAAAAGTGCAAGATCCAGGGGTCAAACCGGCCATCGAAGACATGACCCAGCGCATCGGCAAGTACCAGCTCAAGCAGGAACTCGGACGGGGAGCCGCGAGCGTGGTGTACCTCGCATACGACGACTTCCTCAATGCCGACCTCGCATTGAAGGTCTATTCCCCGCCTTCCCAGGACGAGCAGAGTGACCAGGACGTCGCCGCTTCCGTGCAGTTCGTGAGCGAGGCGGCGCTCGCCGGCAAGCTGGTTCACCCGCACATCGTGACGATCGTCGATGCCGTGGCCGAGGAGAACCTGCGCTACGTCGCCATGGAATACGTCGCTGGGGGCAGCCTGCTGCGCCATACCCGGAAGGACAACCTGCTGCCCGTCGACGAAGTCATCGAGATCGCCTTCAAGTGCTGTGGCGCGCTCGAGTTCGCGTCGCGGCTCGGTGTCGTCCATCGCGACATCAAGCCGTCGAACATCCTGCGCGACACGGATCACGAGGTGAAGGTGGCAGACTTTGGCGCGGCGTTCATTCGCGGCGTGCGCACCAGCGAGACCTTCCGCCTGTCCTCACCGTCCTACGGCGCGCCCGAGCAGATCCAGGGGCATCCGCCAAGCGCGCAGAGCGACATGTTCTCCGTGGGCGTGATGCTGTACGAGCTGCTGACCGGTCAGAAACCCTTCCGCGGCGCGTCGGTGGAGGAAACACTCCATCGCATCCTGTCCGCGAAAGAGGCGCCGCCGTCCACCCTGCGCCCGGAGATGCCGGCCCGCCTCGACGCCGTCATCGACCGGTTCCTGCAGAAGTGGCCGGCCGACCGTTACGCCAACTGGGCGGAAGCCGCGCTCGACCTCGCCAAGGTCGGACGCATGAGCGTCTACAGCCAGTCGATCCCGGACAGCGAAAAGTTCACGTCCCTGCGGGCCTCCCCGCTGCTGGCCGAGTTCGAGGACGCGGAGGTCTGGGAAACGCTCGCCCACGGGAAGTGGGCCCGCCTGCCGGCGCAGCATGTTCTCGTGCACGAGGGCGAACCGGGTGACACGCTGCTGCTGGTCGCCAACGGGGGCGCCAAGGTGATGTCGCAAGGCCGACTCCTCAATGTGCTGAGCGACGGCGACTGCTTCGGCGAGATGGCCTACGTGCAGGGTCCGGGGTCGATCCGCAGTGCCACGGTGCAGACCACCACCGACTCCCTCGTCGTGGAGTTCAGCCGCGACACCCTGCAGGGACTTTCGGCCGGCTCGCAGCTGAAGCTCGCCAACGCGCTCCTGAAGATCATGGCGGAACGTCTCACGCTGTCCAACGCGCGCGTCGCACGGTCCTGATACGCGGGTTCAGTCCGGCGAGCAGTAATGCCGGAAGAAGCCTTCCAGCTTGTCCGGACAGATCTGGTGGATCGTGGGCCGGCCCGTGGTGGCGCGCCGTCCCGCATGGGTCTTGAGAACGTGGTACATGAGCCGGTCGTCGTTGTACTCGCGGGTCTCGCGGTACAGATGCGCCGCGGCCACGCCGAACTCCCGCCGGAACATCATGCAGTTGTTGTCGAGCATTTCCTCGGGCACCTGCCGTCCCGGATCGTCCCCCACTGACTCGAACCGATCGACGCCGATGTAGTCGCCGCCGGGCGCCCACACATGCCGGAGCGTCGATGCCCAGTTGCCCGTGCCGGCGCATTCGAGCAGCGCCTGCGCGTGATCGGACTCCCAGCGCACATCGTCGTCGGCGAACACCACCCAGGGTGTCGGTGCTGCCATCAGGGCGACGGAGCGCAGGGCCGAGCCGGGCGCATCGCCGTTCCGGCCGAGCCCCAGGGAAACACCAGCGACCGGCGCGTCGGTCCGTCGTAGCTCTCCGGGGAGGCAGCGCCCTCACTGCGGAAGTCGTCGATCAGAAGAATATGCAGCAGCCGCGGGCCGACGGTCTGGGCGTCGATGGAGACGATGAGGTCTTCGAGACTGCGCTTGCCGTGGTGGGCGTGATGACCGTGATCCAGAAGTCGGACAGATCGATCCTGAGCGGCGCCGACGGCGCGAGGCGCGAACGCCTGCCGAACAGGTCGATCATGCCGACGGTGTCGCAATCGACAGTGGCGACAGCCCGCGCCGGGAAGGCACGGGCTGTCCGGACGGAAGATCACACCTGCGGGTGCGCACGTTCGAGCTTGGAGTGCAGCTTGTTCAGCGCGTTGATGTACGCCTTGGCCGAGGCGACCACGATGTCGGTATCGGCGCCGGCGCCGTTCACGATCCGGCCTTCCTTCTTGAGCCGGACGGTGACTTCGCCCTGGGCATCGGTCCCGCTGGTGATGCTGTTGACCGAGAACAGCTGCAGTTCGGCACCACTGGTCACGATGGTTTCAATGGCGCGGAACGTCGCGTCCACCGGGCCGCTGCCTTCGGCTTCGGCCTTGCGCTCGTCGGGGCCGTCCACCATGACGACCTTCGCGGTCGGCGTCTCGCCAGTTTCGGAGTGGATCGCCATCGACACCAGCTTGAAGTGCTCACGCTCCTGCGTCACGGCCTCGTCGGAGACGAGCATCTGCAGATCCTCGTCGAAGATCTCGGACTTCTTGTCGGCGAGATCCTTGAAGCGCGCGAAAGCCGCGTTGACGGCTTCCTCGCTCTCGAGCTCGATGCCGATCTCCTTCAGACGCTGCTTGAACGCATTGCGCCCCGAGAGCTTGCCGAGCACGAGCTTGTTGTTGCTCCAGCCCACGTCCTCCGCCCGCATGATCTCGTAGGTCTCGCGGTTCTTGATCACACCATCCTGGTGGATGCCGGATTCATGCGCGAAGGCATTGGCCCCGACGATGGCCTTGTTGGGCTGCACCGGGAAACCCGTGATGCCCGACACGAGCTTGGAGGCCGGTACGATCTGCGTCGCATCGATGCGCGTGTCGCAGGGGAAATAGTCGCGGCGGGTGCGCACGGCCATGACGATCTCCTCCAGTGATGCGTTGCCCGCGCGTTCACCGAGACCGTTGATCGTGCATTCGATCTGGCGTGCACCGTTCATCACGGCCGAGAGCGAGTTCGCCACGGCGAGACCGAGGTCGTTGTGGCAGTGCACGGACCAGACGACCTTGTCGGCATTGGGAATCCGCTCGCGCAGCGTGCGGATCAGCCCGCCGAACTGCTCGGGCATCGTGTAGCCCACGGTGTCCGGGATGTTGATGGTGGTCGCCCCGGCGGCGATGACCTGCTCGAGGATGCGGCAGAGAAAGTCCGGCTCGGAACGGCCCGCGTCCTCGGGGGAGAACTCGACATCGTCGCGATAGCTCTTGGCGAGCTTCACGGCCTTCACGGCGGTCTCGATCACCTGCTCCGGCGGCATGCGGAGCTTCTTTTCCATGTGGATGGGCGAGGTCGCGATGAACGTGTGGATGCGACCGGCCTGGGCGCCCTTCAGAGCCTCGCCGGCACGGCGCACGTCGTTGTCGTTGGCTCTGGCGAGACCGCAGACGATCGACTCCTTGATGGTGTCGGCCACGGCCTTCACAGCTTCGAAGTCACCGTTGGACGCCGCGGGAAAGCCGGCTTCGATCACGTCGACACGGAGCTTTTCCAGCTGCCGGGCGATCCGGAGCTTTTCCTCGCGGGTCATGGATGCGCCTGGGCTCTGCTCGCCATCGCGGAGCGTCGTATCGAAAATGATGAGTCGGTCGGTGGTCATGGTGCTCTCCTGGTCGGTCTCACGGCATCGCTGGCCCTGTGGCCGACGGACGCGCGTGGAAAACTACGAGGGAACCTCGGACCGGTCAAGTCCGCAGGCTCGGATTCGGGTACAACTCGGGAGTGGGGGGGTTTAGTGTGCGCTTGCGCGCAGCAGCAGCAGCCCGGCCAGCAGGAGGCTGGCAGAGGGGAGGAGCCGGACTTGCCGGAGTTGGGCTGCGGAATTCATGGTCCGAATATATTCGGATCGTCCGTCGCAGGCAACCCCTGCCGAAATCAAGGGTTGCGGCAGCGCGTTCATTCGCCGGGGCCGGGGGAATCCGACGGCGGGGCGGGAGGCGACGGGCGCACCACGCTGACCAGCCACATCACATAGCCTGAAGCCGCATACATCGCCGCGATCGTGAAGAGCATCTCCGGCAGATTGTCGGACAGCAGGAAGACGAGCATCACGCCCAGGGCGACCAGCACGATCTGCCAGAACGGCACCGCCTTGCGGATATTGATGTCCTTGCCGCTGTAGTACTTCACGTTGCTCACCATGGTGAAAGCGGCGACCACCGTGATGGCCGCGGCATACAGGGCGACATCGGGACCGGGGTACTGGAAGGTGACCATGGCCCAGACGAATCCGGCCACGAGCGCCGCGGCCGCCGGGCTGGGCAGGCCCTGGAAGTACCGCTTGTCCACGGTACCGATGTTCGTGTTGAAGCGGGCGAGCCGCAGCGCCGCACAGGCGCAGTAGGCGAAGGCGCAGACCCAGCCGTACTTGCCGAGGACCCGCAGGGACCATTCGTAGGTGACGAGCGCGGGCGCCGCCCCGAAGGCCACCATGTCGGAGAGGGAGTCGAACTCGGCGCCGAACGCGCTCTGCGTGCGGGTGAGCCGGGCCACCCGGCCGTCCAGCCCGTCGAAAACCATGGCAACGAAGATTGCCGCGGCAGCGGCGCCGAAGCGACCGTTCATCGCCTGGACAATGGCATAGAAGCCGGCGAACAGCGCGGCAGTGGTGATGGCATTGGGCAGCCAGAAGATGCCCGGGCGGAACTTGCGTCGGGCGAGCCAGCGCCCTCGAGCACTACGGTCTTCCATCGCGGACAGCCCCAGAGGACAGCGGAGGAACAACCCCGGAAGCGCCTGCCCCGCGCGGGGCCGGAGAAACCTGCCTGCGCAGTGGCACGCTCAGGGCAACTCTGCCACGACCGTGGCCGATGCGTAAACCTTGTCGCCCACCTGCGCGATGGGACGGGCGTCCAGGGGCAGATAGAGGTCGACCCGGGAGCCGAAGCGGATGAATCCGTACCGCTGCCCGCGGGCGAGACGGTCGCCCTGCTTCACATAGCAGAGGATACGCCGGGCGATGAGCCCTGCCACCTGCACGCAGGTGATGTCCTGTCCGGCGGTGGTCCTCAAATGGAGGGCGTTGCGTTCGTTCTCGACAGAGGCCTTGTCGAGCGCGGCATTGACGAAACTGCCGGCGTTGTACCAGGTCGCCAGAATCTCGCCGTCCACCGGGCTGCGGTTCGAATGCACGTTGAATACGTTCATGAAGACGCTGATCTTCAGCGCCTCCCGCCCCAGGTACGGGTCGCGCGCCTTGCCGACCACCACCACGCGGCCGTCCGCGGGAGACAGCACCGCGTTGGCTCCCTGCGGAATGGGCCTCGGCGGATCGCGGAAGAACTGGAGAACGAAGACGGCGATCACCCAGAACGGCAGCGACCACCAGCCGCCGATCCAGGAGACCAGCAGCGCAACGGCGACCGCGATCGCCAGGAAGGGCCAGCCTTCCTTGGCGATCAGCGGGTGGGGATAGGGGGCGGAGGCCATGACTGCCGGCGCCTCAGCCGGCGATCCCCGGCACCCTCGTCGGGCCGGTCATCAGTTCTTGGACGTGTCGACCAGACGGTTCTTCTTGATCCAGGGCATCATGTCGCGAAGCTTCGCACCGACCGTTTCGATCTGGTGTTCGCGACCGATGCGGCGCATGGCGTTCAGCTTGGTGGCGCCGGTCTGGTTCTCGAGCAGGAATTCCTGGGCGTACTGGCCCGTCTGGATTTCCTTGAGGATGCGGCGCATCTCGGCCTTCGTCTCGTCGGTGATGATGCGCGGACCGCGCGTGAAGTCACCGTACTCGGCGTTGTTCGAGATGGAGTAGCGCATGTTCGCGATGCCGCCCTCGTAGATGAGGTCGACGATCAGCTTCAGCTCGTGCAGGCACTCGAAGTACGCCATCTCGGGGGCGTAGCCCGCCTCGACCAGCACTTCGAAACCGGCCTGGATCAGAGCAGTCGTGCCGCCGCAGAGCACCACCTGTTCGCCGAAGAGGTCGGTCTCGGTCTCTTCGCGGAAGTTGGTCTCGATGACGCCGGCCTTGCCGCCGCCGATGGCCGCCGCGTACGACAGCGCGAGATCACGGGCCTTCTTGGTGGAGTCCTGCGCGACGGCGATCAGGCACGGGGTGCCGCCGCCCTGCACGTAGGTGCCGCGCACGGTGTGGCCGGGGGCCTTGGGCGCCACCATGACCACGTCGATGTCGGTACGGGGCACGACCTGGCCGTAGTGAATGTTGAAGCCGTGGGCGAAGGCCAGCGTGGCCCCCTTCTTGATGTTGGGCTCGACGTCCTCGCGGTACACCTTGGCGATGTGCTCGTCCGGCAGAAGCATCATGACGAAGTCAGCGCCCTTCACGGCATCCGCCACTTCCTTGACGGCGAGGCCCGCCTTCTTCGCCTTGTCCCAGGAGCTGCCACCCTTGCGCAGACCGACCGTCACCTTGACGCCGGACTCGTGCAGGTTGAGCGAGTGGGCATGGCCCTGCGAGCCATAGCCGAGAATCGTGACCTTCTTGCCCTTGATGAGCGAAAGATCCGCGTCCTTGTCGTAGTAGACCTTCATGACAGCTCCCTATATGCGTACCGGTGGTCCGGTCAGATTTTCAGAATGCGTTCGCCGCGGCCGATGCCCGAGGCCCCCGTGCGGACCGTTTCGAGCACGGCACCGTCCTCCAGCGCATCGAGGAAGGCATCGAGCTTCTGGCAGGTTCCGGTCAGCTCGATGGTGAAGCTCTTGTCGGTCACGTCGATGATGCGGCCGCGGAAGATGTCGGCCATGCGCTTCATTTCCTCGCGGTCCTTGCCGGAGGCACGTACCTTCACGAGCATCAGTTCGCGCTCGATGTGCTCGCCCTCGGACAGGTCCACCACCTTGACGACATCCACCAGCTTGTTCAGCTGCTTGGTGATCTGCTCGATCACGTCGTCGGAGCCGGAGGTGACGATGGTCATGCGCGAGAGCGTGGGGTCCTCGGTAGGCGCGACCGTCAGCGACTCGATGTTGTAGCCGCGTGCCGAGAACAGCCCGGCCACACGCGACAGGGCGCCCGCTTCGTTCTCGAGCAGAAGGGAAATGATGTGTTTCATTGTTGTATCCACAGGAACCTGGTCCCCCGAGGGCCCGGCAGCGCCGGACCCGTCCGGCCCTAGACGAGAATCATCTCGGACAGCCCCTTGCCGCCCGGGACCATCGGGAACACGTTCTCCGTCTGGTCGGTCACGAAGTCGAGGAACACGAGGTCGTTCTTGCGGGAGAACGCTTCCCGCAGCGCGCCTTCCACGTCACCGGGCTTTTCGACCCGGATCCCCACGTGACCGTAGCTCTCCGCGAGCTTCACGAAATCGGGCAGGGCGTCCATATAGGACTCCGCATAGCGGTTGCCGTGGAAGAACTCCTGCCACTGGCGGACCATGCCCATGTACCGGTTGTTGAGGTTCACGATCTTGATCGGCGCACGGTACTGCTTGCAGGTCGAGAGCTCCTGGATACACATCTGGATCGAAGCCTCGCCGGTAACGCAGGCGACCGTGGCATCCGGATGCGCGAGCCAGGCACCGAGGGCGGCCGGCAGACCGAAGCCCATGGTCCCCAGGCCACCGGAGTTGATCCACCGGCGCGGCTTGTCGAACTTGTAGAACTGGGCGGCCCACATCTGGTGCTGACCGACGTCGGACGTGACGTAGGCGTCACCGCCGGTGATCTCGTAGAGCTTCTCGACCACCATCTGCGGCTTGATGATGGAGGAAGTGCGGTCGTACTTGAGGCAGTCGCGGGCGCGCCACAGTTCGATCTGTGTCCACCAGGCCTTCAGTGCCGCCGCGTCGGGCTTCTGGCCGAGCGACGGAAGCTGGCGGCTCATCTCGGTGAGCACGTCCTTCACGTCGCCCACGATCGGCACGTCCACGCGGACGCGCTTGGAGATGGAGGACGGGTCCACATCGACGTGGATGATCTTCCGGTCTTCCTGGAAGAAGTGCTTGGGGTTGCCGATCACGCGGTCGTCGAAGCGAGCACCGACGGCGAGCAGCACGTCGCAGTGCTGCATGGCCATGTTGGCTTCGTACGTGCCGTGCATCCCGAGCATGCCCATGAACAGCGGGTCGTTGGCGGGGTAGCCGCCGAGGCCCATCAGCGTGTTCGTGCAGGGATACCCCAACTCGCGGACGAAACGGGTGAGTTCATCCGAGGCCGACCCGAGCACCACGCCACCGCCTGTGTAGATCATGGGGCGCTTGGCTTCCATGAGCAGGGCGAGGGCCTTGCGGATCTGCCCGGAATGTCCCTTGACCACCGGGTTGTAGGAGCGCAGGGAGACCGATTCGGGGTACGAGTACTCGCAACGGGCGACGGTCACATCCTTGGGGATGTCCACCAGCACCGGCCCGGGTCGCCCCGTGGTCGCGATGTAGAAGGCCTTCTTGATGGTGGTCGCGAGATCGCGGATGTCCTTCACGAGGAAGTTGTGCTTGACGCAGGGGCGCGTGATGCCGACCGTATCGACTTCCTGGAAGGCATCCTGGCCGATGGCGTGGGTCGGCACCTGGCCGCTCACGATCACCATCGGGATGGAGTCCATGTAGGCCGTGGCGATGCCGGTGACCGCGTTGGTCACACCGGGCCCGGAGGTCACGAGGACCACGCCCGGCTTCTCGCACGCGCGGGCATAGCCGTCCGCCGCGTGCACCGCCGCCTGTTCGTGACGGACGAGAATGTGCTTCACCCGGTCCTGCTTGAAGATCTCGTCGTAGATGTGCAGCACCGCCCCGCCGGGGTAGCCGAAGAGGTACTCGACCCCTTCGTCGGCAAGACATCGCACCGTGATTTCCGCGCCCGTCAGTTCCATCGTCGTTCCGGCGCAGTATTCCTGCCCCGGCTTTCTGCAAAAAAGGGAACCGCGGAAGATACCGGCAAGGGGTGCGCCGGTCAAATAAGGAAGAGCGAGAAAGTCCCCCCTTCAGCGGGAGGGCATCAGATCAGGTGTCGTTACGGGTCAGCCAGGCCCGCCAGTCGGCGTAGAGCGCCGGCGTGCGGGCGGCGACCACGGAGCGGGTCCAGGGACCGCCCGTCCAGAATTCGTCCGAATCCAGGGTGGCAACCCGGCCGCCGGCCTCGGAAAGGATGAGACTCCCGGCGGCGTAGTCCCACAGCTTCTGACCACCGTGGAGATAGACATCGATGCGCCCCGCGGCCAGATAACACCACTCCAGCGTGGCCGAGCCCAGGCTGCGATGGGAGCAATACGGCGGCTTGGCCACCAGGGCAGCCCCGATGTTCTTCGGGACGCGCTTGAAGTCCACATGGGCCATGGAAGCCTGCAGCACCGGCGAAGGGCCGTCCGAGCGAAGCGGTTCGCCATTGAGGAAGGCGCCCCGTCCCGCCTGGGCGTGGAACAATTCGTCGAAGTAAGGGGAATACACGACACCGAGAACACTGCGCCCGCCGCGCATGAGGGCGACAGACAGCGCGAAGTAAGGAACGCCCCGCGCAAAGTTGGAGGTGCCGTCGATCGGGTCGACGCACCAGAGCCCGTCGGCGCCCTTGTCCCACTGGGCCTGCTGCTCGTCGGCGGTCATTTCCTCGCCGACGAAGGGATGGGGGGCCAGAGCAGTCAGCCGTTCCGCGAGAGCGGCCTGGGCGGCGAGGTCGGCCTCGGTCAGCAGACTGCCGTCGGCCTTGTGGCGGTGCTCGACCTTGCGATAGCGCGGCATGACTTCGGCGGCTGCGACCGCACGGACAGCCGCGCACACCTCCACGGTGAGCGCCAGATCGGCGACATCGGATCCGCCGTAATTCATGCCTTGAGCGATCGGACGGGCGGGAACCCGGGCAGATCGCACTCCTGCCGTAACGTCACGTTGATCCGTATTGATCAATACCTTGTCCACGATGGTAGCATGGCCCGTACCATGAAGCCTGCTCACCCCCTGAAGAACGGCGCCCGGTTCCACATTCCCGACCGGCTCGGGCCCGGCGCCGAGCTCGCCCTGCCTGATATTGCAGCGCACCATGCGGTGCGCGTCCTGCGTCTCGCCGAACGGGACCCCGTCGTCGTCTTCGACGGCTCGGGCGGCGAGTACGACGCTGTGATCACGCATGTCCACCGGGGTGACGTCCGCGTGAAGACCGGCCGGCTCCGCGATGGCGGCCCGGAGTCCCCTGTGAGCATCATGCTGGTTCAAGGCGTGTCCTCCGCCGACCGCATGGACCTCACGGTGCGCAAGGCCGTCGAACTCGGCGTCTCCCGGATCCTTCCGATCTTCACGCAGCGCAGCGTGGTCAAGCTGGACGGCAACCGGGTCGACCGCCGTCGGGCGCACTGGCAGGGCATCGCGATCTCGGCGTGTGAACAGTGCGGCCGCAACCTGGTGCCCGAGGTCGAGGAGCCCGTCGGCTTCGAGACCTGGCTCGCGGCATTGCCCCGGGAGCCGCAGGACGGCGAATCCCGCGTATTCCTGTCGGTGGACGGCGCAATCCGCCTGCGCGAACTGCCCGCCCCGACCGGCACCATGCTGCTGCTCGCCGGGCCGGAAGGCGGATTCGCCCCCAGCGAGGCCGACCTGGTCATGACACGAGCCTTCACTCCGGTGCGACTTGGGCCCCGCGTGCTCCGCACCGAAACCGCTGCCATCGCCGCGATCTCGGCGATTCAGACGCTGTGGGGTGACTTTTGAGCACCCACGACCCTGGGCGGCGGTCCCGCGCGATCGTAAACTCCCGGCCTTTCCTGACCGATCCTTCCCTCTTCTGGAGTCACCATGGAAATCCGCGATAGCGTCTTCGTCGTCACCGGCGGCAGTTCCGGCCTGGGCGAGGCCACCGTCGAAATCCTCGTCGCCGCGGGCGGCAAAGCCATCATCGCCGACGTGAATCAGGCGGCCGGCGAAGCCCTGGCGGCCCGGCTCGGCGCGGCCACGCGCTTCGTGAAGTGCGACGTCACCTCCGAGGACGACGCCAGGCGGGCCGTGGACGCGGCAGTGCAGAACTTCGGCGGCCTCCACGGCCTCGTCAATTGCGCCGGCGTCGGTATCCCGGCGAAGGTACTCGGCAAGGAAGGCCCCCATCCGCTCGACAAGTTCGTCCGCATCGTGCAGATCAACCTGATCGGCACCTTCAACATGATCCGGCTCGCGACCGAAGCGATGGCGCGCGGCAACCCCAACGCCGCAGGCGAACGGGGCGTCGTCGTCAACACGGCATCGGTCGCGGCCTTCGATGGCCAGATCGGCCAGGCCGCCTACTCCGCCTCGAAGGCAGGCGTGGTCGGCATGACGCTCCCCATCGCCCGCGAACTCGCCCGCTCCGGCATCCGCGTCGTTACCATCGCGCCCGGCCTGTTCGAGACACCGATGATGGCCGGCCTGCCGGACGAAGCGCAGAAGTCCCTGGCGGCCCAGGTCCCGTTCCCCTCGCGCCTCGGTCGTCCGAAGGAGTTCGCCGCCCTGGTCGAGCACATCTGCCGCAACGAGATGCTGAACGGCGAGACCATCCGTCTCGACGGCGCCATCCGCATGGCACCCAAGTAACGCCCCGTCGCGACCTTCCATGCGCATGGACCCGCAGACGCTCGAACGCTTCGTCCCCTGGTTCCGGGCCGCGGCGCCGTACATCCACGCCTTCGGCGGCCGCACGTTCGTGGTGGCCTTCGGCGGCGAGGTGGTGGCCGACGGGAAGTTCGTGGGGCTCACCCACGACCTCAACCTGCTGGCCTCCCTCGGCGTGCGGCTGGTGCTCGTGCACGGGGCCCGGCCTCAGATCGACCAGAGATTGCGGCAGCGCGATGCGGACATCCGCTACGTACGGGACATGCGCGTGACCGACGAGGCCACTCTGCAGGACGTGAAGGAGGCAAGCGGGCGCCTGCGGATGGAGATCGAGGCGCTGCTGTCCGTCGGCCTCCCGAACACGCCGATGGCCAACGCCACCTTCCGGGTAACGAGCGGCAACTTCGTCGTGGCGCGCCCCGTCGGCGTGGTCGACGGCGTCGACATGCAGTTCACGGGCGAAGTGCGCAAGATCCACGGCGATGCGATCCGCCGCTGCCTCGACGACGAGGACATGGTGCTGGTCTCGCCGCTCGGCTATTCGCCCACCGGGGAGATCTTCAACCTCACGCTCGAGGACGTCGCCGCGCAGACCGCCATCGCGCTAAAGGCCGACAAGCTGCTGTTCCTGATGGACGAGGCCGGCGTAGGCGGCGAGCGGGGCCGCGTGCGAACCGAACTCACGGTGTCCGAGGCCGATTCGCTGAGCGACAAGCGCAACAAGCTGAAGGGCGACAGCGCGATCTACCTGCCCTTCGCCACGCGGGCATGCCGAGGCGGCGTGAAGCGCGTGCATCTCATCTCCCGTCATGTCGATGGCGCACTGCTGCTCGAACTGTTCACGCACTCTGGCATCGGCACGATGGTCACGCAGGATCCGCTCGAGCACCTTCGCGCGGCCACCATCGATGACGTCGCGAGCATCCTGAGTCTCATCGAACCCCTCGAGGCGGAAGGCACGCTCGTGAAGCGCTCGCGCGAACTGCTGGAACGCGAGATCGAACGCTTCCTCCTGCTGGAGCACGACGGATTCATCGTCGGCTGCGCGGCGCTGTATCCGTTCAAGAGCGACAAGGCGGGAGAGCTCGCGTGTCTCGCGGTGCACCCCGATCACCGCAACGGCGGCGCCGGCGAGCGGCTCATCCAGGCGGTCGAAGCCGCGGCACGCAAGGCCCGGATGAAACGTCTGTTCGTTCTCACGACGCGCACGGCCCACTGGTTCGTCGAGCAGGGTTTCGTGGAGGCTTCCGTAGAGGAACTGCCGGAGCAGCGTCAGCAGTTCTACAACTATCAGCGCCGGTCGAAGGTTCTGATCAAGTCGCTCTGAGGGAAGTCCGCGCAGCCCGTGCGGATTGCGAGACGGCCTGAAACGGGCCATGGCAAGGCCCGAAAAGCCGAAGTGTGATGCCGGCCCCGGCGGTTTACGGTGTCGCACGCTTTCCGGATAATCCCTTGCATAACTCATGACTACGGGATGACCCCGTAGTCCAAAAGGACTACTTCATGGCGCGCACAGTGCACTGCATCAAGCTCGGTCGGGAAGCCGAGGGACTCGACACCCCGCCCTACCCCGGGCCGCTCGGCCAGCGCATCTTCGAATCGGTCTCCCGGGAAGCCTGGAAGGCCTGGCTGGAGCACCAGAAGATGCTGGTGAACGAGAACCGCCTGAGTCTGGCGGACCCGAAGGCGCGCAAGTATCTCGCGGAGCAGATGGAGAAGCATTTCTTCGGCGGTGGTGCCGACGCGGCAACCGGCTTCGTGCCGAAAGGCTGACGGCGCGCGCGGGCCGAAAGGTGAACAAGCCGCGAGAGGGCCATGGTCCCGTGCACCCGGGCGGAGCCCTCGGGCGTTCCGGGCACGACCCCGCGGTCGGCGAACCGTTGCATTTCCTCAACCGCGAACTCGGACAGCTCGAGTTCAACCGCCGCGTGCTCGCGCAGGCGCAGGACGCGGCGGTTCCGCTGCTCGAGCGCCTGCGGTTCCTCTGCATCGTCAGCAGCAACCTCGACGAATTCTTCGAGATCCGCGTTGCCGGCCTGAAGGCGCAGATCGAATTGCGCGCCGACACACCCGGGCCCGACGGGGCCTCTCCGAGGGCCGTGATGGCCGAAGTGTCGCGTCAGGCGCGGGAACTCGTGCAGAAGCAGTACGACGTCCTGAATGCCGAGATCCTCCCGGCGCTGGCCGCGGAAGGGGTGCGATTCCTGCGCCGGCGTGAATGGACCGAAACGCAGCGCGAGTGGATCCACCAGTACTTTCTCGACGAAGTGATGCCGGTGCTCACGCCGATCGGGCTCGATCCGGCGCATCCCTTCCCTCGGTTGCTGAACAAGAGCCTCAACTTCGCCGTGGAACTGGCCGGCAAGGACGCCTTCGGCCGAAACTCGGGCGCAGCCCTGGTCCAGGCGCCACGGGCGCTGCCGCGCTTCATCCTGCTGCCGCCGGAGATCGCCGGCTGTCAGCACGGTTTCGTGTTTCTCTCCTCGATCCTGCACGCCCACGTGAACGAGCTGTTCGCCGGCATGGAGATCAAGGGCTGCTACCAGTTTCGCGTCACGCGGAACAGCGATCTGTACGTCGACGAGGAGGAGATCAAGAATCTCCGCATCGCCCTGCAGGGGGAACTGCCGCAGCGCAACTTCGGCGACGCCGTGCGCCTGGAAGTCGCGGACCTCTGCCCGCCGCACATGTCGGAGTTCTTGCTGCAGCAGTTCGGTCTCTGCACGGACGACCTCTATCAGGTGTCGGGGCCTGTGAACCTCGTGCGGCTCATGCAGGTCCCGGATGTCGTGAATCGCCCGGACCTCAAGTTCACGCCGTTCACGCCGGGCATCCCTGCGAGCCTCGCCAAGCGGGAGGATCTCTTCGCCGCGATCCGCAAGGGCGACGTGCTGCTGCATCACCCCTATCAGTCGTTCAAGCCGGTGATCCACTTCATCGAGCAGGCCGCGACCGACCCCCACGTGGTCGCCATCAAGCAGACCGTCTACCGGACGGGCGCCGACTCGGAACTGATGCGCCATCTCATCATCGCCGCGCGGAACGGCAAGGCTGTCACGGTGGTGGTGGAACTGCTCGCCCGCTTCGACGAGGAGGCCAACATCAACTGGGCGTCCCAGCTGGAGGAGGTGGGAGCCCACGTGGTGTACGGTGTGGTGGGGCACAAGACCCACGCGAAGATGGCGATGGTTGTGCGCCGCGAGGAAAGCCGGCTCGTCCGCTACGTGCATCTCGGCACGGGCAACTATCACTCGCGAACCGCGACGCTGTATACGGATTTCGGTCTGTTCACCTGCAATCCGCAGATGACCGCCGACGTCAACGACGTGTTCATGCAGCTCACCGGGCTCGGCAAGGCCGGCCGCCACATGCACGTGCTGCAGTCCCCCTTCGATCTCCACGCCCGCCTGCTCGAGGCCATCGCGCAGGAAGCGCGGGAGGCGCGGGAAGGGCGCCCGGCGGGCATCACGGCCAAGATGAATGCCCTGCTCGAACCCGAGATCATCTTCGAGCTGTACGAAGCCTCGCGGGCCGGCGTGAAGATCAACCTCATCGTGCGCGGTGTGTGCGCGCTGCGACCCGGCATCCGCGGCCTGTCGGAGAACATCCGCGTCCGCTCCGTGATCGGGCGGTTCCTCGAACACAACCGGATCTTCTATTTCCGCTCCACCGACACCGTGCTGCTGTCGAGCGCGGACTGGATGGATCGCAATTTCTTTCGTCGCATCGAGGTGTGCTTCCCGGTGCTCGACAAGAAGCTCAAGCGTCGTGTCATTACCGAGGGTCTGAAGCTCTACCTGGACGACAACACGCAGGCCTGGGAGATGGATGCCGACGGCCGATACCGCTTGCGGCTCGCGGGCAGCGCACGGCCGCGCTGCGCGCAGACGGCACTCCTGGCCGAACTCGCCGCCAAACCCGCACCACCTGCCTGACGGGGCGATCCGTGGCTGCCGGCCGGCAGCCGACACGCCCGAAGGACACCATGGAAATCGAACTCAAGCTCGTGGGGGCCGCGCAGGACATCGCCCGCCTGGGTCGTCTGCCCTTCCTGCGGGCGGCGCAACGCTCCCGGGCCGTCACGAAGCAGCTCCACAGTGTCTACTTCGACACACCCGATCACGATCTCGCCCGACGGGACATGGCCTTGCGGCTGCGCCGGGTCGGGACGCGCTGGATCCAGACGTTCAAGTGCGGCGGCGCAGTGGATGCCGGCCTCCACCAGCGCCACGAGTTCGAAGCGCCCACCGCAGCGCAGCTTCTGAACGTTCCTGCGCTGATGGATACGCCGGCCTCGGATCTGTTCCGCGACGACTCGTTCCGGGCGCAGCTTGCGCCCGTCTTCGTGACCGACTTCCGGCGCACCCGCCGCATCGTCGAGGTGGGGCCCGGTACCACCGCGGAACTGGCGGTCGACGTCGGATTCATCACCGTCGAGGACCGATCGGTCCCCATCCACGAAATCGAGATCGAACTGCTGCAGGGCGACGCAGCGCATCTGCTCGCCTTCGCGCATGCGCTCGTCGATGCCCTGCCGCTGCGTCTGGAGAATGCGAGCAAGGCGGAACGGGGATACGCCCTGCAGGCTCGGCGCGAAGCACGCCCGGCGCGCGCCGCGAAGCCGGCCCTCGACACCGGCATGTCGCCGTCCGAAGGACTGCAGAGCATCGTCTCCTCCTGCCTCGGCCAGCTGCTCGCCAACGATCGCGGCATCCTTGAAAGCGACGATCCCGAGTACATCCACCAGGCGCGAGTCGCGATCCGCCGGCTGCGCTCGGCCTTCAGCCTGTTCCGGCCGATGGTGCCGCGCGAGTCGATGGCGGATCTCCTGGAACGCTTCCGCGAACTCGCGGAAGCGTTCGGCGAGGCACGGGACCGGGATGTGTTCCTGCTCGAGACGCTGCCGCCGGTGCTCGCGGCATTCGGCGACTCAGCAGCGCTCGCACGGTTGCGTGATCACGCGATCGCGTCCGCTTCTGCGGCGCGGGCGGCAGCAAGACGGGCCGGTTCGGAGAGCGCGTACGCGCACCTGCTGCTGGACATGGTGGAACGGATGCGGGCGCGCCCCTGGGAGGCCGTGCCGCGCGCAGAGTCCGAGACGGCCCCCGCCACAGACATTCCGACCACCATGAAGGCGCTTGCCGCAAGACTGCTGCAACGGCAGTACAAGCGCGTGAAGCGGCGCGGCGCGACGGCCGACCGCCGCGACCCTCAGTCGCTGCACGCGCTGCGCATCGAGATCAAGAAGCTGCGCTATGCCGCCGAGTTCTTTTCGGCCCTGTTTCCCGCGAAGGCGGTGCGCCGTTTCGTCGCGGGCAGTACCGAGGTGCAGGACATCCTCGGCCGGCTCAACGACGAAAGCGTCACCGACGCGCTGCTGCAGTCGCTGGACCTCGCCGATGCCGAAATGTCACATGCGGGAGGCATCATCCGCGGCTGGACGCACGCCCGGGCTGAAGCCGGGCTTGCGCGATTCGACAAGGCCTGGCGGACATTCGCCCGCCTCGACCGGTTCTGGTAGCTCCCCATGCATCTCATCCTCTGGCGCCACGCCGAAGCCGCAGACGGCGAGCCGGACCTCGCGCGGCGCCTCACCCCCAAGGGCCATCGCCAGGCTGAAGCCACGGCCAACTGGCTGCGCCCCCGATTGCCCAAAGCGACCGTGGTCCTTGCCAGCCCGTCGGCGAGAACCATCGAGACGGTGCGTGCGCTGACGGACACCTACGTCGTGACGCCCGAGATCGCCCCGGGCGCCGAACCCGAGGCCGTGCTCGCGGCCGCAGGTTGGCCCGATGAGCATCCCGCCGTTCTGGTCGTCGGGCATCAGCCGACCCTCGGTGCCGTCGCCGCCCTGCTGCTTTCGGGGGAGCGTCAGGAATGGAGCATCCGCAAAAGCGGCATCTGGTGGCTCAGCCACCGCGTGCGCGGAGAGGACCAGCAGGTCGTGCTGCGTGCGGTGACGAACGTCGATCTGCTCTGACCTCCCGCCGCGTTTCCGCGCGGACGTCTGCAGTCTTCCCGGGCTTCGACAGCCGCCCTCTGAACACCGACGAATGTGCGGCAGCACACAGACGATCCTCTCCGTCGGGCCCATGCTTGCGAGTCTGACCCCGCTACGCCCTGGCTCCCGAGCGACTGGCAACAGTGCGCGCGGACCGGGAAACGGGACGATGTTTGATGCAGACGACGGAGACAGCACAGCACATGAATGTTGCCGCATGGATCGCGACGGGAATCGTGATCGGATGGATCGCCAACTACCTGCTCAACCAGGGCTCGCGCGACGGACGGCTGGGCTATCTGGCGTTCGGCGTGCTCGGCGCGTTTGCCGGCGTGCAACTTCTCGCCCCCACGCCAGATCCCGGTGCCACTGTGGACGTTAACGCGTTCAGCATGACGCTGCTGATGTGTTCCGCCGCCGGCGCCGTGGTCCTGCTGTTCGTGGGAAACATGGTCCGACAGCGCTTCTTCCCCTGAACCCGCGCGGATCCGTCCGCGATAGCCGAGCCCTACCTTGACCACCGCAGACGACTTGTCCCTGGCGCAGTTCGAACAGGAACTCTCACGCTTCGCCCACTCACGCAAGAGCGAACCCAAGGACGATGCCCTGGGTCATGTGATCGGCCTGGTGAAGGAAAACCCTTCCCACGCGCGCTCCCGCCTGCTCGCGCGGATTCTCTCGGCCCTTTCCGGCATGCAGGCATCGTTTCGCCCGGCCGAGGTCGGGTCGCTCGACTCCTCCACGATCGGACTCGTGCAGCAGCTGATCGTGCTGCGGCGCACCGGCACCGTGAAGCCGGAGACGTGGACCAGCGCCGCGGACACCACACGGATGCTGATCGACGCCGCCTGAATCTGGCCGCAGGTTCAGGGTCCCGCGGTGCGCTTGCGTTCCGGACGCGATGATTTCATCGGCTTGGCCGGCGACTTGCCGGCTCTGGTGGCATCGCGTTTCATCCCGCGTCGTGACGGTGACCCTTCGTCCGCCATTTCCCGAAGCACCTGCGCCGTGGCACGAGCCGCCCTGCGATCTGATTCGGCCGCCTGCAGACACGCAGGACGCTCGGCATCGCTGCTGTCTCCGCACTTCGCCCGACTGATGCCGTAGCTGGACTCCGCAGAGGCGAGACTCTCCGCCTGACGATTGGCCGCCCCCGGATGCTGTTCCACCTTTCGCTCGGCCGCCGCCACGCCTGCCTTGCCTGCGGCTTCGGCAAGGCACACGTCCCTCGACACACCCCGGAGAAACTCGCACTCGGTCACGTCAGCCCGGTAGGTCGCGTCGGCACGACTGGCGTCCGCCGCCCCGCCCGGTCGCGTCTGTGCCTGCGTCGCTGCGGGAATGGTGGCGGAAAGCAGGAAAAGGAGGGATGCACGTGAAAGGACCAGAACGGAAATCATGGAGACACCTCGAAGCCGCCGGGCGCAGGGGTACATGCCGATACCGCCCCTGCCCGCGCCGATCGGAACTTGCCTGTAGGATGCCGGGACGTCTTCCGGGCGAGTAGCGCGCAGCCGCGGCGCCCGGAACGCTTCCGGCCCCGGCCTGCCCGCTGCCCCGCGTCACCCGCCCGTCGTGGCCCGCATCGCATCCCATGCGGAGCCCGCGCACCGGCACCATCGGAATCCGCATGAGTGCCCTGATTTCTCCGCAGACCCGGAACCGCCTCCTCGCCGCGCTCGAGCCGGAGGACCTCGCGCGGATCGGGCTGCACGCCGAGCCCGTCGACATGCCGCTGGGGGAAGTGGTCTGCGAATCCGGCCATCCCCTCGCACACGTCTACTTCCCCACGACCTGCATCGTGTCGCTTTCCCTTGTGCTGGAGGACGGTGCCGCGGCCGGTATCGCGGTCGTCGGCTTCGAAGGGCTCGTCGGCGTGGCGCTGTTCATGGGCGGCGAAACCATGCCGAGCCGAGCCGTGGTGCAAAGCGCCGGACAGGCGTACCGGATTGCCGGGAACGAGCTGAAGATGGAGTTCCGGCGGCCATCGTCTCTGCAACCGCTGCTGCTTCGCTACACGCAGGCGCTTCTCACCCAGACGGCGCAGACCGCGGTGTGCAATCGTCATCACCGCGTGGACCAGCAGTTGTGCCGATGGCTGCTGCTGAGTCTCGACCGCCTGGCGTCGAACGAACTCGTCACGACGCAGGAGCTGATCGCGCAGGCGCTGGGGGTGCGGCGGGAAGGGGTGACCGAGGCGGCGCGAAATCTTCAGGACGCGGGCTTGATCCGCCATCGCCGCGGACACATCGAAGTCCTCGATCGCGCCGGACTCGAAGCGCGGTGCTGCGAGTGCTATGCCGTGGTCCGTCGCGAATTCGCGCGACTCCTGCCGGAGCCGGTACGGGCGGTGGATCACGACTGAGCCACCTGTGCGTGCCGACCGACGAGTGCGGAGCCCCCCGGGAACAGCCGTGTTCAGGCTTCACCCTTGGCGTCGGCCACACCGGCAGCCAGCGCCACTGCCGCGAGATCGGACCGCGACTTCGTCAGCGTCTTCACATGGTCTCTCGCCGCCCTCCAGCCATCGAAGGAGGCGATCGTCTTGTCGCTCCGGGCATCCGTCACCTGCCAGCGTCCCCTGGCCACCCGGCTCACCTTGAACATGGCTTCTTCCTTGGTCTCTTCGATCATCCGTGCGCGCTCCTGCGTGAGTTCATGGCTTCGCATCGGACGGGAGCGACTGCGGACAGCTTCCCCATCGTTGGCGTCATAGGGGATTCCTTAAGCGCAGTTCGTTGGTGACCGAGGTCACGCCGGCGACCCGCTGCGCAACTTCCGAGGCCTTGCCGACTGCGAGCTGGGTCGGAACGAAACCGCTCAGGCGCACGACACCCTTGCGAGTGGTGACCTCGAACACGGCAGACTTCAGCGACGGTTCGGCGAACATTTCGGACTTCACGCGGCTGTTGATCAGGAGGTCGTCCACGTGCTGACGCGTGGTCACGGCATCGGGTGGCGTTGCGCATGCGCCCATCAGCACGGCGGCGGCAAGCAGCGGATTCAACAGGGTCAGTCGCATGGTCGTCTGCCGGGCTCCGGATTTCAGGAAAAGTCCGGGAGGATGGCATGCAGGCAACGCACCGTCTGTTCGCCAGCACACATTCGCAGTCTTTCCGGCAACGGCGGGGACGTCGGTCAGCGCATCCTGGCGTCGTACCGGAGCAGCCGACCCTTGTAGGCTTCGGCATCGGCACTCCCGGCTCGATCGATTCGCTCCTCGTGCAGCTGGAAACCCGAATCGGCCATGACGCGATTGAACGCCGGGCGGTTGCCCCGGTCCGGGTCCACGATCCAGACCTCGCCGCCAGGCCGGGCATGGCGTCCGAGAAAGGCCGCGAGATGCAGCGTGCCGTCCCGGTCGTAGAGGACATCGCTTCCGACGATGAGGTCGTAGCGCTCGCAGACCGGCTCGGGAACCGGCGGGCCGTCGCGCTGCGGCCACGCGGCCGCACCAGCCCAGTGGCCGCGCAGGTACTTCATCGCGGCGAGCCCGTTCAAGCGGAGATTTTCCTCGAGAAAGACACCGGCGAGGGGATGACAGTCGCTCGCCGTGATATCCGCGCCGCGGCGGTGTCCCACGAGACTGGCAAGTGCGAGGCCGCAGCCGATTTCCAGGATGCGTTCGGAAGGACGAACGGGGCGCAGCGCGAGACGCGCGGCCAGTTGCAGCGCGGATGGCCAGAGAAGGCCGAAAAGCGACCAGCTGGCGGAGGAGATTCCCTGACCCAGCGCGTCGCCGAAGGGATCGGCGAACTGATTGCGGTCGGAAAGCGAACGGATGAAGAGATCGGGCACGCCGGCGACGGCCACCTGCTGATTTCGGGTCTGATAGCCGGGCATGTCTCGGTGCGTCCACAGCGGGAACGCAGACGCCGCGGCGCGAGCATGCGCCGTCAGCCCCGTTCGGGCAGGGGGCGGACCCTAACAGAGTCACCCCGCGCCAGCCAGACAAACTTCACCGCGGTGTCAGCGGCGAAACAGATCGCCTATCGGGCTTCTCCCTGGGAGGGTTCCGCCGGTTTGCGCAGACGGATGGCTTCCGCCCGCTTGCGCATGCGAATGTTCAGCATCTCCACGCCCATGGAGAAGGCCATCGCGAAGTAGATGTAGCCCTTGGGGATATGGAAGCCCAGACCGTCGGCAACGAGCGCCACCCCGACGACGATGAGGAATGACAGCGCCAGCATCTTGATGGTCGGATGCCGGTCGACGAACTCCCCGATGGGCCGCGCCGCGAACATCATCACACCCACCGTGATGACGATGGCCAGGACCATCACGCCGATGTGGTCGACCATCCCAACGGCCGTGATGACGGAGTCGAGCGAGAAAATGATGTCGATGACGGCGATCTGCGCGAGCACGCTTGCGAAGGTGGCTTGTGCCGGCGCGGGACCATGCGCGTGTTCCGTGCCTTCGAGGGAGTTGTGGATCTCGTGGACGCTCTTCCAGAGCAGGAACAGGCCGCCGCCGATGAGGATGAGGTCCCGACCGGAGATCTCCTGTCCCATGACTTCGAGGAGCGGTGCCGTGAGCCGCATGATCCACGCGAGCGTGAGCAGCAGCACCAGGCGCGACACCATGGCCGCGCCCAGTCCGATCGTGCGCGCCGTGTTGCGCTGATGTTCCGGCAGGCGGCCCACCAGGATCGAGATGAAGATGATGTTGTCGATGCCCAGGACGATCTCGATGGCCACGAGGGTCGCGAGGGCGACCCAGGCCTGGGGGTCGTGGATCCAGTTGAACAATTCCATCATGAACACTTCCTTGTTCGGGGGTGGGTCTGGTCGGGCCGCTGTCCGGAGCGTAGCGGTTCAGCACGAGTTCGACGATCACCGCGTGCCTCGGGCGGTGCCCGGCAATCGCGCAGGACATCAGTCCTGGGCCGGATCGACCTCGATGGTCATCGCATCGAGTTCGGGAATGCGCAGTTCGAAACCGAGATTGCGCCATTCACGGACTTCGCTCTTCAGCGCAGCCGCCGTCAGCGGATAGCGCTTGAGCCAGGACGAGGGAAGCTTAAGTTCGAATCGCCTGTCCTTGGCCGTCGCGTCGAGCACGGGCACCTCCACTGGCGTGCGGGTACGGTGGAACAGGCAGGAGAGCCGAAGCGCCACGATCAGCGTCCAGTCGAGGCTTTCCGTGACGAGCGGCTTGGCCTTCTCGAGCGTGCCGCGGTGGCACAGGACCAGGAGCGCGACGTGCGCCTGCTCCATGCGGGAAAAGCCGGGCATGTCGGCGTTGCCGAGAATGTAGGCCGAATGCTTGTGATAGCCGGTGTGGGCGACCATCAGCCCGATCTCGTGCAGATTCGCAGCCCAGGTGAGCACCTGACGGGCGCTGTCGTCGTCGCCGCGCTTGCCCGCCAGCGCGGTGAACAGATCGATCGCGAGCGATTCGACCCGGCGCGCCTGATGCAGATCCACGTGGTAGCGCTTCGCGAACTGCCGGACGGTCGCATCGCGCATGTCGCGATGGTGGAAGCGTCCGAGCATGTCGTACAGGATGCCCTGGCGCATGGCGCCGTTCGCGAGACTCATGCGCTCGACACCCAGTTCCGCGAAGATGCCCGCCATGATCGCGAAGCCGCCGGGCAACACGGTGGCGCGGTCGGCCTTCAGGCCGAGGGAGGCCACACGATCGACCTCACCGACCCGCAGCAGTTGTGTCCGGAGGCGGTCGAGTCCCTCGTCCGTGATGCTGCCATCCCCCCACCCGTGGGCGATGAGCAGGTCCGCGATCGCGCGCGCCGTGCCGGACGAACCGACCGCCTGGGACCAGTGGCCCGTGGAGAACTCGCTCTCGATGGTCTGGATCTCGATGCGCGCGGCGAGTTCGGCCTGACGCAGCGCATTCTTGGTGATCCGCCCGTCGGGAAAGAAGCGCAGTGTGTAGCTCACGCACCCCATGTAGAGGCTTTCGAGCTTCTGGGGACGGTAACCGGAGCCGATGATGAACTCGGTGGAGCCGCCGCCGATGTCGACCACCATGCGGCGCTCGGCGGTGGGCGGCAGGCTGTGGGACACCCCCAGGTAGATGAGCCGCGCCTCTTCCTTGCCGGCCACCACTTCGATCGGGAAGCCCAGCGCGTGCTCGGCCCGCAGCAGGAACTCGCGGGCGTTCTTGGCGACTCGCAGGGTGTTGGTGCCCACGGCGCGGACAGCGGCCGGGGAAAAACCGCGCAGGCGCTCACCGAAGCGCTTCAGCGCATTCAGGCCGCGCTGCTGCGCTGCCTCGTCGAGAAACTTGTCGGGCGTGAGCCCTGCGGCGAGGCGCACGGCCTCACGCAGGGAATCGAGCGGATAGATCTGGTCTTCCACCACGCGCCCGACCTGCAGCCGGAAGCTGTTGGACCCAAGATCGACCGCGGCGAGCACTTCGTGCTCCTGCCGGTACTCCTGCGGTGCCCTGGCCTTCGAAGCGGCCGCCCCTGCCCCCATGCGTGATCCCCGGAACGATCCCCGATCAGGTCATGATCTCGCGTTCGATCTCCTCGACGCTCACATGGCGGACATCCTTGCCCTTGACCATGTAGATCACGTATTCGGAGATGTTCTTCGCGTGGTCGCCGATGCGTTCGATCGCCTTGGCGATGAACAGGATCTCGATGGAGGCCGAGATGGTGCGGGGATCCTCCATCATGAAGGTGATGAGCTGCCGGATGATCGCCCGGAACTCATCGTCCACGAGCTGATCCTGGCGGACCACCTCGCCGGAGGCGGAGAGGTCCAGCCGGGCGAAGGAATCGAGCGCCTTGCGCAGCATCTCGGTGGCGATGCCGCCCATGCGCCGGATCTCGTTGAAGCGCGGCTGCATCAGGCGGTCGCTCGAATTGATGAGCTTGGCCATGCGGGCGATCTTGGCCGCCTCGTCGCCGATGCGCTCGAGGTCGGTGATGGTCTTCACGACCGTCATGATCATCCGCAGGTCGCCGGCGGCGGGCTGGCGGCGCGCGATGATCGTGCTGCAGTCTTCGTCGAGCGCGACCTCGAGACCGTTCACACGGTGGTCATTGCTTTCGACCGAGGTGCAAAGTTCGTGGTCGCCGGACACGAGCGCTTCCAGGGCGAGGCGGATCTGCTCCTCCACGAGCCCACCCATCTGCAGCACCCGGGCGCGCAGCGCCTCGAGTTCCGCATCGAACTGCTTGGAGGTGTGTTCAGCGTTGGTCATGGCTGGGGCGCCTCATGGAAAGTGTGGCCTGTCCGCCCTCTTCGGCGCAGGTTAAACGGACTTGATGACGATTTCATGGTGGACACTGGCAAGGATCAGGCCGGATGGCACCGGGTCTCCACGCCGCCCGCCGTACCCAGAAGCAGGACATCGGCCGGACGCTTGGCGAACAACCCCACGGTCACGACCCCGGCAATCTGGTTGATCTCGGACTCCAGCCCCGACGGATCGACGATCTTCAGCCCCCGGACATCCAGGATGATGTTGCCGTTGTCGGTGCGAAACCCGGCGCGCAGGACGGGCTGCCCTCCCAGCTTGACGAGCTGGCGGGCCACATGGGCCTGGGCCATGGGAATGACCTCGACCGGCAGCGGGAAACGCCCGAGAACGTCCACCAGCTTGGAATCATCGGCGATGCAGATGAACTTTCCGGCCACCGCACCCACGATCTTCTCCCGGGTAAGTGCCCCGCCACCGCCCTTGATCATGGCCAGATTCGCCGTGATCTCGTCCGCTCCGTCCACATAGACCGGCATCTCGGACACGTCGTTCAGCTCAAGAACGGGAATGCCCAGGGCCTTCAGCCGGGTGGCGGTCGCCTCGGAACTCGCGACCGCGCCCTCGATCCGCCCCCGGATCTCGCCCAGGGCATCGATGAAGTAATTCGCGGTCGAGCCGGTACCCACCCCGACGACGGAGCCTGCCGGGACATGGGCGATCGCCGCTCGCGCGGCGGCCGCTTTCATTGCGTTCTGATCCATTGCTTCAGGCGGGGAAGCCGATCCCCTTGCGGTTCGTACGCTCGCAGCATAGCGGCAAGTGAGTACATGCTCAAATAACACGGCTTTCCGGGGCGGGCCGGCACTGCTACGCTTGCAGGTCGCAGTGACTCCGACTTCCATGGCACAAGATTATCTGGCGCGCATTCTCAATGCCCGGGTCTACGACGTCGCCGTCGAGACCCCGCTGGAGCGCGCGCCCCTGCTCTCGGCCCGACTGGGCAACACCCTGCTACTGAAGCGTGAAGACCTGCAGCCGGTGTTCTCGTTCAAGATCCGCGGCGCCTACAACAAGATGGCCGGCCTGCCCGCGGCAGCCCGGGCGCGGGGGGTGATCGCCGCGTCCGCCGGCAACCACGCCCAGGGCGTGGCGCTGTCCGCCAGCCACCTCGGATGCCGTGCGGTGATCGTGATGCCAGTGACAACGCCCCGTATCAAGGTCGATGCCGTGGCTGCCCGAGGCGCGGAAGTCGTCCTGGCCGGCGACTCCTATGACGATGCCCATGCGCACGCGCGGGGCCTGGCGGCGAAAAAGGGCCTCACATTCGTGCATCCGTACGATGACCCGGATGTCATCGCAGGACAGGGCACCATCGGCATGGAGATCCTGCTGCGGCACAGCGGCCCGCTCGACGCGATCTTCATCGCCGTCGGCGGCGGCGGCCTCATCTCCGGCATCGGCACCTACGTGAAGCGCGTGCGCCCCGGTGTCCGGATCATCGGCGTGGAGCCCGTGGATTCCGATGCCATGACGCGCTCCCTCAAGGCGGGGCGCCGGATCCGCCTGCCTGCCGTGGGGTTGTTCGCGGACGGCGTGGCCGTAAAGCAGGTGGGAAAGGAACCCTTCCGGATCGCCCGGGAGGTCGTTGACGAGATGATCCTCGTCGACAACGACGCTATCTGCGCTGCCATCAAGGACGTATTCGAAGACACTCGGACCGTCCTGGAGCCCGCCGGCGCACTGGCCGTGGCCGGGGCGAAGGCCTGGGTGGAACGTCGCCGGGTGCGGGCCCGCAATCTGGTGGCCGTGGCCTGCGGCGCCAACATGAACTTCGACCGGCTACGCTTCGTGGCCGAGCAGGCCGAACTCGGCGAGAGGCGGGAGGCCGTCCTGGCGGTCTCCATTCCCGAGGAACCCGGCAGCTTCAAGCGTTTCTGCCATTTTCTGGGCCGTCGCAACGTCACGGAGTTCAATTATCGCTATGCCGATGCCGAAGAAGCGCATGTGTTCGTCGGCGTCCAGGTGAGCGGGCGTGACGAAACACGGCAGTTGCTGCGCACCTTGAACGAGGCAGGCTTGAAGGCACAGGATTTCAGCGACAACGAAATGGCCAAGCTCCACGTCCGTCACCTCGTGGGCGGGCGGGCGCCGACGGTCGCCCATGAATTGCTGTACCGGTTTCAGTTTCCGGAGCGCCCCGGCGCGCTCATGCGCTTTCTCGACGCCATGAGCCACGAATGGAACATCAGCCTGTTCCACTACCGCAACCACGGCGCAGATCACGGCCGGGTGCTGTGCGGCGTTCAGGTGCCGCCCCATACGCGCGCGGCATTCCGGCGTTTCCTGCGGGAACTCAACTATCCCCACTGGGACGAAACCGGCAACCCCGCTTTCCACCTGTTCCTGTGATGATTCGCCGGCTGCTCGCCCTCGCCCTTACCTTCCTCGCCCTGCCGTCCCTGGCCATGCAGGGGGACGAGGACTTCCTCGCCGCCCGCGAGGCCGCCCAGCGCTCCGACCTGCCCCGTCTAGCGCGGGCCGCGGCCGGGCTGCGCAATCATCCGCTCCTGCCCTACGCGGAACTGTGGCTGCTCCGCCCGCGTCTGGTCGAACTGCCCGAGGCCGACGTGCGGGCCTTCCTCACCCGCTACGACGGCCAGCTGATCGCGAACCGCCTGCGCGGCGACTGGTTGCGGGTCGTCGGCAAGCGCCAGTTGTGGGAACCGTTCGACCGTGAATGGCCGGCCCTGGTGGACCCTGACCAGGAACTCCAGTGCCTGAGGATCCAGTCCGCGCGCGCGTCAGACCCGAAGTCGCTCGCGGCGCACCGCGGCCTTTGGCTGTCGGGCAAGGAACTCCCCGATTCCTGCGCGCCGGTCTTCGAGGCGATGTTCGCGACCGGGCTGCTGAAGGAAGGTGACGTCTGGGAACGCATGCGTCTGGCCCTGCAGGCCGGCAATCCTTCGCTCGCCCGCTTCCTCGCCCAGCGCGTCTCCGGCTGGAGTCCGGTGAACGCGAAACAGCTGGATGCCGCCGCCGCGAACCCCACGCGCTATCTGACGTCGCCCAAGCTCGCCCTGCAGACGCGCGCCCATCGCGAGATCGCGCTCTACGCCCTGGGGCGTGTCGCCTCCGACCTGCCGGAACGCGCGGCGGAAATCTGGCGCGACATGGAGGGACGGTTCACCAAGGACGATCGCGAGTTCGGCTGGAGCCAGATCGCGCTGGTGGGGGCGCGCAAGCACGCGCCGCGGGCACTCGACTGGTTCCGAAAGGCCGGCGACACGCGGCTGGACGACACGCAGCTCGAGTGGCGCGCCCGGGCGGCGTTGCGGGAACGCGCCTGGCCGGAACTGCTGAAGACTCTGGACACCCTGGGGCCGGAGGCTCGCGAACGCGCCGTCTGGCGCTACTGGCGTGCGCGCTGCCTCAAGGAAACCGGGAAGGAATCCGAGGCCGTGGCCATTCTCGTGAGCCTCGCAGGCGAACACAATTTCCACGGACAGCTGGCGTCGGAGGCCCTCGGCCCGATGGTCGGCCCGGCACCCACCAGCCACAAGCCCGCCGAAGACGAGGTGACGGCCGCCGCCGGCACACCCGGACTGCAACGCGCGCTCGCCTTCTACCGCCTGGGCATGCGTTACGAGGGCAACCTCGAATGGATCTGGACCGTGCGCGACATGAATGACCAGCGCCTGCTCGCCGCTGCCGAACTCGCGCGCCGCGAAGGCTGGTGGGAGCGTGCGATCAACACGGCAGAGCGAACGAAGACGCTGACGAACATGGATCTCCGCTATCCGACGCCATACGAGAATCTCCTCCGTGCCCGCGCCCGCGAGTTCGACGTCGATGAAGCCTGGCTGTACGGTCTCGTCCGGCAGGAGAGCCGCTTCAACCCCTCCGCGCGGTCGAGCGTCGGCGCCTCCGGCCTCATGCAGATCATGCCTGCCACGGCGCGCTGGATCGCCGGCAAGTTGGGCATCAAGGGCTGGCAGCAGGGGTCGGAATACGATCCGGACACGAACGTGAACTTCGGGACGTTCTATCTCAAGCAGATGCTGGTGCAACTGGACGGCAGCCCGGTGCTGGCGTCGGCGGCATACAACGCCGGCGCGCGGCGCGCTCAGAACTGGCGCGCTGACGTGCCTCTCGAAGGCGCCATCTACATCGACACGATCCCCTTTACCGAAACGCGCGACTACGTCCGGAAGGTCATGTCCAACGCCGCGCAGTACGCCCGCCTGTTCGGCCGGCAGATGGAGTCGCTCACCGAAAGAATCGGCGTGGTACGGCCGCGCGCCGGCGGCTGATCCGTCCGGCCTCCGCGGTGCGGCGCACCGCCCCTTGCCCGAGACCTCTCCCATGAACATGAAGACCGTTTGCATCCTTGGCGGCAGTGGCTTCGTCGGCCGCCATCTCGCCGAGATCCTCGCGGCCCGAGGTCTGGATGTGCGCATCCCCACGCGACTGCGGGAACGCGCCAAGGCTGACCTCATCCTGCTGCCCACCGTCGAACTCGTCTTTGCGGACATCCACGATCCGCAGGCATTGCGGCACCTCGTCACCGGATGCGATGCCGTCATCAACCTGGTGGGCGTGCTGCACAATCGTCGCGGCAACGGGTTTGCGCGGAACCACGTCGAGCTCCCCGGCAAGGTGGCGGCGGCCTGCCGCGATGCCGGGGTCTCCCGCCTGCTGCACATGAGCGCACTCGGCGCGGACGCATCGGGCCCCAGCGAGTATCTGAAATCGAAGCACCTGGGCGAGGAAGCCGCCCGCAAGGCCGCGGCGCACGGCGTCGCGGTCACGGTGTTTCGCCCGTCGGTGATCTTCGGGCCGGGGGACAGTTTCCTGTCGCTGTTCGCGGGACTCGCCCGGCTGTTTCCGATACTGCCGCTGGGCGGCGCGTCGGCCCGGTTCCAGCCCGTCTACGTGGAAGATGTCGCCCGCGCCTTCGCGGACAGCCTCACGCTGCCGGCCACCTTCGGCAGGACCTACGAGTTGTGCGGCCCCACGCAGTACACGCTGCGCGAACTCGTGGCCTACGTGTGCCGCGTGATCGGTGTGTCGCGAGCAATCGTGCCGCTGCCGGGGCCGCTGGCTTACCTCCAGGCGCTGGCGCTGGAGATCCTTCCCGGCTCCCTGATGACGCGTGACAACCTCGCGTCGATGAGCAAACCCAACGTGTGCGGCTGCGCCTTCCCGCCCGAGTTCGGGTTCGCGCCGACGGCGCTGGAGTCCGTCGCGCCCGCCTATCTCGCCGACCGCCGCTCGCGCGCCCGTTACGATGGCTTCCGGTGCCGGGCCGGTCGGTGATGCGCGCGCCAGCGTGTTCCGTTTCCTGCCGCGACCGATGAAGATCTTCCGAGTCGGGGGAGCAGTACGCGACGAGCTGCTCGGGCTTCCCGTGAAGGATCACGACTACGTGGTGGTAGGCGCCACGCCCGAACAGATGACCGATCTCGGCTTTCGGGCCGTGGGCAAGGACTTCCCGGTGTTCCTGCATCCGCAGACCCAGGAGGAGTACGCGCTCGCGAGGACGGAGCGCAAGAGCGGTCGCGGCTACAAGGGCTTCGTGATCCAGGCCGATCCGGACGTGAGCCTCGAGGAGGATCTCGCACGGCGCGATCTCACGATCAACGCGATGGCCCGCGCCGATGACGGGGCGCTCATCGATCCGTTCGACGGCGAGAAGGACCTTCGCGCCGGGATCCTCCGACACGTGAGTCCCGCATTCATCGAGGACCCGGTGCGTATTCTCCGCGTCGCGCGCTTCGCCGCGCGCTTCGGGTTTGCTGTCGCGGAGGACACTGCCGCACTCATGCGCCACATGGTGGACACGGGGGAAGTCGACCACCTCGTGGCCGAGCGTGTGTGGCAGGAGATCTCGCGGGGCCTCATGGAAGCGCGCCCGTCCGTGATGTTCGACGTCCTCGCGGCGTGCGGCGCGCTCGCGCGCATCGCCCCCGAGTGGGCTGCCGCAGTCGATTCCCGTCATGCCGCGGCGCGCGACACTCTCGCGGCGCTCGATCGCGCCGCTTTTCAGGACGCTCCCCTCGCGCTGAGGTTCGCGCTTGTCTCCCATCGTCTGGGCGCGGCGATCGAACCGCTGTGCGAGCGCCTTCGCGTCCCGACGGATTGCCGCGACCTGTCGGTCGTGTGCAGCGGCAATGCCACGACCATCCGCGCTGCGGCATCGCTGTCGCCGGAGCAAGCCGTCGAACTCTACTATCGTGCGGACGCCTTCCGCCGTACGCAGCGGTTCGATCTCGCGCTCTGGGCCGTGGCCGTCGAGGACGGCGAGACCCGTGACGCTTACCCGCCCGCCCGCCGTTTGCGCACCGCGCTGTCGCTCGCCGCAGGCATCGACACCGAAGCGATCGCCCGCATCGCGGGACGCGGCGACCTCATCGCCGCCGGCATCCGCGAAGCCCGCATCGAAGCCGTCCGCAAATCGTTCGCGGAGTAACATCGGTCACCGAGTTCCATTCCACCGCGAGTCATCCCGGAGACGCGACACACCATGATCGACCTGTACACGTGGGGCACACCGAACGGCCGGAAGGTATCCATCATGCTCGAGGAGTGCGGCCTGCCTTACCAGTCGCACGCCATCGACATCGGCAAGGGCGCGCAGCACACCGCCGAGTTCCTGGCCGTCAACCCGAATGCCAAGATCCCGGCGATCGTCGACCCCGACGGTCCGGACGGCATGCCGTTCGCACTGTTCGAGTCCGGTGCGATCCTGGTGTATCTGGCGGGCAAGACCGGCCGCTTCCTGCCCGCGGATCTGCGAAAGCGCTATGAAGCCCTGCAGTGGCTGATGTTCCAGATGGGCGGCGTCGGTCCCATGTTCGGGCAGGTGCATCACTTCCTGCGCGCTGCGCCGGAACCGGTGCCGTATGCGATCGATCGCTACAGCAACGAGACGCGCCGCCTCTATGGCGTGCTCGACCGGCATCTCGCCAGCCACGCCTACCTGGCGGATGAATACTCGATCGCCGACATGGCCACCTATCCGTGGGTCGCCCGGCACGAATGGCACAAGATCGCGCTGGAGGATTTCCCCGCAGTCGCGGCGTGGTTTGCGGATCTCTCGCAAAGGCCTGCCGTGCAGAAGGGCATGAAGGTCCCGTTCCTCAACTGACCCGGGCTTCACCGCGGAACCTCACGAAATCTCAAGTTTGGAGGGGCCGAGCCGTTACCGGAGTGTTTACCGGTATCGGCTCCATGTCCGACAAGCTGCCTGAGAAAATCGGAAAGTATCGCGTCCTGCGTGAGCTGGGTCGCGGTGCGACGAGCCACGTTTATCTGGCTGAGGACGCATTCCGCGATCGCGAAGTCGCGATCAAGGTCGTGCGCTCCGCCAATGCGACCGACACCGACCTGAGCCGCCGCTACAAGCGCGTGTTCATGAACGAAGCCGCGCTCGCCGGCAAGCTCAACCATCCGCACATCGTCGCAATCTACGACGCCGCCACCGAGGACGAAAGCAGCTACCTCGTGATGGAGCGCGTCGACGGCGGCACGCTGGACCAGTACTGCGCGCCGGACACGCTGCTGCCGCTGGAACGGCTCGTGGAAATCGTGTTCAAGGCGAGCATCGCGCTCGACTACGCCCATCGCCAGGGCGTGATCCACTGCGATATCAAGCCCGCGAACATACTCATCGCCGGCGAGACCGATATCAAGATCTCCGACTTCGGCGCGGCCTATTTCGGCAACGCGGAACACACGTTCCTCACCGGCGTAGGGTCGCCGGCCTACATGTCGCCCGAGCAGATCCAGGAGCGGCAGGTCACGCACCAGACCGACATCTATTCGCTCGGCGTGGTCATGTACCAGTTGCTCACCGGGCGCCTGCCCTTCCAGGGATCGAGCCGCGGCAGCCTGCTCTACCAGATCGTGAACATCGACGCCGTACCGCCCTCGGTGATCCGTCCGGCGCTCCCGCCGGCGCTCGACCGCATTGTGATGAAGGCAATGGCGAAGCCTCTGTCGGAGCGCTACGCCACATGGATGGATTTCAGCCGGGATCTGGCGCAGGCCTTCAAGCACCTGACCCTGCCGCAGCAGTCGGTGTCCGACACCGAGAAGTTCACGACACTGCGGGCGCTGCCGTTCTTTCGCGACTTCCGGGACGTGGATCTCTGGGAGGCCCTGCGGCTCGCGCGCTGGGAACGGGTGGAGTCTGGGCATGTACTGCTGGAGGAAGGCACGACGCAGGAAGGTTTCTTCGTGCTGACCGCGGGCGAGATCGCCATCTCGCGTTCGGGCCGGCCGCTCGACACCGGAGAGCCGGGTCACTGCTTCGGCAACATCCTGTACTTCGAGGACTCGCCTGCGGCGCGGACTACCACCGTGACCGCCAACAAGGAGTGCGAGGTGCTGTCGGTGCGTGCGGTGGATCTGCGTGTGGCGTCGGACGCCTTGCAGATGCAGTTCAACCGAGCGTTCATCCGGCTGCTGGTGCACCGGCTGGAGCACCGGGAGGAAAGGCTCGTGGCGGACTGGGTGCCGGAAAAGGCCGAGGCAGCGTAGGCGCTCCCGGCCCTCGCCGGAGAAGGCTAGGGGACGAGCAGGACCGGGACTTCGCTGCGGTGAATGACCTTCGCCGCGACGGAACCGACGAACATGCCGGAAATGGCCCCCATGCCACGGGTGCCCATCACGATCTGGTGACAGCGGGTGTCCCGGGCGAGTCGCGCAATGTTCTCGGCCGGATCGCCGACCAGGATGTGATGCTCCGCGGACAGGCCCGCCGCGGAGACGAGATCTCTCGCGGCAGCCATCGCCGTGTCGCCCTCTTCCCGGTAGTACCCGTCGAGCTGTTCCTGGCTGAAGAACATCTTCACGGCGCCGGAGACCACCGATGCCTGAACGTTGACGAGAACGAGCTGCACCGGATCCCGGTACACGTCCTTCTCGGCAAGCACATGACGCACGGCCCGCAGCGCGTTCTCCGAGCCGTCGACGGCGACGAGAAGGCGGCGAAGACCGCCTGTGGCAGCCTGACTCAAAGAACGCTCTTCAGCAGCTTGCCCATCTCGGCGGGATTGCGGGTGACGCGGATGCCGCAGCTGTCCATCACGGAGAGCTTCTCGTCCGCCGTGCCCTTGCCCCCGGAGATGATCGCGCCGGCATGCCCCATGCGCTTTCCGGGCGGCGCGGTGACGCCGGCGATGAACCCGACCACCGGCTTCTTCATGTTGTCCTTTGCCCAGAGCGCGGCGTTCTCCTCGTCGGAGCCGCCGATCTCGCCGATCATGATCACGGCGTCGGTCTCCGGATCGTCGTTGAACATCCTCAGGACGTCGATGTGCTTGAGCCCGTTGACGGGATCGCCGCCGATGCCGACCGCCGAGGACTGACCGAGGCCGAGTTCGGTCAGCTGACCGACCGCTTCGTAGGTCAGCGTGCCGGAGCGGGACACCACACCGATGCGGCCCTTCTTGTGGATGTGACCCGGCATGATGCCGATCTTGATCTCCTCCGGCGTGATGACACCGGGGCAGTTCGGCCCTACAAGGACCGTCTTGCGTCCCTGCTTGCGCATGCGGTCACGCGCTTCGATCATGTCGCGAACCGGAATGCCTTCGGTGATGCAGATGACGAGATCGAGGTCGGCTTCCACCGCTTCCCAGATCGCGGCTGCCGCGCCGGGAGGCGGCACGTAGATGACCGAGGCCGTCGCGCCGGTCTGGCGCTTGGCATCGGCCACGGACGCGAAGATCGGAATCCCCTCGAAGTCCTGACCCGCCTTGGTCGGGTGCACGCCTGCCACGAAGCACGCCTTGCCGTTGGCGTAATCGCGGCACATGCGCGTGTGAAACTGTCCGGTCTTGCCGGTGATGCCCTGCGTGATCACGCGGGTGTTCTTGTCGATGAGAATGGCCATGCGGAATCCTGGGGTGCGCGCCGGGGGTACCGGCTCGTCAGTGGGTGCGCGAAGCGGCCACGACCCGCTCCGCCGCCTCGGCCATGTTGTTGGCCGTGATGATGGGAAGACCGGAATCCGCGAGGATCTTCTTGCCCAGGTCCTCGTTGGTGCCCTTCATGCGGACTACCAGCGGTACCGACAGCTTGACCTCCCGCGCCGCAGCCACCACACCCTGGGCGATGGTGTCGCACTTCATGATGCCGCCGAAGATGTTCACCAGGATCGCGCGGAGGTTCGGATTGCGCAGCATGATCTTGAATGCCTCGGTCACCTTCTCGGCCGTGGCGCCGCCCCCGACATCGAGGAAGTTGGCAGGGCTCGCGCCATAGAGCTTGATCGTGTCCATGGTCGCCATGGCCAGCCCGGCGCCATTGACCAGGCAGCCGATGTCGCCATCCAGCGAGATGTAGGAGAGGTCGAACTTCGAGGCCTCGATCTCGGCGGGGTCCTCCTCGTCCAGGTCGCGCATCGCGACGATGTCGGGGTGGCGGTGGAGCGCGTTGGAGTCGAAGTTCATCTTCGCGTCCAGCGCCAGAACCTGGCCATCGCCCGTGACAATCAGCGGGTTGATCTCCGCGAGCGAGGCGTCGGTTTCCCAGAAGCCGCGGTAGAGCGCCTGCAACATCACTCGAGCCTGGGGCAGCGAGGCTTCGGGAATGCCGATCTTCAGGGACACGTCGTCGGCTTCGGCATCGGTGAGGCCGGCCACGGGATCGACGTACACCTTGTGGATCTTCTCCGGCGTGTGGGCCGCGACCTCTTCGATGTCCATCCCGCCTTCACTGGAGGCCATCAGACACACCTTCTGGGAGCCGCGGTCCACGACGAGACCGATATAGAGCTCCTTGCGGATGTCCGCGCCTTCCTCGACCAGGAGGCGACGGACCTTCTGGCCCAGGGGCCCCGTCTGATGGGTGACGAGCTGCATGCCGAGGATCTTGCCGGCCCAGTCGCGGACTTCGTCGGCCGACTTGGCCACCTTCACGCCGCCGCCCTTGCCACGCCCGCCGGCGTGGATCTGGGCCTTCACGACCCAGACCTTGCCCCCGAGGGTGGCGGCGGCCTTGACGGCCTCGTCGACGGTGAAGCATGGAATGCTTTTCGGAGTGCGGACCCCGAAGGAACGAAGGATTTCCTTGGCCTGATATTCGTGAACTTTCATGCGGATGCCGGTCCCGTGCGCAGCCTGAGCGCCGGAGCCACCGGTCGGGTGGGAAAGCGGCGAGTATAGCGGAGGCCATGCATCCCGCATGCCTCCCCGCCCATGCAATTGGGCCCGATTCGCCCCGTCCGCGACTTTTTTGGCCGGACTGCGCCTCCTCCCCTTGCGGCTCGCGCGCTTCGCCCCGATAATTAGCAGCCTAGCAGGTCGAGTGCTAACAAGTTGGCTCACCAGTTCCCAACCGTCTGTAATCTAAGGAGATGGCTCCATGAAAATCCGTCCGTTGCACGATCGCGTGATCGTCAAGCGCCTCGAAGAGGAACGCAAGACCGCCTCCGGCATCGTCATTCCCGACACCGCCACCGAGAAGCCCGACCAGGGTGAGATCGTCGCCGTGGGCACCGGCAAGGTGCTGGACGACGGCAAGGTCCGCCCCCTGGAGCTCAAGAAGGGCGACCGCGTGCTGTTCGGCAAGTACTCCGGTCAGACCGTGAAGGTCGACGGCGAGGAACTGCTGGTCATGCGCGAAGAAGACATCATGGGTGTCATCGAGGCGTAAGTCTCGGGCATCCCGTCCGCAGGATCCGTCCGGCGAGCGCGCACAGCGCAGCGTCCCCCGGCGGTTTCGCGGTACCGAATCGAAGTCCACTCATTCATCACCGGGCGATCGCGCAGCCGACAGGCCGCGGCCGACCGAATCAGGAGAGATCAGACATGGCAGCGAAAGAAGTCCGTTTTCATGATGCGGCCCGCCACCGTATCGTCGCCGGCGTCAACGTCCTGGCCGACGCCGTCAAGGTAACCCTCGGCCCGAAGGGCCGCAACGTCGTGCTGGAGCGCTCCTTCGGCGCCCCGACGATCACCAAGGACGGCGTGTCCGTCGCCAAGGAAATCGAACTGAAGGACAAGTTCGAGAACATGGGCGCCCAGATGGTCAAGGAAGTTGCTTCCAAGACCTCCGACGTGGCCGGTGACGGCACCACGACGGCCACCGTGCTGGCCCAGGCGATCGTGCAGGAAGGCATGAAGTACGTGGCCGCCGGCATGAACCCGATGGACCTGAAGCGCGGCATCGACAAGGCCGTCGCCACCGTGGTCGAAGCCCTGAAGGGTCTGTCCAAGCCCTGCACGACGACCAAGGAGATCGCCCAGGTCGGCTCCATCTCCGCCAACTCCGACGCCGACATCGGCGAGATCATCGCCAGCGCGATGGAGAAGGTCGGCAAGGAAGGCGTGATCACCGTCGAAGACGGCTCGGGCCTCGCCAACGAACTCGAAGTCGTGGAAGGCATGCAGTTCGACCGCGGCTATCTGTCCCCGTACTTCATCAACAACGCGGAAAAGCAGATCGCCATCCTCGACAACCCCTACGTCCTCCTGCACGACAAGAAGATCTCGAACATCCGCGATCTGCTGCCCGTGCTCGAGCAGGTTGCCAAGGCCGGCCGTCCTCTGCTGATCATCGCCGAGGAAGTCGAGGGTGAAGCCCTCGCGACCCTGGTCGTGAACAACATCCGCGGCATCCTGAAGACCTGCGCCGTCAAGGCCCCGGGCTTCGGCGACCGCCGCAAGGCCATGCTGGAAGACATCGCCATCCTCACGGGCGGCACCGTCATCGCCGAAGAAGTCGGTCTGTCCCTCGAGAAGGCCACCCTGGCCGACCTCGGCCAGGCCAAGCGCATCGAAGTGGGCAAGGAAGAGACGACCATCATCGATGGCAACGGCGATGCCAAGACCATCGAAGCGCGCGTCAAGACGATCCGTACCCAGATCGAGGAAGCCACCAGCGACTACGACCGCGAGAAGCTGCAGGAGCGCGTCGCCAAGCTCGCCGGCGGTGTGGCCCTGATCAAGGTCGGCGCTTCGACCGAAATCGAAATGAAGGAAAAGAAGGCCCGCGTCGAGGACGCCCTGCACGCCACGCGCGCTGCGGTCGAGGAAGGCATCGTCGCCGGTGGCGGCGTGGCTCTCCTGCGTGCCCGTGCCAGCGTCTCCATCAAGGGCGACCACCACGACCAGGACGCCGGCATCAAGATCGTGATGCGCGCCCTGGAAGAGCCCCTGCGCGCCATCGCGGCGAACGCCGGTGCCGAGCCCTCCGTCGTGATCAACAAGGTGATGGAAGGCAAGGGCAACTACGGTTACAACGCCGCCACCGACACCTATGGCGACATGGTGGAGATGGGTGTTCTGGATCCGACCAAGGTGACCCGCTGCGCTCTGCAGAACGCGGCCTCCGTGGCCGGCCTGATCCTGACGACCGATGCGATGGTCGCCGAACTGCCGAAGGACGATTCGCCGATGCAAGGCGGCGGTGGCATGGGCGGCATGGGCGGCATGGACATGTAAGACCCGGTCCCGGCCGGCCTCCTGCCGGAGGTCGGCAAGACCAGAGAAGCCCCGCGAGCGATCGCGGGGCTTTTTCGTTTGTGGGGCGGCGTCGCGGCGCACTACACTCGGACCACTCCGAGTTACCGCCTCTCCCATGACCCAGGACGCCGCCCAGCCCATCGGTTCGACGCTCGCCGCCGGCGCCGTAGCGGAACTGCGCGGCCACGCCCCGTTCGACCGGATGACGAAGGACCATCTCGCATGGATGGTGGCGCGTCTGTCGCTCGTGTACTTCGCCCCGGACAGCACGGTTCTCGCGCCGCCGGGCGGTCGCGACGACCACCTGTTCATCATCCGCTCCGGCGGCGTCGTCGGGTTCGACCCTGACCAGAGGGACGACGACTCGCCCCGCTGGCGCCTCGCCGTCGGCGACTGCTTCCCGCTCGGCGCGCTGCTCGGGCGGCGGGCGGTGACGAGCCGGTATCGCGCCGCCGGGGACCTCTTCTGCTATCGCCTTCCCGCCGAAGACTTCCACGCGCTGATGGCGGCGTCGCCACCGTTCCGGGACTTCGCGACACAGCGGCTCTCGACGCTGCTTGCTGAATCGCGCCGTTCGCTGCGGCGCGTCTCCCTGGAGGACGGCGGTCAGCCGCTCGACCGCATGCTGCGCGACGTCGTCTCCCCGAGCACCGTGATCTGCCGCGCGGGCGACCGGCTGCGGGACGTCCTCGAATCGATGCGCAGCGCGCGCTCGGACTCGATCCTCGTGGTTCGCGACGACCAGTCCGCCGATGGCATCTTCACGCTCCGTGACCTGCGCGACCGCGTTGTCCTGGCGGGCAGGACGGCGGAAGTGCCGGTCGGGGAGGTGATGACCGCCGCCCCCGTCAGCCTCGACAGCTCGGCCTACGCGTTCGAAGCCGCCGCCGTCATGGCCGAGCACGGATTCCGTCACGTCGTGGTGACGGTGGACGGCCACGCTGTGGGGATCGTCGCCGACACGGACCTGTTTTCCTCGACCCAGGTAGGCGTCGCGGCAGTCGCGAGCGCCATCCGGAATGCGCCCGATGTTGCGCGTCTGTCCCGATGCGCCGAGCAGGTCCGCGCGCTCGGCCGCCAGCTCGGCGGTCAGGGCATGCCTGCGGAGCAGCTCACCCGTCTGGTGGCCACACTCAACGACCACATCACGGTGCGCGTGCTGCAGATCGAGTCCGCCGCCGCATCGCTGAGCGGAGCGCGCTACTGCTGGCTCGCGTTCGGTTCCGAAGGCCGGCAGGAGCAGACCTTCGCGACGGACCAGGACAACGGCCTCGTGTTCGAGCCCGCCGGCGGGGAGCCGACAGAGCCCCTGCGCGCCCGCATGCTCGCATTCGCTCGCCGGGTGAACGATTCGCTCGCAGGCTGCGGCTTTCCGCTTTGCAAGGGCGGCGTGATGGCGGGCAACGACAAGTGGTGTCTCACCGCGGAGGAGTGGCGAGACGCGTTCTCCGCGTGGCTGTCCGCGCCGGACGCCCAGGCCCTGCTGAACGCGGCCATCTTCTTCGACCTGAGACCGCTGGCCGGGGACATGGCGCTCGGAACGCAACTGCGCGAATGGCTTGCACAGTCTGCACAGGGGAGGACCGTGTTCCTGCGCCTGCTGGCGGAAACCGCAATCGGCCGCTCGCCGCCGCTCGGCATCCTCAAGGATTTCGTCGTGGCGGACCACGAGGGCCGGGAGGACACCCTGGACCTCAAGACGAACGGCGCCGCCATCTTCGTCGATGCCGCGCGAGTGATGGCGCTCGCGCAGGGAGTGCCGCTGTCCGGCACGGCCGAGCGCATCCGCGAAGCCGCGGTCCGGCGGAACCTGCCGGCCGCGGACGTCGACGGCTGGCTCGACGCGTTCCACTTCCTGCAGCAGACGCGGCTCGACCATCAGTTGCGCCGCATCGAAGCGGGCCAGCCGCCGGACAACTTTGTCGCCCCCGACGCGCTCAACGCGCTGGACCGTCGCATCCTTCGCGAGGCTCTGCGGCAGGCGCGGCGGATCCAGGAGCGGTTGCGACTCGACTACCGGCTGTGACCTGACCATGCTCAGCTGGCTGCGCAGGCCCCGTGTACAGCTCGCCGAACCGCTGGCTTCCGTCGTGCGGACCTGGCGGGACTGTCCGCCCCCGGATGAGGACGCCTCCCCCACAGAGACGCGATTCGTGGTGGTCGACACGGAGACCACGGGGCTCGACCCAGAGCGCGCGGAACCGCTTTCGATCGGAGCCTGCTCGGTGGTTTCGGGCGCGATCGATCTGTCCTCGTCGTGCCACGTCGGCCTTCGCCCCAGCGGTCTGAGCGAGACCAGCAACGTGCTCGTCCATCGCATCGGCCACGGCGCCCAGTCCGAGGGACTGCCGGTCGCCGATGCGATGGCGCAATGGCTTGCGTACGCAGGGCGGCCCGTGTTCGTCGGCTTCCATGCACGCTATGACGCCACGATTCTCGCGCGGGCGGCGCGACGCGCCCTCGGCATCGATCTGCCGATGGACTGGCTGGACGTGGGCCTCCTGCTCCAGGCCGCGCTGCCCGGCGTGGGTCCGCCCCATCCGGACCTCGACTTCTGGGCCGGGCACTTCGGCATCACAGCGGGTGCCCGCCACACCGCGCTCGAAGATGCCTATGTCACCGCCACCCTCTTCCTCGCGGTTCTCGGTGTCGCAGCGCCGGCACATCGCCGCAGCGTGCGCGACCTGCGCGCCTTGCAGAGGGCACGGCTCGATCGTCCGCGGCCAGACGCCGGACACTTCCCCGGGGCATGACGCACTGCGGCATCGCGATTGCCGCAAGTCCTTTGCAGCTTTGACTTTTCCCGGGGTGCCGCATATCCTCGGGCGGCTGTGCGAGTTGGCTTCGCACTGTGTAGTGGGATGTAATCGGAGCTCCGTGGCAGCTGGCGTTGAGGGACGCTCGCGCACGGCAACAGAGCAATGACAGGGTGTCCGGTGCGCGCAACGCACCAGCGCGCCCACGCCTGAGGAGGAGGAATCCCAATGGCCCAAAAGCCAATGAACTGGGTCGCCATCGACCAGGACCCGCGTTTCCAGGAACTGCACCGCAAGAAGAGCGCGTTCCTCTGGGGCCTGATGATCTTCTCGATCATCTACTACTTCCTGCTCCCGATCGGGGCCGCCTACTTCACCGACATATTCAAGATCAAGGTGTGGGGGCCCATCAACGTCGGCCTGCTGTTCGCGCTGTCCGAGTTCATCGTCGCCTGGGGCATTGCCTGGATCTACGCCCGCCGGGCCAACACGGAGTTCGATTCCATGGCTGACCAGATCAACCGCGCGGCCAGTTCCATCGGGGGTGCCAAGTGACTCACGCCATCGCCAACATCCGCTCGCGAGCCGCTGGGGCTCTCCTGTTCGGCGCGCTGCCTTTCGCTGCCTCTGCTGCCGATACCAGCGCAGTGAACGAGAAGTTCCGCTGGCTCACGTTCCTCGTGTTCGGCGCGATCATCTCGATGACGATGTTCGTCACCTACCTGGCCGCCAAGCGCGTGAAGAGCGCGTCGCAGTTCTATGCGGCCGGTCGTTCGGTGACCGGCATCCAGAACGGCTGGGCGATCGCGGGCGACTACCTTTCCGCCGCCTCCTTCCTCGGCATCGCCGGTCTCATCTCGCTCTACGGATACGACGGCTTCATGTATTCGGTGGGCTGGCTGGTGGCGTACATCACCGTGCTGCTGGTGATCGCAGAGCCCTGCCGCAACATCGGCAAGTACACCCTGGGCGACATCCTCGCCTTTCGCAACGATCCGAAGTCCGCCAAGACCGTGGCGGCGCTGTCCACCATCACCGTGTCGATCTTCTACCTGACCGCGCAGATGGTCGGTGGCGGCGTGCTGGTGAAGACGCTCATCGGCATCGACTACGAAGTGTCGGTGATCGCCGTGGGCGTCCTCATGCTGGGCTACGTGCTGTTCGGCGGCATGGTCGCGACGACCTGGGTGCAGATCATCAAGGCCATCCTGCTCGTCACGGCCTCGATCATGCTCGTGGTCTTCACCTGGGCGCCCTACGGGTTCTCTCTGCCCGGGTTCCTGCAGGCAGCCGTCGACTCCGCGAACGTGCAGGGTCAGGTCACCAAACTGATCGGCGATGCAGCCAAGAGCATGTCGCCGCAGGAGCTCGGGCAGCGCTTCCTCGAGCCGGGCCTGTTCCTGAAGAACCCCATCGACCAGATTTCGCTGGGCATGGCGCTAGTGCTCGGCACAGCCGGCATGCCGCACATCCTGATGCGCTTCTTCACGGTACCCACCGCGAAGGACGCCCGGGTGTCCGTCATCTGGGCCATGGGCATCATCGGCGGCTTCTACGTGCTGACACTGTTCCTCGGTCTGGGCTCGGCCATCAACGTCGGTCAGGCCGAAATCACCCGCATCGACAAGGGCGGCAACATGGCCGGTCCGCTGCTTGCCCAGTTCCTCGGCGGCGGTGCGGACAGCATGCTCGGCAATCTGTTCCTCGCGTTCGTGGCGGCCGTGGCCTTCGCGACGATCGTCGCGGTGGTGGCGGGTCTGGTGCTGGCGTCCGCCTCGGCGATGTCCCACGACATCTGGGTAGGCGTGGTGCGCGGCGAAAGCGCCACGCAGGAAGAGGAAGTCCGTGCGGCCCGCATCTGCTCCATCATCGTGGGCATCGTGGCCATCGCCATCGGCATCCTGGCCAAGGGTCAGAACGTGGCGCACCTGGTGGCACTGGCGTTCGCCGTGGCGGCCTCGAGCAACCTGCCATGCGTGCTGCTCACTTTGTACTGGCGCAAGTGCAATACCGGGGGCATCGTCGCCGGCATGATCATCGGCTCCGTCACCGCGATCGGCCTCGTGATGGTCTCGCCGAACATGACCTACCCGACCATCGTCAAGGCCAACAGCGAGAAGGCGATCAAGGCGGCAGACGACAAGCTCGTCGCGCTCAACGCCGATCTGGCCGCGGCTGCGGACGAAGCCGCCAAGACCAAGATCCAGACCGCCATCGCCGCCCAGGAAAAGGCCAAGAAGACGGCGCTCGACAACGTCGCGAAACTGGGCGACGCCACGACGAGCCTGGTGGGTCTCGACAAGCCGCTCATCGAGCTGAAGAACCCCGGTCTCATCTCCATTCCCCTGGGCTTCCTCGCCGTGATCCTCGGCTCGCTGCTGTATCGCGACAAGCGGGCCGACGACATGTGGGACGAGCTCTATGTCCGTCAGAACACGGGCATTCAAGCCGAGGGCGCTGTCGCACACTGACGACCGCTCCGGCATGCCAGGACCCCGGGAGTCCCCTCCCGGGGTTTTTTTTCGGTCGGACGGCCCGCATTCCACGGCTACAATTCGGGACTTCGCCCGCAGCCCGCAAGCCTGCGACAAGACGAGCCGTTTTCCTCACCTGCCAAGACCCGATGCTGACGTTTCAAGATCTCGTCCTGACCCTCCAGAACTACTGGGGGCGTCAGGGATGTGCCCTGCTGCAGCCCTACGACATGGAAGTGGGCGCAGGCACGTCCCACACGGCCACCTTCCTGCGTGCCCTCGGGCCGGAACCATGGCGGGCCGCCTACGTGCAGCCCTCGCGCCGGCCGAAGGACGGCCGGTATGGCGAGAACCCGAACCGGCTGCAGCACTACTACCAGTACCAGGTGGTGCTGAAACCGGCGCCGGAGAACATCCTCGATCTGTACCTGGGCTCCCTGGAAGCCATCGGGCTCGATCTCAAGCGCAACGACGTGCGCTTCGTCGAGGACGACTGGGAGAACCCGACGCTCGGCGCGTGGGGACTCGGCTGGGAGGTCTGGCTGAACGGCATGGAAGTCACCCAGTTCACCTACTTTCAGCAGGTGGGCGGGCTGGATTGCAAGCCGGTGCTGGGCGAGATCACCTACGGCCTCGAACGGCTTTGCATGTACCTGCAGGGCAAGGAGAACGTGTTCGACCTCGTGTGGACCCCGGGCATCACCTACCGGGACGTGTATCACCAGAACGAAGTGGAGCAGTCCACCTACAACTTCGAGCATTCGAACGCGACGTGGCTGCTGCGGCAGTTCAACGATTTCGAAGGCGAGGCCAAGCGGCTCATCGAGGCCGGGCTGCCGCTGCCGGGTTACGAAATGGTCCTGAAGAGCGCTCACGCGTTCAACATGCTCGATGCGCGCGGCGCGATCTCCACCACCGAGCGCGCCGGCTACATCGGCCGCATCCGCGCGCTGGCCCGCATGGTGGCTCAGGCTTACTACGAATCCCGTGAGCGCCTCGGCTTTCCCATGCTCGCGACCGCGAAGGGGGGAACGCCATGACCGCCCATCCCCTGCTCGTGGAACTCGTCACCGAGGAACTGCCGCCCAAGGCACTTTTCCAGATCGGCGACGCCTTCGCCTCGAAGATCACCGAGGGCCTGCGCAAGCGCGGTCTGCTCGACCCTGCGGTCGCCGCGAGCCCCACCATGTATGCGACCCCGCGCCGGCTTGCCGTAAGGATCGAAGGCGTGCTCGCCCGTTCCCCGGACTCGCCGCGCCGCGAGAAGGTCCTGCCGGTCAGCGTCGCGTTCGACGCCAGCGGACAGCCGACCCAGGCACTGACCAAGAAGCTCGCCGCGATGCAGGCCTCGCACGTCGATCCGGGTACGCTCGAACGCGCGTCCGACGGCAAGGCCGAGAGCCTCTTCTACAGCTTCGTGGCCCCCGGTGTCGTGCTGGACCAGGCGCTGCAGCAGGCGCTGGACGAAGCCATCGCACAATTGCCGATTCCGAAGGTCATGCACTACCAGCGTCCCGACGGCACCGAAGTGAACTTCGTCCGGCCGGCCCACCGGCTCGTGGCGCTGCACGGCTCACAGATCGTCCCGGTGACGGCGCTCGGACTTTCCGCAGGCCGCGAGAGTTTCGGTCACCGCTTTCTCGGCAAGCCCACGATCTCCATCGATTCGGCCGACAGCTACGAAACGCAACTCGAGCGCGAAGGGGCGGTGGCGGCTTCGTACACGGGCCGCCGCGATGCCATCCGCCATGCCCTGAACGCCGCAGCCGCAGGGCACCAGGCCCACCTTGCCGAACACGCTGCGCTGCTTGACGAGGTGACGGCACTGGTCGAGCACCCGGTCGTGTACGCGGGGCAGTTCGATCCGGCCTTCCTCGCCGTGCCTCAGGAGTGCCTCATCCTCTCGATGAAGCAGCACCAGAAGTACTTCCCCCTTGTGGACAGCGCCGGGAAGCTGCTCGCCCGCTTCCTGATCGTCTCGAACCTGCGCACCGACGATCCGTCGCAGATCGTCCAGGGCAACGAACGCGTCCTTCGCGCCCGTCTGGCCGACGCGAAGTTCTTCTTCGACCAGGACCGCAAGCAGACACTCGCCAGCCGCGTCGAGAAACTCGGTTCGGTCGTGTACCACAACAAGCTCGGCAGCCAGCTCGAGCGCGTGCGCCGCATCACCAGGGTGGCTGGCGAGATCGCCCGTCTTCTCGGCGCGGATGCCGACAAGGCGGAACGGGCGGCCCATCTGGCCAAGGCCGACCTGGTCACGGACATGGTGGGGGAGTTTCCCGAACTGCAGGGCCTCATGGGGCTCTACTACGCGCGTCATGACGGTGAGGACGACACCGTCGCCCACGCTATCGAAGCCCACTACCACCCGCGTTTCGCCAACGACACGCTGCCCGCCGACAACATCGGCGCTGCTGTCGCGCTCGCGGACAAGCTGGACACGCTGACCGGCATCTACGGCATCGGCCTCGTGCCCACCGGCGACAAGGACCCGTTCGGTCTTCGCCGGGCCGCCCTGGGCGTGCTGCGCATGCTCGTGGAGAAGCCGCTGCCGCTCGATCTGCTGCGCCTGCTCACCGTTGCCCGCAGTGCGTTCGCCGGCGAGGCGGTTTCGCAGAGCGTGGCCGCGGATCTGCACCAGTTCATGCTGGAGCGCCTCAAGCACTACCTGCGCGAGCGAGGATTCGAAGTCGCGACCATCGATGCGGTCCTGTCCCAGAATCCAACCCGCATCGACCTCGTTGTGCCACGCATCGAAGCCGTCCGCGCCTTCCAGGCCCTGCCGGAAGCCGCGAGTCTGGCGGCGGCCAACAAGCGCATCCGCAACATCCTGCGCAAGAACGATGCGTCCGACACCACCTCGGTCGACGCCAATCTGCTCCCCGAGGCTGCGGAGAAGAGCCTGTACGACGCCATGCAGGCGCTCGAGCCGCGCGTGGTATCGCTGGTCGACGCGGAGGACTACACCGAGGCACTCAAGCTGCTCGCGGGTCTGCGCCAACCCGTGGACACCTTCTTCGAGCAGGTGATGGTCATGACCGACGAGCCGCTGATCCGCAACAACCGCCTGGCCCTGCTCGGCCGTCTCGAGTTCCTCATGAACGGCGTGGCGGATATCTCGAGGCTCGCCGCGTGAAGGTCGCCATCCTGGACCGCGACGGCGTGATCAATCGCGACAGCGAGCAGTTCATCAAGAGCCCGGAGGAGTTCCACATGATTCCGGGCAGCGCGGAGGCGATCGCGCGGCTCAATCACGCCGGCTATCACGTCGTGGTCGCAACGAACCAGTCCGGTGTCGGCCGGGGCCTCTTCGACATGGCCACGCTCAACGCCATCAACGAGAAGATGATGCGCCTCGTGGGCCTTTCGGGCGGGCGCATCGACGCCGTGTTCTACTGTCCCTGCGCCGCCGATGCCAATTGCGAATGCCGCAAGCCCCAGGCGGGCATGTTCCGCGAGATCGCGGAGCGCTACGGCGTCGATCTCACCGGCGCGCCGAGCGTCGGCGACTCCCTGCGCGACCTGCAGGCCGGTGCGCAGGTGGGCGCTCAGCCAATCCTCGTTCTCACCGGCAAAGGCCAGAGCACGCGTGCGACCGGCGGGTTGCCCGAAGGTACGCGCATCTATGCCGACCTCGCCGAGGCGGCGCGCGCGCTGGTCGGCTGAGGATGCTGCCGATCGTTGTCGTCCGCTCCCTCGTCTTCTTCGTCCTTCAGAGCGCCCTGACGGTCATCTTCGCCATCATCGCGCTGCTCACCTTTCCCTTGAGCACTCACACCCGCTACCGGATCATCAGCCTCTGGTCGCGCATCGTCGTCCGCCTCGCGTGGTGGATCTGCGGCGTGCGCTACCGCGTGCTCGGCGCGGAGCATCTGCCCGACGCTCCCAGCATCGTTCTCGCCAAGCACCAGTCTGCGTGGGAGACGCTCGCCCTGCAGGTCGTGCTGCCGCCGCAGGTGTGGGTCCTCAAGCGGGAACTGCTGCGCGTGCCATTCTTCGGCTGGGGACTCGCCATGATGAATCCCATCGCGATCGACCGCCGCGCGGGCACGAAGGCGCTCAAGCAGATGCTGGTGCAGGGGCGGCAGCGACTCGCCGACCGCTTCTGGATCGTCATGTTTCCCGAAGGCACCCGTGTCGCGCCCGGCCAGCGGGGACAGTACTTCGTCGGCGGCGCGTGGCTCGCCACGCAGACGGGCGCGCCAGTCGTACCTGTTGCCCATAACGCCGGCACACTGTGGCCGAAGGGCGCATTCCTCAAGTGGCCAGGTACCATCACCATCACCATCGGCGCACCGCTGGATCCCAGCGGCCTGAAGGCCGAGGAACTGAACCGAAGGGTCGAGACATGGATCGAGGCCGAGGTCGAGCGCCTGGGTTCGGCGCGGACCTGACCGAGGATATGTTCCCCGTCGGCGCGGTGGATGAGCCGCGCCGGATCCGGCTGCGCGATCGCGAGATTCCCTACGTGCTGAAGCGCTCGCGCCGTCGCGCGCGCATCGCCTTTCTCGTGGACGAAGGCGGCCTGTCGGTGCACGCGCCGTGGAACGCGCCCGAAACACATGTGGAGTACGCGATCCGCATGGCGGAGCAGTGGATACTCCGCAAGCTGGAGCAGTGGTCCGGCCGAACACCCACCCGGACGCTCCAGTGGCAGACCGGCGACATCGTCGAGTATCTGGGCAGCCCGGTGCCGATCGACGTTATCGAGGATCCGTTTCACAAGCGCGCGGAACTGCGGGACGACCGGAACCTGATGGTGCGCGTGCCCAGGGCGGATTCGCCCGGTCTGGTACGCGAGCTCGTGATCGGCTGGTACCGCCGGCATGCCACGAGACACTTCTCGGAGCGACTGAGCCATTTCGCCACGGCGCTCGGCGTGGCGACGCCGAAGCTGTACCTGACCAACGCGACCACCCGCTGGGGCAGCTGCAACGTGCAGGGGCATGTGCGGCTCAACTGGCGCCTCATGCAGGCGCCGCCTTCGCTCATCGACTATGTCGTCGCGCACGAGACCGCCCACCTCCTGCACCTGAACCACTCGGCGCGATTCTGGAAAGCGGTGGGGCGGATCTACCCTGACTACGAGTCGGCCCGCACCACGCTCGCGTCGATGAGCCGCCATTACATGGCGTTGTGAGTCGGCTACACTCGATCCATGACTCCGCGCTGCCTTGCCTGCCTGCTCGCGACCGCCGTCCTCCTGGGCGCATGCGGTCTCAAGGGGCCTTTGTACCTGCCCGATCCGGCCAGCGAGGCGAAGACGCCTCCGCCGGCAAAGACCACCCCCGCCCCCGAGAAAAAGTGAACGCATTTCCCCTCATCGACGGCGCCCTGCACGTCGAAGGCGTGCCGCTTGCCGAGATCGCACGCCGGTTCGGCACACCCTGCTACGTCTACTCGCGCGCAGCGCTCGAAGGCGCCTTCCGCGCGTTCCAGTCCGCCCTCGCCGGCCGCGACCATCTGATCTGCTACGCGATGAAGGCGAACTCCAACATCGCGATCCTCGATCTGTTCGCGCGGCTCGGCAGCGGCTTCGACATCGTGTCCGCGGGCGAACTGCGACGCGTGCTGGCGGCCGGCGGCGATCCGGGGCGTGTCGTGTTCTCCGGCGTCGGCAAGACGGAAGCGGATATCCGCGCGGGGCTGGAAGCGGGGATCCTCTGCTTCAACGTGGAATCGCGGAGCGAACTCCACCGGCTCTCGGCGATCGCCGCCGCGTCTGGCGCGACGGCCTGCGTCAGCCTGCGCGTGAACCCGGACGTGGACGCGGGAACCCATCCCTACATCTCCACCGGCCTCAAGGAAAACAAGTTCGGCGTGGCCTTCGAGGACGCGGTGCTGCTCTACCGCGAGGCCGCGTCGCTGCCCGGATTGCGCGTCGTGGGCATCGATTGCCACATCGGCTCCCAGATCACCGAGGTCGCGCCCTTCGTGGATGCCCTGGACCGGATCCTCGGCCTGGTCGATCGTCTCGCAGCAGAAGGCATCCGCATCCATCACCTCGATGTGGGCGGCGGACTCGGCATCCGCTACGCCGACGAAACGCCGCCCGCCGTTTCCACCTACGTGGACGCCCTGCTCCGTCGTCTGGCGGGCAGGCAGCTCAAGCTGATGTTCGAACCGGGGCGCGCCCTGGTCGGCAATGCGGGGCTGCTGCTCACCCGGGTGGAGTACCTGAAGCCGGGCCCGGCCCGCAGCTTCGCGATAGTCGACGCTGCAATGAACGACCTCATGCGTCCGTCGCTCTACGACGCCTATCACGACATCGTGCCGGTGCGCCCCCGGTCCGGCCCGCCCTCACGGTACGAAGTGGTGGGCCCCGTCTGCGAAAGCGGCGACTTCCTGGGCCACGACCGCAGCCTGACACTGGCCGAAGGCGACCTCCTTGCGGTGATGAGCGCCGGCGCCTACGGGATGAGCATGGCCTCCAACTACAACACCCGGCCCCGCGCCGCCGAAGTGCTGGTGGACGGCACCGCGGCACACGTCATCCGGGAGCGCGAAGCCGTGGACAGCCTGTACGCACTGGAGCGCCGACTTTCCTGAGGGACAGCCCGATCACCAGTTTCGGCGAGGGTCGTCTGGTCCGCCGCCCCGGCTGCGGGTATATTCAGGCGTCAGTCTGCGGCGGCCGCAGATGATCAAGCCGGAACGACGGAGGGGGAAATGAGCGACCAAGTGAAGTACGTCCTCGACGAAGAGAGGATTCCCAGGACCTGGTACAACCTGATGGCGGATCTCCCGACACCGCCTCCCCCGGTTCTGCATCCCGGCACGCTCAAGCCGGTCGGGCCCGACGATCTGGCGCCGCTGTTCCCGATGTCGCTGATCATGCAGGAGGTCTCCACCGAGCGGGACATCGAGATTCCAGGCCCCGTCCGCGACGTGTATCGCCAATGGCGGCCGTCGCCCCTGTACCGGGCGCGCCGTCTCGAGAAGGCGCTTCAGACGCCCGCACGCATCTATTACAAGTACGAAGGCGTGAGTCCTGCTGGCAGCCACAAGCCGAACACCGCCGTGCCGCAGGCCTTCTACAACAAGGAGGCCGGCATCCGGAAGATCTCCACCGAGACCGGCGCCGGGCAGTGGGGTTCGTCGCTGGCCTTCGCCGGTGCGCTGTTCGGCATCGAAGTGCAGGTGTTCATGGTGCGGGTGTCCTTCAACCAGAAGCCCTATCGCCGCGCCCTCATGGAGAGCTACGGCGCCCGATGCGTGGCGAGCCCGTCGATGGAAACCAACTTCGGCCGCGCCCTGCTCGCGAAGTCGCCCGACAACAATGGCAGCCTGGGAATCGCGATCTCCGAAGCGGTCGAGGTCGCGGCAACCAACGCCGACACCAACTACGCGCTGGGCTCGGTGCTGAACCACGTGCTGCTGCACCAGACCGTCGTCGGTCAGGAAGCGATCGCCCAGATGGAACTCGCCGGCGACTACCCGGACATCGTCGTCGGCTGCACTGGCGGCGGGTCGAACTTCGCCGGCATCGCCTTCCCGTTCATCGGCGCCCAGCTTCGCGGCGGCCGCAAGGTCCGCGTGATCGCCATCGAACCGGCGGCATGCCCGAGCCTCACGCGCGGGCGCTATGCCTACGACTTCGGCGACACCGGCCACATGACGCCCCTCGCGAAGATGCACACCCTCGGGTCGGCATTCATGCCGCCCGGTTTCCACGCCGGCGGCCTGCGTTATCACGGCATGGCTCCGCTCGTGTCGCACGTGAAGGAACTCGGCCTGATCGAAGCGAAGGCCTATCACCAGACCGCCTGCTTCGATGCCGGTGTGCTGTTCGCACGGAACGAAGGCATCCTTCCCGCGCCCGAAGCCAATCACGCCGTGAAAGGCGCCATCGACGAAGCCATGCGCTGCAAGGAAGAAGGCGTGTCGAGATCGATCCTGTTCAACCTTTGCGGCCACGGCCATTTCGACATGCAGGCCTACATGGACTACTTCGCCGGCAAGCTCGTGGACCAGAACTACGACGAGAGCGAACTCGCGATGGCGCTGGCCGGCCTGCCCTCGGTTCCGGAGCCTGCCTGACATGATCCTCGATCTGTTGCGCCAGCTCGACTACCTCGCCATTCTCATCGCGGCCGTGGCCGGTGTGATCGTGGGCGCAATCTGGTACATGCCGAACGTCATGGGCAACGCGTGGATGGCTGCCCTGGGACGGCGCCAGTGGAATCTCGGCGATCCTCGCAAGGCCATCGTGGTCCGCAGCGCCGCCACCGCCCTCACCGCCTTCGCGCTGGCAGTCCTGCTGACCGGGGGTGGCGTGACGACGCTGGCCGGCAGCCTTCGCCTCGGCGCAGTCGTGTGCCTCGGGGTGGTGGTGCCGACCATCGTCTCCGACTATCGACTGGCGGGCTGGTCCAAGAGCCTCATCATGATCACCGCCGCCCATCGCATTCTTCATATCATGGTGATGTGCGCCGTGCTGGGGAGCGTCCGCCTCCTCGGTTAGTCGGGCGCAGCCCCGGGGTCGCCTGCCCCGCAGTCGGGTGGTACGTCTTGTGCACGCCGGGGTAGCCGGATAGTCCCCGGCACCAGGGGGCGCATGGCGGGTCCGGCGCGCTACCGCTCAGGCCGCCGGAACTCCGCCGGACGGACGACCCGACACCACCCGATGCTCTTCAATTCCTACAGCTTCATCCTGCTGTACCTGCCGATCACTTTCGCGATCTTCTTCGCGGTGGGTGCACGCCGGCCGCTGTACGCCGCCGCGTGGCTTGCAGCCGCGTCGCTGTTCTTCTACGGGTGGTGGAACCCGGTCTACGTGTTCCTGCTGCTGGCGTCCATCGCCTTCAACTACACGATTGGCCGGATCCTCGCGCAGGGACATGGCGCTCCGGACGGCAAGGCCTCCAAGGCGGTGCTGACCTTCGGGATCGCCGCCGACCTCCTGCTGCTGGGCTACTACAAGTACGCCAACTTCTTCCTGGACGCCGCGGCGTCCCTCTCGGGCACCGATGCCGGCCTGTCCCTCGGGGACATCGTGCTGCCGCTGGGCATCTCGTTCTTCACCTTCACGCAGATCGCCTTCCTCGTGGACACCTACCAGGGCAAGGTGAAGGAAACGAACTTCGTGCACTACGTGCTGTTCGTCACGTACTTCCCGCACCTGATCGCTGGACCGGTGCTGCATCACAAGGAAATGATGCCGCAGTTCGCCGACACGGCGAACTACCGCCCGAACTTCGAGCGGATCTCGGTCGGGCTCACGTTCTTCGCGATCGGCCTGTTCAAGAAGGCCGTGCTGGCAGACGGCATCGCCCCGTATGCCAATGTCTCGTTCAAGGCCATCGCCGACGGGCAGACTCTGACGTTCCTCGAAGCCTGGGGCGGCTCCCTGGCCTACTCCTTCCAGCTGTACTTCGACTTCTCCGGCTATTCCGACATGGCCATCGGCCTGTCCTGGCTGTTCGGCGTGCGGCTGCCGCTCAATTTCGATTCACCCTACAAGGCGGTGAACATCATCGAGTTCTGGCGGCGCTGGCACATGACGCTGTCGCGCTTCCTGCGTGACTACCTGTACATCGCCCTCGGCGGCAATCGCAAGGGCCCGGTCCGGCGCTACGCGAACCTTCTCATCACGATGCTGCTGGGCGGCCTGTGGCACGGCGCGGGCTGGACTTTCGTGTTCTGGGGCGCCCTGCACGGGCTCTACCTCGTCATCAACCACTGGTGGCATGCGCTGCGGTCGAAACTCGGTTTCCCGTCGGGAGAGGGATCGTTCCTGGGTCGGCTGACGGCCAGAGCCATCACGTTCGTGGCCGTGGTCGTCGCGTGGGTGTTCTTCCGCGCCGAAGACCTCGGGGATGCGTTCACCATGCTCTACGGCATGGCCGGGCTCTCCGGCATCTCGCTGCCGACCGGCCTCGCCGGTCACTTCGGCCCGCTCGTGGGCGTTCTCGCGAGATTCGGCATCGGCTTCGATCTCGGAGGCGGGACGAACTTCGTGCTGACCTACCTCTGGGTGATCGGGCTCGCCTTCGTGGCGTTCCTCCTGCCCAACTCTCAGGAACTGCTCGCGCGTCACGATCCGTCGCTCGCGTCGCACGCGACGTCAGCGCCGGGCGCGCCCGCGAGAAATCTTCTCGGCTGGACACCGAGCCGGACCTGGGCGCTGGCAATGGGTGTGATGCTCGCCGTCGGACTGCTCACGCTCGCGCGTGTCACCGAGTTCCTGTACTTCCAGTTCTGAGCCGACGACGACCATGCCTCGCACCTATCTTCGCGTGATGCTGCTCTCGTGCATCGTCACGCTGCTGCTGAGCGCGCTCGTGAACTACGCCGTCGATCCTTACGGCCTCTATCGCTCCGTGGAGCTAGCGGGCGTCAACACTCTGAAGCCGAAGTCCGGACCGAACGGCCAGCTGGTCAAGCCGTATCGGGTGCTGGAGGCCCGGCCGCGCACTCTGGTGCTGGGCAACTCGCGAGCAGAAGCCGGCCTCGACCCGGAAAGCCCGGCGTGGCCCGAAGACATGCGCCCCGTGTACAACCTGTCGCTGCCCGCCAGCGGGATCGATGCGGCGCTCGGCAACCTGCGGCACGTGCTCGCGAGCCAGCCGCCGAAGAACGTGGTGCTCGGCATCGACTTCTTCGACTTCGTAACCGACGCCCGGCGTGCCGGCAGCGCGCAGGCCGGGGAACCCGGTGACCTCGAGCGCCGTCTCCTCGTGGACCGGAACGGTCAGCCGAACCCGAGCCGCCAGTGGCAAGTGATCGAGGATCACGCGACGGTTCTCTTTTCGCTGAACACGCTGATCGATACCGTGCAGACCGTCGCCATGCAGCGCATGGCCAACGTGGCGGATCTCACGGCAGGCGGGTTCTACCCGATGTTCGAGTACCGTCGCTTCATCCAGGCCGACGGTCAGAACACGATGTTCCGTCAGGTGGAGACGACGTACCTCACGAGCTACCTGAGGCTCCAGCCGACGCTGTATCCGACGGCAGGAAACACGTCTCCGGAACTCGCCCAACTCGCGGCGATCATCGCGGCATGCCGGGCGGCGAATGTCCGGCTGATCGTGTTCGTGCACCCGTACCACGCTCACATTCTCGAGAGCTATCGGGCAGCGGGTCTGTGGGATCTGTTCGAGGAATGGAAACGTGCGGTGGTCCGCGTGGTCGATGAGGACCGGCGTGCGCATCCGGATCAGCCGGCCATCGCGCTTTGGGATTTCAGCGGGTTCAACGCGATCACCATCGAGGACGTGCCGAAAGCCGGCGACCGCAAGACCCAGATGCAGTGGTACTGGGAGGCCGGTCACTACAACGCGGCAGTCGGTGACAAAGTACTTGCGAAGATTCTCGCGGAAGGCGATCCGGCGGATTCCGCCTTCGGCGTGCGCCTCACGCCGGACAACGTCGAAGCGCAGATCGAACGCATCCGCACCGAGCGTGAGCGTTATGCGGCGGCCCACGCGCAGGACATCGAAGGCATCCGGACGCTGGCGGAGTCGATCCGCAACCGAACGAAGCCGAGCCGCTGAAACGCGGGTGACGGAGCGCCGACTGGCCGCTCAGCGCCGCTCGATATCGCGCACCAGCGGCAGAAGCGTGTCAAGGTTCGAGGTCGTCTTCACCTTCACGACCGAACTCGTCTGATCCGTTTCCAGTCGCGGCAACCTCGTGCACACGACTTCGACGTTCCGGAACGTCTTGTTCATTTCCTCGATCAGCACTTCGCCCGCGGCCTTCGCCATGGCGTACTCGGTCATGCCCTTGGGCCGGTCGGTGACGAACACCGTGGAGGGGAAGTACACGCGGACCTTGCGTTCGCGGGGGATCGCCTCCAGCGCGAGACACAGATCATGGAAACGCTCGATGTAGAACGCACAGAACTCCGCATAGAGTGCCGGATCGAACAGGCCGGCCTTCTTGCGATAGATCCGCGGCGTGGCAAAGAAGTAGACGGAAGTCAGCGACTGCAGCAGGGTGCCCAGCGAGTCCGGCGAATCCGCAATCACATCGAACCGACGCGCCTCGCAGGCTCCGCGACCGCTTGCGGTCACCTCACCGGCGATTCTCTCGGCGTCTTCTCGGCCCGCCGCGTACGTGACGATGACGCGCCCGCCTCCCACCGCCACGAGTTTGGCCGACAGCTCACCGAGCCCGCGGGAACCGCCCACCACGAGCGAGACGGAACTCGCGAACTCGTCGCCTCCCACATGAGCGGCGAGGTCCGCCGGGGTGGGCTGCGCCTGCGGCGCGGGGCGTTGGAAGGCCTTCACGCCGCCGTGCACCGGACCCTCGAACGCGACATCGAACAGCCGCACTCGCACGTCGAACCTTCGAACCGTGAGGATGAGGTGGTCGCTCTTGACCGGTACCACGGGCAACGCAAGATCGAACGAGGAAAAGATGGAATGCAGTCCGGGGCAGACCATGCCGACGAAGTACGACAGCGAAGCCGCTGCGGCGACTGCCCCGGCACCGAGTCTCGCGCTTGCCGCGGGAAACGCCATGGCCGCGGCATCGACCGGAACCGTGAGCGAGTAGCGGCGACCCACGTGGGTCTCGGGAGGCACGTCGACAGGCGCGGAAAGCGAGTCCATCGAGGTCACTTCCGCCTCAGGCGACGCGCCGGCCGCCGCCGGTGCGTCGCCGCTCTCGGCCAGGCGCAGGCTGATCCGCGCGCACACGAGCGTGTCGACCGCAGCTTCGAGCGCTACCGTCCCGGGATCCCCCTCCACCTGCGAGAACACGACCCGGTCACCCACGCTGACAGGATTCGCGAAGGTGCAACCGACGGCGGTGACACGAGCATCGGACGTTCGCCCCCAGTACTCGAGCGCGGTGAGGAAAACGTGAATCCCGTGGACGACCTGCCTGCCCGTGAGCAACCGCCGTGCGGCCACGGCATCCATGTGCATGGGGTTGCGGTCGGCGGACAGCACCGCGAACCGCTCCTGATCTTCGTGAAGGAACTGCTTCTCGCCGAGTCGGGTCATGCGTGTCTTCTTTGCACTGTGCGGGAAATCATGGGCCCGTAGCGGCCGCTCAGGCGCTGCGGAGACTGTTGACGCGGTTTTCGAGAATACGACCGAGGGTGCGATGCACCGGGACACGCAGCAGCGTATTCCGGCCCGTCGCGTTCGTTACCGCGTTCGTCTGCAGTCCGCTTATCGGGACGGTCTCGAACCGGTCCGTGTTGTCCGCGAGATGGCGGCAAAGACGGCGCAGCCGGTCCTGGTTGATGCCGTTGGGACGGATATCTCGGAAGCCCGGGCTCGTGTACTTCGCGAACTCGAAGGGATGCGTCAGGAGCACAACGGTCTCGACGCGTTCGTCCTGCGCGGCGTCGAGGAGTGCACGTGCCTCTCCCCAGGACGTCCCCGTGACGGTAAGCGACTTGAGATGCGTGCGCTCGCCCAGGACGAGATCGGCATAGGTAAGGACCGGCGCTTCGGTGATCCCGCCGATGCGGTGCACGCCTGAGTAGAGGTGCAGCGCGGGGTCAGCAGGACGGTACACGGCGAGACCGATGTTCGACGCGAGAGGCAGACCAACCGCCTCCATCGCCCGGTACACATTGCGGTCGGCCATCATGCTGCCTGTGCGCATGGCGACCGGTCGCTCGATCCCCCAGCGTTCGAACGCGGCGATGCCCTGCTGCATCCAGCCGGTCAGCGTATCGACGCTACGGCTGTGCATGTGGTCGGACGGCGGATCGCTCTGCAGACGGCTGCGCCAGTCAGACCGCTCGAAGTAGGTCCAGCAGGGATGGAGATGGAGCTGCACGTCCTGACCGGCGTCACGGATCCGGCGGGCGATGGCTCCCATGGGGTCATCGCCGAAGAAATGGGCATTGAGCGCCTCGACGAAGAACGTCGCTTTCGTTCCGAACTCGGCGAATGTGTCGAGCAGGAAGCCCAGACCGTGTGAGCGTCCGCCCACTTCACAGAACACCGCCTCGGGCCCGACCGGACGGTTGCGTTCGGGATCGGCAAAGGCGCCGCCGACACTGAACTCCGTGTCGATGGTGATGAGGACCTGGGTTTTCATGGAGTCGGAAGCTTAAGGGTCCTGGAGGGCCGGGGGAAGTCGCCCGTGTCGACGGAGGCTTCCCGGACCGCAACATCTGCGCCCGTTGCAGGGAGGGGCGGCGGCCCTGCGCGGATCATGGGCAGAGAACTTGCTTTTTCGAGGGGTCTCGAAGCGGCGTGCTCCAGTTTCGCAGGGCCCCAGGGGCTGGAGAAATCCGCTTTCCCGGGCCCGCCGCAGCCCCTCGATCCGACTTGGCAGTTCACCCCGCATGGCAAAGACGAAATTCGCGTTCGACGACCTCACGCAGATCTCCTCGCGCAGCGAGCTCAGGGCCGCACTTGCCCTGTCCCGCCTGTCGCTGAGCCTTCCTCAGGCCCAGACCCTGTCCGCTCATGCGAAGACGCTGACGCCCGGCCTGCAGCCGCTGCGCCTCGGGATCGTCCACACGTACACCAGCGACCTCCTCGATCCGTGGCTCGATCTCGCGGCCTCTCTGGAGGGGCTGGAGATCGCTACCTATCACGCGCCCTACGGTCTGGCGCTGCAGGAAGCGCGCGAAGGTTCGGAACTCCTCGCCCACCAACCCGACGTGACCCTGCTGCTCCTCCGTCGGGAGGACATCCACCCCGACCTGCAGCGGCCGATCACGGGCCTGCCTCCGGCAGACCAGCAGGCCCTCAGCGGGGAATTCGTGGACCGGCTCCTTGCCATCGTGGGTCAGTTCCGCGCCCACAAGATCGGGCAGCTCGTGGTGAGCTTGCTGCCTTCGCTGACAGGGCCAGGGCTCGGCATCTACGATGCGCAGGCAGAGCGGTCCGAGTCCGCGTGGTGGGCGTCCACCAAGACTCTCGTCGGCACCCGCATCCGCGAGACGCTGAACGCCACGGTGTACCTCGATCTCGACGAAATCCTCCAGCAGGTCGGCCGTCGGTCCTTCTTCGACCAGCGATACTGGTACTCCGCGCGGTTCCCGTTCGCGGCAGACGCCGCGCGTGAACTCGCCCGCAGGGTCGTGTCCGTCGGCGTCCTGGGCAAGACGCCGAAGGCCAAGGTCATCGTACTCGATGCCGACAACACGTTATGGGGCGGCGTGATCGGCGAGGATGGCATGAACGGCATCGGTCTTGGCCCCGACTATCCCGGCAGCGCCTTCGTGGATTTCCAGAAGCGTCTGCTCGAGTATCAGCAACGCGGCTTCATCCTCGCGCTGTGCAGCAAGAACAACGCCGCGGACCTCGACCAGGTTCTCCGAGAGCATCCGCATCAGGTCCTGAAGGACGAGCACTTCGCAGCGCGCCGCGTGAACTGGGTGCCGAAGCCGGACAACCTGATCTCGCTTGCCGAGGAACTCAATCTGGGGCTCGACTCCTTCATCTTCGTCGACGACAGCGATCACGAGTGTGCGGCCGTGCGCCATCGCCTGCCGCAGGTGGAAGTCATCCAGACCCCGAGCCGCCCGGTGGACGTGCCGACCTGTCTCGACCACGTGGCGCGGCTCGAAGTGCTGACGCTCACCGCCGAGGATCTGGCAAAGACCGAGATGTACGCGCAGGAACGCCGCCGCCGCGAGTTCAGCGAGCAGCTGGAACAGGGCGGTTCCGGTGCGGGCGACTATCTCGCCAAGCTTGAGATGAAGATGCGCATCGGCCTGGATCCGGCCGAACATCTCGCCCGCCTGAGCCAGCTCACCCAGAAGACCAACCAGTTCAATCTGACGACGCGCCGGTACGACGAACACCAGATGCAGGGATTCATCGACAGCGATGACTGGGTGGTCGCGGACTTCTCCCTGGCCGATACCTTCGGCGACAGCGGCATCGTCGGTCTCGCGCTGTTCCGCAAGCTCGAAGCGAAGCGAGCGGAGCTCGACACTTTCCTCATGTCCTGCCGCGTTATCGGGCGCGAAGCCGAATCTGCCTTCATGCATTCGCTGCTGCGCCTGCTGGCGGACCAGGGCATCGAAGAGATCGTCGCCGACTACAAGCCGACCGCGAAGAACGAACTCGTCAAGAACTTCCTGCCGCAGCAGGGCTTTCGGCTCGGCGACGACGGCCGCTACCGCATGCAGCTCGCGGAGACGCCGCCCAAGCCCGAATCGGCTTTCCCGATCCAGGTGGACATGCCGATCGTCGCCTGAAACCGCGGCCCCCACCCGAACGACTAAACTCGACGCCCCGATCCCATGAGCACATTCAGCAAGCTGCAGCAAACCATCGCCGCCACCCTCAAGGTGCCGGCCACCAAGATCACCGAGACGACCCGCGACGAGGAACTCGCCGCGTGGGACTCGCTGGGACACGTCAATCTGATGATGGCGCTGGAACAGACCTTCGACGTCATGCTGGACGTCGAGGACTTCCCGAAGCTGAACTCCGTGCCGGCAATCCTCGCCTACCTGCAGGCCCAGGGCGTCTCCGCCTGATCCTCGAGAAGGTTCCGTGAATCTGCTAGAGGCCGCCTCCGGGCTGGCGGTTCGCTATCTCGGCGGCCGCAGCATCACCGCCCTGCGCGAGAGCTACTTCTCGCTCAGGACACGAATGCACCCGTTGCTGCGTCTGGTGCATGGCACGTTCGACGCGCCCCAGCTGCGGGACCACCTCGAAGAAAAGGTCGGACGCGACTTCGAGGTGCTGATGGTTCACAGCTCGGTGAACCACATGAAGCCCATGTACACGGGTGACGCCCTCGCGCTCGTCCGCATGCTGATCGACTTCTGCGGCCCCGACCGCACGCTCGTAATGCCTGCCTTCTATTTCGGCGAACCCGGTTCGGGCGGTGCGTACGCGACGTTCAGGAGCAATCCGCGGTTCGATGTGAGGCGCACGCCGTCGCAGATGGGGCTCGTTACCGAGATGTTCCGCCGGACGAAAGGCGTGATCCCCAGTCGCCACCCGGTATATCGCATGTCTGCACTGGGGCCCCTTGCCCAGGCGCTTACCGCCGGACACGAACACGCGGCTGACCCTGCGGGCCTGGGTACACCCTTCGAGTTCATGGCAAAGCACAACACGCGGATCATAGGAATCGGCAAGCCGATCCAGGTGCTCACCCAGGCGCACCATGTGGAAGGCGCCATGGGCGAGGAGTTTCCGGTGCCGCGCGAGCCCTCGCCCACAGTCCCGATGACACTGGTGGATGGCAAGGAAGAGATTCCGTTCGTGCTCGGCGGCTACCGTCTGCTGTGGCGCTTCGACATCTGGCGAATGCGCGGCATCATGACGCCGGACACGCTCCGCGAGTGGCAGTTCCACCACGTGCCGATGTTCTCGACCACGGCAAGGGAAGTCACGGAGAGCCTGGTCAGCGCAGCCCGCCGCGGCGTCACGCTCTACGTCAAACCCTGATCGGTCGTTTCGGTGACCGGGAGTGGCGGGTCGACCCACTTCGTCGTCTCGCCAAACCGTCTGCGCAAACCGTAGGAACGCACGTACTGGAAGCCGATGTCTTCGATCGCCTTGCGCGAGGGCCCGTTGTCGGCCAGCACGAAGATATAGGCGTACGTCGTGTTCGCGTCCCTGAAGGCATCCCGCAGCATGCGTCGGAGGTTGGCGCGATAGAGTCCCTGCCCCCTGTGCGCGGGATGGGTGTAGAAGTCGTAGAGCGTTGCGCTGCCGGGCGGGAGTTCAACGCGGCACTCCACCTCCGACAGGAACGATGTCTCCTGCGCCAGCGCGAGCCATCCGAAATGGGCGAGCCGCCCGTCGATCACCGCCGTGTAGGCAGCCTCGCCTGCCTCCAGCCGTGACAGCGCAGACGACAGGAAGGCTTCGCGACTGTGCCATCGCTCACTGGGCTCGAAGGCGAGGATCTGCGTCAGGTCGTTGCGCCGGATGCGCTCGTCATCCGGGCCATCGAGCGCCAGACTCCGGTCGACGCGATACGCGCGGAATTCCCGCTGCTCGCCCAGCCAAGTTTTCGCCTTGCGGATGACGGCCTCCGGCGTTGCGCGGCGGGCGGATGCAAGGAGGTCGCGCACCTGATCCGGTGTCGCACCCACTTTTCCGAGTGTGCGCTTCAAGGTCTGCCGGGAGCTTTCTCGCGCGATCCCCATCCGTCGAATCCCTTCGGACTCGTGGAGCGTGATGTCGGCCACGGCGTCGTGGTCCGTCGCGAACCGCTCCTTCCACGGGTCTCCACCTGGTGTGAGATCCAGGGTAGTCAGTCCCTCCTGAACCATCAGCTGCGAAAGCTTCATGACGTGCAGCTTGCCCGGCGAGTGCTCCGCGAGCGCAGGTGAATGGAACAGGATGCCGAGGTGCAGCGTCTTGCCTGACACCTGCCCCCAGAGTCCTGCGATGGCTCGACCATCAATCGTCGTGACCGTGAGGTGCGTCTGATCGTTGGCTTGCTCGAACACCGTGCGATGGAACAGACGTTTCACGGCATCTTCGCGGAATGGCTCGACGCCGTTGATGGCGCCCTGGCGCAGGTCGTAGCAGAGCACAAGATCATCGAGCACACCCTCGAGATCCGGAAGGTCGCGGACGCGCCGGAACTCCATCACGCCCAGTTTCGCGAGACGGTTGAACCGACTCTTGTTGCTCTTCTTGGAAAACGAACTCGCAATGCTCTCGGCATCGATTCTCAGAAGCGGACGAGCGTTCACCCTGACGTCGGCCAGGCCACCCAGTGCGCGGTGCTGCGCGATGCGTTCTGCACCTGCGGAATCCGGGAAGTACCGGAACCGGAGTGTACGGACACCCAGTTCGCGCCGAAGCAACGCCCACGCGGCCGCTGCGAAATCAAGGTCGCCCTCGTCCTCATGCAGCCAGGTGTGATATTCGGCCTGATGCGCCCCGGCGTGAGCCAGTTCACCGGTACTGCGATGACGGGCAAGCGCCCACAGACTCCGAACCGGTCCGTTGGGAAGCCCGTCCCAGACCAGGACGGGTGACCAGAGTGATCGATAGCTTTCGTACCACGCGCGGCAGAACTCGAACGACTGGTAGACGGTGCCATAACGGCTGCGCTCGTGGAGGCGTCGCCAGTCATCGCGGAACGCTTGGGTCGCCATGAGCGCGAACGCTTCGTCGTCCGCGGTTAACCGCAATACAGATTGCTCCAACCACTTCTCCCCAGACCCTGCAGGAACCACCGTCCTGCAGTTCGTCTCGAATCTGCAACTTATGAAGTGCCGCTCGGACGGAGGGGATCGCGTTGCCATCCATCTTCGTGACGTCAGCGCGCGGGGGCAGGCCCATGGAATCAGCCCGGCGGCTCCCGGGGTGACTCGCTGACGCCCGTCGCCGCGGACGAACGTCTAAGCAAGTGTTTTGCCAACGCTCTGGCATGCTGGCTAACATCATCGCGGACCTGAGCCGAGAGGCCGATCAACCCCGCCAGACTCGCCGGATTGAAGGCAGCGACACCCCACCGTTCCCAACGATGCGGCATCCAGAGACGCTTGTAGGGCTCGTCGTCACGACCGAAGTCGATCTGTTCGACGTGGTCTTTCTCGATCAGATGCTCGATTGTCCGAAGGATGGCGATTGCGCCGACGGACCTGTCACGGAAGGCCTGATCATAGGCCGTCTTCAGCATGGTCACGCCGCGGTCATGGGCGATTCCGACCTCGACCGCAACTGGCTGCCCGTCCACACGCAGGATGCCCATTCTCAACACTCCGGCCTGAAAAGCCTCCGAAATGATGCGGGGGATGAACGCCGGCGAACGCTCTGGCTGCTTCCAGCTTCGCTCGTGTACCCAACGGTAGGCCGCAACCGCGTCGTCGATGTCGTCACCCGGACCACGAACGATCCGGAACTCGGCGGCATTCTCCCGTTGCAGCTTGCGCCACTTGCGTTCGTAGTTCTGGAACTGTTTGCGATCCTCCGGCGAACGGCGGGCGAGGTAGTCTTTGAGAATCCGTTCCCGGTAGGTCTCGTAACGGCTGGGGAAATGCGGGTAGGGCCGGACCACATAGCCCGCCTTCCGCAGCGATTCGACGAGGGGCTCGAACCAGGGCGCATCGCGATCCAGACCATTCAGATCGACCCAGGCCCACTGTCGCTCGTGCTTCGCAAGGTACTGGAAGATCGCGCGCAAGCCCTTCTCTGCGAGCGTCACGTCGTCGCAGAGCAACGGGCCGAATGCGCAGGACTGGAAGCTGGTCGCCGAAGAAAGGCTTGCCGCGGGGATCCATCTCTTGCGGAACCGGGATCCGGCCCTCGCTGCGGGCGTGCACAGGGAGAGCGCCGCCGCCGCGGTGCCATCGACCTCCGCACAGTAGATGCGATGCTCCGCGTTCTCCTCGAGTTCGTGTTCGTGAAAGGCGTCCAGCCATCGGGCGCCGACGAAGAAGTCTCTTGCATCCGCCTGCTCCAGAAGCATTCGGAAGCCCGATGGCAATTGGCGCGGTTGGCTATGGATAGAGACTGTCATGGATCGTTTCCTCTCCAGATCGGTGACCTGGAACGCTGCTTCGTATGTATAGGACCGCCAACTCGGCGGGGACGCATCATTCCGTCCGCTCGAACGTCACCTCGAACAGTTCCGGCCAGCACTTGCCTGTCAGAAAGAATGACCCGGAATCGGGATCATGGGCGATACCATTCAGCACGTGCTCGGAATCGGAAACGCCAACGCGTGCGAGCAGTTCCGAGCAGTCGACGAAACCGATCACGGATCCGGTGCGCGGATGCAGTTCGACAATCTCGGAGGCGTACAGAATATTCGCGAAGATTCGGTTGTCCGCCCATATGACATCGTTCAGGCGCGCGACCGGGATCCCCTTGAGCGACACCGGTACGCGGCGTGTCGGCAGGAACTCGCCATCCCGGAACCATAGATTCGCGCTGCCGTCCGTCATCACGAACCCGTCGTTGCACGCTGACAACCCCCATCCTTCGCCGGGATAGCGGAGCTGGCCGATCCGCTCGAAGGAATCCCGTCCGTAGACGTTGGCGACGCCGTGCTTCCAGGTCAGTTGAACGATACGGTCACCTTGCACGGCCAGACCCTCGGCCCAGACGTCCGGGACAGCCACGGACTTCAGGAGCTTCCCGTCAGCCGCGCTGATCGCACGCAGCGCCGAGCGGCCGATCCGGCCAGTACTTTCGAACAACATGCCGTCCAGATAGGCCAGTCCCTGCGTGAAGGCTTCCCGGTCGTGGGGCAACACGCGGAGAATTCGTGGAACGTACCTCGGGACACCAGCGAACCAGGCCTTGCGCAGGGCTCTCCGGACGATGCGTCGCAACGGTGGAAGCGTCATGGCTGGGGCAGTCCACGAGTTTGCGCCGGGCGGCCGAATGGTCGACGAACTGCCGGGACTCGCGAGCGATCGGATCCTGGCCACTCAGCAAGGGCGGGGTGGACCCCTTGAAGCCTTCGGACCCCGCTGCCGTCCGCACGGGCAGCGGCAGATGATCGATGTCGTCGTTGACGCCACGCCGGTCCCGCTGCGTTGCCGTGAGGGCGCCGGCGATGCTCTGCCGCACCATGATGAACAGCGGAGCAAGGGATTCCCCGACACGGAAAGGTCCGGTCGAGACATTGGCCCGTCAGTCGGGTGACAGGAAGGCGCGCCGATAGCAATGCTTGCCGCACCTCTGAGCGCACACCTCTTCCGCGGGGACTCACGGACGCACCAGCACGATTTCCTCGTCCGCGACACGGCAGGCGAGCGATACGCACTGACGATGCGCTCCTGCGTTGCGCTGCCACCCACCCGCGACGATGATGATGACGCCGCGGTTGTTGCCCGCGAGGGTCCGGGCGAGCACGGAGCCAGTCGACGGCGGTCATCACGTCCGACTTCCAGCCGGCCCGGGCGTGGTGCGTGAATTCGCCACTGCGGTCCCCGATGCCGTACACGTCGGGCACAAGCGTGCCTACGCCTTGGGACGCCGGCATTCGGGCCTGCATTGCAATTGTGGCGCAGCATCGGTTCAGCTCTTGACCGACTGTCTGAACCACCACGATGTTGCGACGGCAGACGAGCCCCACCGGCGGCTGGTCATGCAAGGCGAACAGAGGGCCTCGCCCGCCGCTCAGTAGTGGCGGCGTGAGTTGTGCCACGACGCTCTCGGACGGGTATCCCTCCGGATGCTGCACGACCGCAGGGGACAACACGCCAGCCATCAGCAGGAGATCCCGCCGTCGATGGTCAGAGCCTGGCCCGCAATGAAGCGAGCTCCATCCCCCAGCAGGAAGGAAATCATGGGGACGACGTTCTACACGGTACCGAGACGGGCGAGCGGGGTGCGGTTGACGATCTGCGAGTGCTGTCTTTGCCCGAGCCCCGCGGACATCTCGGTCTCGAGATAGCCGGGGGCCACCGAATTGACCGTGATCTGGCGACGGGCCGACCTCGCGCGCGAGCGCCCGGGTGAGGCCCTCCAGACCGGCCTTCGACGCGGAATAGGGGGCGAGCCCGACAGAGCCGCGCGAGCCGATGATCAAACATCGGCGCGACCGCGGAACACCACACGCACGATCGGCGACGACCTCGACCAGCTCACCAGTGCGCAGCCATCTGTGCTCGCCAATGGGTGACGTACTTCCAGACGACACATAGCGATCCATGGCGCGCGGGCTCGCCACCTCGAACATGCCATCGACGACGCCGAGCGCCACACCATCCACGCCGCTTTCGAGCCAATCGGCCGGGAACCCCGCCTTGCCATCGCGCACCGCGAACAACGCGCCGGCTTCGGTGGACGCGTAGATGTGACTGATGGCAACGCCGGGAAACGCGTGCGCAATCCGGTCGAGCGTTCCCTGATCCACCGCCTCTTCGCCAAGGGTGGCGAACGCTATCGGCACTTCGCCGGCGCGAGCTCCCAGGGCGAGCAGAAAACCGCGCCAGAAAGTCGGTGTGCCGCTCACGCGCGTGGGCTTGTGCACCAGCGCGACTTCCGCGAAGGTGCCCACGGAAGCGCGGGTGGTTGCCAGCAGTTCCCCGCCTGTTGTAGGAGCTGTGAGAAGCACCTGGATCCCCGCAAAGCTGGCCGGGTGATATGTGAGCCGCCAGCGGATGCCGTCAGTCGGCCCCTTGGGCGGGCGGATGCGCCCGATGAGACTGCCGACATTGTGGCGAGCCACCTTCGGCACGCCAGTCGTTCCGGACGTCGCGATCAGAATGCAGAAACCATCGGTCGCGGCCGGCTGGATAACGGGTACCGCCACCAGGCCGTCCTGACCGAGAACCGCGGAAACCGACACGGCGCGCCAGCGATCGGAATTGTGAGGGATCGACTCACGCAGGAGCAGCAGCTCGCAGCCCAGTTGCTGACAGGCCAGCATGGCTGCGAGCACCTCATCGGCGCGCTCGCCCACCATCGCCACGCCCGCGTTGGCGTACGGCAGCAACTGCTCGCGAAGCAAGGGCACCCGATCAAGCAACCCGGCCCGATGGAGAAACTTGTCGTCCTGCCGGACGTGCAGAGACCCGGCGCAATGAAGCATGGATTCCAACGGATCAGACCGCAGCGACGTACAGTGCCGCAGGTTCGCCGTTCGTCTTGAAGTCGATGAAACCTTCCTTGAAGGGGTCCACACCGAATTGCCCCTCAAGCTCAACCACAATGGTGGCGATATCCAGGGAGTCGATCGCTACAGCCCCGCCGAGCTGTGCCGTGTCGCCGGACATCTCAACGGGCGCGCCGCCACGCTCGACGACGATACGGCGAATGGTGTCTTCGATCACAGACGTGTCGTGTGCGTGGTTCATTTCTCGGCTTGGGATGGGATTCGAGCGGCGCGAGTCGTCCCGGGGACAACAACGGCGAGGTCAGTCCGAACGCGGCTTGCAGCATTGCCCGACCAACTCTGTCTCACTTACCATGCTGCCTAAGCAAACTTCGTGCTTCTGAGTTTCAGGACGATTCTCCGAGTTCCCGCACCGATGCACCAAGAAGTCTTCGCCGAGGCTTGCGCCTTGCGGCTGCAGTTGATCGACTCCTCCGGGAGAGCCTTTGTGGATCTGCCGGATCAGTTTCCCATAGACCACTATCTCGCCATGCTGGCCCCCGGAACGGGCGTCGGGGCCTATGGCGCCGTGCCAGAACAGGCTGCCGTTCAGTGCGCCAACGTGGTCGCCTTCGCGGGCGCCGATAGCCTCGACCGCTATCATCGGGTCGCGATGCTGGACGGCATCGCGGGATTCCCGGAATCGTCGAGGACACTCAGTCGCCCTCCATCAATCCTGCGCCAGGCCGCGTCTGAGTTTCGCCGCATGGTGCGCCGGGTAAAGACCGCTCGACCGGGCCTCTTCGTGCACGGCAACGATCAGTTCGACAAGGATTTCGCCATCTGCCGCGGCAAGCTGTTATCGTGCGGCGCGCAGCGGGTGGACGTACGATCGGGAGTACCGCGTAGCGTAGTCGCAGGCGGAGGCCCCGTGGAGGCGACTCGCGTGCTTCGCTTCTTCGGCCTGCACGCACGCGGCTACCGCCCGTTTCTGGCGATGCACCTCGATCCTCGCGCACCGGGGGAGTTCTCGCCCGCACGGTGGGATCGCTGCTATCCGCGCATTGCGGAGATTCTGCAGGCGAATCCGGAGTTGAAAGGGGTCTTCGGGAGCAGCTGGTGGTTCGATCCAGCAGTCGGACGTTCATGCGCCCGAGTTTTCCTGTTTACTGGACCGCCCGTCCGCGCATGGCGCCGCGGACTTCCGCATCGGACTGGATCCTGCGCCGGTCAGCAACGCGATCCGATTCTCCAAGGTGCGGAAGGAACTGTTCGATCGAGGGGAATACACGCCGACTGTCTACCTGATGACGTGGCGGTCGCAGGACGTCATCAGCTATGCAGACCGGCTGCGCGCCTCGGGTTGGGAGTGCCAGGACCATGGTAAATCGACAGCTTTTCCTGAAGATCGCGAAAGGGCTCGGTGCTTTCGCGCTTGCGCGCCGATTTACTCGGCGAAGCCTCCGCATCCTCTGCTATCACGGCCTCTCGCTGGATGACGAAGAGCAGTTCCAGCCCAAGCTTTTCATGCGCATCGACACGTTTCGCAGTCGGATGCGCTACCTCGCTGAGAACGGCTATGCAGTACTGCCCTTGCGCGAGGCGCTCGATCGCCTGAATGACGGAACACTGCCCGACCGCGCTGTCGTCATCACGTTCGATGACGGCTGGCGGGGTATCGGGACTCTCGCCGTTCCTGTACTCGAACAGCATCGATTCCCGGCAACGATCTACGTCACCACCCGCGACGTGGTAGACGAGGCCCCGGTCTTCAACGTGGCCATCCGCTATCTCCTTTGGAAGTCTCGGGTGCGAATGCTCGATCTTGGCTCTTCGGGTCTCGGCGGGGACGAGTACGATCTGTCCTCGCCAGCCGGACGGAACCGTGCCCTCGAGTATCTGGGCGAGCTTGCTGACGCCACGGACGCTGAAGGAAGAACACGCATCCTGAGCACCGTGGCAGGTCTCCTCGGCCTCGATTGGTCCCATCTGGAGCGTCTCGGCATGTTCCGGCTGATGACCACGAAGGAACTGACCGGGATCGCCCGGCGCGGCGTGGACCTGCAACTGCATACCCACGACCACTTGTTCGGCTCGATGGATCGCGCATTCGTTGAACGCACGGTGATCCGCAACCGGGAGGTGCTCACACCGGTCACCGGTCGCCCTGTGGAGCACTTCTGCTTCCCCAGCGGCGAGTATTCGCCCGAGCAACTGCCCTGGCTGGCCTCTCTCGGGGTAGTGAGCGCCACCTCCTGCGCCGCCGGCTTCGTCACCGCGGCTACGCCGCGGCTGGAGCTGGGGCGTTTCCTAGATGGAGAAAACATCGACGATCTCGACTTCGAGGCCGAGCTGTCCGGATTTCTGGAGGTGATGCGACGTTTGCGGGCGCGCGTGAAGCATGGATAGGGTCCTGATTGGGAGATTCGCAGACGTGACCGAGGCGTCTTGTGCTGTCTTTGAACGGAAGATGGACGCGGGGACTTCGTTGTACTGGTCGAGGTACGTGCGCGGCAACTGCCGATTCGACATGGATATCGGCCTGTCTCGATTGCTTCTACCCTTGGTGGCCTCGCGCCCTCGTCCGAACGCATCCTTCACGCTACAGAAACTTCTTGCCAGTTCGATTGACGCTCGACAGAACACTCGACGCACAGGGAGTCGCCATGGCGCCGGCATAGCTGAGGAAGAGCAGGAACGTCGCCCGTTGTATGCAGATACCGAATCGCCGCCAATCGCTCGGCTGGTTTCTTGCTTTCGTGTACTGCTCTGTCTGCGTTTTGCACGGCGGGTTGATCCTTCCCGCCATGGGGTGCCACCGCCGCCCAAGATTTGCCGTGGGGCGGCCAGTGTCCTGGAGACACGTTTTGATCATCAAGGGTAAGGTGTCATGCTGCGTCTCGTCTTGTCGCTTTCCGTGGTCTGTGCGCTCAATGCGTCCCCCGCGTCGGCACAACTTCAGAGCCCTGAAGAGGACTGCGGCCCGCTGACCGCTAGCTTCGGACCATTCGACTATCGAATTGCGGATGCGAAGACGAGAGCGATGGTAGAGGACTACCACTTCACACCAGAAGTAGAGCGATTGGATAAGGGATCGACGTCCGTGTATGCGGCTGCGGACATAGCTTACACATTGAAGGTGTTTCCAAATCACCCGCGTGCGTTGGCCGCGATGGTGCGCCTCGGCGCCAAACTCAAGTCGAAGCGTCCGCCCGGCAGCCCATTTTCCGTTGACTGCTGGCTGGATCGAGCCATGCGATTTCAGCCCGAAGATGCCAATGTGCTCGCCATTGCGGCCTTTCACCAGACCAAGCAGGGAAATCACGTCGCTGCGATCCAAACGTACAGGAAGGCGATCGAAATGGGTCGCGACGATGGAAACCTCTACTACAACTTGGGGCTGTCGCTGGTTGAGGTCAAGGACTACACCGCAGCGGTAGAGGCTGCTCACAAGGCGCGCGACAGAGGCTTCAAGCTCGACGGGCTGGAGAAAAAACTCAGAGCAGCGGGCAAATGGAACTAGAGCGCGCAGGCGAAAACGTCGCCCCAGGATTCGACTTGGCAGTAGGTTTGGAATGATCCGTCCGTTAACCTCTGTGTTCCAGTCGGTTTTTCGAGGCACGGTCGGGCACGGAGGCGGGAAGGCTCAAGGACTACGCTTAGCTGATCCCAACTCGCCTTGAGCGAAAAGACCTGTGTCTAGTCGTTGTTCGGGTACTGCGCAGGGAACGAATGAGCGTCGATCCGATGACTACGCCTGCGCTCGCACTATTCGCCAGGCACAGCAGCGACTGCAGCGCTGGTTGGTAGATGGCGGCTGACCTCGCCGTCCCGACGGTTGTTTCACCAAACCCAGGTTTCCCGGTCCTTTGCTGCCCCGACCTCGAGGCGCAGCCTAAACTCTCAGCGCAGGAGAACAGTTCGCCATGAGTTCGTCGGACTCCGCATTTTCGCAGTTCAAGAAATGGGTACGCCGTGGGGTTCTTGATCCTCTGGAACAGCGCAGATCGCGTGCGCTCCTCTCTGAGTTCACCCATGCGTTCCGCTCGGGGCTTGTGACGGATGCAGAATCGATCCAAAAGTTGCGCCGGGGGTGGGGTAACGAAGCTTATTCGGCTGATGCAGATTACATTGGCGAGGTTCTAAGTCGGGCGAAGACCTGTGACGGCCCCATCCTCGAGTGCGGAAGCGGGGTCACAACGCTCGTCGCAGCCTTGGCATGTGAGAAGTCTGGACTCTCAGTCTGGAGTCTCGAGCAGGATGAAGGCTGGGCTGCCACGGTCGAGGAACGCCTTCGAGCGCTAGAGATAAAGAACGCGAAAATCCTATACGCTCCACTCAAGAACTACGGGAACTACGTTTGGTACGACGTGTCCCGCCTCCAACTCCCAACACGCTTTGCGCTGGCCCTGTGCGACGGGCCCGCAGTGTTCTCGAACTGGGGAGATGCTTACTTGCGTTGGCGCTATGGTCTTCTTCCGGTTCTGAACTCGAAGGGCGTGTCTCTGGGTGAGATTTTGCTGGATGACGCCGACGAGCCAAGGGCGGCCGAGTTGATTGGCAACTGGTGCAAGGAGTATTCGCTCCAGCACTCGATGGTAGAAAGCGCGAACGGCGCCTGCGCCTTGTTCCGCTCCGTTGGCAAGCCCAATGGCAACGTCTGAGATTCGAATCGCAGGCGCTGCTGACGAACAAACCGATGACGAAGAGACTCGCGCGTGCGCGAGACACTGGAGTCTGGACGCGCTTGGGGCCATCGCCACGTAGCCAACAGACCTATCGACACCAACGCCAACCGCCTAGAACGGTCGCTGGGGCAGGAACGGATCGAACGAAAGAGCTGGGTCGACTACTGGACTGACTTCGTGGCCAAGGAGGCAACTGAACGTCGGTTAGAACTTGGTTAGGCAGCCCGGAATCGACCGAAATCACTACCTCGGCGACTCGCTAAGGCGGGCGGGAGCCCGCCTGGCGTCAAGGGTCGCTGAACTCACCCCGCGGACCTGGAAGGAGCACGTCCGGCACAAAACTGAACGCAATTGCCGCCGAAGCGGCGTGCTATGCGTACTCAGAGGTGACAGAAGAGCTTCACTCCCTCGGCGACGCGTCCCGGCAACCTGCCAGGAGACGCCTTAACATCACACTTCTCCTGCGTACCCTTAACCGCGGCGGCGACAGAGAAAGGCAGCGAGTGTCATCAAGCCGCCAAAACTTAACATGAGGACGGATGGTTCCGGGACCGGATTGACCCAGCCCTGGGGCCTGTAGACCCATACATCACCCGCCTCGTTGGCTTCGAGAGCCACGAACGCTCTCAGGTCTGACACGTACTTCCACTTTCCCCAAATACCACTCCCGAAGCCAGGCGCAGGGACGTCTGCGGGATTGGACAAAGCTCCATCAGTGAGCAGCGACAGGGACCAGTCTCCAGACACCGTCCCCGAGTCCGGCGCATCGAGCGCCCATACAGAACCACCACCTGCCCAAACAATGAACTTACCGAGACGAGGGTCGAAGTCGATTCCATACGGCAAGCGACCGGGCGCACCAAAATCGAACTGGCCGACCTTCTGCGGCGTGATACCAAAACTGTTGTTGGACGGACTTGCATTATCCAGATCCCATGCGACGAAGGGCGTGCCCTCGGAACCCATCGCCACAAAAAGCTTGCTCACGGGATCGTATGCGCCAGCACCGATTGCAGAAGGACCGCCAAAATATCGGCCCACCTGAGAGACCGTATCCAATTCCGGGCGAAGCACGTCATCCACTTCGTACCGGTAGAGCCACGCATCGGTACCCCCTGCGGGCCGGCCGATGAAGTAGACAACGTCGTTTCCGTTTTCTTCCGCCAGGGCTGTTCCACCACTCACCACCGAGAGGGTGCGAAACACCTGATTGTCCCGGTTCTCCCACATGTTGCCAGCTTCGACTTCGGGCCGATTCGCAGAGCCGGCTTGCCCCCCCACCTTGTCACCGTTCGCCTTCGCGGGATCCCAGAAGTACGGTCCGGTCGGCCGCACTACACCGTCGGGCTGTCGCAAGGTGAAGCGTCCCCCGGTATGCGCCGTGGCGCCTCCCAACGTCAAGAAGCGATCTGCGATGGGAAGGTAGATATTGTTGTCATATGCATGCGCAGAAGACGGCACGGTATAGTCATAAACGCGTTGCGAGACTACTGGCGAATTGACGATCACCGGAACGGTATTGCTGCCAATGAAGGTTTCCTCGACCATCTTGCTCGGCATCGAGGCTCGTTCCCACGACAGATCTCGGGAGCGCCATCTGTAGACCTCGTTGCCCGAGTAGTTCGCATGCCCACCGCCCCACAAGATCAAGTCCCCGCGATTGGAGTCCCACGCAAATCCGCTCCATGCCTGAATGACTGCCCGCGGGTTCGTGTAGCCGGAACCTGGCGCCGATCGATCGGCAGGCGCCGGCCAGGTATCGGAGAAGCGATTCGCATTGACACGCTCCCAGGTGCCGTCTCCCATGCCATCGAGAACGGTCAGCAAGCTACCGACTTCCGCATTTGCAAAACTCGCAAACGAGGCCACGAAGACGCAGGCACCTTGACGCATCAACTTGAGCCAAGAGCGTGTGCCAAGAGATCGATACTGCCCGCCAAACTCGCCCATCCGCAACTCCATGATCGCAAGACTCCACTGCCCCGAGCATAGCGGGGCGCCATTGGTCGATTTGAGCAATAATCTCGCCATCACTACAAATCATGAGGTTACGCCACACGCCCATGCATGCTGTTCACGAAAGCGACACTCACGAAGAGCCTAGAGACGACCTCTGCGATCTTGGCCCGGTCGAGCTCCGGGTGCATCGAGCGGGCTGCAGATTGATCGGGCACAAGCCGGGCGTGACGGCTATCAGGACGATGATGATGCGGACAATCGACAAGGCGCGTGAAGCCGCGGGCGCGTCGCTTCGCGGCTTCGCAAAGGCCGCCAGGCGCTTACAGCTCCGCCATCGGGGCAGTGCCGCCCGGGCCCGATGCCTTCGGGTTGGTATCGGACGAGTCGCCTGGATCGTCGACGTGCGTGTCGAGGCGTTGAAATCCGCCCGTGACAAGACGCAGGGCGCCCGAGTGCGCAGCCCCGTTTCGAAGCGGTTCCGATTTAGCGGTACTCACCCGATTGACGCAACGATCCCTTACGTGACCCACTCAGTTTTCCACCGAGGCTGCTATACGGACTCCACACTATTCAGGACCTGAGCAAGCTCGCTGGAACGCGCTTGCCGCGAGAACTGTGCGGCGACTGCGCGAGGAACTCCACTGTGGCTCCCGTCGCGCACCGCCCCCAGAAAATCTCGCATCGCTGCCTCGATCGAATCTGTGCTGCCGATGTCGACGATGTCCGGAACGCCGGCAGAACGCAGCACCTCAGCCGAATTACCGAGTGGGTCGGTAAGTGCGAAAATCGGACGTCCCGCGCGCAGGTACTCGTAGAGCTTTGCGGGAATCTGATGATTGCAGGATGGCCCCTGAAAGAGAAGGAGTCCATCCGCTCGCAGCATCTCCTGTAGCGCGGTCCGGTACGCAACAGCACCCTCAATGTGAACAATGTCCTCGAGGCCATGTCCCTTCAGGAGATCGGCAAAGTAAGCGTCGTTGCCGGGCGCACGAAGCACAACGCGCAGGTTCTCCGGCCCGATCGCCTTGCAGCTTCGCAGCCTTCCTAGCGCCTCGAAGAACGGACGCGGATCGCGGTCCTCCGGGTACAGGAGGCCACTATGGACGAGCGTTATCTGACCTGCGACACCTAGAGCGGAATGGGGAAGCCCTGCTTCGGCGTCCAGGAAGTTCTCTTCATCAAAGCCGTTCTCAACGATAGCCAAGCGCTCCCTCGGGACAGCGGGATAGCGATGGGCGTACATCTCCGCCGCGCCCGGAGTGGTAAAGATCGCACGCGAGCAGTGACGCATGGTCGCTCTTTCCAGTTTCTGGTGAACGCGCCGAGTAAACGGATCGCGCGGCCAGTTGGCTTCCGTCATCGAGTCTCGGAAATCCGCAACCCAGGGAACACCGCTGAGGCGATGCAAGGTCAGACCGATCAGGTGCGCTGTCGCGATCGGAAACGTGGATACGATCGCTTTGGGCCGAAATTGCCGAATAAGGCGCAGGCCTTTCCACACACCAGTCGGCCACCAGCTTACCCACCTGTCGGGCTGCGCCATCCAGCGAAAGTAGCGCCCCCTAAAGGAAAGTGTGCGGGCGGTATCGACACAGAACGCTCTCTCCACGTGAACGTCAGCAGGGATCTCGCCCAACTGGTCATCGCTGACCAACTCGAAAGCTCCTGGAGTCACCGTCAATACAACGGGACGCCATCCGTGTTCTTGCAGATAAGTGCAGAACTTGAGCGTCCGCTGTATCCCGCTGCTGCCTCGCCCTGGAGGGAAATGGTAGGCGACAATCAAAACGCAGCGGCTCATCGGTAACCACTCCCGACACTTGCCGCATCGTGCCTGGCAATAGGGGCTGGTGTTCGCGCACGAACCCTAGTCCCCCAGATTCGGAGATGGCCCTCGGCGCTTTGCACAGTCAACATGCCACCTGGCGACTGCCTTCGAGCTGGCGGCGACTCATTTCGCCTTGCCGCGTTCATCGCCAGTCCACGCCGAGGAGCCTTTTGCCCTTGCCCAATGCTCCCCAAACACCGCTCCCGCCTCAAGGATGTGTCCGTATGAGTTCGAACCCACCAATGTGAGGGCAATGGCAGCACTGAGTCGTCCGCGATCAACGAGATGCTGTGGGAACGACCCCGTGAGAAGCTTCGCGGCGCGCACTGCGCGATTCCGTACCTGACGTCGCGCTTCAAGCTTCCCGTAATAGTCATTCCATTGGTATCGCAACTCCTGCTCGTAGGCAATCGGGCAAGGTTCGTGATTCGGGTAGGCCTGCCATGGAACCGAGGCGGCCGCCGGGCTTAGCGCTTTGAGCCAGACATTGTAGAACCGGTGGTACAGGAACCAGGACATCGGTGCACGAACGATTGCCTCAATGAAGCCGGCATCGAAGAACGGGAGGTGGAACTCGAAACGCTGGAGGTCCATATCTTCGAAGTGCCTGAACAAGTGCCGTCGCTGATCATTGAACATGAGGAACAGATACAGGGCCCGCCCCTCTGGCATCGAAGCAATTGACTCGAGCTCGGCCCGCACAGCATCGAATAGCCAGGTTGAAGACTTAGATCGGAATGCCTTTGTGAGAGCACCGTTTCCATCAACAAGCCTGTTGTATCGGAAAAGTTCACGGACCGCGTTGTCCGTATTGCCGCCCGAGATCTCTCGCGAAGCCGCTTCGTTCAGGTAGACGTGACCAAGGCCCACGCTGCCACCGTCCCCCGACCAGAGCATGTTCGGGCGCTCGGGGCGACCCGCCCCGGGTTCCAGCTTTCCCAGCCATTCCCGCAATTGATCCTTTCGGTATGCGTCGCCCGCCGCACTTCGCACCACGTCGATCTGAAGATGCCTTGTTGTCAGAGCATTCGCTACAAGTTCACCGAACACCCTGTCCTGCGTGTCGGGCGGTGCGAAATTCGCCGTGAGCACGTTCACCTTCTGGCCACGCAATGCCGCCACGATTGCACGAGAGTCCAACCCTCCACTAAGGAACGCAGCTGTCGTCGTGTCACCGCGCAGTCGATTGCGAACCGCCACGTTGAACTTCCCGACAAGCCGATCCACGGTTTCCGGCAGAGTGTCTGACGTCGGAGCGAGCTGGTCCCAATGGAAGTAGCGCTCCCGCCGTTCGCTGGATGGAAGGATGCGGATCAGCTCTGCGGGCAGCATTGCACGGACATTTGCGTAGCAGGTCCGGTCCGACAGGGGAAAACCCAGCATTACCGTCTCATACGTACCACGCTCATCGAGATCGCCCGAGCACAACCCGGCCGATTCGAGAATCCTGATCGCTGAGGCGAATGCAACGAACTCGTTGGTGACCAGATAATAGAGGGGCCGGATAGCAAGTTTGTCCGCTATGAGCAACAGCTCTCGGGTTTCCGGATCAAAGTACGCCGCGCAGTAGGTCCCCGAGGCCGCGAGCAGTATCTCCCGATTCCCCCTGCGAAGATGATCGAAGAGATGCTCCGCCTCTTGCTGCCGGTCTCTGCAGACGGTTTCATCGCTCTTTGTCAAGAGCGGCTCCCCTGCGATCAGCAACGTCTGTCCGCGATCACCGCAAACCTTGGCGGGCGAACCGAAAGCACCAACGTCAAGGCTTGCGAGGACCCAGTGATCGGACCCCATGCTCACAACGCTGTCACCGGAGAACCTTGAGACGCCAGCCGCAACAGCCTTGCGTAAGTGTTCCGGCAGTGGATCAGCTGTTCTGCTGACTAGACCTGCAATTATCGACACAGTCGCGAATCCTTGGTGATCTCTCGTTGTCCTTCCGGTCAACAGATCATCGGGTGGAACTGCCCCGCATGATTCCCCGAAGAAGGTCCCTCGCTTCATCGAGCCCTTTGCGGTTCAACAGCAGAGTCAGCACAACATACGTCACCGCACCAAGACCGATCAGGCATGACAGTCGCCCAAGCGGCGACCAGTCTGTCATGGTCCACCGGGCAGCCACAACCGCCAAAGCCATGAGCAGTGCGGCCAAAGATGACGGAAACATCGCCATGAAAAAGTGGGAGCGCGGCGTCTCGAGGGCCTTCGCATATCGCCCCATGTTCCAGAAAAACACCAGCGGGGATCCAGTCAGCCAAGCAAGACAAAGGCCAATCAGGCCCCAATTCACGCCCACCAAGAACGCTGAAATCATCACCGTCGCGGACAGGACGGTGCTCGCCAGTTCAACGTCAAATCGACCGATTCCACGCACAGCATTCGGGACGAAGTTTCCAACGAGACGCAGAGGCATGATGAGACTCACGATCTGCAGTGGTGTGGTGGCTCCGCGCCACTGCTCCCCCAGCAAGACATGGACGAGTTCAGGGGCAACGCTTGCCAGCCCCCAGAAAACGGGAAACGCCAGGATCGAGAGCGTTCGGACGCCCAGCAGCACCACGCTCGACACTCTTGCTGCCGACCCTTGAATCCGAGAGAACGCCGGAAAGGCAATCCGATTGACAAGACCGGAGATACGTTGATTTGGCAAGGATGCGAGATGCATGGAGACTGAGTAGAGCCCGAGCGTAGTCGATCCGAGCCACTTTCCCGCAATGAATACATCCGCCTGGTTGTATATGAACCACACAATGCGACTTGTCGCTGCGTGAGCACTGCTCGCAAGCAATGCTCGGCCAGCCGCGAAGGAAAATGCCGGCCGGTACCACTGCCCAACCAGTACGTTGGTTCCGACGACCTTTACGCCCAAGGTCGCGAGCGCGCCGATCACAAGCGCCCAAACCCCCGCGCCGGCCAGTGCGAGCAGCAATGTGAGCAGGCTGCCAGCGACAGCCGTACACATTTCAACGACGGCCAGTCGACGGAAATCCATTTCCCGCTGCAGCAGAACCTCGGGTATGACGCCGAACGCGGCCACAAGGAGTTGGAGAGACAGCACCGGAACAACTACCCGAAGACTCGGCTCGGCGAAAAAGGCGGCGATGACCGGCGCAGCAAGAGCGAGGAGCGCTGCCAACCCGACGTGTATCGCGATGACCAGACCGAACGCATGCCTGATCTCCTCTCGGGAGATCTGATCTTTCTGAACGAGCGCCGCCGCGATGCCGAGATCTGCAAACATCATCAGGAAGCCCAGGAACATGGTTGCTATGGCCAACAGGCCATAGTCCGACGGTGCAAGCAGGCGAATCACTACGAGAGTCACCACCCAACTAACAGCTTGACTGGCAATCTGCGCTAGTGCGGTCCAGCGAATCGCGGCGAGAACTTGACTCTTCAATGGAAGTCCGTCGTTACTGGCAACCCACGCCGGAGCGAGTCGCCGCAAGCATCATCGACCCATGTAGTCGCGTACCTTCCAAAAGACTCCCCCTTAGCTGACCGCATCAAGCAATCTCCTGACTTTGCGTCTGCACGAGGAAGCCCTCCCCTTGGCGTGAAGTCACTCTCGCCCAACTCCGCGCGAGAGACTCCTGACATGCGATCCCTCACAACCGAACCTCTCTGCCCATGACGCGCGCTGAGGCAGGCTCTTTCTCCGTCGACTTCTATCGCATGCCTGGCACTCTGACTCACCATCACGGGGACTCGGCGATTCAGAACACTCTGCCCCCGAGCGGCCTCATCCGAGCGAAGGACGCCCTGTTTCGCAAAGATCACGCCAATCGAATCCCGAGTCTCGCGTGCGAAAGATCCTGGAACTCCAGCAGGCCGTCAAGAAACCGACGCCCAGAACAATGGAGACGTGGCAAGCCCCACGAGACCTCCATCCCACTCCGGATCACCTCAACCCCGCAAGTGCTACTCGGACCAGAGCACCAGCGTCGCGGCAGCGCTCCTCAACGAACCTTCGACAAGGCGCTGACCTCCCCCGATCGAACAGTACAAGACCCCGCGAGACGAAGCGCAGATCGGCAAGTGCCCTGAGAACAGGCTGCGAAACGCTACGCACCCTCGCGGTCGGTGCATGAGGCTAGCGTCTCGTTGCTCCGGCGTTCGCCCCGGAAATCACGCCCGCCGTTACGCCACACGTCGTGGGCGCCGTCGTCATCCGCTCCGCCGTTGCGCCGCAACAACCCGCCGCGCGAAGCCCACGCCTCGCCTAACGCCCCTTCACCTGAGGCCCCAGCACAGGTCAACCCGAAATCCAACTCTCTAACCTCAGACAAGGACTCGCCAGACGCACATCACTGCCGCGAGACCTCTGCGCGCCATGGTCCTCTGATCACAGTCTGTGCGGCTCTGTGAAATGCGTCCCTGTCGAGTCGTCACCGCCGCGCTCTTGCTGCCAGCCGGACTTCTGCGAGATGAGGCTACCAGCAGAGTCCCATGTATTGCGCCACAAGTCCGTCACGAGACTTCATCCCCACCAGATCCACGACAAACTGGTCCGAACGAGCAGTTGCGCAAATCTTTCTGGATGTGGCTTCGTCTCCTAGGCCCACCACGAGAACATCCGACTCGGCGATGACGCCTTCAAGATCATTCTCGATTAGCGAATCCATGTGTGGGACGTGCTGTTCGATGAAACGCTTGTTCGCCCCAAGGAGCTTCGACAAGTGAACCTCCGGGTCGAATACCTTCAAAGTCATTCCCTTCCCAATGAAATGCTCTGCGATCAGTACAAGAGGGCTTTCCCTCAGGTCGTCAGTTCCGGACTTGAAGGAGAGACCCACCATCCCGATTCGACGTTTACCCAGGTGAAGCACCTTCTCGATCGCATGCTCGATGTGCACTTTGTTGGATGCCAGAATCGCGCTCGTAACGGGGATGTCTACATCGCGCGTCTTGGCGAGATAGGCCGTCGCGCGGAGATCCTTGGGAAGGCACGACCCGCCGAACGCAAACCCGGGCTTGAGATAGGCCGGCGAGATATTCAACTGACGGTCTCGACAGACGAGATCCATGACTTCGAAAGGATCAACGTTCAGCGCGGAGCACAGGCGGGCCGTCTCATTTGCAAAAGCTATCTTCAGCGCGTGAAAGTTGTTGCAGCAGTACTTGACCATTTCGGCCGCCCGCACCGAGGTCTCGATGAATTCGCATGGCAGGTGCCCGAACAACTCACGCAACGCCTGAGCTGGTGCGGGTGAGTTTGCGCCCACGATAGTGAAGGGCGGCTTGTCGTAGTCCCTGATCGATGTCCCTTCCCGCAAGAACTCAGGTTGGAAACAAAGGTGAAAATCGATGCCTTCCCGCTTTCCGGATTCACTCTCGATGATGGGACGCAGCACATCTTCGACCGTGCCCGGGACAAGCGTTGAGCGAAACACGAAGATATGCGGGTATGACTTCTCACGAATCGCCTTGCCTATGTCGCTCGCCAGGCGAAGCATCGCCCCTTGATCCTGGCTCCCGTTGGCTGCCGACGGTGTGCCCACGCAGATCAGCGAAAGCGACGTCTTCGCTATTGCTTCGAAGACATCATCAGTCACACCAACCCGTCCGCTCGCAACGACCGAACGCATGAGATCCACCATTCCTTCTTCCACAACTGGCGTCTTGCCCTCACGAATAAGCGCAAGTTTGGAAGGCTCGACGTCGACCCCTACAATTGTGTGGCCGTCCCGTGCGAGACAGGCTAACGAGACCGCCCCCACATAACCAAGACCGAAGATGCTGATGTTCATCGCGATGGGTGTCCTTCTGTGCGTCAGGTTCTCTGACTGGGAATCTTCGTCAACGCGGGTCTGGCTGCAGGCCAGAGTCGCGGAGCGTGGTGGGAGAGCGCGAGAGACAGCGTTCGATGATGCGATCAAGCCGCTCCATTGAACTCTCCCAGTTGTGGTGAGAGAGCATTCTCTCGCGACCCGCCTGAGCCAACCTCGCGCGCTCCTTTGGGTCCTCAACGATGCGAAGAATGGCGTTGGCATACTCTGCCGGTGAAGATCCAACAAGCATGTGAGCGTCCGCCTGGGCATCAACGCCACCGGCGGCCACTCGACTCGTGACTACCGGAACGCCCATCGCCATCGCCTCGAGGATTTTGTTCTGAGTGCCACGAGCAATGTTCAGCGGTGCCACCATCAGGGCGGACCGACGAACATACGGACGCACATCCGGAACGGAGCCCGTCACGGTGACCCCTTGTCTTCTTGCGAGATCAAGCACCTGCTTCGACGGGTCTGCCCCCACGATGAGGAGCTTGAGGCTGGGGCGGCGCGCCTGCAGGGCGGGCAGCGTGTTCGCGCAGAAGTCGAACATGCACTCCTGGTTCGGGTAGTAGTCCATACGGCCGACGAAGCAGATTGTGTCGGGGTCGTAACCCTCGTCCTGCGGGCAGAAAAAACTGCTGTCAACGCCATTCGGAAACCAGTCAGTCTCGACATCGACGCCGTAGCCCTTAAGGGTCTCCCACTCCGCACGCGTGGTAGCAGTGCAGAATTCGAACTTGCCAGCAAGACGCTTCTCTTCGCGACAGAGTTTGGCGCCTTCAAGGCGATACCCCAGGGAGAGCGGAAACGGCTTGGAGACGCCGTACTCGAACCACTTCTGCGAGTCCATGTCGCCGAAGTCCAGTATCTTGGGGACGTCACGGACGTGCTCGACGTACTGAGCCACCGATGAACAGTGCACAAAGATCAGGTCGAACGTCTCTTCGCTCAGCAGACGTCGAATGCGTCTGTCGAGATCCAGACTGTAGAAAAATCCCATGGAGGATGGGATGGTAGTCGGGAGGCGCGCCACCATTCTCAGAACCTGAACCGGGTTTTTCACCTGACCGATCTCGAACCGCCTGCAGTGGGCCGCGATGCCTTTCGCCTCTTCCGCCTCCGCGGCGGATCGAGCAAGCGAGCACACCGTTACGTGATGTCCGCTCTCAGCGAAGTGCCGGATCATGTTGAAGGGGCGAATCTTCCCGCCTCTCTTCGGCGGGTACGGAAATCTATGGCAGACGTACAGGATTCTCATGAAATCGCCCTCTGGAGTTCTTCAGCGACTTCACCATGGGACCTGCCGTCGAGGAACATTCTCGCCCAGACTTCCAGGTTGAGCATGCTCAGGAGGACATCAGTATGGTCGGCACGATTCGCACGATGCTCGGCCTTCAGGCGATCCACTGCGTCATACCGAAACAGGCCACGGGCCTCCACGGCCTCCCGCGAGAGCGTGAAGTCCAGAACCGGGGCTAGCTCCGCCTTGAGCCACGCGCCCATGGGCGTTCCGAAACCTCGCTTCTTCCGGTGAAGGATATCCTCCGGCAGAAGGTCCGACAGCGCCGTTTTCATGGCACTCTTCAGGACTCCTCCTTCCATCTTCACGGATTCCGGCATGGTCGCCGCCATCTCGACGAGCTCGTGATCAAGCAACGGAACACGGCATTCAAGGGACACAGCCATGCTCATCTTGTCTGTGAGCATGAGCAGGTCATCGGGCAGTTGGGTGGCAGCGTCCACACCAAACATCCGAAGCAAGGGATCATCAGATGCCGTCGCTTCGAACGCATTCCGGATCGGGTCAACGTACGTGGCCGTGTCGTCCTCGACCAGCAGTTCGCGCGCCCTCGCATCCTCCAGAATCAGTACATACGCGCGATACCGCGCTTCGAAGGAAAGCCCAGCCGCGGCGAGAAAGCCCTTTGCGAGGCGCAGAGAGTTGAGGAGGGAAGAATGGCGGTCGGCGGGTAGCCATGTCCCTGCACGAATGGCGGCTCTGCGAATAACGGATGGCCACTTGTCGAACTGAGCAAGGTAGTGGTTTCCGAGATAGCGGCGATAGCCGCCGAAGAGTTCATCGCCACCAACGCCCGAGAGAATGACCGTCACATCCTGGCGAGCAAACTCCGACACGAGGTAGGTAGTTATGAACGCTGTGTCCGCCACGGGTTCATCCATGTGCCACAACAGCTTCGGGAGAAGTCGGACAACATCCGGCTTCACCATGATTTCACGATGATCGGTGCGGAAAAGCTGCGAGACGCGCCGCGCGTAGGGCAACTCGTTATAGAAATCTGCGGCCGCTGATCCGGAGAAACCGATCGAGTAAGTCTTTACGGGAACGTCGCTGTGTCTGGACATGAGCCCGACAACCGCACTCGAGTCGATCCCTCCTGACAGGAACGCACCGATCGGAACGTCGCTGACCATCTGCATGCGTACGGCCTTCTCCATCCCTTCGCGGATCAGTTGTATCCATTCCGACTTCTTGACGCCGTTGTTGACTCGTTCCGGAAGGGTCCAGAAGACACGTTGCGTCGCGTGCCCGCCTTCGATGACCATCAGCGTTGCGGGAGGAAGCTTCTCAACTCTGTCGAACATCGAGTGCGGGGATGCGACGTACCCCAGCTGCAGATAGCTCCGGAGTGCCTGGCGACAGATGCGCCGATCGAAGCCCGGGAGCTCCAGCAAGGCCTTGGCCTCAGTCGCGAACGCAATGAACTTGCTGTCTTGAGTAAAGTAGAGAGGCTTGATGCCCAGGCGATCACGCGCGATGAGAAGTCTACGGCGGGTCGCGTCCCAGAGCGCAAAGTTGAACATGCCGTTCAGGTGCTCGAGGAAGCCGTCACCATACTCTGCGTACGCATGCAGGACGGCCTCGCAGTCGGAGCCCGTCAGGAACTTGTGCCCTTTTGCTGTCAGCTCGGCGCGCAGTTCGCGGAAGTTGTAGATCTCACCGTTGCATACGAGCCACAGAGTTCCGGACTCGTTTCTGAGCGGTTGATGGCCGCCGGCGACATCGATGATCGAGAGGCGGCGCATGCCGATCGCGGAGGGGCCATCAACGTGAATACCTTGATCGTCAGGTCCTCGGTGCGCCGTCACGTCGCTCATGCGCGCAAGGATCGCGGGATCTGCTGGACGCCCGTCGAGATGGATGATCCCGTATATGCCGCACATGATCCGACCCCGGTCAGGAAGCGCGGTCGCGCGCGATGGCGCCCGTCGGCAAGCCTGAACCCTTGACTAGTCGGGCGTAGACGTCGGCGTACCGGGCCACGCTCTTCGCCCAGGTTCTCTCCGTTTCCACAAACTCGCGGCCGGCTCGGCGAATCTGCTCCAGACGGATCGGAGTGAGAGCCAGGGTTTCAAGAATCTTCGACTGCAGGGCTTGCACATCACCGGCCTTGAAAAGCAGACCGGTTTCGCCGTCACGAATCAGCTCCTTGTGTCCGCCTACGTCGGATGCGACGAGGACACGGCCCTGGGCCATTGCCTCGAGGGGCTTCAGCGGGGTGACCAGTTCCGTGAGCAAGCTGGAATGGCGCGGATACACCAGAACGTCGATGAGGTCGTAATACCTCTGTACTTGATCGTGCGGAACCCGACCCGTGAAGATCACCCGGTCTGCGATGCCTAGCGTCCGCGCCTGCTCCTTGAGCGCAGCTTCCTGAAAGCCACCACCAACCAGCAGCAGCTTCACGTCGGGCCGTGAAGCGACCAGTCCGGGCAAGGCTTCTATCAGGAGATCCAGGCCTTCGTATGCATAGAAGGAACCGGCGAATCCCAGCACGGTGGAACCTGTCAAGCCGAGTGATGCGCATAGCGCCGGATTCGAGACACCTCCGAACGGAAACTCTGCGGGGTCGACTGCGTTCGGAATGACGGTCACCCGGTCCGGCGGCACGCCTCGCGAAGTGATGTCGGAGCGCAGGCCTTCGCAGATCGTCGTAACGTGCGCTGCGCGGAGAAGTGCAAACGTTTCCAACCTGCGGGATAAGTGGTATCGAATACTGCTCTCGGTCGTGGTCCCGTGATCCACCGCCGCCGCTTCCCACAAGGCCCTCATCTCGTAGACGACGGGAAGTCCAGTCGACCGACCGACCCACAGCGCGGGCAGGGCGTTCAACACGGGAGAGTGGACATGCAGCACGTTCGGACGAGTGCGTGAAACCACATCAGCGATTCGGGCTGCGGTTCTGCGCATGAGTGCGAGAAGCGACAAGGCACGCAATGAAGTTCGACGACCAGGCGGTGTAGGGGTACGGAAGAAGTGCCAGCCATTGACCCACTCTTCCTCGATCGTGGATTCACCCTGTTTCGGCGTCGTCAGGTGAAACGTCTCCCATCCGAGCGCCCGTTGCTCCTGGAGGATTGACACTGTCCTGAATGCATAGCCACTATGCAGGGGAAGGGAATGGTCCAGAATATGAAGAATTCGAAGCATCAGTCTGAGGGTGATTGCCACCGATGGAACCTTGGGCGGTGGCAGGTGAGCTTGACCTTGGGCGGGCACTTCGCCCTGATCAGCAAGGCGGCATTAACTGCAGCACGAAGCGTTCCAGTGCGTCAGCCCCGGTGCAGTGGCCGAGGCGTCCTGGAGCGAGAGCGACTGACACGCTTTCCGACAAACGCCGCCGCAGGATGTCACATTACTTGAGCCGCTCCGCATGCCTGCTCTGCGCCGGCGACGCGGCCGCTCCGAATTTGGAGTCCATCCTTGACTGAGCGACGTTCATTGCTTCGTCATAGGCCGATGCTGCGGCAAGCGCATCGGATTGGCGCCGACGTGCGCCTTCCAGTCTCTCGGGATGGGTGGGACCTTCGCCGCCGGTTGCGACTCGCGCTGCAGCACGTCGACCTGGTCGTCGCGCGGATTGCCTCCATGAAGCCGTCACGTCACGGTCAGGATTCTATTCTTCTCAATTGCTACCGTGTCGAAGACCACGGAACGCATGGTCGGGCTCATCGGCGAACCGCGGAAAGACGCCCGTCCCCTGCCGAGCACTCCGTGACTGCCAAGATCAGTTGAAGTCTGTCATCGGACGTGATCGGCGGCCAAGCACGAACTTGCCATCGACAGCAACCACTTCGGCCGGTGTGTGACGCCCCAGGAAAAGGAGAGGGCTCGCAGTCAGTCCGTACGCGCCGGACTTCAACACGCCGATAAGGTCACCGATCTCGGGACGTGGAAGTTCAGCGTCGATGCCCAGCAGGTCCGTTGGATTGCATGATGGGCCAGCTATGTTGCATCGGACTGGCGGTGCCTCCGGGCGCGAAAGATTGCGCAGAACGAAGTTGGAGCGCAATGCGGCTCCGAACGTGCCAGCAGCCGCCAGCTGGTGGTGTAGTCCGCCGTCCACCATGAAGAAGCACTTCCCGCGCGAGATCTTCGAACTGATCACGCGCGCGACGTAAATGCCGGCGTTCGCGGCAAGATATCGTCCAAGTTCGAAGACGATTCGTCGCGGAACGCGCGAGGACGCGACAAACGAACGCAGTACTGGCGTGAGGGCAGAGCCCAAGGCTGCGATGTCGATCTCCTTATCTGCATCAGTGTGTGACAGCCCAAACCCGCCGCCCAGATTGATGGTCGAACATCTGAGCGCGGTACTGCTCTCGATCTCGCGCACGATCTCCAGCGTGTGGGTCACGCCTTCGACGACACCTGATGCATCGAAGCATTGGCTACCGGCATAGACATGGATACCGCGAAAGTCGAGTGCATCAGCGCATGCTGCGATGCGCGGCAACACGCTGTGGAGTTCCTCTTCGTCGACGCCGAACTGGATGGCACGCCCGCCCATCTTCATGCCGAATGCACGATTGAGCAGCTTCGGATTCACGCGGACCGCCACGTTCGCTCGCCGTCCCTGCTCCCGCGCGATCTGCACACAATCGTCCAGCTCTCGAACGGATTCGATACTGATGCAGCCTGCGCCACTCAATATGGCCGCCGTCAGTTCGGCACGGTTCTTAGCTGGGCCGGCAAAGCTGAGAGAGGCTGGGTCGTAGCCCGCCAACTGCGCTTGATCGAGCTCGCCTCCCGAGGAGATGTCGAGTCCGTCCACCTTCCCGAGCAGCGAGCGAAGCAAGCCGAGGTTGGGGTTGGCCTTCACGGCGAAGTAGACCTGCGCCTGGCCTTCGAAGGCGTCGCGCACCTGCTGAACGCGCGACCTCACGTCCTCGGCGTCGTACAAGTACAGCGGTGTACCGTACTCATGCGCGAGCATCTCGAATCGATCGGCAGGCGTAGAAGACCAGGGGTCAGAGCTCACAACGGGCATGATAGTCCTGGAGTAAAGTGCAAGGCGTAGGAGTAGCGGTTGCGGTCTTTCAGAGAGACGCGTTGCCGGACCAGGTGATCCCGTCGATCCAGAGCTGATACATGCGGTCGATGAGTACGGAGGGTAGTGGGTTGTCACCGACTCGGAACAACTCGAACACGCGCGCTGCGCCCTTCTCCGACAACGTCTGCGACGATCCTCCTGTCAGGATGATCTGCGCTATTCGACCAAGGTCCCCCGCCGGCAAACCTGGGCCGCGCCCCTGCGAGAAGCGATCCAGCGCGACGAAAAGGCATCCATACGATAGGAGCTCAGGCGATGGATCGTAGGCTCCCTCCCGCATAAGGCGGTAGGGCTCTTCTACCTCGCCGTCCAGAACACTCTTCAGAAACTCGTAGAGCCGGGGATGGGTGCGCAGCTGCAGCAGCAGACTGTCTCGCGAGGCCACGATACCGAGATCGACGAACACGTAGCGCGCCACCGACAGACCCGCCGCGGGCTTGGCCTCGCTTTCATCCCGTACGATCTCCACTGTGTAGTGAAGATCCGTGGTGGCACCGCCGATGTCGAGGACGACACACGCGCCTGACACATCGATGCCAGAGGATTGAACCAGAGCGCGCTGGAAACCCCGGCTCACAATCTCTGGCGTGGGTCGGATGCCGCTCGCGAGAGTGCCGCCGAGCTCGCTAACGCCTTCCTTGTAGACGAGGTCGTCAAGATAAGCTCGGCGAATCGCATCGAACACACTGGGCTTGCGTGACTCGAGTCCCGCTGCGAGTGGATTCGGGATGACAATCGTCTGAGGGAATCTGCGCACGAACTCACTGGCCAGATGACAGTTTCCGGCGAACACGAGAGTTCCGAATCGATACCGAGACGGGTCGAATCGCTCAAGGCGTTCCTTGAGCGGCACTGCATCTGCGCAGTCGATGCCGCCGCCAACCAGAAGAACATCGACGCGCTCGAGACTGCCTGCAGGCTCCTCCAGATCGTGCACGAAGGTTGGGTTCGCTCCGGCAAGCAGAACTTGATTGCGCATGGTTGCGCCGCTGAAGTGCTGTGACAGACACACGATCCCCACTCGAAGCCCGCCGTTGGCAGACGAGCAGACAAGCACTCTTTCCAGATCGACTACGCCCTGCAGCGGCGCCAGAAGCCCCATGACCTGCTTCGCAATCCCCAGCTCGAAGTCCCGGCCGTGCAGAGTCTGTGAAATCACCTGGTCGCGATTGTCGACAAGAGCCACCTTCACGACAGTCGAGCCGATATCAACCGCAGCCCGCCGAGCCTGGGCGGAAGGGGAACTAGAGGTGGATGTCATTGAGGACTCAAACCATCATCAAGTTTATGTCGCCAAGCAGCTGACGATAGGTCTTGTCAGAACGACTCCCGACTGAAGCGAGCAGCTCGCGTTCCTGATCGGCGTCAGCGTCAGAAATCGGGACATGCCCCCTGTCGGCGATGCGAATGGACTTGTTCGCGTCGCGCCTTGTCACGAGCAAATTCGCATTGTCGCTGTGGGGGCAGAACGGAATGTCGAGATAGCCGAGCTGGAACGCCCGGAACACGCTTTCCCAGAACACATCGCCCGACAGATCGAAGATCGCGCCGAGTATGCTCCGCACCTCCGATTCGATCAGAGCCGCCTCGCGGTCAATGAGCACGGACGTCACCGGCGCGGCGCAAGAGAAGATACGCAGCATGTACCGAACGCTCTCTACCGCTTCTGCATTGACTTCGGGGCGTGGCACTCCCAGAGCTTCGTCGACCGTCTTCACAACGACCTTGTCCGCTCCAACCATGCCAGAGATCATGGCGGAGCCAGCAATCAATGCGGCGGCCTTCTCGCGCTGCTGTGGAAACTGTCCCATCCATTGATGGTAGACAAGATAACTGCGCGTGGCCTCGAAACCGAACTCGTCGAGATAGCTGCGAGTCAGGCTTCGCAGCACTCTCGCGGCAGCAATGTCCTGGACGAATGAACCCGTCTGCCCAAAGCTGACCGCGAACGAAAGCACCCCCTGCTCTGCGGCAAGCAAGGCCTCGATGATCTGAACGACGATAGCGATTGCCGGGGGGACGAGCGTCGCCGACAGAGGACCGAAGCTCTCACGATGAATCGGCCGGTCTTCGGTGGAATACAGCGCACAGATGCGATCGACATACTGCCAATACAGCAGACACCGGTCTAGCGGAAATCCCTCGGAGTAAGGGACACAGTAGCAGATGCCCCCCCCTTCGATCTCCGCGATTCCCGAGGCTAGCGCCACTTCGACGAGCAGGCGCGCATCGGGGGTACCATGCCGAAGGCTGATGGGCTTCTCGATTCCTGTATACAGCTCTCGGGAGAGTTGGTGCCCGTGACTGACAAGGGGATATCCGTTCAGGTAGTCCTTGCCTTCTTCCTCACTCCGACGGAGTAGCTGCGTAGCAGTCTCGTACTGGTTGTGTCGTGTGTAGCTGTCGATCGTAAGTGGGATGAAGTCTGCGCCGGCGTCGCTCAGTTTGCGTGTCAGAGCATGCTGGCTTTCGAACAACGGAACCCCTCCGCGTGGCTGGATGCACGGTAACTGGCCGCGATCGGTGTAAGCGACACGAGGGAAGCGGCGGTGCGGTACCTTCGCAAGGAAATCCTGCACCTCCGCAGGACGGATACCCCGCGCCAGCGGATGAGAGAGAACCTGCTGTCGCGTGTGTTCTACAGCAGTGCGGCGCGCGTCACGCCTTGGCCTGGCCACGTTTCAGATCCTCCAAGAGATCGGCGATTGCCACACCAATATCGGGCTGCTGGTGATACACCCGGTCGAAGCCGTAGCCTGTAAACAGGGAGACAACGTCTGCCATTGCTCGCTTGCCCACAACGACATTGCCACCGACGTATAGAAGCGTGTGCCCGAGACCCACTGCGGCGAACTGGCGTCGGAAGTCGGCACACCAGTACTCCCCCTCGCCATTCAGCGACGAAACGAACACCGCATCGGCATTGACCTCAAGTGCTGCTTGGCAGAAGTGCTCCGGACGATTCCGCGTGCGCAGGTTGAAGACCTGAAAGCCCGATTCCTCGAGCGCCAACTGCATGATCCGGTTGCCGACGACGTGGATGTCATCACCGATGACACCGATGACGACACGACCTGCGCTTTCCTTTTCCATGACTGTGGGTCAGCCCTTCGGATGACCTGGAGCTGTCACCAGTGGTGTCGTGCCGAGCCGTTCGAACGATGCCTGCTTGATCCACTTTCTGTCGAGCTTGCCCGCGTTGCCTGTGATCGGGAAGCTATCGAAATGCAGAAGGTAGGCGGGCACCATGTGACGGGGAAGCTGGCTCTTCAGAAACTGGAGCAGCACGTGCTCCGGCAGCGGCTCTCCACTCACAGTTGTGTAGGCGCATCCAACGTCTTCTCCGACCGCGATGTTTGGGACGGCAAATGCTACGGCATCTACTACGTCCGGGTGGCGAACCACTTCGGTCTCGACTTCGGTGGGACTTACGCGAAAACCTTGTGTCTTGATCATGTCGTCCGCGCGCGCGACGAAGTAGAGATAGCCTTCGTCGTCCTTATAGACGCGGTCACCGCTGAACACAAGCGTCTCGCCGGGGAACCGGGGATGCGATCGGAACACTTTGGCCGTGTTCTCCGGGTCTTGCCAGTAGCCCTTCGTGACGGTAGCGCCGCGGTGCACGAGTTCACCCACGACGTTCGGCGGACACTCTTCACCGTTCTCGTCGAGAACCATCACCTGGCAGTCCGGAATCGCCTTACCGACAGAAGTCGGATGGATGTCCAGCTTGTCCGGATCCAGGTAGGTTGAGCGGAAGGCTTCCGTCAGTCCGAACATCGAGAAGATGCGCGCACTCTTGAAGGTGGACCGCAAGTCCTTGATCATGTCTTCGGAGATGCGACCGCCCGTGGAGCAGACGTAGCGCAGGGCAGAGAAGTCGTGATTGCCCGTTGCACGCTTGAGTCGCTTGTCGAACATCTTCGTGATGATGACTGGCATGACAGGCAGAGCAGTGATCGACTCCTTCTCGAGCATCGCGAACAGATCGTTCGGTAGCGCAAGCTCGTGGAGGTACAGCGTGGCCCCCTTTCGGATCGTCTGCCAGATTTGATTCAAACCGTAGTCGAAGTTGAAAGACAACACGCATCCGATTCGCTCGTCCTGGTGCGTTCCGAGGTACTCCGCAATGATGTCTGCGCCGTCTGCCAGGTTCCGGTGAGCGATGAGAATTCCCTTCGGCCGGCCAGTGGACCCGGACGAGTAGATGATGGCCGCGTTGTCATTGCCGATACGGTCAAAAGCCATGCGAGGCGTGACGAAACGACGCATGTACGGCAGGTTGGGGCGGCTTTGGTCGATATCCCCATGACCGATGACCAACTTGGTGATATCCGCGAACTCTACGACTTCGCCGAGACGTTCGGAGTCAGTGACCATAGCCACCATCCCGGAGTTCTCGATGATGTGCCGGATGTTGGGCGCCTTGAGGCGCGGAAGAATGGGAACGAAGACCGCATTGGCAAACATGGCACCCAAGATCGCAGACACCTGATCCACGGTCTTTTCCATGCAGATGCCGATCCTGTCGCCTGACTGGATGCCGAGATCTCTCAGACAAACCGCGGTGGCGAGGGCTTCGTCGAGAAGCTGCGAGAACGTTACCGACCGCTCGCGTCCGACGATGGCCGTCTTGTCGGGCAGTCGCTCTGCAGTTTCAAGCAGAAACCGAGGGATCGACCTGAGCATATTGATCTCCTGACTTGGGTGGTTGCGTAATCTTGCCGCCGTTGCGCCGACTGTTGACGGTCGGGGAGGCAGGCAGTTCCGTGAGCATCCGGCGCGCCGCCAAGTGTTGGCGAACGCCGCGCCACTACCACGGCTGCATGGCTATCCGCCGGTCTTGCGCTTGTCGATCAGGGAGACCATCCGTGCAAGCGACGACAGATTCTCGCGCGTGAGATCCTCTGCCTCCAACTCCACGTCGAACTCCTCCTGGATGAACACAGCCAGTTGCACAATGCTAAAGGAGTCAAGCACCTTGGCCTCCAGGAGGTCCACGTCCGGATCAATGCGCCCCTTGAACCCGACCTCGGAGCGAACATACTCGCTCAGAATCTCCATTTCCGGTCGCATCTCTGATTTACTCCCTTGTTTCGAATGTCCGTTGTCCGGACGTGTCCACGCTCGAGCACGGGACCGCGCCGGCGCCGGAAAGCTGCAGACGATCCAGTTTCAATCGCGGCCAAGAGGCACGAACTATTCCACAGCAGAACCTGTCAGGCAGACGCCCCTCGACACCACGCGGATTCGGCAGATGGTGGGAAATCTGCCCTGCCCGATAAGGCGCTGGAAACATCCCCTGAGCATCGCCCGACCGGACACTTCCGGAACATCCCTGAGACATGGCGTTCACTCCGCTTCCGGCTGGTGCGCCGCAGCGTCAATCGGTGTCGCAGATTGTCCGCGGATCAGGACGTCCGGATAGAGGGCGAGCCGGACGCGAGACCGCGCGAGGGAAACGTGGACGTACGGAGCCACGGTCGCTACCAGCAGTTCCACCCGCCATGCCTTGAGAATCACGGCGCGTCCGACCAGCTTCCAGCCAAGATGCTTGTGGGCTCTGCGAGATGCGAGATTGAAGCGGGTCAGGCGACTGAACGTGTAGGCGATCCCGCGATGGCTCAGAAACTGATTGGCCCCGCTCCAGAGACCGACGAAACCCAAGCCCAAACGATGCTCCGGGAACAGGTAGAAGTCGAAGTCGAAAATTGCTTTCTCGGGAGGATTCAGGACGTAGGTGCACCGCACCTCATCCTCGTCATAGGACCCGGAGCAGAACCACATGTACCCGATCAGTTCGCCTTTGCGGAAAGCGCCGAGACAGACCGCATTCTGGGCATAACGCTGAGCCAGTATCTCGGGTCGGACTGGCATGAGGGCGAGCTCCGGATCACCAGGTCGTATCTCCCGTACGTCCAGATGCCGGGTCATGCGCTCACTCAAGAGCGGCTTGCCCGTGATGGGTTGGACCATCAGCTCATACACCTGCAGCCGCAGCCGCGGCGAAATCGCGGACAGGATGCGGTCCACGATGTACAAGAGCCCAGCCGCCAAACCGAACTCCCTCAACGGCCCGAGAACCCTCTTCAACATCGAATACTCACCTTGCGCAATCGCGGCTGACCAAGTTGGGGCTTACGGCACACGCATGCCATCCAGGCGTACCGATCGTCAAGAGCAAGAGCTACGCCCGAACTCGGCAGAATGGGGCGGCGGTGTGGCCGTTGACGGCACGGCGTTCCTTCCTCCCTATCCCAGCTGCCCAGCGCCCCCGGCCTCGAGGCCGCGTGCTGCGGCCGATGGAAGGCGGAACCTCGGGTATGTCAACTCGGGGCTGGAAGCTGAACGGTAGCAACCCCACGATCCGGTCAACGCGTACTCCGGCCGCCGTACTCCCAGCACACGAAAGGGAGCGATTGACGACGAGAACGAAAGGCTCGTCGCGCGTGTGGTGGCGTTGCTGTCGAAGTTGTCAAGAGACAGGGGGCCCCTGATCGACAGTCTTGGATCAGGAAGACGACCACCAGGATTCTCAGGAAAGCTTCGGTTTCAATTCCCGTTCGATCCAGTCTGCGGTCAGCTCCGAGACTGTCGTTCGCAACGCCTGCGTGGAGAATGTGTGGTCTGCGCCTGCAACGGAGGCCCTTCCCACGCCCGCCGAGTTCAGGCGGCGCCGCCACTCGTCGCGCCGACTGGCGTACTCCTCGAACTCCCGGGCCGTAAGGTCGTTATCGCTCAAGATAACCAGACTTTCACCGGAGAAGTCTTTCCAGCCGTCAATCATGCGGCTCTGAAACGCCTGCTTCTGCGTGAGCCGATCGCCCTTGGCCCTGCTCAATGCCTTGGCCAATGCTGCGCGGACGTCCGAAACCGTGCGGAAAAGACGAATACGGCCAGAAACAAGATTGAGCCAGAAGCTCCCAGCAAACAGGCGCGACCAATAGTAGTGCTTGAGTTGAGCAACTGCCTGGACCTGCGCATCACGGACCCATGGGTTGAGCAGCACCAATCCCCGGACCCGTGAGTCACTGCGACAGTACATGAGCGAGGCGGACGCGCCGTCGCAGAGACCCCAAAGCACGACATGCTTCACAGAAGTGCACGCGGCCATGAAGGCGTCAATCGCACAGCGAAGATCCTGCGCTACGTCCTCGAAGCTCATCATCGGACCCGATGCATCCCCCATGCCGCGGTAGTCAAACCGGAATGCCGGAATCCCCCGCGCAGCGAGGTGCCGCGAGAGCATCACAAACTGTCGATGACTACCCACGCGATACTGTGGACCACCGACTACGACGACCACCCCAACCGACCCGGACAGGCTTCCCGTCGAGGCTATGCCAATCAGATTCTCACCCTTGCATGAGAACTCGACCACGATCTCATCGACTGTCACGATCCACGACCCGAAATCATCTCCAGCGTAGCCTCAGCAAGTGCGGGGTTCTCAGCTATCTCCGGAGTACTCCAGAATGGTTTGCCGCACACCCAGCGACAGTGCACTTCGGCACCATGACTGCGAAGAGCCTCGATGGCTGCTCTCGAATCCGCATTGATATCCCCTTGCACCTCCGCCCCTGTCTCAATCCACAGCAAGCTATGTGGAGGATTCAGCCATGTCTTGAGTGACTGCTGCGCCATCGGCAACGCCAACTCGGGATGAAGTGCGTACCCTGCCACCTCAATCTCGCCCCCCTGCTCTACCTGCTTCCAGAGAGCCTCGATGGTCGTAGGGGTTCCTGCGAAATTGTCACGCGTGACCTTGATACGCAAGAACTGCCTGAGGTACCGCTTTCCGTCCACTACAGGCTGCCAGAGAACACATCCGTCGAATTCGTCGCATACGCTGGGGAGGAACAGGCTTCCGGAACGAACCGAAAGCAAGCTTGGCTTGCGCCCGAAGTGACGCACCGCCCAGTTCGCGGCCTCCCGCAGATCGTCACACCACTGACTCCACGAGGTTTCGCCGAGTTCTCCCGGACTATCGCCACAGCCGTAGAGGTCGAACAAGATAAGAGCATGGCCCGCCCTTGCGAAAGCTCTGCCAGACTCCGCGATCGTCCGGCGCGACCGGTTCAACTCCTCCGCGAACGGGGGAGCGACAACGTAGATCATCCCCGGCGGGCTTTGCGCGGGTTCCCAGATCGTAGCGAGGCGCTGTTGATCGCGCCACTTGAGGAAGCAAGTTCGCTGCGTATGAGTCACGACTATGCACTTATCCGCTTGGTGACGAATCTCAACGACCATTCTGGAACGACGATGCGCGCAACGGGACCGCTTCCGACAGCCCTGGAGGTGTGCAACAGGACCGAACCCGGGACCGTCCGGCCGCGGCGTTTGCGAGCCCGCACGCGCCGGACAGCGGCGGACGATCTCACCTGGGTCCACCGACCCGAAACAGCATCGACACCGGCAATCATCGGAATCGCCGAAGATACGGCGGCATCGATAGCAAGGCAGTCGCGGCGACGCCCCCCAGAATCGAGACAAATCGGAGCGGCTTCAGCCTTGACCGGGTTTCCCGACAGCACGATGCCTCGCTCGCCTGCCATGAACAGAAGCGGATCCGAACACAGAGCCATCGATCGGGGGCCGGTGCAAATCTGGAGCGACCGGTTGCGGCTCTCTGCGCAACGGCGACTCATGGAAGCACAGAGTACTGTCTGCCGAACTGAGGAGCTTTCAGCTTCAGCTCGGACCGCCTGTCCATCAGCCAGCGCTTTGTGCAGACCACAGTTACCAGGATGTTATAGGGCAGGTCGAAGTAGGCCAAACTCAGGAACGCGCCGCCTGCACCGAAGCCTACGATTGCAACCTGGCACATCGAGCCGAGCTGGCTGCACCACTGTGTGTCTTCGGATTCCCGGCCAACTCTTCGAAGCCAACCGGCTGCGCGCCATGTGTAGACCCAGATCGCGAGCCACAGGATCAGACCGAGCCAGCCCTGCTCTCCGAGAATCTGAAAGTAGATCGAGTGCGCCGCGTGGATGTCATTCGGATCAGGAGCATAGCGAAAGAATTCCGCCGGCCCGTAGATCTCGAAGCCGCCGCCAATAGGGCGATCCAGGGCGAGATTCCAGCACATTATCCAAGCATTGATGCGTCCCATTGCGGAACCATCTTGCTCATAGGTCCGGATCGTACTCATCCGATCTGTCCAGGACTCAGGCATGAATGCAACCAGCGCAATCCCGAAAGCAATCATCGCCATGCCGATGGGGAGCTTCTTGTCACTCCGATACCAGAGGAACCCCCCCATCGCAACGAGACCCAGCAGCGCGCCGCGGGATTGACTCCCGATCGCCGCGATCGCGGTAAGCAGGATCGACACCACCAGTACACGGCGTATCCACTTGTTCTTGGCGACTGTGTACAGATAATACGAAAAAGGAATGACGGTAATGAGTGCGAGCGCGATTTCGTTGTTTCCGCCGATGAACCCGCCCGGCCCCCACACTCGCTGTGAGCCACCGCCCAAGACGGTGAAAATACCCCCCTTCACACCGAAGAACACGAGCGAGAACACCATCGTCGCGACAAACCAGTGGATATGCTTCTTCTCTATCAGGACCGCGATGGAGACAAAGATCATCAGATCGATCTTGAGAACTTTGGTAAGCATTTCCTTCGACTCGTCGACATAGAGCGAGAAGGGAAACACGATACAGACGTACACCACGAACGCCGCGAGCACCGAGACGCTCGGGTCCACGAAAGGAGAACGCTTCTGCCGCGTGACTGCGGCAGCGCCAAGCGCGAAAACAGCGACCGCCATGGCGACGGGCGCGTCGTGCATGAACCCGAAGGCTTGGCGGTGAGGGTTCATGACGCTCACCCAGGTCCACAGGATCGCACCGAACCATGGCTGCCGCAGCGTGTAGATGCACCCCCCTCCGATCAGGGCAAACAGCAAGAGATCCCGCATCCGTATGCTCCCGTTTCCCCGGCTCAGGCGGCCACGCGGCTCATCACGTAGCGGTACTTGCCCGAACGCTCCGGTGCAATCTCGCTCACCAGTTCCACCTGCACTTCCACATCCGGGCCGAGCCGCTTGGCGATACCGGCCCGGATCCGGGCTGTCGTCTCATCGGTGTATCCGTCGCCCGGAACCACGAGGATCCTCGTGAGGGACAGGCTCTCCTGGACGATCTTGAACCCTGCAACGCCTGGCAGTTCGCGAAGGACATAGATGAGCGCCAGTCCGTGCATCACCGTGCCGTCCCTCGCCACGACGAAGTCGGTGCTGCGACCTTGCAGCTCCCGGATCATGGGCAGACCACGCCCGCATGGGCACATCCTGTCGTCCAGGACCGCGACATCGCCCGTACGATACCGGATGAAGGGGTAGTCCCGGGAGGCCAGATGGGTAACGACGATCTCTCCAGGCTCCCCTGGCGGCACCGGGTTTCCGGCGGCGTCCACCGTCTCGAGGATCACGTCCTCGGCAGTGATGTGCATACCGCCCTTGGGGCATTCGTGCGCGAGGAATCCGGCATCGCGACCGCCGTAGCCGTTGGCCACCGGACAACCGAACACCGCCTGGATGGTCTCCCGCTGATGATCATAAAGGCGTTCCGATGTGACGAACGTCACGCGGATGCCGAGATCATCCATCCTGATTCCGCGCTTGCGGGCATGCTGAGCGATCAGCGAGATGGACGACGGATAGCCGAACAGCATCTTCGGGCGTCTCTGGCGGATCCGCGCGACGAAGGCGTCGAGCTTGGCTTCCGACATTTCGAATGCAGGGAGCAGCTCCGTACGGAACACGGCATCGCGAATTGCCTTGACGCGATCCTGCGCACCGAGTTCGATGGGCGACCCCCAGACGACGATCTCCCGGTCGCCGATGTCCACATCCCACCAGCGAGTCGCCCGCCACTTGGCGGCGACGTCATGGCTTACGCGCTCCATGCCGAGATAGAAGATCAGCGGCTCACCGCTGGATCCTCCGGTATTGCCCTTTGCCAGGGTACCCGCCCGGTCAGAGCGCAGCGCGTCGGAGTGGGTGCGGATCGTGGCCTTGTCCAGCAAGGGCAACCGGACAATGTTGTCGAGGTCGCCGGCAGCCTGCGCCGACAGGCCGAGCCGCGCGAACAGGTCACGGTAGTAGGGCACGTGCCGGGCAGCATGCTCGACGAGGGCCCGATAGCGCGTTCGCTGGAGTTCGCGAAGTTCCGCAGCGCCCAGCCATTGGGTCGCCTCCAGCCCTCGCCAGGCGCTGACCGTCGAGTGGTGCTTTAGGCGCTCCTGCAGAGGGAACACCACCCGGGAAATGAGACTGGTCATCAGGCTCGTCACGTCCTCTCCTTCACGAGGCAGTCAGACGGCCGCCCTGCAGCCCCAGACAGCGGGCATAGACGGAAAGCAGTTCGGCACGGACGTTGGGCCAGGAATAGCGGCGCACCTCGGTGAGGGCAGCCGCGCGGATCGATTCACGCAGGTCCGCGGAGTCCGCGAGCCGCGACAGCGCCGCGGCCATGCGCTCCGCATCGCCGGCGGGCACCAGCAATGCCGTCTTGTCATGGGTCACGATGTAAGGCACGCCACCGACATCGGTGGACACCACCGGCACACCCGATGCCATGGCCTCGAGCACGGAGTTCGGCATGTTGTCCACGAGAGTCGGGTTGAGCACGATATCGGAGGAGCGATACAGCGCCGCCATCTGGTCGCGGTCGAGGCGCCCGGTGAACCGGACGCGCTCCTGAAGTCCGGCGTCTTGCACCTGCGTCTCCAGCGAGGCCCGGGCCGGGCCGGTGCCTGCGATCGACAGGGTAGCCTCCGGATGCGCGCGCGCGAACAGCGCGAAGGCACGGACCCCGGTTGCGACGTCGTAGATGGGTTCGAGATTGCGGGCGATGACCACATGCACCCTGCCGGGCCGGGTCTCGGAATCGGCCGAGGGAGCAAACCGCTCGAGGTCGACGATGTTCGACACCACACAGCTTCCCATGCCGTGCTCGGAAAAGACCTTCTGGAGGAAGCCCGAAGGTACCGCAAGCACGTCGGCACGCCGCATGGTGAAGCGCACGAGGTTCGCGGAACGCGCGAGGAACTCTCCGGCAAGGCCGCCCCGGTAATTGACGACGACGGGAACACGAAACCAGTGCGCAATCCAGATCGCGGGCGCGGCAAACAGATGCCATGCGAGTCCGGAGTTCGCCATCACATGAAAGATCTCGGCCCGGCGCGCTGCCACGAACAGGCGGACGAGATAAGGGATCAGCCGGGCGAGGGCGCGCACCCCCTTGATGGAGCCGAGCCAGGCAGGCTGGTAAGGGGCATTCACCTGCAGGACCTCGACATCGGCCCCTTCACGGCCAAGCAGTTCCGCCAGCTGTCTTGTCTGATTGGCCATTCCTCCGGCCGGAGGCGGCAGCGGTCCGACGATGACAATGCGACGACCCTGCATCACCGGGACCACACGCTCATCACGCAGCCACCGATCGCGGTACGCCGGGAATGACATTGCCGACTCCGCCCGCGGATTCGCCGGACAGCTGACGCAGGAACCCCTCGAACATCAGCAGCGTCCAGAGCGGCGCGCTGTAGTCGCGGATACCGCTCTGATGTGCACTCACGAGATGCTCGAGGTAGCTGCGTTCGAAGTACCCGGTCTCGATCAGCGCACCTTCCAGAAGTGAGGACCGGACGCGTTCGCGCAGATCCGCGCGGAACCAGCGCGAGAGCGGCACCGCGAAACCCATCTTCCGCCGGTACAGGACCTCGTTCGGCAGGCTGGGCTCCATCGCCTTCTTGAACAGCCACTTGCCTTCGCCATCGCGCACCTTGAACTTGGCAGGCAGAGTCGCCATCCATTCGACGAGAGGATGATCCATGAGCGGCTCGCGCACTTCGAGCGAGTGAGCCATGCTAGCGCGGTCAACCTTGGTGTTGATGTCGCCGACAAGGTACGTCTTGAGGTCCAGATACTGGATCAGCGACAGAGGATCATCCGTGCCGACCCGGGACGCGTGGCGCCGGAAAACCTCCACGGCGCGGTATCCGCCGAGCTTCGCCTTGAACGCCGGCGTGAACAGGCGGGCCCGCATCGGATCCCGGAGGATCGACATGCTGTGGAAGTAGGCCTCCGCGGAATCCCGCGCGAGGGCCTCGAAAGTGGTCTTGGCGCGCAACGGCTTCGGCGCCCAGTCCGCCTTCGGATAGAGCGACCCGAGGAGACCGAACACCGGGCGACGCACGCCGAGCGGCAGTATGGACCGCATGCGTTCCTCATTCAGATGCATGCGATAGCGGCGATAACCGCCGAAGCTTTCGTCCCCGCCGTCGCCGGACAACGCGACGGTCACGTGCTTTCGCGCGAGCTGGCAAACACGGTAGGTCGGGATCGCCGAACTGTCGGCGTACGGCTCGTCGTAAAGGGACACGAGCTGATCGATCAGCGAGAAATCGTCGCTGTCGACGACTTCGACGTTATGGGATGTCCGGTAACGCTCGGACACCATCCGCGCGTACTCCGATTCGTCGAAGGCCGGGTCCGCAAAGGAGATCGAGCAGGTCTTCACCGGGCTGTCCGACTGGGTCGCCATCGCGGCCACGACGGCGCTGGAGTCCACGCCACCGGAGAGGAACGCGCCCAGCGGCACCTCGGAGATCATGCGCAACCGCACCGACTCGCGCAGACGCGTCACCAGTTCCTCGGCTGCGTCCTCGTCGGACATCTGGCGATCGACGGTGAAGCGGACGTCCCAGTACTCGCGAGGCGCCGGCATCGCCTCGCCCCGGCGGATCACAAGCGTGTGGGCCGGCGGCAACTTGTGCGTGCCGAGAAAGATCGTTCGCGGCTCGGGCACATAGCCGAGCGCGAAGTACTCCTCGATGGCGTGGGGATCCAGTTCGGTCGGCAGCTTGCCATGGGCCCGCAAGGCCTTGAGTTCAGACCCGAACACCAGCATGCCGTCGGGAAGCACCGCGTAGAAGAGCGGCTTCACGCCGAGGCGGTCCCGCGCGAGGAAAAGCGTCTCGCGATTGCGGTCCCAGAGGCCGAAAGCGAACATGCCGCGGAATCGCTCCACGCAACGCTCGCCCCATTGCTCCCAGGCATGCACGATGACTTCCGTGTCGCTGCGCGTACGGAACACGTGCCCCAGATCCGTCAGCTCGCGGATCAGTTCCTGGAAGTTGTAGATCTCGCCATTGAAGACGACGACCACCGAATGGTCTTCGTTGTAGAGAGGCTGCTGGCCGGCGGCCACGTCGATGATCGCCAGTCGCCTGTGACCGAGGGCAACACCACGCTCGAGGTGGATGCCGTCGCCATCCGGTCCGCGATGGAACTGGCTCCGATTCATGCGCTCGATGGCGGCCCGATCGATGTCGCGCCGCCCCGAACAGTCAAAGACACCCACTATTCCGCACACGTCTCGTTCTCTCTATGGCTGAATCCAGCTCTGGAACACCGGGCCAGCTGCCACCCGGAAGGCAGAAAGTCTTGCGCGCGCTCCGGCGACGTCGTCGCCGTACTCGGTGTACAGCGTGATCACGACACCAGGGTCTTCCGCGCCTTGCAGCCGGCTCTTTGCGACGGCCAGCTTCGCAGCAAGCAGATCCGGCGTCGCCACCGGGCCGACCTGATACCACTGCCATACCAGCAACCGCCGCATGCTGTCGGACATGCGCCGCTCGATGACCTTCTCATTCGCGTCAGCCGAAGCCGCGACCTGCCGTTCCTCGACCACGAACCAGCGGCGGTTTCCGCCCAGTCTGGCTGTCGTGTTGTACGAGAAGACAGTGTTCCGCGCATCCGTCCCCCACCCCGCAGCAACGTGCATACCGGCCACACCGGAGGTGGTTCGATATCGCGCCGATGCGGATGCCATACCCGTCGGGAACAGGGGTCCCTGCTCCAGGGAGTCCGCGGGCTCGCGGCGCCATTCACCGATCTCGGCCGGCGGGACAGGACTCTCGGCGCCTTGCGCAAACGGTTTCGCCGACTGGGCGGTTCCCCACGCAGCCCAGACGGGACCGATCGCGGCCACGGCAATGGTCAGAAGGGCTACCGGCACGATCGCCCGGGCAAAGACAGGGGAACCATCCGGCAACGCCGTACCGGAGGCGTGCGCGTCGGCTGGGTCATAGTCGATCATCCGCGAACCGATGAAGAACAGACCGAACATCACGATGCCGAAGAAGACCCAGCCGTAGACCAAGTGATCAAACCCTACTGCTAGCGCGTTGTTCGAGACATGCCCCAACAAGACCGTCAAATAGGCTCGAAGCCAGTTCGCAATCAACGGCACCAGCAGCGCCAGGACGATGAAGATGGCACGGCGGCGATAGGACCGGAAGTTGACGTATGCATAGAAGGCACCCGCACTGAGCGAGGCCATCAGGTAGCGGATACCGCTGCACTCTTCCACGACGGACCATTCGCCGCTCGGAATCACGAAGTTGTTGCCTTCGCGGAACACCGGCACCCCGCTCGCCCGCAGCGCGGCGACCGTGAAGTCCGCCGTCCAGCCCATCATGGTGGGCACGAAGATCTCGCCGAACGGCCAGGCGAACAGCATGAAGACGAGCGGGAACAGCGCGATCACCGCAAACCGTCTGCCGAGCAGAGTGACAAGGACAGCCGGAACGAAGAGCACGAGCGCCAGGTCCCTCAGACTCTTGATGTCGGTGAGCGCGCCCGCCAACCAGATCGCGGAAGCACCAGCCACCAGAACCAGGGCGACAGGCCAGGGGGTAAACGTCGTACGCGCCAGAGTGGACCGCAACCGCCACAGAAACCAGGCGCCGACCGGGAGTACCAGCAGGCAATGATTGTAGGTGGGGGAATCCATCCACGTGCGGTAGAGCTCGACGGCACTTTGCCCGTGCAACAGGGCAATCGCCACCAGAGTCGCCAGGACCGCGCCGATCGCGACGCCGGCCGGAACTCGTCTGTCCGGTGGACTGGCCGACGTGACTGTCGAGGTAGGAAGATCCATCGCCTTCACGGGTGCACGGTCTCCTCAGGGGGGCTCAGGCTAGGCCCCGGACGAGATGCGGCCCGAGAGCGTTGACGACGGCGCGCGGCAGGCGGCGCCAGGTCTTTATCATCAACTGGTACTTCGGATTGAGCGGATTGTTCTCGGGGATGCTGTCGAGACCGAAGAGCTGGTACTCGTAGTGAAGCGGCGACGGCTCGAAGCCCCAGTTCTTCTTGAAGTCGAAGGATCCGGTTCCCTGTTTGCTGCGGCCATAGTCGAATAGCCTGCAGCCTCGCTCACATGCGAGTCGCATCAGTTCCCAGTACTTGAAGTCGTTCGCGGCGAGATCCCTGGCCGTCGTGTAGTCCCCTGCGTAGTACGGCAGGACTTCATCGCGGAAGTAGAAGGACAGCACCCCGGAGACCGGCGCGCCGTCTTCCGAGACGACGATCAGGCATTCGCACTTGTCCCCGAACACACGCTTCAGTTCGGCGAAGTAGCGCTTCGGGAAGGGCGGGGTGCCATGCCGATGCACGTTGTCCGCATACAGATCGAAGAATCGGTCCACCGTCTCGTCGATCTCGCTGCGCAGGCCGGCCTTGATGCCCTTGCGCACCATCGCCCGCTGCTTCCGGGGGATGGCCAGCATGTTCGCCTCGACCTCCGGAAGGATCTCCTTGCGGAAGGTGACATAGAGGTCCTGACGGGGCCAGTCCGTTTCGCGGGCCACGGTGTTGCGCAACTCGAGATGCGTCGCACCGGTAGCCTTCGTGAACTCCGCCGCGGCCCGGTGCAGCGCACCGATGACCGCCGGGTCATCCGCGACACACCCGCCATAGACGCCGAACGGCAGGGAGACAACGGCGTGCCCGAACAGCATTGTCTTCACCTGGGCCAGGGGCAGGACGCCGACGATGCCCCCCCCGGACTCGGCGACGAGGTAGTGCGTCCGATGGCGGAACACCCGCTCGATGATCTCGCGCCACCCGATTAGGTGAAAGAACGTGCCGCCCGGCTGGGACAGGACGAAGGCATCCCACGCCGCACGGTCGGTGTCGCGGTACTCCCGCACGACCACAGATTCCGACAAGGCTTGGGCGCTCCCGAATTCCGCTTGATGATGCTTCATGTTCCGGCCAGAAAGACGCGATCTACACTGTCCCATCGGAAGTCCGACAGCAGTCGGCGCAGCCGGGGCACGGTCTTGTGCAGGTTGATGTAGTGGCGGAAGCGGGACTTCGCGTCCGCCTCGGTAACCCGCGGCTGATCCGGATCCACTTCCCAAGGATGGAAATAAAAGATCGCCGGACGCCGGTCCACTCTGTTCACCCGCGAAATGAGCCACCGCGACATCGCGTAGGGCAGCAGGCGGAAGTACCCCCCGCCGCCGGCGGGAAGGTTCGAATTGAACACACGGGAGGTCGTGACCGGGATCTCGGTGAGTCCCGGCCGGGACTCGTACGGAAACCGTGGCGCATCAGGCATGCCGTAGTGATCGTGCTTCACCGGATAGACGCTGGAACTGTACAGATAGCCTGCCTCGAGAATGCAGTCGAACGCCCAGGGGTTCGTCTTCCCGACAGAGAAGCTCGGCGCGCGATAACCGACGACAGGGCGACCGCAAAGGTCCTCGAGAATGTGCTTCGCGCTGCGAATGTCCTCGAGAAAGGATGCGGGGGACTGATCCGTGGCGCGCAGGTGTCCGTAGCCGTGACTCGCCAGTTCATGGCCTTCGTCGGCGATGCGCCGCACGATCGCGGGGTGGCGCTCGGCGATCCATCCGAGCGTGAAGAACGTGGCCTTGTTGCCGCTCTCGGCCAGCAGGCCGAGGATCACATCGAGGTTGCGCTCGACGCGGCAGGGGATGGAATCCCATTGCTCCCGCGCAATATAGGGCGCCATCGCGGAGACCTGGAAGTAGTCCTCGACGTCGATGGACAGAGCATTTTTCAGGGGAGAGACAGAAACCATCTGCAATTCCTTGTGCGCGGGATTACGTGACTTCGACCGGCACCGCGACTCGGCGCCGTGCCGCGCCTACTGCTGATGCTGACGGGCCCCGCTGTCCTGCGTCTGCGTGGGTTCCATCGCGTGATGCATGCGCCGCAACATCCGCACGAGGGCGGTGACCGCGTGTTCGAGTCGCACGACACGGCCCTGGAGCGAAGGATCGGCCGCATCGTCCCGCAGGTTTCGCTCGATCCCGGCGAGGCTCTCTCCACCCTGGAGCGGCTGTCCGCTGTCATCCACGACGAAATCGATGTCCGCGCCGCGCACGGCGCCTACTTCGCCGGGGGGAAGCACGGTCCCGAGTTCGTCCTTCAGTTCCTGAGCCACGACTTCCACATCGTTGGCCGCCAGCACATGCGAATCGCGCAGGAACGCTGACAGCATCAGCCGGTTGCAGACCAGGTTGATGCGGCGGGGAATGCCCGACGTGAACGCGAAGACGGCATCGTAGGCGTCCGTCTCGATCTTCGGATCCCCGCTCCAGCCAACGTGCTTCAGGCGGTGCTCGATATAGCGAATGGTCTCTTCGCGGTCGAGAGGCCCGAGGTGATAGGAAGCGATGATTCGCTGCCGCAGCTGTTGCATGCTGTTGTGCTGCATGATCCGCCGCAGCTCCGGCTGCCCCACGAGAAAGCTCTGCAGCAGAGCACGCTCGCCCACCTGGAAGTTCGACAGCATCCGAAGTTCCTCGATGGCCCGCGGCGTGAGGTTCTGCGCTTCGTCGACGATCAGGAGCGCGCGCTTGCCCTTGAGAGCAACACCCTTCAGGAAGCTCTCCAGATCCGCCAGCAGGGAACCCTTGTCCATGCCCTTGGTGGAAAGGCCGAACGCAGCACAGACCGACCGGACGAGATCATCGGCATCCAGCATCGTGCTGACCAGGTGAGCAGCAACGACCTTGGTCTGGTCGAGATGGGCCAGCAGATTGCGGACGACCGTGGTCTTGCCGGCTCCCACCTCGCCGGTGATGACGATGAAGCCTTCACCCTGATAGAGCCCGTACTCGAGGTACGCGTAGGCACGCTTGTGCACCCGGCTTTCGTAGTAGAAGTCCGGGTCCGGACTCAACTGAAAGGGCTTGCCCGACAGCTTGTAGAACGATTCATACATGGGTTTGGGCCTAGAAGAACTGATGCGCTACGGTGAACTGGATCGCGCGTTCGCGGCTGTCGAAGCCGGATGCCGAGGAATTGTCCGTCGACACTCGTGTGAAACGCAGACCGGCAGTCGCCGTTGTATCCGGCGTTAGCTGGTGGGTCACGAAGAAACGCATGACTGACTGGTCGGTCTTGAGCCTCGCGGGTAAAGCGGTTGTGCTGAGGATCGACCTCGTCTCGAACTGGTCGAGCCCCGCAACAAAGGAAGTCCGCTCTGTGACCTGGTGCGTCCACGACACCGATACCCCTTGCTGCTGGAACCCGTTGACCACATTGAAGACATCCGTGGTACCAATGCCGGGATTGCTCGACAGCGGCGTCGTCTTTCGCCAGAAGTAGCCGAGAACGATGGTGTTGCGCAGGCCGTTGAGTGCGACGGAAGGTTCGAAAGCCTCAACGAGCAGGACTCGGGGAGACGAGAATGCGGACCTTGCCGACAGCGTCTCCGGCAGGAGGCCGGTGGTCATGAGCCGGTTGACTTCGGTCTCTCGCTGGTTCTCGTCCGGGAAGCGCGACCTAAGAAGGTTCGAGAGATACTCGCGGGTGGAAACCGCTTCCGCACCGAAGCCCCCTTGCTGGGAGATCCGGTCGTTTCGGTAGGCCCGCAGCTGCCACAGACTGAGCCGAGTGCGGTAGGACACGTCGACATTGAACGACGTGCCGAAGTAGCGGTTCTCGGCGCCCATATCGACAATTGTGCGCGGCGATGGCTGCCACCGGAACCCGCCTCCGTAGCGCGGCCCGGAGAACTTGGCCAGAAAGAACTCGTTGTACTCATAACCGCCCGTCACATAGGGAACGAACTCGGGATCCAGATTGAGTGACAGCCTTGCGGATGCCGACTGGTTGACGAGATTCGAACCGGACCCATAGCTGGTGATGCCATAGCTCGCATCTCCACTCCAAAGGAGAGCGTTGCCCGTGGGGCCGTTTACTTGTCCCGCGAAACGATGGGAAGTGATATCGACGACTGTCCGAGACGTGAACGTCGTATAGCTATTGTCGTTGCGCAGAAGATACTGTCCGCCTCCAGACAGCGGTCCTTTCAGGTACGGGCTCAGACTGATTGTCCGGACTTCGGTCCGGTTGAGGCTGGAGGTCGCGAACTCCGATGGTTGGCTGCCAAAGGGAGACAGGAAGGTCTGATTGATCAAGGCTCGCCCATCCACGTAGGCGCGGCGATCTGAAACTTCGTATGTTCCTTGCGCATTGAGCAGATTGAACAACGACTCTTCGCGCGTGTCGTTCAGGTAACCGACCACCACCGGCGAATACCGTCCATCAAACCTGAGTCTGCCCGTGTCGCGTTTCAATCCGATGCTGGGCGATGTCCTAAGTGTGATGTCGGAGGTCTCGGAACCTCGGCGACGAAGCAGCGGGTTGTCCGAGATAATCGTGGAAACGTCGAGCCTGAGGTCACGCTTCCACTCCTGCGCCTCGGAAGGCAAGGACGCGAACAACGGCACCATTGCGCAAGCCAGCGCGCGGAAACACTCCGGCGAGCTTCGGAACCTTCCGATGGCGGAACGCCGGCCCATCAGGGCTCGCATCACTCGCCGGTGCAACGACACCTCTTCAGCCATGGGAGGATCACTCTGGCTGGGCGTAGTAGTAGGAGTAGTAGTAGCCCTCTTCGCGGAAGGCCGACTTGTTCAGTACAGCCATCACGACCGGACAGGCCTCCACCGTGGATATTGCTTCCTGCACCGTGCTCTGCGCCGTCTGTTCCGCTTCGACGACGTAGACGATCTGACCCATGTGCTGCGCAAGTACGCGCGGTTCGGGCGCAGCAAGCAGTGGCGGCGAGTCGAAAATCAGGATCCGGTCCGGATAGCGTTCGTAGAGTTGCTCGACAAGTTCTTCCATCACCGTGCTCGCGAGCAGTTCGGTCGCATGCTCCTGGCGCGTCCCCGCCGGGATGAACGACAGGCGCCCGAGATTGGTCCGGATCATCACGTCCGCAACGTCGAGCCGCGGGTCCACCAGCAGATCCATCAGTCCCCGCGCCGGCGGGATGCCAAGCATCTCCGCGAGGGCCGGGCGCGTCGGATCGCCTTCGAGCAGCAGGACCGTGCTGTCCCGTTCCATCGCGATGCTGAGCGCAAGATTGAGCGAGATGAAACTCTTTCCCTCACCGGGCAGTGCGCTCGTCACCATGATCCGCCGGGCGTTCTTCACGGGCGTGGCGCCCTTGCCTAGACAGTTGTTGATGATGGGGCGCTTGATGACCCGGAGTTCGTTGGCGAGACGCGACTGGGCGGAATTCGGGGTCAGCAGCCCGCGCTCCATGATGCGATCGAAATCGATCTCGACTTCCCGCGAACGGCGTCCCGAGGACTGACGCAGTTCACGCGGGGCCGTGGTCGACTTCACTTCCGGCTTGGTCGGCGCGGCCTCGGTGAGGAGCTCGGTTGCGGGAGTCTGCTGAGCCATGCCCCGACCAGGATCGGCCGGAGCCACCATCGCGTCGGGCTGCGGCGCGGGACGCGCGGGGGGCTTCGCAACCGGCTGGGCCTCGGCGGTCCTGGCGTCACTCTCATCATGCAACTCACGCATCTTGCGGGTCGCGCGTTCGATCATCGACGCTTCCTCTTCCTGCTTGCGAAGCAGTTCTTCGGAATCCGTCGGAACGGAAAGCTGCCCTGCCACCTGGCTGCCCGCTTCCCGCAACTGCTCGAGCCTTCGCGCGGCTTGTTCAATCAGACTCATGGTGGTGTTGCCCTCAGACCGCTCGAACGATGAACAACAGGAACACGAGCGCAGACCCGAACGCCGCGAACAATCCCGCCAACCCGCTGAAGAAAACGATATTCGCGAACCGGCGCTTCTTGGCGACTCCCGGACTTTCCTGCAAGGAGATACCGCCAAGAACCGGCCTTGCGAGAACCTTGCGAAGACTCTTGATCGAATGGAACACCGGGAAGAGCTGGCTGAACGCGAGAGCAGCGAACGCACCCGCCGTCACTGAGATGGCAACAATCACCCCAAGCAAGAGCAAACGATTGGGCGCCACGGGCTTGTTCGAAACGCGGGGCGGATCGATGATGCGGAAATCCGCTACCGAAGCCGTCTGCTCGAGTTGGCTCGTCATCATGGCCGACTCACGGCGCTGTACCAGGCTGTCATAGTTGGACTTCTGCACCTGATAGTCACGATTCAACTGGACCAGTTCTTCCTCCAGCTCCGGCCTCACTCGAGCTGTGGCGCGCAACTCTCCGATCTTCCCGATCAATTCGTCGGTCCGCCCCTTCAGAGAAGCGACTTTCGCTTCCGCCTCTGCCATGGCGACCTTGAGCTGCTGGTATACCGGGTTTCGATCCAAGCTCGATCCCCGGCTGTCGGGAGGCTTTGAAGCCTGGGCTTTCTTCCTCTTCTCGATAACGTCCTTGCGTTGCCGCTCCAGGTCCTCGAGAACACGCTTCGTTCCCACGACATCGGGATGTTGTTCCGTGAAGTTGCGAAGCAACTCGTCCAAATTCTTCTTGAGTGCCTCTATGCGACCGTCCAGTTCAGGTACCGAGGTAGCAGCCGCCCCTGGAAGCGCCTCGTCGCCAAGATCAGGCAGGAACACCGGCTCCTCGCCCGCAAGCTCCCTCTTGATCGCGTCGCGAGACTGTGCAGCCGAACGATATTCGATCTGCGCCGCGCTCAACTGCGCCTCCAACTGGGTGATCGCATCGAGAGAGTTGGTGATACCACCAATCTGATTGAGGTTGCGCAGCTTGAAGTCCTTGAGCCGGCGCTCGGCCTCCTGAAGACGGCGCTCGTAGTCCTGAATCTGTTGATCGATGAACTGCTGGGCTTTCTGCGTATCCCGGCGGTTGCCGCCGAGACCCGACTCCACGAAGATGGTGAGGAGCGAGTCAACCACACGCTTCGCGCGGGCCGTGCTGACATCCCGGTACTGGATCGAATACAGATTGTCCTTCGGCGAGCCGTCCACCCCGATGTTCTTCGTGAGGCGCTCAACCAGGGCTTCCTTCTGCTCGCTGGTCTTGACGTCGAGATCGAGGTCCGCCATTCGGATCAGCTTGTCGAGGTTGGGCCGGCTGAGCAGCGTGCGGCTCAGCATGCCCACCTGCTGCTCCACGTTCGGCTGGACCGCGAGGCCGCTCATGAGAGGCTTCAGGACCGACTGGGTGTCCACGAACACACGGGCCGTGGCTTCGTACTTGTCCGGCGCGACGGCAAGCGCGACGAGGCCTGCGATACCCACCACCCAGGCAGCCGCGAGACCGATCAGGCGCCGGCGCCACATACCGCGGAGGTACTCGAGAGCCTCCTGAAAAAGCACGTTCACGCGTTCACCGTCCTAGTTCGTTCGTGAGCCAAGGAAACCGAGACCGGAATCCCATCAGAACCAGCTTTGCGGAATGACCACCACGTCGCCCGGTTTCACGTCCACATTCGCGCCGATGTCGCCGCCCCGCAGGAGATCCCTCAGCCGGACCGTGTAGAGCTTGCCCCCTTCGGAAGAGCGCAGCAGTGTCGCCCGGTTGCCGTCGGCGAAATCGGTGATGCCGCCGACGGCGATCATCACATCCAGCATGGTCATGTTCTGCCGGTAGGCCAGGGCCTGCGGCTTGGTGGCTTCACCCACGACGCGAATCTGTTCGCTGAACGGCCCGACAAAATTTGTCACCACGACGGTCACGACAGGGTCGCGAATGTACTTGGACAACGCCTTTTCCATGTCGCGGGCAAGCGTGGTCGGGTTCTTGCCGATAGCCTGGAGGTCCTCGACCAGCGGCACGGTGATCCGGCCGTCCGGGCGCACCGGAACACTCGTGGAGAGATCGGGATTGCGCCAGACCACCACGTTGACCGTGTCGCCAGGACCGATCACGTAGTTGTAGTCGGGAGAGGCCGCAACCTTTGGCGCCGGGGGATACGACCCTCGTGCGACGCACCCGGACAGAATCGACGCAGCCGACACGGCAGCCAGGGTCGATACGGCAATGCGGACGATCGCATTACGAGAAACAGGCACCATTGTTCGCCTCCACGGCATAGTTCTAAGATCCAAGGTGTAAGTAACGCGCTGAAAATGCTGGAGACCTTCGGACTTTCCTCCGGTCTCAGCCACCCTGCAGGCGTCCGCGGCGGATCCGCCGTCAGGAACGCGCTCCCTAGCGCGGCAGACGAATCCTGCCCGTTCCGGAAGCCGGTAGCGAGAGCAAGTTCAAACCCCTAGAAGCAACGCATATGCCACGGAATCGAGCATGACCGCCGCGCGGCCATGGCGCTGGCAGGTCTTTCGCAAACCGGAGAACAAACACCGTTCACCCTACCGATTTCCGCGGCCGAGCCGCTATTCATCGGACATGGCACGCCATGCAAACCGGGCGGGCGCCGGACCACCACGCCTGTCCCGACACATGCGTGCTTTTTGCTTTACAGGCATCGATACAGAAGCAAATCGATGCTCCGGATACGTTACCCCTCCAATGGGGACGTCCGGAACAGCCCAGGACCGGGCCGAAGCCCGGCGTTGCACAAAGAATGGATCACGGCGGTTCGAATGAAGCAGGAGGGCCGGGCAACATGAAGCCCTCAATTCGTCACACGATCGACTCCCTCAAGGGCGAGTCGTCCACTCGTGTGCGCGCGGACACGCCGCCAGCGGAGAAGGATGTTCCCGCGGGCATGCTCGATGACAAGCGGCTGGTCGTGTTCGACGGCAAGCCGTTCGCGGTCACCGAACTCGGCACCCAGTCCCTCGGGCCGGCCGAGGCCCGCAAGGCGCCGGACAAGCACGTATTCAAGGTTCGTCTGGCGCGCTCGCGGGCGCTCTACGACGCGGGCGCGCTAGTCCAGCGACGCTACAGCCATCGCGGGTACGACATACCGTCCCTTCCGGCCGACGAAGACGAGCGGATGACGACGTTCGTCGCATATAGCCAGGGTCTGGTCGTGGGCACGGTGAGCATTCGTCTCGACATGCCCGAGATCGAACCGCTCGCGGCAGACTCCCTTTACGGCGAGGAACTGAAGCGCCTCCGGGACGCCGGCGCCCGGATCTGCGAGTTCACGCGACTGGCCGTCGACTCGGAAGCCTCCTCGAAGCCGATCCTGGCTTCCCTGTTCCACACGGCCTATCTGTATGCGTACCGGGTTCGCGGTTACAACTGCGCGGTCATCGAGGTGAATCCACGCCACGTCGTGTTCTATCGGCGCGCGCTCAACTTCGAAGTCATCGGCGCGGAGAAACTGAACCGCCGCGTCAATGCCCCGGCCGTTCTGCTGTGCGTGGAGTTTGCCGCCATCGAGAAAGGTCTTGCGAAGTATGCGGGCCACGCCGAACTCGCCGCGAAGACCCATACGCTCTTCCCCTACGGTTTTCCGGAAGACGAGGCGCAAGGCGTGTTGAGGCGTCTCGAAGCCCTTCAGGACGCGGAGCTCGTCTAGGGCATCTTCGGTACCGATGTCCGCAGGGGCCCCGCCGGGCCAGGTCGCCGGTCCTTCAGCCAGTACACCACCCGCACGCCCAGCAGCAGGGCAAACACCCCGAAGAAGACGAGTGGCTCGGTGAGATCCTTCTTCACCAGCCACAGGAAATGCACGACGCCCAGAATGGCAACCAGGTAGACGAGGCGGTGCAGCGCCAGCCACCGCTTCGCCCCGAGCCGGCGGACCATGGCACTGGTGGAGGTCAGCGCCAACGGCGTCATGGCCAGCAGCGCCGAAAATCCCACGGTGATGAAGGGCCGCTTGATGACGTCGGCGATGATCCCCTGCCAGTCGAAGAACTGGTCCAGCCAGACGTAGGTCACGAAATGCAGGGATGCATAGAAGAAGCAGAAGAGTCCCAGCATCCGCCGGACGCGCAACAGCCAGTGAACCGACAGGACACGTCGCAGAGGCGTGACCGCCAGCGTCAGGGCGAGCACCGTGAGCGCCCACCACCCAGTGGCCCGAGTGATGTGCTCGATGGGATTGGCACCCAGTTCGTTCCGCCACATCAGCACGCCGAGCCGGAGGGCCGGCAACACGCACAGGACGAAGATCACGACCTTCACTACCCGGATCTGGGTCGCGGAAGGTTGGCGCCAGCGCGGCAGGACATTCGCATTCATGAAGGCGGCGCCGACCTCGCGCGATGCGCTCAGAAGTACCGCTTCAGGTCCATGCCGGCGTAAAGGGAAGCCACCTGTTCCGCATACCCGTTGAAGGGCAGGGTCGGCCGCTTGCCGAATTCCCCCAGGCGCCGTTCGCGTGCCTGACTCCACCGAGGATGATCCACCGCCGGGTTCACGTTCGAGTAGAACCCATACTCCCGGGGAATCGCCTTGTTCCAGGCGGTGCGGGGCTCCTGCTCGGTGAAGCGGATGCGCACGATCGACTTGGCGCTCTTGAACCCGTACTTCCATGGCACCACCACCCGGACCGGTGCGCCGTTTTGGTTGGGAAGCAATTCTCCGTACAAGCCCACGCAGAGAATCGCGAGCGGATGCATGGCCTCATCGATGCGCAGGCCTTCCACGTAGGGCCACTCCAGCACGCCGGAGCGCAGTCCCGGCATCTGGCGATCGTCGTTGAGCGTCACGAACTCGACATACTTTGCCTTCGAAGTGGGCTCCGCCCGGCGGATCAACTCGGACAGCGGGAAGCCGTTCCAGGGGATCACCATGGACCAGCCTTCGACGCAGCGCATCCGGTAGATGCGTTCCTCTACCGCGGCGAGACGGACGATCTCATCGATGTCCCAGCGCTTGGGCTTGGCACACTCACCATCGACCATGACGGTCCAGGGCCGCGTCTTGAGCGTCCCGGCCCGCTCCGCCGGGTCTTCCTTTCCGGTGCCGAACTCGTAGAAGTTGTTGTAGGTCGTGACGTCCTTGTACGGCGTCGCAGGCTCGGTCGTACTGAAGGCACTCTTCTTCGCGTTCGCAAAGACTTTCGCGGGACCCTGGGCGAAGGCAGGCAGCACCAGCGCGGATGCGCCAGCCGCTATTCCGGCCAGGCCTATATCGCGGAGGAACTCGCGACGGCGTTCGAACAGGTCTCGGGGGGTGATCTCGGAAGGGGCAATATCGCTCGAGCGGCGCAGCATCGTCGGAACTCCTGGGTGGGGCGTTTCGCTGTCCATCATGACAGCCATCGCACAGACCATTCTACGGGCCGGCAGGTTCAGCGGATTCAATCCGGGGCGGCGCCCCGACGGGCCGCTACAAGAGGAAGAGAGTCGCCAGCCCGAGGAAGATGAAGAAGCCGCCGCTGTCGGTGATGGCGGTGATGAGCACGCTCGACCCGACTGCCGGGTCCCGCCCGAACCGCTGCATCAGCATGGGGATGAAGACGCCGAACAGCGCTGCCACCATGAGGTTCAGCGTCATCGCCGCCATCATGACGAGGCCCAGCGGAATGCTGTCGTACAGCACGGTCGCGAAGAACCCGAAGATGGTCCCCCAGACAACGCCGTTCAGGAGGCTGATCGCAAGCTCTTTCTTGAGCAGCGCCTTGGCGTTCGCCCGCTGTATCTGCCCGAGGGCCATGGCGCGCACGATCATGGTGATGGTCTGGTTGCCCGAGTTGCCGCCGATACCGGCGACGATGGGCATGAGCGCCGCCAGCGCGACGAGCCGCTCGATGCTGCCTTCGAAAATGCCGATGACCCGCGACGCGATGAAGGCAGTGACCAGATTCACCGCCAGCCAGGTCCAGCGGTTCTTCGCGGAGTTCCAGACCGACGCGAAGATGTCCTCCTCCTCGCGCAGACCGGCGAGGTTGAGCATCTCGCTGTCGCTCTCCTCCCGGATGTAGTCCACCACTGCCGCCACGGTGACGCGACCGACAAGCTTGCTGCGGTCGTCCACCACGGGGGCGGACACGAGGTCGTAACGTTCAAACGCCTGCGCGGCGAGTTCGGCGCGCTGCCCCGGCTCGAAATGGACGGTCTCGGCAGTCATGACCTCGGACACGAGCCGGTCCGGGTCGTTCACGAGCACGCGTCCGAGCGGCAAAACACCCTTCAGGATCTCGGCGCGGTCGACCACGAACAGCTGGTCGGTGTGGTCGGGCAGTTCGTCCAGCCGCCGCAGATAGCGGAGCACGACTTCGAGCGAAACGTCCTCCCGCACCGTGACCATCTCGAAGTCCATCAGCGCACCGACCGAGTCCTCGGGGTACGACATGGCGGCGCGGAGCTGCTCGCGCTCTTCGGTGGACAGCGACTGGAAGACGTCCTCGATCACCTCCTCTGGGAGGTCGGGTGCGAGGTCGGCGATCTCGTCGGTGTCGAGCTGCTCGGTCGCGGCGACCAGCTCCTCGGGCTCCATGTCCGCGATCAGCGTACCGCGGACGGCGTCCGACACCGCCAGCAGAATGTCGCCGTCGCGGTCGGCCTTGACCAGGCTCCAGATGATCAGGCGGTCTTCGAGGGGAAGGGCCTCGAGAATGTAGGCGACGTCGGCAGGATGCAGTTCGTCGAGCTTCTTCTGCAGCTCGGCGAGGTTCTGCTTGTGGACGAGCGACTCCACCAGCTCGTGACGCCGCATGTCCTGCTTGTGCACGAGCTGCTCGACGATACGATGCTTGGAAAGCAGCGCCAGCACCTGGCGCAGACTCTCCTGCACGTCTTCCTCGAGTTTCGGTTCCTCCAGGTCCGCCATCGCCTGTCCGTCCGGGGTTCGCTGCCAGCCGCTGAGGCAGGTATTGTAGGTGGAGGGTTCCGAAACCCGCGACCGAAAAGCGATCGGGGAACGCGGCGGTCAGGACCGCCGCGCCCGTTCACTGCATCGGCAGATCGGGAGAAGCGTGTCGTCCGGATCGGACACGCCCCGGCAACATCAGTTCTTCGGTGGGATCCGCGTGGCCTGCCACGCAACCATCTGCCAGGTGCCGTTGCGCTGAGTCCAGACGTTCGTGAAGCGCAGGTCGACCGTGATGTCCTTGCCGTCCAGTTCCACCAGGAAGGCACCCCGCCCGGTCACGATCGCGGTGCAGCCGATGGGCCGGATCAGCAGATCGGACCGGTCGGTCCGCTTGTACTTGACCTTGCCCGATGCAATCGACGCCATGTAGCTCTGCTTGCCGTCGACCACACTCGATGAATGCGTGTAGACGAGATCGTCGCCGAGGCTTGCGCCGAGCGCGGCCATGTCGGCCCCTCGCATGGCTGTGTAGCGGGCGTCGTCGGCCCGCTCGACCTCGGAAACCACCTGGGCAGGTTCGCAGGCATTGGCGGCAAGCGGCACCAGTGCGGCCGCAACCACCCATCCCATCGCCTCCGCCAACCACTTGCTCCTGTCATCGGTCTTCATGGTGATCCTCCCGGGCCGCAGCCCCTTGTTGAATGTCTCGGAAAACACCGCTCGATGACATGGGCGCAGCCGGAACCGCCGCGCCTAGCCGGCCGGCGTCAGGACCGCGATCGGCTTGGGACTGCAGCGGAACATGGTCGGCTTGGACACGTCGACCGAATACAGCTCGAGCTTGCCGGACTTCCAGGCGAAGCCCACCCGCTTGCGCTCCTTGCCGCTGCCGTCGTCGGGGCTCTCGATCATGTCGCAGGTCGCGCCGAGGGTGGTCAGCCGCACTTCGTACGGGAAGGTGTCGCCGGGAAGACGGGCCTCGCCTTCCTTCGTGAATTCATACTGCGCCGCCTTCTCGTCGGTGTAACGCCCGGCGATCACGATGCCGTTGACAAGCGGGCCGATGCCCTGCTCCGCGCGCTTGAAGTCCTGGAACTGTTTCTTTCCGAATAGAGGCTCGGCGATCATCAGGGTCTCGAAGCGTCCGGCATCGTTCTTCCGGCCGCGGAAGGAGACGTACTTCACTTCTTCCGCCGAGACCGCGCCGCGGTCGTCCTCGGTCAGGACCACCCGGAAGCTCCCCTGCTCCTTCTCCGGCTGGATGTCGATGATCCGCAGCAGACTCGCCTTGTCGAAGTTGGTCCGCAGCATGGGGTAGCTGGGGCCTTCCTTGCTGACGTTCACGGCGACGGGCGCGGCCTTCTTCGCGGCCTGCATCGGCATGCGCGAAGCCTCCAGAGCCGCCACGTAGCGGCTGTTGATCCAGAGACCCTCCAGGTCCTTCGCGTACACGCGGGCCTTGCGTCGCGCTTCGAGCTGACGCTGCTGCTCGGGCGTGAGCTTGATGGTCGGCGCCGCCTGCGGGGCCGGCGGTGTGGGCTTCTGCTGGGCAAAGGCCCCGGACGCGAGCATGAGGCTCGCGATGACGGCCAGGGCCGGGCGGACAACGGACGGGGAACTCTTCATCGGATATACCTGTGCACTGCGTTACGGACCGTGCCGGCGACGCGACACCGCCGGCGGGAGGCCGCGATGATACGCGCGTTCAACGGCATGAGGGACTTCCCGGAAGGCGTCAGCGGACTGCCGCCGGCGGAACACGCCGGCTCGCCCCCGCCGCCTCCTCGAAGGCATGCCCGAGCTGCAGGACGCCGAAGTCATCCTGCCACCGGCCGACAATCTGCAGCCCGACCGGCAGCCCGCCGACGCTGAAGCCAGCCGGCACCGACAGCGCAGGCAGGGTGGTCGCAGAGATGAGATAGCAGGACTTCATCCATTCAATGTAGGAACCGAGGGAATGCCCGTCGATCTCCATGGGGTACTCGGTGCGGACGTCGAACGGGAGAACCTGCACCACCGGACAGACGAGGTAATCGTAGCGCTCGAAGAACCGGGCCATCCGGTGGAAGAGCTGGGTCCGCTTCAGTTCCGCGCGCCCCACCTGCGGGCCGGTGAGGCGCAGGCCTTCCTCAATGTTCCAGATTACGGTCTGCTTGAGCTTCGCGCGATGCTTGCGGTAGTTCTCGCCGTGCGCCGCCTCGAAGTACCAGGCCCGGAGGACCTCGAAGACCTCGTCGGCGTCGTGCAGATCGGGATCTGCCTCTTCCACTTCGCAGCCGAGCGACCGGAGCGCGGGCATGGCACCGTCCAGGACGCGTGTGACCTCGGGCTCCATGGGCAGGCCGCCCATGGATCGGCTCCAGGCGATGCGGGCGCCCCGGAAATCCCTCTCCAGCAGCTGCAGGAACCGGTCAGGCGGCAGGTGCAGCGACTGTGGGGCCCGCGGGTCCGGGCCGGCCATCGCCGCCAGGAAGAACGCCGCGTCCGAGACCGAGCGCGCCATCGGCCCCGTGATCGCAAGCGGGAACCACGCGTTGACCGCGGGCCACGCCGGCACCGTCCCGGGCGAGGACCGGAAACCCACGACATTGCAGAAGCTGGCCGGGTTGCGCAACGAGCCGCCGAGATCCGTGCCGTCGGCGATCGGAACCATGCCGCACGCGAGAGCGACAGCGGCCCCGCCGCTCGAGCCGCCGCAGGTCCGGCTCGTATCCCAGGGGTTCAGCGTCGCGCCGAACACCTGATTGAAGGTCTGGGAACCGGCGCCGAACTCCGGCGTGTTGGTCTTGCCGACCGTGATGGCATCCGCCGCCTTGATCCGTTCGACGAACAGCGCGTCGGCATCGGGTACGAAATCCTGGAACAGCGGCGAGCCGAATGTGGTCCGTACTCCCTTCGTCGGCGCGAGGTCCTTGTGGGCCACCGGCAGTCCGGCGAGCAATCCGACGGACTCGCCCCGGGCGAGCCGGTTATCGAGGGCCGCCGCCTCGCGCCGGGCCGCGTCGTCGGTTCTCGTGACGATCGCGTTCACTTTCGGGTTGACCGCATCGATCTGGGTCAGGTGCGCATCCAGCACCTCCACGCAGGAGACCTCGCGCCGGCGGATGAGGCCGGCGAGTTCGCGGGCCGGGGTGAAACAAAGGTCGGACATGTCAGCTCCTGAAGATGAAGTACACCGCCCCGAGGATGCAAAGGCCGGCCCAAAGATAGTCCCACTTGAGGGGCTCCTTCATGTACAGCAGCACGAAGGGCACGAACACGGTGAGGGAGATCACCTCCTGCACGATCTTCAGCTGCGGGAGGTTGAGCGTCTGATGCCCGATGCGATTGGCAGGAACCTGCAGCAGGTACTCGAAGGCCGCAATCCCCCAGGACACCGCCGCGGCAATGAACCACGGCTTGTGCCGCAGATTCGCCAGATGGGCATACCAGGCGAAGGTCATGAACACGTTGGACGCGGTCAGCAGCAGGACGGCCTGCAGAGCGGGTGGCAGACTGGGCATGGCGATCTCCGTGGGGCCGGGCTCACCGATCCACCCGTGCCGCGATGGTCGCGAGCAGAGGCATGGCGCCCAGCAGAGCCAGTTCGATGCTGATGATACGGCGCGTCGCGACGATGTCGCGACCGTTGAGGATGCGTTCCTCACCGGCCGCGATCGCGCGGGACCAGCGCGAGTAACGCATCGTCGGAAAGATGGAGAGCACCGCAAGGGCAATGAACGCGACCAGCTTCAGCCAGAACAGGGGCTGGGACAGCGTTGCCCACGGCCCGCGCCCGACCGCCAGGACCGCGAGCAGTCCCGTGATGAAGACGAGCACGGCGAACACGATGTAGCCGAAGTCGATCCGCGCGAGCATGCGGACGTGGCCCGGTTGCAGGTGCTCGTTGCACAGAAAGAACTCGGCGCCGAGACAGGCCGCGACGCCCATCACAGCGAGAAAATGAAGATAGGCGACGGCGGGTTCCATGGGGCCGGATGATACCGGGCCCCGCGACCTTCATGCGCGTCTGCGGGCCTTCCCTAGTGCTTTCCGGCGAGCAGCGAGGATGGCGTCGTATAGGGCCCGCGGGCCATGATCGCGTCCCGGATGGCCGCCGAGGGAGCGTCGTCGCGCAGTTCCACCTTGCCGCCGAGCGCCACGAGACCGAGGTCGCGGTAAAGCGGCGCGAGATCCATGAACTTCGGTGACGTCACCTCGCGCTCGTACAGCGTGACGAACACGTCCGTGCCGGTGATCTCGTCGAATTTCTCGAACACCTTCCGCGCGGTCCACTCCACATCAGGGTCGAGGCAGCACCGGCCGAATCGCTCCAGCAGCCAGTCGAGGGACTGGGCGCCGCCGGAACGTCGCCGCAGTTCGACATCCGCGGCCAGCAGGATCGCCGTGCCGTGCCAGTAGACGCGCATGTATCCGCCTTCCCGGAACATTCGCTCGGTCGCGAGTGCGAGCGACTGATCCTTGAGGCTCTTGTCGATACCGCGGCGGAAACCCGAGTGCATGCGCTGCCAGGCCTCGGCGGCGGAGATGGCGCCGCTGCGGGCGCGCACCACGTTCTGGTAGTAGGTGGCCATGCCTTCGGAGAGCCAGGCATCCGTGGAATTCACGTACGGGAGAAACATGTGGGAAAGCTCGTGGGGGGCGGTCCAGTCCTCCACGTACTCGGCCAGCGGACGCCGCTGGTTCACGAAGAAGTGCGCGGCGGCCTGGCCGCCGCGAAGGACATAGGCCCAAGGCGTCGGCTCGGCCGCCCGCGCGCCCGGCATCACCAGAATCTGCGGGCTCGTCACGGGAAACCGGCCGTAGATCGCGGCGACCGACCGGGCCGCGTCCTCGATCCAGGCACGCATGCCTGCCTCGTTCGCCGCCGGCGTGCCGTCCAGCACCGCCATCCGGAGTTGCGCGCCGGGCACATCGAGCGGGACTTCCCGGAACCGTCCGAAGGCCACGGCCGCCGGCCGGTCGTAGGCCCCGCGGCCCACGCGGTAGGTGGGCCTGCCGTCCCGAGGCTCGATCGGCTGCCAGGGGGCGGACACGGAGATTCCCTCCGGCAGATCGAAGGAGATGTGGATGTCCTCTCCAGGAGCCACTTTCGCCGGTCGCCAGAACCAAAGACCCACCTCGGTGAAGAGGTCCCTGCCCACGCGTTTCGTGCTGTTGCCGGAATGGTCGTGACCGCCCTTGGCGCGGTCGAGGTTCACGGTGTACTCGATGCAGCCGTTCTCCGGCACGCCCTTCAGGCGCATCTCGGTACCGTTGGGGGCGATCGGCTTGCGCATGCCGGCAGGAACCATGGACCCTTCGACGAAGGCACCCGGCGCGTCGTAGGACTCCACCATGAGGACGTCCGGAGGCTGTCCTGCGAAGCACGCGCGCACGGTCATAGTCCGCAGCGCCGGGTCAAGACCCACCAGGTAGCGGTGGACCTGCTCCGCCGCCGTCGCCGTCTGCGCCGCCGCCATCCAGCCCAGGACCGCCATCAGAATTCGCACTGACATCACTCCCCGAAGGGCGCCGGGACAGGAATGTCCGACGCGATCAACCTCGTCGTAGATGACGCGCGTCGTCGAAGGTTCCCACCCACTCCGGCCGGTAGACGATCATCATCGTGATCACCATGCCGGTGAGCGTGGCCTCGGCCAGCGCGAGAAAGAGGCAGTAGGGCATCACCTGGAGGGCGAAATCCGACTGGGCCGGATCGGCGAAGGTGGCCACCAGACCGAGCATGCTCGAGCCGCTCAGGCCCATGGCAATGGCTGCCCCGAAGAACGCCGACACGAAGATGTAGATGAAGATGTTGCCGGGGAGCAGCCGCTCGGCGAGACGGAATATCCCCCAGCTCAGGCTCGCCGGCAGCACGCCCAGCAGCAGGGCATTGATGGAAAAGGCGGCGGGATCCATGTGCCCCATGGCGACCAGGGCGCCGAGCACCAGTGCCATGCCGGCCATGGCGAGTTGCGGCCCGAACATCAGCGTGAAGACCGTCGCGCCGAGCAGGTGCACCTCGACGCCACCGAGTGCTGGCGGCCGGATGCTCCACAGCACCAGGAGCGAGACACAGGTGCCGAGGAACAGATGGGACTGGAGGTTGGCGCCGAGCAGCCGCCAGGGCGCCGTTCGAACCACCCAGACCATCACCCCCAGCAGACAAAGATGGGCGAGCAGGTACCATTCGGAGGGAAGCACGGCGGCGGAGATGTTCATGTTTCTCTCCCGGAGTTCAGACGTCGGGACGTCTCAGCGGCAGGCGCCAGCCACCATGCCGACGATTCCGCCGAGCCTCCGGGAGACACGATACTGCCGATTCGGTTCCGCGCCCAGGGGACGCAGACGATGCCTCAGGCCGGGTCGTAGGACAGCACCGGCGCGAGCCAGCGCTCGGCCTCGGCGAGTTCGATCCCCCGCCGCCGTGCGTAGTCCTGGACCTGATCCCGGTCGATGCGACCCGTGGCGAAGTACCGGGCTTCGGGGTGAGCGAAGTAGAACCCGCTCACGGCCGCCGCCGGCAGCATCGCGAAGGATTCGGTCAGTTCCATCCCGGTATTGGCGGTAGCGGCGAGCAGATCGAAGATCGTAGCCTTCGCAGTGTGGTCCGGGCACGCCGGGTAGCCCGGAGCCGGACGGATCCCGCGGTACTCCTCGGCGATCACCTGCTCGACCGAGAGCGGCTCATCGGGCGCATATCCCCAGAATTCGGTCCGCACCCGGCGATGCAACAGCTCAGCCAGCGCTTCCGCCAGGCGGTCCGCCAGGGCCTTGAGCAGGATGGCGTTGTAGTCGTCGTGGCGCGCCTCGTAGGCCGCCACGCGCTCGTCGATCCCCAGGCCTGCCGTGACCGCGAAAGCGCCGATCCAGTCGGGCACGCCGGACTCCCGCGGCGCGACGAAATCGGCGAGGCACATGTTGCTGCGGTCTTCCGGCTTCACCATCTGCTGTCGCAGGAAGTGGAATCGCGTCAGTGGCCGGCCGCGGGTGTCGTCGGCATAGACGGCCACATCGTCGCCATCGACGCGGTCCGCCGGGAACAGGCCGATCACGGCGGCGGCGCGCAGCCACTTCTCGTCGATGATGCGGCGGAGCATGTCCTGCGCGTCGTGGAACAGACCGCGGGCAGTCTCGCCCACAATCGCGTCGTCGAGAATCTGCGGATAGCGACCGGCGAGTTCCCACGTCTGGAAGAACGGCGTCCAATCGATCCATTCCGCGATCTCGCCCAGCGGGTAGTCGCCGATCACGTGGACGCCCGGCTTCTTCGGCACGGGCGGGCGATAGGCGGTCCAGTCGGTCGCGACGCCATGCGCCCGCGCCTGCGCGATCGAGTGATGCGGCCCCTGCCCCTTCTTGCCCTTGTGCTGTTCGCGTGTCTTCTCGGCCTCGGCCTTCACCTTCGCGACGAAGGCGGGCTTCTGCTCATCCGAGAGCAGACTCGTGCAGACGCCGACACTGCGGGACGCATCCGGCACCCAGATCGTGGGCCCGTGATAGTTGGGCTCGATCTTCACGGCCGTGTGTACGCGCGAGGTCGTGGCCCCGCCGATCAGCAGAGGGACGTCGAAGCCCTGGCGCTCCATCTCCTTCGCGACATTCGCCATTTCCTCGAGAGACGGCGTGATGAGACCCGACAGGCCGATGATGTCCGCCTTCTCGGCGCGGGCCGTGTCGAGGATCTTCTGCGCGGGCACCATCACGCCGAGGTTCACGACGTCGAAGTTGTTGCACTGGAGCACGACGGCGACGATGTTCTTGCCGATGTCGTGCACATCTCCCTTCACGGTTGCGAGAACGATCTTGCCCTTTGCCTTGCCGGCATTGCCGGTCCTGGCCTTCTCCTCCTCGATGTAGGGGATCAGGTGCGCCACGGCTTCCTTCATGACGCGCGCGGACTTCACGACCTGGGGCAGAAACATCTTGCCGGCGCCGAACAGGTCGCCGACCACGTTCATGCCGTCCATCAGCGGCCCCTCGATCACCTGGATCGGCCGCTCGAAGCCCACCCGCGCTTCCTCGGTGTCCTCGACGATGTACTGGTTGATGCCTTTCACGAGCGCGTGCTTCAGCCGCTCCGCGACCGGGGCCTTGCGCCAGGAGAGATCCTCGACGTTGACTTTGCCCTCGGCCTTGTAGGACTCGGCGAAGGTCACCAGTCGTTCGGTGGAATCGGGGCGGCGGTTGAGGATCACGTCCTCGACGCGCTCCAGCAGATCCTTCGGGATCTCCTCGTAGACGCCGAGCTGTCCGGCGTTGACGATGCCCATCGTCATGCCGGCCTTTACGGCGTGGAACAGGAACGCGGTGTGAATGGCTTCGCGCACCGGGTCGTTGCCGCGGAACGAGAACGAGATGTTCGACACGCCCCCGCTCACCTTCGCGAACGGCAGCTGCGCGCGGATGGCCTTCGTGGCCTCGATGAAGTCGACGCCGTAGGTGGCGTGTTCCTCGATGCCCGTTGCGACCGCGAAGATGTTCGGATCGAAGATGATGTCTTCCGGCGCGAACGCCGCCTGCGTGATGAGCAGCTTGTACGCGCGTGTGCAGATCTCGACGCGCCGGGCGAGCGTGTCCGCCTGCCCCTGCTCGTCGAAGGCCATCACGATGGCTGCAGCGCCATAGCGGCGAACGAGCTTCGCCTGCCGCAGGAACTCCGCTTCGCCTTCCTTCAGGCTGATCGAGTTCACGATGGCCTTGCCCTGCACGCACTTGAGACCGGCCTCGATCACCTCCCACTTGGAGGAGTCGATCATGAGCGGCACCTTCGAGATGTCCGGCTCGGAGGCGACGAGGTTGAGGAACGTCTTCATGGCGGCTTTCGAGTCAAGCATGGCCTCGTCCATGTTCACGTCGATCACCTGTGCGCCGGTGTCCACCTGCTGCCGTCCGACGGCGAGCGCCTCGGGGAACTGGTTGTTGAGGATCATCCGCGCGAAGGCGCGGGAACCCGTGACATTGGTGCGTTCGCCCACGTTCACGAACAGCGAATCGTCGCCGATGTTGAGCGGCTCGAGGCCGGACAGGCGAAGCTTCTGCTCGATCGTCGGCGGACGGCGCGGTGCCACACCCTTCAGCGCCTCGGAGATGGCGCGGATATGTGCCGGCGTCGTGCCGCAACAGCCGCCTGCGATGTTGAGGAATCCCGATTCGGCGAACTCGCGCAGCAGACCCGACGTGTAGTCGGGCGTCTCGTCGTACTGGCCGAAAGCGTTGGGCAGGCCCGCGTTCGGATGGATGCTCACATGACAGTCGGCGATGCGGGAGAGCTCGGCGATGTAGGCCCGAAGGTCCTTCGCGCCGAGGGCGCAGTTGAGGCCGACCGCCAAGAGATTGGCGTGGCGGATGGAGTTCCAGAAGGCTTCCGTCGTCTGGCCGGACAGCGTTCGACCGGAGAGGTCCGTGATCGTGCCGGACACCCACACCGGCAGGCGATGACCGGTGCGATCGAAGTACTCGTCGATGGCGAACAGCGCAGCCTTGCAGTTGAGCGTATCGAACACCGTCTCGACGAGCAGGAGGTCCGCGCCGCCGGCGACGAGACCATCGACCGATTCCGTGTAGGCCGCCACCAGTTCGTCGAAGCTCACGTTGCGCGCCGCAGGATCGGCGACGTCGGGCGAGATGGACGCGGTGCGGTTCGTCGGCCCGACCACACCCGCCACGAATCTCGGCTTGTCCGGCGTGCGGGCGGTGTACTCGTCGGTCAGCGTGCGGGCGAGGCGTGCCGCCGCCTGGTTCAGCTCGCGCACGTGGTCTTCCATGCCGTAGTCGGCCATGGCGATGCGCGTGGCATTGAAGGTGTTGGTCTCGACGATATCGGCCCCGGCATCGAGGTACGCGGAGTGGATGCCCGCGATGACCCGAGGCTGGGTCAGCGTTAGCAGATCGTTGTTCCCCGTCTGCTCGCAGTGGTGGTCGTGGAAGCGATCGCCGTGATAGTGGTGTTTTTCGAGCCCGTGGCCCTGGATCATGGTGCCCATGGCCCCGTCGAGAACGAGGATGCGGTCCGACAGGAGGTCAAGGAGAAGCTGGGTTCGGGATGGGTGCACGGTGCTCAAGGCTCGATCAGAAAAAATAAAACCCGACCGCTAGGTAGCGACCGGGTTTGGTCTCGCTTTAGCGGTATTTGTTACGCGCCCGCAAGCTGAAGCTCAAATCGGCGCGATGTCTCGCGGAAACTACCGCCCGGGGAAGGCATTGTCAACCTCCCGCCGTCCGCGCGGGCGCTACTCGAACCCCAGTCTTCGGTACTGAACCGCCTCGGCGATGTGGGCGGTGCGGATGTCCGGTTCGCCTGCAAGATCGGCGATCGTCCGCGCCACCTTGCGGATACGATGGTAGGCCCGGGCAGACAGTCCGAGCTTGCTGATGGCATTGCGAAGCAGGGATTCGCCCGAGGCATCGGGGAGGCAGAACCGGTCGATGTCGGCGGGCCCCAGTCGCGCGTTCGGAACGCCCTGTCTCTGCATTGCCACGGTTCGCGCGCGATCGACCTTTTGCCTGACCTGCTCGCTCGACGGCGAATCCGCCCGGCCCGCCAGTTCCTCGTGGGGGACAGCGGGCACCTCCACCTGCAAATCGATACGGTCCAGCAGCGGCCCCGACACCTTGCTGCGATAGCGCTGCACCTGATCCGGTGTGCAACGGCAGCGTCCGTTGTAGTGGCCGTGGAATCCGCAGGGGCAGGGATTCATCGCCGCGACCAGCTGAAACTGCGCCGGAAACTCCGCCTGGCGGGCGGCTCGGGATACATGGATGCGACCAGACTCGAGAGGCTCGCGCAGCACTTCCAGCACGGACCGGTCGAACTCGGGGAGTTCATCGAGAAACAGCACCCCGTGCATCGCCAGGGAGACTTCTCCGGGGCGCGGCTGACTTCCGCCGCCCACCAGCGCCACAGCGGACGCGGTGTGATGAGGAGACCGGAAGGGTCGGTGGCCCCACCGGGCCGTATCGAACCCGGCCGTCGCGAGTGACTGGATGGCGGCGGACGCCAAGGCTTCTTCCACGGTCATGGGAGGCAGGATGCCCGGCAGGCGTGCGGCAAGCATCGTCTTGCCGGTTCCGGGTGGGCCCACCATCAGAAGACTGTGATCGCCGGCCGCAGCGACCTCGAGCGCCCGTTTCACCGGGCCCTGGCCCTTCACCTCGGACAGATCGGGGTAGCGTTGAGCGCCGGGTTCGACAGCCTGCGACCAGCGTGGCAGCGGGGTGGTGCCGTCGAGATGCGCGCACACTGCGAGCAGCGATGCCGCTCCGTAGATCTCTGCCCCCGGCACCAGCGCTGCCTCTGTCGCGCTTTCGGCAGGCAGCACGAACGCGCGGCCGCTCGAATGGGCACGATGGGTCATCGCCAGAGCGCCGCGGATCGGGCGCAGGGCCCCCGTCAGCGCCAGTTCTCCTGCGAATTCGAAGGCGTCGAGCCGCTCGGCGGGAATCTGCCGGGACGCGGCCAGGATGCCGAGCGCGATGGGCAGATCGAACCGGCCGCTCTCCTTCGGCAGATCCGCCGGCGCGAGATTCACGGTGATGCGCTGGGCGGGAAACTCGAAGCGGGACGTCTGGATGGCGGCGCGGACCCGGTCCTTCGCCTCCTTCACCTCGGTTTCGGGCAGTCCCACGATGGCGAATGCCGGCAGGCCATTCGCAAGGTGTACCTCCACAGTGACCTGTGGTGCATCCATACCGGCCAGCGCCCGGCTTTGCAGGACGGCAAGACCCACGGAGCCTCAGCGGGGCGTATCGATATTGCGCGCACCGGCTTCCAGGGCGGCCACGCGCGATTCCAAGGCTTCCAGACGTTCCAGGGTACGACCCAGGACTCGGGACTGCGCGTCGAATTCCTCGCGGGTCACGAGTTCCATCCGGGCGATGGCATGGGAGGCGAGCGCCTTCAGGTTGCGTTCGACATCAGCGAGCGGGCTGGACGCCATCAACTCCTTGATGCGCTGCGAGAATTCATCTATGGACGGGCGTGCGGACATGGCACCGGACTCCAGGAAAGGTCAGGTCCGAGTGTAACAAGGCTCCAGTGGCACGAGGATTCCGCCGATAGCATCGATTCGGTGCATGTACCGTGTCCAGGCGCACCAATATCGGGCGACAACATGCTCGCAACTGGAAACAAGACATCGCAAATTTATGTTTTATATAGTTTTTCTGGATGGCATGACCATTGCCCTCTAGCAACTTGTGCGTTTGTCTTGCCCCAACGAAGTCACTACTCAAACACCTGAAAAGGAACTCGCATGAAGCTACGGAAGAGTGCAATTGCAATCGGTCTGGCGGCAGCCGGAAGCATGGCCGGGATTGGCGTGCAGGCCGAGGAAGCCGCGTCGCCCCACACCGTTACCGGCAACCTCACGCTGACCACGGACTACATCGTCCGGGGCCTGTCCCAGACCGGCAGGAAGCCCGCCGTCCAGGGCACCCTCGACTACGGCCATGCGAGCGGGCTCTACGCCGGGACGTTCTGGTCCAACGTCAGCTGGCAGGGTGACTTCTTCAATCGCACGGCGCCGGGCGTGAGCACCGCCTACGGCGGCAACTCCGATATCAGTGCAAGCGTAGAGATCGACCTCTACGCCGGCTTCCGCAACAAGATCGGTGACGATTTCAGCTACGACGTCGGCGCCACCTACTACTACTACCCAGGCCGTTACGTTCTCGACACCAACTACACCCCTGGGCTCAAGAACCCCAACACGGCCGAGGTGTATGTCGGCGGTGGATGGAAGTGGATCTCCGCCAAGCTGTACTACGCAGTCACCAACGGCGTATTCATGGTGGGCGATGCGCGCGGCACCTACTACGCGGATCTGACGGGGACGTTCCCCGTCGCCGAGGGCATCAATCTCATCGGTCACATCGGCACCTGGCGCTGGAACGGAGAAATGCAGGCCTACAAGAACTACGGCCTGAAGAACGACGTGTTCAACGTAGTGGACTGGAAGGTCGGCGCCACTGCCGACTGGGCGGGCATCACGTGGGGTGCGTTCTACTGGAAGAGCAACGCCAAGGCCATCACAACCGGAACGCTCGGCGACATCAGCGTCTGGGGCGACCGCTTCGGCCGGGCCGTGGGTGACGGACAGTTCTTCGTCAGCGCCACCAAGGCCTTCTGATCCTCAGCTGTCGGGGCGGGCAAGCGGCGCCCGCCCCTCTCAATCACCCGTAACCGGACACCACCATGAAACTCGTCACCGCCATCATCAAGCCGTTCAAGCTCGACGAGGTACGGGAAGCCCTTTCTGCCATCGGCGTGCAAGGCATCACCGTCACCGAAGTCAAGGGATTCGGCCGCCAGAAGGGACACACGGAACTCTATCGCGGCGCAGAGTACGTCGTGGACTTCCTGCCCAAGGTCAAGATCGAGGCTGCAGTCAAGAGCGAAATGCTCGATCAGGTGATCGAGGCCATCGAGAAGTCAGCCAATACCGGGAAGATCGGCGACGGCAAGATCTTCGTCTTCGAACTCGAACAAGTCGTCCGCATCCGCACCGGCGAGACCGGCGCCGACGCGCTCTGATATCGCACCAAAGGGGAGTTTCCTAAATGAAGAAGTTACTGACGGTCCTGGCCGCATTGACCGTGTTCGCCTGGGCGGGCACGGGCTTCGCGGACGACAAGCCGACGGAACCTGCAGCGGCTCCAGCCGCCGCGGCGCCTGCTCCCGCTGCCGATGAGGCAGCCAAACCCGCCGAAGCTCCGGCGGCCGAGGCGCCCCCAGCAGAGGCCGCCGAAGCGCCCGCGGGACCGACAGTCAACAAGGGCGACACCACGTTCATGTACGTGGCCACGGTGCTGGTCATTCTCATGACCATCCCCGGCCTTGCGCTCTTCTACGGCGGCCTCGTGCGCACGAAGAACATGCTGTCGATTCTCATGCAGGTGTTCGTGGTGTTCTCGCTGCTCGCCGTCCTCTGGGCGATCTACGGGTACAGCGTCGCATTCACCGGTGGCAATCCGTTCTTCGGAGGACTCTCCAAGGCATTCCTGAGCGGCATCACGCCAGACTCCCTGGGTGCGACGTTCTCGAAGGGTGTGGCGATCCCCGAGTACTTCTTCGTCGTGTTCCAGATGACCTTCGCGGCCATCACACCCTGCCTGATCATCGGCGCGTTCGCGGAGCGGATGAAGTTCAGCGCCATCCTGCTGTTCATGGTGATCTGGTTCACGTTCGCCTACCTGCCGATGGCGCACATGGTGTGGTACTGGGACGGTCCCGATGCGATCACGGACGATGCTTCCCTCGCGCAGGTCACGGCAAACGCCGGCTGGCTCTGGGCCAAGGGGGCTCTCGATTTCGCAGGCGGCACGGTGGTGCACATCAACGCCGGTGTGGCGGGTCTGGTGGGGGCTTACATGGTCGGCAAGCGCATCGGCTACGGTCGCGAAGCGCTTACGCCGCACAGCCTGACCATGACCATGATCGGTGCCTCGCTGCTGTGGGTGGGCTGGTTCGGCTTCAACGTCGGCTCCAACCTCGAAGCCAGCGGCGTCGCAGCCCTCGCCTTCGTGAACACCTTCGTGGCAGCCGCCGCGGCAACGCTGGCCTGGATCTTCCTCGAGTGGGCGATCAAGGGCAAGCCATCGATGCTCGGTGCGGCCTCCGGCGCGGTCGCAGGCCTGGTGGCGATCACGCCGGCTTGCGGATTCGTCGGCCCGATGGGCGCGATCATCCTCGGCCTCGTCGCCGGTGGAGTCTGCCTCTGGGGTGTAACCGGTCTGAAGCGCCTGCTCGGCGCGGACGATGCTCTCGACGTGTTCGGAGTACACGGCCTCGGCGGGATCGTCGGTGCCCTGGGCACGGGCGTCTTTGCCTCGCCGAGCCTTGGCGGTACGGGAATCTGGGACTACGTGAAGAACGCGGCGAGCCCGGACTTCTCGATCGGCGAACAGCTGGTAACCCAGGCGACCGGCGTGATCACCACCGTCATCTGGTCGGCTGTCGTCTCCTTCATCGCCTACAAGATTGTCGACATGCTGGTCGGACTGCGGGTCTCGGAAGAACGGGAACGCGAGGGTCTCGATGTCACGGAGCATGGCGAGAGCGCCTACCACTTCTAAGATTCGAACCGACTCATCTCCGAAGTTCTTCGGAATCACGGGCGCCGCAAGGCGCCCGTTTTCTTTGGTGCAGCAAAATCGATCGGAGAGCACTTGCGGAGCTGGGGACCCGGCAATCGGACAATGGCGAGAAAGAATCAGTCGCCGTAGACGATGATGGAGAGCATCCGGATGGGCGTCGCTATCAGCTTTTCGGGCCCGTGCGGCACGTCGCCGCGAAAGGTAAGCGAGTCGCCGGGCCCCAGTTCGTAGGTGTGCTTGCCGTGCCGGTACTCGATGCGTCCCTCGAGCACATGAATGAACTCCGTGCCGGGGTGCTCGAACGTGGGGAAGACCTCCGACGCGTCGTCCATCGTGACCAGGAAGGGCTCGAAGGTCTTCTTCGGGCCCTGGTCATAGGCGAGGAGATGATAGGTATGGCCGCGGCGGGTGCCGCGTCGAACGACGACCATGCCCTCCCCGGCGCGAACGACCTGCGCGCCGCCCGAGGGGGTGTTGTAGTGCCGGAACAGATGCGCGAGCGACACACCGAGCGCATCGGCGATGCGGGCAAGCGTGTCGAGGCTCGCCGTAGCCTGGGCAGTCTCGATCTTCGACAGCATCCCGCTGCTGATGCCCGCATGCGCAGCGACATCCGCGATGGTCAGATGATCGCGCTGGCGCAGCTCTCGGATGACGCCACCGAGATGCCGCTCCAGCCCCCGATCGTCGGGAGACACGCGATCGTTCAACTCAGAACCCGTTCACACCGGGAATCCACTGCGTCCCCGCCAGCGGCACGCGCGCCATCGCAGCGGCTTCAATGGTGAGCGCCACGAGATCTTCCCGTTCCAGGTGATGAACGTTGGATTTTCCGCAAGCGCGCGCGACGGTAGTGAGCTCCATGTTCATCGTCTTGAAGTAGTTCTTCAGGTGGCGCGCGCCCACCATCGGGTCGAGACGCAGTTCGAGCATCTCGTCCTGCGTAGTGATCCCGACCGGGCACTTCCCTGTGTGGCAGTGGTGACAGAAGCCCGGCGCGGTACCGATGCGCGCGTAGTCCTCGCGGGCGTCCCAGTGCTTGCCGTCCTGGAAGTACGTGTCGTTGTTGCAGCCCATGGCGAACAGGGCGCCCTGGCCGATCGACACGGCATCGGCACCCATCGCAAGCGCCTTCGCCACATCGGCACCGGTGCGGATGCCGCCCGAGACGATGAGCTGCACCTTGCCGCGCATGTCCATCTCCTCCAGCGCATCCACGGCCTGCCGCAAGGCGGCGAGCGTGGGGATGCCGACATGCTCGATAAACACGGTCTGGGTGGCGGCCGTGCCGCCCTGCATGCCGTCGACCACCACGACATCTGCCCCGGAATGCACGGCAAGCTTCACGTCGTTGTAAGTGCGAGTGGCGCCGATCTTCACGTAGATGGGCTTCTCCCAGTCGGTAATCTCGCGCAGTTCCTCGATCTTGATGGCGAGGTCGTCCGGGCCGGTCCAGTCGGGATGCCGGCACGCCGAGCGCTGGTCGATGCCTTGCGGCAGCGTGCGCATCCCGGCGACTCGGGGGTTCACCTTCTGGCCCAGCAGCATGCCGCCGCCACCCGGCTTGGCGCCCTGACCGATCACCACCTCGATCGCGTCCGCCTTGCGAAGGTCATCGGGATTGAACCCATAGCGCGACGGAAGGCACTGGTACACGAGCGTCTTCGACGACTCACGCTCCTCGCGCGTCATGCCGCCGTCCCCGGTGGTCGTGGAGGTGCCAAGTTCCGTGGCTGCGCGGCCCAGGGCTTCCTTCACACGCGCAGACAGGGAGCCGAAGCTCATGCCCGCAAAGGTGATCGGAATGTCCAGCTCGATTGGCTTCTTCGCATAGCGGGTGCCCAGCACCGTCTTCGTGTGGCACTTCTCGCGGTAGCCCTCGAGCGGATAGCGCGAGGCCGAGCCGGCGAGAAAGACGAGATCATCGAAGTGGGGGACGTGACGCTTGGCGCCGAGTCCGCGGATCTCGTAGAGACCGTGCGCCGCGGCGTTCTGGATGTAGTCGATGACCTTGCGGTCGTAGCCCCAGCTTTCCTCCTGGGAGGGGCGTCGGAGATGGTCGACGGGCTGTCTGGGCTCAACGGGCTTGTTCATGGTGTTCTCCTGGCGACATTCGCCTGGCGCAGCGCCGCACGCGGGCGGCATCCGCGTGATCAGTATTCCTGGTTGGCGTCCGCGTTCCAGTGGTAGAGCTTCTTGGCCGAGGCAACGCGCTTGAACTCCGACGGCTGATAGCCGAATCCGGCACGCGCGAGCAACTCCGCCACCTTGGCGCGGTCGGCGTCGGTCATCTCCTCCTCCTGCGCATCGGCGCCGAGGGACTTGATGCGACCGCGGACGTAGATCACCGCCTCGTAGAGCGAATCACCCAGTGCGTGACCGGCGTCTCCGCAAACCAGAAGATGGCCGGCCTGCGCCATGAACGCCGAGTAGTTGCCGATATCGCCGCCGACAACGATGTCGATGCCCTTCATCGAGATGCCGCAGCGCAGGCTCGCGTCCCCCTCGATGATGAGCGTGCCGCCATGGCCGGTGGCGCCTGCAGACTCCGACGCGAAACCCTTCACGCGCACGGTGCCGGACATCATGTTCTCGGCGACGCCCCACCCCACGTTGCCGTGCACGGTGACCGATGCCAGCTTGTTCATGCCGGCGAGGTAGTAGCCGCCGTGGCCCTTCACTTCGACGTTCACCGGATGATTGATGCCGACCGCGATCGCGTGCCGTCCGCCGGGATGCTGCACCTCCACCTGCTCCACACCGCTGCCGGGCAGCTCGTGGTGCAGGAACTGATTGAGGTCTCTCACCCGCGCCGTGGAGAGATCGAATACGCGCCGCCGGTCGGTGGCGTTCACACCGTCCATGAGTAGATCTCCTCCGGCATCGGCTCGAACAGTTTCGCCTGATCGACGCCAGGCAGGTGCGCCAGCGATCGGAACTCCGACGCGATGGCAACGTAGTCGTCAGTCTCGGCCACGACCGCCGGCTTGCACGCGAACGCATCGCGCACGAGCGCGAGCTTGTTCTGCGTGCCGATGAGGAACGTGTAGAACCCGTCCAACTCCTCGAAGCCCTTGCCGAGCGCCGTCTCGAGATTGTCGCCTTCGCGCATGCGCCACTCGAGATAGCGGCATGCCGCCTCGGTGTCGTTGTCGGTCTCGAACACGATGCCGCGATGTTCCAGCTTGCGCCGGATCATGTAGGGGTTCGAGATCGTGCCGTTGTGCACGAGGCAGAAGTCCTCCCCGGCAGTGAACGGGTGGGCACGATCCGGCGTCACGGCGGACTCCGTCGCCATGCGGGTGTGTCCCACCAAATGCGTCCCGGAGAAGGACCCGAAGCGATAGCGCTCGGCCACGCTGGCGGGATGCCCGGTGTCCTTGTAGATGTCCATGACGCGCCCGGCCGCCAGAATGTGCAGCATCGGAAAGTGTCCGCGAACCCACGGCTTCACGGCGTCGGCCGGCTCGTCGCAGGTGAGGATCGCGTGGTTGCCCTGGACGCCCAGTTGCGCCTCGGGGCCGAAGCGCTTGATGAACTCACCTTCGAAACCACCCCAGTCGTAATCCCAGACCGGCGCGTGCAGGCTGTACTTGCGCTGCCCCTCGGGCAGCGCTGCCGTGAACACGGCCATGCCGGCGGACTCGGGTCCGCGCGCGGCCATCTCCACCAGCATCGGCACCATCAGCGCACCGAGCTGCTCGCGCAGTTCGGGCTTCTTGACGAGCAAACCGACGATTCCACACATGATCCCACCTCACTCGCAATGGCGGGCCGACGTCATGCCGGCACCGCCCACACCATCAGAAGAACTCGAGATAGCGCTCGACCTCCCAGGTCGAGACGTGCCGCTGATACTCCACCCATTCCATCCGCTTCAGGCGCAGGAACTCCTTCGCGAGATCGTCACCCAGCGCGCCCGTCAGCAGCTTGTCGGCCTCCAGCGCATCGAGGGACTCGTTGAGGTTCTGGGGCAGCACGCCGATGCCGGCATCCCGCAGCTGCTCCGGCGACCACTCATAGAGATTGGTGTTGTTGGGCTCGCCCGGATCGAGCTTGCGCTCCACACCGTCCATGCCGGCCGCCAGGATGCCGATCGTCGCGAGATACGGGTTGGTGGAGCCGTCCGGCAGCCGCATCTCCAGACGCCCGTAAGGTACCCGCACCATGCAGGTCCGGTTGTTGTTGCCGTACGTGATGTAAGCCGGCGCCCAGGTCGCACCGGACAGCGCGCGGCCGACCACCAGGCGCTTGTATGAATTGACCGTAGGGGCGCAAAGAGCCGTGAGCCCTCGGGCGTGCGCAAGCAGGCCGCCCAGGAAGTGGTAGCCCATCTTAGACAGGCCGAGCCCGCGCTTGTCCTTGTCGTCGTGGAACAGGTTCTTCGTCTTGCCGTCACCGATCGACAGGTGGAAGTGCGTGCCCGTGCCGGTGCGGTTGGAGAACGGCTTCGGCATGAAGCTCGCGATGAGGCCCATCTGGTTGGCGATCTCGGAGGCCGCCATCTTGAGGAAGATGAGACGGTCGGCCGAGGACATCGCATCGCCGAAGGTGTAGTTCACCTCGAACTGGCCGTTCGCGTCCTCGTGATCGATCTGGTAGACATCGATGCCGACGGCACGGGTCGACTGCACGAGGCGATCGAGATAAGCCGACTGCCGGGCGAGCCCCTTGTAGTCGTAGCAGGGCTTCTCCAGCGTGTCCGTATCGTCGGCCGGGACGACCCGACCGTCCGCGCTGCGCTTGAGGAGCATGAACTCGGGCTCGATCCCGGTGAACAGCGTCATGCCCTTCTTCGCGAGCTTGTCGAGCTGGGTCTTGAGCGCCGTTCGCGAATCGTAGGCGTAGGGCTTGCCGTTGACGTGACCCCAGGTGCACATGCGCGCGAAGCCCGGCATCCACGGAATAGCTTGGAGCGTGTCGAGATCGCCCACCGCCATGTAGTCGGGGCCCTGGGGCCCCATGCCGAAACCCCACAGCGCGAAGCCGGCGAAGCCCGCGCCATCCTTCAGCACCATCTCCAGGTGTTCCACCGGTACCGCCTTCGCCTTGGCCGAGCCGTGGATGTCCACGAACTGGGCGAGGATGTACTTGATGTCGTTGTCCTTGAAGTACTTCTTTGCCTGCGCAGGTGTCATTGCCACTGTCTCCCCTGAGTCATTCCCTTTCGGACCGGACCGGACTGTCGCCCGCCGGCTAGAACCGTCGATCGAATCCGCTACGTTCCCGTCGCAGCGTGAAGCTCCGGCCACGCCGCGGCCACGCCAACCGCACCCCCGCCCAGTTCCTCGGCAATACCGACGAGCGTTTCCCACAGGTAGGGACCGGAGGTGAAATCACACCAGAGCCGGAGGGCGGGCTCGCCATTCAGTTCGCGCCGGATCACAGTGACCGAAACCCCCACCATCTGGGTGAGCGTCAATCCCGGTCCGTCAGCGGGCACCCCGGAGAAATCCACGTTGCATGTCTGCACCAGGAGTTCCGGCACCCGTTCGCCCGTCAGCACCAGCGCACAGTCCTGCCGCAGCACGGGTGTCACGCCGTCGATGCCTGCCCGGATCAGCGGGCGCACGCGGCGAACCTCCGTGCCGGACGGCCCGTCTTCAATGAGGAACTCGGTTCTCGCCAGCCGGGCCACGATGCCTCCGCCGGGCAGTGCAACCCACTCGTTCGCCCCCGCAGGCACGCGAACACCCTGGGCCTCGAGCCAGGCTGCCGCACCGCTACCCTTGAGACCGCAGCGCTCGAGACCGGAAACATCGCACACGCCGACCGCGGCGGAATGGCGAGCGTCTTCCGCGGAGACGCTCACGGCGCACGGCATGCCGCGATAGGGTGCCCACTGTGCCTTTCGCGCGACGAGCGCCTGGGCGACCGGGCTCGAACGGACGGGAGTCATTGGCGCAGTCATGTTGGAGCCTTCTGGCGCGCGGAATCGGGATCGTAGAAGGGCGTCTTGACGACGCGTGCCTGGACCATCGCACCGCCGTCCACGCGAATGAGGAGCGGCGTGCCTTCCGCCGTCATGTCGGGCGCGACGAATGCGAGGCCCACCACACGGCCCAGCGTCTCGCTGTCGACGATGCTGGTGACCCGACCGACGATGGCGCCGTTACGGATGACGAGGTGACACTCCTTCGGCGCCGTCCGCGCGCCGGCGGCGTCGACTTCGAAGCCCACGAGCTTGTGTCGGGGTCCGCGGCGCCGCACGATCTCCACGCTCCGTTTGCCCACGAAGAAGGGCTTCTCCATCTTGACGGCCCATTCGAGGCCGACTTCGTCCGGTGCCGTCAGGCCGTCGGTGTCCTGGCCGATGATGATGTGCCCCTTCTCCAGACGCAGCACCCGCTGGGCTTCCACGCCGAAGGGACGGATGCCGAAGGCTTCGCCGGCCGCCATGAGGGTATCCCACAGATGGGCACCGTACTCGGCAGGCACGTGGATCTCGTAGCCGATCTCGCCGACGAAACCCACACGCATGAGTCTCGCAGGCACGCCCGCCACGTCGCCTTCCCGCAGCGCAAGGTAGGGGAAGGCTTCGTTCGAGAGATCGAGGGACGTCAAGCCGGCCAGCACCTCGCGGGACTTCGGGCCGGCGAGATTCACGGCGGCAAAGCTGCCGGTTGTGTTCACCAGCCCGACCTTGAGACCCCATTGCGCATTCCAGCGCTGCAGTTCGCGGTAGATGTTGGTGGAGCCGGTCGTGGTGGTCGTGAAGTAGAAGTGCTGGTCGGACAGCCGCGCGACCACCCCGTCGTCGATGACCACCGCAGACTCGTCGAGCATCGCCGCATAGCGGGTCATGCCGACCTTGAGGGTCGAAAACTTTCCGGTGTAGATGCGCTCCAGAAACTCCGCTGCGTCGGGGCCATAGACCTCCAGCTTGCCCAGCGTGCCGACATCGATGAGCCCAACGCCGGAGCGCACTGCGCGCACCTCCTCCCGAACCAGCTCGGCCTTGCGCTTGCCGGGAGCAGCGTAGTACTCGGGGCGCAGCCATACGCCTGCCTGCATCCACGCCGCACCGAGACCCACGTGCCGCGAATGCATCGGTGTTTCCCGATGCGGATGAAAACCCCGGCCCGCGAGATGCGACATCGGCACAGGATGGAAGAACGGTCGCGCTGTGGTGGAACCCACCTCGCCGGGCGACTTGCCCACGATCCGCGCAAGGATGCGGATCGCCGACATGTTCGAGTGCTTGCCCTGGGACGGCCCCATGCCGACGGTCGAGTACCGCTTCATCAGCTCGATGTTGTCGAAGCCTTCCTGCGCGGCGTTGAGGAAATCCTTGACCTGGAGGTCCTCGTCGAAGTCGACGAAGTTCTTCCCGCCGGGATGGTCGACGATGGGGTACGGATGCGACACGCTGGCCGGACCGCGCGCGACGGCAGCGGGTTCGGGCACGCTGAAGCCGCAATGCCGGGCGGCAAGCGCACCGGCGCGGGCACCATCGGCCAGACGACCCTGCAGATCATGCACACCGTTCACGCGCCCCGCGGCGAACATGCCGGGCGCGAGTTCGACCGGGACGAACTGGTGTGTGAGATCGTCGTACTTCATGCGGCAACCGGACTGGTACAGGAGTGCCGCAGCCGGCGCCCAGCCCACGCTCATCAGAAGACCATCGGCGGCGATCTTCACCGGACGCGACGTGTCGGGCTGTCCCTGATCGTTCAGCGGACACACGACCACACCGGACAGCCGGTCGGCCTGGCCTTCCGCCTCCCACACGCAGTGCCCGGGGAGGACGCGGATGCCGTGGTGCTTCACCCGATCGGCCAGTTCATCGGATTCGCCTTTTGCCCGCAGATCCACCACGCAGGCGACGGATACTCCGTTCGCGGAGAGATCGAGCGCAGCACGGTACCCATCGGCATTCGCAGTGAGCACGACAGCCGTGTGCATCGGCTTCACGGCATACCGGTAAATCAGACGCTGCGCAGCGGACGCCAGCATCACACCAGGCAGATCGTTATTGCGGAACACGGCAGGCTGTTCGAATGCTCCCTGTGCCACCACCACGGCTCCCGCACGGAGCTTCGTCATGCGCACCGGATCCACCAGTGGGACCCAGTGGTCGGCATACCAGCCTGCCGCGAGGGTCGACGAGCGGATCGATACGTTGGGCATGGCGCGCAGCCGGGCTTCCAGCGCCTGCAGTTCCTTCCAGCCGGCGTCGCTCGCGCCGCGCTGATAGCCGAGACTGCCGCCGATGCGTGCGTTCTCGTCCACCAGCACGACCTTCGCGCCGGCTTCGGCGGCAGCGAGGGCTGCACGCAAGCCGGACGGACCGGCCCCGACGACCAGCACGTCCGCGAAGTCGTAACGCTTGGGCGTGCGGATGTGGGGTGTCTCGAAATCGATCCGGCCGAGACCGGTGACTTTGCGGAACACCCGTTCCCAATAGGCGGCGAGCGCCTTCGGACGATGGAAGGCCTTGTAGTAGAAGCCGACCGGGAGGAAGCGCGAGAGACGATCGAAGATGCGCAGCCGATCGGCTTCGACACCGCCCACCGTATTGACCGCCGCGAGCGCCATGCCCTCCTCCAGCGCCTCGACGTCGGCGCGGAGGTTGAAGCGCTGGCCGGACTGCATCAGCGCATTCACGTCGTGATTGGCGAGCGAGAGCAGTCCTCGCGGCCGGTGGTACTTGAAGCTGCGCCCGAGAACGTGGACGCCGGACGCCCACAACGCGCTGGACGGGACGTCGCCCGCATAGCCGGAGAAGGCCCGACCCTCGAACTGGAAGGACAGCGTGCGGGTCCGGTCGATCCATTCGCCGTCGACGGGGGGCAGACGGGCGCTCATCGGATCTCACCCTCGGGCGATTCGCCCGGGAGCCAGGTGCGCAGGATCCGGTCGAGCGACACATCGCGTTCCGCGTAGAACCAGGTGCCGCTGGCGATGTGATACCACCACTCGACCTTCACGCCGGGGATGCCGCTGCGATGGAATACGTAGTCGGCCCACTGCGGATCCGTGCAGTCGGCAGGAGGCATGGCGCGGACCTCGCCGCCGTAGGCGAACTCCGAAACCGGGCGGGAACCATTGACGGGACAGTTGAGCAGCTTCATGTCGGGAAGTCGAAAAGATCGGCAGCCGCGGTGCGCGGGAAGCGATGAGGATCAATGGCCGACACTCGCCGCTCCTTTCTCGCCCGTGAGCTGGTAGTTCTCGAATCGCGCGAGGCCGAAGCCCTCGATCAGCGGGTGATTGCGGTCGTTGGCGACCGTGTAGGACATGGTCTTGCCGCACACCGGGGTGGCCTTGAAGCCCCACGTGCCCCACCCGGCGTCGAGGTAGAAGCCTTCCACGGGCGTCTTGCCCATGATCGGCGCGAAGTCCGGGGTCATGTCGGCCATGCCGGCCCACTGGCGATTGATCCTCGCGTGGGACAGGAAGGGGAACATGTCCAGCATGTGGGCGGCGAGACCCTCCACGAAATCGAGTGTCGATCGCGTGGAGTGCAGTTCGTACGGGTCGAGCGAGGCGCCCATCACCAGTTCTCCCCGCGCGGACTGGCTGACATAGATGTGCAGACTGCCGGAGACGAGAATGGTGTCGAGCCACGGCTTCATCGGCTCCGTCACCATCGCCTGGAGCGGGTGAATGAAGATCGGGGTTCGCAGTCCCACCATGTGGGTCACGCGCGGGGTGAACCCCGCCACGGCGCACAGAACCTTCGGCGTCGAGATGTAGCCGCGGCTGGTGTTCACGCCCTTCACCTTGCCGCCTTCCACGTCGATCCCGGTGACTTCGGTCTGCTGATGGATCTCCACGCCGCGCTGGTCCGCCCCGCGCCCGTAGCCCCAGGCCACGGCATCGTGGCGGGCGATCGCGCCGGGTGCGTGGTAGAGCGCCCCGAGGATGGGAGCATGGCCACCGCAGCTGAGGTCGATCTGCGGGCAGGCGCTCTTCACGTCCTCCGGGCCGACCAGTTCACTGTTCACGCCGAGGTGCTTGTTCACCTCGGCCCGCCAGCGCATCGTGCGTACGGCCGAATCCGTATGGGCCAGTGTGAAGTGGCCGCGGTTCGAGTAGAAGAGGTTGAGATCGAAGTCGGCGGCAAGGTCCTGCCAGAGCCGGACAGACTCGTCGTAGAACGCCACACCCTCGGGGGTCAGGTAGTTGGACCGGATGATGGTGGTGTTGCGCCCGGTGTTGCCGCCACCCAGGTACCCTCGCTCGAGCACGGCGATGTTCCTCATGCCGTGGTCCCGTGCGAGATAGTAGGCACTCGCCAGTCCGTGGCCGCCGGCTCCGATGATCACGGCGTCGTAGGTGTCTCGCAGCCGCCCGGGCTGCCGGAACATGCGCGGCTCGGGGTGGCGGGACGACAGGGCAAAGCGCAGAAGCTGATAGGCCATGGAGGCGTGCGGGGAGACCGGAACCGCACCCTTGGCGCAGCCTGGTTTTACCTGTGAGAACTATTCGTGCACATGATGAATACCCGGGGGACGAGTGTCAAGCCTGGACAACGCGTTCGCAAGGCGCTTGTCGGGTCGATCTGGCGCCGGCCGCACCAGGAATTCCAGGTTCGACCGCTGCGAGCCCCGGCCGGCGGGCCAGAAGATGACGCCGCTATAATCCACCGGAAGAGTTCCCGTCGATGCCAACCCGGATCGGACCCCGCCGCTCAGGCACACTCCGATGACCGAGTGCAGCTGGTCGAGTCGACCGGTCCACCCATGACCACGCTTCGCCACCCGAGGGTGCGCGAGAGGATCGAAGCCACATTCCATGACAGTCCCGCATCTCACGACCGCGCTGACCGGCCCCTTGTTGTCGCTCGAACGGCAGATCCTCACCGCGCAGCCCGCCATCGAACACTGGTTCCGCAGCCAGTGGATGGAACACTCGACGCCGTTCTACGCCTCGGTCGATCTGCGCAACGCCGGCTTCAAGCTGGCGCCGGTCGACACCAACCTGTTCCCGGGGGGCTTCAACAACCTCGCGCCGGAGTTCATGCCTCTGTGCGTGCAGGCGGCGATGGTCGCCGTGGAGAAGGTGTGCCCCGAAGCTCGGGGCATCCTGCTCGTCCCGGAGAACCACACCCGCAATACGTTCTATCTGCAGAACGTGGTGGCCCTCCAGTCGATCCTCCGTCAGGCGGGTATGCGGGTTCGCGTCGGCACCCTCAACCCCGAAATCACCAGCGTGACCACGCTGGAACTGCCCAGCGGCGCCAAGCTCACGCTCGAGCCCATCGAGCGGCGCGGACGCCGGGTGATGCTGCCCGACTTCGATCCCTGCACGGTGCTTCTGAACAACGATCTGTCCGCCGGCATTCCGGACATCCTCCGCGACATCGATCAGCCGATCCTGCCGCCGCTGCACGGAGGCTGGTCTACACGCCTGAAGTCCAACCACTTCAGCGCCTACGATCAGGTGAGCTCCGAGTTTGCCGCTCTCGTCGGCATCGACCCCTGGCTCATCAATCCGTACTTCGGTTCGTGCGGCGAGATCAGCTTCCATGACCGCCAGGGCGAGGAGTGCCTCGCACGCTGGGTGGACGGCATCCTGCAGCAGACGCGCGAGAAGTACCGTGAGTACGGCATCAAGGACGATCCGTTCGTGATCGTGAAGGCCGACGCCGGCACCTACGGCATGGGCATCATGTCCGTGCGCAGCGCCGAGGAAGTCGTCGGCCTCAACCGCAAGCAGCGCAACAAGATGTCCGTCATCAAGGAAGGCCTGGAAGTCACGCGCGTCATCGTCCAGGAAGGGGTGCCCACCTTCGAGAGCGTGAACGATGCCGTGGCAGAGCCCGTGGTCTACATGATTGATCACTTCGTGGTGGGCGGTTTCTACCGCATTCACACCAGTCGCGGCCCCGACGAGAACCTCAACGCGCCGGGCATGCAGTTCGTGCCGCTCGCGTTCCAGACGCCCTGCCAGCAGCCGAACTTCGACGCGCCGCCCGACGACACGCCCAACCGCTTCTACGCCTACGGCGTCATCGCCCGTCTGGCACTGCTCGCCGCGGCCCTCGAACTCGAGCGCACCGAACCCGCTGCGTCCGCCGCCTGACCTCAGGCATGGACATCGCCTTCCTGATCGATCCCCTGGAGAGCCTCAAGGCCTACAAGGATTCCTCGGTCCTGATGATGCGGGAAGCCGCCTCGCGCGGTCATCGCATCCACTGCTTCGAGCAGTCGGCCATGCGCTGGAGCGGAGGACAGGTCCTGGCGTCGGCCGTACGGATCGAACCTGCGGCCGACGATCACGACTGGTATCGGGAGAAGGAAGCATCCGACGGCGCGCTCACCCGCTTCGACGCGGTCCTCATGCGCAAGGATCCGCCCTTCGACATGGAGTACGTGTACTGCACGTATCTGCTGGAACTCGCGCAGGCGCAGGGACTCGCGGTCTACAACTCGCCCCGGTCGCTGCGCGACTTCAACGAGAAACTCTCGATCGCCCGGTTCCCCCAGTTCACGGCACCGACGCTCGTCACCCGGAAGAGCGACGACATCCGCGCGTTTCTCGCCACCGAAGGGAAGATCGTCCTGAAGCCTCTCGACGGCATGGGCGGCAGCTCCGTGTTCGTGATCGACGCCGCCGATCCCAACATCGGCGTCATCATCGAGACGCTGACCCAGTTCGAATCCCGCACGGTGATGGCGCAGAAGTATCTGCCCGCGATCCGCCAGGGGGACAAGCGGGTGCTGCTGATCGATGGCGTGCCTGCGCCCTACGCGCTCGCGCGCATTCCGAAGGAAGGCGAATCCCGGGGCAACCTCGCTGCCGGCGGCCGCGGCGTGGCCCAGCCGCTCTCCGCGCGGGATCGCGAGATCGCCGAAGGTGTCGGCGCCACGGTGAAGGCTCACGGGCTGCTCATCGTCGGGCTCGACGTGATCGGCGAGAACCTCACCGAGGTGAACGTCACCAGCCCCACGTGCATGCGCGAGATCCTGGATCAGACGGGGTGCAACGTGGCGGCCATGGTCCTCGATGTGATCGAGGCGAAGGCAACTGCGAAGTAACGGCGGGCGCGGTCGACTGCGGCGACCGGAAGATCACGCGGCGCTGCGCGCCTGACCGGAAACCAGACGCACATCGCGCCGGAGAAGATCCTCGAACTCGGCGGCCGGCACCGGCTTGCTGAAGAGGAAACCCTGAATCTCGTCGCACTGCAATTCGCGGAGGAAACCGAGTTGCGCTTCCGTCTCCACGCCTTCGGCAACCACCTTGAGCCGCAGGCTGTGCGCGAGAGCGATGACGGCAGTGGTGATCGCGACGTCATCGGGATCTCGCGGTACATCGCGCACGAACGAGCGGTCCACCTTCAGCGCATCGAGCGGCAGACGCTTCAGATAGCTGAGCGACGAATAGCCGGTCCCGAAATCGTCGACGGCGATGTGCAGTCCGAGGAGCTTCAGCTCCATCAGCAGATCGGCCACGTACTGGACGTTCTGCATCATCACGCTCTCGGTAAGTTCCAGTTCGATCGCGCCCGGACGCACGCCGCTCGACTCCAGGACCTGCCGCACACCGTCGACGAATCCCTGGCCGTAGAACTGTCTCGCTGACAGGTTGACGGCGATACGGATCGGCGGCAGGCCCTTTCGAGCCCAGGCCGCCGCCTGATGGCAGGCGGTCTCGAAGACCCATTCGCCGATGGCGGAGATGAGTCCCGTCTCCTCGGCAAGCGGAATGAATTCGTTTGGCGGCACCAGTCCGCGATCCGGACTCATCCACCTTACGAGCGCCTCGGCCCCGGTGATGCGGCCGTCCTGGATGCTCACCTTCGGCTGGTAGTGCAGCACGAACTGGTTCTGTTCGAGTACCGCCTTCTTGAGGCGTGACTCGAGCGACAGTCGGTCGACGTTCGAGGTGTTGATGCCGGAGGAGTAGAACGCATGGCGATTCTTGCCCTGCTCCTTGGCGCGGTACATCGCAATGTCAGCATGCTTAAGGAGCGTCTGCAGATCCCGCCCGTCCTCGGGCGACACGGCAATGCCGATGCTCGCCGTCAGCGCGAGTTCCTGGCCCTGATACATGACCGGCTGATCGATGACGGCCAGCAGCTTCGCCGCCACCTCGGCCACGGCCTCCGGATTCTCCAGCTCTTCCGCGACCACCACGAACTCGTCCCCGCCGAGTCGGGCGACGAGGTCGGCGGCACGCATGCTCTCCGACAGGCGGCGGGCGATCGCCTTGAGCACGATGTCCCCGGTGTCGTGGCCCAGCGTGTCGTTGATGATCTTGAAGCGGTCGAGATCGATGAACAGGACGGCGAGATGCTTGGAATACCGCTCCGCGCGCGCCAGGGCGTGCGTGAGATGGTGTGTGAAGAGCGTGCGATTGGCTAGGCCGGTGAGATCGTCGTAGTGCGCGAGGCGGCGGATGCGTTCGTCGGCCCGATGCCGGTCGGTGACATCCTGCACTGAACCGAACACCTTGGCAGGCAGACCCGCGGGGCCGGGCTCGGACGCTCCGGTCACCCTGACCCAGGCGCCCGGTCCGTCGCCGGAGGCAAGCTCGACCTCGATATCCCAGGCGTGCACGGCCCGGAACGACTTTTCGACCGCGGCCCGGTAGAGCTCACGGCTCTCCCGCGTGTACAGGTCGGATACGGAGTCCAGCGTGGGGGTGAACTGCCCCTTCTCGGTGCGATGGATGCGGAAAGCCTCATCCGTCCAGTAGACGACGCCCGAGGAGAGATCCAGTTCCCAGCCGCCCACATGGGCTGCCCGCTCTGTCCGGTCCAGAAGAGCGGCCTGTCTGGCCAGCCGCGTCTGCTGCTGTTCCAGGAGCGACTCGGCAGCATCGCGCTCGGCCTCCCGGGTACGGTGCTGCCGATGCGTCCATGCCGCCGCAAACACGAGACCGGCCAGCGACAGGGCGAACAGGCCCAGCGGCACCTGAACCCGCGACACCCAGGTCGCCCAGGAGGCAGTCCGGGGCACGGCGACGAAGGCCGTCACCGGAAAGTGCGCCAGCCGCTGGAAGGCAAGGTCATAGCCTTCAAACTCGAAATGGCTCGTCGGCAGCAATTCGCCACTCTGGGGGTAACCCTGGGCGGCGAGATGGCGGGTCAGGATCTCGCGCGCCATCTGCCGTGCGGCCGACCGGGCGACATCCGCGCCTGCCGCAGCACCGAGCAGCACACCGCTGTCGGTCAGCAGCCCTGCCACCACCCCTCCCGCAAGGGCGGAGCCCGACCATGTCGACTGCTGCCGTCCGGTATCCACGAGGGCGACGAGGACGTGGACCGTTTCGCCCGCTCCCAGAGCCGGATAGCGCATCTGCAGAGGCAGGTACCACGCCGAAGTCGCGGGATCCCTCACGGCCTTGCCGATCCGAACACCCCCCTGCCGAAGATTCGCCTCGGTCGCCTCGATCGCCACGCGCGATTGACTGCCGGCCGGCACCGCGGACGCCACGACCTTGCCCTCCGCATCGAGCAACTGCAGTGCGACCGTCCCGGGCTTTGCACTGACGAACGCATCGAGGACCGCCTGCACCTGCTCGGGGCGTTCCGGTCCCCCGGCCTCGCGGACCTTCATGGCGACCAGCGGGAGGAAGCCCTCGTAGTCACGGAGGGACAGGTTGGCGGAACGGGCGGTAAAGCTGGACAGGCTGCGCAGCGCAACGCTCTGCTCGCGCTGGACCGCGTGCCAGGCATAGACCGTGTAGAAGGCGGACAGGATCAGCAGGGCGGCCGCAAGCAGGCCGAACGCATGGCCGATCGGACGGGTCGTCTCGCGGGGGGTGCCTGGGGTGGGTGAGATCGGGCTCATCACCTTCTTTTACGGTCCGGATCGGAAAGGATTGAGGAGGGATGGGGAAGCCGGCCCCTTGCGGGAAGCCGGAAGACGGTCAGTCGGCGAACACCGAAGTGGGGCGCCGGGCGGCAAAACGCCAGGCGAGCACAGCCGCCACGACGATCGCCGCGAACGCGACCAGTGCCCACTCGGCGATGGAAAGGCCGAGCCAGGTCCACTGGATCTCGGAGCAGTCGCCCGACCCGCGGAAGATCATGGGCAAGGCCTGGGACAGCGGGAAGGACTCGACCATGTATTCGAGCCCCGGCCCGCAGTCCGCGATCGCAGGCGGGTTGTGCTGAAGCCAGGTCTGGCGGGCCGCCACGCCCCCGCCCAGCAGGGCCGTGATCGCCATGAGCGATGCGTAGACACTCACCCCCTTCCGACCCGGATTGTGCAGCGCTGCAATCAGCGCCAGCACGCCGGCGCTGATGAACGCGTATCGCTGCAGGATGCACATCGGGCACGGCTCGAGGCCGCGGGCGTACTGGAGAAACAGGCCACCGCCCATGAGACCGGCGCAAGCGAGGAACACGACGAGAAAGACAACCCGGGGCCGGAACAGCGCGAACGGCATCGTGGCAACCTCAGAGAACGGCCAGCGCGAGTTCGAGGTCCCGCCGCAGGTCGGCGACATCCTCAATCCCGACGGACAGGCGGATCAGGTTGTCGGTGATGCCCAGCGATGCACGCCGCTCGGCGGGAAGGGATGCATGACTCATCAGGACCGGATGCCCCACCAGGCTCTCGACGCCGCCCAGGGACTCCGCGAGCGTGAAGAGTTCGCACTTCTCGAGGAACCGGCGGGTGCCATCGAGATCTCCGCGAAGGAACACGGACACCATGCCGCCGTACCCGTGCATCTGCCGGCCTGCAATCGCGTGCTGGGGATGCTTGGGCAGGCCGGGATAGAGAACCTGCAGCGTCTTCGGGTGGGCATCCAGCCAGTGCGCGAGTTCCATCGCGTTCGCGCAATGCTTCTCCATGCGCAGCGGCAGGGTCTTGAGCCCGCGCAGCGCGAGGAAGCTGCTGAACGGATCCATGATGGCGCCGATGGCGTTCTGCATGAACGACAGCCGCTCCTGCAGTTCAGGGTTGCGGCCGACGACCACGATGCCGCCGACCACGTCGGAGTGACCGTTGATGTACTTGGTGACCGAATGCAGGACGATGTCGAAGCCGCTCTCCAGCGGCCGCTGCACGTAAGGCGAGGCAAACGTGTTGTCGCAGACCGTCAGGATGCCGCGCGGCCGGGCGATCTTCGCGATAGCTGCGAGATCCGTGACCTTGAGCAGCGGGTTCGACGGCGTCTCCACCCAGATCATGCGAGTCTCGGGACGCAGGGCACGCTCCAGTTCCTCGGGGCGGTTGGGATCGCAGTAGCTCACCTTCAGTCCCATGGAACGGCCGCGGATGCGCTCGAACAGCCGCCAGCTGCCGCCGTACATGTCGTCGACGGCGACGATGTGGCTGCCGGCGTCCAGCAGCTCGAGCACCGTGCTCATCGCGGCGAGTCCCGAGGCGAACGCCCACCCGGTCTCCCCGGACTCGAGGTCGGCCACGCAACGTTCGAACGCCATCCGGGTCGGGTTCTGGCTTCTCGCGTATTCGAAGCCGGTATGCACGCCGGGAGACGACTGCTTGAACGTCGAGGTGGCGTAAATCGGCGGCATCACAGCGCCGGTAGCCGGATCGGGCGCCTGGCCGGCGTGGATGGCGCGGGTGGCGAAACCGTGGGAATCGAGATCGTCGGTCATGGCGTCCTGGGCTTGGAAATGGGGGAATCCGTATAGAAGATTGACACCGCAAAGACCGCTGAGTTTACACGGGGAATCCTCGTTTCCCGCTGCGGTCACGAAGCCCGGCGGGATCAGACCCCGTTGCGGGAGGCAGCTCTCGCGAACTGCACGAACTCGGCCGCCGGCAGGGGCCTCGCCACACAGAATCCCTGGGCGAAGTCGCAGCCGTGCGCCGCGAGGAACACCAGCTGACGCGGGAACTCCACGCCCTCCGCCACGACGCGAAGGCGCAGGCTGCGGGCCAGGGCGAGCACGGCCTGGGTGATCGCCGAGGCCTCCGGGTCGTCCGGCAGGTCCTGGATGAACGAACGGTCGATCTTGAGCGTGGCCACGGGAAAGCGCTTCAGCTGCGCAAGCGACGAATAGCCGGTCCCGAAATCGTCGATGGCGATTCCCACGCCGAGACGGGTCAGGTCCATCAGCACGGTGGCCGCCACCTCGGGATTCGACATCACTGTGCTCTCGGTCAGTTCGAGCTCGAGATGCTCGGGGTCGAGGTCGGCCTCGGCCAGGGCGCGTGTCACCTGGCCCAGCACATCGCCCTTGAGAAACTGTCGCGCGGAGAGGTTGACGGCGATGACCAGGTCGTCCAGCCCCTGCGCCCGCCACGCGCGGCCCTGGCGGCAGGCCTCGCCAAGCACCCAGGCGCCGATCTCGTCGATGAGGCCGGACTCCTCGGCGAGCGGCACGAACTGCGCGGGCTGGAGCAGGCCTCGCTCCGGGTGCTCCCAGCGCACCAGCGCTTCCGCGCCCGTCACGGTCCCGGTGGAGATCTCCAGCTTGGGCTGGTAGTAGAGGCGCAGTTCCCCGCGCGACGCCGCGCGCTTGAGCGCCGACTCCAGCGAAAGCCGCTCGAACGCATGCGCATTGAGCTGCGGCGAATAGAAGCGGTAGGTGTTCTTGCCAGATTCCTTCGCGCGGTACATGGCGGAATCGGCGGCCTTGAACAGCGTGTCGATGTCCTGCCCGTCGTCCGGATAGGTGCTGAGGCCGACGCTCACCGTGAGCGCGAATTCGTGACCGTCACGATGGAATGGCTGCGAGCAGGCGCCGAGCAGCTTCTGCGAAATGCCGGCGAGGTCGGCTTCGTTCACGAAATCCTCCACGAGCACGACGAACTCGTCGCCGCCAAGTCGCGCAATCGTGTCGGCCGCACGCAGGCTGGTGCGCAGCCGCTGGGCTGTGACCTGGAGCACCTCGTCGCCGACGGCATGGCCGAAGGAATCGTTGATGAGCTTGAACCGGTCGAGGTCCATGAACAGCAAAGCGAGCCGGCGATCGTGACGCCGTGCCCGCTCGATCGCCGCCGTGAGCGCCTGATGGAGGAACGCGCGGTTCGGGAGCCCCGTGAGGTCATCATGCTGGGCGAGGTAGCGGATGCGGTCTTCCGCAGCCTTGCGCTCCGTGATGTCCGCCACCCGGACGACATAGGCGCGAGTCCCGGCGAGATCCAGCCTCGTGGCCAGCATCTCAGCCCAGAAGCGCCGACCCTGGCGGGTGCGGAATTCGAGGTCCTCCTGCACCGTCTCGCCGCGGTCCAGACGGTCCAGCCGCTCGGCGAGTTCGGCGCGCGACAGCGGATGGCGCAGCAGCGCGTGCCCGGGGCGCCCGAGGATGTAGTCACGCGATGGCGCCTGGAACAACGCCACCGCGCGCGGGTTGCAATCGAACACGCGACCATCGGCGATATTCCCGAGAAACAGGGCATCGCGCGAACTGTTGAATACCGCGCTGAACAACGCTTCGCGCGACCGGAGTTGCCGCTCGGCCTCCGCACGCAGACGGTCGGCGGCCGCATGCCGCAGGACGAGCGACAGTTGCGCCGCCACGGCACGCAGAAGCTCGACATGGTGTTCGTCCCAGCGCAGCGGCGCCGCGGCAATGACACTCAGCACGCCGGCGGATTCCTGCGCGTCCGACAGAGTGACGTCGAGGGACGCGCCGGGCCGGATGGCGGAATCCTGGGCCGGCAGGGCACTCTCGCGACCATCCGGGTCGTGGAATGCCGGTTCTCCCTGACGCACTGGAAGCGCCAGGCGCGCCTGCCCGGGACCGGTGAAACGGGCCGGCAGTTCGGCGCCGGGGATCGCCGGCGCCACACGATCGGCCAGCGTCGCTGCGCCGTCGGGGCCGATCGCCGAGAAGACGAGGTGCGCCCCGGGGAACACGAGGTGCAGGCGCTCCAATGTGCGCCGAACGAGCGCCTCGGCCGTCAGGCCCGCGATGGAATCCGTCGTCATCGCATGAAGAATCTCCAGCCGCTCCCGGCGCCGGGCGAGATCGGCCGTGTGCCGGGCCTGCTGGCTCGCAAGACGCCGGTAGACCCACAGGCTCCCCAGCGCCACCAGCGCGAACAGCGAGAAGGGCAATCGCACCCGTTCGAGCCAGGCATCGAAGATCGCATCGTCCGGGAACGACACGAACAGCGTGAGCGGATAGTCCGCCACGCGCTGGAACGCGTAGCGCCTCGGCTCGCCCGTCGTGGGACTCGACCCCGCAACAGACCCGGCGGTCTGCCCCGGCTGATCCCGCAAGAACGCGCCGACGGGCCCTTCGATGGGGCGATCGTAGAGCGCGCTGCTGGTCGGCGCCGGCCATCGTCCCTGGAGATAGCCGTCGTCACGCTGCAGGGCCATCACCCAGCCGGGCGGGAGCGGCATCTCGCCCACGAGCTGCCAGGGACTCTCGATCGACGTGGTCGCAACCAGCGCCCAGTCGTGCCCCTGCGCCTTGCCGGGGACCTGAAGGCGCATCGGCACGATCCATCTCGCGGAGCCGCGATCGATCGTCGGGCGGTCGACCTCGATGCGGTTCGTCCGGGGTGGCGACGCGTGCGGCACCATGGGGGCACGAGGCGCGGGCAGTGTCGAGGAGGAGTCCGCGAAGATCCTGCCCTCCTCGTCCAGAAGCACGATCCGGTCGAGCCCGGCGACGGAGGATATGGTGCGCCCGATCACCACCCTCGCATGCACGGGATCGAGCGACGGGCCGGAGCTGCTCAGTTCACTGGCAACGTTGACGAGCGCGCCTTCGAACCGTCGATAGAAGAGGGAGGTCGAGCGCGCACCGACCCGCGCAAGATCGGCGGCCGATCCGGACAGACTGTCCGACACCGAGTGCCACTCGTGCAGACCGAACAGACCGACGGCGAGACCGGTGAGCACCGCGGCGCCGGCGAGAAGCGACCCCAATCTGCCCTTGGGCTGGACGTAGGAAGCCTTTTCGAGCGGTTGCAACGCCATGGGAGCTTTGCGCTAGGCGGCGAGGCCGGACATGCCGACCTTGCCGCTCAGAGACCCGCCGGGACTTCGCACCGGGTCGGGCGGGAGCGCGGGTTGGGGCGGAGCGTCGGCACCGGGCTAGCCGGCCGCGACCACTCCCCGATCGATGACGTAGACACGGTCGAGCATCTCCTTCGAATGGGACAGATCCGACTCGGTGAGAATGATCGAGAGGCCTTCGCTTTTCAACGCCGAGATGACTTCCGCCAGTCGGCGGGCCAGCACGGGCGCGACCCCTTCGAACGGCTCGTCGAGCAGGAGCAGCCGGGTTCCTGACATGAGCGCCCGGGCGAGTGCCACGAGCTTCTGCTGGCCCCCGGACAACTGCAGCGCCTTGCGCGCCCGGAAGGTCTCGACTTCGGGAATCATCTGGTACACGCGCTTCAGCCGTGCCTCGACGTCCGTGCGGCTCGCTGCCCAGGCCGGCACCAGGACGTTCTCCTCCACGGTAAGCGTCGGGATCAGCCGCCGGTCTTCCGGCATGTACCCCATACCCGCACGCGCTCGAAGGTGGGTGGCCATCCGATCCATGGACTTGCCGTCGTAGCGCATGGTTCCGGCCTTCGCCGGCAGAATCCCCATGATGGCTCGCATCAGCGTCGTCTTGCCGGCGCCGTTGCGGCCGATCAGGCCGACGAACTGCCGCTCTCCGACCACCATGTCGACACCGCGCAGAATGCCGACGGAACCGATCGAGACGTCCAGCCGTTCGATCTCAAGCATGGCCACCTCCGCCCGCCGCCGCCGCGTGGCCGCCGATCACGAACTTGCGCACCTCCACGTCGTCCAGCACCAAAGCGGGTTCGCCGTCGGCAATGATGCGGCCCTCGTAGAACGCGAGCACCCGGTCGGTATAGCGCGACACCACGTCCATGTCGTGCTCCACGAACAGAACCGTCACCTTGTGCTCCTGCACCGCCGCCATGACCATGTCCATGAGGCTGAACTTCTCGTCGGCGGACACGCCGCTCGTCGGCTCGTCGAGCAGCAGGATGCGCGGGCGGACCACCATGGCCATCGCAATGTCCAGCAGCTTGCGCGTGCCTTCCGGCAGCAGGCCTGCCGCGCGATTCCGGTAGGGCCCCAGGTGGAACTGGTCGAGCATGGCATCCACCGCCCTGCCCGGATCGTCATAGCCCTGGCCCTTGCCTCCGCCCCAGCGGCCGCCTGCCTGCACCACGATGCCCACGCCAATCCGCAGGTTCTCGGAAACCGAGAGCGTATTGAAGAGCTGCGGAATCTGGAACGACCGGCAGATGCCCAGACGGGTGATCTGCCGGGGGTTCAGTCTGGTGATGTCGCGGCCGTCGAAACTGATGGTGCCGGAGGTCGGCTTGAGATAACCGGTGACCATGTTGATGAAGGTCGTCTTGCCCGCACCGTTCGAGCCGATCAGCCCGACGATGGAATCCTGGGTGATGGCCACGTTGATGTCCGCGGCGGCAGTGACGGCGCCGAAGCTCTTGTTGAGCCCCTTCGCATCGAGAATGACGCTCACGTCGCGGCCTCCTTCGCCTTGCCGCGCGTGAAGAGCGACCACAGCCCGCCCGGCAGGAAGATCATCACCACCAGCATCGTGATGCCGAGCACCATCTGCCAGGTGTTGGGCGAGTACTCATAGGCGAAGCTGCGGACCGACTCGAAGACCAGGGCCCCGCCGAGCGGTGCAAACACGCTCCCTGTGCCGGACAGGATCGCGATGAACACGAATTCACCGGACTGGGGCCAGTAGGTCATTTCGGGATCGATGTGGCCGATGTTCACGGCCATCAGCGCTCCGCCGATTCCGGCGAGCACGGCCGACACCACGTAGTTGAAATGCACCGTCGCGAAGACGGACGCCCCCATGTATTCGACGCGCAGTTCGTTGTCACGGATCGCGCCGGCAAGGCGCCCCCGGTGGGATGCCAGATAGCCGTGCAGCAGGAACGCGGCGATCCCCAGGATGACCGCGGTGACGCTGAAGACCGTGACCCGCAGGGTATCCCCTTCCACAGCGACGCCGCCGACCGTCTTCGCGGCGACGTTGAAGCCGTCCGTGGAACCGAGGGACGCGGACTTCACCAGGAGCCCATAGAGAATCATGGAAAACGCGAGCGACAGCATCGCGAAGAAGATTTCGCGATACTTCGCCAGGAGCAGCCCCAGCACCGCCGAGACGACGGCGGTGGCGACGATCGACCCGGCGACCATCAGCAGCATGTCGGGCATCTTCCAGACCTGATCGATGAGGCCCGCCGCATACGCGCCAAGACAGTAGTAGAGCCCGTGGCCGAACGAGACGAGACCCGTGCGCATGAGCAGCATCATCCCGAGAACGACGATGCCATAGCACATCGACACGTTCAGCAGCGACACCATCCAGCTCGGCAGGAAAGGCCCGGAGACGAGCAGCATCACCACCACGACGATCAGGGACAGACCGGTGCGATCGAGTTTCATATCTTGCGCACCTCAGCGCCGCTGAACAGCCCCTTCGGACGGGCGATCAGCACAGCCGCCATCACGAAGTAGATGCTGAACAGTTCCACCTCCGGGGCATAGTGGACGGCCGCCGCGCGGACCATGCCGACGATCAGTGCGCCGAGGGCCGCGCCCGGAAGACTGCCGAGGCCGCCGATCACGACGACGGCGAAGGCCATGACGATCACCTCGGCCCCCATCCCCGTGACCACCGACACGGTGGGGGCCGTGAGCGCGCCGCCGACAGCGGCGAGGAACGCACCGATCGTGAATGTCACGAAGTACGTCCTGCTCACGTTGATGCCCAGAGCCGCGCTCACCTCACGATCATGGATGACCGCGAGCAGCAGCTTGCCGGACCGCGTGCTGTTGAGCGACCAAGTGAGCACGAGGCCCGTCAGGACGGCCACGCCCAGAAGCAGCAGGTTGTAGTTGGGGTACGTGAGCCCCGCCACCTCGAAGTTGCCGAGAAGCCCGTAAGGCGTCTCGCCGTTGGGGCCCTGGACGAAGAGCGGGTCGACACCCCAGACCAGCTTGATGAAGTCCTCGAGAATCAGGAACAGGGCGTAGGTGACGAGCACCAGCACGACCTCGTCCTTCCCGTAGAGGAACTGGAGCAACCCCCTCTCGATCAGCGGTCCGAAGACGAGTCCGACGAGCACGGCGGCAAGCGCCAGCATCGCGAAGCTGCCCATCGCCGCATACCCTTGGGAGAACCAGGCCGCAGAAAGGGAGACGGCGGAAAAGGCGCCGAGGGCGTACAGACTCCCGTGGGCGATGTTCAGGATCTTCATCACGCCGTAGATCAGCGTGAGGCCCACGGCGATGATGAAGAGCCATGAGGCGTAGACGACACCATCGACGAGCACGGCAATGAACTGACTCACGACACGCGCCCCCATGCGGCAGGCACGGCATCGGCCTTGCGGACGATGCCGCCGATCGAATCAAGCACGAAGCAGCTCTCTACTTCGACTTGCGGAAACCGGACTTGATCCAGTCGAGCGACGAGATGCCCTCGGGAGGGGTCACTCGCTCGGCATCGTAGTACTTGATGTTCCCGACCTTGACGACCCCGTTCTCGAACCGGGTCGTGCCGTAGGCGGTGCCCATGACGGCCTGATGCCCTTTGCCGAGCCCCATCTTCACTTTGCCCGAGGGGCTGTCGAAAGTGCTGTTCTCGAATGCGGCAATGAGCTCGTCCTGCGTGGGCGGCGCGTAGGCCTTCTCCATCTCTTCCTTCACGTTCTTTGCAGCGCCCATGGGAATCGCCGAGCCGATCTTCTTTGCTGTCGCCTTTTCCCACGCCGCCTTCACGCCGAGGAAGGCCTGGGCGACGCTGAACGCCGGATAGTTTGGGTCGACGCCGGCCTTCGCCTTGTAGATCTCCATCAGCCAGCGCTTGTGGGGGGAGTCGGGAGCGAAGACGCCGTTGGTGCCGCGTGCGCCGACGATCGTGCCATCGGGAATCTTGCCTGGCAGCCGGTGCAGATAGGGCTCGCCCGCGACCAGCACGAGCACGCTCTTGCGGAAGAGGTCCCGCGGCTGCGCCTGGAGCATGAACGCCTCCAGATCCCCGCCCCAGAGGCTGGAATGGATGACATCCGAATTCGACGCGAGCAGCGCCGAGACCTCGGAGCCGTACTGGCCGGCGCCGAACTTCGGCATCTGCGAAGTCACGATTTCCACACCAGGCTTCATCGCCTTGATACTGGCTTCGAAGTCGTTCCAGGAGTCCTGTCCGTACGCGTAGTTCTGGTTGATGCCGGAGATGCGCTTGACGGCAGGCCGGTTGTCCAGCAGGTACATGGTTGCGGCGACAGCGTCCATGGTCGCGTGTGCGCGGGTGCGGAACACATACTTGTAACTGGCTTCCTCGAATACCCGCGGTGTACCGCAGTCGAAGAGCACGGTGAGCTTCTTGAGTTCCTCGGCGACAGGGGCGATGGCGAGGCAATCGCCGCTGCCGATGTAGCCGATGACCATATCGACTTCCTGGCGCTGGACCAGCGTCCGGAATTCGGCGACCTGCTTCGTCGCACCGCCCGCCTCGTCGGCGACGACCAGTTCGATGGGCAGCCCGCCGAACCCCTTGATCTGGTATGGCGCAGGGCCTTTGCCGGCGTTGAGGGACTCGACGATCGCCTCGGCTGCCATCTTGGCCGGGACGCCAAACGGACCGGCAGCGGGACCTGAAAGAAACGTGACGAACCCGACCTTGACGCTCGTCTTCTGCTGCGCCTGAGCGGGCATGCCCATGGCAAGAAGCGAACACGCCACCACTGCCGCGCCGAGGGCGCCACCGATTCTTTTCATCTCCCTTCCCCCTGTATCAACGCGATGCCGACGAGCCGCCGGCAAAGCCTTTGGAATCTAACACCATGACTTCATTTGTCAACCTGCCGAAAACCCGCCGTCGAGGAACAGCACCTGCCCCGTGATGTAGTCGGACGCGGGCGACGCGAGGAATGCCGTGAGGCCGCGCACATCCTCCAGAAGTCCGTTCCTGCCGACCATGGTCCGCGCCGCCATGGCCGCGGCGCGCGCAGGATCCGAGAACACGGCGCGGGTCATCGGCGTCTCGACGAAACCGGGTGCGATGGCGTTGCAGTTCACGCCCTGGGAGGACCACGCTTCGGCGAGCGCGCGCGTCAGCTGCGCGATCGCGGCCTTCGACACGCCGTACGCGCCGCCGTTGTTGAAGGACCGGATGGATTGCAGGGACGCCATGTTGATGATTCGTCCCCAGCGCCGGCGAGCCATCTCGGGTGCGAAGGCGCGCGCAAGCAGAAAGGGCGCATCCAGATTCACCCGCAACGTACGGTTCCACACGCCCTCGTCGAGCACCTGCATCGAAGGGCGCTCGTTGATGGCCGCGGCATTCACGAGAATGTCCGGCGACCCCGCCCGCTCCAGCGTGGCAGCGACCGCTTCGGCAACGCCCTCGCTCTCGCCAAGGTTCGCAGCGAGGACAACTGCCTTGCGTCCGAACTGCCCGATCTCGCGGGCCGTCTGGTCGAGGCGTGCGATATCCCGCGCAATCAGGACGACGTCCGCCCCTGCCTCGGCGAGCGTCACGGCCATCATCCGGCCGATACCGGAGTTCCCGCCGGTGACCACGGCGAGCTTGCCGTCGATGCGGAAGAGACGGTCCAGGGGCAACGAGCTCACGGCAACTCTCCGTCGAGGTCTGCGAGGGCTTTCGCGGCGGCCGACCGGACACGCGCAGGCGCGGTGCCGCCACGGTGCGCACGAGCCGCCACGGACCCTTCCAGAGTGAGCACCTCGAACACATCCGGTCCGACCGATGGCGCGAACACCCGCAACTGCTCGAGCGTGAGATCGGAGAGATCGCAGCCCTTGTCGGCAGCAAAGCGGACCGCGCGCGCCACCGCATCGTGGGCTTCGCGGAACGGAGTACCGAGCCTGACGAGATGGTCGGCGAGATCGGTGGCCGTGGCGAATCCCTGCAGCGCCGCGTCCCGCATGCGCTGGGGAAACACCCGAAGACCCCGAAGCATCTCGGCGTAGATGACGAGGGAGTCGGACAGTGTGTCGACGGTGTCGAACAGCGGTTCCTTGTCCTCCTGATTGTCCTTGTTGTAGGCGAGCGGCTGCGACTTCATCAGCGTGAGCAGAGCGACGAGGTGGCCGTTGACGCGGCCGGTCTTGCCGCGCACGAGCTCAGGCACATCCGGGTTCTTCTTCTGCGGCATGATCGAGGAGCCGGTGCAGAAGCGGTCTGCCAGGTCGATGAAACCGAACCGCGGGCTCATCCAGAGGATCAGTTCCTCCGACAGGCGGGACAGGTGCGTCATGGTGAGCGCGGCAGCCGACAGGAATTCGATGGCGAAGTCCCGGTCCGACACGGCATCGAGCGAATTCTCGCTCAGCCCTTCGAAACCAAGGGCCGCAGCCACCTGTTCGCGGTCGATGGGATAGCTCGTGCCGGCCAGCGCAGCGGAGCCGAGCGGCAGCCGGTTGACCCGGCGCCGGCAGTCCCCGAACCGCTCGGCATCGCGGCGCAGCATCTCGTAGTACGCCAGCAGGTGATGACCGAAAGTGATGGGCTGCGCCACCTGCAGGTGAGTGAACCCGGGCATGATGAGGTCAGCATGGGTCTGGGCCAGTTCGGCGAGCACCCGCCGCAGGTCGCGCAGATACCCGAGAATGCGGTCGATGGCGTCGCGGAGGTACAGACGGATGTCCGTGGCCACCTGGTCGTTGCGGGAGCGCCCGGTGTGCAGTCTCTTGCCGGCGTCGCCGACGAGGTCGGTCAGACGGCGTTCGATATTGAGATGGACGTCCTCGAGATCCACGGACCAGACGAATGTGCCGTTCTCGATCTCCTGCCGGATCTGCGCCATGCCACGCCGGATGTCCGCGAGATCCTGCTCGCCGATGACACCGACCGCCGCCAGCATGGCGGCGTGGGCAAGCGATCCCTGGATGTCGAACAGGGCGAGACGCTTGTCGAACTCGACGGACGCCGTGAAGCGCTTGACGCGCTCGTCGACCGGCTCGGAAAACCGGCCGGACCACGTCTTGGGCTGCGGCGTATCACCGCCAGGTTGCGCGCCGGAAGGGGGATGTTCAGAATTCATGTGTCATTGCGGGCGGAAGGCCCGTCTTTTCGAGCTTGGTGTGGAAGGCTCAGGCGGTCGGGTCGCGCGAGCGACGCTCCGGCCTGAGAAGTGGCGAAGTGGCCGAACCCGGCCGATTTCCTTGATCTGCGAGTATATAGAACGGCTCCGCGCCCCGTGAGACCGACCCCGTCTTCCCGAATTGCTCCGCCTGACACGGCAGCGCACCGGCACGTTCGCGGACGCGCTTCCCGCCGTCACTCGCGCCGCGTTTCCGGGCCCTGAACGGTCCCGCGACACCGTGCCCGCCGACCGCCTTCCCGACTTCACGAACATCGGCATCTGGCTGAGGACCGTCCTCCTCGCGGTGGCCGCTTCCTTCGTGGCGACGGTCCTGCTGACGCCGGACTGGCGTCCGATCCCCGAGGAATTCTCGATCGTGTCGCTGCACGTGCAGCCGCCCGTGATTCTTTCCCTGGCGCTGCTGGCCGCCCTGTCACGTGTGCTCTCGCGGACCCGCCTCGCGCCGGGCGTCGCAGTCGTGCTCGTGGTCTCCGTGGCGTCGGCCCTTGCGTCCGGCTGGCTCCTGCAGGCCGGCGTGGCCGTGGAGAGCGGGCCCGTGGATCGCAGGGTGTTCTTTGCGCTGGTGTTCTCGGGCAGCGCCCTGTTCTATTTCCATCTCCGGGATCGCGCCCTGTCACCGGCGCTGACGGAGGCCCGACTGCAGGCGCTGCAGGCCCGGATCCGCCCGCACTTCCTCTTCAACAGCATCAACGCCGTGCTATCGCTAATCCGGACTCAGCCGCGCCGTGCAGAGACGGCGCTGGAGGACATGGCGGATCTGTTCCGGGTCCTCATGGCGGACAACCGGGAACTCGCTCCGCTCGCAGACGAGGTCGCGCTGTGCCGGCAGTATCTGGATATCGAACAACTGCGGCTCGGCGACCGCCTGACCGTCGAATGGCACGTGGAGAACATGCCGAAGGATGCGCTGATCCCGCCCCTGGTGCTTCAGCCCCTGCTGGAGAATGCCGTCTATCACGGCATCGAACCCTCGCCGCAGGCCGGGACCATCGTGATCAACATCTTCCGCACCCGTGGCGAGGTTCACATCGCCCTGAAGAATCCCGTGCATCCGGGCGGCGGCCACCAGGGCGGCAACCGCATGGCCGTGGCGAACATCCGCGAGCGCCTCGCCCTGCACTTCGATGAGGAGGGGCGCCTCGAGACCCAGGTGCTCGAAGGCCAGTACCAGGTCCGTATCCGCATTCCCTACAAGTCGGACGTGGCGTCGGCCGCTCGATGAATACGCCCGCCCGCCTGCGCGCCATCATCGCCGACGACGAGGCGCCGGCACGCAATCGCATGCGCGAACTGCTTGCCGACTGCGCGGACACGATCCTCATCGACGTCGTGGGCGATGCCGCGAACGGTCACGAACTGCTGGCGAGGCTGCAGGAGATGCCCGTCGACCTCGTATTCCTGGACATCCGCATGCCCGGCATGGATGGTCTGGAGACAGCACGCCATCTTCAGCGGCTCGAAGCACCGCCCCGGGTGGTCTTCACGACCGCCTACGACACGTATGCGATCCAGGCCTTCGACCTGCATGCGCTCGACTACCTGCTGAAACCGATCCGCGTCTCGCGGCTCCGCGACTGCCTGAAGCGCGTCCAGGAAACCCTGGCACCGAAACGCGAGGCCATCGATGCGGCGGGCCGCGGCCCTAGGACCCATCTCGCCGTCCACGAACGCGGCCGGGTCGTGCTCGTGCCGGTGCGGGACATCCGCTTCCTCCGCGCAGAACTGAAGTACGTGACGATCCGCACCGGCGAGCGCGAGTACCTCATCGAGGAATCGCTCTCGAAGCTCGAACAGGAGTTCGTCGGCACTTTCGTACGGGTGCACCGCAACAGTCTCGTCGCGCTGGCGCACCTCACCGGCTTCGAGAAGGGCGGCGACGAGACCGCCGAGACCCACTGGGCCGCCGTCCTCCGGGACATTCCCGAGCGGCTGCCGGTATCGCGCCGGCAATCGCACGTCGTCCGGGAGTTCTTCAAGGGCGCATCGTGAGGGCCTGTATCGCACGAGTCGCCCTGGTCGCCCTGGCGGCGCTACCGTTTGTCGCCTCTGCCGCGCCAGTGGAATTGCCGGCCCCCGGCACCGCCTCGGCCGCACTGCCGGCGCTTGCGCACTACACGTGCGAAGCGGCGGGGCAAGACAGGCAGTGCCGGTTCGAACCCCGCGCCGGCGCTTTGACCTTCGAAGGGATCCCGGTGGTGGCCGTTCGCATCCGGTTGGCGGATGAACGCGTCGTTTCCGGGACAGTCTGGTTCGCGGAGGGCCGATTCGACTCCGCAACAAGATCCCTGACAACCCGTCTCGGTCCGCCGGAGACCCGGCCGGAGGAACTCCGCGCGGGCATGGGTGCCACTTTCACGAACGCCGTGCTGGTCTGGCATCGCCCCGGGCAGGCGGCATGGCTCGCGGAGCAGTTCTCGGGCGGAATCGACACCTCCTCGGTCACCTGGATGAGTGCGGAGGCCCTTGCAGGGTGGCTGCGCGCACGGGCGGCGGAGACCGTGAACGGCGCACGCAACCTGCGATCGGGATACGACTGACCGGCAGAACTGACTGGTAGAATCCCCGATCACACTTTTCCTTCGGACAACGTGGCCTCCTCACCTCGTCGACTCGTCATCGCCACCCGGGAAAGCGCCCTCGCGCTCTGGCAGGCGGAGCATGTGCGCGCGCGCCTGCAGGCCGCATTTCCGGATCACGCGGTGGAACTCCTCGGCATGACCACCGAGGGCGATCGAAAGCTCGGCACCACCCTCTCCAAGATCGGCGGGAAGGGCCTCTTCGTGAAGGAACTCGAGGAAGCGCTCCACGACGGTCGGGCTCACCTCGCCGTCCACTCGATGAAGGACGTCCCGGTCAACCTCCCTGAAGGCTTCACGCTCGCGGCGATCGGCGAACGCGAAGATCCGCTCGATGCCTTTGTCTCCAACCGGTTCGACAACCTGGCCTCCCTGCCCGCGGGTGCGCGAGTCGGCACCGCGAGCCTTCGCCGGGAATCACAGATCCGCGCCCGCCGCCCGGATCTCGACGTGCAGCCCGTCCGGGGCAACGTCCAGACCCGACTGCGCAAGCTCGACGAAGGCGAGTACGACGCGATCATCCTCGCCTGCGCGGGGCTGCGCCGGCTCGGGCTCGGCGATCGCATCCGCTCTTCGCTCTCCGCCGAGGAAAGCCTTCCGGCCGTCGGCCAGGGTGCGCTCGGCATCGAGTGCCGCAGCGACCGCGAGGACATCCATCGCATCGTGTCCGTGCTGGCCGATGCCGACACCGCGTGGTGCGTCCGCGCGGAACGGGCGATGAGTCGCGCACTCGCCGGCAGTTGCACCGTGCCGCTGGGCGGGTTCGCCCAGATCGCCAATGGCCGCGCCGTGCTGCGCGGTTTCGTCGCGACGCCGGACGGTCTGCGACTGGAGCGCGCGTTCGCGGAGACCGCTGTCGACGCCATGACTCCGGAAGCCCTCGGTGCGAAGGTCGCCGGAGAACTGCTCGCCAAGGGCGCCGCAGAGATTCTCGCGGTCATGTCCTCGTGAATGCGGACGAGTCAGGCGGCCAGATGACCCAAGGCAGCCTTTCGGGGGTGGGAGTGCTCGTCACGAGACCTGACGGTCAGGCGGAAGGACTCTGCCGGCGGATCCGTGCCGAAGGCGGCCTGCCCGAAACGCTCCCGACGATCGCGATCGAGCCGTCCGGCGATGCCTGCGAGCGCTTCATGACGGACATCGGCATTCACCGATTCGGGGCGGCGATCTTCGTCAGTGCGAACGCCGTCGCGAATGCCGTCCCGCTTCTTCTCGCAAGCGGGCCGCTTTCGCCGGATCTGGCAGTCATCGCGGTGGGCCCGGGAACGGCCCGTGCCCTGCGCGAATTCGGTCTTCCCCAGGTGATCGTTCCCGACGATGGGGCGGACAGCGAAGCGGTGCTGCGTCTGCCGGTGCTGTCCTCCGGCCAGCGCCGTCGCGTGGTGATCTTCTCCGGAGAGGGCGGCCGCACTTTTCTGCAGGACACCCTGCGGGACCGGGGTGCCGAGGTCGACGTGGTGTCGTGCTACCGCCGAGCGCTTCCGCCGACGATACCCGCCGCCGCGCGGTCGAGAATCCTCGAGGGCACCATCCACGCCGTGACGTGCACGAGCAGCGAGGGTCTGCGCAATCTCTACGGCGGCATGCTTTCGGCGGATCTCGCGGAGCGGCTCCGCCGAGTCCTGCACGTGGTGAGCCATCCCCGGATCGCCCAGACGGCTCGCGAGTGCGGCGCCACGGATATCGTCCTCGCCGATGCCGGTGACGACGCGATCGTCGAGACACTGCTGGCGCGTCTGGGCAGCGTTCCCGCCCGCTCGGACCTGAGCCGCGCGCAATGAGCGACGAGTCGCCCCGGCCTGCCCAGTCCGAGCAGCCGACCCCGCCACCGGCTCCCGCGGCTCCTGCGCCGGCGAGTCCGCCCGCGCTCACACAGATGCCGGTATGGACTCGTGTCGCGCAGGGTCTCAACACCACTTCCGTCATCGCGATCCTCGCACTGGCGCTGGCCGCCTGGCAGTGGACCACGTCGCAGCGCGATGCGACACGCCTCCAGACCGAGGTCGCCCGAAAGCTCGCCGAGACCGAGGCTTCCAGCAAGGAGGTCCGGCTCATCGCCGATCAGGTGCGCAATTCGGTCCGAGACGTCGAGAGCCGGCTCGGCCTGATGGAAGCCAAGCTGATCGAGAGTCAGAATCAGCGCATCGCACTGGAGAGCCTGTATCAGGAACTCGCGCGGAATCGGGATGAGTGGGTTCTCGCGGAGATCGAGCAGATTCTCGTGACCGCGAATCAGCAATTGCAGCTCGCGGGGAATGTACGCTCCGCGCTGATCGCCCTCGAGGCGGCGGACAAGCGTCTCGCTCAGGCGGACCGCCCAGGCCTGTTGTCGCTGCGGCGCGTGATCACGCGGGACATCGAGCGGCTCAAGTCCGCGGCCACCCTGGATGTGCCGGGAATGACGCTCAAGCTGGATACGATGATCGCGGGCATCGATGCGTATCCGCTCGCCGCGGATCGCCGCCCGTCAGCGGAAACGCCGCGCCAGGCGATCGACCGCAGCACTTGGAACGGCTTCGCGACCGAACTGTGGGCCGATCTCAAGGACATGCTTCGCGTGCGCTTTGCCGACGCCCGTCAGGCACCGCTCCTCGCACCCGAGAGTGCCTTCTTCCTGCGCGAGAACCTCAAGCTGAAACTCATGGGAGCGCGCGTCGCCCTCATGTCCCGCAACGAGACCGGCTTTCGCGGAGATAGCCGGGCGGCGGAGCAGTGGCTGAGCCAGCATTTCGATCTCAGCGAGAAGTCCGTGTCCCTGGCTCGTACCCAGCTGCGGCAGTTTTCGCAGGCGGAACTCGCGGAAGCGCTGCCGGACATCGGCGACAGCCTGCAGGCCGTGCGCAATCAGGCCGGCTCTCCTCGCGGCCCGCGCTAGAGACGAGGCATGGACACCGCGACGCACCCCGACGGGCGACGGACCAGACCGTGAGAACCTTCTTCTGGGTACTGGGGCTGTTCGCCCTCGCCGTGGGTTTCGTGGTGGCCGCCCGTTACAACTCCGGCTACGTGCTCGTGGTGTTCTCCACCCATCGGATCGAGCTTTCCGTCAACTTCGCGGTCCTTCTGCTCGCCACGGTGTTTGCGGCTCTTTATGTGCTGGTGCGTGCGCTGTCCGCCGCGCTGCGGCTGCCCGCCGAAGTCCGGAGGTTCCACGAGAACCGCCGGACGGAGCAGGGACGCACGGCGTTCATGGCCGGACTTCAGGCGTATCTCGAAGGCCGCTCCGGGCGCGCCGAGAAATCTGCGGCGGAAGCGCTCGACCTCGCGTACGAGCCGGCGCTGTCTGCCGTCGTGGCTGCGCGGGCCGCGCACGAGACGCGGGCATTCGAAGCGCGGGACCGCTACCTCGCGCGTGTGGAGGACTCCGGCGAGTCCGCGGAGTATCTGCGACGCATCACGCAGGCTGAGCTGCTACTGGACGAACGGCGTTATCTCGATGCGCTCGCGGTGCTCGAGAAGATCAAGGACAAGCACACGGCGTCGCTCCGGCTCGAACTGAAGGCCCACCAGCTCGCGCGAAACTGGGATCGGGTCGAAGCCCTGCTGCCCCTGCTGGACAAGCGCAACGTCTACGATGCCGCCGCGCTCGCGCAGCTGCAGCGCACGGCAACCGCGGAGTTGCTGAAGCGCCGCGCCATCGACCTGGAACGGCTCCGGGAGGCGTGGCAGAAGGTCCCCGCCGAGCTCGCGGTAGACGAACTGGTGGCCAAGGCGGCGGCGGAGTGTTTCCTGCAGTTGGGGGCGGGTGACGAGGCGCGCCGCATCATCGAGGCGACACTGGAGCGGCAGTGGGATTCGCAACTGGTCCTCCTCTATGCCGACGGCCTCGGCGCCAGCGCCTTCGACCGTATCCAGAAAGCCGAGTCGTGGCTGCCAAAGCATGCCCGGGATGCGAGTCTGCTGATGACGCTGGGCCGGCTGTGCGCCCATGAATCGCTGTGGGGCAAGGCGCGGAGCTACTTCGAGGCGAGTCTCGCCGTCGAGCCCTCCCACACGGCCCATCTGGAACTGGCGCGGCTATCGACGGCTGCCGGAGAGCACGACGGCGCGCAGCGTCATCGGGACGCTGCGCTGCAACTCACGCTGACGCAACTGGAAGACGCCACCGGCGGTCGCCGCCGCCGTCTTCTCTGAGCCCGTCGAGGGCCTCGCTGTCAGCTCGTGACTTTCGAAGGATCGATCGACGGCGTGAAAGCGTCGGAGAAGAATTCGTCGTCGGGCAGCCCGCACTTCGTAGTGAAGTCCCGATGTGCGGATTCCACCACGATGGGCGCGCCGCACGCGTAGGCCTGGTAACCCGAGAGGTCGGGGAAATCAGCCACGACAGCTTCATGAACGAAGCCGGTGCGCCCTGTCCAGGCGTCCTCGGGCTCCGCGTCGGACACGACGGGAACCACGCGGAAGTTCGGATGATCCCTGGCCCACTGCTCGGCAAGCGGATACAGATAGAGATCGGCGGGGCGGCGTCCGCCCCAGTAGAGCACCATCGGTCGCTGGACACCGGCGTGAAACGCATGCTCGAGAATGGCCTTGATCGGGGCAAAGCCGGTACCGCTCGCCACCAGTACCATCGGCTTGTCCGAGTCCTCCCGCAGGAAGAAGGTGCCCATGGGCCCCTCGAACCGGAGGATGTCCTTCTCCTTCATGGAGTTGAACACGTACTCGGTGAACGCACCGCCCTTCATGTTGCGGACATGCAGTTCGATGTAGTCGTCGGCATGGGGCGGATTGCCCATGGAATACGCGCGGCGCTTGCCGTCGCGCATGATGATCTCGAGGTACTGCCCGGCCAGGAACTGCAGACGTTCGTTCGCGGGGAGCTTGAGCTTGATGATGGCAACGTCGGGCGCGGGCTTCTCGATGGATTGCACGCGGCAGGGAAGCTTCTTCACCGGGATTTCACCGACACCGCCGACTTCGCGGGCATCGATGAGAAGATCGGTCAGGGGCTTCGCGCAGCAGAACAGGGCAAAGCCGGCCTGCTTCTCGCCGTCGGTGAGCGTGTAGGGCTGGTGGGCGCCGTAGTCGACGCGACCTTCCAGCACCTTGCCCTTGCAGGACCCGCAGGCGCCGTTCCGGCATCCGTAGGGAATTGTGTAACCCGCGGCGAGGGCGGAGGTGAGAACCGTTTCACCGTCGGCAACGTCGAAGTTGTGACCGGACTTCTGAATGGTGACTCTGAACATGGTGTCGACTGTGGCAAGGGGGCGCCCATCCGGGCTGCGTAAGCTGGGACTAGAATGCGAAACATGAGAAGAGTGTTGATCGTCGGCTGCGGCGACGTCGGGATGCGGTTGCTGCCATTGATGGCGACCCGGTACCGCGTCTACGCGCTCACCCATTCCGTCAGTCGGCTGCCGGCACTGCGGGCGGCCGGCGCGATGCCCATCGTCGGCGACCTCGACGACCCTCGGTCGCTGGACAGGCTGGCCGGACTGGCCGAGGACGTGATCCACATGGTGCCGCCGCCTTCCGAAGGCGACCGGGACTCACGCACGACCCATCTCATCCAGGCGCTGACGAAGCGGGGCAGTCTACCACAGCGCCTTGTTTATCTAAGCACAACAGGGGTGTACGGCGACTGCGCCGGCGACTGGGTGGACGAGAGTCGCCCGACCCACCCCCAGACACTGCGAGCGACCCGGCGGACCCACGCCGAAGAGCAGCTGCGGCAATGGGCCGGCGGATGCGGCGTCCGACTCTCGATCCTGCGTGTGCCGGGCATTTATGCGGCGGATCGGCTGCCCGTCGCGCGCTTGCGGGCCGGCACACCCGTTCTCGAGCCGGCGTCCGACCCCTACACCAATCACATTCATGCGGAGGATCTGGCCCGCGTCACCCTAACGGCTCTGACGCGGGGCCGGGCGAACCGCACTTACAACGCCGCGGACCATTCCTGCATGCGAATGGGCGAGTACTTCGAGTTCGTCGCAGAGCGACTCGGGCTGCCGGCGCCCCCACGGGTTCCCCTGGAGGAGGCACGTGAGCGGCTTCCGGCCATGCTGCTCTCCTTCATGGCGGAATCGCGGCGGATCCGGAACCGGCGGCTCCGCGAGGAGCTTCGGTTCGTCTTCCGGTATCCGACGGTCCGGGAAGGCATTCCTGCGGATATGGCAGCGTGACGCCCTCCAGTCCCGAGCCGAGGCCACTGCTTGTCCTCAGCACCTGCCCCTCGGTGGAGGTTGCCCGGACCGTCGCCGAGCGGTTGCTAGCGGATCGCCTGGCCGCCTGCATCACGATGCTGCCGGCGGCACGGTCCTGGTATCGCTGGCAGGGCGTCGTCGAGACTGCGGAGGAATGGCCGGTTCTCATCAAGACGACGGAGGACCGGTATCCGGCCCTGGAGACTGTCCTCGCGGAGATTCATCCCTACGACGTGCCGGAAATACTTGCCTTCGAAGCTGTGCAGGGGCTGGACACCTATGTCGCCTGGATCCGTGCGGAGACGTCTCCCGTCCCTGCCTCAGGAACACTTGCCGATTGAACCTCCCGCAATGAAGGTCCAAGACCAAAGACGGCGCGCGCTGCTTTCCGTCGTGCTCGTCCTCGCCAGCCTGGGCAGTGCCTCACTCGATGCCGCGGAGGGCGAGCTTCTGGACGCCGCCCGGGCATTTCCGATGACTGCCCGGTACGACGGCAGGACCATCCTGGTGCGTTTCGACGTTGCCGACGGGTACTACCTGTATCGAGACAAACTCCGGTTCAGCACCGAACCGGGCACCGTGAAACTCGGAAAGCCAGTCCTGCCGCGCGGGGAGATCCGCAAGGACGAATTCTTCGGCCGCGTGGAGGTCTACCGCGGCTCGGTGGAGATAAAGCTCTCCCTGACATCGGGCTCTCCGCCGGGGCAGGTGACCCTGAAGACCGTCTCCCAGGGCTGTGCCGATGCCGGGGTCTGCTATACCCCGCGGGAAGAACGACTCACGGTGGTGAGCGGCGGCGGACCGGTTTCGACGCCGGGGCCCCGTACCCCGGGCGGCCGGTCATTGCTCGAGGAACTGGGCGGAAAACCCTGACCGGCCGGTCCGACCGGGTCCGATCCGACACTTTTCTCCATTCGGGACTGCCGTCCCTTCCATAGATCCGACACCCATGAATTCCCTGCAGAAAGGCTTCCTGTTCGTCGCCGTGGCCCTGGTCGCACTCGCCATGGGCTTCTATTTCAATAGTCAGCCGGAACCGGAAGTCAGCGATGCCGGGGCTCAATCCGTCGCGTCGGACGCCAGCCCGAACGCGGCACTCAAGACCGAGCTCGCCAACTTGGCCGGTGGCAAGGCATCGCTGAGCCAGTGGCAGGGCAAGGTCATGGTCGTGAACTTCTGGGCAACGTGGTGCGCGCCCTGCCGCAAGGAGATTCCGGAGTTCATCCGGATGCAGACCGCCCTGGAGGCCAGAGGCGTGCAGTTCGTCGGTATCGCCATCGATGAAACGGACAAGGTCCGCCAGTACGCGCAGGAAGCCCGGATCAACTATCCGATCCTGATCGGCGAGTTCGATGCCACGGAACTCGGAAAGGTGCTCGGGAACAACGTCGGCGGACTTCCCTTCACCGTGATCTTTGATCGCAGTGGTCGCGTCGTGAAAACGATCCTTGGTGGAACGAACGAGTCCCATCTCACGCCGATCCTGCAGCCTTACCTGTAGTCGGCTTCGGTCGTCGGGCTCTCCGGAGGAAGGCATCCGGCACGGGCTCCAGGGGTGCGTGCAGCCGCCAGGCGGAAATCTCTCAAAACACTAGAAATCCAGCCTTTTTCTGGACAAGTCGGTTCGAACTGCGGCAAACTGGTTCGATGACATCTTGTTATCCGAGCATTGTCCCAATGCAGGGAGGTCCGGGATGAGCCGCATTCTCGTGTTGCAGGGGCCCAATCTGAACCTGCTGGGAAAGCGGGAACCCGAGAAGTACGGGACCACCACTCTTGCGGACATCCACGCTGTCCTTGCCGCAAAAGCCACCACCGCCGGGGTCGAGTTCGAAGCCTTTCAGAGCAACGCCGAAGCCGAACTCGTCGGCAAGGTACAGAGCCTGTTCGATCGGCCGGCGGATTTCCTGATCCTGAACCCCGCTGCATTTACACATACCAGCGTGGCACTTCGCGACGCGATATCGGCAGTTCGCGTCCCGTTCATCGAAGTTCATCTCAGCAACGTGTTTGCTCGAGAAGCGTTCCGTCACCACTCGTACTTCACCGACATCGCGCTCGGAATGATCTGCGGCCTCGGCGCGAAGGGTTACGAACTGGCGATGGACTACGCGCTCGCGCGAATCTGACCGGAAGACCTCCATGGACCTGCGCAAAGTAAAAGCCCTGATCGACCTGGTCGAGAAGTCCGGTATCTCCGAACTGGAGATCACCGAAGGCGAAGAACGGGTTCGCATCTCCCGCAACATGATGACAACCATCGCGGCCCCGCAGCACCTCAATGTCGCCCCCGCAGCCGTGGCGATGCCGATGGTCGCCGGTGCCCCGGTCAGCGCAGCTGCCGCCGCCGCCGCTGAGGAAGCCGCCGCGGAAGCCGAGGGCCACCGGGTGAAATCGCCCATGGTGGGGACCTTCTACCGGTCCGCCTCGCCCGGAGGCAAACCTTTCGTGGAAGTGGGCCAGACCGTCGCTGTCGGCGACACGTTGTGCATCATCGAAGCGATGAAGCTCCTGAACGAGATCGAGTCCGACCAGGCCGGCGTGGTGAAGGCGGTCCTCGTGGAAAACGGCCAGCCGGTCGAATACGGCGAGCCGCTGGTCATCATCGGCTGAGTCCGCCCCTCCGGCGCCAGCCCATCGGCCGGCCCCCATCGTCAACGGATACGCGAACCATGTTCGAGAAGATTCTGATCGCCAACCGCGGCGAGATCGCGTTGCGAATCCAGCGCGCCTGCCGGGAACTGGGTGTGAAGACCGTCGCGGTCCACTCCGAAGCCGACGCGGACGCCAAGTACGTGCGTCTGGCGGACGAGTCGGTCTGTATCGGCCCGGCGCCCTCGCAACAGAGTTACCTGAATATCCCGGCCATCATCAGCGCGGCCGAGGTCACGGACGCCGAAGCCATTCACCCGGGTTACGGATTTCTGTCCGAGAACGCGGATTTCGCGGAACGCGTGGAGAAGAGTGGCTTCGTCTTCATTGGCCCCCGCCCCGACACCATCCGGCTGATGGGCGACAAGGTGAGCGCCAAGCAGGCGATGCAGAAGGCCGGCGTGCCGGTCGTCCCGGGGGTGGAAGGCTCCCTCCCGGACAGCCCCGCCGAGATCGTGAAGATCGCCCGGAGCATCGGCTATCCCGTGATCATCAAGGCTGCCGGGGGCGGAGGCGGACGGGGCATGCGCGTCGTCTACACCGAGGCGGCGCTGCTGAACGCGGTCAATACGACCCGCGCGGAAGCCGGCGCCGCCTTCGGCAATCCGACCGTCTACATGGAGAAGTTCCTCGAGAACCCTCGCCATATCGAAGTCCAGGTCCTCGCGGACGAGCACCGCAATGCCGTCTCCCTGGGCACACGCGACTGCTCCATGCAGCGCCGCCACCAGAAAGTCATCGAGGAAGCGCCCGCTCCCGGCCTGACGCCCCGGGAAGTGACGAAGATCGGCGACCGATGCGCCGAGGCCTGCCGCAAGATCGCCTATCGCGGCGCCGGCACCTTCGAGTTCCTCTATGAGAAGGGCGAGTTCTTCTTCATCGAGATGAATACGCGAGTCCAGGTGGAGCACCCCGTCACGGAGATGATCACCGGCATCGACATCGTGCAGGCGCAGCTGCGCATCGCGGCGGGCGAGAAACTGCCCTTCCGTCAGCGGGATATCGAGTTCCGCGGTCACGCCATCGAATGCCGGATCAACGCCGAGCATCCGTTCAAGTTCACGCCGTCGCCCGGTCGGATCGTGTCGTGGCATGCCCCCGGAGGTCCGGGCATCCGCGTCGATTCCCACGCCTTCGCCAATTACGTGGTGCCGCCGCACTACGACTCGCTCATCGGCAAGCTGATTGCCTACGGCGCCACCCGGGAACAGGCCATCGCGCGGATGCGGACGGCCCTCTCGGAAATGGTGGTGGAGGGCATCCAGACCAACCTGCCCCTGCACCAGGAGATCATGCTGGACAGCGCGTTCCTGCGCAGCGGCACAAGCATCCACTACCTCGAGCAGAAGCTCGCCCAGGCCAACCGCGGCGACTGACCCGGCGCCTCCCCGGAATCGCGACGATGGCCTGGCAACGTCTCCGCATCACGGTCCGAGCCGAGGAGGCCGATGCCATCGGCGACGCCCTCCTCGAAGCCGGGGCGCTGTCGGTCGATGCCGGGGACGCCGCCTTCGGGACCGACGAGGAAAAACCGATCTTCGGGGAACCCGGCGCCGACGCCCGTGCCTGGCCCGAAACCGGAATCGCCGCGCTATTCCCCGAGAATGCCGACGTCAGCGCGGCCCTGGCGGATGCCTGCGACGCGATCGGCCTGCCCCTTCCACCCGCCGAGATCGACCCCGTCCTGGAACAGGACTGGGTCCGTCAGACCCAGAACCAGTTCAGCCCGATACCGATCGGCCGGCGGCTGTGGATCGTACCCACATGGCATGAACCTCCCGAAGATCCGAAGGCCGTCGTCATCCGGCTCGATCCGGGACTCGCTTTCGGTACCGGCAGCCATCCCACCACCCGCCTCTGCCTCGAATGGCTCGACCGGTATCTGGAGCCCGGTGTCTCGGTGCTCGACTACGGCTGCGGCTCTGGCATCCTCGCGATTGCCGCACGCAAGCTCGGCGCTGGCGCCGTCACGGGAGTGGATGTCGACCCCAATGCCGTCATCGCGAGTCGCGACAACGCCACACTCAACGACGCGGCCATCGAGGTGCTCGGTCCCGATGACAGGCGCGCCAGCCGGTACGACGTGGTCATCGCCAACATTCTGGCGAACCCCTTACGTGTGCTTGCACCGCTTCTGGCGGCGAGCGTGCGCCCGGGTGGCGTGATCGTCCTTTCGGGCATCCTCGAACCGCAGCAGGCGGACGTCGTGTCGGCGTATTCGCAGTGGATACGTTTCGAGGCCCCGCTCGCCGATGACGGATGGATGTGTCTATGGGGGATCCGACACTGAGCGCCGCCGCCGACAGCATGCTGACTGACTGCGGAAGCTGCGGAGCGACCTTTCGCGTCACTCCCGGGCAGTTGGGGGCATCCGGCGGCCGCGTCCGATGCGGGGAGTGCGGCGAGGTTTTCGACGCTTTCGCGAAACTGCGTGCGGAGCCGCTGCCGGAACCGGAGATCCCCAGCGCCCCCGAGCCCGCGCCCGAACCGGTTGCCGATCGGGAACCCGAAGCGCCCTCGGCGCCGGCGATCACCGCCGCTTCCCCGGTCGAGGAAGGCGCTGCGCTGGACGATTCCCTCGTCGACGTCATCATCCCGGCCGAACTCCTTGATCTCGCTTTCGCGGCGGAGGAGAACGAGGATGCGCCGGTCTTTCCCGAGCCTGAAGCCGCCGATTTCGACGCCATGGCGGAAACGCTGGTCGCGGCGGATATTCCTGCATACGCGGAGCCGAGTGCGCCTTCCGATCCGGACGCATCACCCAGTGGGGACATGCCGGACGAGCCGTTCGACCCGGAAGCCACCGTCGTGGCGCCTGCCCCTGCGCCTGCGCCTCCCCCAGCGGCCGTCCCTGCGCCGGCAACGCCGGCACGGCTGGACGAGGCCGTGTTCGCATACCCGGACGCCCCGTCAGGCGGACTGCCCCCACCCTCGGGGACCATAGAAGGATTCGAAGCGCTCGACGAGCCGGACCCGGCCGAACCTCCACAGGAACCGTCGCCCGCGTTGGCGAAGAGCCCTCGCCGTCGAGGAGCGGTGCTGGCGCTTGCGACCGTCATCCTCGCGCTGCTGCTGCCCGTCCAGGGCATTGTGTTCTTCCGTGACCAGATCGCCGACCGAATCCCCGCCCTCCATGCCCCTCTCGAAGCGATGTGCCGGAGCTTCGGCTGTCGTGTGGCATTGCCGCGCCTTACGGACAAGCTCGAGATCGAGACGTCGGACCTCCAGGCTTTGGATCCCGCCCGACCCAACCGCGTGGTCCTGATCGCCACGGTGAGAAATCTCGCTCCGCTCACTCAGGCCTTTCCCTCGCTGGAACTCACCCTGACCGATCCGGAGGAACGCGCGCTGGTGAAACAGGTGTTCGATCCCGCCCAGTACCTGCCGGAGTCCGTCAGACCGGAGCAGGGGTTCGGAGCCCAATCCGAAGTGCCGATCCGCCTCCAGCTCGATACGGGAACGGTCACCGCGAGCGGCTACCGGCTGTTCCTTTTCCATCCGTAACCGCGCGTTCGCACGACCCGTCCGACGCTTGTGGCAGGGTCGCCCGCTCGGCATACTTCATCTGCATTGACCCCTGAAACAACGGAGCCGACATGGCCACAGTCACCCTGAAAGGAAACCCCGTCAGCGTCGCCGGCAGCCTGCCGAAAGCCGGCAGCGCCGCACCCGATTTCACCCTTACCACCAAGGCGCTCGGCGATGTGTCCCTCGCCGCCTGGGCCGGAAAGCGGAAGGTGTTGAACATCGTCCCGAGCCTCGATACCCCCACCTGCCAGAAGTCGACGCGCGTCTTCAATGAGAAGGCCTCTGCGATGAAGAACGCCGTCGTCCTCGTGATCGCGGCCGATCTGCCCTTCGCGATGTCCCGGTTCTGCGGCGCAGAAGGCCTCGAGAACGTCGAAACGCTCTCGACGTTCCGCGGTCGGGACTTCCATCGCAAGTATGGCGTCGACATCGTCGACGGTCCTCTCGAGGGACTGACTGCTCGCGCCGTCGTGGTCCTCGACGAGAACAACAAGGTGATCCACGCCGAACTCGTGCCGGAGATCGCCAACGAACCGAACTACGACGCGGCTCTCGCAGCCCTTTCCTGACCGGTTCCAGGCCCCGGTCCGGCCCGCCACCCCAGGCGGTCGATCGGGGTCATTCCCACCCACATCGCCGAGTTCCCATGGCCGCTTTCATCATCGCCAATGTCAACGTGACCGATCCCGAGGGCTTCGCCACCTACCGGGAACTCGTCGCTCCCACCGTCGCCGGCGCTGGCGGCCGCTATCGGGTCCGCGGCGGCGAAACCCGGGTCCTCGAGGGCAGTTGGTCACCGTCGCGGCTCGTCATCCTCGAGTTCGAGTCGATGGCTGCGGCCCAGGCCTGGTACGACTCTGACGCCTACGCTCCCGCCAAGGCGCTGAGAAATCGCACCGCAACGTCCGATGTCGTCCTCGTGGACGGGATCGGCTGACCGCGCAAGGCTTGGCCGGCACCCCTTTTCGGGGCATTCCCTCCCAAGTTTCCAGAATGGCGCACGTTCGGCGCCTCCGGCGAACGCCCCCAAGGCGCGCTCCAGAGCGGCGTGAGGCGCGCCGGACGTCCGACTGGCACGATCGCCGCTTACGAACCATTCGATCTGGCGGCGAGCAGGTTCTGGAGCCGTGTTTCAGAAAAAAATCATAGACTTTCAGGCGAAATGTCGTAAGATGTTCAAATGACGCGTCTAACTGCCGAAAACACAATGAATTAAGGCTTCGCGATCGCGAACATGGGCAAGCTCTCGATCTGGAAGACAGACTGGTTCCTGGCGATCGTCATCGTCGTGCTCGCCCTATTGTTCTCTTCGAGTGAAATATTCGAGAGCGTAGAGCGCAAAGCCTACGACATGGGCCTCCGGGCGACCGGGCACACTGCGAGCGACAAGGTCGCCGTCATCGCCATCGACGACGTTTCGATCAACAACATCGGCCGCTGGCCGTGGCCGCGCGACGTACACGCCAAGATGCTGGACCTGCTGACCGGCGCCAAGGCCAAGGTAGTCGCCCACACCGCTTTCTTCTCCGAACCCCAGATCGATCCGGGGCTGCAGTACATCAACAAGCTCATCGAGGCCTACCAGGGCGTTCCCGAGACCGCCAAGGAACAGATCGGCACGATGGAGGCCCTCCTCGTCGAAGCCGAGGAAGTCCTCAACAAGGACCGCAAGCTGGCGGCATCGATCAAGAACAACGGCAATGTGATCCTTCCCCTGGCGTTCACGCTCGGTGAACCGCGCGGCAACCCGGATAGCGCGCTGCCAGAGTTCGTGCAGAAGAATGCGATCACAGACATCGCGGACAACGTCGGAGCTGCCGCCGACAATGTCTATCCCACACCCGCCACCCAGGTGCTAGTCCCGATCGAGCCCTTCGGTGTGAATTCCGCTGCCGTCGGGCACCTCAACAGCATTCCCGATGTCGACGGCGCCAATCGCCAGGAAGCCCTGGTGATCCGCTACTACGACAGTTTCTTCCCGTCCCTGTCCCTCGCCGTGGTGGCGCGCAGCCTCAATCTCGGCCCCAAGGACGTGAAGCTGCAGCTCGGCGAAGGCGTCTCGGTCGGCAATCTGAAGATCCGCACCGATCCCGGTCTGCGGATGTACACGTACTTCTACAAGGGCGCCGATTCCCGTCCTGCGTTCCAGGTGGATTCCTTCTACGACGTCATGAGCGGGAAAATCCCGGCCGACAAGTACCGCGACAAGATCGTCCTGATCGGCGCGGTGGCGGCAGGCGTCGGCACGACGCACGTGACCCCGGTGGAAACCTCGATGCCGCCCGTGCTGATGCTCGCGCATGCGGTGTCCGCCATCCTCCAGGAAGACTATTTCACGAAGCCCGAATGGAGCGACTGGGTCCGGCTCGCCCTGTTCCTCGTGATCGGCGCCTATCTCGCCCTGCTGCTGCCACGCCTGAAGGCCGCCACCGCGGCTGGTCTGACTGCCGCGCTCGTCATTGCGCTGGTGGGCGCCCATTTCACGATGATGACGTCCCAGCTCATGTGGATCCCGCTGATGGGGCCCGTGATCCTGCTGCTGGTGGGGCATCTGGCACTCACGACCAAGCGGTTCCTCGTCACCGAGCGCGGCAAGATCAAGTCGGATCTCGACTCCGCGGAATCGAACCGCATGCTGGGTCTCGCGTTCCAGGGACAGGGCCAGCTGGACATGGCCTTCGACAAGTTTCGCAAGTGCCCGCTCGGCGACAATCTGATGGACAACCTCTACAACCTCGCACTGGACTTCGAGCGCAAGAGGCAGTTCAACAAGGCGCATGCGGTCTACGAGTACATGGGGACCCACAACCCCAAGTTCCGGGACCTCGAGCAGAAGCTCTCCCGGGCCAAGCAGATGTCCGAGACGGTCATCCTGGGTGGCGGTTCGGGCCGGACGAATGCTTCCACGCTCATTCTCGATGGGGGCCAGGTCGAGAAGCCCATGCTGGGGCGCTACCAGGTGGAGCGCGAACTGGGCAAGGGCGCCATGGGCGTGGTCTACTTCGGGAAGGATCCCAAGATCGGCCGGACAGTGGCCATCAAGACGATGGCACTGTCGCAGGAATTCGAGCCGGACGAGCTTCAGGACGTCAAGGAGCGGTTCTTCCGCGAAGCGGAGACCGCCGGGCGCCTGAATCACCCGCACATCGTGACAATCTACGATGCTGGCGAGGAACATGATCTGGCGTATATCGCGATGGAGTTCCTCACCGGACGCGACCTGACGCCCTTCACCAAGCCCGGCACGCTCCTGCCCATGCCCAAGCTCATGAGCATCATGGCGCGGGTGGCCGAAGCGCTGGACTACGCCCACAAACAGAACGTGGTTCACCGCGACATCAAGCCCGCCAACATCATGTATGACCCGCAGACGGACTCCGTCAAGGTCACCGACTTCGGCATCGCCCGGATCACCGACTCTTCCCGGACCAAGACGGGGATGGTGCTGGGCACACCGTCTTTCATGTCGCCGGAACAACTGGCCGGCCGCAAGATCGACGGTCAGTCGGACCTCTTTTCCCTGGGCGTGATGATGTTCCAGCTGTCGTCGGGCTCTCTGCCCTTCACCGGCGAAACCATGACCCAGCTGATGTACAAGATCGCCAACGAGCCGCCGGCTGACCTGCTGACGCTCAATCCGACCCTGCCGGACTGCTTCGTGGCGATCGTCAACCGCTGTCTCGCGAAAGCAAAGGAGGAACGCTTCGCGAGCGGCGAGGAAGTAGCTGCCGCCATCCGGGCCTGTGCGGCCGGGTTTACCGAACTCGACGTGACGCTATAACGACTCATGAATCTCGCCAAAGCGCTCGAGATCGCGAGCGCCACGCATACCGGCATGGTCCGCTCCCACAATGAGGACGCCATTGCAACCGACGGGACCATCGGCCTTGCCGTGCTCGCGGATGGCATGGGTGGATACAATGCCGGTGAGGTGGCGAGCGGCATTGCCGTGGCGCTCATCACCTCGGAAATGCGCCAGGCCATCGCGAAGACGAATCTGCACGGGTTGCCGCAGGACGAGGGGGACACGCAATCGGCATTGCTGCTGAAGGGCGTGATCGCCAAGACCAATACCTCGATCTTCGAATCGGCAAACAGCCAGCCCCAGTACGCGGGCATGGGAACAACCCTGGTGGTCGCGCTGTTCCGCGACAATCGGGTTTCCGTGGCCCACATCGGCGACTCGCGGATGTACCGGCTTCGGTCGGAAAAGCTGGATCAGGTCACCCGGGATCACTCATTGCTCCAGGAACAGATCGACAGCGGAATGCTCACGAAGGAAGCGGCCCGCCGTTCCCAGAACAAGAATCTCGTCACCCGGGCGCTGGGGATCGAGCCCGAGGTGGAGGCGGAGATTCACACCTACGACGTGATGCCCGGAGACATCTTCCTGCTGTGCTCGGACGGGCTGAACGACATGGTGGAGGATGAGGACATCGAACTCACCCTCAACGCGATGGGGTCGAACCTGCCTCTGGCGGCAAACCAGTTGGTGCAGATGGCGAACGACAACGGCGGTCGCGACAATATTTCTGTCGTGCTCGTGAAGGTTAATCGGGATTTTCCCGCGGCTGACACCTGGCTTGCCCGGGTGCTATCGTGGTTCAAGTAAGGACGGGGACGCAAGCTATGGCCAAGTTGATTCTCACGCTCGACGGCGTCGTGCTCAAGGAGTACAGCCTCTCGAAGGAGCGCACCACGATCGGCAGGAAGGCCCACAACGATGTCCAGATCGACAATCTCGCCGTCAGCGGCGAGCATGCGGCGATCGTGACCATCCTGAACGATTCGTTCCTCGAGGATCTGGGCAGCACCAACGGGACCCTGGTGAACGGCCAGCCGATCAAGAAGCACTTCCTGCAGAACGGGGACGTGATCGAGATCGGGAAGTACAAGGTCAAGTATATGAATGAGCAGACCAGCACCACCACGGCTGCCGACTTCGAGAAGACCATGGTGCTTCGCTCAGCGCCCGCGCGCCCCACGGAAGCCCGTATCGGCGACACCCAGACGGGCACCCGCACGGATGTCCGCCGGTCGTTCACGGACACCCAGATCAACGCGACGTCCACCTCGCACCCGATGCCGTCGGCCCATCAGTCCCATCCGGGCTCGATGCCGGGCCCGCAGGCGTCGATTCCCGGTGGCGCAGCGCCGCAGCAGGGTGTGATCCAGATCCTGTCCGGCCCGAATGCGGGCCGCGAACTGGCGCTCATCAAGGCCCTCACCACCCTCGGAAAGCCGGGTGTGCAGGTTGCCGTGATCGCCAAGCGCCCGCAGGGTTTCTTCATCACCCACGTGGAAGGCGCCAGCTACCCGGTGGTCAACGGCAGGACGCTCGATGCCCAGGCGCATCTGCTGTCCGACCACGACATCATCGAACTGGCCGGCGTGAAGATGGAGTTCTTCTTCAAGCCGTCCTGACGCCGGGTGCCCGCCCGGGAGCCGCCACCGCCAGTGCGGCTCAACCGGACCGCCCGGCCCACGGGCCCGGGCTCGAGCCATCCGACGTCCTCACGGGTCTGCACCGCGTCCCGCCCCCTCGCATCGTGACTCCGACCCCAGCCCAGAGTAAGGTGCAGTCTCCTTCCCCACGCGGGTACGGCGCATGAAGAAGCACGCGATCCGCATTGCCCTCGGCATCGTCTGCGTCCTGGTGTTCACGCTCCACGCAGCGCGCTTCTTCGAGATTCCGCTCATTGCGAACCTCGAATCCATCGCCTATGACGCCCGGCTGCGGCTCACCATGCCGCGAACGGTGGATCCTCGCGTTGTCATCGTCGACATCGACGAGAAGAGTCTGGCGGCGGAAGGCCGCTGGCCCTGGCGGCGGGACCGCGTGGCCGATCTCGTCAATGCCCTGTTCGACCGCTACAAGATCGCGGTGGTGGGTTTCGACGTCGTGTTTCCCGAGAAGGACGAGAGTTCCGGGCTGGGCACCTTGCAAGCCCTCGCGGCCAACGAACTGCAGGGGGTCCCCCAGTTCCAGACGGCACTGGATCAGCTGGCGCCCAAGCTCGAGTACGACCGGATCCTGGCAGAGAGCTTCCGGAAGCGGCCAGTCGTCCTTGGCTCCTACTTCACGCGCCATCGGATAGAGGACAAGCCGCTGGCGATCGGCGGTCTCCCGCCACCCGTGCTCGCAGCCGGCACGTTCACCGGCCGGAACATCGGATTCGCCTCGTTCGACGGATACGGCGGCAACCTGCCGGAACTGCTTGCCGCCGCGGCAGGAAGTGGTCACTTCACGCCGGAGACCGACCATGACGGCGTCCACCGACGCGTGCCCATGCTGGCGCAATACAAGGGGGCCTACTACGAACCCCTCGCCATGGCGATCGTCCGGCTGGTTCTCGAATCGCCGAAAGTCGTGCCCGAATACGCCGAAGAGTCGTTCCTCAATCGCAAGTATCCCGGCCTGGAGGTCATCCGCCTCGGGCCCGTGCTGATCCCGGTGGACGAATCCGCCAACGCGCTGGTCCCCTACCGCGGTCATCAGAAGAGCTTTCCGTACGTGTCGGCGACCGATGTGCTGAAGGGCACGGCGGACCCGGCCGCGCTCAAGGACAGGATCGTCCTCGTGGGCACCACCGCTCCGGGTCTCCAGGACTTGCGATCCACCCCCGTCGACCCCCTGTTCCCCGGGGTGGAGATCCACGCGAACCTGATCACCGGAATGCTCGACGGAACCATCAAGCAGCGTCCGCCGTATGTGCTGGGCGCCGAAGTCTGCCTGCTGGTCCTGCTCGGGGCCGCCCTGGCGCTGGGTCTGCCGATGCTGTCCCCGGCCCGGGCCACGTTCGTCACCATCATCGCACTCGGTGCGGTCGCCGCGACCAACCTGGTGGTCTGGCAATACGGCAATCTGGTCTTGCCATTGGCATCTGGCTTGCTAATGGTGTTGTTTCTCTACGCCATCAACATGTCTTACGGCTACTTCGTCGAGTCCCGCTCCAAGGAGCGCATTTCCGGGCTGTTCGGACAGTACGTCCCCCCGGAGCTGGTCGAGGAGATGAGCCGCGATCCGGACCGCTTTGCCACCATGGAGAGCGTCAACCGGCCGATGACGGTGCTGTTCTCGGACGTGCGCGGTTTCACGTCGATCTCCGAGGGATTGGAACCCAAGGCCTTGTCCCAGTTGATGAACGACTACCTTACCCCCATGACCCGCGTCATCCACGGGCAGCGCGGCACCATCGACAAGTACATGGGTGACGCGATCATGGCGTTCTGGGGTGCACCGGTGGAAGATGCCGAGCATGCGCGCCATGCGGTGCTTGCCGGCCTCCAGATGAAGAGCAGGCTCAAGGAGCTGGCGCCGGAGTTCATCGCCAAGGGCTGGCCGCCGCTCAAGATCGGGATCGGCGTGAACACAGGTCCCATGTCGGTGGGGAATATGGGTTCCGAGATCCGCATGGCGTACACGGTGATGGGCGACCCAGTGAATCTTGCCTCTCGGCTGGAAAGCCTCACGAAACGCTACGCCGTGACGATGATGGTGGGAGAAGCCACGAAGGCCGCGGTGGGTGACGTCGTGTTTCGTGAACTCGACCGGGTGCGGGTCCAGGGAAAGGACGAACCGGTCGCGATCTACGAGCCGCTGGGGCTCCAGGGCGAAGTGCCCAAGGATGCAATGGACCGCATCAAGCTGTTCCAGCAGGCGTTGAAGTTCTATCGTGCCCAGGACTGGGACAAGGCGGAGCTGCAGTTGCTCAATCTTCAGCGCGCCGACCCGTCCGACGGTCTGTACCAGGCGTTTCTGGAACGGATCGCGTATCTTCGGAGCCACCCTCCCGGACCGGGCTGGGATGGCGTTTTCGATTTCGACACCAAGTAGACGGTCACATGCTAGTTCGAGTCCTGGGATGTAGCGGCGGTATCGGCGGGAATCTGCGAACGACCTCCATGGTGGTCGATCAGGACATCCTCATCGACGCCGGCACGGGTGTCGGGGATCTGAGTCTCACCGAATTGCAGCTCGTCGACCATGTTTTCCTTACGCATTCGCATCTGGATCACGTCGCGATGCTCCCCTTCCTGGTGGACACCGTGGGGGGCATGCGCCGCAAGCCCATCAACGTGTACGCCACGGAGGAAACCCTGCAGATCCTTCGTGACCACATCTTCAACTGGAAGATCTGGCCGGATTTCTCGAAGATCCCCGATGAATCGGCGCCTTTCCTGCGCTTCGTGCCGGTCCGTCTCGGCGAAACCACCGATATCGGCGGCCGGCGCTTCACGCCGGTTCCGGCGAATCACACCGTACCGGCAGTCGGCTACTGGATCGACAGCGGTGAGGCGAGCCTGCTTTTCACGGGTGACACCACCGAGTGTCCGGAACTGTGGGAGACCGCCAACCGGATCGCGAATCTCCGATACGTGATCATCGAGACCGCGTTCCACAACGGCGAGGCGGAACTCGCCCGAGCCTCCAAGCACCTCTGGCCCGCCAAGCTGGCCGAGGAACTGGGCAAGATCAAGGGCAAGGTGCGTATCTACATCACGCACCTCAAGCCGGGAGAAGGTGCCATCACGATGTCCGACATCGAGGAATGTGCGGAGGCGTTCAATCCGCGCATGCTCGCCAACGGACACGTGTTCAAGCTCTGATGCCACGCGAACCCCGGAGAACCGGGGCATGAAGGCGTCGGGAGCATTCGAGTTGCTTGACCTTCGTCGCGCAGAACACGCGACGGCGAAGGCGCGTCAGACAGGGTGAGTGTCATGAGCACGGTTCTCGAGTCCAAACCGCAGCCCGGTCAGAACATCGCGGAGATCAGCCGCAAGCTCGATTTCCAGCGTCAGTTGCAGGGCGTCACGAACAAGATCCACGCGACCGCCAACGTCGACGAGATCATGCTCGAGGTCTCGCAGGAGATCTGCGACCTCTTCGAGGCCGATCGCCTCACCATCTACACCGTGGCGGAGGACAAGGGGTCGATCGTATCCAAGGTCAAGACCGGCCTGTCCTCGTTCAAGGATCTCAAGCTCCCCATCAACGAGCAGAGCGTCGCCGGCTTCGTCGCCGCGCACAAGCGTCTGGTCAACATCCGCGACGTGTACGACGAGGAAGAGCTGCGAGGGTTGAGCCCGCAGCTCAAGTTCCTGAAGGAAGTCGACCGCCGCACGGGGTACCGCACGAAGCAGATGCTCGTGGTCCCCATCCTCGAGGCGGGCAGCAACGAACTGATCGGCGTCGTCCAGATCATCAACGCAAAGGAAGCGGATACCTTCGGCCCGCCGTCCGAGGAAGGCGCGGTCAATCTCTGCGAAACCCTCGCCATTGCGCTCAAGCAACGGCAGAAACCCGCTCAGAGTCTTCGCGGCAAGTACGACGGGCTCGTCACCAACGCCATCCTCTCCTCCGAGGAGATCGAACTCGCCACGCGCTCGGCGCGACGCAAGAACCTCGACATCGAGGACGTGCTGATCGACGAATTCCAGGTGAAGCCGCAGGCGATCGGCGAAGCGATCGCCGCCTTCTTCGGCGTGGCCTACGAGCCGTTCCGCGCGGACCGGATCAAGCCGGTGGATCTGCTTCGGAATCTCAAGCGCGACTTCGTCGAGAGCAGCGGCTGGCTGCCTCTAGAAGAGGGCAAGGACGGGCTGCTCGTCATCACGACGGATCCGGAAAGGCTGCGCGCCTCGCGCATGGTCACCAATATCTTTCCGCGTGCGAAAGCCCAGTACGCCGTCACAACGCAGCGGGAGTTCCGGACGACCGTTGACCAGTTCTTCGGGGGGGGCGGCAGCTCTTCTTCCGAGGAGTTCGTCGCCGATGTGGGCGAACTGCTCAACAAGCTCGATGACGAGAGCGATCTCGATCTGGGCGCCGCGAACGACGATGTCACGCTCGCGCAGGACAACGAGCTGGTCCGCCTGGTGAACAAGATCATCGTCGATGCCTATCACCAGGGCGCTTCGGACATTCACATCGAACCGTTTCCAGGCAAGGGCAAGACCGAAGTCCGCTTCCGGAAGGACGGCACGCTGGTGCCCTACATCTCGGTGCCTTCCTCCTACCGGAACGCGCTCGCGGCCCGCCTGAAGATCATGTGCGACCTCGATATCTCCGAGCGCCGCAAGCCGCAGGACGGCAAGATCAAATTCAAGAAGTTCGGCCCGCTGGATATCGAACTCCGTGTCGCGACGATCCCCTCGCAGGGCGGCGTCGAAGATATCGTGATGCGTATCCTGGCGGCCGGCGAGCCCATCCCGCTCGACAAGCTTGGCCTGTCCGCGCGGAACCTGAAGAACGTCAAGGACACCATCAGCAAGCCGTACGGTCTGTTCTTCGTCTGCGGCCCGACAGGTTCCGGCAAGACGACGACACTGCACTCCATCCTCGGCTACATCAACACGCCTGAGACGAAGATCTGGACTGCGGAGGACCCGGTGGAAATCACCCAGAAAGGGTTGCGCCAGGTGCAGATGAACCCCAAGGCCGGGGTCACGTTCGCCACCGCGATGCGCGCGTTCCTCCGCGCGGATCCGGACATCATCATGGTCGGTGAAATGCGCGACAAGGAAACCACAGCCATCGGCATCGAAGCCTCGCTGACCGGTCACCTGGTGTTTGCGACTTTGCACACCAACAGCGCGCCAGAATCCGTGATCCGCCTGCTCGACATGGGCATGGATCCGTTCAACTTCGCCGATGCCCTGCTCGGTGTGCTCGCCCAGCGTCTGGCGAAGCGCCTGTGCTCCAAATGCAAGCAGTCCCACACGGCTTCTCAGGACGAAATCAAGGCCATGATGGACGAGTATGCGGTCGAGCTTCGCAACACCGAGTACTGGAAGCGCGACCCGAAGGCGGCGTTCGAGGCGTTGTTCAAGGAGTGGACGCAGAGTTTCGCGAACGACAAGGGGCAGTTCACGCTCTACACCGCCGTGGGCTGCGACACCTGCAGCGGCACAGGCTACAAGGGGCGTGTCGGTCTGCACGAACTGCTGATGGGCAGCGAGACGGTGAAGCGTCACGTCCAGGAGAAGGCACGGGTGGCGGAGATCGTCGCGACTGCGCTCCAGGAAGGCATGCGCACCTTGAAGCAGGACGGCATCGAGAAGGTCCTGCAAGGCATCACCGACATGAAGCAGGTGCGGGCGGTCTGCATCAAGTAGCACCGACGGATCGCGAGAGACTCCCCATGTCGATCTCCACAGAGCCGCTGGACGCCGCGGTCGCCGTCAGGGATCTGCTGCGGCGGCTCGAGGAACTCAACGAGATCGGCATTTCGCTCTCGCGGGAGCGCGACATCTCCCGGCTGCTCGAAGTCATCCTCCTCGCCGCGAAGAAGATCACCAACGCGGAAGGCGGCACGCTCTACCGTCGTCACCAGGCAGACGACAACCTCCTCCACTTCGAGATTATCCGGAACGAAGCGCTGGGCATCGCGATGGGCGGCACGACCGGCCAGGCCATTCCGTTCGAGCCGATCCGGCTTCGCGACAGCAGCGGGGCCGAGAACACCTCGACCGTCGTGGCGTTCAGCGTGCTGCGCGATTGCACGGTCAACATCGCCGATGCTTACAGCGAGAAAGGCTTCGACTTCTCCGGAACCAAGAACTTCGACAGCCGCACGGGCTACCGCTCGCAGTCCTTCCTCACGGTGCCGCTCAAGGATCACGAGGGCCAGATCATCGGTGTCCTCCAGCTGATCAATGCGAAGGATCGAGCATCGGGCCGCATCACTCCTTTCAGTGACGCCGATCGGCAGCTCGCGGAATCCCTCGCGTCGCAGGCGGCGGTCGCGCTCACCAACCGGCTGCTCATCACGCAGCTCGAGCAGCTCTTCGAGTCCTTCATCAACCTCATCAACGAGGCGATCGACGACAAATCGCCCTACACCGGCGGTCACTGCGAGCGCGTGCCCGTGCTGACGATGATGCTGGCGGAGGCCGCAAGCGCTGCAGGTGCCGGACCGCTCGCGGGCTGGAAGATGACGGAGAAGGACCGCTACGAACTCAAGATCGCAGGCCTGCTCCACGACTGCGGCAAGGTGACGACGCCGGTTCACGTGGTCGACAAGGCCACGAAGCTCCAGACCATATTCGATCGGATCGAACTCATCGACGCGCGGTTCGAGGTGATCAAGCGCGACGCCGAGATCGAGATGCTGAGGGCGCGCCTCGACTCACGTTTCTCGACGCGGGGCGCCGAGGGTTCGATACTCGAACACTCGTTCCGCGCCCGTCTGGGCGAGATCGACGACGACCGCGACTTCCTTCGCCGATCGAACATCGGCTCCGAGGCGATGAGCGATGAGGACCAGCGGCGCGTCCTAGCCATTTCGACCAAGTACCGATGGCGAGCCCCTGACGGCACGACCAGGGATTTCCTCTCCCCCGAGGAGATCGAGAACCTCACGATCCGCGCCGGGACGCTTACGGCGAAGGAACGGCAGGTGATCAATCATCACATCGACATCACGATCAAGATGCTCGAAGCGCTGCCCTGGCCCCGTCACCTCGAGAACGTCCCCGAGTACGCGGGCGGTCACCACGAGCGGATGGACGGCAAGGGTTACCCGCGCGGTCTGCGGCGGGACGAGATGTCCATTCCGGCCAGGGTCATGGGAATCGCGGACATCTTCGAAGCGCTGACAGCCAAGGATCGGCCCTACAAGAAGGGAAAGACTCTCACCGAGTCCTTGCACATCCTCGGGCGATTCAAGCTGAACGGGCACATCGACCCGGATCTGTTCGATGTGTTCGTGCGGGAGCGTGTCTACCTGCGGTACGCCGAGCAGTTCCTCGATCCGGAGCAGATCGACGAAGTGGATCACTCGGCCATTCCCGGCTTCCAGAATTGACTGACAGATTTCGTCAGGAATTGACTGCTGCGCCACGGCGGCTTCGGGCCCCTCTCCGCGCCCCGTCCCGACAGCGCCCTGATGGGGGGGCGGGGTCATCCGGCAGGGAATTCGGAAATGCCCGAAAGTCCCCGGTCCGGTTCAGCCCTTCGAATCCGCCGGGCCGGCGCCAACGGCGGAAAAAAATGCCCTTTCGTGGCGGCGGGATGAAAATCCCTTGGCACATCGTTTGCGTAAAACCCTACGCACAGCACCCGATTGTGTCTGGATCCCACAGCCATTAGGAGCATCACGAAAATGAAGCGTCTTCAGCAAGGCTTTACCCTCATCGAACTGATGATCGTGGTAGCGATCATCGGCATCTTGGCGGCGGTTGCGCTGCCCGCGTATCAAGACTATACCGTCCGCGCCCGTGTCCAAGAGGGTGTAAGTCTTTCCGAACCAGCCCGGCTTGCGGTTGGTCAGGCCTGCTCTGAAGCCACACTCGGAGTCACCGGTACGGGAGTGACAGACAACGCGAGTGCTGGACTGCCCGTCGCCACCGCAATCTCTGGAACCCACGTCACCAGCATTACGCTGGCCGCTGCCGGCAGCGGAAGTGGAACGGTAACAGTTGTGCTGAAGGCGATTGGCACATCTGTCACGGCCGGCTCGACGATTGTCTGGACCTCTTCCTGCTCTGCCTCGGGAAACTCCTGGACAGTTTCCGGAACGATCCCCTCGAAGTTCTACCCCAAGACCTGATCTTTGGCGGGTTTTGCAAGGCAATGGGGAGGCTTCAGCCTCCCTTTTTTTCTTAGGTGAACCCTGCAACAAGGAAGGTACGCATGCGGAAACTGCATATCGGTGGACGGGAGCGACATCCTGAATGGGAATTGCTGGACGCCGTTGCCGAGCCCCATGTGGATCACGTCGGAGACGCCCTTGACCTGTCTCGTTTTCCGACAGCGACTTTTGAAGCCGTGTATGCATCTCATGTCGCCGAGCATTTCGGATACCAGAAGGATCTGGTCGCTGCTCTGCGAGAGTGGAACCGAGTGCTCGTCCCGGGCGGAACGCTGTACATCAGCGTACCTGACCTAGATACCCTCGCGGAGTTGTTCCTACTTCGCGAATCGGTAAACATCCGCGAACGTTTCGACATCATGCGAATGATGTTTGGCGGGCAGATGGACGAACATGACTTCCACTATGTGGGCCTCAACGAGGAGTTCCTCGTAGATTTCCTGCGGACCGCAGGCTTCGCCGATCTTCGACGGGTGGACGATTTCGGATTGTTCGACGATACCAGCCGCTTCGTATTCAAGGGCATCCCCATCAGTTGCAACCTTATCGCCCGTAAACCGATCTGACGGTCTCGGTCTTTCCCTTCCCGGCTCAACGAGGTCAGAGCCGTCGTCCGGCCAGCATCTCTGCAATCTCAAGCACCGGATCGTCCCAGCGACCCGGAGTCGAACAGCGAAACAGTCTATGCGTCGGATACCAGGGTGTCGTAGACGCTGGTGGCAGCCAACGCCAGTCCGGCGAGTGGGATAGCAGCACCCAGGTCTCCAGCCCCATCGCGCCGGCAAGATGCGCCACTGCGGTATCGACGGTCACGATGATGTCCAGCGTTCGCATCAACGCCCCCGTGTCGTCGAAGTCCCTGAGGGTTGCCCGTCTGTCCTGCCACCAGGGCCCGTCACTGCGTCGGCACTGCGCGCCGGCAGACCCCAACTGAAGCGGGTAAAACGTGACGCCGTGGACATCTGTCAAGGGCGAAAGATCGTCCCAACGCATCGAGCGATTCCGATCGGTCGGGTTCAGAGGGTTTCCCGCCCAGACCAATCCGACGCGAAGCGGAACAGCCTTAACGGCGTCACCGACGCTTGGCGTCATGCATGTCAGGTAGGGTCCGTTCCACGGAACGGTGGAGAAAGTTGTGCCAAGTCGAAATGGCAGCGACAGGAGCGCACAGTTGAAGTCGATCTTCCGATCGTCCCAGGTCGCTCCCTGCGGCCGCACGTCGGCCCCAGGAAAGCTTGCCGCCACCACACGGCGAGCGGCCTCCTGAACCTCGAGGCAGACGCGGGCCCCGAGTTTCTCGATCAGCGCTACGTAGCGGACGAACTGGAACGTGTCGCCAACACCCTGTTCCGCCCACAAGAGGATGGTCCGGTCTGACAGGGGTTCTCCTCGCCATGGTGTGCCCGCGCGGATGCACGAAGCGAGTTGCGCAATCTCGAAGCGTGACTCATACAGGGGCCATCCTTCCTCGTAGCGCTGCATCGAGAGTAGGATCATGCTTCGGGAGAAACGACCTTCGGGTCGGTTGTAGCCCTCGGCGAAGGCCCGGTTCGAAAGCGTCAGCGCCTCGTCGAGACGGTTCTGGAGCAGTCGGACGTTCGCAAGATTTGCAGCGACGTCAGGCGGTGCACCAGGCAGTCCGACAACGGGGGCCAGCAGCGCTTCGGCTTCCTCCAGACGCAACTCGTCGTAGAGCAACAAACCGAGGTTGTTGATCGCTCGCAAGCACTCCGCATTGTGCATCAGCGCTTTGCGGAACGCGCGTTCGGCGCCCCTCGGATCGCCTGCCTGCCTGTAAGCATCCCCGAGATCGGTCAGAAGCGATGCATCGTCCGGCCGTTCGTCGACCGCGCGTTCCAGCCACGTCACCACATCCTCCGCGCGTCCAAGGCCACGGAGCGCGGTCGCGGCGTTGCGCATCACACCGGTATCGCGCGGTCTCAAGCCGAGCGCGCGTTCGTAACAGACCAAAGCGCGCGACGAATCACCCGAGATGAGCGCAGTGTTTCCCGCTCCGATCCAGCAGTCCACTTCGTAAGGATCCATTGCAAGCACACGCTCGAACATCGCTTGCGCGCGCACGGTATCGCCAGTCATCGCGAGCCAGGTCGCCAACTCCTTCAGCATCGTCGCGTCTGCTTCGGTCGAACCCGCGATCGGCTCCATCTGGCTGATCGCCTCGGCATGATTGCCCATCATCCAGAGTGCTCTGGCCCGCCAGAGGCAGACGCCGACATCCGTCGATCCGCGGCGGAGCCAGTCGCTGCAGAGATCGCGAACTGCAGCCCAGTCTCCCGCTGTCGCGGAACGTTCGATTGGCTCGAAGTCACGCAAGACCACGTCTCGCGGCGTGCGACGAGGAATGAAATTCAGGATCTTCCAGCCCACTGTGTCCACATGTCCTGGTACGCCGCCTCCAACTGCGCGGTAAATCTGACCGGGTCCGTCAGAGCTGACGATTGCATACGGGATCGCAGCTCGTGCCGCCAGAAAGCCATCCTCGCCGGGTCTTCCGCGAGTGCCACCGCTTTGGCCACGTACTCGTCCGGCGTACTGGCAATGAGTTCGCGTGCACCCACACATTCCAGCAGGGTAACGCCCACTCGAGATGCGTGTCGATCTCCGGCCAGCGTCACGACCGGCACGCCCATCCAGAGGGACTCGCAAGTGGTCGTCGTACCGTGGTAGGGAAAGGCATCGAGGGCGATGTCGATGCCGGAGTACGAGTTCAGGTGATCACGCAGTTTTGGAATGACGCCGGAGAAGGCAATCCGGGAGAGATCGAGTCCGAGGCGGCGCATCCTTTCCTTCGCTGCATCCTGCACAGCAGCATCCCGAAGGGCGATGGTCTTCATGGATAGCCGCGCATTCGGCAGCGCGTCAAGTATGCGCGCCCACAGCTTCAGCACTTCGTCCCCAACCTTGGCAAAGTTGTTGTACGCGGCGAACGTCACGTACTTTCTTCCGACGCATGGCGGTTCGGCCACGGGCGGCGCTTCAGGGGACGGTGCATAGGACAAGAACACTTCGGGCAACCGGTAGAGGCGTTCCACGTAGTGGCTGTCCGCGAGCGGCGATGGATCAGCAAGTGCGTCAGTCAAGCGCCAGTCCATGGCATCGAGCCCGGTCGTGTTGGGATACCCGAGCCAAGTCACCTGAATAGGCGCCACCCGTCTACCCAGAACCGGCAGTCGGTTCTTGGCAGTGTGTCCCGCGAGATCGACGACGATATCCAGTTCGTCCGCGAGCATCTTCGACTCCACTTCGTCGTCGCTCAGCCACGCGATGTCCCGCCAGAGATCAGAGCTTCGTCGTAGCCTCTGGGTCACATCGTCGACGTGACCATGGTTGTAGTAGCAGACGATCTCGAACTTGTCCCGGTTGTGGGCTGCAAGGACATGCTCTATGAAGAAGGACACCACGTGAAACCGAAAGTCCGGTGACACATAGCCGATACGCAGTCTCCGCCTTGGTACGGCCGCCCTGGCCCGGAAATCCTCCGGCGTACGTCGAGGCGGATACTGTCTTCCGAATGCGCGGTGTTCGTCGAGCAGCGTGAGCGCATCGACACCATCCATGTAGTTCAGGGTGAGCAGCACATTGCTTACTCCCTGCGCATACTCTGGTTTCAGCGCGACCGCGCGACGCGTCACTTCAACGGACTCCGCAAGCCGGCCTTGCTGCTGCAGGGCGTTGCCCAGATTCATGAGCGCCGCTGCATCGTCGGGCAGCAATTCGAGGGCCTTGAGGCTTGCCGCTTCCGATTCGACCGCCCGCCCCTTGAAGAAACAGAACGCCCCAAGCGCCAGCCACGTACCACTGAGTTTGGGATTGAGTTCCAGGGACCGCCGCAGAGCAGTCTCAGCCTGTTCGTCCCACCCCAGATTCATCTTGGCGATGCCGAGATTCATATAGGCCTCAGGGCTCTCCGGGTCGGTAGCCACAGCTTGCTCGAGCGCGCCCGCTGCCGCTTCAATACGGCCAGTGAGATGGAGAAGGTCGGCATAGTTGATCCATGCGGATGTGAAAGCCGACCGGAGGTCGAGTGTTCTTCGGTACTCCGCCTCCGATTCGTCGAACTGCCCGAGTGCCTTCAGAACGTTGGCCATGGCGAAATGAATATCCGGGTCTTCTGGGGCTAGCGCCAGCGCCTCGTGAAGATGGAGTTCAGCATCGCCACTGGCTCCCGATTCGTGCAGGCTGATTGCCAGTTGCACAAGGGCTTGCGCATGCTCGGGACCAAGGCGAACGGCCTCGCGATGAGAGGCCAGGGCGTCGTCACGGCGACCCAGGGCGCGCTGCGCAGTGCCGAGGTTGATCCAGGCCTCCGTCGATTGCGGCGCAAGGCGAATGGCCTCGGACAGCAGCGCCACTGCCATCTCCTCCTGCCTGCGACGGATGTAAACCGCTGCGAGATTGATCATGGCCTCGATGTTGCCGCTGTTCCGTTCAAGAGCCCTCTCGTGGAGCTTGGCTGCACCGTCCAGTTCACCTTGAGACTGAAGCAGCGTACCGAGACCGACTAGCGCGGGGACGAAATCCGGCGAAGCGCGCAGAGACGCTTCATAGGCACCAGTGGCACCCCCGGGATCGCCCAGCGCAGCGAGCGCAGTACCAAGGTTGGCCCAGGCTGCCGAGTGTTGCGGCTGCCTCGCGGTGGCTTCCCGATAGGCGGCCACGGCTCCTTGTCTGTCCCCGAGAGCCTCTCGCGTCAGCCCGAGTTCATTCCACCAGTCGGCCTCGCTGTCAGCACCGGAAACGGCCTGTTCGAACGCGCGTACCGCGTCAGGCAGGCGGTTCACCGCACGCAGCACTTCCGCCCGGGAGTAGTGATACGCAGGGTTGTTGCCATCCGCCTGGATCGCCATGTCGTACCGCCGAAGGGCAGAGTCCAAGGCGCCGTCGGTCGCGTCGATCAACCCCAGCAGATAGTTCGCGTCTCCGTGTCGTGGCGCCAACGCGAGGACTTCCTCGTAGGCCTTCCGCGCGCCGGCCTTGTCGCCCGCCGACTGCGCAGAGAAACCCGCCTGCACGATTTCGGCGAGGTTGACCGAGTCCACCGGCGCTCGGGAATGCTTGCGTTTGAACCATTCAAACATCGTTTACCGCCTCCGGGGGACACGGGACCCAAAAAGGCCCACTCCAGACCCGCGAGTGCCTTTCGGCCTCGATTCAGGTAGCTTCAGGTACGTCATGCGATCTTGAGGGAAAGCGCCGCAAGGAGAGTCCGACAGCCTGAACCCTGCGACGCAGCCCGCCTACTCCTCGAAGCAGCGAACACCTCAGGCCGGGCGCCAGCATCGATTCGGATGCAGAAGACTCGACCACGCAGTCCCAGCCGAGTCAACCGCAGCCGTGGCATACGTATGCGGGAAGCCCCCAGAATCCAGAACCACTGCGGCGATCGGCATGAACGCTCGGGCGTCCCGACACGTGCCTGCTGTCTGGCTGACGTCACTCGGAGTCGACCCTTTCGAACGCAAGGCCTGCCCCGCTCAGACGGACCGGGTCAATCGCGGGTGCCCTTCGGCCGGAGAATAACGTCAGCATCGGACCTTCCGGGGACCTGCAGTCTCTACTGCCTGGCTCATCACGGGGGCGACTCCTCGCGCACCATCGCAGCGAATGCCGACTCCAGTTCGCGGGTGAATCCTGCCGCGTCCGTCAGCGAACTGCCCGCCATCCGCGGCCGCAGGTTCGCGCGCGTCTCCGAGAGCGCAGCGCCGGAGCGCGCGAGATCCCGCGCGATGCGAACGAAATCCGCCTCCGTCGACGCAATCCATTCCGGATGACCGACACGGGTCAGCAGACTCGCCCCGACTCGGGCCGCGTGCACTTCGCCCGCCAACGTCACCACGGGCACGCCCATCCACAGCGCCTCGCAGGTCGTCGTCGTCCCGCCGTAGGGGTAGGTGTCCAGCGCGATGTCGATCGCGCCGTAGCGCGACAGATGATTCTCGAAGACAGCCTGCTGCCCCTCCAGTTGCAGGCGCGAGACATCCCCGCCTGCGCGCGCAAAGCGTCCCTTCACCTCGGCAGCGAAGGCCGGCTCGTCCAGTCCCTTCGACTTCACGAGCAGCCTCGCGTCGGGGACGGCCGCCAGCACTCCGGCCCAGAGGCGCAGGGTCGTGGGGGATACCTTGGCAAAGTTGTTGAAGCATCCGTACGTGACGTAACCGTTCGTATCGCGTGGTAGCGGATTGACCTCGGGCGCCTCGGGTCTCGGGCGATAGACCAGGAAGCCCGTCGGCAGCCGCCACAGACGTTCCGAGTGCCACGCCTCCGTCATGCCGGGCGGGTCCGCCCAGGTGTCGGTGAGCCGGTAGTCCATTGCCGTCAGGCCGGTCGTGTTCGGGTATCCCAGCCAAGTGATCTGCACAGGCGCCACGCGACGGGCGAATACGGCGAGACGATTCCCGCCGGTGTGGCCGGAAAGGTCCACGGCCACATCCAGCCCATCGGCCAGCACGGCACGATGCAGGGACTCCTCGTCCATGGCGGCGACGTTCCGCCACCGGACCCCGAACGCCTTCAGCTTCTCGCATTGAGCATCCTCCTTGAGTCCGGTGTAGTAGCAGTAAACCTCTACGGCCCCCGGATCGTGGGAGGCGAGCACAGGCTCCATGAAGAAGCTCACGACGTGGTAGCCAAGATCGGCCGAGAAGTACCCGACCTTGAGCGGACCGGTGCTGATCTGCCTCCGGGCCGGCAGCGTCGAAGGCACGACGCCGCCCTCGAGGTAGCGGGCGATCCGGTCGTGCTCGCTGCGCAACTCGACCGGAGCGACATCATCGGCGTAGTTGAGCGTCATGAGGATCGCACTCGCGACCATCCGCGAATCCGGCTCGGTTCGAAGGGCGCCCCGGATGCAGGCCACGGCGTCGTCGCTCCGTCCCTGCCGGGTCAGCGTGAGTCCGAGATTGAAGGAAAGTCCGGCGTCCGACGGATGCGATGCCAGACCGGCCCGGAACTGCTCCTCCGCCGCGCAGAACTGGCCCAGCTCCGAGAGCAACTGGCCGGCGTTGTTGCGAGCCTCGCGGGACTTGGGGTCAAGGGTTAGGGCACAGCGCAGACTTTCCACAGCTTCTGGAACGCGTCGACCCTCCTCCTGCATGGAGGCGAGGTTGATCCAGGCGGCGACGAGGTCGGGAGCATGGAACACAGCCGACCGGAAAGCCTGCTCCGCCTCGGCGGATCGGCCCGTGAGACGCAGGCAGAGACCGAAGTTGTTCCACGCGCGGGCGAAGCCAGGCGACCGGGCGAGGAGGGCGCGATAGACGTCGATCGCGTCATCGAGGCGACCGGCATCGAACAGAGCGTCGGCGCGCTTCTTCTCGGCCTCGGCCTCGTCGTCCGCCGGCGCCGGGGCAGGCACGTCGGGGACGGGGCCGGAATTCCCCTCAAGAGAAGTCGGGTCCGACCGTAAACGGAAACGCTTGAGCCATTGCATCATGGGTGTCGGGGTCAGACCGCTCGGGCGGCTGCACTGAAACGCCCCGCTCGGTGCCGACGAGTATACTTAGGCACCGACATGCACAAGTCATGCAACGCCTCCCGGGGCGTTGTTCCGAAAACGAGTGATGTGGAGTCGAGACGATCATGCTCGGACTGTTCGATACCCGTAAGGTGGACGACTTCGCCAAGTCGCTGGCGCAGGACTTCTCGCGCCGCTTTCCGCCGTCCAGCGAAGCTCGCACCGACAAGGCCGCGTCGAGCCAGCTCTCCGTTGTGTCCGAAGGTGTGTACGCCCGCGCGTTGCGCTTTCACCAGGAGAACCGGCTGGGCGTCTTCCGCAAGGCAAAGCTGGGCAACACGTTCCGCTGGCAGTTGAAGGAGATGGGCTATTCCGCCGGCTTCGTCGAGAAAGTGACGAAGGGACTGGTGGTACGCCTCGCCCAGCGGGTGAAGTAACGGCGAGCGGGGCGCGTAGGCGTGCCCCGCTTCACACATGGTCCGTTCCACCGGCGGTCCGCAGGAGCGCCACGCACGCGCTTTCGAAGCGTCGGACGAACCCGGGCTCGTCCATGACGGACGAGTTGCGCACCCTTTCCCGAAGCGTTCCGCGCAGCCTGGCCAGCGCGTCGATATCTCGCGCCCCGGCCACGGCCAGGGCAACGTAGGCGTCGCGATCCGCGGCAATCCAATCGCTCATTCCCAGGTTGGTCAGGATGCTCGCGCCCACCCGCGAGACGTGTGTGGTGCCAGCCAGCGTGACGAGCGGCACCCCCATCCAGAGGGAATGCAGCGCCGTGGTCGTCCCGTTGTACGGAAAACTGTCCAGCGTGATGTCGACTTCCTCGTGCCAACGCAGAAACTCGTCATGCCCCCCGCGACCGCGTATCTCCACCCGCCCCCGCTCCACGCCTCGCTGCTCGAGCAGATCGAGCAGCCGCTCCCGCGCGTTGCCGCGGGGCACGGCGGTGAACAGGCACCGTGAGTCGGGAATCGCAACGAGGATGTCGGCGATGGCCTCCCGCATCTCCGGACTGATCTTGGCGTAGCTGTTGAAGCAGCCGAACGTCACGTGACCGCGGGAAACGGCCGGCGGCGCCGTTGGCGACGGCGCATCTGCCTTGGGCCGGAAGCACATGAAGAACGGCCCTAGCGACGTAACGGTCTCGGCAGCGTACTGCCCGCTCAGGTCCTCGACAATCACGTCATCCGTGAACCAGCCATCGATCGCCTTCATGCCGGTGGTATCCGGATAACCCAGCCAGGTGGCCTGCGCGGGAGCCGGCTTTCGGGCGAAGAGCGGCAGGTGATTGTCGTCGAAGTGCCCCTTCAGATCGACGAGGATATCGATTCCGTCGCTGCGCACCTTCTGCGCGAGATCGTCCCAGGCCACGCCATGAACGCGCTGCCAGTGGTCGGCCTTGCCGGCCAGACGGATGCCCGCGGCATCCTGCTGCGGTGTGCGGTCGTAGCACCAGACCTCGAAGCGGGACCGGTCGTGGTGTTCCAGGAGAGGTTCGAAGAAGTACGTGATTGCGTGCTCGCCGAAATCCCCCGAGACGTACCCGATGCGGAGGCGGCGCGGAGCGCCATCGCTCACCGCCGCAACGGCCGGTGACGCACCGGCCCGACCGAAGCGCCGGTCGTACTCTTCATACGCGACCCGGGCATCGTCCACGGACGGCCAACCCACGTACAACTGCGCCGCAAGATAATCGGAATAGCTCTGCGCGTCGCCCGCGAGAAGGTCAGAGGCGACGCGATAGTGCTCGATCGCATCGGCAACCTCGCCCGCACTGTCGAGGGCGAAGGCGAGACCGCGGCGCGCCTGCGGGTAGTCGGGATCTGCCTTCACCGCCTCGCGGAAACAGGCGATCGCGGTGTCGAGATGTCCCTGCGCATGCCGGGTGCGGCCGAGGTAGGTCCAGAGCCGCGCATTGCCGCGCTCGAAGGAGATGCGCTTGCGAAGCAGGTCGACCGCCTCATCCAGCCTGCCCTGAGCTTGCAGAGCGGCCGCCGGATTGGCGAGGACGTCGAATGTCCAGTCGAGCGCGCGGTGCATCTGATAGGTGACCAGCGCTTCGTCATGCCGACCCGCCATGCCAAGCGCAGTGAGCAGGCGATCATGGGCGGCGCGATAGGCTGGGTCCTGGGCGAGCAACGAACGGAAGGCCTCCACAGCAGCGGCGCCGTCTCGCATTTCGAGGCGCACTTCTCCGAGCGTGTGCCACGAAGCAATGCGCGTCGGATCTGCCGTGGTCGCCGACTCGAGGAGCGAGGCGGCGCGCGGGAAATCTCCCGACGCGCAGGCCGCGAGCGCCGCCACATGGCACGCCTCGGGATGCACCACGGCGTCCTCGAGCAGCGGCGTCAGGGTCTCGAAGACGCGCCGGGGATCGCCGGCCGCCAGCGCTTGCTGCGCCGTTCCCAGAGCAGTCTGGATCACCGCCGGGGCCAACCGGCTCACCGGTACCTTGGGCTTGCGCCGCAACCACGCGAACACGGAATCGACCTCCGAAGACGACTGTCTGGAAACTCCGGCGCGTCCCTAGCAGGGCATGTACAGCGCCGGATGGGCCCGAGGCACGTTTCGAAATGGGCCTCCGTACCGGCGTTATCGGCGGTAGACCGACGCCTTCAAGGGCAATCCGTTGCTCAGATAAGAATGAAAGTACTCGAGGTCGTTGAACGCGCCGCTGCCCATGGGAAAGGGCTGCGCGCGCACCTGCTCCATGCATCGGGTATATCGCGCATGCAGAGTGTAGAGCGCGTCGCCGCCGCGGAACACGGGGAAGTGGGTCGCCTGTCCGAGGGCCGGGGAGATGGTCTCCATGCGCATCACGCGGCCCGCATTGTCGATGTGGCAGTTGGCGCATGAGAAATTCATCTGCCCCATACGCCGGTAGAAGAGTGCCCTGCCGGCTTCGTACCGGACGCGGGCTCCCGGACTGTCGATGCGGATGTCCATCCGCATGCCGTCTGAAAGTGTCCTGGCGTAGGCCGTCAGGACCCCCATGGTGTCGCGGTCGTCGTAACGGTACGGGCTTTCGCCGCTGGCCGCACGGCAGCGGTTCAGGAGCATCTCGAAGGTAACGAGACTCTGCTCCGTCTCGTCGAATCGCGGATAGGAGCCCGCCAGACGCTCACCCCCGTTGGGGAGGCATTCGGCGTAGGTGCGACCGTCCCGCATCGGGCTCTCCCAGAGCTTGCGGCCGCGATCGAGATCCACCTCGAAGGGCGGAAAGGACATGATGTCCTCGTAGTGGCGCCGGGCATCCGGGTTGACCATGAAGGCGCCAAGCACGTAGTCGTCCTTCGGGATACCCGGGAAACGCGCCTCGAAGAATCGGACCAGCGTCTGGCGGTCGGTCTCGGGATCGGGCGGCGGCGCCGTGCGCGCCGCCATCGGCAAGCTTGCCGCGGCGAGCACGAGAACCCGGAACCAGCGCCCCTTCACTTGATGACCGTCTCGCCGGTGCCCGAGGCACCGCGGTTGTCTTCCCATCGGATCGAGATCCGATCCCCCGACCGCGCGCCGCGGACCCGGAACTCCAGGAACGGATTCTTCGAGACCGACCGGCTCCACTGGGCGTCGAGCACCGGCTTGTCGTTGTGGCTGGCGACGACATGGTGAATGAAGTGAATCGGGACCATGTCGTTGGTCACCGGGTCCTTGCGGAGTCCGGTTTCCATGGGGTGGGGGATGAGCGCCTTGACCGTCGCAACATCGCCGGCAAGGGTCACACGCATCTTGATCGGGTCGGCCATGGCGCGTTACCCCGAGCAACCGCCGAGGGTGACCTTGGTTTCCCGCCGCACGACATAAGACTTGCCCCCCGCCCGCACGACGACCCGAAGAAAGGCCGATTCCGCCATCTTGATGCGCACGGCCACGAAGGGATCCATGCCGGGGAGGATGTCGAACTGGGCCACGAACGGCTGGGGGTTCTTCTCGGCAAACAGCAGGATGCTCCGCGTATCCGGCAGTTTCGACTCGATCTCGATGTGGACCAGTGCACTGTTCTCGGCGATGTCCGGGGCTTTCAGCACGATGAGATCGGTCTCGACGGCGTCGGCGACGGCCGCAGCGGCGAGCCCCTCGTCCAGCGTCTTGGCGTCGAAGGCCGGCGCATTGCGCTCCGCGGCCCGCGCCACCCACGCCGGCAGCAGCCCCCCCGCCCAGACAGCGGCGGAAATCAGGGTCTTCAGGACAGAGCGGCGGCGGGATGGCAGGGTCAAGTCACAATCCCCGGAGATATTCCACGACGTGATCGATTTCTTCCTCGGTCAGGATGCGGTGCCTGCCGTAGGGAGGCATGATGGTGTCTGCATTGAAGCGGGAACCATCCCAAACCCGCGCCCGGAGCGCAGCGCGATCCGGATAGCGCGCCGTGAGATTCTCCAGGACCGGCCCCATGTTCGCGGCCGTTTCGGCTCCGGCATCGCGCGGCATGCGATGGCAGGCAAGGCAATTGCCTTTCTCCTGGCTGTGCGCAATCTCGCGGCCGCGCGCGGCATCCGCCGCCCATGCCGGCAGGGCAATGCAGACGCAACCGGAAAGCAACAGGAGTCGGAACCATCGAAGCATGGCGTGCTCGAAACGGGGAGTACCGGGACAACGGCTGGCGCTCAGGGCTTGTTGACCGCGCCATCGGCAGAAGATTCAGGAGCGAGCCAGTGGCCGGACTTGCCGCCCTTCTTTTCCAGGAGGCGCACGTGCTCGATGCGCATTCCCCGGTCCACGGCTTTGCACATGTCGTAGATCGTCAGGAGTCCGATGGTGGTTGCCGTGAGGGCTTCCATCTCGACCCCGGTTCGGGCCAGACATTCCGCAGTCGCCGTGCACACCACCGCGGATTCCCTTTCCACGATCTCGAAGTCGACCGCCACGCGAGTGAGCCCGACCGGATGACAGAGGGGAATGAGATCGGAGGTACGCTTGGAGCCCTGGATCGCCGCGATGCGGGCAATCCCGAGCACGTCACCCTTGGCGGCAGTGCCCTCGATGATGCGGGTGAGCGTTGCGGGCTGCATCACGATCCTGCCCTGGGCGACGGCGACGCGATGGGTCTCCGCCTTCTCGCCGACATCGACCATGTGTGCCTGGCCGGCGGCATCGAAATGAGTGAGTGGATTCACGGGTGGCGGCCGCGGATGACGGCGCAGAGAACTATTGGGAATTCGCGAATATCATAGCACCCACATGAGAACGATTCTCTTTCTGCTGCTCTCGGCTTTCGCCTCGCACGCCCTCGCGGGAGCCGACGACCTGCCCGAACTGGGTGATGCCTCCCAATCCGCGCTGTCCCCCGCCCAGGAAAGGGGGGTCGGCGAGAGCATCATGCGTCAGATCCGGGCGCTTCCCGGGTTCGTGGACGACGCGGAGGTCACGGACTACCTAAATGACGTCGGCTACCGGCTGGTGTCGGTGAGCACCGACGCCCGCCAGGACTTCAGCTTTTTCGCGCTGATGGACAACTCGGTCAATGCATTCGCGCTTCCTGGCGGGTTCATCGGCGTGCATTCCGCTCTGCTGCTCACGTCACAGAGCGAATCGGAGTTCGCGGCAGTCCTGTCCCACGAAGTGGCACACGTCACGCAACGTCACATCGCCCGCATGATCGCCGCGCAGCAGCGGCAGGGACTCGCGTCGATGGCAGCCATTGCCATTGCCATTCTGGCGGCGCGCTCGAATCCCCAGGCCGCGGCCGGTGCCATCGCCGCGGCTCAAGCGCAGGCTCTGTCGGAGCGCCTCGCGTTCACGCGCGCCAACGAACGGGAAGCCGACCGTATCGGCGTCCAGATTCTCGAGAAGGCCGGGTTCGATCCCCATGCAATGCCCGTGTTTCTCGACCGCCTGCAAAAGGCCACGAAGGTCCTCGAATCCGGTGCGCCCACCTATTTGCGGACGCACCCGGTGACGTTCGAGCGGATTGCCGATGTCCAGAACCGCACCTTCGGCCTGGCCTATAAGCAGGTGCCGGACAGCATCGAATTCCAGCTGGTGCGGGCCAAACTGCGCTCTAGACAGAAGGATCCGCGGGAAGCCGTCGTCTTCTTCGACGATCTGATCGGAGAGCGCAAGTTCAGCAACGAGGTCGCCGCCCAGTACGGCCTGGTCGAGGCACTGCGACTCGCCAAGATGGAGCGCCGCCTTCCCGCGGAATTGGAAAAGCTGCGGAAGATCGCGCCGCGGCATCCCATGCTCACCACCGCGGAAGCCCGGACGCTGCTGGCCCTGGGCCGCAAGCAGGAAGCCCTCGAGGTGCTGAAGGCCGGCATGAAGGAATTTCCCACTCACCGGGCTCTGATCTACGACTACGCCGAGCAGCTCATCGCCTCGAAGCGGGCGGAGGAGGCTAACGTCGTCATCGAGAACCGCATGCAGAAGGACCCCAACGACGGCCGCCTCTACGAACTTCAGGCCAAGGCGTATTCGGAGCTTGGCAAGGCCATGCTGAAGCACCGGTCGCTGGCCGAGGCCTACCTCGCGGCCGGCAATCTCCCGCTCGCCATCGAGCAGCTGAAGCTCGCCCTCAAGAACAACGACGGCGACTTCTACACGGTCTCCAGCATCGAGGCCCGCATCCGCGAACTGAGCGCAATCGCCGCCAAGCCCTGATCCTCCCCCAAAGGCGGGTTCGGCCCCATGAAGTATCCGGGCTAGAATGCCGTAGATAGAGGAGTCTCGGGACAGATCGGCAGAGAGCCGACGAACGCCCGTCAATCGAATGCTGTCAGCGGCAGAACCCCGAATCCAGGGTCACGAGCGTCATGGAACGGATCGGCAAGTACGATGTGGTACGGGAACTCGGCCGCGGCGCGACCAGTGAGGTGTATCTTGCCAACGATACCTTTGCCGATCGCAAGGTGGCGATCAAGCTCGTTCGCCAGGAAGCCCTCGGCGACATCGAATATGGCCGTCGCTTCCAGAAGCTGTTCCTGACTGAAGCCTCTCTCGCGGGCAAGATGCAGCATCCCCACATCGCGGCGATCTTCGACGCGGTCGCCGATCAGGAAGGCAGCTACATCGTCATGGAATACGTGGAGGGCACCACACTGGAGGAGTACTGCCGTGTGGAGAACCTCCTGCCGATCCCGCGGATCATCGAGCTGGTCTTCAAATGCAGCAAGGCGCTCGATTACGCCCATCGCCTCGGCATCATCCACCGGGACATCAAGCCCGCCAACATCCTCATGACGAGTGAGGGCGAGATCAAGATCTCCGACTTCGGGGCCGCGCTCTCGCTCGGATCGGAAACCACCCAGGTGACCGGCGTCGGTTCGCCGGCCTACATGTCGCCGGAGCAGGTTCGCGACCAACAGCTCAATCATCAGACCGACATCTTCTCGCTCGGCGTCGTGATGTATCAGCTGCTTACGGGACGGCTGCCGTTCAAGGCCACCAACAACTTCAGCATGGTCTACCAGATCATCAACGTCGACCCGCCTCCGCCTTCGATCCATCGCCCGGAGATTCCTCCGGCCGTGGACGTCATTGCCAAGAAGGCGCTGCAGAAGAACCTGGAGCGCCGCTACCAGACCTGGAGTGACTTCTCTGCGGCACTCGCCGGCGTGTTCAACGAACTGCAGAGCACGGCCGAGCAGGTCCCCGAGACCGAGAAGTTCAACACGCTGCGCAGCCTGGCGTTCTTTCGCGGCTTCAGCGATGTGGAACTGTGGCAGGTCGTCCGGATCTCCACGTGGTCGCGCCATGGCCCCGACACGGTCCTGCTGCGGGAAGGCGAGCCCGGACGATCCTTCTTCATCATGGCCTCGGGACGGGTGCAGATCACCAAGCAGGGGCGTCTGCTGACCAGCCTGGCCACCGGCCAGTGCTTCGGCGAGATGAGCTATCTGGGCACCCGCGACCTGCAGCGGTCGGCCACGGTCACCACGGTGACTGATGTCACTCTCATAGAGATCGCCGACGAAGCGCTGTCGCAATCTACCGAATCCTGCCGTAACCGCTTCAACGCCGCTTTCCTGGAACTCTTGGTAAGCCGGCTGGAGGATGCGAACATCCGCGTTTCCCAGCTCCTGATGGAGCGGGTCGTCGCCGTGCAGTGAAGCGCCGGTCACCGGCGCATTGCAAGGGAGAAGCTGTCCATGAACACCGAACAAGCGATTCACGACTTCGAGCTCGATGCTCGGGGCCTCAACTGCCCGCTGCCGATCCTGCGGACCAAGAAAGCGCTTAACACCATGACGTCAGGTCAGATACTTCGCGTCCTCGCCACGGACCCGGGCTCGGTTCGCGACTTCCAGGCGTTCGCAAAGCAGACGGGCCATGCGCTGCTCGAGATGCTGGAAGCGGCCGGAGAATTCCAGTTCCTGCTGCGAAAGAAGTGATGAACCTGGTCGACCGCCTCATCGTCGGATTCGACAACGGCCTCCGGACCCTCGCCGCCCAGGCCGTGTCATCCCGGCCCCACCCGGACGCCGTCCTGCCCGAGGCGGACCTCAGCGAGGTCGAGAAGCGCCACAGCGCTAGCCTCATGCGGGTCAACCACACCGGCGAAATCTGCGCCCAGGCCTTGTATGCCGGACAGGCGCTCACTGCCCGGGATTCGGAAGTCCGTGACGTTCTGGCCGAAGCCGGGCGGGAGGAAGTGGACCACCTCGCCTGGACGCAAAGACGTATCGAAGCCCTGGGGGGCAGGACCAGTGTGCTGAATCCCCTCTTCTATGCCAGCTCGTTCGCTCTCGGCGCGCTTTCGGGTCTGGCCGGGGATCGTTGGAATCTCGGGTTCCTCGCCGAGACCGAACGTCAGGTGGAAAGTCACCTCCGCGACCATCTCGGGCGCCTTCCGGACGCCGACGCCAAGAGCCGGGTCGTGCTGGAGCAGATGCGGGACGATGAAGCCAAGCACGCCCGGACCGCTCTGGACCAGGGGGGCGCGCCGCTTCCCGGACCGGTTCAGGCAGTCATGAAGGCGGCATCCCGCATCATGACTGCCACCACCTACCGGTTCTGATCAGGCCGGAGCAGCCAGTTCCACGATCTCGAAGTCGTGAGTCACGGTGGCGGTCTTGCCGAGCATGATGCTCGCGGAGCAGTACTTGGTCGCCGACAGTTCGATCGCCCGCTCGACCGCCTCCCTCTTCACATTGCGCCCCTTCACGACGAAGTGCAGGTGAATGCGAGTGAACACTTTCGGATCGGTCTCGGCGCGGTCAGCCTCCATCTCGACGGCGACGTCGGCGATGTCCTGCCGACCCTTGCGCAGCATGGTCACCACGTCATAGGCCGTGCAACCGCCCGCGCCGGCCAGCAGCGTTTCCATCGGTCGGGGCCCCAGGTTGCGGCCGCCACCTTCCGGAGCCCCATCCATCACGATGGCATGACCGCTTTCGGTTTCACCGAGGAAGGTGACGCCTTCCACCCACTTGATTCTCGCTTTCATGACGACGTTCCGCTCGCAGGTTCTCAGGGAAGCCGGATTCTAGCCGTCGAGAGCCGTCACTCCCGCACGATGCAGGTACCGGACGCCTGATTTCCGGTGGGACACGATTGCTGTCCAGCGTTTCATTCTGCAACGCAATATGTCAGACTCGTTAAGCTGTAAGCGCAGGTATTGAGACTTCGTCGATTCCTTCTGAAGAATCTGGAGTTTTCGCGAAACTTGCTCTTCCGCTCAATGCTCTGAGCAATGCAATGAGTCTTCTGACAACCGCCTGCCCGCGTGTCCGCAGCGCCTTTCCAGGTATTGTGCGACGCAGCACGCGCTTTCTTCGCATCGAACGACATATTTGTGTGACGAGCTGGCGAGAACGAAGAAAACTTGATATCGATCAATAAGTTAAAAGTCTTTTTCAAGACATTTCATGATTCAGCCGCTATACTCCCGAGTCTTTCTCGCTAGGTGATCAACATGGCGCAGATGCCCGCACCCGACGGCAAGAAGAGGCGACTCCTGCTGGGCGCGACCAGCGTAGTCGGTGCCGTGGGGGCCGCTTTCGTGGCCACCCCCTTCCTCTCCAGCATGGCCCCCAGTGCCCGCGCGAAAGCGGCCGGCGCACCCGTTGAAATCGATATCTCCAAACTCGAGCCCGGCATGATGGTGACGGTCGAGTGGCGAGGCCGTCCGGTCTGGATCATCAAGCGCACGAAGGAAATGCTCGATGCGCTCGGCAAGGCGTCCGACAAGATGGCCGACCCGGAGTCAGGCCAGCCGCTTCAGCCCGAATACGCCAAGAACGCCACCCGCTCGATCAAGCCGGAAATCATGGTGGTGGTTGGCATCTGCTCGCACCTCGGCTGTTCGCCGTCCGAGAAGATGACGATCGGCCCGGAGAGCGGACTGGGCGACGATTGGCCGGGCGGCTTCTACTGCCCCTGTCACGGCTCGAAGTTCGACTTGGCCGGCCGCGTCTTCAAGGGCATGCCCGCGCCGGTGAACCTCACTGTTCCTCCCCACACTTACCTTGCCGATTCGCGACTGCTGATCGGTGAAGACAAGAAAGGAGCCTGACCGAGATGAGCAAGCCGGCAGCCCTCATGCAGTGGATCGACGCACGTTTCCCGCTCACGTCGACCTGGAAGGCGCATCTGTCCGAGTACTACGCGCCGAGGAACTTCAACTTCTGGTACTACTTCGGGTCGCTTGCGCTTCTGGTGCTGGTGATCCAGATCCTCTCCGGGATCTTCCTCACCATGCACTACAAGGCCGACGCCTCCCAGGCGTTCGCCTCGGTCGAATACATCATGCGCGACGTGCCGTGGGGGTGGCTGGTCCGCTACATCCACTCCACCGGCGCGTCGATGTTCTTCGTCGTCGTGTATATGCACATGTTCCGCGGGCTGCTTTACGGTTCCTACCGCAAGCCTCGCGAACTGGTGTGGATCTTCGGCATGCTGATCTACCTCTGCCTGATGGCGGAAGCGTTCTTCGGCTACCTGCTCCCGTGGGGCCAGATGTCCTACTGGGGCGCCCAGGTGATCGTGAACCTGTTCAGCGCCGTGCCCTTCATCGGCGAGGATCTCTCCATCTGGATCCGTGGAGACTACGTGGTGTCGGATGCCACGCTCAACCGTTTCTTCGCGTTCCACGTGATCGCCATTCCGCTTGTCCTGATCGGCCTGGTCGCCGCGCACATCGTCGCGCTCCACGAAGTCGGCTCGAACAACCCGGACGGCATCGAGATCAAGAAGAACAAGGACCCGAAGACCGGCATTCCCCTCGACGGGATCCCCTTCCACCCGTACTACACGGTGAAGGACATCGTCGGTGTGGTGGTCTTCCTGATGATTTTCTCGATCATCGTGTTCTTCCTTCCGGAAATGGGCGGGTACTTCCTCGAGTACAACAACTTCATCCCCGCCGATCCGATGAAGACCCCGCCGCATATCGCGCCGGTCTGGTACTTCACCCCCTACTACGCGATGCTCCGTGCGGTGCCCGCCATGTTCGGCTCCCAGTTCCCGGGCGTGATCGTGATGGGTGCAGCCGTGGTTATCTTCTTCCTCCTGCCGTGGCTCGATCGCGGCAAGGTGAAGTCGATCCGCTACCGGGGTCCGCTGTTCAGGGCCGCGCTCGCCGTGTTCGTGGTGACCTTCATCATCCTCGGCTGGCTGGGCGTGCAACCCACCGACTTCCTCGGGAAGGTGGGCAGCACGGACCTCGAAATGGCAACGCTACTGGCCCGAATCTTCACGATCATCTACTTCCTGTTCTTCCTCGCGATGCCCTGGTACACCCGCGCGGACAAGGAACTTCCCGAACCCTCGCGAGTGACGGGGTGACCATGAAAGCACTGAAGACACTGCTTGCCGTCTGCGCATTCCTGCCCGCCATGGCGATTGCCGCAGGCGGTCACGTGAAGCTGGAAACCGCGCCGATCGACAACCACGACGCGGCGTCCCTCCAGCGCGGCGCGCAACTGTTCGTGAACTACTGCCTCAACTGTCATGCCGCCAGCTACATGCGCTACAACCGGCTGATGGACCTCGGCCTCAGCGAACAGCAGGTGAAGGACAACCTGATGTTCGCCTCCGAGAAAGTGGGCGATCAGATGCGAGTGGCCATGAGCGCGAAGGACGCCGTCACGTGGTTCGGCGCCCAGCCGCCCGACCTCTCGGTCATCGCGCGCTCCCGCGGCGCCGATTGGCTCTACACCTACCTGCGTTCGTTCTACCGCGACGAGTCCCGCCCCACAGGGTGGAACAACATCGTGTTCCCCAACGTGGGAATGCCGCATGTCTTGTGGGAGCTTCAGGGCCAGATGGCGCTGGAACCCGTCAAGGAAACCGAAGGCGAACACCACGGCAGCGGTCATGCCGAGCCCAAACTGGTGATGGCGCTGCCGGGAGAGATGTCCGTCAAGGACTACGATCGCGCCGTGGCGGATCTCGTCAACTATCTGGTGTTCCAGGGCGAGCCCGCGCGGAGCAATCGAGTGCAGATCGGCATCATCACGCTGCTCTTCCTCGGCGTCATGCTGGTGCTCGCCTACGCTCTGAAGAAAGAATTCTGGAAGGACGTCCACTGAACGTCCATCACGGGAGAACCAGAACATGATGACCCTGTACTCAGGCACCACCTGTCCCTTCAGCCAGCGCTGCCGAATCGTGCTGTACGAGAAGGGAATGGATTTCCAGATCCACGATGTGGATCTGTTCAACAAGCCTGAAGATCTCGCGGTGATGAATCCGTATAACCGGACCCCGGTGCTCGTCGAGAGGGATCTGATCCTGTACGAGTCCAACATCATCAACGAGTACATCGATGACCGCTTTCCGCATCCGCAGCTCATGCCGGCGGACCCGGTCATGCGTGCGAGGGCCCGACTGTTCCTGTTCCGCTTCGAAACCGAGCTGTTCTGCCACATCGAACACCTGGAGGAGGGCAAGCAGAAGACTGCCGACCGAGCCCGCCAGTTGGTCCGTGACAGTCTCGCTGAGATTGCGCCGGTGTTCACCAAGCAGAAGTTCATGCTGGGTGACGAGTACTCGATGCTCGACGTCGCGATTGCGCCACTGCTCTGGCGCCTGGATTACTACGGGATCCAGATTCCGAAGCAGGCAGCACCGCTCCTTAAGTACGCCGAGCGCCTGTTCAGCCGTCCCGCCTTCATCGAAGCGCTCACGCCGGCAGAGAAGGTGATGCGCAAGTGACGATGCCGTCGACCACCCCGTACCTCATCCGGGCCATCTACGAGTGGTGCGTAGACAATGGCTTCACCCCGTACCTGGCGGTACGGGTGGATGAGCGTACCCGGGTGCCGATGGACTACGTACGCGATGGCGAGATCGTCCTCAACGTCAGTGCCGATGCCACCCGCAATCTGACCATCGGCAATGACGTCATCCAGTTCTCGGCAAGATTCAATGGCCGGTCCCAGGAACTCTCCGTTCCGGTGGACCGCGTCGGCGGCATCTTCGCCAAGGAAAACGGGCAGGGACTGGCCTTTCCGGAAGTCGAGCCTCCTGCCCTTTCCACATCGGCCGACGATGCACCCGAGACCGTCGAGACCGGTGATGACCGCCCTGCGCCCCCTACTGGCGGACGCCCCAAGCTCCAGGTAGTGAAGTAGGCGAGGCCCGTCGTCCGACTGGCCGCTCGCTATAATTCCCCCGGAACGCCGGATTAGCTCAGTTGGTAGAGCAACCGCCTTGTAAGCGGTAGGTCATCCGTTCGAGTCGGATATCCGGCACCATCAAACGCCATTTCTTGTTGCTACGGTTCGCTTCGTTCCCGGTCGCTTGTGCCGATTTGAATACCAGATTGGATACCGCTTTCGGCGTGGCCCCGCAGTGATGAAAAGTGCGATCGGCCGTTCTCTCCGTTTGCCCAGCCAAAGTCAATGTGCGCAGCCCTGACGTGCCGGATGATCAAGGCCAGCCTATTCGCATCCCCTTGACCGTAGGGCACTGCCGGCTGCCCGCTCACCTGCATCTGCGAGCGCCGCGCCGCCACGTCGTAGCTCTGTGTGATGGTGCTCGCGCCCGCACCCAGCGGGACGGTCTCGGTCGCCACCGCATCGAAAAGGTTGCAGCTCCGGCCCGCAACGCTTCACGTTCCTGCGGAACGTAAGCCTCCACCGAAATGGCCACTGCCGTTTTCTCAAGTGCGGGTCACCGTGCCGGAGAGGCTGTCGGCGATCTGACGTCACGCCGGAAGGCGATGCAAACTGAGAAACATCGTGCTTTGTGATGCACGATGAAAGACCTGACCCCGTTTTTTCGTGAGCAGACACGGCGCGAAAGCACAACGCCGTCAATCAACAACCCTGCTGGACCCTTCGTTCTGATCGTCCTCATCGATGTCCATCGCCAAACCAGAACATCACAACATCAATTCTCGTGAACGCACTCAGGAAAGCCGTGTGCGGGAAAACCGCATGCAAAGTTTGATGAGGGAGGACAGGCGAAAGCCTGTTCTCTACTCTATCCCGGCGTACGGTACAGGCGGCTGATGGGTGACCCCGACATTGTGAGGATGAATCCTCAATCCTCGCAGTTAGTCCCGGCAGCGCCCATAGCCTCCAGGGTCGACCGCGACCTTACCTCCGCTGTAGCGATCTGCCGTGCGGTCAGGCGAAGGCGCAACGCGTTCTTCTTCTCGACAAGCTCACTTCGCGACATACCCGAGGTAGTCGAGACGCACGCTTTGCGTCCTTCAGAAACCAGCAACGTAGTTAGAATCCAAGCGTATGCCTCCTCTTCATCCTTGGTCGTTCCGACGCCAGCAATTAGGAGTTCAATCAACGTCTCCATAGCATCAGTTTCACCTCCCATTGCTGCTCGCCGAGTCCAGTCAAACGCTGCCGCTAGATTGGGGCCGACTTCTGAATTAGGATCAGAAAGACGGCGGGCGAATGCCATCTGTCCAGCCGGGTAGCCGCGTACCGCGGCCCGCTCCATCCACGCCATCGCCGCAACTGGATCATCAATCTCTCGGCTGTAGTAGATCGCGACGGCGTAAGCGGCCTCACCGTTTCCTTGGCGCGCTCGATTGAGCAGATCCAACAAGAGCCCGGTTAGCGCGTATTGTTGTTCTGACGCTCCAACCGGAGTCTCCTGAAAAAGATTCTTGGCAAGGCTTCCTTTGGTGAGCACGTCAGCTAGACCGAATCCAGCCAAGACCAATACAATCAGGGCGAGCAGTGTACGGACCACTCCCGATACGGTCATCGGTACCATGTCCAGTGACCCGGTTTGCTCATGTCAGGAGCGCCGGGGTTGGCCTTCGGGTCGACCTTGTCGTAGCTCTCTGCACGACCTTTCGACCAGTACCACACCCACTTGTCTGAGCACGCGACCGGCACGCCCAATTGCTTCGCGACATACTCACACGTGCTAGGAGGCGGCCGGCATCCCCCGACAATGACTGGTAGCCCAGGCTTCCAAGAACCGCTTTCTCGTATCTTCTGCACAAGCCATGCGTCCCCTCTGTCCTTATAGCCACGCCACGTGTACTGACCGACACCCCCAGTAGGGGTGGCATGAACAGATACCCACAAGTATTGTGGACCTGGGTCAACTTTACTGGCGGCCGCATAGAGAGTTCCATTCGGCTCGAAAAGCCAAGAGAAGAGATTGAGGGTGTACAAGCCCAGGGGGTCTACGCCATTCGTCGGACTCCCTCCGACATACCCATACAAGTTATACCCCCCCGCCAACCCGATCGGATCTTCCGACACGAACCTCCCGAACCTCGGGTGGTAGTACCTCGCACGGTAGTACATCAACCCCATCCCGTCGTCTTCTCTCCCGGTGTAGCGGTACGGCAATGTGTCCGTACCGGTCGGGGTCGACACCCCGTACGGCTCGTACGTGTAAGTCGCCGTCGTCGTCCCAGTGGGCCCGATCAGGTTCACCGTCGATCCGAGCGCATCGGGCAGGATCACCGTGGTCGTCGATCCCGAGGTTCTCGCATAACGCTCGTCCAGTCCCGGGCCGTTGAGTAGCGTGCTGGTGACGGCGGCGCCGGCCGTGGTGTGCACTTCGCTGAACCCGTCGTAGAGCGTGCCGCTCTGGACGGCGTTGATCGTCTTGCTCGCGCGACGGGTCAGCGGGTCGTAGACGAAGCTCGCCGTGGCCGTGCCCCCACTGACCCCCGTCAGACGATCCCGCACGTCCCAGGTGTAGGTCTGCACCCCGTCGTTGGTGAGATTGCCGTTGAAGTCGTAAGTGAGGTTCGTGCCCGCCCAGACCGTCAGCCGGTTCGCCGCGTTGTACGTGGCGCTCGCCAGCGCCGGCGGCAGCGCCACCCGCGCGAGATTGCCCGTCATCGTCAGCCGACGCCCCGCGGCGTCGTACGTGTAGCCCAGCGTGCCCAAGGTCGTGGTCGTGTTGCGCTTGTAGGTGAGCGTCGTCAGCTCGTTGCCGTTGTTGTAAGCGTAATCGATCGTCACCAGGTTGGGCAGCGTCGCCTTCGTCCGGCGGCTCGCCACGTCATAGGTGAAACTCACCGCGTTGGCGCCCTGGGTGACCGAGGTCAGCCGGTTCGCATCGTCGTAGCCGTAGGTCACCGCCGTCTGCCCGGTCACCTGCATCTGCGTGCGCCGCGCCGCCACGTCGTAGCTGTAGGTGATGGTGCTCGTGCCCGCCCCCAGGGGGACGGTCTCGGTGGCGACTGCATCGAAGCGGTTATCGTAGGTGCGGGTGACTGTGCCGGAGACACTGTCGGTGATCTGAGTCAGCCGGTCGCCCGCATCGAACGTGTACGCCGTTGTCGCGCCTCCGTGCCAGGTGGTGAGCGTGCGACGGTTCAGCTCGTCGTAGCCGTGGGTCGTGATCTGGCCCTTGCGGTCGGTGTGGGTGAACAGATTGTCGTTATCGTCGTAGGTGAAACTCTCCGGCCGCAGCAACGGGTCGGTGCGGGTGATGAGCAGGTTCTTCGCGTTGTACGCAAAGCCCGTCACCCCGCCCCTCGGGTCGGTGAAGCTCGTCATGTTGCCGTTGGCGTCGTAGTTCATCTGCACCTGATTACCCGCCGGGTCAGTGCTGGTCTTTACCCGATGGAGCGAGTCATAGGTGGTTACGCTGCGCTGGCCCAGCGGGTTGGTCACCTGCAGCACCCGGCCCAGAGCGTCGGTGAAGAAAGAGGTGCTCCGGTTCAAGGGGTCAGTCACCCGGGATAGATCGTATAGGTCATAGGTGAACACCGTCGCCTGATTCCTCGGGTCGATCACCCGGGTCACCAGTCCAGCCCCGTTGTACTCGAACCGGGTCACATTGTTGAGCGGGTCAGTCACCTGCGTCAGGCGCCCCCTCAAGTCGTACGCAAAGCTCGTTACCTTCCCACGGGTGTCGGTGCCGGTCAGCATTTCATGCAGCCCCGACGTGCGGTACGTAAAGCTCTCCGAGTGCTGCTCCGGGGTCCCGACCATGTAGCGCACCTGGGTGAGATTGCCGAAGCTGTCGTAGCTGTACTCGGTTCGTCGTCCAAGGGGGTCCACCTCGGCGCTGCTCAGCATGCTCGTCGCAGCGTACTCGTAGGTAGTCGTGCGTGCGCGTGGGGTGCCCAGCGCTTCGGTGCGGCTGGTCATCTGCCCGCTCGCGTTGAACGTCATCCGCGTCACCCGTCCCAGAGGATCGGTGACGTCGGTCTGGGTGATCGGTCCGGCCCCCGAGGGCGTGTAGGTGAACTGGGTCACGTCCCCGCCCGCATCGGTCTGAGTCGACACCCGGCCCTGGGCGTCGTACGTGTTAGTCATGACCGTGTTGTTGCGCTTGTCGACGATCTGGGTGATGCGGCCCAGGCTGTCGTAAGAGTAGTTCTCCGAGAAGTTCGCCGGGTCGGTTACGCGGCAAAGGTAGCCCTGCGGCGAGTTGCCGTTTGCGGTGCAGGCGCTCGTGTAGTTGTAGGTCACCGTGCGACTGGTGTGATCGGTTGCCTGGGTGATTCGTCTCGAGGCGTCGTAGCTCAAGTCGATGTACCGTCCGCTCGGTGAAACGATTCGCGTGAGGTTGCCGGACGTGATCACAAACTGTGTCCGGTTGCCGTGGCGATCATCCATCGCCACCATCGGGTATCCGGCGATATACCCGGAAAACCACAGCTTGGTGCCGTCCCGACGGCGCAGCACCCAGTTGAAGTGCCCGGTCGGCGAGTTCGCGATACCCCTGGCATTCGATGCCAGCGTCGCACCCTTCAAGTCCGCCGACGTCCCGGAGTAGACATAGATGTTTCCCGATCGGTCGAAGTGATGGGTCGCGCCGTTGGCCATCACGACCTTCACCCACAGATCGTTGGCGCCCCCGAAGGAATTCTGTTGGAACCACAGATAGGCGCCGTAGGGATGGGATGCCCCGATACCGAAGGCACGTGAGGCCGAGTCCCCGGGACGGTAGACCCGGGTGATGTGCAGCGGCACCACGTCCTGGACCGTCATGTCGACGTTCGTCGTCACCATCAGCCCCGTGGCGCAGTCCACAGGATCCGCGGCATTGGGGCAACGCCCGGTGGGGGCGTCCTTGCCCTTCTTGCTGTTGGCCTCCGTCGCACACGAGGGCTTGTCCGGCGGATTGCCGCCGTTGGTGCAGTCTGGCGCGTTGGGCGGGGCCACCGCAGGAGGCGCCTCCCCTTGCGAGTTCACGAACATGAACCCGATGGCATCGTGCAACTCCACACCCGGGTCAGGCGCCACCTGCCGCGCGTCCGCGGTGACCTGTCCCCATCCGTAGACGTACCAACCCTTGCCTGCGGGATCGTACCGCCAGAACCGCGCCTTTGCGCCCGGGGCCTCGTTCGTGGCGTTCGGATAGATCACCCGGATGCCGCGCGACACCGCTGGATCCAGACCACTGACCGCAATCCCGCCCGGCTGAACGCTCACGAACACCGGCGCATTGTCGGGGAAGGGCATGGGCGCACGCTCGAGCGGCATAGGAACGAGCGCCAGTCGCGTGACGAGCTTGCCGTCGCGCTCGCGCAGGATCGCCCCCTTGGGGATGTGGATCTCCATGCCCGGCACCGCCGGGTGCGTCACCACCAGGTCCTGTCGGACCGGGTTCGGGATGTCCACCCAGTCGGTATCCCGAATCCGGGGCACAAACACCGGCGCGATCTCGGTGACTTCCCCCGCCTCGACGTCCGCCCCCACGACGAACTGGCCGTAGGTCCTCCCGGTTCCCGTGTTCGACCCGTCCACGAAGATGTCGTAGTGACCGGGGGCCAGCCCGAGCGCCTGGAATCGGCCGTCGGCGTCGGTGCGCAGCCGTCTTCCCGCCACCGTCACCAGCGCATTGGCGAGCGGCCGGTCGTTGAGCCGCAGGACTTGCCCGGCCAGCCCGGTCGATGCGGCCGGCAGCGCCGAGGTGCGCATGCGCAGTCGCAGCGCCGAGCGATACTCCCGGTTCTCGTTCTGGTAGGCCGCACCGCCGGACAGGGAGAGTGCGTCGTTGATGCGCTTCTCGATCTCCCGGGGCAACGCCCGATCGCTGCGCCAGCGCCCGCCGAAGTTGCGCACCTTGGGCACGAAGCTCTCGTCATCGTCCTCCGCCTGCGGCGCTACCTGCAGCGCGATCGGTTGATCGAGGATGGCCGCACCCGGCGCAGCAGATGACGCGCTCGCACCGCCAGCGCCCACACCCGCTGCGCGCGCCCTGGCCACCGCTTCCGCCGAGACGGCGCCGACGTCCCGCGTCGAGAACGCCACCGTGGCCAAAGGCACGCTCGACTGGATCACCGACAGCACCCCGCGGACCACGATCGAATAGCGGCTTCCCGGCGCCAGAGGCACGAACGGCGTCACGAACGCAAGCAGGCCATCGTCCGAGGGCGTCACCATCGCCTTGACCGCCCCGCCGGCACCGACGATTGCCACGGTATCTTGCCGGACACTGCGAGGATCGACCGGGCGGGAGAAACGCACCACGATTGGCGCGTTCGGGTCGAAGCCCTGCTCGTCCGCGCGCGGCTGCGAGGCAAGGACCTGCGGGGGCTCGGTGCCCGTCGCAGGCGCCAGGAGTGCAGAGAGCCTCCCCGCGGGCACCGCCTCCCAGGTTCGTGCTGCCGGGCGGTACAGAGCGCCTCCCGGTGCCGCAACCCCGCGGGTATCGCGCCCACCGGCCAGCAGCGCGTTGCCATCGGCCAGAAGGGTGAGTGCCGCCCCCGTTCGCTCGAGCAGACCGGACTGACCGCCCGATTGCACCCGCGCCACCTTCGGGTCCAGGATCTCCGCTTGCGCGATCGTCCGCCCGTCGGGACCGACGCCGCCGGCAATCAGCATCGTCGCGTCGGGCAGCATGCGGGTGGTGTGTCCGGCGCGAAGGACGAGACCCAGCTCGGTCGCACTCTGGCTCACGCCCGTGCGCGGGTCTAACCGCTCGGCCGTTGCCACCACCACGCCGGCGGCGTTACGACCGCCGGTGATCAGCACCTGTCCGTCGGGCAGCAGGGTGGCCGCATGCTCGCGCCGCCCGTGCTGCAGTCCCACCGCCAGGGCCTGCAGTTGCTGGCTTACCGGATCGAACAGCCGCACCTGGCGCGTGGCCCGCGCCCCGCCGAGGATCAACACCCGCCCGTCGGGCAGCAGCGTGCGGGTCTCGCCCGGATTTGCCTGGAGGGCGTCGGTCAGGCCGCGCGGCGGCACCGTGTCTTCGGCGTGCGCCGCCCAGGAGACGGCCAGAACCGCCAGAAAGCTCAAGCCTCGAACGACTTGGCGTCGCAGCAATGTCAGGGATCGCATGGCGTAGGTCTCGTTCTAGTCTGATCAGGGGGCGAGGGTGGCGCTGAAGGAGAAGGTCAAGCCATCGAACTGGTCCACGATCAGTTCATAGGTTCCAGTCTCATTGAGCGTCGAGGCAGACAGGGGGATCGTGAAGGTCGCGCCCCAGTAACTGGAGATCTCCTGCACCGCGCCCGATGGCTTACGCACGAAGACCCGCGTGCCATTGCCTGTCGCCGGCTGCGTCTGCCACCCGGTCACGTCCACCTGCCTCGTCTGCCCCGCGCTCGCCGTGAAACTGAGGCGCGCCTTCTGGCCGCGACGGGAAACCGTCACGGGGACCGACGTCCCAGCAGGCATCAAGGACCCCACGGCATCGCTGGAGACAATCACGGTCGCAGTTGCCGAGGTTCGGTCTATCGCCGGGGTGACCCGCAACACATAGCTCCCCGCACTTAGCACGTTCGGGGTCTCGGGGAGATCACATCCGCCCCCGACCGATGCCGTGCTGCACCCCCGAGACCACTGATTCGCGTTGGGCGAAGTGTCGTCGGGTCGGAGCACCTCGAACGTGACGTTCGACCCCGAGGGTCCTGACGCAAGGTTCCACACCCCCACACCGACAAACTGTGCAGCACCGAGCGTGAAGGCAAACCGTGCCGTCTGACCTTCGATGAGGCTGGCCGCCAGCGAAGCGTCGCCGAGCACCAGGGTCCCAGCCAGCGACTTCCAAAGGCGCACGCGAAGAGTTCCCGATCGTCCCTCCTGCGGGTCCACGTACAACGTATACGGGCCCGGCACCAGTGCGGGAAACTCCATGGAGCGAACGATGGGTGCGACTGCCGGATTGCCCGAAGCCGAAGAGTTTGGCGCCCATGTCGACGCAACTACCGAGGCATCCGGTCGACGCAACTCGACACCCACAGCGCTAAGCGGATTTCCGCTGCCTAACGCGATGTTCGACAAAGACATGCCATAGCGCTCGCCGGTCGCCGCATCGAACACGATGCGTGCGTTCTGACCCACCTTGAGCGCAGGGACATCGGTGTTCGTATCCGCAGCCACTGGCCCGATCACCAGGTCGTTGTTGAGCCACAGCGTCGCGCTCAACCCCGTGACTGCCGCGTTGTAGTTGGGTCTGACGATGAGGCTGAAGACCCCGGCCTCGGGGTGCGGCGGCACATTCCCGCCGCAGGTCGCTGCGGGGCTGTAACACGCAATAGAGTAGGGGTTCGAATTCTCAATGACAGGCCGCCAGTCCTGTGCCCGCAGCTCGTAGAAGATCTGTCCGTTGTTGGTCGGCGTCGTCGTCTGGCTCGCGATGCCGAACCCCAGTGATTGCCCTGCCTGGGCGTCGATCACGAAGCGGAGATGCTGGCCGTTGAAGCTCGACGTGAACGCCGTCCCGGTGGCGGCATCGACCGGCAAACTCGGATCGGTGCGCAGCCTGGCTGTGACGTTGAGCGTCTGGCTCACGGCCACGCGCACCAGCAAGGTGTAGGTGCCATTCAACAGCATCGGCGGGACATGCACTGTGCGGCGCGTGGCCGACAGTCCGAGGCCCTCGTACTGTCCGCTCGTGACGATCTCGTTGCGGATGTTGCGAACTTCCCAGTCGAAAGACGCTGTGGAGGGCGTGGAGGCGTAGGCCGTGAAGTCGACGCTGGCGTGCGCCGTCGGACCGCCATCGAACAGGAACGCCACCCAACGCCCTGCCGTGCTCGGAGCGGTCACGTTCACAGCACCCGTCGCCCCGTCCAGCACGATGCGCCGCATCGCCGAGAACTCGGCATCGGGCCAGAACGCCGAACCGGTCGGAACCACCAGGAAGTCCGCGGCACTGGTCGCCGTGCCCGCAAGCGTTGCCACCCGGATTCTTCCGCCGCCGGTGAACTCAGGCACCCTCACCGTGATCGACGTGGCCGTCATGCTCTGAATGATCGCCAGGGTCTGGTTGACGTAGACCTTGGTCATGCCCGCCGTCGTGTTGAAGTTCGTGCCCGTGATCGTAACGTTGCTGCCCGCCAAGCCGCGTGCCGGCGCGAAGCTTGCAATGGTGGGCACGGCTTGGGGCGCCGAGGCGACCACCATAAAGCTCTCCAGACTCGTCCCCGTGCCCGCGGTGGTCTGGACCGAGATGGGCCCCGAGGTTGCCCCGGCCGGTACCGTCGCCACGAGACGCACCGTCGAAGCTGTAGTCACCGTGGCGAGCGTTCCGTTGAAGCGAACCGTATTGGCCGCCACCGTCGAGCCGAAATTGGCCCCCACGATCGTGACCGAACTGCCGACCGGTCCGCTGTTGGGGAAGAAGTCCGTCACGGCCGGCACGTTGGCCGCCGTGCGACGGATCTGCGTGATGTTCCCGGCTGCGTCGTAGACGTACTCCGCCGTCTCGTTCGTCGGGCTCGTAACACTCTTGAGGCGCCCCGCCTCGTCGTAGCTGTAGCGCACCGTCTGTGCCGACGCGTCCGATGCGACCAGCAGGGCAGACATCGACGCTAGTATCACAAGGAGCATGCCGAAGAGCGCACACCAGGCACGTCGTCCCGTGTCGCTGGGGAGCCGGCGTCGCACATTGATGGCGGGAACACTGCGCGGCGCGCCTGTCAGTCCCGGACCGCAACGGCCGGGCGAGATCTCGAGGATGTTCATGGTCGTTTCGGTACGTTATCGTTGTCGCTATGAAACTTCGCTTCGCCCATGCGCTGGCCCTCGGACTCGCCTCGGCAGCGCTCCTGCACACTCTCGGACAACCCTCGGCGGCAGACCAGGACGGCCGCGCCGTGCTCGGTGAGCGTCTGTTCTTCGACTCGACGCTCAGTGCCGATGCCACGATCAGTTGCGCCTCGTGCCATCGGCCGGAACTCGCGTTCACGGATGCGCAGCCGCGCAGCCTTGGCGTGGCCGGGCGGCAGGGCACGCGCAATGCCCCGAGCCTGCTCGGAGTGGCCCGAGTGCCGCGTCTGAACTGGGATGGACGATCCGTGTCGCTGGAAGAACAGGTGGTGCAGCCCTTCGTCACCGAGACGGAGCACGGCCTGCCGTCGAACGAGGCGCTTGTGGAGCGCGTGCTGGCTCGTGCCGAGTACCGCGCGCTGTTCGAAACAGCCTTCGGTGGCGACGCTTGGCCGCCACGCGTAGATCAGATCGCAGCCGCGTTGGCTGCATACCTGCACAGCCTCGAGCCGCAACACCGAAATGCATCGCCTGCCCCCGTGCCGGACAACGCCGCGCGCGGTCAGGCCCTGTTCTTCGGTAGTGCGGGCTGCGCGCAATGCCATCCGAGGGACGACACGGGAACGCCCGGTACCGACCACCGGTACCACGCCATCGGCGTCGGACTGGGAACGCTCGGCCCCGGACTGGGCGCGGCCATCGAGGCGGTCGAGAAGGCCACGCCCGGCGAGCTCAACGCGCTCGTACTGAGTGAGCCGGCGGTGTCCCAGCTCGGCCGCTACGTGGTGACCCGAAACCTCGAAGACATCGGCCGGTTTCGCACCCCGTCGCTTCGTAACGTTGCCATCACGGCGCCGTACTTCCACGACGGCAGCGTCGCAACACTGGAGGCCGCCGTGGAGCGCGAGATCTACTACCGGCGCGAGGCGCGCGCGGCACTCCCGGCGCTCAGCCGCGAGGACCGCGACGATCTGGTCGCGTACCTGAAGACGGTCTTCGAGAAGCGGACTGCGTCCGCGCGCCAATGACATTGGGGCTGTCGCTCAACAGTGCCGAAGATGGACGGTGGGCCGGGAGTCTTTCCTGCCCGAGTACGGGCGCGGCGCCATCGCAGCGCACGCGCGATTCTGTTGCTCAGTTCAATCTAGCACAACGTTCGCGACACTACCTGTGACGGATGTCACAGGATTCGTGCTTTTTTTCGCATTTTTTTGTGAGGGCATCGGCGGAATCGGGATCCGGCATCACCAAACATGACAAGGTCTCGCGCAGCGGCATTGGGGGAACCCAGTCGCCGTGTCGAGGTCCGAGCCGTCATCGCCCGCTTCTCGTAGTCCGTAGCCGATAGAGCGGATCGGCGAAAATGATTCACCCGGCCAACGCACTCTCCTTCAAGTTTGCAGCCCTCCGGGCAGACAACTCGTCCTCATCCGCAGTCCGCACTCGTCTTGTTGCACTGCAGTCGCCAAAGCAGTGATTCGCCAGTCCTGGCATCGTGAATTCGCAGGCGTCGTCGATCCGGCATCGTCACTACCGGGCCTCCTGTAGTGACGATGCTCAGTCACAGTCATCAATCAGTTAGTCCGCAGTTCCGGCAGTGTCGAGCCCAAGTGACGGGCTCCTCGCACGTCGCCGTGCTCCCTCCGGTCGCTCTGCGCGACCCCTCCTAGCGCCCCTCGGGGCTCTTCCCGAGCCGTCACGGCTCGTCGCGATTGCGGTCCTTCCCCCCAGGGAGATCCGATCGTCGCCAAGCGCGGGTGCAGCGGCGGCACGACGTACAAGCCCTGCACACAACAGGAGTGGTGTCCTCGTGTCCGTCGCAGCGTGCAATCCGCCCTGGCGGTTGCGCCGGACAGAAACACTCACCAGACCGCAGTACACACCAAACGACCTTCTCAGACGACTACGGAGTCACGATCACGTGCGAGACCTGAACTACCAACTGAGGCAGCTAGCGAGCAGGCGTTCGTCCGACTCGCACGGACACGTTCGGACGCGCGTGGACGTCGCTACGTTGTCACTACGAGTCCGCCGTCCAGTCCTCGAACGTGAGGTTCGGAACGCGGCGGAACGCCTGATCGTTGGTGACGAGCGTGGCTCCGAGGGCGAGAGTATGGGCGGCGATGAGCATGTCCATGCCGCCCAGCGGTGTGCCTGCGGTTTCGAGTTCGGCACGCAGCCTTCCATACCTTTCTGCGGCGTCGCTGTCCCAGGGCAACGTCTGCACGTGCCGAAGAAAAGCGCTCACTGCCGCGGCCAAAGCCGTGGCGCCGGGCTTGCGCGCCAAGCCGTAGAGCAGTTCGGCTTCGGTGATGGCAGAGATGCCGACCGCGTTCACGGGGTGGGCCCGCAAGCGCCCCATGAGCTGCGGCGGGCCGCCGCGAATGATGAAGCTCGCGATGTTGGTGTCGAGCAGGTAGGCCGGCGCTGGCGACATCAATACAGCTCTCGGCGTTGGGGTGGCGGATCCACGCGGTCAGTCAGGAAGTCCTGGCTTTCCGCCTTCGCGCCGTCGACGGCCTCGAGCAGCTGGGTCCAGTCGCTCGGCCGCCGGGAGAGGATGACGTCCCCGGTAGCTTCGTCGCGGCGGACGTAGACCTCCTTCGTGTCGAAGCGAAACGCCGCCGGCAGGCGGACGGCCTGACTACGGCCAGTTTGAAAGACTTTCGCGATGTGGCTCACCCTCACCTCCAATGATAAGTACCAAAGTGTATATCGCAAGATAAATACATATCAAGATGCATACCACACCTATTCTTCTGGCCAAACCCGCGACCCCGGCAATCCATGGGTACGTTCGCCCGCGCCGCTACGCGCGCTTCGCCCTCGCAATCCTGGCGCGCCCGTCCTGAAGGGAAACGACCTGGGCCCCGCCGTCGCGCAGCGTAGAGAGATGCCCCGCGACACGCTCCCACGCCTCCGCCATCTCTCCGCTGTAGTCGTGCCCGTCGTACACACGCCGCATGGTCTCTCTCTCCAGGTGATTCAGGCAGAGCTCCGCGACGTGCGGCGGAACGCGGAGTTGAGACAGCATGGTGCGAAACGTCTTCCGGGGGTCGTGGGCCTTCTTTCGGCGCTGGAAGAGTCGGGTTATCGGATGTTCCACCTGCTCCCCTCGGCGGCCTATCTCGTGCCCTTCGATGCCCAGGCGCCGACGGATCCGCTCGCCCTGAACGTCTTTGCCGCAAAGCCGGACCGTGTGGACGCGCTCGCCCGCCGAGGACTCCTCGCAGACCCCGTGTACGTCACCTAAGGTTCGTCGACGCCCTGGTCAGCCTTCGTTGCCTGCGCACCCTACGCTACAGCGATGACTGCTACCTGGTCGAGAGGTCCGCGCCTCTGGGCAAAGTCGGGAGACAAGGCATACCACGCAGCACTGGACGGCTTTGCACAAAGCCAGCTCGCGGCAGGGCGGTCGGCCTGGGCGCGCTTCGCCGCGCTCGACCCCGAGACGCTGGGCAAGTGACTTCAGTGTTCCTTCCGCGGTACAGAAACCCTGATGGTGACTCCGCAACCGTAGCGGCCATGAGGCATGACCGATCTTCGATGTCGTTCATGCCCGCAGGCGGCCTGGCTGCGTGACGTCCGGTCGGGCATCCGACTGGACGGAGGGCACCGGTGACCGAGGGAACACCGCGTCGATTGCGGCGCCACCGTCGGGGAGGTTTCTCGCCGAAATCGTCCCACCGTGCTGAAGCAGGATGGCCCGACAGATCGAAAGCCCGAGTCCGGCGCCACCCGCACCCGTCTGCGTCCGTGTGCTCTGCTGAAACTTCTCGAACACATGCTCGAGTTCGTCCTCGGGTATGCCGACGCCCCGATCCGAGACGGTGATGCGAAGACCGGATACCAGTTCCCCGTTCCGCGATTCGACGTGGTCGTCGCGGATGCTCACGGTGATCTCGCCGCCCGCCCTGGAAAACTTGATGGCATTGGAGAAAAGACAGCGCAGCAATCGATCGAGCATCTTCCCGTCGGCCATCAGCCGGGTATCCGCGGTCTCTACGACTACCCGCAGGGACACCTTTCGCGCGCTGCGTTCAGCGTCCATGTCTGCAACGGCACTGTCGATGTGCTGCCGTGCATCCAGCGGTTCGGCATGCACCACGGCGCCCGATTGCAGCCTGACGAGTTCGAGGAGATCCTCGATGAAGTGGGAAAGGCGAGCGGCAGCCTCCTGTATGTTCGCGAGATAGCGCGAGAGCTTCTCGTCGGCAGAACCGGCGGCTGGCTGGCGCTTCGCGGCGAGATCCGCGAAGGACCGGATGGCGTGCAGCGGCGTCCGCATCTCGTGCGAAGCGTTCTCGAGGAACTCGTCTTTCGCGCGAAGAGCCGCCCGCAAGGCTTCGAGCGCAGTGTCGAGTGCCGTCGTCCGCTGCAGAACTTTCGCCGTGAGTTCCGTGGTGTCTGTGACCAGGCAGAAGAATGCGCCGGCATGATCGGCCGCCGTATCGGGAATCAGCGCCACTGCCGCATACCGTGGTCTACCCGTCGGATCGGTGTCGGCGCATTCGAAGTGCGCGATACGTCCCCGACGCACCGCGTCGTAAGCCTGCGCACTGCCGGTCTCCGTAGAGAGGGGGACGAGGTCCTCCACGCGACGGTCGATCAGTGTCCCCCGATGACCACCGATCCGCGTACGCAGGGCGGCGTTGGCGTACTGACACACACCGTTTTCGTCGAAGTGCCCGATGGCGGCGGGCACTTGGCCGAGGATGGCCTGCAGACGCTCCTCGCTTCGTGCCAATGCGAGTTCCGCCTCACGCTGACGCGACACATCCCGGACGACTGCGAGGATCCTGCGCTCGCCGTGCTCGACGACCGCCGTGATCGACGTCTCCGTGGGAATGAGTTGGCCGTCCTTGCGGCGGTGAACTCTGGCCAGGCTCATCACCTCGCCAAGCGATGCCTGCCTGACGACCTGCGTCGCGTCCGAGGGAGTCATGTCGTGCCCGATGTCGGTGACGTTCATGTTCAACAGCTCTGCATGCGTGTACCCCCACATCCTGGTCGCGGAGCGGTTGGCCTCGAGAATCCGCCCCTCGGCGTCACGGACGATGATGGCATCCGGCGCGTTGTCGAATAGCGCGCGGATTCGCGCCTCGCTCGCAATGCGGGTCTGGTGTTCCTCACGGAGGCTCGTGATGTCCAGGAACGAGGTCACCACGGCGACCGGTCGCCCGGATGGGGACTGCGCGATGGGTAGGGCATTGATCAGCAGCCAGGCCCGCTCGCCCTCGGGCTTGTTGATCCCCATCACGAAGCCCCGCACTTCGCGGCCGGTGTTCAGCGCGACCATCGCCGGGTGTTGCTCACCGGGACAAGGTGTCCCGTCCTCGAGGATGGTCGACCAGCGCGGATCGAAGGAATCCCGTCCCATCAGCTGAGCGTTCGTGAGCCCGAGGATTTCTGCGGCGCATCGGTTCGCCGCAACGATCGCACCGTCGGCGGACTGCTTGACGACGCCCTCGGCAAGGCTGTCGAGGATGCTTCTGCTCTGCCGGGCCGCGTCCTCGATCGCGTCGGCACACCGCCGGTGGACTTCCCAGGCGAGCAGTATCAGGAGCAGCGCGAGGGCCACCACGATCGCCACGCTGATCACGACGGTCCGCTCGTGCGAGGTGACGTCCTGCTCCATCTGCGCAGTCAGCACCTGCCATCGGGCTGCAAGCCCATCCGTCTGTCCGCGGAACTCGTCCATCAGCCGCTTTCCGCTCCCCTCGCGGACCACGGCGAGAGCCGCCGCCATGTCGCCGGCCTGCGCGAGCGGGACATAGCGATTCACGACCTCGATCTTCCTGCCCAGCGTCTGCGAGATCTCTGCGAGACGCCGCAACGATTCGGCATCGCCGGCCAGTGCCGACTGGAGGCGCGGCAGGCGCTCCGATGCGTCGGCAATCCCGGTGCGGTAAGGGGCGAGGTAAGTGTCATCGACGGTCAGGAGGAATCCCCGCGCTCCGGTCTCGATGTCGGAGGCATCGTCCCGGAGGTGTGCCAGCTCGCGCTGGATGAGGTTGGCGCGCGCGAACTGCGCCAGAGCCGCGTCGAGCCGGGGAAGCTGAAGGCCCACATAGAGAGCGAGGCCCGACAGCAACGCCATGATGACGATCACGATGCCCTTCGCGAATCGCGGTCCGACGAACCCTTCGAGCATGACGCTCACCCTTTGGACAGGAGTCGAAGGCCTGCATTCTAGGAAAAATTCCCGGCTTCGTTAGGCACGAATGCTTGGGATGGATTCCGCAGCGCACCATTCGAGACGCCGACGGGGCGTTCACCCTCGGCATCAAGGTCGGACGCCGCAGTCTCGACGTGCTGGCCATGGACTTCGCCGGCCAGGTACGCGTGCGCAAGTCCCTCGCCTACGATTACCCCGACCCGCGGGGGGCTGCCAGCGATCGAGCAGCGGGCCCGTCTGGTGGCGAAGAATCTCGGCACCAAGTCCAAGCGCCTCGTGGGCGCCAGCGTGGCAGCGCCGACGCCTTCGCGTCGCTGCCCTGCGCCGCGCCGACAAGAACACCAGGACGCAGCTGCTGCACGAAGCCTCCAGCCTCGTGCCCGAACAGAGACTGGCGAAGCACGACCTCCCTGCGGCGATCGCGCAAGACGAGCGCGCGCTGAATCCGGACGTATGGCCCACCACGCGCGCACGGCTCGCCAAAGCCTGTCCTGGCTTGGACGGTGACCACCGCTGCGGCCCTGCTCGACCTCGAAGCCGGAAGCATCGGTGCCGATGCTCGGGCGATGGGCGGCGCCATCCTCCCGCTCTACAGCCACTTCGCGCCCAGTCACGAGTTCTTCCTGAAGGTCGACGCGCCCCCGCCGGCGGTCTGACACGCAGCCCTGCAGGGCAACACCATTGCGAGCGTCTTGGGTTTTCAGTAATTACTGAAAACTCGCACGCCTTGTCCTATACTTCCGCCCATGGCGCTCAACGAACAGCTTCCCGCCCTCAATCGCGAGTTCATCGCCCATTTCGGTGAGATGGGCAGCCGGTGGGGCATCAACCGCACGGTCGGGCAGATCTACGCGCTGCTGTTTCTGTCGCCCCGGCCGCTGTGCGCCGACGAGATCGCCGAGTGCCTCGAGTTCTCGCGCTCCAACGTCAGCATGGGGCTCAAGGAATTGCAGGCGTGGCGACTGGTGCGATTGCGTCATGTCCCCGGTGATCGCCGCGAATACTTCGGCGCGCCGGACGACGTGTGGGAGATCTTTCGCGTGCTGGCGGAAGAGAGGCGCCGCCGCGAAGTCGAACCCACGCTCACGATGCTGCGATCGGCGTTGCAGGAGACGCCGGCATCGGAGGACGAGCGCTTCGCGCAGGAACGCATGCGGCAGATGCACGAGTTCATCAGCCGGCTGATGACCTGGTTCGACGATGTGCAGAAGCTTTCGCCGGAGACGGCGGTGCAGCTGATGGGCATGGGCTCGATGGTGACGCGCGTGCTCGAGATGAAGGACCGGCTCACGAGCCGCAAGACCAAGAAAGAAAGCAGTCTTCCCTGACGAGGCTCTGGCACCATGGATCTCGACGCCCTGATGCTCTCTCGCATCCAGTTCGCGGCGAACATCAGTTTTCACATTCTCTTCCCGACCATCACGATCGCGCTGTGCTGGTTCCTGCTGTTCTTCCGCATCCGCCTCGTGCGCACCCGTGACCCGGCGTGGGAAGAGGCCTACTACTTCTGGACCAAGGTGTTCGCCCTCACGTTTGCGCTGGGCGTGGTGTCCGGCATCGTGATGAGCTTCCAGTTCGGCACGAACTGGCCGGGGTTCATGGAGAAGACGGGCAACATCTCGGGGCCGCTTCTCGGCTACGAGGTGCTCACGGCATTCTTTCTCGAGGCGAGCTTCCTCGGGATCATGCTCTTTGGCCGCGGCCGGGTGTCCGAGCGGGTGCATCTCACGGCGACATTCCTCGTGGCACTCGGCACCACGCTCTCTGCGTTCTGGATCCTGAGTCTCAATTCCTGGATGCAGACGCCAGCCGGCTACGAGATCGTCGACGGCCAGTTCATCCCGACCGACTGGTTCGCCGTCGTGTTCAACCCCTCGTTCCCGTACCGGTTCGCGCACAAGCTGCTCGCGTCCGCGCTGACGGCGTCGTTCCTCATCGCAGGACTGTGTGCGTGGCAGCTGCTGAAGGGCACGACCACCAACGGGACCCACAAGGCCATGCGCGCTGCAGTCGCCACCGCTGCCGTGGTGATGCCCCTCCAGTTCATCGCGGGCGACCTTCACGGCCTCAACACGCTGGAGCACCAGCCCGCCAAGGTCGCTGCGATGGAAGGCGTGTGGGAGACCGAGCGCGGCGCGCCCCTCACACTGTTCGGCTTCCCGGACGAGGATGCCGCGACGACGCACTTCGCCATCAAGATCCCCAAGATGGCGAGTCTCATCCTCACCCACGACATGGACGGCGAAATCGCCGGCATCCGGTCCTTCGGCGACGGGCATCCGCCGGTGGCGCCCGTGTTCTACGCTTTCCGGATCATGGTCGGCGTCGGCTCGCTGATGCTCCTGGTGTCGGCGTTCACCGCGTATCGCCTGTGGCGCCAGCGCAGAGAAAAGCGCATCACGCTGCCGCGGCCACTGCTGTGGGTGCTTTCGGCGATGACCTTTTCCGGCTGGCTTGCCACGCTGTCCGGCTGGTACGTGACGGAGATCGGCCGCCAGCCTTTCGTCGTGTACGGACTCGTGCGAGCGGGCGAGGTGGCCACGACCGTACCGCCGCCGTTCATCGGCCTCACCCTGGTGGCGTATCTGCTGGTATACGGGCTGCTGCTCGTCACGTACGTCGGCGTCCTCAAGTACATGGCCGAGAACCCGGTGAAGCACGCACCGGTGCCGGTCACCAGCGCCGGTCTCGGCAAGGCGGGGGTCTGACATGCTCGGCATGACCTGGGCGCAGTGGCTGCCCCTGATCTTCCTCGCGGTGATGGGGCTTGCCTTACTCACCTACGTGATTCTCGACGGCTACGATCTCGGGGTGGGCCTGCTCCTCCCGCTCGCCGATGACAGCGAGAAGGACACCATGATCAACAGCATCGGGCCCTTCTGGGATGCGAACGAAACCTGGCTCGTCCTGGGGGTCGGCGTGCTGCTCGTCGCCTTTCCGATGGCGCACGGGCTCGTGCTGCAGGCTCTCTATCTGCCGGTCGCCGCAATGCTGATCGGCCTCATCCTGCGCGGTGTCGCGTTCGACTTCCGCGTGAAGGCGCCCCTGCAGTACAAGGCTTTCTGGAATCGGGCGTTCTTCGCGGGGTCGCTGCTCGCGAGCAGCGCACAGGGCTGGATGCTCGGCAGCTACATCACGGGCTTCGACAAGGGCCCGCTCGGCCTCGCCTTCAGTCTGGGCATCGCGGTCACCCTGCCCGCGGCCTACACGCTCCTCGGGGCCGGCTGGCTCATCATGAAGACCGAAGGGGCGCTGCAGAGCAAGGCAGTGTCCTGGGCGCACCGGGTGCTGTGGCCCATGGGTATCGCCCTGGTGGCCATCTCCGGCGCCACGCCGCTGGTGCATCCGACGGTGGTGAGCAAGTGGTTCGCGATGCCGCAGGTGTTCGCACTGATGCCGGTGCCGCTCACCTGCGCTTTGGCGTTCTTCGCGGTGCGCTGGGTCGTGACGCATCCGGATCTCGTCCGGGCGGGACACGGCTGGGTCGTGTTCGCCGCGACGGTGCTCATCTTCGTGCTCGCCTTCTTCGGCCTCGCGTACAGCATCTTCCCCGACATCGTGATCGGTCGCATGACGGTCTGGCAGGCCGCCATCAGCACGGCCTCGCTCAATGTCGTCTTCGTCGGCGTTGCCGTGACGCTGCCAGTGATCATCGTCTACACGGTCTTCATGTACCGGGTGTTCTGGGGCAAGGCGCGCGCCCTCACCTACGGCTGAGCGTGTCGGCACGCCGGGCCATCCGCGCACGCGAAGGCCCGCTTGCCGAGAATGCGATTCCCGCGGCGGAGCGAAAGCGACAGAATCGGCGCTTTCGCTCCCTCTCGAGGTTCCCGATGGACACCCCCGCCCAAGGCGAGGCCCCGCTGCCGCTCCACGGCATCACGGTGATCGACCTGTCGCGTCTGGTTTCCGGCAACCTGCTGACTCACGTTCTGGCCGACCTCGGCGCGACGGTCGTGAAGGTGGAATCCCCAGGCAAGGGCGATGACCTCCGCGCGTGGCAGCGCAACGGGGTCAGCACGTACTGGATGGCTTACAGCCGCAACAAGCAGAGCGTTTCGCTGGATCTGCGCAGCGCCGACGGGATGACTCAGCTTCGGTCACTGCTCGCCGATGCCCACGTCCTCGTCGAGAACTTCCGTCCCGGGACGCTGGAGCGCATGGGGCTCGGCGTCGATGCTCTTCAGGGCATCAATCCGCGTCTCGTGGTCGTTCGCATATCGGGCTGGGGTCAGACCGGCCTCTTCTCGAAGAAGGGTGGCTTCGGTTCTCTCATCGAAGCGATGAGCGGCTTTGCCGCCATGACGGGCTTCGCCGACCGGCCGCCCGTGCTGCCGCCTTTTGCGATGGCGGACACGGTCGCGGGCCTCTACGGCGCCACGATCGTCGCAGCCTCACTCCACGGCCAGCGAGATGCGGCGACTCCGAAGGTTCAGGAGATCGACCTTTCCCTGTTCGAGCCGCTGTTCTCGGTGCTGGGGCCGCAGGCGGCCGAGTACGAACTCACGGGCAAGGTCACGGAGCGTTCCGGCAGTCGCTCTCCCACCCATGCGCCGCGCAACGTCTACCGCACGAAGGACGACCGCTGGGTGGCGCTCTCCGCCGGGATGGAAGGCACGCTGCAAAGGCTCTTCGAGGGAATCGGACATCCCGACGCGATGCAGGACCCGCGCTTCTCGACTCACGAGGCGCGTCTCGCGAACATCGATGCGCTGGACGATCTCATCCAGTCGCACCTCGCGAACCTCACGCTCGACGAAGCGCTCGCGTTCTTCGAGGCCCGCGACATCACCGCCGGGCCGGTGTGCGACATCGCCGACCTCCTGCAGCACCCGTACATGCAGGACCGCGATCTGCTCGTGCAGCAGCCCGCACCCGACGGCAGGACGCTGTCGATTCACGCCGTGCCCTACAAGATCAACGGTCGCCGCCCGCCGATACGCCGCGCGGCGCCGACCGTGGGCCAGGACAACGAACGCTGGTTCACGAAGCCCGCCCGCAACAAGGATTCCCTGCCATGACCTCCCGTCGCTACCTCCGCTCGTTTCTGTTCGTCCCCGCGGCCAACGCCAAGCTTCTGGACAGTTCGGTTTCGCGACCGTGCGATACCGTGATCCTCGACCTGGAAGACGGCACGCATCCCAGCCTGCGCGAGGAAGCGCGCATGAAGCTCCCGGACTCGATCGCGAGGGTGAAGAGCGCCGGCAAGACGGCCGCCGTTCGCATCAACGGCGATCTGCTCACCGCGGTGACCGATCTGCGCGCCGCCGTGCGGCCCGGCCTCGACATTCTGGTGCTGCCGAAAGTCGAGCACGCCCGCGATGTGCAGCTGATCGGCACGGCCGTGCGCGCACTCGAGACCGAGGCCGGGATCGCCGCGGGACACGTTCGCTTCCTGCTCCAGATCGAGAGCGCTGCAGCGTTGCCGCGGTTGCACGACATCGCCTCGGCCGACCCGCGCGTCATGGGAATGATGCTCGGCAGCGAGGACTTCTCCCTGGACTGCGGCGGCCTGCCGACCGCGGACGCGCTGCTCACGCCCAGCCTCATGGTGTTGTACGCAGCCCGCGCGGCCGGCGTGCAGCCGATCGGCTTCGTCGGGTCCATCGCGGACCTCGGCAGCCCCGAAGCCTTCCAGGGTGTGGTCGAACGCGCTCGCGCCCTGGGATTCCGCGGCGCCGTGGTCGTCCATCCGAAGTTTCTCGAAGTGGTGAACGCCTGCTACACGCCCTCCGACGAGCAGGTGGCAGCCGCGCGCAAGGTGGTCGACGCGTTCGAGGCCGCCGATGCGCAGGGTCTCGGGGCCATCAAGCTCGACGGCATCATGATCGACAAGCCGGTCTACCGGCGCGCGCTGGAACTGCTCGCAGACGCTTCGTGAGGTTTCGCGCTCGGCCCGGACGCGGCACGGCCACTCAGGCGCGGTCCAGCCGGCCTTCGGCGGCAACCCGCACCATGAAGTCCACGAAGGCACGGACCCGCGGCGTTGCGTGACGCTTGTGGGTGTACAGGATCGACAGCGCCGGGCTCTCGACGCGGTAGTTCGTGAGCAGCGGCACGAGCCGCCCGCGGGCAATCGCCTCTCCGGTCACGTAGCTCGAGATCTGGATGATGCCGGCGCCTGCGCACGCGGCTTCCACCAGACACTCCGAGTGGTTGAACGTGAGGCGTCCCGCGACCGGCTGCGTGAACGACTTGCCGTCACGCTGGAACACCCACTCGCGGATGACGCCGCTACTGGGCACCACGAAACGGGCGCAATCGTGGCGCCCCAGGTCCTCCGGGGTCTCCGGCACGCCGAAACGGTCGAGATAGGCGGGCGCCGCGCATGTCACCTGCCAGCCGCCGGTCAGTCGGCGCGCCACGAGGCGGGATTCCGGCGGGGTACCGAGCCGGAAAGCCACGTCGATTCCTTCGTCGACGAGGTCCGACAGGCGGTCGCTCGCGACCGCCTCGATGGAGATCTCCGAATACGCATCGAGAAACTCGGCGAGCAGACCGGCGATGGGCAATCGTCCCAGCGAGACTGGCATCGTCACCCGCAGATGGCCGCGCGGGGTCTCCCGGGCGGCGCTGAGCGCATGTTCCGCGTCCTCCACCTGCGTGACGATGTCCCGGCAACGCTCGAAGAAGGTCGCCCCTTCGGCGGTCAGGCTCACGCTGCGGGAGGTCCTCTGCAGCAGCCGGACCTCGAAGCGGGCTTCCAGGCGGGAAATCGCCTTGCTGACGCCGGACGGGGAGATCCCGAGGGTGCGCGCCGCCGCCGTGAAACTTTGGGCTTCGGCTGCGCGGACGAACGCCAGCATCCCGGTGAGGTTCTCCATGCCTATCGTCGCCATTTGTGACTCCTCGTCATCATGAGTTGTACCGTGGCGCCGATTATCGATGAAACGTCACTCCTCTAGAGTACCTACCCATGACAGCGCACCTCGGCGGCACCCCAGTCTTCAGCCCGGACAGGGTGACTGCCGCAAGGACGCGGTCGGCACTCATCCTCAGGAGAAAACGATGAACAGGTTCGAAGGCAAGGTTGCAGTAGTGACGGGCGCCGGCTCCGGCATCGGGCGGGAGACCGCCGTGGCGTTCGCCCGGGAGGGCGCCTCGGTCGTGGTGGCGGGACGGCGCGAGGCCGACGGCCAGGAGACGGTCAGAAGGATCCTGTCGGCAGGTGGCTCCGCGATCTTCGTGCAAACGGATGTCCGCGACGAATCCGCGATCGCCAGACTCGTGAGCGAGGCCGTGTCGCGGTTCGGACGCCTGGACTATGCGTTCAACAACGCCGGCACGGAAGGCAACGGCTCACCGGTGGTTCAGGAGAGCGTGAGCAACTACGACACCGTGTTCGACACGAACGTGAAGGGCACCCTCCTCGCCATGAAGCACGAGATTCCGGCGATAGCCGCGAGCGGCGGAGGCGCCATCGTCAACAACGCGTCCGTCGTGGGACACATCGCGTTCGCTGGCGCGGCCGTCTACAGCGCGAGCAAGCATGCCGTGCTGGGGCTCACCCGCGCCACCGCGCTGGAACAGGCGCGATCGGGCATCCGGGTCAACGCCGTTTCGCCAGGTGGAGTCGCCACGGACATGTTGGAGCGCTTCGTCGGCGGGAGCGACGAGATGAAGGCCGGGCTCGCCGGCATGCATCCGATGGGACGGGTCTCGCAACCGGCGGAGATTGCAAGAGCGGTGCTGTTCCTGTGCTCCGACGAGTCGTCGTTCATCACGGGACACTCTCTGCTGGTCGACGGAGGATTCACGGCCCAGTGAGCGCGGCGGCCAGTGGAAGCTGGCCCGTCTCGTCGAGGCGGGGCTCCCGGGGCAGCGCCCGACCCGGCTGCGCGTCAGACGCTCTTGGAGGTCGGCGGGCGCGTGAGCGCACAGCCACCGATGCGCCACGAGCCGTCTTCCGCGCGGAGCATCTGATACGCCGCATACCAGAGCTGCTGCTCGTCGTCCCACATCTCGACGAGCTGCACGACCACGGCATCCTCGGTACGAATCCCCTTGAAGCCGAACCGCGCCGGGCGGTAGACCACGGGGTAGTGTGTTCGGACCATGGTCATGAATGCCTCGGGCGTGGCGAACCGCCATTGGATGCGGGGCGCTGCGAGCGAGAACGCACGCTCAGCGTCGTCTGCCTGAAATGCTTCGAGCTGAGCCTGAATCGTCTCGCGGATCGCGCGCTCGTCTGTGGCGGAGAGTTCCGCGTCGGCGCGGGCCAGTCCGCCGAGGGCCAGCAGGAACAGCCCGGCGAGGACCGCCAGGAGCCGTATCGAGGAAAACAGTGGATGCATCGCGCGACCTCCCAGGACGTGCGGACCACAACTGCGGACCGCGACAAAGGATACGTTTGAGCAGGCCCCAGCGTCAGTGGTTCCGCGCGACTCTCCGCTGGCGACACGGGGGCGCAACGAAGGTCACGCTATTGAAACGGCTCGCACCAGTCGGTCGGCTCGGCGACTGACGCGGCGCGGAGCGCACACCAGGAAAGTCAGTCGGCGTCCAGCAGACCGGCAACCCGGAGACGCTCGACCAGCCTTGGGAGCGATTGTCTCGCGGCCAGTTCACCGTTCGCCTGCGCGTTCACGAAGTACTGACGCCGCGGACCGGCGGCATACTCGAGGTCCGGGTGAATGACGAAATCCGCTGCGGCGAGTTCAGGATCGATGCGACTTCGTCGTTTCGCATCGCGTTCCAGCAAAGTCTTCGACGTGCCGCTCGGGGCGTCACCGGCCTTGGCAGAAACATCCACGGCGATCACGAACCGGGCACCTGCCTGACGGGCGGCGCGCACCGCGACCGGCAGGGATTCATCCGCATCCTCGAACTCGGTGCCGTTGATGCCGACCGGCGAAATGATCCTGGGGACTGCGCTCGAAGCCCTCACTGCGACGCCCGCATTGCCGTTCGAGAAGAAGACCGGCACCTTGTCGGCTCGCCGGGTCGCGACGATCACCACGCGGCGGGGCATGCGCTCGAGTGTCTTCACGGGAAGACCGTTGTTGACGTAGTCCTGGAGCCGCTGCCCGCGGATCCAGCCGCGATCCGCAAACAGGGAAACGTCGAACAGCGTCAGGGGTCCGCCACGACTCGCAAGCGCATCGATCTCGATTGCGCTGAACCCGTTTGCCCAGAACGCACCGATGAGGGCTCCCACGCTCGATCCGACCACCAGGTCGCATCCGATACCGGCCTCCTCCAGCACCTTCATGATGCCGATGTGCGCGTAGCCGCGAGGTCCTCCGCTGCCGAGGACCAGCGCCAGCTTCGGGGAGGGATTCAGGGGCGCCACTGACAGGACCGGCGTCGGGCTGTCTGCCCCCGCATAGTCGAATCGCGTGCATGCGGCCAGTGCGAGAGCGGTGCTCGCGACCGCGAGAAGCCTTGCTGCTGTCACCTCCGCCGCTTCCTCGCGGGCGCCGACGTGGCCTTGCCGTCGCCGGCAAGCGCGGCCCCGATCTTGGCCAGCAGATCGTCCTGGAACCTATCCATGACACCCGGCGCCAGCACCAGATGCTGCATCACGTGGGCGTGACGGATGCTCGCCATACCGTGCAGCGCGGACCAGATGAACAGAGCGTCGAGGTCCGCCCGCGCGCGCTGAGCGGCACCGTCCCCATGCATGACGCGCAGCGTGTTGCGCAAGGTATCGAATGCGTGCACGGCGTACCGGACCAGTTCGGGATGCTGCGCGGGTTCCGGCCACGGAGTGCCGAACATCAGCCGGTACTCCAGGGGTTTCTGCTGCGCGTAGTCGAGATAGGCCTCTCCCATGCCGTCGAGGTTCGTTCGCGGCTCGACGCCGGGTCCGCGATCGTCGAGATACTGGGCGAAGTCGGCAAAGCAGCGCCGCATGATCTCGGCGAGGAGATGATCCCGGCTGGCGAAATGGCGATAGGGCGCCTGATGGGAGATGCCCAGCCTGCGCGCGACGTCCCGCATGCTCAGGCTTTCCACACCGTGCTCCGCGATCACTTCGCGTGCCGCCTGCAGGCACGCCTCCTTCAGGTCGAACGTCTTGTCTCTCGAATTGGCCATCTGGGGCGGGTCGGAAAGGGTCAGCCGCCATGATGCCTCGTCATGCTTCCCATCACGGCACCCATGATGCGGATCCGCCCCCAGCGAGGCGTCATGGCGAGCGAGTATCCCAGCACCTTTGCCAGCATACCCGGCCGGACCGTGCCCGCGCGCCCCAGCGCGTTCAGGCTCTGTTCGGCGACCACGTCCGGACTCTCCGCCTTGGACATGTTCAGGCGGGCCCGCTTCGCGAAGCCTGTGTTCACGGGGCCGGGTGCCACGGCGAGAACATCGATGCCGCGACTTCCCCATTCCGCCCCGAGGCCCTCGGCCAGGGTCTGCACATAGGACTTAGATGCTGCGTAGTGCGCCGAGCCGGGAACACCCTGGAAGGCGACGATCGAACTCATCAGGATCAGACCGCCTCGGCCCCTTGCAGCGAACCGCCGACCGAAGTGCCAACTCAGAGACGTGACGGCACCGCAGTTGACTCGAAGCATGCCGAGCTCGTTCTCGATATCTCCCTCGAGAAACGGACCCGACGTGCCATACCCGGCGGCCGCCACGACCAGCCCCACATCCTCCTGAGCACAGCCCCGAACTGCGGCAGCGATACCACCCGCCGTGGAAAGGTCCGCCGCGACGACCCGGCAGCGAACCGCGTACTCCCGCCTCAGGTTGTCGGCAAGGAGTTCGAGCTCCCACTCTCGACGGGCCACGAGGATCAGATCGGCACCCCGTCTGGCGAGCGCGATCGCGAAGCTCCTCCCGATGCCATCGGAGGCCCCGGTCACTACCGCCCACGGACCGTATCGATACAAGAACTCACCCTGACGAGACAACTCGGCACCCCGGAAGTAGACAGTGTCTACAAGCTACCATGCTGATGTTGACGGCGTCAACATCAGCATGGTCAGGGCACCACATCGGACGGGGCATCCCCCCGAGATGGGGCAACTGTCGGGCGGGCTGCCGGGATTTCATCGGCACCCTCGAAGGTCGGGTACGCCCCCGAGGTGCAACCGTTCAGCACGATCGCGCACGCTCGATGGCGAGGCGCGCTAGCGGATTATCCGAAGCTTCTCGATGAGGTGAGCGCCGGCTGCACGCCGTCCGGCGAGCCGGCGGCGGTCGCGCTTCACCCTCGCTGGTACATGGACTCGATCAGGTCCGCGTACTTCTTGTGGACGAACTGGCGCTTGAGCTTCATCGTCGGCGTGAGTTCCTCATCCTCGGCCGTGAGCCGCTGTTCGATGAGGCGAAAGGTCTTGATCTGCTCGACCCGGGCGAACTGCGCATTGACGCGGCTCACCTCCTGCTCGATCAGGTCGAGAACGGCCTGTGCCCTCGTCAGGCTCGTGTAGTTCGAGAAGGGCACGTCGTGGTCCTGCGCAAACTTCTCCACGTTGTCCTGATCGATCATGATGAGCGCGACCAGATAGGGGCGGCGGTCGCCGATCACCACGGCGTCCGTGATGTAGGGCGAGAACTTGAGCTGGTTCTCCAGCTCCGACGGCGTGATGTTCTTGCCGCCGGCGGTGATGATGATGTCCTTCATCCGGTCGGTGATGCGGAAAAATCCTTCCTCGTCCATCGTTCCCACGTCGCCGGTGTGCAGCCATCCCTCGGCATCGATGGTCTCCGCCGTCTTTTCCGGCTGATTGAGATAGCCCATGAACACATTGGGCCCGCGGATCAGCAACTCGCTCGTCACCGGGTCCACCTTCACCTCGGCGCCGTCCACGGCCTGGCCGATGGAGCCGGGCTTGATGCGCTCGGGGCGCGTCCAGGTGCCGAGCACGCAGGACTCCGTCTGACCCCAGCCTTCCAGCATCGGCACGCCCAGGGCGAGATACCAGCGGACGAGGTCCGGCGAAATCGGCGCCGCACCGGTGCCCAGCACGCGCGCCCGGTGGATGCCGATGGCCTTGCGGACGTTGTCCAGCACGAGCAGTCGGGCGAGCCGGAACCGCAAGGCCAGCGGCACGCCCACGGGCCGGCAATCCAGGACACACCCGGCCCATTGCCTTCCGACACCGATAGCCCAGCGGTAGGCGCGCTGCTGCAGCTTCGACGATTCCTGCACACTGATGGTCACTGCGGAATAGAACTTCTCCCACACGCGCGGCACCGCGAAGAACACCGTGGGCGCAATCTCGCGCACGTTCTCGGGAATGGTCTCCGGGCTCTCGACGAAGTTGAGCACGGCGCCGCTGTAGATGCTCGCGTATGCGCCCATGAGGCGCTCGGCGACGTGGCACAGCGGCAATGCGCACATGCGCTCGTCGCTCTCGTTCTGCGGGAGAAATCGGTCGAGGTGGCGCATGGAGTAGACCAGCCCGGCATGGCTGTGCATCGCACCCTTCGGTTTGCCGGTGGTCCCCGAGGTGTAGATGAGGATGGCGAGAGCCTCATGCCCGCGACTCGCAACCCGGCGGTCGAAGTCACCCGGGTGGGTGCGATCGAACTCACGCCCCTGCTCGCGCAGCGCTTCCAGGCTGAGCACCATCGGGTCGCTGAATCGCCGCAGACCGTCCATGTCGAATACCACGATCCAGCGCAGGTTCGGCAACCGGTCACGAACGGCGAGTGCCTTGTCCAGTTGCTCCTCGTCCTCCACGAAGAGCACCGAAGTGCCAGAGTCCGTGCAGAGATATTCGACCTGCGCGTCGCTGTCGGTGGGATAGATGCCATTGCACACGCCGCCTGCGCTCAGCACGCCGAGGTCCACCAGCACCCACTCCACCACCGTATTGGCCAGAATCGACGCGCACTCGCCCGGCTCGAACCCCAGGCTCGCGAGTCCCATCGTGATCTCGCGAACCGACTCGGCCGCCCGCCGCCAGGTCCACGTCTGCCAGATGCCGAGGTCCTTTTCGCGCATCCAGACGCGATCCCCGCGCATCGCGACGGCATTCCAGAAGACCTGGGGCACCGTGTCCCCGGGCACGAGCACCTGGGTGCTCGCCAGCAGTTGGCGGATGTTCCAGGGGTTTGGCACGGCACTCATCTCCAGGTCTTCTTGCGCTTCCAGCGGCGCTCGCCACGCGCGCCGGCGTCCTTCATGCCGAGATAGAACTCCCGGATGTCCTCCTTTTCGCGCAGGCGCTCGCAGGTGTCCTCCATCACGATGCGCCCGACCTCCAGCACGTAGCCATAGTCCGCCACCTCGAGCGCGATGGCGGCGTTCTGCTCCACCAGCAGCAGCGTGGTGCCGCGCTCGCGATTGATGCGCACGACGATGTCGAAAATCTCGCGCGTGAGCTTGGGCGAAAGTCCGAGGCTGGGTTCGTCGAGGAGCATGAGTTCGGGCTGTCCCATGATGGCGCGGCTGATCGCGAGCATCTGCTGCTGGCCTCCGGAGAGCAGCCCGGCCTGCTGCTTCGCGCGCTCCTTCAGGATCGGAAAGTAGCCGAACACCTGCTCCAGATCGCGGCGCACCCCGTCCCGGTCGGTTCGCGTATAGGCGCCCATCATCAGGTTGTCCAGCACCGACAGCATCGGGAAGACCTCTCGCCCCTCGGGCACATGACACAGACCCCGCCGGACGATGCCGGCCGGATCCATGCCGTGAATCGCCTCGCCCTTGAAGTGCACCGAGCCCTTCTGCGGATCGATGATCCCGGAGATTGTCTTGAGGATGGTCGTCTTGCCGGCGCCGTTGGCCCCGAGCACCGCGACGATGGAAGCGGGCGGCACGGACAGACTCACACCCCGGATCGCGCGGACGGGTCCGTACGCGCTTTCCACGTTCGCGAGCGTGAGCAGGGGATCAGGCATGGGCCGCCTTCCCGAGGTAGGCCTCGACCACGCCGGGATGCGATTGCACGTCCTTGGGCGTACCGACCGTCACCACCGCGCCCTGATTGAGCGCGAGCACCCGGTGCGACACCCGCGATACGAGCGACATGTCGTGCTCGACCATCACGACCGTGATGTCCAGATCCTGGTTGATGTCCTGGATCCAGAAGGCCATGTCCTCGGTCTCTTCCACGTTGAGCCCGGACGAGGGCTCGTCCATCAGGAGCAGACGCGGCTGCATGGCCAGGGCCCGCCCGAGTTCCACCACCTTGCGGATGCCGTAGGGCAGCCCGGCCACATGGCTGTCGCGGTAGTGCTGGAGGTCGAGCAGGTCGATCACCTTCTCCACGTGCTCGCGGAAGGCGTACTCCTGGCGCCGCACCTTGGGCAGAAAGAGGATCTCCTCCCAGAGCGCTGTCTTTCGATGCACCTGCCGGCCGATGAGCAGGTTCTGGAGCACGGTGGCGTGCTCGAAAAGCTCGATGTTCTGGAACGTTCTCGAGATGCCGAGCGCGGCGACTCGGTGGGCCGGAAGGGCCGTGATGTCATTGCCTTCGAAAACGATGCGCCCGCGCATCGGGTTGTAGAGCCGGCTGATGAGATTGAACACCGTCGTCTTGCCGGCACCGTTGGGGCCGATCAGCGTGAACACCTCGCCCCGGCGGACGGCGAAGCTCACGTCGTCGACGGCCTTCACGCCGCCAAAGGCGACGGCAAGGGACTCGACCGAGAGGATCGCGTCGTCCGCGCTCACCGCTGGCGCTCCGTCTTCTGGAAGGTCTTCTCCCGCCGGAACGTGCCCTTGCGATAGAACGGGAAGGTTTGGAGGTACAGCCGGATCTTGACCCATCGCCCGTACAGCCCCAGCGGTTCGAACAGGACGAACCCGACGATGATGAGACCGAACACGGTCGACTGCAGTCCCGCGGCGCCGCCGATGGCGGGCGGCAGCCAGTCTTTCGCGACCGCGATGCCCTGCGGCAGGGTGATGAGGAACAGCGCGCCGAGAAACACGCCGTGCACCGAGCCCAGGCCGCCGATGAAGATCATCATCAGCAGCTCCACCGACTGCAGAACCGTGAACTGCTCGGGCGAGAGGAAGCGGAGCTTGTGCGCGTAGAGCGCGCCGGCCAGCCCTGTCAGTGCCGCGCTGAGCGCGAAGGACAGCGTCTTCGCCTTCGCGAGATGGATGCCCATGCTCTGCGAGGAAATCTCCGAATCACGCACCGCCACGAAGGCGCGGCCGGTCGGCGACCGCAGCAGATTCAGGACAGCCAGGGTCGCGACGACCAGGATGCCGAGGCACAGATAGTAGAAGCCAACGGGTTGCGGCACGGCTGCGCCGAAAAGCGTCGGGGACTTCACCATCAGGCCCGCGCTCCCGCCGGTGACGTCCTCCCAGCGGGTGAGCACTTCCTCGACGATAACGCCGAGGGCCAGTGTGGCGATCGCGAGGTAGATGCCCCTCACCCGCAGCGCGGGCAGCCCCACCACCACGCCGGTGGCCGCCGACAGGACCACGGCTGCGCTCATCGCGAGCGGAAACGGCCACCCCATGCCGACGAGGACCGCCTCGGTATACGCGCCCACACCGAGAAAGGCCGCGTGCCCCAGCGAGATGAGCCCGGTGAAGCCCGACAGCAGCATGAGTCCCAGGCCCGCCACGGCGTAGATGCAGACCAGCACAAGCTGCTCGAGAAGGTACTCCGACAGCAGCCACGGCGCCGCGAGCAGGGCGACACCCAGCAGCGAATACCAGAAGACATGTCCGCCATGCTTGGCGAGCCGGATGTCCTGGTCGTAGTCGGTCTTGAAGAGGAAGCGCACGGTCAGACCCGCTTGCGCATGGACGTGCCGAACAGCCCGTGCGGACGGATCATCAGCATGGCGAGCACCACCACGTAGGGCGCCACGTCCTTGAAGCCCTCCGGCAGGTAGAACCCGGCGAGTGCCTCGACGATGCCGATGATGAGCCCGCCGACGATGGCGCCCGGCAGACTCTCGAAGCCGCCGATCACCGCGGCGGGAAACGCCTTCAGGCCGATGAAGCCCATGTTGGCGTGGACGAACGTGACCGGCGCGAGCAGCACGCCTGCCACCGCCGCCATGCCGGCGCTGATGGCCCACACCAGGCTGTTCAGCCGCTTGACCGGAATGCCCATGTAGTAGGCGGCCAGCTGATTCTGCGAGATGGCCTGCATCGCCACGCCGACCCGCGTGTAGCGGAACAGCGCGAAGAGCCCGCCGCACAGGAGAAAGCTCGCGCCGATGATCACCGCCTGCTCCATGCCGATCACGAGGGGCCCCAGCGTGATCACCTCGTCATGGAAGGGCGCCTCGAAGACATGGGTTTCGGTACCGATGCCGGGAATCATGGTGATGAGACCGCGCGCAACATAGCCCACGCCGATGGTCACCATGATGAGGGCGAAGGCCGGCTGTCCGAGGATGGGACGCAGTACCAGGGCTTCGGTCAGGAACCCGAAGATGCCCATGGCGAGTACGGAGCAGGGGAGCACAGCCCAGTAGGGCAGGCCGAGCGCGGTCGAGAAGCCGAGGCCGCAGAACGCGCCCAGCATCATGAGCTCGCCCTGCGCGAAGTTGACCGCCTCGGTCGCCTTGTAGATGAGCACGAACCCGAGCGCGATCAGCCCGTAGATGCACCCCTGCGAAATGCCGCCAATCAGGACCTGCAACAGCTGCAAGTGGGGTCTCCTCCACAGAGACCGGCGCCGGTCCGAGCCGGCGCCTTGGTGTTGTCATGCAGCCGGCGGGATGGTCAGGAGACAACGCCGGCGAGCCGCTTCAGAGTTCGCCGGATAGTACACAGCGCCGCAGGAAACTGCGAGTTTCCGCTGTGAGCATTGGGGAAAGCGGATCAGCCGGTGAAGACGGAGCCCGGCCCGCCGTGCCCGACACCGAACCGGTACACCGTGCGCCGGCGCTTGCCGCCCGCCGTGGGCAGAGGCATGACGGGGCACGGCGGTTCGCGGGTGCCGTCCGGCCGCAGCGTGACGTCATCGGCGACGTCTTTCCAGATGCCACCGTGGACGGGGCGGAACAGCCACATGAGGTAACCGCGTCTGGCAGCCACGGCAAGGAGTTCGTCGGCATCGGGGGCATCGGCGACCACCACGTCGTTGCCGTTCACGCCCCAGGGAAAGGAACCGAAAGCCTTGAGGCAGTCGACGGCCTCCACGGTGTCCGCTCCGGGACGCATGCATGCCGGCGCCTCGGCGCGCGCGACGTCCCAGGCACCGAGTTCCCACGCGGCGTCGAGCGCTGCGCGATCGAGAGAGAGCACGTCGTCCCACCCGTCGTTCAACTGGAGGGCAGAACTGGGAAGCGGCGTGAAGCGCAGCGCTTCGCTGGCTTCCTCGGCGATCTTCTCCTTGATGAAGCCATGCCAGTGCAGGGTCATGATCACCGGCGTGTCCGGACAGGGCACCGCGGCAATCGTGATGGCGAACAACGGCAGACGCGTGGATTGAATCTGAGACTCGATGCGCTCCAGCAACTCCATGTTTCCCTCCTTCAAGGGGTCGCGCCACACCGCTTCCGCCCATCGCCGGCGCGCGGTGACGCGCACTTGAACAACATCGGCCGGCATCGACACCGTTGCAAGTCGGATGCCTGACGGCCATTCCCCGCCAAGTCCATGACGCGGAGAACTTCGCCGCTCTTGCGTCGACAACATGGCAGCCATTCCCGCATCATTGCAGTGCAACGCAGCCGACGATGCACAGCGGACAGACGTGCGGGCAAGCGTACCGATTCATGAGTGCGCTGTGTCGCAGCCGCCAACGGAGAGTGCTAACACATGCAGATCAGATTTCTCGGTGCCGCAGGAGAAGTAACGGGCTCGTGCTTCCAGGTCTTGACCTCGAATTGCAACTTTCTCGTCGACTGCGGCATGTTCCAGGGCGGACGCGAGGCTGACCGGAAGAATCGCGAGGCGCTGGACTTCGACGTCCGGGACATCGACTTCGTGCTGCTCACGCATGCGCACATCGATCATTCCGGCCTGCTGCCGCGCCTCACGATGCTGGGCTATCACGGCCCCATCTACTGCACTGCACCCACGGCCGATCTGCTTGGCGTGATGCTGCCGGACAGCGCGCACATCCAGGAGAAGGAATCCGAGTGGGAGACGCGCCATCGCCGTCGGGAGCAGCGCCGGGGACTGGTCGAAGAGGCTCCGCTGTACACGGTGACGCAGGCCCTGACCACATTGAAGCGCCTGAAGCGCGTCGCCTACGACACCGATGCGAACCCGCACGACAAAGTGCGCGTGCAGTTTCGCGAAGCGGGCCACATCCTCGGGTCATCCTTCCTGGAGGTATGGGTGGAGGAAAGCGGCAAGACCACGAAGCTCGTGTTCTCCGGCGATCTCGGGCAGCCCGGCCATCCTCTGATGCGGGATCCGACGCCCGTGGAAGAGGCCGATATCCTCGTCATGGAGTCGACCTACGGCAACCGCCTGCATCGGCCCATGAAGGAAACGCTCGACGAACTCGCCGCCGCCGTCACCGAGACCATGTCGACGCAGCGCGGCAATGTGATCATCCCGGCGTTCGCCGTCGGCCGCTCCCAGGACATCGTCTATCTGCTGCTGCAGTTGTATCGCGAGAAGCGCATCCCGGAGATCGACATCTATGTCGACTCGCCCATGGCGCTTGCCGCCACACGGGTGATGCTCGAACATCTCGGCACGCTGGAACCCGAGGCGACCGAGACGATCGCGTGGCTGCGAAACGGCGGCGGCAAACCGTCCGTCCGCTTCGTGCAGGAGGTGGAGGATTCCATCGCGCTCAACAGCATCCGGTCGGGCGCGGTCATCATCTCCGCCAGCGGCATGTGCGAGGCGGGCCGCATCAAGTACCACCTGCGACACAACCTGCCGCGTGCGGAGTGCGCAGTCATCATCGTCGGTTTCCAGGCGGGTGGCACGCTCGGCCGTCGACTCGTCGACGGCGCACGCACGGTCCGCCTGTTCGGCGACGAAGTGGCCGTCCGCGCGCGCATCCACACCATTGGCGGCCTGTCCGCCCACGGCGACCAGGCGGCACTGCTCGCCTGGTTGCGTGGACTGAAGCGTCCGCCAAAGCAGACCTTTCTCGTTCACGGCGAGCGTTCCACGCGTCAGGTGTTCGCGGATGTCATCGCGAAGGAACTCGCCTGGCCCGACGTTCGCCTCCCGGAAGTGGGTGACACCTTCGATGCTTGAGTCCGTTCGTTCCATTCTGGCGGGCACCTTCGCCGCGCTCACGCTGTTCTCGACGACCGCCTACGCGGACACCCCTCTGCCGCCGACTATCAAGGCCGCGCTGAAGACTGCCGCCATTCCGGAGGCCTCGTACGCGGCGCTGGTGATGACGCTGGACGGACAGGTGCTGCTCGCCCGCAACGCCGAAGTCGCGATGAACCCCGCGTCGGTGATGAAGGTGGTCACCACCTTCGCGGGACTCGAGGCTCTCGGGCCTGCGTACACCTGGCGCACCGAGGTGTACGCCACCGGACCGGTGGTCGGAGGGCGACTGCAGGGCAACCTCGTCATCCGGGGCGGTGGCGATCCGATGCTGTCGATGGAGAAGTTCTGGATGCTGCTGAGGGATGTGCGGGCACGCGGCATCCGCGACATCGCCGGCGACGTGCTGCTCGATCGCGCCTACTTTGCCGAGCCGGACATCGACCCCGGGCAGTTCGACGGTCGCGCGACCCGGCCGTACAACGCCGGGCCCGATGCCCTGCTCGTGAACTTCCGCGCCGTCCGGCTCACCTTCGTACCCGACGCCGAGACACGCTCGGTGAGGATTCTCGCGGAACCGCCTCTGCCGGAGTTCGGCATCGTCAACCGGCTGGAATGGGCCGATGCCCCCTGCGACGGCTGGCCGGAAGATGCCGTCGCCGACATGACGAAGCTCACGCTCACCTTCGAGGGCCGCTACCCGGCAAGCTGCGGGGAGCAGGTGAAGTTCTTCACCCTCCTGCCGCCCAACGAGTACAACCGCGCGCTGTTCGATCACCTGTGGCGAGGACTCGGCGGCACTGTCACCGGCACCGTGAGAGTGGGCAGCGCCGATGCCACGGCAAAGCTAGTGACGTCGCTCGAATCGGGTCCGCTCCTGGAGGCCGTGCGCGAAATCAACAAGCACAGCAACAACGTGATGGCCCGGCACCTGTTCCTCACGCTCGGCCGCGCCGCGTCCGGCACCGGCAACCTGGAGTCAGCCCGTGCCGCGGTCAATGCATCACTGAAGCGTGCCGGCATCGCCGCACCGGAACTCTACGTGGAGAACGGCGCGGGGCTGTCGCGCAGTGCCCGGGTATCGGCGATGACGCTCGCAAGGCTTCTCTCCACGGCGGCGTCCCTGCCGGCGGGTCCGGAGTTCATCTCTTCCTTTCCCATCGCGGGGGTCGACGGCACGCTGCGCCGCTGGTTCAACAAGACGGCCTTCGCGGGCCGCGCCCATCTAAAGACTGGCTATCTGGAAAACGTGCGGGCCATGGCGGGATACGTGCACGGGCCCGATGGCCGCATGCTGGTGGCGGTGGGGCTCGTCAATCACCCGAATGCGCGCAATGCCATGGGGGTACAGGAGGCCCTGATCCAATGGGCATACGAGGCGGGCGGCCGGCCGGGCTGCTGCTTTGGCATGCAACGTGCTGCCCGGAAGGGTCAATCCGCGGGCGGCAGGCCCCGTCCCTGAGGGGCGAAGCCGCAGCCTCCGGGAGCTTCGACCGGACGGCCCCGCACGGCAGCCCTCCCCGGCCGCGTCCGACCGGAGGGGCGGCGCCGCCGGTTCGCGTCCCCCGACCAGCGTGTTCCCGCAACACGACACGAGCCCGATCCCATGACAGATCTGCAAGTTGTGATTCTCGCTGCCGGCAAAGGCACGCGCATGAAAAGCACGCTGCCCAAGGTGCTCCATCCGCTCGCCGGCAAGTCCCTGCTCGGCCATGTGGTCGATGCCGCGAAGGCCCTGTCGGCCTCGCGGATCGCCGTCGTTTACGGCCACGGGGGCGAAGCGGTGCCCCAGGCGTTCGCGACCTCGGGCGCCACCTTCGTGATTCAGGAGCCCCAGCTCGGAACCGGTGACGCCGTACGTAAGGCCCTGCCGGTTCTCGCCGCCTCCGGGGTGACCCTGGTGCTATATGGCGACGTGCCGCTGATCCGCGCCTCGACCATCCGCAAGGTGGCCGAAGCCGCCAGGGACGCGCTGTGCGTCCTCACGGTGGTGCTCGATGACCCCACCGGCTACGGGCGGATCGTCCGCGACGCCGCTGGCGCCGTGAAGGCCATCGTGGAAGAAAAGGACGCCGACGCCCCCACGAAGGCCATCCGCGAGATCAACACCGGCATCATCGCGCTGCCGAGCGCGTGGATGCACGACTGGATCCAGTCCCTGCGCAACGACAACGCGCAGGGCGAGTACTACCTCACCGACGTGATCGGTATGGCCGCCGCGGTGGGTCGCCCGATCCGCACCGTGAACCCCGACACCGAATGGGAAGTGATGGGCGTGAACAGCCGCTCGCAGCTGGCCCAGCTCGAACGCGTACATCAGCGCGAAGTAGCCGAGAACCTCATGGCCGGCGGCGTCACGCTGGCCGACCCCGAGCGGATCGACGTGCGCGGCACGCTCGCCTGCGAGCGCGACGTGTTCATCGACGTGGGCTGCGTGTTCGAAGGCAACGTGACCATCGGGGAAGGCGCAGTGATCGGCCCCTACTGCGTGGTGAAGAACACCAGCATCGCCGCCGGCTCGAAGATCCAGGCCTACTCGCATTTCGAGGACGCCAAGGTCGGCCCCGACGCCAGGATCGGCCCGTACGCACGACTGCGCCCTGGCACCGAACTCGACGAGGACGTCCACGTGGGCAACTTCGTGGAGATCAAGGCGAGCCGTCTCGGCAAGGGCTCGAAAGCCAATCACCTCGCCTATCTCGGCGACAGCGAGATCGGGCGTAACGTGAACGTGGGCGCCGGCACCATCACCTGCAACTACGACGGTGCGAACAAGTACAAGACCATCATCGAGGACGACGCCTTCATCGGCTCCGACACCCAGCTCGTCGCGCCCGTGCGCGTGGGCAAGGGTGCGACGCTCGGTGCCGGCACGACTCTCACCAAGGATGCCCCGGCAGGCGAGCTCACCATCTCGCGGGCCAAGCAGACGACCCTCTCCGGCTGGAAGCGGCCGGTGAAGGCGCCGAAGAATTCCTGACGGCGGCCGCAGGGCCGTTCGTTCCAGCCACTCTCATACGGTAGTCGAAACATGTGCGGAATCGTGGGTGCAGTCGCCAGTCGTAACATCGTTCCCGTCCTGGTCGAAGGTCTCCGGCGTCTGGAGTACCGCGGCTACGACTCCTGCGGCGTAGCCGTCCATCGCGGCGGGCTCACCCGGGCGCGCACCACGTCGCGCGTGGCGGACCTCGCCTCCCAGGTGGAGACCGACAAGCTCGAAGGCATGACCGGCATCTCGCACACGCGCTGGGCCACGCACGGCGCGCCGGTGACGACGAACGCCCACCCGCACTTCTCGCGCAACGAGATCGCGATCGTCCACAACGGGATCATCGAGAACTACGAAGAGCTGCGCACCGAACTCAAGGCGGCGGGCTACGTGTTCGAGTCCGAGACCGACACTGAGGTCGCAGCGCATCTGGTCCACCACTACTACAAGGGCAATCTGCTCGAAGCCGTGCAGAAAGCCGTTGCGCGATTCCAGGGTGCCTACGCCATCGGCGTGTTCGCCAAGCAGGAGCCCCACCGCGTCGTGGCGGCGCGCTTCGGCTCGCCGCTCGTCGTGGGTCTCGGCGATGGCGAGAACTTCCTCGCGTCCGACGCCATGGCGCTCGCCGGCACGACCGACCGAATCATCTATCTGGAAGAAGGCGACGTCGCCGACCTCACCCGCGAGGGCGTGCGTCTCTACGATCGCAGCGGTGCACAGGTGGAGCGCGAAGCGCGCGTGGTGCAGGCCTACTCCGGTGCCATCGAGCTGGGCCCCTACCGGCACTACATGCAGAAGGAAATCTTCGAGCAGCCCCGTGCCATCAGCGACACTATCGAGCAGGTGGGCGGCATCGGCCCTGACCTCTTCGGCGACGAAGCGGCAGCCGTGTTCCCGAAGGTCGACAGTGTGCTGATCATGGCCTGCGGCACCAGCTACTACGCGGGCTGCGTGGCGCGCTACTGGCTCGAATCCATTGCCGGTATCCCGACCACGGTCGAGATCGCCAGCGAGTACCGCTACCGCACATCGGTGCCGAACCCGAAGGCGCTGGCCGTCGTCATCTCGCAGTCCGGCGAGACCGCCGACACCATGGCCGCACTGAAGCACGCCAAGTCGCTCGGGATGAATCACACGCTGGCCGTCTGCAACGTGGCCACGAGCGCGATGGTGCGCGAGACGGGCATGCACTTCCTCACCCGTGCGGGCGCCGAGATCGGCGTGGCCTCCACCAAGGCCTTCACGACCCAGCTCGTCGGCCTGTACCTCCTCACCCTCACCCTCGCGAAAGCCCGCGGCCGCCTCAACGCCGAGCAGGAACATGACGCGATTCGCGCCCTGCGCCATCTGCCCGCCGCCATCGCGAGCGTGCTCGCGCTGGAGCCGCACATCATCGCGTGGAGCGAAACGTTCGCCCGCAAGGAGAACGCGCTGTTCCTCGGCCGGGGCCTGCACTACCCGATCGCCCTGGAGGGTGCGCTCAAGCTGAAGGAGATCAGCTACATCCACGCCGAAGCCTACCCGGCCGGCGAACTGAAGCACGGCCCCCTCGCGCTGGTGACGGACGCGATGCCCGTCGTGACCGTGGCGCCGAACGACGCCCTCGTCGAAAAGCTGAAGAGCAACATGATGGAAGTCCGCGCTCGCGGCGGCCAGCTCTTCGTGTTCGCCGATGCCGACATCCACATCGAGCCCGGTGAAGGCATCCACGTGATCCGCATGCCGGAACACTACGGCGCGCTCTCGCCGATCCTGCACGTGGTGCCGCTGCAGCTCCTCGCGTACCACACCGCCATCGCACGGGGGACGGACGTCGACAAGCCCAGAAACCTCGCGAAGAGTGTGACCGTCGAGTGACGGTCGCACTGTAGCGAGGTGCATGGGCTTGGGGCGGAACTCATCTGCCGCACGGGCAGGTGAGTGGAGACCACAAGCCTCGCAACCTCGCCAAGAGCGTCACGGTCGAATGACCGGGATGCGGTGGTGATTGGAAAAAAAAGGTTCGTTGCTAAAGAATGAAGGCGGTCGGGGGATCGCCAGATTGCGAGAACTGGCGCTCCCTCGACCGACATCGCCTAACCTCGCCGGCCGATCAACACCCGTCGACGCCCGCGCCGTCGATACTGTGGTACGCACCGCGGCGATAAACGAGCGGTAGTCACCTCTAGACTTGTTGCGGTCACTCATTGGCATCGCACCTAGGGAAAATGAAGTCCACGAAGCGGTCGCCAAAGCCCAGCCAAGCCGGCGCAGAGGAGGCACTGAAAAAGTCTAGCTAGATGGCCTGGAACAACAAAGACCCGCTCTGCCGAGGCTCACGCCCCGCGCAAGTGTCCTCGCCGTGCACAACCTTCCCCGGGCATTCAGCGGCAATCTGGGATAGACGCCGGCCCGGTCCGCGCGAGGAACTCGGACAATCTCCGCCGGCAATCGCCATCTCGATGGATGCCGCTACTGCTCCCGAGACGCCAGCTGCCCGCGCGCGGCTCGGCAATACTCAGGAGCGCTGGTAGCCTTTCAGCAGGGATTCGGGTACGAACGTCAGATTGCCTCTTGCGCGAGAACAGGCGACGTACAGCTTGTTGCGCGTCTCTGGGTTGATGTCCCGGAAGCTGCCGGCGTTCCAGGCCTTCACATTGCCAGGATTCAGCACCACGCAAACGTCCTTGAAGCGGTCCATGCCCTTGGACGCGCCCCAGTTCTGGGAGAAGCAACCGTACTTTTGGTGCTCCTTGTAGAACAGCTTGACTGTCCCAGGATCCCGGTAGATGGCCGCAACTGCTGCCGGGTCGTCCTCGAAACGCACGACACTGGTCCGCTCGTCATGCGCCTGGATGTTGATACCAATCTTCTCCGTGATGAAGTCGCATACGCTCTTGCTGCAGCGACGGCTGCGCTTGAGGCTGTCGGTGTCGACCCTAAACCGCGCCCGCTCGAACTTCTTCTTGTAGGCATCGTAGCTCACATACAGGTTGGCATTGACGTTGCCGTCGCGGCTCGTGTCGAAGGTGTGCTGGTGGAAGTCGCCGACGAAGCTCAGGTCTACCTGGGCTGCGCTGAGGGCCAACAGGAAGTTGAAGTCATGCCCGCCGAAGTCCTGGACCTCGTCGACGAAGAAGACATCGAAATACTTTTCGATGCGAGCCATAGCCGCACCGACAAGGCCGGACTGCTCAATGAACTTGGCGAGGCGGTTCGCATAGAGCCAGCGGCCGGGAGATATATAGCGCCGGTCATCGGTCAAAGGATAGGCTGGAAACCGGTCGGGTGCGTGGAAGGTGATGCCGCGCGTATCCTTCTTGGAGCGCAGGAACGGCCGGTAGCAGAAGCTGTGCAGGAACCTGAAGTAGGTGTAGATCGCGATGTTTGGCGGCAAGTAGCCGAAGCGCTCGATAACCTTGACGCGCAGGTTGTCGTGATTGGCCTCGGTATACGTGACCAGCAGGAAGCGCCGCACCTCGTCCAGCGCATTGACCAAGCGAGTGGTCTTGCCCGATCCCGCTACTGCAAAGACTACGCTCTTATCCATGCCACCGCTTGCTGGATGTAGCCCGGGACTGCCAGCGTGGCCCCCTTCTTCTCCAGCAACTGGAACGCGGCATCGGTCTTGTTCTTTAGCATGTAGTCCTCGACGCTCAGGGTCTTGCGGCCCGCCGCGAATAGCTGCTCGCAGGCGGCCTGGTTGTCCTGGTACATGCAGACCTCGAAAGTGTGACGGGCGTTGTCTGGATCCGCAAAGACCCGAATGGATGCCGACGTGTAGTCCGCGTAGTTCTCCACGCAGTTAACTGCATAGTCCTTGTCGTTGTCGCGGATCGCCGCCACCTTAGTGCCCAGCAACTTGGCAAGTTCGAGGTAGCGTTTGAAGCTGGTGCCATCAACCGAGATCACATGGATGCCGTCGGCATCTAGGCTGCACCCGGGTGCGCTGATCTCGTAGAGCGCCTCCATCAGGATGAACTCCGCGTCACCCTCGACCAGGATCGCCTTCTTGCACAACGCCAGCTCCAGGACGTTGTTGTCTGGCGCCTTCATGAAGAACTCGGCGGTTCCCGGGCTGAGATCCTTGAGCTTCGCCGGCCGAGACGGATTCTCCTCGCTCAGGATCAGCACCTTCCGGAGATTCAGCCGCGTAGCGATGAAGCTGCTGTGCGTGGCGACAAATAGCTGCTTCTTGACTGATGCGCGGATGCGCTCAATCAATTTGCGCATATGCACCTGGCTGAGATGGTTCTCCGGCTCCTCCAGCAGAAGCACATTAAGCGCATGCTCCCGATTGCGCAGCGCGAACTCAGTCTTGATGAAGCACTGGCGGCCCTTGCCTTTGCTGTCTACCGGGATGTCGTCCTCTGTGATGATGATGTCGGTCTCGATGTTGGCCTTCGGACTGGTCCTGACGCCAAATTTGTAGGCATCCAGCCCTTCGTTCATCGTCTTGAAGACGTCGTCCTTGAACTTTGCCTTAGCTTTTCGGTATTCGAAGCCGTGCAGGTTGCGCTGGGCAACGCTCGCATGCGCGGCATACATTGAGCGGGTGTACTCGCGCGTGGCGTGCTCGTTGTTGATCAGCGAGCTGTCGATCAGCAGGTGCCGCAGCGGCTTCTTGTACGGAGAGACAATCTCATCCGTGAACGTCAGGAAATGTACGCTGTAGTACTCGAAAGGGAAGTTCTCGTGCTCCCCCGCGAGGATGGCCTGGATCTCCTTCGTGTACTCGTCAACCGGCTTGCACACCATCTTAATGCCCAAGTTGTCGGCGCCCTTGCTGTTGTTCCGCCCGTCCAGATCGTGACGGCCTAGCATGTCCTCGAAATAGATCTCGATCAGCAGCTCGGGTAGGTCAGAGACTGTTCTGGCGCCGGCGAGAAACTTGGCGATGCTGTCAGCGTTGAACAGTGCTTCGAGTCCAATGGCCTCAACCTTACTGCGGCTGGCGCTCAGTACGATGTCCATAGCCTGCAGCACCGAACTCTTGCCGGCTTCGTTGCCGCCGACAAGAATGTTGAGCTCCGGATCGAATTCCAGTTCCAGCGCCTCAAAACGCTTGAAATTCTTGAGCACCAACCGCCGTATTGTCCCCACGCCGTTCTTCTCCCATTCTGTACCGACTCGACTCGAGAATTCCTGCGATGCCGCCGTGATTGGCGAGCTATGGGACCGGCACCGACCGGCGCAACTGAGATCGCAACTATGGTGAACCCTGACGAGGCTCACGAACGGCTTGACGACGCCGACCGAACTGCTTGCAGACGTCGGACGTGCGACGCTCGCCCGGGATAGACCCAGGTTGCTGGTTCAAGTTTGACCCACTCCGGAAGGCTACCCGAGGGTGCCTGATTCTGCTGAAGCCTTAGCACTGTCCGGTGCGGTTTCTCCTCATTGCTTCCGTTGAGTCAATGGCCGAGATCGGGCTGCAGCACTGGTCGTGCTGCTGCGCCGCCCGTCGCAAAGCGAGACCGTCCCTCGGCAGCCTACAGGGCTGCTGCCAGGCGTCCGACAGACGTTATGTGCAGCTGGACAGCTAAGCCTGGTCAACCGCGGAGCCCTTACTGGCCTTTCGACCCCATAGATTGTCAATTAATCAGACCCTTATGATCATTGATTCCGACGCACTCAATTTGTTGCGGTGATCGGCAACCTTGGTCGACGCGACGACCCCCGCCTCGGCGCGAATCGCTCCCCCCGTTTCACTCCCTCCGTCCCTCCCTCCCGTACTAGTAGGCCGTCTCGGTCTCTGGCATCCAGTCGCCTGACCTGATTCAATCCACTCCGCCCTGACCAACGCGAACTGCACCGTTGCGACTCCTGCTGCACGAGATTCCCCTCCCCGATCTGCTCGACGCCGACGCCATCTGGGGGGCCACGGGCCGCGATGCCCAAGGCCGAATCTGGATCGGCGTCTCCGGCAAACGCTTCGGCTCGAGCGGTCATCTGCTCCGCTTCGACCCCGACACGCAAACTTGGACCCTGGCCGGGCGTGTCTTGGACGTGCTGAGCCGCGCAGGCCTCGCGGCGCCCGGGATGGGGCAGGTGAAGCTGCACTCGCGCATCGTGCAGGCCGACGACGGCTGGATGTACTTCACGTCGATGGACGAAGAAGGCGAGCGTGAAGACGGCTCCGCTCTGCCGAAATGGGGAAGTCACCTCTGGCGTGTTCACCCCGACACCCTCGAATGGCAGCACCGCTTCGCCTCGCCCGATGCGCTGATCGCGCTGGGCGCTGCCGGAGATTCGGTGTGGGCCCTCGGGTACTGGAATCACGTCGTGGTACACCACGACATTCGGAACGCCACGACAACCCGCACGACCGCGGGAAGTCTCGCCGGCCACATCTCCCGGAATCTGGTCGTCGATGCGCGAGGGCGCGCTTTCGTGCCACGCCTGTCCGGCGGGGAAGCGGAACTCCTCGAGTTCGACGCGAGCTTGCAGGTGCAGGGGCGCTCGGCCCTGCCGGGCTACGCAATGCCCGGTGACCCGGGGGCGAATCACGGCATCACGGGGCTGGTCACGCGCGTGGACGGCGCCGCATGGTTCACGACCCACGCCGGCAAGCTGTTCGGGATCACATCCGCCGCAGACAGCACCGCGAAGGTGAACGTACTCGGGGACTTCCATCCGGCGGGCGGTGGCTACGCGCCGTCGCTCTTTCTGCTCGACGACGGAACCACGCTCGCGGGCGTCGTGCAGCGGGGAAGCCGTTTCGACTGGGTCGAACGCGACGTCATCCGCGGGAGCGCCACCTCGGTCGCGCTCGACACCTCGCGGTGGTCCGGTCTGCTGCTCTACGGCTCCATGACGCGCGACAGGGCGGGCCGCTTCTACGTCGTCGGGCGCGCCAACAAGGCGAAGGGGCATCGGCCGCTGGTGGTGGCGATCGAGAGGGTGGCGGGGTAAGGCGTCGGGCGCGGCGAGAAGGGGTGCCCCGGAGTCGGGGACTTCGCCCCTCGTCCGGGCTACGGCGTGTGTCACCATGGGTCCATCGCGATCGGAGGGTACGGGCATGGACAAGTGGATGGTGTACGCCTTCGCGTCGATGGCCTTCGCGGGCTTCACCTCGGTGATCGCCAAGCTCGGACTCGCCGGCATCTCCGCAGACCTCGGTCTCGCGATCCGGACCTGCTTCGTTTTTGTGTTCGTGCTGATGTTCGCCGCTGCGGTCGTCCCCGCGGCAGAGGTCGGCACACTGACCAGTCGAAATTTGCTCTGGCTCGGAGTGTCCGGGGCGACGACGGCGCTGTCGTGGGTCTTCTACTACAAGGCCATCAAGATCGGCGAGGTCTCGTCGGTGGCGCTCATCGACAAGGGCAGTGTCGTCGTCGCGCTGGTGTTGGCCTGGCTCATCCTCGGCGAGGCCCTCACCGCCGCGAAGCTTGCCGGGTGTGCTCTCATCGTGGTCGGGCTGCTGGTGATCTCGCGCGGGTAGCGCGGTGGGACGCACGGGGTCATCGCCAGCAACCCGGGCAACTGAACCTCGCGCCCCGGAGTCGGGGTCTTCGCCCCTCGTCCGGGCTACGGAACCTGCCTCCAACCCCGTATCGGACTCGACACTTGTAGCCCGGGCTTTGCCCGGGGCAGCGATCGCGGCTCAGGAGTTCCCGGGCGGAGCCCCGGCTACGGCGTCGGTTGGTCCGGCAACGTCGATACGGATCATCCATCGGGTCACGCCACACCCTGCGGCTCGGGGCAGAATAGCGCCGGAACGGCCGACGGCCGCGAACGTCCCATGAGACCTCCATGACCTTGCGCCTCCTGCATTCCGCCGACTGGCAGATCGGCCGCGTGTTCTCGCAGTTCGAGCCCGACGATGCCGCCGCGCTGTTCGAGGCGCGCTTTCAGGCTGTCGAGCGCCTTGCGGCATTGGCGGTGGAGCACCGTGTCGACGCCGTTCTCATCGCGGGCGATGTCTTCGACGCGCAGACCGTTTCGGACAAGACCATCCGCCGGCTCTTCAACGCCATGCAGGGCTACGTCGGGCCATGGGTGCTGCTGCCCGGAAATCACGATGCCGCGCTCGCTGAGTCCGTCTGGACTCGCGCCCATCGCCTCGGTGCCATTCCGTCCAACGTGCTCCCGTGTCTGCGCCCCGAAGTGCGTGTCGTCGGTGACCGGTTTGCAGTCTTGCCTGCGCCGCTGGTGCAACGACACACGTACGGCGATCTCACAGACTGGTACGCAAATGCCGTGACACCGGAGGGCCTGCCGCGTATCGGTCTTGCTCACGGTGCCGTGCAAGGCGTGCTGCCAGACGACATCGATTCGGCCAACCCCATTGCCGCGGACCGCGCCGTCACCGCACGGCTCGACTACCTCGCCCTCGGCGATTGGCACGGCAGCAAACGCATCGATGACCGGACTTGGTACGCAGGCACGCCCGAGACCGATCGCTTCAAGGCCAACGACTCCGGACAGGCCTTGCTCGTATCGCTCGCCGGTGCCGACGCCACGCCCGAGGTTCAACCGCTGCACACCGGCCGCTATCGATGGCAGCAGCGGGACATCCGGCTCGCCGTGCCCACGGACCTGGACACCGCCCTAGACACACTCGCGGCTTACGCGGGCGATGATGTCGTGCAGTTCCGCGTGTCCGGCACGAGTGACCTGAGCGGTCAGCGACGACTGCAGCACGGCGTGGATTCGGCACGTGCGCGAGTGCGCGCGCTGGTGTACGACGCACAGGACCTCCGGCTCGAGCCGACCGAAGAGGACATCGAAGCCTTGCATGCCGACGGCTACGTCGGCGAAGTTCTCCAGCAGCTCCGCGACGAGCAGTCGGGCCCGGAGGCCGAGCGTGCACGCGACGCGCTGGTGATCCTGGCGCGCATGCTGGACGATCTCGCTGAGCGTCCGAGTGTGAAGACATGAAACTGCGGCGCCTTCGCATAGAGCACTTCAAGCGCTTTCGTGACCCGCTGACGATCGAAGGCTTCGCGGACGGACTCAATCTGTTCGCGGCACCCAACGAGGCCGGCAAGTCCACCATCGCCGAGGCGATTCGCGCGGCATTCTTCGAGCGGCACCGCTCGGGCAGCGTGGATCACCTGCGGCCCTGGGGCGAACCGTCCGCCACGCCCACCGTGGAAGTCGAGTTCGAGATTGCCGGCACGCCGTATCGGCTCACCAAGGGGTTTCTCGGCCGCAAACGCTGCGATCTCGTGATCGACGGCAGGCAGACGCTGGACGGTGTGGCTGCGGAAGATCACCTGGCCAGCCTGCTCGGCTTCCGGTTTCCCGGAAAGGGCGCCAGCACGCCCGAGCACATGGGCATCCCCGGACTGCTATGGATCCGGCAGGGCACGTCGCACGAACTGGCGGATGCCGTCGCCCATGCCGCCGACCACTTGCGGCAGGTGCTGGGCGAATCCCTTGGCGACCTGACCTCTTCGACCGGCGATGCGCTGCTGCATCAGGTCGAGACCGCCCGCAACGAATTGCTCACACCCGTCGGCGGTAGCCCTCGCGGAGACTACGCCGCGGCGCTCAAGCACCAGGAAGAGCTTGCGGACGCCATCCAGACGCTGACCCGAGACATCGACGCCTACCGGCACAGCGTCGACCGGCTGGCGGGCTTGCGACTCGAACATGAGCGGGACGAGCGGACTCGCCCGTGGGCCGCCATCCGCCAGGACCTTCAGCACGCGCAGGAACGCCTCGATCGCGCCAGGGGACTGGAGGCCAGCCTGCAGGAGTCGCAGACCGAAGCCGAGCGATGGAGGCTTCAGGCCTCGGCCGCACGCACGCACCTCGACGCCCTCGCGCACGACGAGGAGGCCGTGGCGAAGCGCGCACAAGGCGTCGAAGCCGCCGAGTCGGCGATGACCGTCGCGCAGGCTGAGGTCGATCGCTGGGAGCAGCAGCACCGACACGCCGTGGACACCGAGGCACAAGCGCGAAGGACGCTGGAGCAGGTCCGTGCCGTTGCTGCACGGTCAGCCCAACTTCGGTCCGCCGAGGATCTCGACGCTTCCGTGCGCAAGCAGGGCGACGCGCTGGAGAAAGCGCGCGCGGAGAAGACTCGCGTCGATCAGCTCGAGGCCGAGGCCGCCCGACTCGCTATCGCACCCGCTGACCTGAAGACACTCAAACAGCTATCCGAGCAGCTTCGGGACGTCAGCGTGCGCCTCGAAACGGTGGCGACGTCCCTGACGTTCGATCTCGTCGATGGCAAGTCAGTACGTGCGGACGGAGAGTCGGTGAGCGGACAGGCGCGACGCACTGTCGTCCGCCGGACGGAAATCGAGATCGACGGGGTGGGCCGCATCCTCGTGACACCGGGCGGTGCCGATCTGGACTCGCTCGCTGCCCGGCGGGACGGTCTCTCGGCCGAGGTGGCCGCAATTCTCGAACGCCTCGCCGTCGCCAACTTGGCGGAGGCCGAGGAGCGCGCACGCCTCAGCACGCAGAGATCGAGCGAGGCGCAGGCGAGCCGCAAAGTGCTCGACACCCTTGCGCCCGATGGCGTGGAAGCTCTGGCAACCGAGCACGCGCAAGCGAGTCAGCGACTGAGCGCGACTCGCACGGCGCTCGCCCAGTTGCCGCCCGCGGCGGATTCCGATGGGGATCTGCCAACCCTGGACCGCGCCGAGGCTGCCGCCGCGGAAGCCCGCTCCACGCTGGAGTCCGTGGCACAGACGCTGAGCACGGCCCGGGTTGCCCTGGGCAGAGCGCAGAGCGACCGCGCGAACGCGCTCCAGGAACTCGACGCTGCCCGGCGCACGCTCGACGATCCGAAGCGTGCCGAGCGAGTCGACACCGCGAGGACTTCCCTGCAGGACGCGATTTCGAAGGAAGCCATCGCCCGGCAGAGCGCCGAGGCGATCCAGGTAGAGTTGCAGACAGTGAACGTTTCGCTGCTGCAGCAAGACGTCAGGCGACTGGCGGACAGCGCGGTGCAGCAGGAGGAGGCACACCGCCAGCGGGCCGGCGAGATCCTGCGGTGCGAATCGGAACTCGCGGTCCACGGTGCCCTCGGCCTGGAAGAGAAACGCGCCGAACAGGAACGCGAGCTGGGTGCGGCGTCGCGCCGCGCCGAGGAACTCAGTCGGCGGGCTGCGGCCCTCGACCACCTGCTGCGGCTGCTGCAGGAAAAGCGGGCGGCCCTCGCCCGGCGGCTGCGCGCGCCCCTGCAACGACATCTGGACCGTTACCTCAATATCCTCTTTCCCGGTGCGCGGATCGAAGTGGCGGATGACCTCTCACCCGGCGCCATCACTCGCCCCGGCCCGCGCGGCACCGAAAGCGGCGAGTTCGAGGCCCTGAGCCTGGGCACCCGCGAACAGATGGGCATCGTCGCGAGACTCGCCTACGCCGACCTGCTGCAGGAGGCGGGCAAGCCTACGCTACTGATCCTCGACGACGCGCTCGTGAACACCGACGAGGATCGACTGGGCCAGATGAAGCGCGTGCTGTACGACGCGGCGGCGCGGCATCAGGTGATGATCTTCACCTGCCATCCGGCCGCGTGGCGGGATCTGGGGGTGGTGGCGCGTTCCCTGTCCGGGTGAAACGCGCGACGCGGGCGTCCGCCGTTCGGGGTGGCGACCCCGCACCCCGCGCAGGCGTCTGACTTTCGCCTGCCCGGAGAACGTGTCTCGACTGCGGGAATGCCTGAATTGACAGGGGTTTCGCACTGGCGGATATTTGGCGAAGGAAGACCTGATACGACACTACATAGATGGAGAGATCATGCTGACTAAAGTGACTCGACTGCTGCGCGCTTCCGCAGGCGCGTACATCACCCTTACAGCTGGCACCGCCAGCGCCGTCACCACCGAGTACTTCGACTACTCCGCCTTTGACGCCGCGACCGGTCCCATGACCATCGTCGGCTTCGACGATCGCGCTGCGGGTTCACTGCTCTCGGGCTCCGAATACAGCGGTGTGACCATTGCTGCCCGTCGCATTGCGGTTATTGACCCACAGGACTTCGCCCCGGGACTCGTGGTGGGCGGCCAGAACGTCAACTCTCAGCCCCAAGGAATCTCTTCGTCGATCTTCTACAACAACGGCGTGCTTTCCTTCGACAATCAAGTCGATGAATTCACGCTGACCCTCGCCCAGCCGACCCAGGCTGCCGGCTTGTGGCTTGGCAATGTGGGCAGCTCGAACAACGACCCCAACACGCCGACAACCATCGTGTTCTACGGAACATCCGGCCAGGTGATCGCAAGCGAGGTCTTCCGCCAGGGACACGAAGGTCAGATCGGGTCGGGCGCGAACAACCGCTTCTACTACGGCCTGACGTCGGATCAGCTCATCGCCTCCATCACCGTGACGAACGGCGCGGGCGACTTCGACGGCATCATCCTCGACGATGTGCAATGGGCGGCACCAATACCGGAGCCGCAGACCTACGTGCTTCTCGCCGCAGGAATCGCGGTGCTTTTCGGAGTGCGCCGCGCGGCCGCGGGGGGATGACGCCGGTACGATCCGGGCGAGCTGGATCGCACCGGGGTTTCGGGCTTCCCGAATAGGGGCGGTCGTTCGGCAGTTTCGGCTTGCGGATCCGTCTCCGAGCGGTCGCCCGATCCGCTGCTACTTTCGCGGCGCCGGAGGCGGAAGGAAGGTTCTACATGTTCCACGTCATGCGCCACCTGGGTGAAGCGTTGGACAAGGTGCACAAGGCAGAGTACGCCCGTCTGGCGGGTCAGGACCGCCGCTTCATCAAGGGCCAGAAGTACACGCTGCTCTCGCGCCAGCAGAACCTGACCGAGCAGGGACGCAAAAGCCTGAAGAAACTGCTGGCGGCCAACAGGAGGCAACACGGCGTGCTTTCTCAAGGAGTCTTTCGATCAACGCTGGAACTCGCGGCGCGAGGCGTGGGCAAGGCGATTCTTCGAGAACTGGCGCGAGAGCCTGAAGGGGCAGAAGTTGGGACCGTGCGAGAAGTTCGCAGCGATGATCGATCGACATCGGGACGGGATCGCTACCTATTGCAAGCCGGAGAGCAAGGTGTCGCTGGGCTTCGTCTAGGCGACATGCCCGTGCGTATCGAGATGCGCAAGGATCTTCTCGATCACCATCGCATCTTCCAACCCGACTGACTACACGTTGCCGTTCCGGAGAAGCTGTCGGCGATCTGGGTCACGCGGGACTGGATGCACGCTTCAAGATCTGACCCCGGTCCTTGCTGGACCCCGGTCCTTGCTGCGCGGCGGAACGTGATTGAGCCGTCAGGACCCGCGGCGCACACCCCGTCGAGGTTCAGCATGTGACAGTGAACGTTGAGGTTGAGCGCACCCCCAGCGGGTCTGCCGTACGTTCCTCGATGCCGCCGCGATAGCCAGAATGGCTGCCGCCCGACGGCTTCACGTGCGAAGTCCACCAAGTGGATGCGAAGGGGGGCGGCACCTTCCGCAAGACATTCCGCAACTTCGCGACCGGCAACGAGCACAGTGTCGGTGGCGAGTATCTCGAGCTCGTGTCGCACGAGCGCATTTGCTACACCGACCGGTTCGACGATGTGAACCTGCCCGGCGAGATGCGGACGACGACCACGGTGAAGGCCGTCCTGTGCGGCGACTCTGATGGAGCCCCAGATTCCCGACTAGACAAGGGCGTATGTCCAGTTGTCTGTCGGCACGAATGGGCGCCATGCCGAATCCCGCAATCCGGGCGTCGGGCGGAAGCCACCCCTCAACCCACCGCGACCGCGTAGGTTATGCGGACCTTCCTTGACGCTTCTCCGCCACCTTCGGCAACGTCAACGTAAACATCACGCCGTCCGCCATGTTGCGCGCTTGGATCGTCCCGCCCATCTTCGCCATGTAGGTCCGTGCCACGAAGAGCCCCTGTCCGCGCTGGCCTTCGGCTGCCGCCCCCTCCTGGTCCGACACCCCGTACTCGAACACGCGATCGATCAGCTCATCCGGAATCGCGGGCCCCTGGTTGCTGATCGACGCGCGCGCCTCGGTGTCGGTGGTTGTCAGCTCGATGCGAATGGCGGTGCCGGGGACACGATACCGATTCGCGTTGCGCAGGACGTGTGTGACGGCATCCTCCAGCGGGTACTCGTCAGCACGCACCGGGACGGGCGGGCCGGGCGAATCGAAGGTGACCGCGTCGATACCGATATAGCGCGCGTTCGCCGCCACGTGGACCAGGAACTCCCGCAGATCGAGGGGCTGCAGTTGCAGCATCGTCGCCTCGAAGGCTTCGCTGGGAGAGGCGTGCCCGTACAGCACGCGCACTGCCTGCTGCATGCGGCTGATGTAGCGATGACTCGGATCGTCGTCGGTGCCGTGCAATGCCATGAGCGACTGCAGCGGCGACATGATCTCGTGGCCCACGGCATGCCAGAGATCCTTCTCCTGCTCGGCGCGGATGCGGTCGCGCCTCACGTCCTCGTTCACCCGTTGCAGGAGGTCACCCAGCCCCTGCGCGAGCACGCCCAACTCGTCGCCGCCGCGCAAATCCGACAGGTCGATGTTCGCGACACCGTCGCTCGCCCGGACCTCGTTGGACACCAGCGCCGCGCGTCGCGTCAACACCGTGATACGGCGAATGATCCGGATCTCGATCGCGAGCCACGCCACGAGCACTGCCAGCAGCATCGCGCCGACGAACCAGCTGAGCCGCGTGGCGACGCCGGCCAGATTACGGTCGAGCACGCGCGGATCGCCGATGAGCAGCACGTCGTGTTGCCCGAACGTGGTCGCGATCACCTCACTCGCCTCCAGCCGCGCGCCCTCGCCTTCCACCGGCAGCCGGTTGATCAGCCGGACCATCCAAGGCGAAGGCCTGTTGTCGCCATCGACTGCACCGCGCAGTGTCAGAAGATCAGGTCCACGCTTGCCGTCCGCCAGCAGCGGCCGCACGTGCAGCGTCTCGCCCGCAGTCAGCAACGCCCGGAGATCCCCGAACGAGAAAGGCTGCTGTGCCCCCGGAGCGTTGCTGTCGAACAGTGGGGCGTCCTCATCCGGCGGTAGCACTCGAACGCGAACCTGGATGCGATCGAGATCGGGCGGCGGCCACACGAGCCGCTTCGCATAGAGATCGTCGCGGAACATCTCTACCGGCAGACGTACCGACATGAAACTGCGGCGGTTGCACGGTGGTTCGACGGCGCCGTCGCTGCACCGGCCGTCCTGCCAGAGCCAGCCGCGGAAATCGCGCACGGGGCGGTCGCCGTGGGCCACGGGTCGATCGGCCGGATAGCCGGTGAGTCGTCCGCGCACCCCGGGCCCCGCGTCCGGCAGAAGCTCGAATGGCGCGACCCACCCGAAGTGCCGACCGCGCATGTCGACGTCGATACGGACGCGGTGCGCGTGCTCGATCTCGAGATCACCGGCGAGATGCGGCACCAGTTCGCCGCTCACGAAGCTGCCGACGGCGTAGATGAAGCCGCCGGCGCTCGGGTTGTTGCCGACCGCCACGCACAGCGTCGACGTGTCGGGGTACTGCCAGAGGCATCCCGCCATCTCGACCGCCTGCTGCGCCTTCGCCTTGTCGTCGAAGTCGATGGCCGAGAACGGCAGCAGCAGCGGGCGCATGGGTGCGGCCGCCGGCTCCGCACCGCCGGCGTTGAGCAGCGCGAGCTGCCCGGTGGGATGCCGCAGCCGCGCGGCGATCTGCGCTCCGTGCTGGCGAAGGCTCTCCAGCGCCTCCCGCTGGTTGCGCTGCTTCTCCCCGCGCAGCACGGTCACGGCCAACGCGAGCGTGGCCAGGGCCAGCAGCGCGAACACCGCGCGGAAGAAGAAGCGCAGCCGGATCGGCACGCGGGTCGGCAGGCGGAACATCATCCGCGTGGACTCACCCAGCGGAAGCCGCGCATCGGGACGTTCTCGATGCCATCGAACGCCGGATCGATCTCGCGCAGCGCGTCGCGGATCGCGCTCACGTGCTTGCGGATGTTGTCGCGGTTGCGACCGCTCTTTACCACCTGATACAGCTCTTCGTAGCTGACGACCTCGCCTCTGCGCTGATGCAACGTGGAGAGAATGCGCTGGGCCGTGAGCGGCAGGTTTACCCGCTGCCCGCGCCAGAGCGGCGCGGCCTGGCGCAGCGGATCGATCGAGAGGTCGCTCGCGACCGGCGCCGCCACCGCCGTCACGGGGGCGGCATCGCGCGCCGCGCGCAGCATCCCGAGAAACGTCTCAGTGAAGTCAGCCTCGTCGAAGGTTGTCTTCTGCAGGTAGTCCCATGCATCGAGCGCCTTCATGATGCTGCGATAGATCGCCGCGGGCATCGCCGAGACCACCAGCACCGGCGTGCCGCGCAGCTTGTTGATCGCGTTGATGATGGCAACACCCGCATGGCGCTCGCGGCCCAGTTCGATGTCGAGAACGACCACGTCGTAGATCTCGCGGGTGATGGCCCCCTCGGCGTCGTCGCGATTGAACCACTGGTGTACCTCGACGCCAGGCCGTGCGGCCTCGATCCAGCCACGGAGCTGGTTGCTCGTCGGCACGTCGTCCTCGATCACCGCCACCTTGGCCATGGGTCTGCTTTCCCGTTGAACGCTGCACCGATTATCCGGTACTGCCGGCCTCCCTGGCGTGAAGGTTTCTTCCGGACCGCGGCTTTTCGTTCACGCCGGGGAACGAAGTCGCCCGCCGCTGGCGTTGAGCGCTCCGGGATGTCTGAGAAGAATGGGTTCCCGGGAGAACGATCTCCCGAGCTGACCACCAACACCACGGAGCGACACAATGCACCAGAAACTCACCACCCTCACGCAGGCGATTCGCACGATCTTCCAGCGCGGCAGCGCAGCGATCGGCACGACCGCCCGGAAGGCCAGCAGCGCAATCGGCGCGCAGCGCGGCGCCGTCGTCGTCCTCACGCTCACGGGCCTCGGCGCCTTCGCGCTATTCACCCACCCGCCGGTCCGGACCGTCCCGCACGGTCAAGTCGGCGTCCGCACGAACCTCTTCACCGGCAGCACGACACAGTTCGCGGAAGGCTCGACGATGGTCCTGCCCGGTGTGCACGAACTCCGCAACTACCCGCTGCGCGATCAGCTCTACCGGCCCGCGGCGAGAGGCGACACGCCGTTCCAGTCCATCGAGGGGCTATCGTTCGGCGTCGAACTGGCGATCCGTTACGCGCTCGATCCGACGCGCATCACCAGCGTCGCCCGCAGCCTGCCCGACGACATCGGCGGCGAGGTCGTGCAGCCCGCAGTGCAGGGCGTGATCTACAAGGTCTTTGCCCGCTACACCGTGCGCGAGATCTTCTCCACGAAGCGCGCGGAGATCCAGCAGGCCATCGAAACCGAACTGCGTGGAAAGCTCGCAACCGACGGGATCGTCCTGCGCGCCGTGCAGATGGGCAAGGTGGATCTGCCCGGCGAGTACCGCGCAGGGATGGACAAGCTGCTTGCCGAGGAGCTCGCGACCGAGAAGATGCGCTACACACTGGTGCTGAAGGAGCGCCGCGTGAAGGAGACGGAGCTGGACGCGCAGGCCGACAAGGTGCGGCGCGAGACCTCAGCTGCGGCGGCCGGCAACGAACAGGTGATCGCGGCCCGCGCGCAGGAAGAAGCGATGAAGCACGTGCTGCCTTTCAAGCAGAAGCAGATCGAGCAGCGGCAGTTCGAGGCGGAGGCTGACAAGCTGAGCCGCATCAAGGCGGCTGAAGCGAACGCGCAGGCCCGCCGGATCGAGGCCGATGGCGAGGCCGCATCACGCCAGAAGCTGGCGGACGCCGAAGCGTATCGCCTGGACCGCGTCGGCCGGATCAACAGCGAGCAGATGGCCCGCGACGGCGCGCTGCTGACCCGTCATCCGCTGCTCATCCAGAAGACGGTCGCCGACAAGCTCTCGGACAAGATCGCGGTGATCATCGCCCCACCCGGCACCGAAGGAAAGTTCATCGCGGCCGGTCTGGTGGGTGGTGGGCGAACCCCGGCCGCGCAACCCGTCGACGTAGTCGAAGCGGTCGAGCCGACGGGGGAAGAATAAATGCTCGCCTCGACACTTGTGACTCTGGCCCTCGTGGCGCAGGACCGCGTCGCCCTGCGCAACGCCCCGCGAGACTCCGCCGCGCAGCATGCGGTGCTGTGGCAGGGCGATGCCCTGGAAGTGCGCGGCGAACGGATGGGCTACTTGCAGGTCTGGGACCATCGCCGCGAGCGCGCAGGCTGGGTGCAGGCGACGTCCGTGCGGACCACGTCGCTCGATGCGAAGGAGGCGCCCGAGCTGCTGTCGGTGGTGCGCTTCCTCCGCGACACGCCCGGAGCGGAGTCGCTAGGCATCGCCTACGTCGCTGCGTATCTGCGGGCCGCGCCGGCGCAGTCGATCGGTGCCGAACCGTTCGACGCCCTGGGCACAATGGCAGAGCGTCTGGCGCGTCGCGCCTCGGCCCGCGAAGCGAACACCACCGTGTCGGCGCATATGGAAGTTGCGACGCAGTACGGTGTGACGTTCAGGAACTACAACTACGACGGCACGGTGCGGCTCTGCTATGACGGTGAAGCCTTCCAGCGCGTGCTCGCGCTGTCGTCCGATGCGCACCAGCGCACCCGTGCCGCTCTCGCGCTGACGCGGCCCGATTGCATCGACCCAGCGATGACGCCGCTGCCGCGTCGCCAGTTCGACATGTGGCGCGCCGAAGTGCTGGACCGCATCGAGCCGGCTGCACTCGCCACGCTGTCGGCACCGGAGAAGAACCGCCTGCACATGCGTCGCGCGGGCGTATGGTCGGCCATCGCCTTCCAGCGTGCACGCCAGGGCGAGGACGCGCAGGCCGCCGCGCGACGGGCGATCGATTCGCTGGCCGCCGTCGAGAAGTCCGAACTGAGCGACGTCGACACGACGGAGTACAGCGATGCCGCGATCCGCGTCGGCGCGAGCCGCTGGGCCGCGGAACTGCCGACGACGAACACCGCGAGAGTGCACGTCGTCACCGAACCCGGTGATCCGGGGCAGACCTGTGTTTTGCTGCTCGACGCATCGCACGACCGGTCAGCGCCACTCGCCCGCCGCTGCACATGGGGCGTCGCGTGGACAGCGTCCGCAACCGTGAGCCGGAACAGCCGCGCTGTGGCACTGGCCGTACAACCGCTCGAAAGCTGGCGGGAGCTGTGGTTGTTCCATCAAGGCGCAGAAGGCTGGTCCGTGGATGTGCTGCCACCAACCGCATCGAATCCGGAACTGGGCTATGTCGAGTTCGCGGGCTGGGTCCCGGGGTCGACGAAGATGCTGATGGCGAGAGAAGCCCGCGAAGGCGAACGCCTGCGGCGCAGCTTCGAAGTGTTGTCGCTGGGGACGCTGACGATCGAGGCGAAGGCGGGGTCGCCGACTGGGCTGCCGCTGTTCGCGAAGTGGCAGGACGCGGGGTGGAAGCGGGGAACAGTGAGTGTGCGGTGAGGACCGCCACCGATGTCGCGGGTCGGGCTGCCACCCCATCCGGCGATAGACGCGGCACCCGTGCGGGCGGCGGACGTGACATCGGTTGGTGCAACGAGGCGCGGATTAAGATCTCCCTCGGCGGCCCCAGCCCCGCCGGGTACCGCAGGAGTCTGGGGATCGCCGCTTTATCAGTCGAAGTTTTTGGACGCACCCCCGATTGGTCAATTCTCGGTCGGCGTAAACAGGGGACCTTCTCCAGCCTATACTCGCCAGGCGTGAGTGAATCAGGCAACGAACGGAGACGAAAGCATGGCCGAAGACAGCCCCATCTACTGGAAGCGCAATCGCGTCGAGCTGCGCGCCGCCGGGTTCGACCCGGACCAGGGCGAGAAGATCAACGCGATCGTAACGATTGCCAGCGCCTACACGAACGCGCACCGCTGCAACAACCGCGTGCGCGAGATCACCGACCTGCTCGTCGAGTTGATCGGCGAGCGCGGCGGCCAGGGACTTATCGTCGGCGCACCGGCGGTTTCCGACGCGCTCACGCAAGGGACACCCACCGCGGGCTACAGTCTGGTCTCGCGCGACGTCGCCGCCGACTGTTTCGAGATCGGCCACTACGCCCACCACGGTGAAGCCATGATCGTCATCTCGGGCTGCGATAAGACCGGCGCCGCGGCGCTCATGCCGCTGGCGCGCACGAACGCATTCGGGCTCGTGCTCTACCCGGGCACGAGTTCGCCGGGCAAGGTGTCTTTCGAGCCATACGCGAGCAAGGGCACAAACATCACGATCATGGACTGGGCCGAGGGCCGGGCATCCCATGAGTCCGGACGGCTCTCGACGGAGCAGTATCTCGAACTCGAGAAGAGCGTCATGCCCGGCAGCGGTACCTGCGGTGCGATGTTTACCGCAAACACCATGAGCACCTTGGCCGAGTCGATCGGCATGATGCTGCCGCGCGGCGCCTCACATCCCGCCGACTACGACGCCAGGAGCCGCATGCACGACGACGTTCGTGCGCAGACACGTGCCTCGGTCGACGCGCTCTATCGGCTCATGGCCATGGGCCTGCGCCCTCGCGATATCATGACCGAGCGCGCGTTCGAGAATGCGATCACGACCGTCTATGCGATGGGCGGCTCCACCAACATGTACCTGCACCTGCTGGCGATTGCGCGCGAAGCGCAGGTGCCGATCAACATCGACCGGATTCAGGAGATCGGCGAGCGGGTGCCACTCATCGCGAACCTGCAGCCGCACGGAAAGTACGCGATGACCAGTCTGCATGCGCTGGGCGGCGTGCCAGTCGTGATGAAGGAACTGCTGCGCCACGGCTTCCTGCATGGCAACGTGATGACGGTGACCGGCCGGACGCTCGCGGAGAACCTCGAGTCGACACCAACGCTCGAGCAGCTGGGGCCGCAGGACATCGTGTTCCCTGTCAGCCAGCCGATCGCGCCGCCGAACAATCACATCAGCGTGCTCCGGGGCAACATCGCGCCCGAGAGCTGCGTGCTCAAGCTTTCGGGCAAGACGCTCGAGAAGGGCGAGTTTCGGGGCCGGGCACGCGTGTTCGAATCCGAGGCCGACACGATGGATGCCATCCGTCAGAGCCGCATCGTGCCGGGTGACGTGATCGTCGTGCGCAATGTCGGTCCGGTCGGCGGACCGGGCATGCCCGAGATGGTGATGCTGACGATTCAGTTGCAGGGCTCAGGGCTGGGAGATAGCGTCGCGCTCATCACCGACGGCCGGTTCTCCGGGGTATCTCACGGGATCCTCATAGGACACATTTCGCCCGAAGCCGCCCGTGGCGGGCCGATTGCGGCGGTACGCGAAGGGGACACTATCGTCATCAACCCGCGCGCACGCACGCTGAACCTGGACGTCCCCGCGGACGAGATCGCGCGACGCATGGCGGACTGGAAGGCGCCGGATCACGCCGGCCGCGTGCGCCCCGGCAGTGTCCACGACAAGTACATCCGCCTCGTGTCGACGGCGCACTACGGTTGCGTGCTGTAGGGAAGGTCGGCACATCCTGCGCGGTCGTGTAGGGTGTGCCAACGTTCCCTGGGAGGGCCCTTTCTCCTCATCGGTGCCCCTTCTCCTCCCGCCTCGGCACCCCGAACTCCCGATGGCAGATTTCCGCGAGCCGGCCAACGCCTTCGCGGATCACTTCTTCCGACGGATGCGCGAAGCACAGGCGCAGCCACCGCTTGCCGGCGACGGTGTCGGTCATCCACTCGGCACCGGGGTTGAGGGTGACGCCAGCCGGCGCGGAAGCCTGCTCCAGCCGCTTGGTGTCCAGCCCTTCAGGCAGGCGCATCCACAGGAAGATGCCGCCGGCCGGATCCTGGAACTCGACCTCGTCACCGAACTGATCGCGCAGGGCCTCCATCATGACCGTCACCTTCCGGCGCAGCACCTTCCGCAGCCCCTGCACGTGCTCGTCGAAATGGGTGGGGCAGTACTCGGCCAGCGTCATCTGCTCCAGCGCACCGCTGCCGCCGTCGCTCTTGATGGCCAGGATGCGACCCATCACGTTCCAGCCCGCGACGATGAAGCCGAGCCGCAGCGCGGGGGCGATGGTCTTGGAAAACGAGCCGATGTGGATGACGCGGTCGTCGTTCACCATGCCGCGCATGGCGATAGGTCGCTGCCCGTCCCAGGTCAGGTCGGCGTAGCAGTCGTCCTCGAAGACCGGCACGCCGAACTCCCCGGCGATGTCGAGGATCTGCTGCCGCCGTGCCGGGCTCATCACCGTGGCAGTGGGGTTCTGCACCGTGGGGATGGTGTAGACGTACTTCGGCTTGATGCCCTGGCTCTTCAGGGACAGCAGCGTCTCGCGCAGCTTGTCCGCGCGCAGGCCGTCGTGGTCGACGGGCACGCCGACGATGTTGGCCTTCATCCGCTGCAGGCGCGTGATGGCGCCGCCGTAGGTCATCTCCTCGATGATCACGGTGTCGCCGGGTGCGATCAGGATGCCGTTCACGAAGTCCAGCCCCTGCAGCGAACCCTGGGTGATGAGAATCTCGTCCACCGTGCAGGTGATGCCGGCGTCGCGCTTCAGCTTGTCGACGAGGAACTCCCTCAGCGGCTTGTAGCCCAGCGGCCCGCTGTCGAGACCGTACTTCGCGAGGGACCGGCCGTCCCGGCGGATGGCGCGCGTGGCGGCTGCGATCAGATCTTCGACCGGCACACTGCCGGGGTCGTTGTGCCCGCCCACGAAGTTGAAGGGCGGGAAGCCGCCGGGCTTCGCGGCGGCGGGCGGCAGATCGGATCGGAACAGCTTGTCGTAATCGATGACGGCGGCACTCATGGCAGACCTCGCGTGACGAAGTGCCGGGATGTTACCGCCACTGAGTCGAGGTCCGGGCGTTCCTTCGCCGGGGGATTCGGCGATAATCGCGCATCATGCCTGTCCACGCCCTTCCCGCCTGGCCGTCCCTGCACCGTCCTCCGTCCCGAGAGGCGGTGGCCTCGCTCCCCCGCCCATGACCGTCGTCGCCGTCTTCAATCAGAAGGGCGGGGTCGGCAAGACGACCACCACATTCAACCTTGCCGGCGCCCTCGCCCGCCAGGAACGCCATCCGTACGCGATCGATCTCGACCCGCAAAGCCATCTCACGCTGGCATCGGGCATCCGCAATCTCAGCGGCCCGGAGAGCATCTTCTCGTTCTTTCAGCAGAGCACGCCGCTGGCGTCGCTGGTGCGGGAGGTCGAACCCGGCATCCGCCTCGTGGGCGCCTCTCTCGATCTCTCCAAGGTGGATGCGTTGTACGGTGCCGACGTCTCCATGACCCGGCGTCTGCGCGCCGGCCTGGAGGAAGCCGGGTGGATGAACGGGCCTCCCGTCCTCATCGACTGCTGCCCCATGCTCGGGGTGCTCACGTTGAACGCGCTGATGGCCGCGGACCACATCCTGATTCCGGTGTCGGCGGACTTCCTGTCGCTGCAAGGCGTGCACCGCATCAACGCCGCGCTGGACGTTCTCGAGCGACGAGGCACCCGCAAGTTCTTCCGGCGCGTGGTGGTCACGCGGTATGACTCGCGGCGCAAGCTCTCCTTCCGCATCTATCGCGAACTGGTCGACACCTTCCCCGGCATCGTGTGCGAAACGCGCATCCACGAAGCCGTCGCGCTCGCCGAGAGCCCGATGCACGCCAAGGATATCTTTGCGTACGCCCCGTCCAGCCAGGGCGCGGTGGACTACCGGAGCCTGCTGCAGGAACTGGACGCCTGCGGCTTTCTGGGCACCACCGCGGACGCGCCGGCGGAGGCCAGGGCTTAGAATGCGGGTCCCTGGATTCCCAAGGACCCGGTCATGACCCAAGGTCGCCGCTTCGTCTCGAAACTCCTCGTCGCGCTGGCGCTCTGCGCGCCGACGCTCGCTCTGGCCAACATGGGCGCAGCAGGCAACGACGAGCCGTTGGACCCCGCCTTCGCCGAAGGCAAGGCCGCCATCGAAGCTCAGGACTGGTCGCGCGCCGAGAAGGCGATGCGCAACGCCCTGGCCAAGAACCCCAACAACGCCGATGCCCACAACTGGCTGGGCTTCTCCCTGCGCAAACAGGGCAGGTTCGACGAAGCGTTCGCCGCCTACGATGCGGCCCTGCGCCTCGACCCGCAGCATCGCTCGGCGCTCGAGTATCTCGGCGAGGCCTACCTGATGACCAGGCAGCCGGCCAAGGCCGAGGAACAGCTCGCCAAGCTCGCAAAACTCTGCAGCCCGATCCCGTGCGAGGAACACAAGGAACTCGCCCGGGCCATCGCCAAGTACAAGAAGTCCGGCCAGTGAGCGGCACGACCCCGCTCAAGGCGGTGCTCTGGGATTTCGGCGGCGTCTTCACCTCCAGCCCGTTCGATGCCTTTGCCGCGTACGAGCGCCGCCAGGGTCTGCCGGAAGGCTTCCTCCGCAAGGTGAACACGCTCAACCCGGACGGGAACGCCTGGGCCCGCCTGGAACGGGCCGAGATCTCGCTGGACGCCTTCGACACCATCTTCGCGGACGAAGCCGCGGCGCTGGGGCACCGCGTGCCGGGCGGCGACGTGGTGCGCCTGCTGTTCGGTGAGGTGCGCCCTGCGATGGTCGAGGCCCTGCGTCGTATCCGGCAGCACTTCCGCACGGCCTGCATCACCAACAACTTCGGCGCCATCGGTCCCGACGCAGTGTCGGCCGAGCGCGGTGCTACGTGGCGGGAAGTCTCGACACTGTTCGAGTTCGTGCTGGAATCCAGCAAGGTCGGTGTGCGGAAGCCGGAACCCGCGATCTACCGGATGGCTTGCGAGCGCCTGGGCGTCACGCCGGCCGAAGCCGTGTTCCTGGACGATCTGGGCATCAACCTGAAGTCAGCGCGGGCCCTCGGCATGCACACGATCAAGGTGGAAAGCGCCGACCAGGCCCTCGGGGAGCTCGAAGCCATCACGGGCCTCACGCTGCGATAGGACCTACCCCTCGTCGGGCCGCGCTCGACGGGGCTTGCGCCCGGCGCGCACGAACAGCGCATCGAACACCGCTGGCGGCAGAACCTTCAGGATGCGACCGACGATCGCCATCTGCCATGGCACGATGACCAGTCGTCGCTCCGCATCGATCGCGCGCACGAACCGTCGCGCGGCTTCGTCGGCGGAAAGCAGAAAGGGCATCCGATACGGATTGGCCGTGGTCATCGCGGTGTCGATATAGCCGGGGCAGATCGTCGTGACTTTCACGCCCGAGCCGCGCAGCTCCACCCGCAGACTTTCCAGATAGGTGATGGCGGCGGACTTCGACGCGCAGTAGGCGCCCGCACCCGGCATGCCGCGGATACCCGCGACACTCGCAATGCCCACGAGCTGGCCGTGTTTCCGCTGACGCATGGGCTCCACGAAGGGCTGGAACGTACGCGCGAGCCCCAGCACGTTCACATCGAAGATCCAGCGCACCGTCTCCAGATCGTCTTCGACCTCGGTGAGGTTGCCGGCACTCACACCCGCGTTCGCGATCACGACATCCGGTACGCCGACCCGCTCGAGAAATTCGCTGCCCGCCTGATGCATCGCCGCGTCGTCACGCACGTCGACGGCATGGACCGTCGATAGCGACGGAAGCGTCTTCGCGAGCGCTTCCAGACGGTCGCGACGGCGCGCCACGAGCCCCACAGTCCACCCGCGCGCGGCGTACTGCCCCGCGAGTGCCGCGCCGATCCCGTCGGAGGCACCCGTGATGAAGACAGAACGGACAGCACCCATGTGCGACCCCACCAATGAAAAGGCCGGCTTGCGCCGGCCTCGGAGACCCGGACGATTACTTCGCGGGCTTCTTGCGTTCCATCGAGATCAGCTCGTCGATGATCAGTTGCACACGAGCATAGTCGGGGCGCCGCCCGTCGGGGATCGCGAACGCAGGCCCGGTGACGTACTTGCCCGCCACGGTGACGGTAGGAGTCCCGCTGATGCGGTAGGCCTTGGTCATCTGCATGGCACGCTGAACCTTGTTGTTCACACCGAAGGAGTTGTAGGCCTCGTCGAATTTCTTGGCGTCCAGGCCGGGCTGCTGCGCCACCCACGTCTTGAGGATTTCGGGGTCCCAGATCTTGAGCTTCTTCTCGTGCACGGCTTCGTAGACCTTCTCGTGGTACTGGTCGACCACGCCGAGCGTCTCGAGCGTGTAGTAGATCTTCGCCTGCGGGACTCGCGATTCGTCCCACACCGTGGGCACGTAGCGGAATTCCACGTCCTTGGCCTTGTTGCGGGACTTCCATTCCTTCATGGCAGGCTCGAAGTCATAGCAGTGGCTGCAGCCGTACTGGAAGAACTCCAGCACTTCGATCTTGCCGGCCGTTTCGGGCGTCTGCGCCTGACCGAGAACCTTGTAGTCCTTGTCGACGTCGACCCGCGCGACGGCCAGGCCGCCGGACAGCGTCAGACACAGGGTCAATGCGCACATCGCAAACTTCTTCATGTCACCTCCAATCGTCGATGAGTTCGTTCCGCCTGGCCGATGATCGGCACGCCCGGCGGCGGCTGGAGCCCCCGATTGATCAGGGGGCCCGCTTTTCCTTCACTTTGATGAGCGTCGCGGTCCGCTGCGACGCCTTCAGGCGGGCACGCGCTTCATCAATCGCCTCAACGCTCGTGAACGGACCCAGGCGGACACGGTGCCACGTTTTTCCGTCGGGCAGTTCGGCGGTCTGGATCTTCGCCTCGATGCCGGCCAGAGCGAGTTCGGCCTTGAGGTTGTCGGCATCGGCGGGGTCCTGGAGCGCCGCCAGTTGCAGATAGTACGTCTCGGCCGGGGCGGCCTCGTCCTTGGGCGCGGCGGCGACGTCCTTCTCCTTGGCGGCTTCTTCCTTGCCGGCGAGGATGCCGTAGAACTCGAAGCGGGGCTTGCCGGAGGGCTGTTCGCCTTCAGAGCCGGGTGCTGCGTTCGCCGACGACGGGGTATCGGGCTTGCGCTCGGCCACGGCGGGCGACTTGGCCCGCGCAGGCTCGGGCACGGCGACGGGCTCGATAACCCGGGGCTGTTCCTTCGGCAGGAACGGCGCCGGCACCTTGTTGATGTAGAGCGCCACGCCCAGCGCGATGGCGAGCCCGATCAGCAGGCCGATCACGAGCCCCACGAGCATGGGGCTGCCGCGGCTGCGGGCGGGTTTGGGTGGCGTCTTGTAGTCCCGGCTCATCGCGATCTACATCTTGTCCGGCGCGCCCACGCCGAGCAGCGACAGACCGTTGCGCAGGACCTGCTGCACCGCCGTGATGAGCGCGAGCCGGGCGAGCTTCACGTCTTCCTCGGGGACGAGGAAGTGCGTCGAGTTGTAGTAGCTGTGGAAGTCCGCGGCGACGTCGCGCAGGAAGAACGCGAGGGCATGGGGCGCGAGGTCCCGCGCGGCCTGCTCGATCACGTCCGGATAGTCGATCAGGCGCTGCAGCAGTTGCCGTTCGGGCGGGGCTTCGAGCGGCGCGAGATCGGCCGCAGGCAGCGAGGCTCGGTCCCCGCCCCACTGCTCCAGCACGCTCGACACTCGGGCGTGGGCGTACTGGATGTAGTAGACGGGGTTGTCGTTGCTCTGGGACTTGGCCAGGTCGAGATCGAAGTCCAGATGCTGGTCGCACTTGCGGGCGATGTAGAAGTAGCGGGTGGCATCCACGCCGACGTCGTCGAGAAGATCCTCGAGCGTCACGTACGACCCGCTGCGCTTGCCCATGCGCACGGGCTCGCCGCCGCGGAACAGCGCGACGAGTTGGATGAGCGGCACGATCAGCGACTCGGGGTTGTGACCCATGGCCTGGAGGGCGGCCTTCACGCGCGGGATGTAGCCGTGGTGGTCGGCGCCCCAGACATCCACGGTCAGCTCGAAGCCGCGCTGAATCTTGTCGTGGTGATAGGCGATGTCCGAGGCGAAGTACGTGTACAGACCGTTCTCGCGCTGGACCACGCGGTCCTTGTCGTCACCGAAGGCCGTCGAGCGGAACCACCGCGCCCCGTCCTGCACGTACAGGTGGCCGCGCTCATCCAGCAGTGCGAGCGCCTCGGCCACGCGACCGGAGTCGTAGAGCGAGCGCTCGGAGTACCACATGTCGAAGCGCACACCGAAACGGTTGAGCACATCGCGGATGCCTTCGACCTGACGATCGAGCACGTAGCGCGTGAGATGCCCGAAGTCCTCGCCGAGCAGGGAACGCGTGCGCTCGATGAGCGCGTCCATGCGGGCCTCGACAGCGGGCTCGTCGTCATCGCGGGCCTCGGGCAGTCCGTCGAGAATCTGCGCAACGGGCCGGACATAGCGCGTGCCGTCGATGGCCTTCAGTTCGTTCGCCCGGTCGCGCACGTAGTCGCCCTGGTACCCGTTGGGCGGAAACGGCACCGACTCCCCGCAGGCTTCCAGGTACCGCACCCACGCGGAGACCGAGAGGATGTCCATCTGACGGCCGGCGTCGTTGATGTAGTACTCGCGGGTGACGGTGTAACCGGCTGCTTCGAGCACGGCTGCAAGGCTGTCGCCGTAGGCGGCGCCGCGACCGTGCCCCACGTGCAGAGGACCAGTGGGATTGGCGGAGACGAACTCCACCTGTACCTTCTTCCCTTGCCCGAAACTGCCCTTGCCATATGCCGTACCGGTGGAAAACACCCGGCGCACGGCATCGTGGCGCGCCGCGGGCGTGAGGAAGATGTTGAGGAAGCCCGCCCCCGCGATCTCCACCTTGGACACCCACGGTGAATCCGGCATCTGGTCGAGAATCTGCTGCGCGATCTGGCGGGGATTCTTGCCGAGCACGCGGGCAAGCTGCATCGCCAGATTGCACGCGTAGTCGCCATGCGCGCTGTTCTTGGGACGATCGAGAACGACGGGCGTCGCGCGCGCATCGGGCGCGACGACAGATAGCGCGGCATCGAACAGGCCGGCCAGATGGGTTCTCAGATCCTGCGAGGCGTTGGAAGAGGTCATGCGGGACATCGCGTAAAGCGCCGGATTATCCTTGAAACGAGGGCGGGTCGCACCCGAAGGTTCGCAATCGCCCTGTCGCCGCAGGGCGTCGTGGGCGGGTCCATGAAACATGGATCGCGAATGTCATAGTTCGTTCGGGTCCACGTCGACGGACCAGCGCACGCGGGTCGACGTCAGGCCAGGAGTCCAGTCCCGCAACAGCGCCTGCAGAGGTCCGCGGGCCTCGCTCTGGATCAGCACCTGGCCGCGCCACCGTCCGGCGAGACGCGCGATCCAGGCCGGCACCGGATCGTGCACGATCACCGGGAGAGCCATTGCCCGCGCCGCGACGGCGGCAGCGCGCAGGAACTCGAACACCGGATGCTCGTCGTTGCCTTCCGCACGAAGCACGGCCTGATGGGAATACGGCGGAAAACCCGACTGCTCCCGCACGCGCAGTTGCCGATCCGCAAACGCCGCGTAGTCCTGGGATAACAGTTCGGCGAAGAACGGATGCGTCGGCAGCGTAGTCTGGATCAGGGCGTCGCCCGGGAGGTCAGCGCGTCCTGCCCGCCCGATCACCTGCAGCATCAGCGAGAACAGCCTTTCCTCGGCGCGGAAGTCGGGGGCGAACAGCGCGGCATCGATCCCCAGCACGGCCACGAGCGTGAGTCGCGGGAAGTCGTGTCCCTTCGCGAGCATCTGCGTGCCGACCAGGATATCCAGCTCGTCGTGCGTGACCCGTTCGCGCAGCTGGTCGAAGGCGTCCTTGTTGCGCGTGGTATCGCGGTCCACCCGTGCGATGCGCGCTGCCGGGAACCGTTCGGCCAGGGTGGCTTCGATACGCTGCGTGCCCTGCCCCACCGGCAGGAGATCCTGATTGCCGCAGGACGGGCACTGGACCGGTACCCGCTCGTCGTGCCCGCAGTAGTGACAGCGCAATCGGCGCGAGGCGAGGTGCACGGTCAGGCGCGCGCTGCAGCGATTGCAGGGCGCCACCCAACCGCAGGCGTGACAGTACAGCGTGGGGGCGTAGCCGCGCCGGTTGAGGAAGACCAGCGACTGTTCGCCGCGCGACAGACGGGCCTCGACGGCTTCGAGCACAGCCCCCGATAGGGGATCGTGGCCTGCGAGTGAGCGGGTGTCCACAAGGCGCAGGACGGGCGGTGCCGCGGCAGCCACTGCGCGATCCGGCAAGCGCAGCAGGTGGTACTTGCGATCTGCGGCGTGGCGCCACGTCTCCAGCGACGGCGTGGCCGACCCCAGCACAACCGGCACGTCCGCCTCCCTCGCGCGGAACACCGCGACGTCCCGCGCGTGGTAGCGCAGCCCCTCCTGCTGCTTGAACGAAGGGTCGTGCTCCTCGTCCACGACGATGAGTCCCAGTCGGGGCATCGGCGTGAACACAGCGAGTCGGGTGCCGAGGACGACGCTCGCCTCGCCGCTGACCGCGCGCAGCCATCGCTGCAGACGCTCGCCTTCCGACAACCCGCTGTGCAGCGCCACAACCCGGTCGCGGCCGAAGCGCTCGGCCACGCGCGCCTGCAATTGCGGCGTGAGATTGATCTCGGGCACGAGCAGCAGCGACTGGCGCCCGGTCGCGGCCTGATCGGCCATCAGTTGCAGGTAGACCTCGGTCTTGCCACTGCCGGTGACGCCATGCAGGAGGTGCGTCGCGAAACCCGAGCCTTGGGCCCGGATCGCGGACAGGGCTTCCCGCTGTCCCGCGTTCAGCGTCGGGCTGTGGCCCACCGGCGCATGGACGCCCGACGCCACCGCTGCCGGCACGTCCTCGGCAGGCACCGCCTCGACCCACCCGTCGGCAAGCCACCGAGTGAGAAAGCGTCTTCCCGACGGCATTTCGCGGAGTGCGTCAAGCGAGAGCGCTCCGGCCTGTTGCAGTTCGGTGAGCAATGCCTGCTGCCTGGCGGCGCGACGGGGCAGACCGTCGGCAGCGACCTGTCTGCCCGCGTCCGTGAGCCGGTACCAGAGCGATCGGGTGACCGGCAGTGCCGTAGTGCGGCGCAAGGCGGTGGGCAGGCAGCCGAGGACCGTGGGGCCGAGCGGGTGATGGTAGTAGCGGGAGCAGAAGGTCAGCAGGTCGAGGATGTCCTGCGGGATGGGCGGCAGGTGGCTGAGGACGCGAAGCGGCGCACGGAGTTTCGCGGCCGGTACCGACGTCGTGTCTGCCACGCCGACCAGCACGCCCACCCGCTGCCGCGATCCGAACGGCACGACGAGCAAGCGGCCGATGTCCTGGCGATGCGCCGCCTCCCCGCGGTAGTCGAAGGTCTCGTCGACGGGTACATCCAGGGCCACGCGAAGAATCGTCATGGGCGGATAACGGCTCAGATGGTTACGCTCGACTCCTGCGAAGTCGACTCACAAGATACCGGGAAAGCTCTGGCTGGAAACGGATTATTGAGGTTGGACAGCCTGTGGATAAATCTGTGCATGAGCTTCTCCGGACTTGTCAATCGGGAGTTCTCCCAAACTTTTCTCGGCATGTTCGTGACCTGCCGCAAATGACGAAAAATCAGTGGGTTATAAGACGAAAACATGCATCTCCACCAGGGATGCCACGGAAACCCGCGCCATCCCTGGTGAAATGTGCATAAGTCCAGCAGTGGCGCGGGTTTCCGCGCGATGATCACCGCTCAGTGATACTCGCGGGACAGTTCGTGGACAGCGTCGACGAGGGCGGCCACGTTCTCCGGCGGAGTGAACCGCGAGACGCCGTGACCGAGATTGAAGACATGGCCGCTGCCCGAGCCGTAGGAGGCGAGCACCTTCGCGGCCTCGCGCCGGATGACCTCCGGCGAGGACAGCAGGATGGCAGGGTCCAGGTTGCCCTGCAGAGCGACTTTCTTGCCGATTCGGGCGCGGGCGCTGCCGATGTCGACGGTCCAGTCGAGTCCGACGGCATCGCAGCCGATCGCAGCGATCTTCTCGAGCCACACCCCACCACCTTTCGTGAACACGATGACCGGGATGCGCTCACCGTCCCGCGTGCGGGTGACCTGCGACACGACCTGCTCGATGTACGCCAGGGAGAACTCGGCATAGGCGGCCTCGGACAGCGCGCCGCCCCAGGTGTCGAACACCATCACCGCCTGTGCGCCGCTTTCGATCTGGGCGTTGAGGTAGGCGGAGACGGCGCGCGCGTTCACGTCGAGGATCTTGTGCAGCAGGTCCGGACGAGCGTAGAGCATCTGCTTCACCCGCTCGAAGTCCGTGCCGCCCTTGCCTTCGATCATGTAGCACGCGAGGGTGAACGGGCTGCCGGAAAAGCCGATGAGCGGGACGGAGTTGTCGAGCGCCTTGCGGATCTGCGCGCACGCATCCATGACGTACCGCAGATGGTCCCAGGGGTCGGGGGCGGTGAGGTCGTTGATCTCCCACTCGTCGCGCAGCGGTCGTTCGAAGCGCGGGCCCTCGCCCTCCGCAAAGGACAGCCCCAGGCCCATGGCATCGGGAATGGTGAGGATGTCCGAGAACAGGATGGCGGCATCCAGCGGAAACCGGGCGAGCGGCTGCAGCGTGACCTCGGTCGCGAGATCCGGGCTGCGGCACAGGCTCATGAAGTCGCCGGCCCGCGCCCGAGTCTGGTTGTACTCAGCCAGATAGCGGCCGGCCTGCCGCATGATCCAGATCGGCGTGTGGGGCGTGGGCTCGCGCAGCAGGGCGCGCAGAAAGCTGTCGTTCTTCGGTCGGCTCATGGGCAGGGGATTGTCGTCTGGGAACCGGAGGATACGACGAACCGGCGCGGCTGCGCCTTCAACGGGGCAGCTCGCTGGAACCCATCAGGTACTCGTCGACGGTACGTGCGCACTGACGGCCTTCCCGGATCGCCCACACGACCAGCGACTGTCCGCGGCGCATGTCACCCGCTGCGAAAACCTTGGGAACGTTGGTCGCGTAGCTGCACTTGCCTTCGGTCGGCGCCTTGGCGTTACCCCGGCCGTCGCGAACCACGCCGAAAGCATCCAGCACGCTGGCGACCGGAGAGACGAAGCCCATCGCGAACAGCACCAGATCGGCCTTCATCTCGAACTCGCTGCCCGGGACTTCCATCATGCGCATCTGCCCAGTGGCGGGGTCCTTCTGCCATTCCACCCGGACGCCGACGAGAGCCTTCACCTGGCCGTTCTCGCCGCGGAACTCCTTCGTCGACACCGCCCAGTCCCGGGAGCAGCCTTCCTCATGCGAGGAGGACGTGCGCATCTTCAGGGGCCAGTAAGGCCAGGTGAGCGGCTTGTTCTCCACTTCCGGCGGCTGGGGCAGGAGTTCGAACTGCGTGACGGACGCGGCACCATGCCGGTTGGAGGTGCCGACGCAGTCGGACCCCGTGTCACCGCCGCCGATAACCACCACGTGCTTGCCGGTTGCCATGATCTGGCCGGGCACCGTATCGCCCGCCACGACCTTGTTCTGCATCGGCAGAAACTCCATGGCGAAGTGGATACCCTTCAGCTCGCGCCCGGGCACCTGCAGATCGCGCGGCTGCTCGGCGCCACCGGACAGCACCACGGCATCGAATTCCGCGAGCAGCTTCTCGGGCTCGATGCGTTCCTTCGCAGCGTTGCCGAAGCTGTTGCCTGACCAGTCCTTGCCTACGAACACATTGGGACGGAATTCCACGCCTTCGGCCTGCATCTGTTCCATGCGGCGGTCGATATGGTGCTTTTCCATCTTGAAATCGGGAATGCCGTAGCGAAGCAGGCCCCCCACGCGATCGCTCTTCTCGAACAGCACCACCGAGTGACCGGCGCGCGCGAGCTGCTGGGCACAGGCCATTCCGGCCGGGCCGGAGCCCACCACCGCGACGCGCTTGCCCGTCTTGCGGGCCGGCACCTGCGGCGTGACCCAGCCCATCTCCCAGCCCTTGTCGATGATGGCGTGTTCAATCGACTTGATGCCCACCGGGTCGTTGTTGATGTTCAGCGTGCACGCGGCTTCGCACGGTGCCGGGCACACGCGGCCGGTGAACTCGGGGAAGTTGTTGGTGGAGTGCAGGGTGTCGAGCGCCTGCTTCCAGTTCTGTTTGAAGACGAGATCGTTCCAGTCCGGAATGATGTTGTTGATCGGGCAGCCCTGCATGCAGAACGGAATGCCGCAGTCCATGCAGCGTGCCCCCTGCACCTTCGCCTCTTCGTCCTTGAGGTGGCCGACGAACTCGCGCCAGTGCTTGACCCGCGAGTCGCGTGCTTCGGTCGCCTCGGAAAGGCGCTGGTACTCCATGAATCCGGTGATCTTGCCCATCGTCTTCTGTCTTTGCGGTCTTGAGTGAGGTGGATTCGCGTCAGGGAACCTCCGACACCGGCCCGGCGGCAGGACCGCGGGCCGGCGCGGAAGTCATGTCCGTTGTCAGGCGGCCATCTTGCGGTGCTTGGCGGCGATCTCGCCCAGCGCCCTGCGGTACTCGTTCGGGAAGACCTTCACGAACTTGGCCCGGGCATTCGCCCAGTCGTCGAGGATGGCCCGTGCGCGCGCACTGCCGGTGTTCGCGGCATGGTTCTCGATGAACCGACGCAGGACAGCCTCGTCGGACTGGCCGAGATACCAGAGGTCGCGGTCGAGCTTGGCTTCCTGCTCGGCCTCGGCCAGCACCGGCTCGAGAGAGACCATCGACAGGTTGCAGCGGGTAGCGAAGCTGCCGTCCTCGTCGAACACGTAGGCGATGCCGCCCGACATGCCCGCTGCGAAATTGCGACCGGTCATGCCCAGTACCACGACCGTACCACCGGTCATGTATTCGCAACCGTGGTCGCCCACGCCTTCCACGACCGCATGGGCGCCTGAGTTGCGGACGCCGAAGCGCTCGCCCGCCACGCCCCGGAAGTAGCACTCGCCGAGAATGGCGCCATACATCACGGTGTTGCCGATGATGATGTTGGTCGTCGGCTCCCCGCGGAACTTCGGCGACGGCGACACGATGATGCGGCCACCTGAGAGGCCCTTGCCGACGTAGTCGTTGCCCTCGCCGATGAGTTCCATCGTGATGCCCTTCGCGAGGAAGGCACCGAAGCTCTGACCGGCGGTACCGGCGAACTTCACGCGGATGGTGTCGTCCGGCAGACCGGCATGCCCATAGCGGCGCGCCACTTCGGACGAGAGCATGGTGCCCACCGTGCGGTTGCCGTTGCGGATGGGCATCTCGATGGTGACTTTCTCACCACGCTCCAGTGCCGGGGCAGCGAGTTCGATCAGCCGGTGATCCAGCGCCTTGTCGAGGCCGTGATCCTGGCTCTCGGTGTGGTAGCGCGCCACGTCCTCGGGCATCACGGGGTTGTAGAACACCTTCGTGAAGTCGAGCCCGCGCGCCTTCCAGTGCTCGATGCCGTTCTTCATGTCGAGCAGGTCGGAGCGGCCGATGAGATCGTCGAAATGGCGGATGCCAAGCTGCGCCATGTACTCGCGCACTTCCTCGGCCACGAAGAAGAAGTAGTTCACCACGTGCTCGGGCTGGCCCTTGAACTTCTTGCGCAGCTCCGGATCCTGCGTCGCCACGCCCACCGGACAGGTGTTGAGGTGGCACTTGCGCATCATGATGCAGCCGCCGACGACCAGCGGCGCGGTGGCGAAGCCGAACTCGTCGGCGCCGAGCAGCGCGCCCACGAGCACGTCACGGCCGGTCTTCATCTGGCCATCCACCTGGACGGCGATGCGGCCGCGCAGGCGGTTCAGCACGAGTGTCTGCTGGGTTTCGGCCAGACCGAGCTCCCAGGGCGTGCCCGCATGCTTGATGGACGACCAGGGAGAGGCACCGGTACCGCCGTCGTGACCCGCAATGGTCACGTGATCGGACTTGGCCTTGGACACGCCGGCCGCCACGGTACCCACACCGATTTCGGACACCAGCTTCACGCTGATGCTCGCGCGGGGGTTGGCGTTCTTCAGGTCGTGGATGAGCTGGGCGAGATCCTCGATGGAATAGATGTCGTGGTGCGGAGGCGGCGAGATGAGGCCCACGCCGGGCACGGAGAAGCGCAGTTCCGCGATGTATTCCGTAACCTTGTGGCCCGGAAGCTGGCCGCCCTCGCCCGGCTTGGCGCCCTGCGCCATCTTGATCTGGATCTGGTCGGCCGACCCCAGATACTCGGCGGTGACGCCGAACCGGCCGGAGGCCACCTGCTTGATCTTCGAGCGCAGGGAGTCGCCTTCCTGGAGGGGAATGTCGCGCATGATGCGGTCGCGACCGATGCGGCTCGCAAGCGACTCGCCCGCCTTGATGAGCGGATAGCGCTTCGGATCCTCGCCCCCCTCACCGGTGTTCGACTTGCCGCCGATGCGGTTCATCGCGATCGCGAGCGTGGTGTGGGCCTCGGTGGAGATGGAACCCAACGACATCGCGCCGGTGGCGAACCGCCGGACGATCTCCTTCGCGGGTTCGACTTCGTCGATCGGGATGGACTTCGACGGGTCCACGCGCAGATCGAACAGACCGCGGAACGTCATGTGCCGCTGCGACTGGTCGTTGATGATCTGCGCGTACTCCTTGTAGGTGCTGTAGGAGTTCGACCGCGTGGAGTGCTGCAGCTTGGCGACCGCGTCGGGCGTCCACATGTGCTCTTCGCCGCGGATGCGGAACGCGTACTCGCCGCCGGCATCGAGGGCCTCGGCCAGGACGGGGTCGGCGCTGAATGCGGCCTGGTGAAGGCGGATGGCTTCCTCGGCGACCTCGAACACACCGATGCCTTCCACCGACGACGTGGTGCCGGTGAAGTACTTCTCGACGAGGCTGCTGGACAGGCCGACCGCCTCGAAGATCTGGGCGCCGGTGTAGGACATGTACGTGGAGATGCCCATCTTGGACATCACCTTGCGCAGGCCCTTGCCCACCCCCTTGATGAAGTTGTAGACCGCCTTCTCGCCGCGCTTGTCCTCGGGAAGCTGGTCGCCGGCAGCCATCAGAGTCTCGATGGCGAGATAGGGGTGGACGGCTTCCGCGCCGTAGCCGCCGAGCAGCGCGAAGTGATGCACTTCCCGCGCGGAGCCCGTTTCGACCACGAGACCGGCCGACGTGCGCAGCCCCTTGTTGACCAGGTGCTGATGCAGGGCCGACGTGGCCAGCAGCGCCGGGATCGGTACGCGCTCGGCACTCAGACCGCGGTCGGTGAGGATCAGGATGTTGAAGCCGGAGCGCACGGCATCCACGGCTTCGGCGCACATGCTCGCCAGACGGGCCTCGACCGCCTGACTGCCCCACGCGACCGGGTAGCAGATGTCGATCTCGTAGGAGCGGAACTTGTTGTCCGTCCTCGCGGCGACGTCCCGGATGGCGGCCATCGCCTTGGTATCGAGGATCGGCTGGGACACCTCGAGGCGCATGGGCGGGTTGTTCTCATCCACCCCCAGCAGGTTGGGCTTGGGGCCGATGAACGTCACGAGCGACATCACGAGCTCCTCGCGGATCGGGTCGATCGGCGGATTCGTGACCTGCGCGAACAGCTGCTTGAAGTAGTGGTAGAGCGTCTTGTTCTTGCTGGACAGCACGGCAAGCGGGCTGTCGTTGCCCATCGACCCGATGGACTCCTCGCCATCGCGCGCCATCGGGATCATCTGGAACTTGAGATCCTCCTGGGTATAGCCAAAGGCCTGCTGGCGATCGAGCAGCGGCACGGTGGAGGCCGGGATGGTGGCCGGGACGTCGGAAATCTCCTCGAGGGTGACGCGGATGCGGTCGTTCCACTCGCGGTACGGACGCAGCGCCGCGAGCTGTTCCTTGAGTTCCTTGTCGTCGACGATGCGGCCCAGTTCGGTGTCGACGAGGAACATCTTGCCCGGCTGCAGGCGCCACTTCTTGACGATGCGGTCTTCCGCGATCGGCAGCACGCCGGCCTCGGACGCCATGATCACGAGATTGTCATCGGTGACGATATAGCGCGCGGGACGCAGGCCGTTGCGGTCGAGCGTCGCGCCGATCTGGCGGCCGTCCGTGAAGGCCACGGCGGCGGGGCCGTCCCACGGCTCCATCATCGCGGCGTGGTACTCGTAGAACGCGCGACGGCTCTCGTCCATGGTGGTGTGGTTCTCCCACGCCTCGGGGATGAGCATCATCATCGCGTGGGACAGCGAATAGCCGCCCATCACCAGCAGTTCCAGCGCGTTGTCGAAGGACGCGGAATCCGACTGGCCGGGGTAGATGAGCGGCCAGAGCTTTTCGAGATCCTTGCCGAGGACCGGCGAGGAAATGGCACCTTCCCGGGCGCGCAGCCAGTTGACGTTGCCCCGCAGGGTGTTGATCTCGCCGTTGTGGGCGATCATCCGGAACGGATGCGAGAGATCCCAGGTGGGGAAGGTGTTGGTCGAGAAGCGCTGGTGCACCAGCGCCAGCGCGGAGACCATCCGCGGATCCTGCAGGTCGAGGTAGTAGTTGCCGACCTGTTCCGCGAGCAGCATGCCCTTGTAGACGATGGTGCGCGCCGACATGGACGGCACGTAGAACTCCTTGCCGTGCGCGAGATTGAGGCTCTGGATCGCATGGCCCGAACGCTTGCGGATCACGTAGAGCTTGCGTTCGAGGCTGTCGGTCACGGTGACGCTGCTGCCCGCACCGATGAAGACCTGGCGCATGACCGGCTCGATGCGCTTGACGGACTCTCCGAGCACCGCACCGTTGCGGGGCACATCGCGCCAGCCGAGCAGTACCTGACCTTCGGCGCGGACAGCACGCTCGATCTCCTGCTCGCAGGCGAGGCGGCACGCGGGCTCCTGCGGGAGGAAGACCATCCCCACGCCGTATTCGCCGGGGGCCGGTAGCGTGATGCCCTGCTTCAGCAACTCCTCGCGGAAAAAGGCATCCGGAATCTGCAGGAGTATCCCGGCGCCGTCGCCGGCGAGAGGATCGGCACCGGTGGCACCGCGATGGGTCAGGTTCTTGAGGATGAGCAGCCCCTGCTCCACGATCTCGTGGCTTTTCTTGCCCTTGATGTGAGCGACGAAGCCGACGCCGCAGGCGTCATGCTCATTGTCAGGGCTGTAGAGCCCCTGGGCGGAAGGGGGAAAGGTCTGTACCACGATCTACCTCGTTATCTGCTGACGGCTGGCTGGCCGGACGTTGCCACCGGTCAACGCCCGCGGGCGATGTGGCCGGAATTCCCTACGGGGCGCGACTCGACCGCGGCAGTCGCCGGGGAACGCGTTTCCTGAGGGCAAGGGGCGAAATGTTAACCCCAAGGCGCCTGCGCCTTCAATCACTGAAAGGCCTGCCGGACGGGGAGAAACGGCGAGATCAGGCGTTTTCGATGGCGAACAGCCGTCGATGCTCCGCGATCGCATAGCGGTCGGTCATCCCGGCGATGTAGTCGGCGATCGCCCGTTCGCCCTGCTCGTCGGCCCGCTGCTGAAACTCGGGCGGCAGGAGGCGCCGGTCGCCGGTGAAGGCGGCGAAGAGCTCGGCCACGATGCGCCGGGACTTCGCGGCCATGCGGGCGACCCGGAAATGCTGATAGAGGTTGGTGCGCAGGAAGCGCTTCAACTCCAGCTGCGCCTCGTGGACCGGCTCGCTGAACGCCACGAGGGGCGGCGCGGCCCGGACTTCGTCGATGGACCCGGGGCGGGCCTCCGCGATGCGGCGCCGGGTGGTCTCGGTCAGATCGATGACGAGGGTGTTGATCATGCGGCGGACGGTTTCGTGGACCAGACGCCGGTCCTTGAGTGCCGGGAACAGGGCGCGCACCTCGTCGAGATGCTTCCGGAAGATGGCCACCTCGGACAGCGCCTCCAGCTCCACGAGCCCGGACCGCAGGCCGTCGTCGACGTCGTGGTTGTTGTAGGCAAGTTCGTCGGCGATGTTCGCCAGCTGCGCCTCGAGCCCCGGCTGGCGGCGCTCGAGGAAGCGCCGCCCCAGCTCGCCCAGCGTCTCCGCATTGCGCGGCGAGCAGTGCTTGAGGATGCCCTCGCGCGTCTCAAAGGTGAGGTTGAGACCCTCGAACGCGCCGTACCGGTTCTCGAGATGATCGACCACCCGCAGCGACTGGAGGTTGTGCTCGAAGCCGCCGAACGGCTTCATGCAGTCGTTGAGGGCGTCCTGCCCGGCGTGGCCGAACGGCGTGTGCCCGAGGTCGTGGGCGAGGGAGATCGCCTCGACCAGATCTTCGTTCAGGCCGAGATTCCGGGCGACGGACCGCGCGATCTGCGCGACCTCGATGGAGTGCGTGAGGCGGGTGCGGAAGAGGTCGCCCTCGTGGTTCACGAACACCTGCGTCTTGTACTCCAGACGCCGGAACGCCGTGGAGTGGACGATGCGGTCACGGTCGCGCTGGTACTCGGAGCGACCCTCCGGAGGCGTCTCCGGAAGGCTGCGTCCGCGGGAAGTCTCGGGTTGGGCGGCGTAAGGTGCGAGGTCCACAGGGCGCGTGCTCAGTCCGCCGCAGCGACGGTCTCTCGCCGGCCGAGCACCTGCTCGAGGACGGCAGGCGGGACGGCGGCGTCGACGTAGGCGTCGCCGATGGCGTGCATCAGCACGAACCGCAGACGCCCGCCCTCCACCTTCTTGTCGTGCCCCATGAGGTCGAGCCACTGCGCGATCGGCAGGTGCGGCGGATCCACGGGGAGGCGCGCGCGCTCCAGGATCCGGCGGACCCTCGCGACGTCGGCGTCGGTCAGATGGCCGAGCGCGCGGGAGGTTTCGGCGGCCAGCACCATGCCGGCCGCGACGCCCTCGCCGTGTAGCCAAGTGCCGAAGCCGAGCGCCGCCTCGATGGCGTGACCGAAGGTATGCCCGAGATTGAGCAGCGCACGGAGTCCGGTTTCGCGTTCGTCCTTTTCGACGATGTCGGCCTTGTTGCGGCAGCAGCGCTCCACCGCGTAGGAGAGGGCGTCCTTGTCGCGCGCCAGCAGCCGGTCGAGGTTCTGCTCCAGCCACTCGAAGAACGGGGCATCTCCCAGCAGACCGTACTTGATGACTTCGGCGAGCCCGGCAGACAGCTCGCGGTCGGGCAGGGTGTCCAGCGTGTCGAGGTCGGCGATCACGGCGGCCGGCTGATAGAAGGCGCCGATCATGTTCTTTCCGAGCGGGTGGTTGATCGCCGTCTTGCCGCCCACCGAGGAATCCACCTGAGCCAGCAGCGTCGTCGGGATCTGGATGAAGGGCACGCCTCGCAGGTACGTGGCGGCCGCAAAGCCCGTGATGTCGCCGATCACGCCGCCGCCGAGCGCGATGAGCGTCGTCTTGCGTTCGCAGCGCGCGGCCATCAGCGCGTCGAAGATGCGGTTCAGCGTCTCCCAAGTCTTGAAGGCCTCGCCGTCGGGCAGCAGAACCTCGAGGACTTCGACGCCGATCCCGCGCAGCGCCGCGGACAGGGCCGGGAGATAGACCGGACCGATGGTCTCGTTCGTCACGACAACGACCCGCTTCTGCAGGAGATGGCGCCCGACGAGTTCCGTCCGGGACAGCAGCGCCTTGCCGATGTAGATCGGGTAGGCGCGGTCGCCGAGTCCCACCTGGGTCGTCAGCATGGTGTCGAATCCTCCTTCCGATGGATGTTGCGGACCAGCGCCGCCTCGAGGCGGCCGATGAGGACTCGCAGACTCTGGCTGCCGGTATCGATGATCACGTGGGCGACTTCGCGATACAGCGGGTCGCGGATCTCCATCAGCTCGGCGAGCCGGCCCCGGGGGTCGGCGGTCTGGAGCAGCGGGCGGTTGCGGTCACGGCGGGTGCGGTTCCAGAGTTCGTCCACGCTCGCCCGCAGGTATACCACGGTACCCCGCGTCCGCAGGACCTCACGATTGCGCGGATCGAGGACCGCCCCGCCGCCGGTGGCGAGCACGACACCTTCCGTGGCGGTCAGCTCGTCGATCATCGCGACCTCCCGCTGGCGGAATCCGGCCTCCCCTTCGATCTCGAAGATCACGGGAATGCGCACGCCGGTGCGTGCCTCGATCTCGTGGTCCGAATCCACGAACCGCTTGCCCAGGCGCTTCGCCAGCAGCCGGCCGACCGAAGTCTTGCCGGCGCCCATGAGGCCGACGAGATAGATATTGCCGGGGATGTCGGGCGCGGGGCGCCGCATCGTCGATGGCTCTCTCATCCCCGGATTCTATCCGCCACAGGCGGCGGAGGGCAGTCGCAGATGCCGGGCCCGAGAACGCGACGGCCCCGGAGCGCAGGCGCCGGGGCCGTCGGAACTGCCGGGGAGAATCGTCGGGTCAGCGGACCGTCAGATTGTCCTTGAGGATGCGGGGCGTCACGAACACCAGCAGCTCGCGGCGATCGTTGAAGCGGCGCTCGTTGCGGAAGAAGAAGCCGATGATCGGGATGTCGCCGAGCAGCGGGATCTTGCTCTGCTGGGTCGTCTCGTCCTGGGTGTAGATGCCGCCGATGCCGACCGTGCCGCCGTTTTCCACGAGCACTTCAGTCGTCACCTGCTTGGTGTCGATCGCCGGGCCCGCGTTGGTGGTCACGCCGATGCTGTCCTTGTGGACGTCGAGCTTCATGATCACGTTGTCGTCGGGCGTGATCTGCGGCTTCACCTTGAGCGAAAGCGTCGCCTTACGGAAGCTGATGCTCGTCGCACCCGAAGCCGTCGCGGTCTGGTACGGGATTTCCGTACCCTGCTCGATGTTCGCCTCGACGTTGTCCGCCGTGATGACCCGCGGACTGGAAATCAGCTTGCCGCGCGCATCGAGCTGCAGGGCAGAGATTTCGAGGTTGAGGAAGCTGGTCTGGCCGGGATTGAACAGCGTGAAGGTGAAGGCACCGGCCGAGCCGCTGCCGGCACCGAGACCAGGCGCCGGCAGGTTCACCGCCAGGGAGTCCGGAAAGAAACTCGTGGCGTAGTCCTGCGCCTGGCCGGTCTGCACGCCCACGCTTCGGACGTTGCCTCCGACGAACAGACGCGAGCGGTCCCCGCCGAAGGGTTGCAGCCCGTTGCCGCCGCGGGTGACAGTGCCGAGACGCGCACCGAGCGATCGGCCGAAGGTGTCGGACGCTTCGACGATCCGCGCTTCGATCATGACCTGACGCACGGCGATGTCGATCTTCTTGAGGAGCACCGCGAACTCTTCCAGCTTGCTCGGTGTGTCCTGCACGAACAGCGTGTTGGTCCGCGGGTCGATCACGGCGCTGCCGCGCTTGGTGAGCAGACGCTGGTTCGGGTCGGAGACGATCTTCTGGAACGCCTCGGCCTTCATGTAGTTTAACTGGAAGCTCTCGGTGCGGATCGGCTCCAGCTCCTGGATCTGCTGCTGCGCCTCGAGCGCGAGCTTCTCCTTGGTGGCGAGTTCGTCCCGCGGGGCAATCCACACCACGTTGCCGTTCTTGCGCATGTCGAGACCCTTCGCCTGGAGAATGATGTCCAGGGCCTGGTCCCACGGCACGTCCTTCAGGCGCAGCGTGAGGTTGCCGCCGACCGTGTCGCTCGTGATGATGTTGAGACCGGTGAAGTCCGCAATGACCTGCAGCACTGCCCGCACTTCGATGTTCTGAAAGTTGAGCGAGAGCTTGTCGCCCGTGTAGCCGCGCCCGGAGGCCGCGCCGATCTTCGTCGGGTCTTCGACGATGGTCTTGATCTCGACGATCATCCGGTTGTCCGTCTGATACGCGGAGTGTTCCCAGCTGCCCCGCGGCGAGATCACGATCTTGGCGTTGTTGCCCTGCTTCGTCGCCTCGACGATGTCTACTGGCGTGGCAAAGTCGGTCACATCGAGACGGCGCTGCAGATTGGAGGGGATCTCGGTCTGGATGAACTCGATCACGACGGACTTGCCCTGGCGACGGATGTCGATGCCGGTGAGGTTGTCCGAGAGGTCGATGACGACCTGACCCTCGCCGGCCTTGCCGCGACGGAAGTCGACGTTGAGCAGCGAGTGGGGCATGGTGTTCTTGCCCTTCGCGAACGAGGTGCTCTCGTTGGCGGTGCTGACGGTCGGACCGGCCGCGCCGGCCTGCAGCGTGATCGTGTAGGTCTTGCCGTCGAGCTGGGCGTCGTATTTCACCGGACGGGTAAGGTTCAGCACCACGCGGGTCCGGCCGGCGGACTGGCCGAGGCGCACGGAGCGCAGTTCGGTGTTGCCGACTTCCTGCGTGCTCTTGCCCATCCCGTTGGCGGTGCCCGGGAAATCGAAGGCGATGCGGGGCGGGTTGTTGATCGAGAAGGCGACCGGAGGATTCGACAGGGGCTCCCGCGTGGTGATCTTCACCACGACCTTGCCCCCCTGGCCGGACAGGACGTCCACCGCATCGATGGCGTTCATCCCCGGCTCGACCGGTACGGGCGCCGCGGACACCTGCGCGGACAGCACGCCCAGGGATGCGAGAGCGATCAGAAGGCGGCAGACCGCCAGCCACGTCATCTTCATTGCTTCGACTCCTCTTCGTCGAGCAGTTGCAGGCTGCTCGTGCGCTCCGACCAGACGCCCGAGGTGTCCTGGAACACCTCCTTCAGGGTGACCGATGTCTCCGTGATCGTGGTCACGATGCCGAAGTTCTGGCCAAGGTAATTTCCGATCTTGATCTGATACAAGTTGTTCTCCGGCGTCTTGACGAGCGCGAACATCTTCTTGTTCTTGTCCTGCAGCGTGCCCACCATCTTGAGACTTTCTAGCGGGTAGGCCTCCAGGGCCTCCTTGCGCCGCAGGTCGCTCGCCTGGCTGGGCCGGTCGCCAGCGTTCTTGTCGGCAGACTCAGGCTTGCGTGGCTTGAACGGGTCCTGGAGTTCGTAGGCCTCGTAGGTAAAGGCCTCGTACGGTTTCACTTCCGGCAGGGGTTCCACCCGGCCGCGCAGGTTGTTGCCGGACTCGTTCACGAACTGGCGGAGATCCTCATACTCCTCTCCGCCGCAGCCCGAGAGCACGGCAGCAGCCAGCACACTCGTCAACCAATGGCGCGTCACTTCTTCGCTCCCGACTTGGCTTCACGTTCCCGCTTCTTCTGCTCGGCGATTTCGGCCTCGTCGAGGTAGCGGTAGGTCTTCGCCGTTGCATCGAGCGCAAGCCCGCCGTCCTTGTCGATCGACACCCCGATGTCGTTCAGGGTCACGATCCGGGACAGCTGCGAAACGTCGCTCGCGAAGGCGCCGATGTCGTGATAGGCGCCGGTCACGCGGATGGTGATCGGCAGTTCCGCGTAGAACTCCGACATGGTTTCCTGCGGGGCCGGCCGGAACAGCGTGAACTGCAGACCGCGACCGAGACCGGCCTGGTTGATGTCCGTCAGCAGGGCTTCCATCTCGGACTTGTTCGGCAGCTGCTTCAGCATGGCACCGAAGGACTGCTCGATGTCGTCCAGCTGCTTGCGATAGAGGTCGAGATTGATGGCCTGGGCCTTCTTGTCGAGGAATTTCTGCCGCAGTTCCTGTTCCTTCTGGCGCGAAACCTCGAGCTCGTCCGCCTGGTCGCGCCAGTCGAGCCAGAATCCGAGGAACACGATCAGCAGCAGGATGATGAGCAGCAGGCCGAGCTTCGGCAGCACCGGCCAGTTGCCGATGTCCTTGAAGTTGAGGCGTTGCAGATCGTCGAGCGTCATGGCGCGTCAGCCCTTTGCCGGCGGTTTGCCGGCCGCCTGCCCCGTCGGTGCCTCCTCGGCCTTCTCCCGAGTGAGGTTCACGTTCAGGTTGAATTCGTTCTGCATCTGCTTGTCGACCGTGACCGCCTTGATCTCGATGAGGCTCGGCGCCTCCAGCCAGGGCGAGGCCTCGAAGTTGCGCATCAGGGTCGAGACCCGCGCGTTCGAGGTGGCGTAGCCGGTCACGTTGACCCTGGTGCCGGTCTGCTTGACGGACTTCAGGAACACGCCGTCCGGAATCTGCCGGACGAGCTGGTCGAGCAGCCGCACGGTTTCCGAGCGGTTCGACTGGAGCGACTCCACGACCTTCTTCCGTTCGAGCAGCGCCTGGGTCTGTTCCTTGAGCTTCTTGATCTCCTCGATCTGGCGATCGAGCGTGGCGATCTCGTTCTCGAGGTACTGATTGCGGCCCACCTGATACTCGATCTGATTCGCGAAGTACTGGTGCACCACGCCCACGATCACCGCACCGACAGCCAGCGTCGCGAACGCCATGATGCCGAAGCGGCGCCGCTGCTCGCGTCGTCGTTCTTCGCGATGCGGTAGTAGGTTGATTGGGATCATGGATCGAACCTCCGCATCGCGAGCCCGCAGGCGACGAGCAGCGACGGAGCGTCCAGCGCGAGCTGGCGCTCCTTGATCTTGGGCGATTTATCCATCGCGGCGAACGGGTTGGCGACAATCGCCGGCACACCCGTCCTGCGCGTGACGACTTCGTCCAGGCCCGGGATGGTCGAGCATCCGCCCGCCAGCACGATGCTGTTCACCTGGTTGTACTGCGTCGAGGTGAAGAAGAACTGCAGGGCGCGCGTCACTTCAAGGGCCAGCGTGTCCATGAACGGCCGCAGCACATCGCTCTCGTAGTTCTCGGGCAGGCCGCCGCTGCGCTTCGCAGCCTCGGCCTCATCGGCGGAGAGACTGAACACGCGCTGAATTTCCTGGGTGAGCTGATTGCCGCCGAAGGGCTGCTCGCGGAAGTACACCGACTGACGGTTGCGCAGGACGTTGATGTTCATCATCGTCGCGCCCACGTCGACCAGGGCGATCGTCTGGTCGATGCCGGCGTCCTGCAGCTGCGATTCGATGAGTTCGAAAGCGGTCTGCGCGGCGAAGGAATCGATGTCCATGACGACGGCCTTGAGTCCCTGGGACTCGGCGACCGCGACCCGGTCTTCCACCTTCTCCTTGCGCGACGCGGCAATCAGGACTTCGACCTCTTCCGGATTGGTGAGCGACGGACCGAGGATCTGGAAGTCGAGGTTCACCTCTTCCAGCGCGAACGGGATGTACTGGTTGGCCTCGGTCTCGACCTGGAGTTCGAGGTCCTCCTCGCTCTGACCGGCCGGCACCACGATCTTCTTGGTGATGACGGCGGCGGAAGGCAGGGCGAGGGCGAGATTCTTGATGCGCGAATTGAGTTTCTTCCACCCGCGCTTCACCGCCTCGCCGACTTCCTCGAGGTTCATGATGTTGCCGTCGACGACCGCGTCCTTCGGCAGAGGCTCGATCGTGTAGCGCTCCAGGCGATAGCGCCCTTTGCCCACGGCCACGATCTCGACCATCTTGACGGAGGACGAGCTGATGTCCACGCCGATCAGCGGGGGCATCTTCGGCTTCATCAGTTCCGTGAGGAACTGGGACACCGACGAAAAATCAACTTTTCCCTTGAGCATGGGCGAGTTACGCCAATTTGCGTCTAAAACACATTAGATACGAGTCGCAACTACAAATCAAGCTTGGGAAAGTAAGGGCCAGGAGGACTGCGGAACGCCAGGCCCGTATAATCCGGAAACCCTGTCGGGAAAGGCCCCTTTTTCGAAGGCCCAAAGCAAACACTCTGCCAATGCTTCTCCGCTGGTGGTTCCTGCCGATCTTCCTGCTGCTTTCCCTTCTCGTTGCGGGCTCCCTCCTGCTCGGCTATGCCGCTGTCGTGGCCTACCCGGGACTGCCGTCGCTCGAAGCGCTGACCGACTACCGACCCAAGATTCCGCTGCAGGTTTTCAGCGCCGAAGGTGACCTCATCGGCGAATTCGGCGAGGAGCGCAGGGCTCTCGTGTCCGTCGCCGACGTACCCAAGCCGATGCTGAACGCCATCCTGGCCGCGGAAGACGAGCGCTTCTACGAGCACGGTGGTGTCGACTACATCGGCGTGGCGCGCGCCGCGCTGTCGAACTTGCTGCAGGGCGGCGCCCATCAGGGGGCCAGCACCATCACCATGCAGGTCGCGCGTAACTTCTTCCTGACAAAGGAAAAAACCCTCACGCGTAAGTTCAACGAAACGCTGCTTGCCTTCAAGATCGAACACAATCTCTCCAAGGACGAGATACTTCAGCTGTACGTGAACCAGATCTTCCTTGGCCAGCGCGCCTACGGCTTCGCAGCCGCTGCCCAGACCTATTTCGGCAAATCTCTCGACAGACTTAACCTCGCCGAGCACGCAATGCTCGCCGGATTGCCGAAAGCGCCCTCGAAATACAACCCCGTCGCCAATCCGAGACGCGCGAAACTGCGTCAGGAGTACGTCCTGCGGCGCATGAAGGAGCTCGCGTGGATCACGTCGGAGGAATATGACGCGGCCATGCAGACGGCGATCGTCGTGCGCAAGGAGCGTCAGGCTTACGCCACCCAGGCGGACCATCTGACGGAAATGGTCCGCCAGAAGCTCTACGACCAGTTCAAGGAGGATGCCTACACCTCTGGCCTCCGGGTGCATACAACGATCTTCCGCGCCCATCAGGACGCAGCGCTGGCGGCCATCCGTCGGGGCGTGCTCGACTATGACCGCCGGCACGGCCACCGCGGCGCGGAGGCCCAGTTCGACATTCCAGGCGATGCGCCGGACGAGGTCCTGGAAGAGACGATCGGCGACGATTCGGAGAGCGCCGGGCTGTATCCGGCGCTCGTGCTCGGCGTGACCGGCGAGACGATGACGCTGTTCGCCAAGGGCGCGGGTCGCATCACGGTTACCGCCGAAGGGCTCAAGTTTGCGCAGCGGATGACCAGCGACAAGGCACCACCGGAGAAGCGCCTGCGACGCGGCTCCCTGACCCGGGTGCAGAAAAACGACGCCGGAGCCTGGCAGATCGCACAATTGCCCGCCGTGGAGGCCGCGCTGGTCTCGGTCGACCCGAACACCGGCGGCATCCGGGCGCTGGTAGGCGGATTCGATTTCAACCGGAACAAATTCAATCACGTCACCCAGGCGTACCGGCAACCGGGGTCGACCTTCAAGCCCTTCGTGTACTCCGCGGCCCTGGAGAAAGGATTTACTCCTGCGACTGTCATCAATGACGCACCACTGTCATTCGACGCGGCCGAGACGGGGTCGGTCGCCTGGGAACCCAAGAACTACGACGGCAGCTTCGAGGGGCCGATGAGCATGCGGCGGGCGCTCACCAAGTCCAAGAACCTGGTGTCGATCCGCATCATCCAGGCGATCGGCCCGCAGTACGCCCAGGACTACGTGACGCGGTTCGGCTTCGAACGCCGGCTGATCCCGCCGTACCTCACCATGGCGCTCGGCGCCGGTTCGGCGACCGTCCTCCAGATGGCATCGGGATACGCCAGCTTCGCCAACGGCGGTACTCGCGTGGTGCCGTACCACGTCGAGCGGATCAACGACCTGAAGGGCAAGGTCATCGAGAAACACACGCCGGCCCCGGCCGCGCGGGTCATCGACGCCCGCAATGCCTTCCTCATGACCAGCATGATGCAGGACGTCGTGCAGGAAGGAACCGCCGCCCGCGCCCGCAAACTGGGTCGCGGTGACCTGGCCGGCAAGACCGGCACGACCAACGACCAGCTGGACGCCTGGTTCGCGGGCTACTGCCCCAAGCTGGTGGCCGTGGCCTGGATCGGCTATGACACACCGAAGTCCCTCGGCGGCAGCGAGACCGGGGCGGTCGCGGCGCTGCCCATCTGGATGGGATACATGGCGAAGGCCCTGGAGGGTATCCCCGACCAGGGATTCGCTGCGCCCGAGGGCGTCGTGGCGGCCGGCGTCAATCCGACGACGGGGCTGAGGAACGACCGAGTCCAGGACCGTGTGCTGGAATATTTCTACCAGGAGACGCTCCCGGCAGAAGAGGAGGGCGACTCACCGCCCGCCTCCGGACAGGAGCGCCCGGCGGGCAAGCCGAACGACGTCGGGGAGCAGTTGTACTGAGGTTCTGAAACAGGCATCGGAGCAGCAGCATCATGGGCCGGGAATCCGCCAACAATCGACAAATGCGGGCGCGCATCGCCCAGTTGGCGGCTCGCCTCATGGCCGAGGACGGTATCGACGACTTCGGCCTGGCGAAGCGGAAGGCGGCAAGGCAGGTCGGCGCACCCGACACGCGCAATCTCCCCGACAACGCCGAGGTGGAGGAGGCCCTTCGCGACTATCAGAAGCTCTATCAGGCAGACGAACAGCCCGAGCGCCTCAGGGAACTCCGGGAGCAGGCTCTCCGCATGATGCAGTTGCTCGAGCGCTTCGACCCCCATCTCGTGGGGCCGGTCATGTCGGGCAGCGCCGGACGGTACGCGGAGATCGACCTGCACCTGTTCACGGACAGCCCCAAGGACGTGGAACTGTTTCTGCTCAACAAGGGTTTCGAGTTCCGCGCCAGGGAGTTGCGCTTCAATGTGGGCGGGGAGCCGAAAGTCGTCCCGGGCTACGAACTGCTGTTCGAGGACGACGGCGTCCGCGTCGCCGTGTTCTCCGTCAATGACATCCGGGGCTCGATCCGCTCCCATGCGGACGGACGACCGATCGAGCGTGCCCGCACGGACTGGGTCGAACGGGCGCTGGCGGCACCGGCGGACGAATCGTTCTCCTAAACTTCGCCCCGCGTTTGCCGAATACCTTCCGAACCATGAGACTTTTCGCCAATTCGCTGCGCAAGCGCCCCCTTTCGGTCCAGGGAGCGTGACGTCAGCATGACCCCGAGAACGCAGTCCTTGCTCAAGCAACCCGCCGACGATGAGGCCCGATTCCAGATCCACTCCAAGGTGGAGATCGGGTTCATCCTGCGTTCGGCCATGCAGTCCGGCGAAATGGTCAGCGCCCACTTCAATGAAGGGCGCGATTCCATGGTAACGGCGCTGCTCGTCGTGGATACGACCAATGGGTTCTGCGTAGTGGATGCCGCCAAGGACGACTCGCTCAATGCGCGACTCGTGGCGTCGTCCCGGATCTCCTTCGTGAGCCGCCAGGACAAGATCAAGATCCGCTGGGAAGTCCCGCGCGCCAAGCTGGTGGAGTTCGAAGGGCAGCCCGCTCTGCGGACGCCCATGCCGGAATCGCTGCTCAAGTTCCAGCGGCGGGAGTTCTTCCGGGCTGAAACACCGGTGATGCGGCCGGTGAAATGTGTGATCCCGTTACCGGAATCGCGCCGCCTCGAAGTGAACCTCTTCGATATCAGCCTCGGCGGAGTAGGCCTCACCGGCTTTCCCGACTCCTTTGCCCTGGACGTGAGTCAGGAGCTGAAGGGTTGCTCCATCATCCTGCCGGAGGTCGGTGTGATTACCGTCTCCCTCCAGATCCGCAATGTGACGGAGACGATCCTCAAGGACGGCCGGGTGACGCGGCGTGTCGGCTGCATGTTCGTGGGCCTGCCACCCGGCTCGGACACCGTGATCCAGCGCTACATCATCCGGCTGGAGCGGGAGCGCCGGGCCAAGCTGTCGTAGAGAGCGTTCCCCTGGCGGGCGTTGGCCGGGGACCGAAGCCGTACGGCCCGGCATCCCCGGACGGCCGCGCCGGATCACTCGGCGGCGAGCCACCTCGCGGCATCCATCGCAGAGTAGGTCAGGATGGCATCCGCCCCGGCGCGCTTGAAGGACAGCAGAGCCTCCAGCGCGCACTTCTTCTCGTCGATCCACCCGTTCTGCCCGGCGGCCTTGAGCATCGCGTACTCGCCGCTCACCTGATAAACCATGGTCGGGGCCCCGAACTCGTCCTTCACCCGACGGACGATGTCCAGATAGGGCATGCCGGGCTTCACCATCACCATGTCGGCACCCTCATCCAGGTCGAGCCCCACTTCCCAGAGAGCCTCGTCGCTGTTCGCGGGATCCATCTGGTAGGTGGCCTTGTTGCCCTTGCCCAGATTGCCCGCCGACCCCACCGCGTCGCGGAAGGGGCCGTAGAAGCTCGACGCATACTTGGCCGAGTACGCCATGATCCGGACCAGCGGAAAGCCGGCGCCGTCCAGGCGGCTGCGGATCGCGCCGATGCGACCGTCCATCATGTCGGAAGGCGCGACGATGTCGACGCCCGCCCGCGCGTAGCATTCCGCCTGGCGCACGAGGACCTCGATGGTCTCCTCGTTCATGACGTAGCCCGAATCGTCGATCAGGCCGTCCTGGCCGTGGCTCGTGTACGGGTCCAGGGCGATGTCGGTGATCACACCGAGTTCGGGAAAGCGGGACTTCAGGGCAGCGACCGTTTCGGGGACGAGACCGTCCGGGTTGTAGGCCTCTTCGGCCTTCAGCGACTTGCGGCTGGCATCCACCACCGGAAACAGCGCGAGCGCGGGAATCCGGAGCTTCACGCACTGCTCTGCGACGCCCAGCAGCCGGTCCAGCGTGACGCGCTCGACGCCCGGCATGGAAGCGACGGGCTCCGTCCGGTTCTGCCCTTCGATGACGAAGACCGGGTAGATCAGGTCGTCGGTGCTCAGACGGTTTTCGCGGATGAGGCGCCGCGAGAAATCGTCACGACGGTTGCGACGCATCCGTCGCTTGGGATAGGCCCCCAGTGGCAATGCCATGGCTTTCCACTCTCCTCTGTGTGCGGCCCCGGGCAGGAGCCTTTGGTTTCGGGCGCCGCGCGCGGCACGGGCGCCCTCTGTCGGGTCATGACGACATGCGTTTGGCGTACGCGGCGCCGCCACCACAGCCATCCCCGAGATTGGAACTATTCGAAACGAGTCGCCTCAAAGCTTGCAGACGGTGACGTCTCCCGCTTCTCCTCCCTGAGCGGGTGCCTGCATTCAAGGCTTGCCCCCGGCATTCCTCCCCTTAGCCGGGGGCCTCTTTTTCTTGTGCTGCAAACCACGATTCGATCACTTGTGCTGCCTCTTCGACGCCATTCCGGTTCAGGCTGGAGAACAACTGCGCCGAGACGGTCGATCCGGCGATTTCACGCTGCACGGCCTGCAACTGTTTCGCGGCCTGCTGCCGGCTCAGCTTGTCTGCCTTGGTGAGGAGGATATGGACAGGACGCCCCCCCGGCAAGAACCAGTCGAGCAGCTGCCGATCCAGTGGCGTAAGCGGATGGCGCACGTCCATGATCGCCACGAGGCCGCACAGACTGGAACGCTCGGCAAGGTAGTGCGAGATGACCTCACCCCATCGCTCCCGCTCCTTTTCCGGCACTTTGGCGTAGCCGTACCCGGGCAGATCAACCAGAAACCGCTCCCGCGGGAGGGCGAAGAAATTGATCATCTGCGTGCGTCCGGGCGTCTTGCTGACAAACGCGAGGCGGACATGACCGACCAGCGCGTTGATGGCGCTGGACTTGCCTGCATTGGATCGACCGGCGAACGCCACCTCCGGCCCCGCGGCCGGTGGCAGCTGGGACAGGTCATGCGCGCTCGCCACGTATCGCGCGTTCGCGAGGGGATTTACCAGCTTCGGCGGCTGACCGGCCATGGGGCAAATCCGCTAGAATTTCGAATCATTCAGGTTTTCAATCACTTTGTGCATTGCACTTTGAGGCAGTCGAATCCGGCCTGCCGACCGTGCCCCGTCCGAGGAACTTCATGACACGCCATTGCGCTGCTTTTTCTGCCACCGCGGCCGTCGCCGCCGTACTTGCCGCCCTTGTCTCCGCTCCCGCGCTCGCCGCGAAGGGGGACCCCGCCAAAGGTCAGGGCATGGCCGCAGCCTGTGCAGCCTGTCACGGCCCCAACGGCAACAGCATGATTCCGACGAATCCCAACCTCGCGCAGCAGCACGGCGCCTACATCGCCAAGCAGCTGGCAGAGTTCAAGGCCGGCACCCGGAACAACGCGATCATGGCTGGCATGGCAGCCGGGCTCACCCCCGAAACCATGGCAGACCTTGGCGCCTATTACGAACGCCAGAAGGTCAAGCGTCCCGGCTCCCGCGACAAGGCTCTCGCCGTCGAAGGACGCAAGCTCTACCGGGCTGGTGACCCGGCCCGCGGCCTGCCGGCCTGCTCGTCCTGTCATTCGCCGACGGGCGCCGGCATCCCCTCCCAGTATCCTCGCATCAGCGGCCAGCACCAGGAATACACCGTCGCCCAGCTGAAGGCCTTCCGCGCGGGCGAGCGGGCGAACGATGCCAACTCCATGATGCGCTCGGTGGCGGCAAAGCTCACCGACAAGGAGATGTCCGCCCTCGCCGAGTACCTCGCCGGCCTTAAGTGATCACGACGCGGCGGCCAGCGTCCCGAAGGACGCGGTCGCCGCCTCCAGCGTCGCCTTGAATTCGGCCTCGCCGTGCGCGGCCGACACGAATCCGGCTTCAAACGCCGAAGGGGCAAGATACACGCCCCGGTCGAGCATCAGGTGGAAGAAGCGATTGAACCGCTCCTTGTCCGCCGTCATCACTTCCGCAAACGTGCGCGGCGCCTCGGCGCGGAAGAACAATCCGAACATCCCTCCGACGCAATCGCCCGAGAAGGCAATGCCCTTCGACTGCGCCACCGCGACCATGCCGTCGACGAGTTGCCGGGTATTCGCCGTGAGCCGATCGAAGAATCCCGGCGCCTGAATCTTGCGAAGCGTCGTCAGCCCGGCAGCCACGGCCACCGGATTGCCGGACAGGGTGCCCGCCTGATAGACCGGTCCCAGCGGGGCCATCCGCTCCATGATGTCCCGCCGCCCGCCGAACGCGCCGACCGGCATGCCGCCACCGATCACCTTGCCCAGCGTCGTCAGATCGGGGCGGATGCCGAACAGTCCCTGCGCGCCCTGCGGCCCGACACGGAACCCGGTCATCACCTCATCGAAGATCAGCACGGCACCGTGCTTCTCCGTGAGCTGGCGAAGCGCACGGACGAAACCGTCGGTGGGGCGCACGAGGTTCATGTTGCCGACCACGGGCTCCAGGATGACACCGGCGATGTCGCTGCCCTGCGTGGCGAAGGCGCGTTCGAGACCTTCAATATCGTTGTAGTCGAGCACAAGCGTGTGCTTTGTGGTGTCCGCCGGGACGCCGGCAGAACTCGGCTGCCCGTAAGTCAGGGCGCCGGAACCGGCCTTCACGAGCAGCGCGTCCGCATGGCCGTGGTAGCAGCCTTCGAACTTCACGATGATGTTGCGACCGGTATAACCGCGCGCCAGACGGATTGCCGTCATGGTGGCCTCGGTACCGGAACTGACGAGACGGACCATCTCCATCGACGGCAGCAGCTGCGTGAGCAGTTCCGCCATCTCCAGTTCGCCTTCTGTCGGCGCGCCGAACGAGAGGCTGCTCTCGGCCGCCACCTGCACGGCGCGGATCACGTCCGGGTCGGCGTGACCCAGGATCATCGGGCCCCAGGACCCCACGTAGTCGATGTACTCGCGCCCGTCGGCATCCCACAGACGGGCACCCTTGCCTCGCGTGAAGAAACGCGGCGTACCGCCGACGGACCGGAACGCGCGGACGGGGGAGTTCACACCGCCCGGGATGATCTTCTGGGATCGGGCGAACAGTTCTTCGTTTCGTGTGGTCATGGTGGGTTCCATTGTCGTTACGGCAACGACCGGCCGACGGCCGCGAACAGTCGTCGGTACTGGTCGGCCCTCGCTTCGATGTCCTCGGCGTCGAAGAGATCCGAAATCACGGCCAGCGCGTCGGCGCCAGCGGCGATGAGTGAGGGCGCATTCTCCGTCGTTATGCCGCCGATGGCCACCACCGGCACATCGAACCGGCTCCGGGCCCGCGTCAGCAGATCGACCGGAGGGCGGACCGCGCCCGGCTTCACGCGGGAAGGGAAGAAACTCCCGAACGCGATGTAGTCGGCGCCCTCTTCCACGGCTCGGTGTGCGCGATCGAGTTCGTCGTAACAGGAGACTCCCACGATCAGGCGGTGCCCGGCAGTGGAACGCGCAGCCGCCACGGTGCCATCGTCCCGACCGAGGTGCACGGCACGCGCATCGAGCGCCTGCGCCAGCGCCGCATCGTCGTTGACCACGAACAGGCAGCCTGAGACTTCACACAGGCGCGCGAGCCGACCGGCTTCCGACAACCGGATGGCCGGGTCCACCGACTTGCGTCGGTACTGGAGAACGCGCACCCCGCCCGCAAGCGCCCGCTCCACCTTCCGGCACAGCGCTTCGGTGTCAGGACCGTCGGGGGTGATCGCGTACAGCCCGCAGATCGCCTGCGCCGCCTTTGGCGTCACGAGGTTTGACCGTACAATCGGATTTTCTTTGCTGGCAATCGAATCATGTCCGAGAGCAACGAGTTCCGCGCATTCATGTGTCTCATCTGCGGATACATCTACGACGAATCGGCGGGCGTTCCGGAAGAAGGCATCGCGCCGGGCACCCGATGGGAGGATGTGCCGATGAACTGGGTCTGCCCGGAATGCGGCGCCCGCAAGGAAGACTTCGAAATGGTCGAAATCTAGGACTCACCCCCATGCGCATTCTGCACACCATGCTCCGAGTCGGCAATCTCGAACGCTCCGTCGACTTCTACACCAACGTGCTCGGCATGCGAGTCCTTCGCCAGCGAGAGTATCCGGACGGCCGCTTCACGCTGTGCTTCGTCGGCTACGGCGACGAAGACAAGGAAGCCGTGCTGGAACTCACGCACAACTGGGATACGCCGTCCTACGAACTCGGCACGGGCTACGGCCATATCGCGCTGGAAGTCGACGATGCCTACAAGGCATGCGATGAAGTGAAGAAGCGCGGCGGCAAGGTGACCCGCGAGGCGGGCCCGATGAAGCACGGCACCACGGTCATCGCCTTCGTCGAGGATCCGGACGGCTACAAGATCGAGTTCATCCAGCGTCGCGCAGCCGCCTGACGGCGAGATTCGACGCCCGGACGAATCCCGCCACGTCCACCGTTTCGGGGCGGGCGTCGGGGTCCAGCCCCGCTTCCCGGATGCCCGTCTCGTCCAGCAGGCCTTCGAACGCATTCCTCAGTGTCTTGCGCCGGCGCGAGAACGCCTGCGTCACCAGGCGACCGAGCGCGATCTCGTCCTCGGCATGCATTTCCGCAGCCGGGTGCGGCTGCAGTCGCACGACCGCCGATTGCACCTTCGGCGGCGGTCGGAAGCAGCCGGGTGACACCTCGAACAACTTCTCCATCCGGAACCGGTACTGCAGCATCACGCTGAGCCGCCCGTAATCCGCCGTACCCGAGTCGGCCACCATGCGGTCGACCACTTCCTTCTGCAACATGAAGTGCCCGTCGCGAATGCACCGGGCGTACGCCCCCAGGTGGAACAGCAGCGGGGTCGAAATGTTGTAGGGCAGATTGCCCACCACGCGCAGACCTTCGCCAAGCTCCGAAAGTGGAAACGAGAGCGCATCGCCCGCGTGGATCGTCAGTCGTGAAGCATCGTGGCGCTCCGAGAGCGCGGCGATGATGTCGCGATCGATCTCGAGCACATGCAGATGATCGAGACGCTCGAGCAACGGCTCGGTGATAGCTCCGAGGCCGGGGCCGATCTCGACGACCCGTTCGCCGGGCTTCGGATCGATCGCCGAGACGATGCGCCGGACGATATTGGGATCGCTGAGAAAGTGCTGCCCGAATCGCTTCCTGACTGTGTGACCGGCAACGGTGCGCATGTCAGGAGCGCGCCGAGGCGGCGTCCACAAGCGTCTCCGCGAGTTCCAGCGCGGCGAGCAGGCTGCCCCCGTCCGCGCGACCGGTGCCCGCGAGATCGAGGGCCGTGCCGTGATCGACGGACGTCCGGATGATCGGCAATCCGAGCGTGATGTTCACGCCCTGACCGAAGCTCGCATACTTGAGCACCGCGAGCCCCTGGTCGTGATACATGGCGAGCACGGCATCCGCCTGGTCGAGATAGCGCGGCTGGAACAGGGTGTCCGCCGGCAGCGGGCCTTGCAGCAGAAAGCCCTCGGCGCGCAGTGCCTCGAGCACCGGCGAGATGACGTCGATCTCCTCGCGGCCGAGATGCCCGTCTTCACCGGCATGCGGATTGAGCCCCGCCACGAGAATTCTTGGACGGGCGATACCGAACTTCGTCACAAGATCGTCGTGAAGGATGCGAAGGCTGCGCTCGAGTCCCGCGTGGGTGATGGCCGCCGGCACCGCTGACAGAGGCAGGTGCGTCGTGGCAAGCGCTACGCGCATGCCACCGCCGACCAGCATCATCACCACGGCATCGACATCGCAGCGCTCGGCAAGGTACTCGGTGTGCCCGGCAAACGGTATTGCGGGCGTGGACAGCACCGACTTCTGGATTGGCGCTGTGACCATGGCCGAGAAACTGCCGTCACGGCATCCGTCGATGGCCCGATCGAGCAGCGCCAGCACGTAAGGCGCGTTCCGGACATCGAGTCGCCCGGGCTGCGAGGGAACTCGCAGCGGCACATGGAGCAGAGAGACAGGCTGGTCCGGATTTACCGGATCGAAATCGGGAAGCTCATCGACGACGCCGGTGAGTCGCGCGCGGGCAGCGAGCAAATCGCGATCCCCAAGAAGCACCACCGGTCTTCGGCGGGAATCCGCGCGAAGATGCACGCACAACTCGGGGCCGACGCCTGCCGGCTCGCCCGTGGTGATCGCGATGGGCCGGGCCGGGCTCAACGCTCCTCGAGGCGGTATTCGACGAACGCGCGATCGCGCTGCTGACGCACCCACTCGCCGAAGGCTTCGTCGGACTTGCGAGCGCGGATCGCCTGGCGTGCCATCTGCCGCTCGCGCTCCTTCGTCATGTCCTCGGTGCGACGCTCGATCACCTGAATCAGGTGCCAGCCGAAGGACGTCTGGATCGGCTCGCTCATCTGCCCCGGCTGAAGGGCATTCATGGCCTGCTCGAATTCCGGGACGGTGTCTCCGGGAGACAGCCAGCCGAGGTCACCGCCACGCGCCGCGCTCGCGTCCTCGGACTGGGACCGGGCGAAGTCCTGGAAATCCCCCCCGGCGACGATCTTCGCCCGGACATCCTCCAGACGCTTGCGCGCTTCGACCTCGGAGACGATCTCGTTCAGCCGGATGAGGATGTGACGGGCGTGGGTCTGCTCAACGACGATCTGCTGCGCGTTGGACCGCTTCTCGGCGAGCTTGAGGATGTGGAAGCCGTTGGGACTGCGGAGAATCTGGGAAAGGTCCGCGATCTTCATCCCGGTCACGGCCTGGGCGAAGATCGTGGGCAGTCGGCCAACCGGCCGCCATCCGAGTTCGCCGCCCTGGAGAGCATTGGGCGCATCGGAGTAAGTGGCGGAGATCTGCTTGAAGTCTGCGCCCTGCTTGAGCTTCGCGAGTGCTTCCTCCGCGCGGGCCCGACGGCCCTGGATCTGGTCGGGACTGGCGCCTTCCGGCACGGTCACGAGGATGTGCAGCAGGTTGTACTCGTCGTTCCGGCCGGAGGCCTGCTGCCCCCGCAGGAACGCGTCGATCTCGGCGTCCGACACGTTGGTGCGACCGTCGACCTCGCGCTCTCGCAGCCGCGCAACGGTGATCTCGTTGCGGAGGTCGTCACGGTAGCGGGCGTAATCGACGCCTTCTTCCTGCAGCGCCGCGCGCAGTTCGTCCGGCGTGAGCTTGTTCGACTGGGCGATACGGGAGAGGGCGCGGTCCACCTGGGTCTCGTCGATCCGCAGGCCCGTGTCCTTGGCGAACTGCACGAGCACCCGGTTGGTGATCATGCGCTCGAGCATCTGCTTCTCGAGCAGGCTGCGCTGCGGCAGCGGCGTGCCCTGGCGCGTCAGCTCACGAGTGGCGAGCTTCAGCTGCTCGTCGAGTTCGAGCTTGGTGATGACTTCCGAATTGACGACCGCCACGACGCGGTCCAGCGCCAGCGGCTCGCGGGTGCGCTCGGCGGCGACCCCATCCCGGAGGCTGCACGTGGCGGCCAGCAGGGCGAATGTCAATCGGGCAACGACGGATCGAACGGTCGGATGGGTCACTGCGGCTCACTGCGATGGATAGTAGTCTTCATTGAACTGGGATTGCGGCAGAGCATTCACGCGCTGGTAACCCATGACGTTCTGGCGCAGGATTTCCAGCGGGTTGGAACCGATCTTCGACAGACCGTTCAGTTCAAGCTGGAAGAAGAAGGCGCGGACGCTGTCCTGCGTGAACGTCACGAACTCCTGCATGACGAAGCGGCCGACCCAACAGCCGGCATTGTACTCAATCCCCGCGATGGTGGTCGTAGCCCGACGGTCGCGCAGGGAGTACGCCCAGCGGCCCACCACACTCCAGTGTTCGTCGATCGTCCATTGGGTCGAGAAGTCGGTCTGCTCGAAGGTGCCCCGGTTGTACCGGTAGCCCAGATTCAGGACCTTGCCGGGCTCGGGGTTGTATCGCAGCGAGAACGTGCTGCGGTCCGGCCGCCGCTCATTGACATCGTACTTGAGGGCGATGTCCGCATACCAGGATGGCGTCATGCGCCCGGTGATCGCGGCGAGCATGTCCGACCGGTTCTGGGTGCGCGCCGCCGTGTTGGGCAGGGTCACCCTCTGGTCGCCGAAGAAGAAACGCTGACCGAGCGTGAGGCGCAGTCGCTCGCGCCCGTCAAGCGGATCGATGAACCGGCTCGACACGGCTCCCGTCAGCTGATTGGCATCGTTGATCCGGTCGCCGCCGACGAACTGGTTCTCGCTGAACACCTGCGCGAGGTTGAAGTCCGCCACGGCAGTGTCGAACACGGGCAGTTTGCTCTGGTCCCGATACGGGATGTACACATAATAGAGACGCGGTTCCAGCGTCTGCAGGAGCGGCGTGCCGAGAAAACTCGTGTTGCGCTCGAATGTGACGGTGCTGTCGAGGCTGAAGATCGGCACCGTGCGCGTGGGTGAGGACTCGATCGAAGACGTCTCGAGATCGTAGAAGGTCTGGTGCAGCCCCAGCTTGGGGACGATGGTCGCATAGGACGTCTGCACGGGGTAGGTCAGGCTGGGATAGAAGGTCAGACGCCGCCCGTTCAACAGGGTCGGATGCGAGAAGGACACCATTTCCGAATTGAGGTGCGCATCGAAACCGCGCACGTCCTGCTTGAACGCCGTCAGGGTCACCTGCGGCAGTCGCGCATACGGGGGAGTGATGGGCGCACGCGGATCCTGCAGGGTCTGGAACTTCTGGCTCCTGCCGGAGAGCGACCACCAGCCGCCGTTGTAGTTGAACCCCGCTTCCCGTGGCAGGTTCGTGATCGACGTCGCCGCGAGGCGGTTGGACAGATCGACGAAGTAAAGGTCGTCCGAGGCCTTCTGCATGTTGAGGTACCCGGACAGCGCGTCCCCGAAGCGCTGGTTGTGCCGGAACGCGAAGGCGTACCGTCGTTCCCCATCCCGTTCGCGGTCGTTGGGCAGGAATTCGGCCGTGGCGATGCCGCTCGCCTTCTCGGTCATGTAGCGGAACTCGTTGTTCACCATGAGCCCCCGTTTCGCGAGGAGGCGGGGGGCGATGGTCGCATCGTAGTTCGGCGCGAGGTTGAGGTAGATCGGCATCGTCAGCTCGAAGCCGCTCTTGCCGGTCGTGCCGTAGGTGGGGCTCAGCAGACCGCTCTTGCGCTGGTTCGACAGCGGGAAGTCGATGTATGGGGTGTAGACGATCGGCACCCCCTTGAAATACACCGTGGCATGGCGCCCGACGCCCTCGTCCTTCTCACGGTCGAGATCCAGCTTGCGTACCCGCAGGTACCAGTCGTCCTCGGGAACCGCGCAGGTGCTGTAGGTTCCGCCCTCGGCCCGGATCCGGCTCTTGCCGTCGACGAACAGCTTGTCGGCCTTGCCGCGCGCCTTGAGCGCCCGGAAGAAATACTCGGGCGACTCGGCGTAGGCCGTATCCTTGCGCATGTCCAGTTCGACCCGCTTGCCCTCCAGCGTGTCGCCCAGGCGGTCGACCCGCACGTTTCCGGTGGCCGTGATCTTGTCTTCGGCGGGCGAGTAGACGAGTTCGTCGGCGAACACGGTCCGGCCTCGGGTGCGCAACCGGACGTTGCCGGCAGCCTGCACGGACTCGCCCTGCTGTCCGCTCACCCTCTCGCCCTCCACGAACACCGTCGAGGGCTGGGACGCCTGTTCGTCCGCAGGGATCGGCAGCAGTTCGGGCTCGAGCCGCAGCTTGAGCCCGAGCGACTGCGCCGGCGCCAACGCGGGAAGCGAGATGGCCGCGCTGAACAGCCATCGGGCAAGGCGAGGCATTGGAGGCGCTTGGGGGGTCGTTGCTAGAATGCCGGAAGTATATTGCGAGAAGCGAGTGGACCGCCTTGGATCGTCTGACTGAGTTGCACGAGTGGCTGGCCGGTGTTCTCCCCGGGAGGACCCTGAGGGTGGAACCCGCGTCGGCCGATGCGAGTTTCCGTCGCTATTTCAGAGTGCATTCGGGGGGCGAATCCTTCATCGCCATGGACGCTCCGCCCGAGCATGAGAACTGCGAGCCGTTCGTGCGTATCGCGGCCCTCATCCGGGAAGCCGGACTCAACGCGCCGGACGTGCTCGCGGCCAGCCTGCCCCGGGGGTTCCTGCTGCTCACGGACCTCGGCACGCAGACGTTCCTCCAGGCGCTCAACCAGGATCGATCCCGCGCACCGGCACTGTTCGCCGATGCGATCGCCGCGCTTGTGACCTGGCAGTCCGCCAGCCGCCCCGGTGTGCTGCCCCCCTACGACGAAGCGTTGCTGCGTCGGGAAATGGGGCTCTTTCCGGAGTGGTACCTGGGCCGCCATCTCGGCCTCACCCTCTCCGCTCCCCAGCAGGAACAGCTTGAAAGCGTGTTCAACGCGCTTCTGGGCAACGTGCTCTCCCAGTCGCCTGTCTACGTGCATCGCGACTACATGCCCCGCAACCTGATGATCTCCGATCCCAGCCCGGGCATCCTCGATTTCCAGGATGCGGTGTACGGCCCGATCACCTACGACGTCGCGTCCCTGATGCGCGATGCCTTCATCAGCTGGGACGCCCAGGAAGTGCTGGACTGGTCGATCCGCTACTGGGAACGTGCAAAGAAGGCTGGCCTGCCCGTGCCGCCCGACTTCGGCGAGTTCTACCGCGACATGGAATGGATGGGCATGCAGCGCCACCTCAAGGTGCTGGGGATCTTCGCGAGACTGTGTCATCGCGATGGCAAGAAGGGCTATCTCGAGGACACGCCGCGCTTTCTCGGCTATGTCCGCCCGGTGGCAGAACGGTATCGGGAACTCCGCCCTCTGGTGCCGATCCTGGATCTCGTGGAGGGGCGTTCTCCCGCGGTGGGCTTCACGTTCTAGAGCCCCGCAGCACCGAAGGCATCGCATCCATGAAGGCCATGATCCTCGCAGCCGGCCGCGGCGAACGCATGCGTCCGCTCACGGACCGCACCCCCAAGCCCCTGCTCGAAGCCGGCGGAAAGGCGCTCATCGTCTGGCAGCTGGAACGTCTGGCGCAGGCTGGCGTGCGCCACATCCTCGTCAATCTCGCCCATCTCGGCGATCAGATCGAACGCGCGCTCGGCGATGGCGGACGGTGGGGCCTGTCGATCGGCTATTCCCATGAAGGTCAGGCGCTGGAAAGCGCCGGGGGCATCGCGCTGGCGCTGAGCCGCCTCGGGTCAGAGCCGTTCCTGGTGGTGAACGGAGACGTGTTCTGCGATTTCGATCTGGCGACACTGCGGCCCGCTTACGAACGCCTCCTGCGCCAGCCCGCTCTGATGGCCCACCTCGTGCTGGTGGACAACCCGGAGCACAATCCTCAAGGAGACTTCGTGCTCGACGACGGCTTTCTCCGGCCACGGGATGACGCCGCCGCACTCACCTTCAGCGGCATCGGCCTCTATCAGCCTGCTCTGTTCGCCTCCATCGTTCCCGGAACCAAGGCGAAGCTCGCGCCACTGCTGCGGGAGGCGATGGTGGACCGTCGCGTCACCGGGGAGCACCATCACGGCTACTGGCTGGACGTCGGCACCCCCGAACGGCTCGCGCTGCTCGACGATCACCTGCGCGCCAACCACTCCAATCGAGGCATCGAATGAACCCGTCCCTGAACCCGCCCGCCGACATCGCCCCCTTCGTCGACCGCCGCCGCCGGCTTCTCGCCGCGATGGGACGCGGCGTCGCCATCGTGTCCACGGCACCAGAGCGCACACGCAACCGGGACGTGCACCACCCGTTCCGCTACGACAGCTACTTCTACTATCTCACCGCATTCCCGGAACCCGACGCGGTGATGGTCCTCGTCGCAGGGCCGAGTCCGCGCAGCCTGCTGTTCTGCCGCCCCAAGAACGAGGAACGCGAGATCTGGGACGGCTACCGTTTCGGCCCCGATCAGGCGGGCAGCCTGTTCGGCTTCGACGAGGCACACGACATTGCCACCCTGGACGAGAAGATTCCCGAACTGCTGGGCGACCAGCAGGCGGTCTTCACCGACGTCGGCGGCGATGCGGCCTGGGACGGCCGTGTGATCCAGTGGCTGAATGCCGTGCGCGCCAAGGTACGGACCGGCATCTCCGCTCCGGGCGAGATCCGCGACATCCGCCATATCCTCGACGACATGCGCGTCGTCAAGGATGGTGCCGAGCTCGACGTGATGCGCCGTGCGGCCAGGATCTCCTCGGGCGCGCATGCCCGCGCGATGCGCGCCACGCGTCCCGGGCGCCATGAGTACGAGATCGAGGCGGAACTCGCGCACGAATTCCTTCGCCATGGCGCGCGTTCGCCTGCCTATCCGTCCATCGTGGCGAGCGGTCCGAATGCGTGCGTCCTTCATTATGTGGAGAACACGCGGAAGATGGTCCCGGGCGATCTGCTGCTGATCGACGCGGGCTGCGAACTCGAGGGCTACGCATCGGACATCACCCGCACGTTTCCGGTGAGCGGCAAGTTCACCGCTGCACAACGAGACATGTACGAGCTCGTCCTCGCCGCTCAGGCCGCCGCCATCGACGCGGTGAAAGCGGGCGCCCACTGGGAGAGGCCGCACGAGGCCGCACTCGGCGTGCTGGTGCGCGGCTACATCGACTTCGGTCTGTGCAAGGGCACGCCCGAGGCCGTGATCGAATCCGGCGACTACCGTCGCTTCTACATGCACCGCACCGGGCACTGGCTCGGGCTCGATGTGCACGATGCCGGGGACTACAAGCGCGAGGGCGAGTGGCGGGTGCTGGAGCCCGGCATGACGCTCACGGTGGAGCCGGGCACGTACATCCGTCCCGGGGACGGAGTGCCCGAGGCATTCTGGAACATCGGCATCCGCATCGAGGACGATGTCGCGGTGACAGCCACAGGCTGCGAGGTGCTCACGGCTGCCACGCCGAAGTCCGTGCGCGATATCGAGTCCATCGTCGGCACACAGGACTGACCGCGCCGGCATGCCAGCGCCGCACAGCACCGGCATCGCGATCGTCGGCGGAGGTCCGGCGGGTCTCGCCCTGGCGAGACTGCTCGCACGGGCAGGTGTGCGCTCCGTCGTTTTCGAGGCTCGCCCCGCGGGCGCATCGTCCGCCGACCGGCGCAGCATCGCCCTCTCGTGGCGCAGCCACCTCTCACTGACCCGCCTGGGTGTCGACGTGCCGTCGCTGCCCGGCGTGGCGCCGATCCGCGCCATTCACGTTTCCCACGCCGGTCAACCCGGACGCACGATGCTCGAAGCGCGCGAGACCGGCGTCGAGGCATTCGGGTTCGTCGTGGGCTACGGTGCGCTGGTCGCGGCGCTCGCCGAGGCCGATTCGTCCGATTGGTGCGTGACACATGACGCACCGGCCACCGCGATCCGGGACGAAGGCTCACAGGTGTGCGTGACGACACCCCACGAATCCGTCACCGCCGAAGCTGTCGTGATCGCGGACGGCGCCGGCGCCCTTCTCGCCGAATTCGGCTTCGAGACAACGACCCGCGAGTACGGTGTGCATGCCCTCGTAGGGACAGTGCAGGTGGACCGCCCGGTGGCCGGCCTTGCGTTCGAACGTTTCACTCGTCACGGACCGCTCGCGATGCTTCCCTCCGCGGACGGGTACTCGCTCGTCTGGAGTCTGCCGCAGATGGATGCCGCATTGCTTCGGGATGCGCCGCAGATCGAGGTGTGCGAGAAGCTGCAGACCGCCTTCGGCTGGCGGCTTGGCCGCGTGCGCGAAGTCGGTGCTCGTGCCACCTATCCTCTCGTGCTGAAGCGCACCCGACCGACCGTGCGTGGCCGGATCGCCGTCGTCGGCAACGCGGCGCAGACACTGCACCCGGTCGCCGGACAGGGGCTCAATCTCGCGTTGCGGGATGTGTGGTCGCTGGGCGCGGCCGTGGCCGAGCAACCGGATGCCCTGCCGGAGGCTCTTGCGCGACACGATCGTGACCGGCAGTCGGACCGCAGCCGCACGATCGGCTTCACCGACACGCTCGCGCGTGCGTTCACCGCCGATCCGCCGGGGGCAGGGCTGCTGCGCGGCGCGCTGCTGTCGGGGCTCGACCTGTCACCGCCCATGCGGCGCGTGTTCGCGCGACTGCTCTCGACCACACCGATGAGCTGACCCCTCTGCAGATGGGTGCACCGTTGCATGCACATGCCAAGCGCATTGCCCGCGCGAATCCATCGTGCGTCGACAGGTCGTGACGAAAGTCGATGCGGATCGGGCGTTTCGCCCAGACTTTTCTGATTACAATAGCCGTCCCTCCCCGAACGTCACCTTTCCGCCCGAGTCCCTGAATGCAGATCGGTCCCCATCGACTCGGCAATTGTCTCGCGGTAGCGCCCATGGCCGGCGTTACCGATCGCCCGTTCCGACAGTTGTGCAAGCGCATGGGCGCCGGGTATGCGGTTTCCGAAATGACCACGTCCGATCCACGCCTGTGGAACACCCGCAAGAGTCTGCGACGCGTCGCCCATCAGGGCGAGGTCGAACCCATTGCCGTCCAGATCGCCGGAACCGATCCTGCCACTCTCGCCGAAGCCGCGCGTCACAATGTCGACCACGGCGCGCAGATCATCGACATCAACATGGGCTGTCCGGCGAAGAAAGTCTGCAATGTCCTCGCCGGTTCGGCACTGATGCGCGACGAAGCGCTCGTCGCGAAAATTCTCGAGGCCGTGGTGGGTGCCGTGTCCGTTCCCGTGACCCTGAAGATGCGCACCGGCTGGGATCGCACGTCACGCAACGCGGTTGCCCTCGCCCGGATTGCCGAGTCCTGCGGTGTGCAGGCACTTACCGTGCACGGCCGGACCCGCAACGATTTCTACGAAGGCCAGGCCGAGTACGACACGATTGCGGAAGTGAAATCGCAGGTCCGTGTCCCGGTCATCGCCAACGGCGACATCGATTCCCCGCAGAAGGCGAAGCATGTACTGGACATCACCGGCGCTGACGCCGTGATGATCGGCCGAGCCGCGCAGGGCCGCCCCTGGATCTTCCGCGAGATCGACGCCTTCCTGCGGGACGGCACGCATCTGCCCGGCCCGACCGTGCGGGAGATTGCGTCGATCCTGCTCGAACACCTGCATGCGCTTTACGAGTTGTACGGTGATCTGCCCGGCGCCCGCGTGGCACGCAAGCACGTGGGCTGGTACTCGCGCTCCATCCGCGGCGGCGAGACTCTGCGCCGCCGCATCAACACCATCGACGACGCCTCGGCGCAATTGCGCACGGTGGTCGAATTCTTCGAACAACAAGACAGCCTCGAGGCCAGACCATGCCAACGAGACCGGCGCGCCGCGTAGCGCCGCAGGAAAATGACATTGCCCGGGGTTTGCGTCGGGCGCTGGATACCTATTTTCGTGACCTCGACGGGGAACGACCCGGCCCGCTCTACGACATGGTGATCGCCGCCGTGGAGTTGCCGCTGCTCGAGTACATCCTGCACATGGTCGAAGGCAACCAGACCCTGGCCGCCGAACTGCTCGGGATGAATCGCAACACGCTTCGCAAGAAGATGAAGACCTACGGCCTGCTCTGATCCCGTCGGTCGGCCGGTACCCCAGAAACACTTCATGACACACCCGACACAAGCTCTGCTGAGCGTTTCCGACAAGACGGGACTGCTCGATCTCGCCCGTGCCCTCGTCCGCCATGGCGTCCGGCTGCTCTCGACCGGCGGCACGGCAAAACTGCTGGCTGACGCCGGCATCGCCGTCACCGAAGTCGCGTCGTACACCGGCTTCCCTGAAATGCTGGACGGCCGGGTGAAGACCCTGCATCCCAAGGTGCACGCCGGCATCCTCGCCCGCCGCGATCTTCCCGCCCACGTCGAGGCAATGGCGCGCGAGAATCTGCCGAACATCGACTTCGTGGTGGTCAACCTCTATCCGTTCCGAGAGACGGTCGCCCGTGCGGACTGCACCTTCGACGACGCCATCGAGAATATCGACATCGGCGGCCCGACGATGGTCCGCGCGGCCGCCAAGAATCACCGTCACGTGGCCGTAGTCACCGACCCCGCCGACTACCCGGCGCTCATCGAGGAACTCGACCGGTCCGCGGGCACATTGTCCGATGCCACCCGGTTCGACCTGGCGCGCAAGGCCTTCTGCCACACCGCCCAGTACGACGGCGCGATCGCCAACTACCTCACCAGTCTCGATGGGGACCGCGCCCGGCGCCCATACCCGGACACGCTGAACCTCACCTTCGCGAAGGTCCAGGATCTTCGCTACGGCGAGAATCCCCACCAGGGCGCCGCCTTCTACCGGGACATCACAGTCGCACCCGGCACACTCGCCGGCGGCAGACAGCTTCAGGGCAAGGAACTCTCCTACAACAACATCGCCGACGCCGATGCCGCGTGGGAATGCGTCCGCACGTTCGACGCCACCGCCTGCGTCATCGTGAAGCACGCCAATCCGTGCGGCGTGGCCGTGGCGGAGTCCGCGCTCGAGGCCTACCGGCGTGCCTTCTCCACCGATCCGACGTCCGCGTTCGGCGGGATCATCGCTTTCAACGTCCCGGTGGATGGCACCGCAGCCGCAGAGGTCTCGAAGCAGTTCGTCGAAGTGGTGATCGCGCCGGCCTTCACACCCGAAGCGAGGACCGTGTTCGCCGCCAAGGCGAACGTCCGGCTGCTCGAAGTCCCGGGGGGCAACGGCAGCAACGACTTCGACTTCAAACGCGTGGGCGGCGGGCTGCTGGTGCAGTCACCCGATGCGCGGAACGTCCCCGTGGCCGAGATGCGTGTGGTCACGACGCTGGCGCCGACAACGGCCCAGATGCGCGACCTTCTGTTCGCATGGCGCGTCGCGAAGTACGTGAAGTCCAACGCCATCGTCTTCTGCGCCAACGGCCAGACCGTCGGTGTCGGGGCCGGTCAGATGAGCCGCATCGACTCCGCGCGAATCGCTTCCATCAAGGCAACGAACGCCGGATTGTCCCTCGTCGGATCGGTCGTGGCCTCCGACGCGTTCTTCCCCTTCCGCGACGGACTGGATGTCGTGGCAGATGCGGGTGCCGTCGCCGTAGTCCAACCCGGCGGCAGCGTGCGTGACGAGGAGGTCATCGCCGCCGCGAACGAGCGCGGCATCGCGATGCTGTTCACCGGCACGCGGCATTTCCGGCATTGATCGCCATGCCGACCGCCCGACAGACCGCCGACACGACTGCCAGCGCCATGCGGACCTTCCTCGAGGAACAGCACCGATGAATCTTCTGGTCGTAGGCTCGGGCGGCCGCGAGCATGCCATCGCCTGGCGGCTCACCCAGTCGCCGCGGGTGGCGCGTGTGTACGTCGCGCCGGGCAATGCCGGTACCGCTCGCGAGAACGGGCTCTACAACGTCCCGATCACGGGCATCGCGGAACTCGTGGAGTTCGCAAAGAAGGAATCCATCGCGCTGACGGTCGTGGGTCCCGAGGCCCCTCTGGCAGCCGGCATCGTCGACGCCTTTCGCGCGGCCGGCCTCAAGATCTTCGGCCCCACCAGGGGGGCTGCACAGCTCGAGTCCTCCAAGGATTTCGCCAAGTCCTTCATGGTGCGCCATCGCATTCCCACGGCGGCCCATCGCACGTTTGCCGACGCCCCTGCCGCCCACGACTACGTCCGCGAACAGGGCGCGCCCATCGTGATCAAGGCCGACGGGCTCGCGGCAGGCAAGGGCGTCGTGGTGGCGATGACGCTCGAGGAGGCGCATGCCGCCATCGACGCGATGCTCGTCGACAACCGCATGGGCGATGCCGGTGCGCGCGTCGTGATCGAGGAGTTCCTCGAAGGGGAGGAAGCGAGCTTCATCGTGATGGTCGACGGCCGCAACGTGCTCCCGCTCGCGTCGAGCCAGGATCACAAGCGGTTGCTGGACGGCGATCTCGGTCCCAACACGGGCGGCATGGGCGCGTATTCGCCGGCCCCCATCGTGACGCCGGAAGTCCACGCCCGGGTGATGCGCGAGATCATTCTGCCCACCGTGGAAGGCATGCGCGCCGAAGGCCATTCGTACACAGGCTTCCTCTACGCGGGTCTGATGATCCATCCGTCCGGGACCGTGCGCACGCTCGAGTTCAACTGCCGCCTCGGGGACCCGGAAACGCAACCGCTCCTGATGCGCCTCAAGTCCGACCTGGTCACCCTCGTCGAACACGCGGTGAACGGCACGCTCGACAAGACCGAAGCCCAGTGGGATCGGCGTGTGGCCCTCGGCGTCGTGATGGCCGCCGCCGGCTACCCGGACAATCCGCGCCGGGGCGATCCCATCGACGGGCTGCCGCCGGGCGGCGAAGACTTTCATGTCTTCCACGCCGGGACTGCGCTCGCGGACGGACGGGTCGTGACCGCGGGCGGTCGGGTTCTCTGCGTGACTGCGCTGGGCGATACCGTTCGCGTCGCGCAGCGGCGGGCCTACGAAGTCGCCCACAATATCCAGTTCGCCGGGGCCCAGATGCGGCACGATATCGGCCATCGCGCCATCGGCGCCAAACGCAGCCTCCTCTGACCATGACCGACTCTCGCACTGCCGCCCAGAGCGTGGATCTTTCCGCAGCCAAGGCATTCTTTCTCGATCTGCAGTCGCGCATCGTCGCGGGTCTGGAAGGTGCCGACGGCACCGCCTTCCGTAGGGATCAGTGGAACCGCGAGGAAGGCGGCGGCGGTCTGTCCTGTCTCGTCGAGGAAGGCAAACTGTTCGAGCGCGCGGGCGTGCTGTTCTCGCACGTGCTCGGGTCGAATCTGCCGCCTTCTGCGTCGGCAAGCCGGCCGGAACTCGCCGGACGCGGCTTCGAGGCCATGGGCGTTTCGCTCGTGCTGCATCCGCGCAACCCCTACGTGCCGACCGTCCACTTGAATGTCCGGCTGTTCGCCGCACTGCGGGACGGTGAAGCCCCGATCTGGTGGTTCGGCGGCGGCATGGACCTCACGCCCTACTATGGCTTCGAGGAGGACGCACGGCACTTCCACGAAACCTGCCGAGACGCGCTCGCCCCGTTCGGCGCCGGGCACTATCCGCGGTTCAAGCGCTGGTGCGACCGCTACTTCTACCTGAAGCATCGCGGGGAGCCCCGCGGTATCGGCGGCATCTTCTTCGACGACCTTTGCACACCCGACTTCGCTACCTGCTTCGCACTCACCCGCAGTGTGGGAGATCACTTCCTCCAGGCCTATCTGCCCGTGGTGGAGCGCCGGCGCGATCACGCCTACGGCGATCACGAGCGCGATTTCCAGGCCTACCGCCGCGGGCGCTACGTCGAGTTCAATCTGGTCTTCGACCGCGGCACGCTTTTCGGCCTGCAATCAGGGGGACGAACCGAGTCCATCCTGCTCTCGATGCCCCCCGTGGTTCGCTGGCGCTACGACTGGCATGCGCAGCCCGGCACCCCCGAGGCAGCGCTCACTGCCGAGTTTCTGACCGGTCGCGACTGGGTCCCCATCGACGCAGACTGACCGGTCCTCGCCCACCGGGCGTCCGGCCCTTCAAGTTCCAGCGGTTTCTGCCGTTGGTCTCTCCGTTCCCCACGGATCGGACTCACGAAGGCTTTTCCCATGACGCACCCGGTACCACATGACGCCAGCAGGGTCGAACAGCTGCTTACGCGGATCGCCCTGCTCGAGCAACTGCTGGCGATCAATCACATTCCCGTCCCACTGGACGGCGATGAAGCACGCGAAGTGCTGTCGCCCCATCTGGCATTCCCGGAACTCGACTTCTCGGAGAACAACCGGAAGGAGCCGAAGCCGATCGAAGTCCGCTCTGCCCTGGAGGACTTTCCGCATATCGCCGGCCAGGTCACCGGGTTGTGGGGCAAGGATGGCTTCGACCAGTACCTGGGCAAGCTGATCGTGGACGAGCGGGGAACCCGCAAAGGGTTTTCGATGGACGCCATGGAAGAACTGATGCTGCTCGGGCGCATCTCCCGGCAGTGCAAGGCCCTGTTCGGCATGTTCAAGGAGGCCAAGAGCCTCGACCCGTGGAAGGAACTGCCCGAGACCGAACGCCGGGCGGCAAATCAGGCCTGACGGCTCCGGCAACGGGCCGGAAGCCCCGCGCGATCCCATGCGGTGTCAGTCCCTACTCTCCCAGATAGGCTTGCCTCACTTGCGGACTGGCCAATAGCGCCGGCGCGCTGTCCGACAGTGTGATCGCGCCGGACTCCATCACGTATCCGCGACTCGCTGCCTCGAGCGCCAGCAAGGCGTTCTGCTCGACGAGCAGAATCGTCACGCCCTGGGCGGCGATGGAGTGCACAACCTCGAAGATCTTCTGCACCATCAGCGGGGCGAGGCCCATGCTGGGCTCGTCGAGCAGCAGGAGCTTCGGCCGGCTCATCATGGCCCGCCCGATCGCCAGCATCTGCTGCTCCCCACCGGAAAGCGTCCCGGCGACCTGGGCGCGGCGTTCGTGCAATCGGGGAAACAGGCCGAACACCTTGTCCAGATCCTGGGCAATGGCCGGGCGGTCGTCGCGGATGTAGGCCCCCATCTGCAGGTTTTCCTGGACAGTCAGCCGGGCGAAGACACCGCGCCCCTCGGGGACCAGCGCCACCCCCTGGCGGATCAGCCGGTGCGAGGCCACGCCGGTGATGTCCGAATCGGCGTAGCGGACCGTGCCGGCCGCAGGCCGCAACATGCCGGCGAGCGCCTTGAGTGTCGTGGTCTTGCCTGCCCCGTTCGCGCCGATCAGTGCGACGAGTTCGCCGGCCTCCACGTCGAGATCGATTCCTCGCACAGCTTCGATCCCGCCGTAGGCCACCTTCAACCCCCGGACCGACAGCAGGCTCATGCGGGTGCTCCGGCCGCCGGCGTCTTCGGCGTGCCGAGATAGGCGGCGATAACGGCGGGGTCTCTCTGCACGTCCTTCGGCACCCCCTCGGCGATCTTCTTGCCGTACTCGAGCACGGCGACGCGGTCGCACAGCCCCATCACGAGCTTCACGTCGTGCTCGATGAGGAGCACAGTCGTGCCGTCCGCACGGATCCTCGCGATGAGTTGGCCCAGGGCCTGGCGCTCGGTCGGATTCATGCCGGCCGCCGGTTCGTCGAGCGCCAGGAGCTTCGGTTCGGTCGCCAGCGCACGCGCGATCTCGAGCCGTCGCTGATCTCCGTAGGGCAGGCTGCGGGCCGTGTTGTTCGCATGCCGGTCGATACCCACGTAGGCGAGGAGCTCGTGCGCCTTGCGGACGACCTGGGTCTCCTCACGCACGGTGGCACCGGTGCGAAAGATCGCGCCAAAGATGCCGGCGCGAGTGCGCATGTGGCTGCCCACCATCACGTTCTCGAGCGCCGTCATGTTGCCGAACAGGCGGATGTTCTGGAACGTCCGCGCGATGCCGCTCTCGGCCACGCGGAACGGCTTGAGCCCGGCCAGCTCGCGACCGTCGAAGCGGAAGCTGCCGCCATCGGCCCGGTACAGCCCGGTCAGCACATTGAAGAGCGTCGTCTTGCCGGCACCGTTGGGGCCGATCAGGCCGTACACCTCGCCGCGCCGGATCGTGAGCGAGACGTTCGACAGCGCCGTGAGACCGCCGAAGCGCTTCTCGATGTCGACGGCTTGCAGCAGCAGGTCGGAATCGGTCGCCATGGCGGTCACTTGTCGCGTGAGGCAAGCTCACGACGACGCGTGCGGGAGGGCCAGAGGCCGGCCGGGCGGTAGAGCATCATCAGCACGAGCGCGAGGCCGAATAGAAGCATTCGGATGACCTCGGGCTCCACGAGCATCTTTCCGAACACCGCCTTCTGGAACGGCTCGACCGTGTAGCGCAGGATCTCCGGCACGAAGGACAGGAGGATGGCGCCGAGGATCACGCCCCAGATGTTGCCCATTCCGCCCAGCACCACCATCGCGAGAACCATGATGGATTCCACCAGCACGAAGCTCTCCGGGCTGATGAACCCCTGGATCGCGGAGAACATGCCGCCGGCGATGCCGCCGAAACTCGCGCCCATCGCAAAGGCCAGCAGTTTCACGTTGCGGGTGTTGATGCCCATGGCCTGCGCCGCGATCTCGTCCTCGCGAATGGCCACCCACGCCCGCCCGATGCGGGAATCCTGCAACCGCACGTTCACCACGATCACGACCAGCAGGACGAGCAGCAGCAGGTAGTAGTACTTGATGGGCCCGCTGAACACGAGGCCTGCCAGCGTCTCGGGCTTGCTGAAGCTGAAGGAACCCACGGTGAAGGGATCGATCCGCGACACGCCCTGCGGCCCGTTGGTGATGTTGAAAGGCTGCGACAGATTGTTGAGGAAGATCCGGACGATCTCGCCAAACCCCAGCGTCACGATCGCGAGGTAGTCACCGCGCAGCTTCAGCGTCGGGGCACCGAGCATCACACCGAAGATGCAGGCGAGCAACGCGCCAATGGGCAGGATCACCCAGAACGGCAGGTGCAGGTTGAAGTGGGGGGAAGCCAGCAGCGCGTAGGTGTACGCCCCCACGCCGTAGAACGCGATGTAGCCGAGATCGAGCAGCCCCGCGAAGCCCACGACGATGTTCAGCCCCAGCGAGAGCAGCGCGAACAGGATCGCGAGGTTGGTGATGCGGACCCAGGCCGTCCCGACCGAGGCGAGCATGAACGGCAGGATGAGCAGGACCGCGGCGATGATCGCGATCCCGGTGAAGATGCCGGGCTTGGTCCTGAACCAGGAGGATTCGCTCATGTGCGCGCCTCAGGCCCGGTCGCTCACGCGTTCGCCGAGCAGTCCCGACGGCCGGAACACCAGCACGAGGATCAGCACGATGAAGGCGAAGACATCCTGGTAGTTGCTGCCGAACACCACCATGTGTCCGTCTTCGGCGCAGCGCTCGGCGAGCGCCGTCGAGATGCCGCTCACGTGGCACAGGTCGGTGATCTCGCCGATGTAGCCGGTGCCGAGCGCCTCCACGACACCGAGAAGCATGCCGCCCAGCATGGCGCCGGCCAGATTGCCGATCCCGCCCAGCACCGCGGCGCAGAAGGCCTTCAGGCCTAGCAGGGCCCCCATGGTGTAGTGCGCCTGCCCGTAGTAGGTCCCGACCATCACGCCGGCCATCGCGCCGAGGCCGGCGCCGATGATGAAGGTCATGGAGATCACCCGGTTGATGTCGATGCCCATCAGCCCCGCGACCTGCGGATTCTCCGAGGTCGCGCGCATGGCGACGCCAAGCTTGGTGCGATACACAAGGAGCGTGAGGCCGCCCATCATCAGCAGCGACAGGACGATGATGGCGATCTGCACGGCGCTGATCGTCGCGCCAGCGATCTCGAAGATCGGGTTGGCGAGGATCTGCGGGAAGGGCAGCGGATTGCGGCTCCACACCAGCATCGCGACGTGCTGGAGGATGATCGAGATGCCGATGGCAGTGATGAGCGGCGCGAGGCGCGGTGCGCTACGCAGCGGTCGATAGGCCACGCGCTCCATCGTGTAGCCCACCGCCATGCAGACGGGAATTGCGCAGAGGATGCCCGCAAGCACGATCACGACGGGCGGCATGGCGCCGCCGGCCAGCGAGGAAATGACCCACAGCGCCACCATGGCGCCGATCATCACGACCTCGCCGTGTGCGAAGTTGATGAGCTGGACGATGCCGTAGACCATCGTGTAGCCCAGCGCCACGATCGCATAGACGCTGCCGAGCGTGAGCCCGTTGATGATCTGCTGAAGAAAGATATCCAAGTGTTGATCGCTCGGTGCAGCCTGCCCGACAAACGAAAACAGCACCCGCAGGTGCCGTTTTCGTCAGGGGATGTCCGGAGCTCGCGCCTCGGGCCTGGGGAGGACTTACTTCTGCTCCGCCGTGGCACCCTTGATGAATTCCTCGAACTTGATCGACTTGCCGCCCTTGATGATGGCAATCGGCTCGAGCACGCCCGCCTTCATGGTGAAGATGGTCATCTCGGCGTCCTTGCGGTCGCCCTTGTCGTCGAACTCGATCTTGCCGCTCGCGCCGTCGAAGCTGATCTTCTTCAGTTCCGGCAGGTACTTCGCCGGGTCGACGGAATCGGCCTTCTGCATCGCGGCGATCAGCAGATTGGCGCCGTCGTAGGTGAACGGGGCGTAGATGATGGGATCGGAATTGAACTTCGCCTTGTAGGCGTCGAGGAACGACTTGCTGGCGGCCTTTACCGGAATGCCCGCCTGGGAGCAGACCAGGCCTTCCGAGGCGTCGCCCGCGAGGGTCTTCATCTGGTCGGAGCAAGCGCCGTCGCCGAACGCGAAGATGGCCTTCATCCCCAGTTCCCGAGCCTGCTTGAGCAGCGGGCCCGCGGCGGCATCCATGCCGCCGAAGAAGACGGCGTCCGGGCTCTTGCCACGCAGCTTGGTGAGCACGGCCTTCCAGTCGTTCTGCTTGTCGGTGCCCTTCTCGCGCGGCAGGACCTTCACGCCGGCGGACTTCAACGTCTTCTCGACTTCGTTCGCGAGGCCTTCGCCATAGGACGTGGCGTCGTCCACCACGGCCACGACCTTGGGCTTGCCTTCGGCCACGAGGTAGCTGGCGACCGCGGGGCCCTGCTGGTCGTCACGGCCCACCGTCCGGAACGTGACAGGGAAGCCCTGCTCGGTCAACTGGGGGTTCGTTGCCGAGCCGCTGATCATCGGAATACCGGCCTGGTTGTAGACGGAGGACGCAGGAATGGTCACGCCGGAATTCAGGTGGCCGACCACGCCGGCGACTTTGGCGTCCACGAATTTCTGGGCAATGATCGGGCCCTTGTCCGGTTTCGCTTCGTCGTCCTCGCTGATCAGTTCGAACGTGATCTTCTTGCCGCCGATCGTGATGCCCTTGGCGTTGGCTTCGTCGATGGCAAGCTTGGCGCCGTTCTCGTTGTCCTTGCCGAGGTGCGCGATGGCGCCGGTAAGCGGCGCGGCGTGCCCGATCTTCACCGTCACGGTATCTGCAGCGGGCGCGGCAGCCGCCGGCGCATCCGCCGCGGGCTTGGGGGGCTCTTCCTGCTTGCCGCATCCGGTCAGCGCTAGGGCGACGGCGGCAGCTCCGACAACGAGATCCAGACGCAGGGCGGGCAGAGGAAAGCGGGACATTTCGTCTCCTGGACGCAGAAATGGCGGATCAACGGAATGAGGTGAAGGCCACCTCGAGGCGCAACGGCCGCAGAGCGCGACCGCATCGAATCCAGGGGATTATTCCCTGTCACTAAAGTGCCGTCAATTCTGGCAGTTGCGCGAACGGGCGCGCCAAAAAGAAAAGCCGGCCCGAAGGCCGGCTTTGCTGGAAGTGCACACCTCACATGCTGAGGATCCAGTCGACGATGATCTTGACGTCCTCGTCCTTCATGTTGGGGTGAGGGGTCATCGGGATCGCACCCCAGACGCCCGAACCGCCCGCCTTCACCTTCTTCACGAGGGCGTCGGAGGCGCCGGCGTTGCCCTTGTACTTCTTGGCGATTTCCTTGTACGACGGACCGACCAGCTTGGTCTCGGCGGCATGACAGGCGGCGCAGTCGCTGCCCTTGATCAGGGCCTGGGCCTTGGCGGCGTCGGCGGCCTGAGCCACGCCATTCACGAAGAGCCCCGCAACGGCGGCGGCGATGAGGTGCTTGATGTTCATTCGTTCTCCTTGCAGGTCGGTCGATCGAAGCTGGCGCATTCTAGGGATTTTCCCGGTGAATGCAAACGTGGTCATTTTCCATCCGGCACTCCCCGGCCGGTCCTTGCCGCCAGAATGGCCTCATCGAGGGAGGCGATGGGCGGCAGGCACACAACGCCACGACAAAGCCACACGTTGACGCCCTCATCGGCGGGTTTGTCCAGGGCCGGAGGCAGTCCCGGGACGTTGCCCGGGATGCCCAGGGCCAGGCAATGCGGGACATACAGCGCCGACAGCCGAGCCATCCAGCCTGCGACTGCCGCGGGTTCGCCCCGGACGATCATCGTGGTCGGCGGGTCGAGGTTTTCCTGCAGCGCAGCCAGCAGGCTGGGCGCGGCATGCGGCTGCTGCTCGAGGACCTGCCAGTGGGCACGCAGCGTCCGCTCGGCGGCTTCGAGGTAGCGCGGCTCGCCCACCAGGTGCCCAAGACGCTGCAGGGCGGTCGCCGCCACGCCGCTCCCCGACGGGGTGGCGTTGTCGTGGACGGTCTTGGTCCTCACGATGAGCTGCTCGTGGTCGTGACTGGTGAACCAGAATCCGCCGCGTTCGGGATCGGCAAAGCCGTCGATCAGACGATCGGCGACGACGCACGCCCAGTCGAGATCCTCCTTCGAGAATCCTGCCCGCAGCACTTCCAGCAGCGCCGCCAGCAGAAATGCATGGTCGTCCAGGTACGCGGGAAACTGGGCCCGGCCATGCCGGGCGGTCGCGAGAAGCTTGCCGTCGACCCAGAGGTGCGACCGGATGAAGTCGAGCGCACGGCGGGCCGACTCGACCCAGGCCGGACGGCCGAGCAGCCGCCCTGCCCGCGCCATCGACGCGATGGTCAGCGCATTCCAGCTCGTCAGCACCTTGTCGTCGCGCCCCGGCCTGACCCGGTCGGCGCGCGCCGCACCCAGGGCTTGCCGGCCCTCCTCGACGAGCCGGCGGGCCTCCTCTCCAGCGATCCCGAGCCGTCGGGCCAGATCGGCCCAGTCGGAGGTCACGCCCAGATGCCAGTGGCTGTCCTCGAAGTTCGGCGGCGCATCCAGCCCGAACCGGGCGGCAAAGGCTCGGTACTGCTGCGGGGCCAGCAGTGACTCCACGGCATCCCGGTCCCAGACGTAAAAGCGACCCTCCTCCCCCTCGCTGTCGGCATCGAGACTGGAGCAATAGCCGCCGTCGGGCAGTTGCATCTCCCCCATCAGCCAGGTGGCCGTGGTGTCGCAGGCTTCGAGATAGAGGGGGTCCGGCCGAGCGCCGTAGGCATCAGCGTAGAGCCGGAGCAGGGCGGCGTTGTCGTACAGCATCTTCTCGAAGTGAGGGATCTGCCACCGGTCGTCCACGCTGTAGCGGAAGAAACCGCCTGCCAGATGGTCGCGCAGGCCCCCGAGAGCCATGCGCGAAAGCGTCCTGTGCACGCCGGCCAGCGTCTCCTCGGGCACCTCCGGCGGCCGGCTGCGCAACAGGAAGCCCAGCTCGAAGGGATGCGGAAACTTGGGGGCGGTACCCAGTCCGCCATGGACCGGGTCGATGAGCTGGAGCAGGCGCGACCGGGCCTGATCGATCGGCCGTCCGGTCATGCCGGCCCCGGCCTCCAGGGGCGACGACTCTGCGGCACGCTGGAGGATCCCGACCAGTTCCGCGTTCTGCGTGTCGATGTCGTCCCGCTGGGTCCTGTAAGCCGTCTCGACACGTTCCAGGAGCGTCTCGAATCCCGGAAGGTTGTAGCGCGGGGTGGGCGGGAAGTAGGTCCCGCCGAAAAAGGGGCGCCCGTCCGGGGTGAGAAACATCGTGAGCGGCCAGCCGCCCGGGCGCTGGGTGAGCGCCTGATGGGCACTCTGATAGATCTGGTCCACGTCGGGCCGCTCTTCGCGGTCGACCTTCACGTTCACGAACAGGCGATTCATCGTGGCCGCCACCTTCGGATCCTCGAAGGACTCGTGCGCCATGACGTGGCACCAGTGGCAGGCCGAGTAGCCGACGGAAAGGAGGATCGGACGATCCTCCTCGCGGGCCTTGCGGAACGCTTCTTCCCCCCAGGGATACCAGTCTACGGGGTTGGCGGCGTGCTGAAGCAGATAGGGACTGGTTTCCGCGGAAAGGTGATTCGGCATTGCGTGAGGCGTCTGGTCAGGTTTCCCGACAGACTACCTCACCTCCAAAAGATTCCTCCGCGGAAAACTACTCCTGGTCGGGAAAGACCGCCGGCGGCCGGAAGAGGATCCTGCGCCAGACATCGTCCGACGCGTCGCCGTCGGCGCCCGCGGCGCGCGGGTCGACGTCATCCATGGAACCGCGTGTCGTGCCATCACCGATTCCGGTCTGGAGATAGCGGCCGGCGCCTGCGCCACCGAGGTCGACCGTCGCGACACCTGCGAGCGCGGCAGCCAGGGCGAGTTGTTTTTCACTCATGTTGAGAGTCCTCCTTGCCCGGACACCAGGAGCCGGATACGTGCCAGGGCCCCGGCGTGGATGACGCGACCCGGTTGCAGAGGGGGAGGAGGGAGGCCGCGCCAAGACCCTGCCGCGGGATGGCAGTTCGCCCCGAGAGGATAGTGCCGCCCTGTGGCGATGGCAGCAGAGCGCGTGCCGAAGGCTGCTAGGCGTTTCCTCATACGCCGGATGCGAAGCCCGGTCAGCTTTCTCCACGGTCGGCGAGCCACTGGCGGTAAGCCGCCTTCAGCGCCTCGCTCGGCGGGTACACACCGACGATACTGTCACCGCCTTCGACACGTTGCCGGATGTAGGCCTCCAGCCGGTCCTGCTCCACGGCATCCCGGGCGACCTCTTCCGCGATCGCGGCGGGCAGCACGACGACGCCATCAGCGTCGCCGATCAGGATGTCCCCGGGAAAGACCGCCACGCCACCGCAGCCGATGGGCACCTGCGCATCCACGGCCATCATGGTGCCGTAGCTCGGGGGCGCGGCATTGCCCCGGGCGAACACCGGGAAGTCCATCCGGGACAGCTCCGCCACGTCGCGCATCGGCCCGTCGGAGACGATGCCTGCCACACCGCGCACCCTCAGGCGGGCGACCAGGATGTCCCCGAACGTGCCACTGGTGTCCAGGCCGTGCGTGTCGACGATGATCACGTGGCCGGGCGGCGTCGCCTCGATGGCGTGACGCTGGGGATTGGCCGGGTCGCCCATGGCAGCGCCGGTCGCGAGATCCTCGCGAGCGGGGATGTAGCGCACCGTATAGGCCGGCCCCCACAGCCGCGGGGTGGCGGGATTGACGGCCGTCACGTGGGCGATCGCCCGATTGCGGAAGCCGCGCTTGATGAGCTGCGCGGTCAGGCTCGCGGTCGTCGCCCGCGCAAACAGCTTGCGGGCCTCGTCGCTGAACGTCGTGATCATGGTGTGTCCTCCCTGGACTGCTGGTTTTGTCGGATCAAAGGCCGAGCTCGCCCCACATCGCGTCCACCCGGCGCCGGACCTCCGGGTCCATCGAAATGGGCGTGCCCCAAGGCCGCTGGGTCTCGCCTTGCCACTTGTTCGTCGCATCGAGACCCATCTTCGAGCCGAGACCCGAGACGGGGCTCGCGAAGTCGAGGTAGTCGATGGGCGTGTTCTCCACGAGGAGCGTGTCGCGCGCCGGATCGACGCGCGTGGTGATGGCCCAGATGACTTCCTTCCAGTCGCGCACGTCGATGTCGTCGTCCGTGACGACGATGAACTTGGTGTACATGAACTGCCGCAGGAACGACCAGACGCCGAACATCACCCGCTTCGCGTGCCCCGGGTACTGCTTGCGCATCGACACCACGGCCATCCGGTAGGAGCAGCCTTCCGGGGGCAGATAGAAGTCCACGATCTCGGGGAACTGCTTCACCAGCAGCGGCACGAACACCTCGTTCAGCGCGACGCCGAGAATCGCCGGCTCGTCAGGCGGCTTGCCCGTGTAGGTGGAGTGATAGATCGGATCACGCCGCGAGGTGATGCGGTCCACCGTGAATACGGGGAAGCGCTCCTGCTCGTTGTAATAGCCGGTGTGATCGCCGAAGGGACCCTCCATCGCAGTCTCGTCAGGTGCGATGTGTCCTTCCAGCACGATCTCGGCGGAAGCTGGCACCTGCAGGTCGGAGCCGATGCAGCGCACCAGTTCTGTCTTCGCGCCGCGCAGGAGTCCGGCGAACTGGTACTCGGACAGCGTGTCGGGCACCGGCGTGACGGCGCCCAGGATCGTCGCGGGGTCCGCCCCGAGCGCGACCGCCACGGGGAAGGGCTGGCCCGGGTTCTGCCGCACGTGCTCGCGGAAATCGAGCGCACCGCCACGGTGGGCGAGCCAGCGCATGATGAGCTTGTTGCGGCCGATCAGCTGCTGACGGTAGATGCCCAGATTCTGGCGCGGCTTGCTGGGACCCCGCGTCACCGTGAGCCCCCAGGTGATGAGCGGGGCCGCATCGCCCGGCCAGCAGGTCTGGATCGGCAGCCGTCCGAGATCGACTTCGGAGCCTTCCCACACCACCTGCTGACAGGGCGCGTTGGAGACCACCTTGGGTGCCATGTTGAGCACCTGCTTCAGCACGGGCAGCTTGTCCCAGGCGTCCTTGAGGCCCTTGGGCGGCTCGGGTTCCTTCAGATACGCGAGCAGCTTGCCCACTTCCTTCAGGGCCTCGACGTTGTCCTCGCCCATGCCGAGTGCCACGCGTCGCGGTGTGCCGAACAGATTGGCGAGCACGGGCATGGCGTGTCCGGCGGGCTTCTCGAACAGCACCGCCGGGCCCTGTGCCCGAAGGACCCGATCGCAGATCTCGGTCATCTCGAGCACCGGCGAGACTTCGCGGCGGATGCGCTTGAGCTCGCCCAGCTGTTCCAGTTGTGCGATGAAGTCGCGCAGATCGGCGTAGCGCATCAGCGGGGCTCCGCGCGGGGGGTCACGGCAGTCGTCATCGGGGAATCCTCAGATCACGGCGGTGAGGCCGCCGTCCATCGGCACGATCGCACCGGTGACATAGGAGGCGCGGTCCGACGCGAGAAACACCGCCACCTGGGCAATGTCGTCGGCACTCGCGTAGCGGCGCAGCGGCACCTTCGCCTGCCCTTCGCGCAGGACTTCGTCACGCGTCTGGCCACGCAGTTTCGCCTCCAGGGTGAGCGCCTCTTCCACGCGCTCGGTCATCGTCGCGCCGGGATTGATCGCGTTCACGCGCACGCCCCGGGGTCCATACACGGAAGCGAGACCCACACTCGCGAGCATGAGCGCCGCGTTGGCCGCGCCGCCGGGCAGGTGGTAGGGCACAGCCACCTTGCCACCCATGCCGATGATGTTCACGACCGAGCCGTGGCCCTCGGCGGCCATGGCAGGCAGCAGAGCATCCATGGCGTGGATGTAGGGGAGGTACTTCGCCTCCATCGCGAGCCGCCACGCGGCCGCCTCCAGATTCTCCGGCAGCGTCCGCTTCGCCGCCCCGGCGCTGTTGATCAGCACGTCAGGCGCGCCGAAGCGCTCCAGGACTTCGTCCGCGACGCGCTTCGCGTCCTCGGGACGCGTGAGATCGGCCACCACGGCCTGGGGCGGGAAATCGCTCACCGAATGGAGCCGGGCGACCGCGATGCCGAGCCGGTCGGGGTCTCGCGACACCATCACGACCTTCGCGCCTTCCTGAAGAAAAGCGCTCGCACAGGCAAAACCGATACCGCGGCTCGCGCCCGTCACCACCACGATCCTGCCTTCGAGACCCAGTTCCACTAACGTCTTGCTCCCTATAACCCCGTGTCGAGCGCCAGCCCGGCGAACACCGCCGCCCCCACCCAGTTGTTGTGAAGGAATGCGCGGAAGCAGGTGTCCCGCTCCCGGCCCCGCATCTGCCAGACCTGCCACACCACCATGGCGGCGGCCACGACGAGACCCAGATGGTAGAGGACGCCGAGCCCCGCGAGCACGCCGCACCATGCCATGAGCAGCAGGAAGCCTGCGTGACAGAGCGACACCGCCAGGAGATCGGCCCGGCCGAAGAGCAGCGCCGACGTCCGGATGCCGATCTGCCGGTCGTCGTCCCGGTCGACCATGGCGTACTCGGTGTCGTAAGCGATGGTCCAGAGGATGTTCGCCCCGAGCATCCACCAGCCGATCGGCGGGATGGTGCCGAGTACAGCGGCGAATCCCATCGGGATGCCGAAGCCGAACGCGATGCCCAGGTAGGCCTGGGGCAGCGCGAAGAACCGCTTGGTGAACGGATAGCTCGCCGCGAGGAACAGCGCGGGGAACGACAGTGCGATCACGAGTCCGTTGAGCGGCAGGACCAGCAGGAAGGCCACGAGGCTGAGGCCGCCGGCCACCGCGAGTGCCTCGCGCGTCGAGATGCGCCGGGAGGCCAGCGGCCGGGCCCGCGTGCGGGCGACGTGCGGATCGAAGTCCCTGTCCGCGTAGTCGTTGATCGCACAGCCCGCGGAACGCATCAGCACCGTGCCCGCCACGAAGATTGCGAGGATGTGCCAGGGTGGCACGCCGTCCGCCGCGAACCACAAGGCCCAGAGCGTGGGCCACAGCAGGAGCAGGATCCCGATGGGCTTGTCGAGCCGGACGAGGCGCGCGTAGAGCAGCAGACGCTCCGCGAGAGCGCCGGGCGGGTTGGTGGCCGGGGGAGACGTCATGGCGCGCGGGTGATGGCCGTGAGGATGCCTTGCATGATGGCATGCGGAGTCGGCGGGCAGCCGGGCACGGCGACATCCACCGGAATCACGTTGGAGACACGTCCCCGGCTCGCATAGTTCTCGCCGAACACACCGCCGGTGCAGCCGCAGTCGCCGATGGCCACGACCAGCTTGGGATCGGGCGTTGCGTCGTAGGTCCGCCGCAGGGCCTCTTCCATGTGTTTCGACACGGGGCCCGTGACGAGCAGCAGGTCGGCGTGCCGGGGGCTGGCCACGAAGCGGATGCCCAGACCTTCGAGGTTGTAGTAGGGATTGCTGCAGGCGTGGATCTCCAGTTCGCAGCCGTTGCAGGACCCCGCATCGACATGCCGGATCGCGAGGGCGCCCGCGAACGAGCGCAGGACTTCCTTCTCGAGCTGCTCGCGCACGCCGCGCAGTGCCTCGTCGGGATCGGGCGGCGCTTCGGTGACGAGCCCCGCGCGCGCGACCTGTCGCAGGATGCGGATCATGCGGGAAGCCCCTCTCGCGGCGCATTCACAGGTCCACCCCCGCGTAGCTCAGGTTGAACGACTTGTTGATGAGGGGAAAGTCGGGAACGATGTTGCCGAGGATCGCGTGCTCCAGCACGGGCCAGTTCTGCCACGAAGGGTCGTGGGGGTGCACCCGCCGCACGGCACCCTCGTCGAGTTCGAGCGCCACGAGCACCTCGCCGCGCCACCCTTCCACCCGCCCCACGCCGAACCGGTGGCCTTTCGCATCCGGTAACGGTGTCGATTCCTCCCGCGGCGGCAGCGTGTCGAGCAGCCGCTGGATGAGATGCAGTGACTCCACGATTTCGTCGAAGCGCACGGCGGCCCGGGCGGCCACGTCGCCATCGGTCGCGCCGCAGAGGCGCGGGCCGATCCGGTCGTAAGGCGCCGTCGGCGATTGCACGCGCAGATCGCGGGCGACGCCGCTTGCGCGCCCGGCCAGGCCGGTGAGGCCCAGGCGCCTGGCGAGTTCCGGCGTCACGACACCACAGCGGCGCAATCGGTCCTGCAATCCCGCATGGTCGTCGAGCAGCGACCGCAGATGAAGGACTTCGACTTCCACGTCCCGCGCCTGCAGACGCATGTCCCTCTCGACCTGGTCTTCCATGTCGCCCGCGACACCACCCGGCACCACGAAGTCCATGGCAAGCCGGTGCCCGAACAGCGCCGCATTCGATCGCAGCCAGTTCTCGCGAAGCCGCGAGAACTGGGCGAGCGCGAAGCCGAGGCCGGCATCGTTGCCGATGAAGCCGAGATCCCCGAGATGATTGGCGACGCGCTCGCGCTCCAGCGCAAGCGCGCGCAGCCAGGCAGCGCGCTCCCTGACGCGATGGTCGAGCGCGGCTTCCACCGCCATCGCGAATGCCCAGCCATAGGCCACCGTGGAGTCCCCGCTCACACGCGCCGCGAGACGCGCGGCATCGGGGATGGCCAGCCCTTCGAAGCGCTTCTCGATCCCCTTGTGCTTGTAGCCGAGATGCTCCTCCAGCCGCAGGACCCGTTCCCCGATGATGGAGAAACGGAAGTGCCCGGGCTCGATGGTGCCGGCGTGCACCGGACCGACCGGAATCTCGTGCACGCCCTCGCCGGTGACGGACACGAACGGATAGACCTCCGGCACCATGACGTGATCGGTGTCGACAGGCGTCGTGCGTCGCAGCGGGTATACGTCGCGCGGCCAGGCGCCGTGCCGCAGCCATGCCCGGTCGTCCTCCGCGCCGAGGGGCTGCAGCCCCAGCAGATCGAACATCGCGCGCTGCATGCGGTCCGCCGCGGGAAAGGTCGCCGCGAGATCGGGATAGACCGGCGGTTCCGACGCAAGCGGCAGCTCGGCGATCAGCAGGGCTTCCGGCAGCCCGTACGCGACGCGCACCCCGAAGCCGCGTCCGCGGTCGCGGTCGTCGACACCCCAGATCGCGACGAGGTGCCCGTCCGCCGCGGCGACGGCCTGCGCGAGCTCCAGCCAGCCGAGGAAGTCGACCACGCAGCGCTCGGCCTTTGCGGCACCGGGCAGCGTTTCCGTGGCGATATCGAAGGATCCGATCTGCATGCCCGTTCCGCTAGCCGATCATGCGCGCGGCTTCCCGGTACCACGCAGCGAGATAGGGAGGGATATAGAGGCCAAGCATCAGCACGAGCACCAGATGCACGAGCACCGGAAACACCGCCGGGCGATGTTCGAGGGGTTGGAGCGAGGGTTCGCCGAACACCATGCCCTGCACCTTGAAGAACACCGCCGCGAACGCGACACCCAGCGACAGCAGCAGCACGCCGGCGGCCCAGGGATGTTCGCGCATGGCCGCCGAGAGAAGCAGGAACTCCGCGGCGAACACGCCGAAGGGCGGCATGCCGAGGATCGCCAGCGTGCCCACCATCAGACCCCACGCCACCACCGGGCTCCTGTGCACGAGGCCGCGGATGTCGCCGATGGCCTGTGAGCCCGCCTTCTGGGCGGCATGACCGACCGCAAAGAAGATGGCGGACTTGGTGAGCGAGTGCACCGTCATGTGCAGGAGCCCGGCGAAGTTCGCGAGCGCGCCGCCCATGCCGAAGGCGAAGGTGATGATCCCCATGTGCTCGACGGACGAGTACGCGAAGAGCCGCTTCGCGTCCTTCTGCCGGCTGAGCAGGAACGCCGCCATCACGACGCTCAGCAGTCCGAACGCCATCATCAGGTTGCCTGCGAGGGGGGTGCCGAGGGCGCCGTCCACCAGCACCTTGAAGCGCACGACGGCGTAGAGGGCCACGTTGAGCAGGAGGCCGGACAGGACCGCCGAAACGGGTGTCGGGCCCTCGGCATGGGCATCGGGGAGCCAGTTGTGCAGCGGCGCGAGGCCGACTTTCGTGCCGTATCCGACAAGCAGGAACACAAAACCGATGCCCACGATCGAGGGCTCGAGCTGATCCTTGACCGCGTCGAGGTGGGTCCACAGCAGCGCAGTGCTGCCCTCGCCCACCACCCGCGCCGCGGCAAGGTAGAGGAGGATCGTGCCGAACAGGGCCTGGGCGATCCCCACGCCGCACAGGATGAAGTACTTCCAGGCTGCCTCGAGGCTCGCCGGCGTCCGGTACAAGCTCACAAGCAGCACGGTGGCAAGCGTCGCGGCCTCGAGCGCCACCCAGAGAATGCCCAGGTTGTTCGAGGTCAGCGCGACCAGCATCGTGAACACGAACAGCTGGTACATGCTGTGGTACAGGCGCATCGCGTTCGGGCCGACCTTGCCGCGATCGATCTCCACGCGCATGTACGGGCCGCTGTACAGAGAAGTCGTGAAGGCGACGAACGCGGTGAGCGCGACGAGGAAGACGTTGAAGGCGTCCACGAAGAACAGCTCGCCGAACACGATGTGCGGACCCGTGGCGACGACGCGCAAAGTGAGCGCGGCGGCAGCGAGCAGCGTCACCGCCGAGAACAGCACGTTGATGGCGGCCGCGCGTGCGGTGCCGCCGAGCCAGGCCAGGATCACGGCGCCGAGCAGGGGAACACACAGCAGGACGGTGAACTCGGACATCAGCGATCCTTGAGCTTCTCGAAGTGGCTGGTGTCGAGACTGTCGAACGTCTCACGGATCCGGAAGAAGAACACACCGAAGACGAAGGTGCCGACCAGGACGTCCAACGCGATGCCGAGTTCCACCACCATCGGCATGCCGTAGGTCACGCTGGTCGCGGCGAAGAACAGGCCGTTCTCCATGGACAGGAACCCCACGACCTGCGCGAGCGCCTTGCGCCGCGTGATCATCATCAGGAAGGCGAGGAGCACGCACGCGAGCGCAATGCCGAGCGCACCACGGGTGATGGTGCCCGCGAGCTGGGAGATCGGGACCGCCATGTTGAAGGCGACGACAACGAGCGCGATGCCGACCAGCATGGTCGTCGGGATGTTGATGAGCAGTTCCACGTCGGTTTCCAGCGCCAGCCGGCGCAGTACGCGGCGGAGGATCAGCGGAAGCACGATCACCTTCAGGGCGACGGTGAGCGCAGCCGAGTAGTACAGATGGCTCTGGCCCGTGGCCACTGCGGTGACGAGCGTGGCGGCCGCAAGCAGCGCGCCCTGGATCATGAAGAGATCCACCAGATCACGGACGCGGCGCTGCGACAGCATCGCGAACGACACCAGCAGCAGCAGGGCGGCGATCAGGTTGACGATCTGGCCGGCGAGGCTCACGCGCGCCCCGCGAGCAGCAGATGGGTCAGTACGCCGAGCACCGCGAACAGGAACGCCGAGGCGAGAAATTCGGGCGCGCGGAAGATGCGCAGCTTGGCCGAGACCGACTCGACCACGGCGAGCGCGGCGCCCCCCGCGAGCAGCTTCAAGGTGATCGCGAGCACGGCAAGGGGCAGGCCCGGCCAGTCCCCGGCTTCCGCAATTCCCCAGGGCAGGAACAGCGCGATGCCGATGGTGCTGTAGATCACGAGCTTGAGCGCATGGGCCCACTCCATCAGCGCCAGATGGCGGCCGGAGTACTCGAGGATCATCGCCTCGTGGATCATCGTGAGTTCGAGATGGGTGGTGGGATTGTCGATGGGAATGCGTGCGTTCTCCGCCAGCAGCACCATCACGAAGGCCACCGCGGCAAACGCGAGACTCGGATGGAGCACGAAAGGCCGGTGTGCCAGCGCCTCGACGATCGTCCCCAGCGACGTGGATCGCGCAATCAGGGCCGGCATGAAGAACACCATCAGGAGGGCCGGCTCGGCTAGCGCCGCGACGAGCATCTCGCGACGGGCGCCGAAGGAACCGAACGCGGTGCCCACGTCCATCGCGGCAAGCGCCATGAACACCCTTGCCAGGGCGAGCAATCCCACGAGCGCGATCACATCCGCAGCAGCGGCGAACGGCAGGGCCGTGGCGAGCATGGGCACGAGACTCGCCGCGAGCACCATCGACGCGAACACGATGTAGGGCGTCACCCGGAAGAGCCCCGAAGCATTGTGCGCAACGACGGCGTCCTTGCGGAACAGCTTGTGGAGAACCTGATAGGGCTGCCAGATGCCCGCACCGGTCCGGTTCTGCAGCCAGGCCCGGCACTGATTCACCCAGCCCACGAGCAGCGGCGCGATGAACACCGCGATCACGACCTCGAGCACCTGCTGGAACAGATCACCGGGGCTCATGGACACTCACAGCCGGATGAAGATCAGCAGCGCCAGCAGCGTGACGAAGCTGTAGACGAGATACCACTGGATGCGTCCGTGCTGCAGGCGGGCGACCTGGGCCGACACAGCCGCGACGAGCCGCGCCACGGGCAGATACAGCCAGTACCAGAGCCGATCTTCCGTCTTCGACCAGTAGCGGGGCGCGCGATCGAACGGATCGGGTATCACGCGCTCGATCCGGAAAAAGGGTTCGAAAATCTGCTTGACGGGTTGGCCGAATCCCTCCGCGGTGTCCTGCATCCGCGCCGTCTGCGCCGGATAGCCGCAATCCCAGGCGGGCGCGCGCCGCAGGCGCCCGTGGTGGCGCACCCGTACGTAGGCAAAGGTGGCAAGCACGGCAGATGCAATCACGGCCAGGAACAGCGCCGGGCCGTAACTCGCACGCTCCGTCGCCATCGGCGTCAGGAACAGCCAGTCGCGCGTCGCGGCGTCGCCCAGGCCTTCGCCCAGGAGCTGGACCGTCACGGCGTCGATCCTGCGGATCACCAGGGCGGGGAACAGCCCGAGCAGGACGCACCAGACCGCCAGGAACACGAGACCGGCACGCTCCCACGGTCCGGCGTCGTGGGCCGTCTCCAGCGAAGGCTCCCGGGGCTGGCCAAGAAACACCACCCCGTAGAACTTGACCATCACGTAGGCAGCGAAGGCGGCGGCGAGCACGAGGGCCGCCGTTGCCAGCGGCACCAGCATGCGAAGGTATCCGTCGGGGATATCGGGAGAGAACAGGAAAGACTGGAGCAGCAGCCACTCCGACACGAAGCCGTTCAGCGGGGGCAGCCCGGCGAGCGACAGGGCGCCCACCAGCGCGAGCCAGGCGACCCACGGCATGCGATGGATAAGCCCGCCGAGGCGGCCGAGGCTGCGCTGGTCGGTAGCGTGCAGCACCGCACCGGTCGCCGAAAACAGCAGGCTCTTCACCACGGCGTGATTGAGGCAGTGATAGAGCGCGGCGACCAGGGACAGCGCCGCCAGCGACGCCATGCCATGGGCCCGGAACACGATCGCGAGCCCGATGGCGCCCAGCACGACGCCGACGTTCTCGATGGACGAATACGCGAGGAGCCGCTTCATGTCGGTCTGGACCGCGGCGAACATGACCCCGAACAACGCCGTGACGAGGCCGATGACGAGCGCGACGACGCCCCACGCGCTCGCCTGAGTGTGCAGCAGGTCGAAGGTGACTCGCAGGAGGCCGTAGATCGCGGTCTTCAGCATCACCCCACTCATCAGGGCCGAGACGGGCGACGGGGCCGCGGGGTGGGCTTCCGGCAACCACGCATGCAGCGGCAGGAACCCGGCCTTGGCGCCGAAGCCGACGAGCGCGAGGCTGAACGCAACACCGGCCCAGGGCGCTGCAATGGTTACCCCGCGCATCGCATCGAAGGTGAACGAGCCGGCCTGCCCTTGCAGAACCCCGAAACACACGAGCAACGCGATGGCGCCGACGTGAGCGACCACGAGGTAGAGGAACCCCGCCGCGCGGATCTCTTCGTGGCGATGGTCGGTCGTGACGAGGAAGTACGAGGCGAGCGCCATCGACTCCCACGCCACCAGGAAGGCATACGCGTCGTCGGCCAGGATCACCATCACCATGGCCGCGATGAACACGTGGTACTGGAGGCAGGTGAGGCCGGGCGAAGGCGAACTCCCCGCCCGGAAGTAGCCCGCCGCCGAGAGCGAGACGCCAGTGACGGCGAGGCCAAGCAGGAACAGGAAGAACGCGGAGAGACTGTCGAGCCGCAGATGGAACGGAAGGTCCGGCAGGCCGAGGGGCAGCACCAGGGAGACTGGGTCGGCGCCGAGAGCGGTGCCGGCGAGCCAGGCGATCAGCGCGCCGCCCAGCGCCGTGGCGGGATAGACAAACCGCACGCCGTCCCGGTCTCTGCCCAGAGCGACACCGATCGTGCCGAGGGCGAGCCAGAACGCGACGACTCCGAGGATGCTGGAGAGCGGCGATTGAAGGAACTGGCTCATCGAGACGCGAGCGGAAGCACCATTCGATGATAGCACCGGCCTTCAGCTTTTCCCGATGCCGCCGCCATACCTGAGCGGCGAGACAAGTCGCTGGCAGATTCCGCCGGCCGGGGTCAGACGCGCAGAAGCTCTTCCCGCCCGCCGAGCCAGCGATCGAGATGCCGCTCAGCAAGGGCGGGATGATCGCGGAGCATCGCCTGCGCCACCTCGCGCGCGGACTCCAGCAGAGACACATCCAGCACGGGGTCGGCGAATCGCAGCATCGGCGTCCCGCTCTGACGCGCGCCCAGGATTTCGCCGGGCCCGCGCAATTCCAGGTCCTTCTGGGCGATGAGGAACCCGTCGGTGTGCTCGTAGATGATCTTGAGGCGCGCCCGCGCCGTCTCCGAAAGCGGCTGCTGGTAGAGCAGGATGCAGGCGGATTCCGCCGCGCCCCGGCCGACTCGTCCCCGCAACTGATGCAGCTGGGCGAGCCCCATGCGCTCCGCGTGCTCGATCACCATCAGCGACGCATTGGGCACGTTGACACCGACTTCGATGACCGTCGTGGCGACCAGCAGGTGGACCTCGCCCTGCTGGAACGCGTGCATGACCGCGGCCTTCTCGGCTGCGGGAAGACGGCCGTGCACGAGGCCCACCCGCAGTCCCTCGAATGCCGCAGACAGGGTCTGATGGGTCTCCAGTGCCGTGGCGAGCTGGAGCTGCTCGGATTCCTCGATGAGAGGGCACACCCAGTAGGCCTGACCGCCGGTCGCACAGGTGTCCCGCACGAACTGGAGCACCTCCTCCCGCCGTGACTCCGACAAGAGCTTGGTCACCACGGGAGTCCGCCCCGGCGGCATCTCGTCGATGACCGATACGTCGAGGTCGGCGTAGTAGCTCATCGCCAGCGTTCTCGGGATGGGCGTGGCGCTCATCATGAGCTGGTGCGGCAATTCGTCGCCGTTCGCACCCTTGAGGCGCAGCGCGAGGCGCTGATGCACTCCGAACCGATGCTGCTCGTCGATGATCGCGAGTGCGAGGTTCGGAAACTTCACCGCGTTCTGGAACAGGGCGTGTGTGCCCACGGCCATGGCCGCAGCGCCGGATTCCACTGCCTCGAGTGCGCTCCGCCGGTCGCGGACACCGAGGCTGCCCGATAGCCAGACGACGCGAATGCCCAGCGGTTCCAGCCACTGACGAAACGAGAGGTAGTGCTGTTCCGCCAGGATCTCGGTCGGCGCCATGACCGCAACCTGGAACCCGTTGCCGATGGCGATGAGCGCGGCCAGGGCGGACACGACGGTCTTGCCGCTGCCCACGTCGCCCTGCAGCAGGCGCTGCATCGGATGGCGCCGCGCCAGATCCTGGCGGATCTCGCGAAGCGTCCGCTCCTGTGCCTCGGTCAGCGCAAACGGCAGTGCCGCACGGAGCCGGCCCCCGAGATCACCGCTGTCGGCCAGCGGATGCGCGCTCGTCGTGTCTCGCCGGGCACGGTGCAGCCGCATGGAGATCTGCTGTGCCAGCAGCTCGTCGAACTTGATGCGCAGCCAGGACGGATGGGTGCGGGCCTCGAGACTCTCCGGCGGAACGTCCGGCGGCGGATCGTGAAGCAGGCGGATCGCCTCGGCGAACTCGGGCAGATGCAGCCGGCGCCGGACGGCTTCGGGGAGCGTGTCGTCGAGTGCCTCGCGTGTGATCGCACCCCGCACGGCCTGCCGCAGCGCGAACTGCGACAACCCGGCCGTCGTGGGATAGACCGGTGTCAGGCGGTCGGGGAGCGGCGCACCCTCGCTCACGACGCGCACCCGCGGATGAATCATCTCGACACCGAAGAAGCCGCCCTTGATCTCGCCGCACAGGCGCAGGCGATTGCCGGGGGCGAACTGCTTGCGCTGGCTGGGGTAGAAGTGCAGCAGACGCACGGTGAGCTCGCCGGTGGGGTCGTGCAGGCGAGCGATGAGCTGCGGTCTCGGCCGGTACTTCACGTCCGATTCGATCACGACCGCCTCGACCTGGGTGTCGACCCCACGCGGCGCCTGCGCGATCGGATGGCACACCGTTTCGTCCTCGTAGCGCAGCGGCAGGTGCAGCACGAGGTCGAACGACCGGCGGATGCCGAGCTTCCCCAGCCTGGCGGCAACGGCCGGTGCCACGCCGGCAAGCGCCGGCGCAGTCTCCTCGCCGGCGGGCGCGGTCCGCGCGGTCACGGGCGGGACAGGTCGCGCAGGGCGAACCGGCCGGGCCGTGCGACTCCGCGCAGGGCGCAGAGGGCGGCTCGCACGGCACCGCAGGACATCGGACTGGTCCGGACCATGGAGACGCCTCGAGGCTAGGCCTTCACGAGGATGACATCGACCTCGACCAGCGCGCCCTTCGGCAGCGCCGCGACCTGCACGGTGGTGCGCGACGGGTAGGGCTCACGGAAGTACTGACCCATGATCTCGTTCAGCTTCGGGAAGTCGGCGAAATCCACGATGAACACGGTGGCCCGCACCGCGTTGTCGAGTGACGCGCCCGCCTCCGCCGCCACGGCAGCGAGATTGCGGAAGACCCGGTGCAGCTGATTCTCGAACCCGCTCACCAGTTCGCCGGAGGCCGGGTCCAGCCCGATCTGCCCGGAGAGGTAGACCGTGCTGCCAGCGACGATGGCCTGCGAATAGGTGCCGAGCGCACGCGGCGCATTGGCGGTGTGGACGGCTTGGCGCATGAAAGGAGACTCCGCGGGTGGATGATCACCCAATGGTATGCGCATCGGCAGGGCGTCTCAATGTGCCTGCCGCAGCGCAACACACTCCGGAACGATGGTGCTACCATGACCTCCGGTCGTACGAAACTCTTCTGTCCCATGACATTCCTGGCCGCGGCGTCGACCCGAATCGGGCTGGCGGCGCGAGCGTTGATCGAATCCTCTTCCCCGTCGGCCTCCGCCGGGTATCCCGCTCCCTACAGCCCTTTCCCCCGTCGACGGAAGTCGCATGGCGCAGCCCTCCACTGACAACGAACCTGCCGAGCCGGTCGAGTCGCCTGCCCCGGAACCTGCCGCCCCCGACGCCAACGGGCACGGTCGCAGCAGTGTGACCACGCTCGCGCTCGGCGCGATCGGCGTCGTGTTCGGTGACATCGGCACGAGTCCGCTCTACACGATGAAGGAGGCATTCGGGGGGCCGCACGCCGTGGTGCTCTCCCACGACAACGTGCTGGGCGTGCTCTCCCTGATCGTCTGGTCGCTCGGGATCATCGTGACGCTCAAGTACGTGGCGTTCGTGATGCGTGCAGACAACCGCGGTGAAGGCGGGATCATGGCGCTCATGGCGCTGGTGGTGGGCACCACCGAGAAAGGCTCCCGCGCGCGCTGGCTGCTGTCGGTGCTGGGCATGTTCGGAGCCGCCCTGTTCTACGGCGACAGCATGATCACGCCGGCGATCTCGGTGTTGTCGGCGGTCGAAGGACTCAACGTCGCGACGCCTGTGTTCGAGCCCTACATCATCCCGATCACCGTCGTGATCATCATCGGCTTGTTCATCGTGCAGTTCAAGGGCACGGGTACGGTGGGGGCGTTCTTCGGTCCGATCACCGCCGTGTGGTTCATCGTCCTGGCGGTGCTCGGCGTCATTCAGATCACCCGCAATCCGCATGTGCTGAACGCTCTCAATCCGGCCTACGCCGTCGGGTTCTTCGCTGACAACCATCTCCTCGGCTTTCTCGCGCTCGGCACGGTCATCCTTGCGGTGACCGGCGCGGAAGCGCTGTATGCGGACATGGGCCACTTCGGACGCAAGCCCATCCGCCTCGCCTGGCTGGGATTCGTCGCGCCGGCACTGGTCCTCAACTACTTCGGGCAGGGCGCGCTGCTGCTGAGCGACCCGTCCGCCGTGGAGCATCCGTTCTACCGCATGGTGCCCACGTGGGGGCTGTACCCAATGGTCGTGCTCGCCGCCATGGCAACCGTCATCGCATCTCAGGCCGTGATCTCCGGGGCCTATTCGCTCACGCGGCAGGCGATCCAGCTCGGCTACTGCCCTCGCCTTGCGGTCCAGCACACGTCGGAGAAGGAGATGGGGCAGGTCTACATGCCCTGGATCAACTGGGTGCTGCTGGTCTCGGTGCTGACGCTGGTGGTGGGGTTCCGGTCGTCCAGCTCGCTGGCTTCCGCCTATGGCATCGCAGTCACCGGCACGATGGCGATCGATTCGATCCTGCTCTACTTCGTGTTCGCCCGGCTCTGGAAGTGGCCCCGCGTGCTGGCGATCGGCGTCTCCGGCACGTTCCTCATCGTGGACCTGGCCTTCTTCGGCGCCAACTCCATCAAGCTGTTCCAGGGCGGGTGGTTCCCGGTGGCCATCGCGACCGCGGTGTTCGTGCTGCTGTCCACCTGGCGGCGCGGGCGCGAGATCCTGTTCGGCCAGATCCAGCCCGGCGCCATTCCGCTCGCGCCGTTCCTCACCTCGGTGACCGCCCATCCGCCGACCCGGGTCGAAGGCACGGCCGTGTTCCTCACGACCGGCCGCGAAGGCGTGCCCCATGCCCTGCTCCACAACCTGAATCACAACAAGGTCCTGCACGAGCGCATCGTGCTGCTTACCGTCATCACGGAAGACGTGCCCTACGTGCCGGATTCCCAGCGGCTGGAAGTGGAACCCCTCGGCGGTGACTTCTACCGGATCGCCCTGCACTATGGCTTCAAGGACGATCCGGACGTGCCGGCCGCCCTGGCGCTGCCGAACAAGCTGGGCCTGGAGTTCGAGATGATGACCACGTCGTTCTTCATGTCGCGGCAGACCATCGTGCCGACGCAGGCGCGGGGAATGTCGCTCTGGCGGGAAAAGCTGTTCGCGGCGATGTCCCGCAATGCGGGCAGCGCCACCGACTTCTTCCGCATCCCCACCAACCGGGTCGTCGAGCTCGGCACCCAGATCGAGATCTGAGACTGTGCTCGAGCAGTTGCAGAAGATGCTCGCCGCAGGAAAGGACAGCGCACTGCTGCGCTTCAGCCTGGGCAACGAATGGCTCAAGCGCGACGACGCTGCCACGGCCGTGGAGCATCTGACCATGGCGGTCGCACTGGACCCGAAGTACTCGGCCGCGTGGAAACTGCTGGGCAAGGCGCGGGAAGCCGCTGGTGACTTCGTCGGGGCGGCCGAAACCTACCGCAAGGGAATCGAGACAGCTCAGGCCAATGGGGACCAGCAGGCGGTGCGCGAGATGCAGGTCTTCCTGAAGCGGGTCGAGAAACGCTGAAGCACGTTCGGCACGGCTGATCCGATGGGGATCAGGCCGTCACGCGATCCGCGCAGCCTGAGCGCTAGTGCCGAGTCTTCGAGTCCGGGAACATGTACACCTTGCCGCCCTTCACGCGCGGCTGCGGTGAATGGGCCGGCCGGGATGTCGCATCGGCGGCCGCATCGAAGACGACGGCGATGACCTTCTTCGCCGCATCGCGATAGCAGCGCAGCTTGAGCTGGTCGATGTGCCAGTGCGGGTCCGCGAGCCGGTCGCAGCGGGCGAGTTCCATGAGAAACCCCCCGCGCGCGAGGAGGATCCGGCGGGCCTGGTGTTCCGTGCCCTGGATGCCCTGACCGAAGTCGGGCGCGCGCGCCGTGTTCGACTTCTCGATGATCCCCACCACCACCGGCCGCGCCGGTTCGCCGAGTTCAGTCCGCTCGAACCCCACAGTGATCACGAACGAATCCATGCCTTTGTAGGACTCGACGTCACAGGTGTAGGCCTCGTGGTGGAACACGAAGAAGCTGACGGCTGCCTGCCCCCACTTGAGCGCGGTCTCGACCGCGAAGGAGAGATCCCAGCGGCCCGGCTTGAGGTCGCCGACCTGCGCGGTGGTTCCGCCCTTCGACTGGCACAGCACGTCGAGGGTACCGGCACCGATATCGAACCCCGCGAACTCCTCGAAGTCGGAGTGCGACATGTATTCGTAGGTTTCCTCGAGGCCATCGGCCATCTCGCCGCGCTCGTAGGTGCAATGACCGTCGTACCCGCTGCCATCGGGGTAGGTATAGTCGATCGCGAAACGCAGCGTCTTGTACTCGGACGAGAACATGCGCACGAGGCCCAGCAGCGGCGTGCGGCTCGTGTAGAACTCGTACGAGATGGCGTCATCCGCCTGGGACACGATCATCACGGGGTGGCTCGAGTCGGCGTAGTCGCCCCAGCGCTCGCGCAGGTACACGCACAGCCGGCCCATGGTGCGGGCCGAGTCGCGGAACATGGCATCGGGAACCGGATCGAAATCGCCGAACCGCAGGAACCAGTCGATCTCGTTGCCCCAGCGTTCGCTCTCCTCGAGGTCGTGGCGGAACTGCGCCACGTCTGCCGCGGGGCCGGCGACGCGCAAGGTCTGCCGGCAGCCGTATTCGTCTTCGGGTTCGAGGTAATCGTCTTCGGCCATCGGGGCGGGGAGATGGGGGCCGTGTCGCCGCGCGTGGAACTCGCGCGGCCAGCGGGGCCGCATGCTATCTGGGAAATGGGCCCGGATTATCGCACAGGCCCTTGCGGAAACCGTCGCCCGCGCAAGCATCGCTCAGGCAGATGCCGGTTCCCGCCACCGCAGACAGGCCCTTCGGACCACTTCCGGCAGGAATCCCGCGTCAGCATGCGCCAGCCGCATCCAGCCCGCGTCCGTCCGCGCTGCCCGCAGTTCCTCGGCGATCCGCTCCAGCGCATCGCCCGCGCCGAGCTCAGGCGCGTGCTCCCGAAGCACCGGCAGCGTCGCGGTGAGCGCATCGGCCAGCACACGGTGCTCATGGGTCTCGGGGTCCACGCAGGTGGCATGCAGGCCGAAACGGCAGGCCTGGAAGCGATTGAAGCCATACACGAGGTAGTCGTCCTCGGACAACCGGAAGGGGCGCTCGCTCAGCAGCCAGTGCGCGAGCACCTGCACGTAGGCGGCCAGGAGCGCCGCACGCTCGACGGTGAGCGGTGTGTCCATCACGCGCACCTCGACGGTTCCATATTCGGGCTTCGGCCGGATGTCCCAGTAGAAGTCCTTCATGCTCTCGACGATGCCGGTGCTTCGCATGCGCTCGAAGTAGGCGGAGAACTGCGCCCATGTCTCGGTGAAGGGCGCCCGTCCGCTCAGCGGAAACGCCGACACCGAGTTGAGCCGCGCCGACTGGAAGCCGGTGTCCTGTCCCTGCACGAACGGCGACGACGCCGAGAGCGCGATGAGGTGGGGTACATAGCGCGCCATCGCGTGCAGGAGATACAGCGCGTCGTCGGGCCCGGCGCAACCGATGTGGACGTGCTGCCCGAACACCGTGAACTGCTTGGCCAGGTAACCGTAGAGGTCCGAGAGCCGGCGATAGCGCGGTTCGTCGTAGATGCGCCGCTCGCTCCAGTGCTGGAACGGATGGGTGCCGCCGCCGCACACAGCCACGTTGAGCCGGTCCGCCGCGCGGACCATGGCGGTCCGGATCGCCACGAGCTGCCCGCAGGCCTGCGCCCAGGTCTCGCAAATACCCGTGGCGATCTCGATCATCCCCTGCGTGATCTCCGGCTTCACTTCACCGACGAGATCGTTGCAGTCGATGACGCGCAACACGTCCGCCGCCGCCGGCGCCAGATCGTAGTCGTGCGTGTCGACGAGCTGCATCTCGAGCTCGATGCCGAGCGTGAAGGCCTGCGACCGGGCGAACGGTTCGAGGGCCATGGTCAGGCGCGTCCGGCCTGCGCTTCGCCGACTTGTCGCAGTGCCAGCTGTACGGCAAACGGCCCCACGAGCCCCAGCAGCGCGATCGCCCCGAACACGACGGCGGCCAGCTCGTCGCCCTGCTCGGGAAACGCCGCCCGGAAGTCGAGCGCCATCACCACGGCGACCCCGGACATGGGCGTGAGTGCGAGGGCAAGCGCGCCCGACTGCTTCCAGGACAATCCGCTGGGCCGGCCCAGCAGAAGCACGCCAACGGCCTTGCCTGCACCCCGCGTCAGGATCAGGACAGCCGCCGCGAGCGCACCCGCGACGACATCGACCGAGAACAGCGCCACGCCGGTGAGCACGAACATGAGGATGACGAGAAGGCCGCCGACCGTGCCGAAGTGTCTCGGCCATGTGCGTGGCCTAGGGTCTGCGTGCCGCACCATCGCGCCGGCGAGAAGCGGCGCGAGAAGCATGGGCAGCCGGGCGGCCGACAGCACGACGAGACCCAGCAGAAGCAGTCCGAAAAGCAGTGCCGTGCCCTGTTCGTCCGCGAAATCGAAACGTCGCCGCAGCCAGCAGAACGCCCGTGCCATCACCGCCGCCACGAGCAGCGGCCCCACGATGACCTGAACCGGATGCAGCACGGCAGCGACCCAGCCGTGTCCCTGCAGACCGTGAACGCTGCCGGTGACCAGTTCCAGCGCGACGATGGCATAGAAGACGTTGAGGGCGGACAGCACCATCAGCCGGTCGGTCACCTGCCCGCTGGCCCGGCACTCCGCCGCGACGCGCATGGCCACCGCCGGTGACGTCGCCATGGTGATGGCGGCCACGGCCGCGGCAAGCCATGCCGTCGCATCGAACAGCCGCATCACCATGAACACGGTGCCGAACGACAGCAGCGCCTCGAGCACGCTCGTCGCCAGCAGGGCGGGGTTGGCGCGGAACCAGCGAAAGTCGACCCGCATGCCGCATTCGAACAGCAGGAGCGCCAGCGCGAGATCCACGACTAGGCGCCATGGACCGAGTGCACTGCCGTCCGTCGGCCCGAGACCCGCAGCACCCAGCAGCAGGCCCACCGTGACGTAGCCGGTGATCCGCGGCAGCCGCATCAGGCGGTGCGCGACTTCACCGGCCACGACAGCCACGATGAGCGCCGCGGCGCCGGCCAGCAGCGGATCCGCCGGGAACGGCCACGCCGGCAGCGATCGGGCAAGTGCATCCATGCGGCACCTCCAAGGGGCTTCCGGAACTTCCGCATGACATGCGGCGTCCGGCGAGTGACCCGGTATCGCCCCCGACTTTCCGTCGTGCCGCAGCGACGCCGCGGGACTCTCCGGCGGACCCGTTCCTCTTGGCTGCAATCGACACTGGCGTTGAGACATCGGCGAAGGCAGCACCGTTCACGCACTGGACGACACGGCCAGACTGAACCACTGCGCGATTCGGCGGACCAATCGGAAATCCCGGGGCTTCGGGCCCGACGATTCCCGCGCGGGTCGGCCGGCAGTCCCGGTCCGGATACCCTCATGACTGCCGTGAACGAAATCTTCCTCTTCGCCGCTGCGCTCCTCGCGGGCGGTATCGCGCTCGGCGCGCTCTCGTCGCGCATGGGCGTGCCGTTCCTGCTCGTGTTCCTCATCGTCGGCATGGCGGCGGGGGAGGACGGGCCGGGCGGATTCGCCTTCGATGACCATCGGCTCGCCTTCCTCATCGGCAATCTGGCGCTCGCGGTGATTCTGCTGGACGGCGGTCTCCGCACGAGACTGTCGAGCTTCCGGGTGGCTCTGGCGCCATCGCTGGCGCTCGCGACGTTCGGTGTGGCGGCGACCGCGGCCATGGTCGGGCTCGGTGCCGTCTGGCTGCTGGGGCTGGATTGGCGTACTGGTCTCGCGCTGGGGGCGATCGTCGGATCGACGGACGCGGCCGCGGTGTTCGCGTTGCTCCGGGCCAACCGCGTGCGCCTCAACGACCGCACCGGCAGCACCCTCGAGATCGAGTCGGGCGTGAACGATCCGATGGCCATTTTTCTCACGCTGAGTCTCGTGCGGGCCATCAGCCAGCCGGGAGGCATGGGCGGCGTCGAGATCGCGCTCGACCTCGTCGCACAACTGGTGATCGGCGCGGCGGGAGGCCTGCTGGGCGGACGCGCCCTGAGCGCGGTCATCGGCCGCCTTCACATCACCGAAGGCCTGTCGGCATTGTTCATCTGTGCAGCCGGCCTCGGTGTCTTTGCCCTCACCAATCTCGCGGGGGGCAGCGGGTTTCTCGCGGCCTACCTCGTGGGACTCATCGTCGGCAATCGGAAACATCGGGCGGGCGAGGATGTCCTGCGGGCCATGGACGGCATGGCCTGGCTTGCGCAGTCCGGCATGTTCCTGCTGCTCGGGCTTCTGGTGACGCCTTCGGAACTCGCGGGAAGTGCCCTGCCGGCGCTGGGTGTGGCGGCATTGCTGATGTTCGTCGCGCGCCCGCTAGCGGTCTGGGTCACGCTGCTGCCGTTCCGCTTCCCGTGGCGCGAGTCCGCCTTCATCGGCTGGGTCGGTCTGCGCGGCGCCGTGCCGATCGTGCTCGCGCTGTTCCCGCTGCTGGCCGGCATGCCGCACGCCCAGCTGCTCTTCAACGTGGCGTTCGTCGTGGTGCTCGCTTCTCTGCTGGTACAGGGCATGACGATCGGGTTTGCCGCGCGCCGCTTGGGGGTCGCACTCCCGCCGCAGAGCGAGCCGGCCCTGGACGTGGCGCTGACCGATGGCACCACGCGGCTGTTCGAGTTCGAAGTGAACGATGCATCGGGCCTGGCCGGGGCTGCGTTTTCGAGTCTCGATCCGCCGGGCGAGTCCTACGTGGCGGCGATCCTGCGGGACGGTCGTCCCGTGAATCGCGAGGAAGGTCCCCTGGAGATCGGCGACCGCATCCTGGTCGTGAGTCAGGCAAGCGGTGCGGACACGCTGGTCAGTTACTTCACCTCACGCTCGGAGGCCGGCACGGCGACGGCACGGTCCCGTTACGGAGACTTCGTGCTCGATCCGGATGCGCCGCTGGAGGACGTGCTTGCCGCCTATGACGGCGCACCCGACACCCCTCACGGGGGAACCCTGGGGGAAATGATGACGGCGAGCCTGCCGAGAGCGGTCGTCGGGGATCAGGTGAGTGTCGGGAGATTGCGGTTCACGGTGCGCGAGATGAACGGAGAGACGATCACGCAGGTCGGGCTCAAGCTGGACTGACCCCGCAACGGCGGCCTTGCAGAAGGCACGGCGCCGTCGCGGGAAATTCCACTACATGCTGCGGCGGTACTTGCCCCCGACCTCGAACAGGGTGTGCGTGATCTGGCCGAGAGAACAGCACCGCACGGCCTCCATCAGCACCTCGAAGACGTTGCGGTCGTCGATGACGGCCTGCTGAAGCCGCTGGAGCATCGGACCGCTCTCGTGCGCGTGCGCCGCCTGGAATTCGCGCAGGCGACGGATCTGACTGCGCTTCTCGTCGTCCGTGGACCGGGCGAGTTCCAGGGTCTCGGGCATCGGGTCGCCGTTCGGATTGCGGAACGTGTTGACGCCGATGATGGGGTAGGAGCCGTCGTGCTTGCGGTGCTCGTAGTAGAGCGACTCCTCCTGGATCTTGCCGCGCTGGTAGCCGGTTTCCATCGCGCCCAGCACGCCGCCACGCTCGGCGATGCGCTCGAACTCCTTCAGCACGGCCTCCTCGACGAGGTCAGTGAGTTCATCGATGATGAAGCTGCCCTGGTTAGGGTTCTCGTTCTTGGCGAGCCCCCATTCCCGGTTGATCACCAGCTGGATCGCCATCGCCCGGCGCACGGATTCCTCGGTCGGCGTGGTGATGGCCTCGTCGTAGGCATTGGTGTGCAGGCTGTTGGCATTGTCGTAGGTGGCGATGAGCGCCTGCAGCGTCGTCCGGATGTCGTTGAATGCGATCTCCTGCGCATGCAGGCTGCGGCCGGACGTCTGGCAGTGGTACTTGAGCTTCTGGCTGCGTTCGTTGGCGCCGTAGCGGTTCTTCATCGCCGTGGCCCAGATCCGCCGGGCCACACGCCCGATAACGGTGTACTCGGGGTCCATCCCGTTCGAGAAGAAGAACGACAGATTCGGCGCGAAATCATCGATGTGCATGCCGCGCGCGAGGTAGGCCTCCACGAACGTGAAACCGTTCGAGAGCGTGAACGCGAGCTGGCTGATCGGGTTCGCGCCGGCCTCGGCGATGTGGTAGCCCGAGATCGACACCGAGTAGAAGTTCTTCACGCCGTGATGGACGAAATACTCCTGGATGTCGCCCATCACCTCGAGGCTGAACTCGGTGGAGAAGATGCAGGTGTTCTGTCCCTGGTCCTCCTTCAGGATGTCCGCCTGCACCGTGCCACGCACCGTCTGGAGCGTCCAGGTGCGGATCTTCGCGGCTTCGTCCTCGGTGGGCTCGCGGCCGTTGTCCTTGCGGAATTTGTCCATCTGCTGGTCGATGGCGGTGTTCATGAACATCGCCAGGATGGTGGGCGCCGGGCCGTTGATGGTCATGGACACACTCGTGTCCGGCGAGCAGAGGTCGAAGCCGGAATACAGGACCTTCATGTCCTCGAGGGTGGCGATGCTGACCCCGGAGTTGCCGACCTTGCCGTAGATGTCCGGGCGCTCATCCGGATCGAAGCCGTAGAGGGTCACGGAGTCGAAGGCCGTGGACAGGCGCTTGGCCGGCATGGCGTCGGCGAGCATGTGGAAGCGCTTATTCGTCCGGTAGGCATCGCCTTCGCCGGCGAACATCCGGGTGGGGTCCTCGTTCTCCCTTTTGAAGGCGAACACGCCCGCGGTGAACGGGAAGGACCCGGGGACGTTCTCCAGCAGCAGCCACTTGAGCTGCTCGCCGTGGTCTTCGTAGCGGGGCAGGGCCACCTTGCGGATCTTCGTGCCGGACAGCGACGTCGTCGTGAGCGCCGTGCGGACTTCCTTGTCACGGATGCGGACGACGTACTCGTCGCCCGAGTACTCGTCCTGCATGCGCGGCCACATGGCGAGGAGCGCCTTGGCCTTGGGATCGAGGGCGCCGTCGCGGGCGGCGATCAGGGCGTCCAGGCCACCGGCCTGTTCCCCGCATTCGTCGGCGAGCATGCGCTTCGATTCCATGAGCTGCTGCCGCTCGCGGGCCAGGCGGGCCTGCCGGATGGCGTTGCCCTTGTAAGTGCGCACTGTCTCGGCGATATCGGCCAGATAACGAGCACGGGCCGGCGGAACCACGGCGCGGACTGCCGACGAGGCACGGATCGCAGGCCGCGGAAGGACACCCGCTTCGAGCTTGAGGCCCTGCCCGGCGAGGTGCGTTGCCAGGGCGCCGTAGAGCGCGGTGGTGCCGTCGTCGTTGAATCGGGACGCGATGGTGCCGAATACCGGCATGGTGTCGGGCGAGACGCCGAAGGCCTCGCGGTTGCGCTGGAGTTGCTTGGCCACATCGCGAAGGGCGTCCTGGGCGCCGCGGCGGTCGAACTTGTTGATCGCCACGAAATCGGCGAAATCCAGCATGTCGATCTTCTCGAGCTGGCTCGCGGCGCCGAACTCGGGCGTCATCACATAGAGAGTCGTGTCCACCAGAGGCACGATCGCGGCATCGCCCTGCCCGATGCCGGAGGTCTCGACGACCACCAGGTCGAATCCCGCCACCTTGCAGGCATCGATGACCTGGGGAAGACAGGCGGCAATTTCGGAGCCCGCCTCGCGGGTCGCCAGCGACCGGAAATAGATGTTCGGATGGTCGTTGGCGTTCATGCGGATGCGATCACCGAGCAGGGCACCGCCGGACTTCCGGCGGGACGGATCGACCGCGATCACGGCGATCTTCAGCCGTTCCTGCTGATCCAGACGCAGACGCCGCAGCAGTTCATCAGTAAGCGAAGACTTACCTGCGCCGCCCGTACCCGTGATGCCGAGCACCGGCACCGCAGCCAGCTGCCGCGCACGTTTGGCGATTTCGGCGGCCAGTTCAGGCGCGAGGGCCTCGTTCTCCAGGGCGGTGATCGTCCGGGCCAGGGAGCGCCGGTCGCCACCAGCCAGCGCGTCGATCGACAGGGACGCTTCGGCCGCGAGATCCCGGTCGGCCCGCCGCATCATGTCCTGGATCATTCCCACCAGACCCAGCTTGGCGCCGTCCTCCGGGGAGTAGAGCCGTTCGACGCCGTAGGCGTGGAGTTCAGCCACCTCGGCCGGGACAATCACACCGCCGCCACCGCCAAACACCTTCACCGCGCCCGCCCCGCCGGATTTCAGCAGGTCGATCATGTACTTGAAGTACTCCACGTGCCCGCCCTGATAGGACGAGACGGCGATGCCGTGGGCGTCCTCCTCGATGGCAGCCGTGACGATCTCGCTCACGGACCGGTTGTGCCCGAGATGGATCACCTCGGCGCCATTGCTCTGGAGAAGACGACGGATGATGTTGATGGACGCGTCGTGGCCGTCGAACAGGCTCGCTGCAGTGACGAAACGCAAGCGGTGACGGGTCTGGAAGCCGGCGCCGGCGGCGCCGTGGCTGGAGAGGTCGGTCATGGGATCGCTCGGAAGTTCGGGGAGGGCAGCCGCGCCATCTTAGCGCCGGACACTGCGGGGCTGCATTATCGTCGCAGTTCCAGTTAACGTAAACGTCAATTTGGGAGGATGCCGGCCTCCCACTAGAATCCGGCTCGGGTCGCCGGCATATCGCCGGTCCCGCGCGAAAGGGGAGCGCAATGTCCGACCGAGTCGCCGATCCCAGGCTGACCGATGCCGCCGGCACCTGCCACGAGCCCGCCACCGGGGTGGTCCGCATCGTGTCGCTGGTCCCGAGCATCACCGAATTGCTGTTCAGCCTCGGCCTGGAGGACAAGATCGTCGGGCGCACGGGTTTCTGCATCCATCCGAAGGGACCGGTGCGGCGCGTGCCGAAGGTTGGCGGCACCAAAACGGTCGATGTCGCGAAGATCCGCAAGCTCGGTCCGACCCACCTCATCGTCAACATCGACGAGAACCCGCGGCCGGTCGTCGACGAGCTTGCCGAGTTCGTTCCCAATATCCTCGTGACCCATCCGATCGAGCCGGACGACAATCTGAAACTCTACCGCCTCGTGGGTGGTGTGTTCGGACGCGAAGGTCGAGCCGAGGAATTGTGCGAGACGTTCGCCGAGGAACTGGCCCTCACGCGCGAAGCGGGCGCGCGCCTGGAGCGCGAAAACGTCGTGTACCTCATCTGGAAGTCCCCGTGGATGTCGGTCGCGCGCGACACCTACATTTCGCGGATGCTCTCGCTGGTCGGGTGGGACACGGTGCCCGGGCAGGCCCATTCCCGCTATCCGTCGGTGGACTTTACGCCCCAGCTGATGCAGGACGTCCGCCACGTCTTCCTGTCCACCGAGCCGTACAGTTTTCGCGAGCGCCATATCGGCGCCGTGCGCGACGAGCTGCCACCGCAATGCCACCCCGGAATCTCTCTCATCGACGGGGGAATGACCTCCTGGTATGGCAGCCGCGCGATCGAAGGGGTGCGCTATCTCCGGGAGTTGCGGGCCACGCTGTCGGACTGAAGACGCCCCCCTGTTGCACTGTCTCGCCGATCCGGGCACATTCGCTGCATCCGGAAAGGCTGACCCCGGACTCTCCCGGGGTCGGCCGTCCGAGAACAACTAATGGGGACCTAAATGACCGCCTTCACCCGGTGGGGCCTGAGCGCCTTTGCCGCTGCATTCGTCTTTTCCTCCCAAGCGCTTGCCGTTCCCGTCGGCGCCGTCGTCGAAACGATCAACGCCAATCGTTTCTCTCCTGCGGTCCCGGCCTTCAGCTGGGAGATCCACTACGACCGCGCCTTCGACGGCATCGCCGTGGTCAAGGAAGTCGACATCCTCTTCTCGTTCGTGGACGCCCTGGGTTACAACACGGCGGCCAAGCTCGCGTGGGCCGCCCAGACGGAGCAGGCCATCGAGTCGATCTGGAACGATCAGTACGTGATCAAGGACCTGGCCAACAACCGCACCTACGATGTGAAGGTCGACGTCAGGCCGACTGTGATCCTGGCGCCCGGCGCGGACCAGACGGTGTCGGTCGAGATCCAGCCGTCGAGCTGCGCCTTCGATTCCACCAGTCTCGCCTGCCGGGACAACATGGTGCGCTGGTTCTCGGACGCGAGCGATTCCGTGAAGGCCCACGAATTCGGTCACATGATCGGGCTGTTCGATGAGTATTTGGGGGGAGCGGTTGACCGCGCGGTCAACCCGACGCTGTCGGACGACGGTCTGATGGGCCTCGGCGCCCTGTCCCCCGACCCGGTGATGTATGCCCGCTACTACCAGCAGCACCTGGACTTCCTGAACAGCATCCCTCTGGCCTCCTACCCGGGCGGTTCCGTCGGTCTGCAGCAGCCCAACCTCATTCTCACCGCCGTTCCCGAACCGGGCACCTGGGCGATGATCGTGGCAGGCGGCCTTCTGGTGACGGCTCGCCTGCGCAGGCAAGCGAATCGCAGCGCGTCCGCCTGAACGGACCCGTCAGACCGGCACGTCCTCTTCGGGGGGCTCGAAGAGCCCCTCCATTCTGGCAAGAAACTCCGTGACCCCGGGCGCGCCTTCGGCGGGCGCCCAGGGCGCGCGCTCCTCGGCGGCCAGCGGCACATACGGCCCCGCCTTCGCCTCGAAGAACACCGATCCCTGCTCGAACGAGAGCAGCGTGTGGAACGTCCCATGGGGAACGGTTACACCGACCACGTCGCCGTCGGCACGCAGGAACACCGTCTTTGCGACTTCCCCGGCCTCGTCGAACAGAACCAGCCCGAAGCTTCCCCGCAGCACGACGAAGGTTTCGTCCTTCGCGGGATCCAGATGTCTGTGCGGCGGCACGTAGGAACCCGGCTCGACGGCGTTCAGCAATCGCTGACAGAGCGCCGAATCGGCATCGTGGAAGTTGTGGTTCTGTCGCAAGCGGGCTGCGCGCCGGGCATCACGGGACGTGCGATCGAGCAATGCGCTGTCGATCAGGGAGCAGTCGGGCTTTGTCATGGGTGAAAAATGCGCCGGGCTCGGCACGACAATGTCATGGGAGCGGCACTTTACCTGAAGTCCGCCCGTCGCCAGACGGCGACGCAGCCTCGAGGAAGGTCCGCGCAACCTGCGCGGATTCCTTGACTCAGTAGTCGAACACCACGTTCTCTGCCCGCAGCCATTCCCGAAGCGCGCGGATGAGCGGCTCCGCCGGCGTGATGCGCCACTGCTCACCCAGCCGCAGTTCGCAGCGCGCGCGACCGTTGCGATAGTCGATCGCGACGGGGCATGGGCCGTTGCGATACGGCGCGAGCATGCGTTCGAGCTTGTCGGCGTTGGCCTCGCCGTTCATGCGCAATCGCAGGCCGCGCGCGAACCGCGCACGCGCGCCGGCGATGTCGTAGATCCGTTCCACCGAGATACGCATGCCGATGCTGCCGTCGCCGTCTTCGCCGCCGCGGCGGAACGCCCGGATCTTCGCCTCCAGCAGCACCACGGCGTCCTCGCGGACGAGATCGCGATACTGATCGAACACCTCGCTGTAGACCGTCATCTCCTGGCTGCCGGTGCCGTCGGAAACCATGAGCACGATCATTCGGCCGTTCTGTGTCTTCTGGAAGCGCATCGACTCGATCACGCCACCCAGCATCACGGTGCGGCCGCCGTCCTCCGACGATTGCGGGGACACGCGCCCCAACGGCATGCGGACCACGTTGGCGAACTCCCGCGCATAGGAGGTGAACGGATGGCCGCTGAGGTAGAAGCCGAGAGACGTCTTCTCGTTCTGCAGGAGCTCGTGCTCCGACCACGCAGCATCGACCAGGCCAGCCGGCGTGACATCCGCCTGGTCGGCTCCACCGAAGAGACTCGACTGGTTCGCACTGCGATGCGCCTGCTCCGCGGCACCGAGGGCAATGCCCACGCTCGCGAAGAGGCGCGCGCGTGAACGATCGATGCCGTCGAATGCGCCGGCCTTCACCAGCGACTCGACGACGCGGCGGTTGACGATGCGCGTGTCGATTCGGCGGCAGAAATCGAAGAGGTCCCGAAACGCGCCGCCGGACTGCCGCGCGGCCAGGATGTTCTCGATCGCGCTCTCGCCCGTGCCCTTGATGGCGCCGAGCCCGTAGCGGATGCGGCCGCGGTCGACAGGCACGAATCGGTACTCACCGGTATTGACGTCGGGCGGGAGGATGTCGAGCCCGTTGACGCGGGCGTCCTCGTGCAGCATCTGCACCTTGTCCGTATCATCCATCACCGCCGAGAGGTTGGCGGCCATGAACGCGCTGGGGTGATGCGCCTTCATGTAGGCCGTGTGATAGGCGACCAGCGCGTACGCGGCGGCATGCGACTTGTTGAAACCGTAGCCCGCGAACTTCTCCATGTAGTCGAAGATCTCGTTCGCCTTCTGCGAATCGATGTCCTTCGCCTTCGCGCCTTCCACGAAGATCTCGCGCTGCTTCGCCATCTCCTCGGGCTTCTTCTTGCCCATGGCCCGGCGCAGCAGATCCGCGCCGCCCAGCGAATACCCGGCGCAGACCTGCGCGGCCTGCATCACCTGCTCCTGGTACACCATGATCCCGTACGTCGGGCGCAACACCGGCTCGAGCAACGGATGCAGGTACTCGAAGCTGCGGCCATGCTTGCGGTCGATGAAATCGGGAATCAGGTCCATCGGCCCGGGGCGGTAGAGCGCGACCAGCGCGATGATGTCCTCGAAGCGGTCGGGCCGCGCGCGCGTGAGCAGCTCGCGCATGCCACGTGATTCGAACTGGAACACGGCACTTGTATTGCCCGTTGCGAACACGCGGTACGCGAGCGGATCGTCGAGCGGGAGATCCTCCAGCCGGAAGTTCGCCGACGGATCGAGCTGGCGGATGAAGCGCATCGTCCAGTCGAGGATCGTGAGCGTCGTGAGACCGAGGAAGTCGAACTTGACCAGTCCAGCGGCCTCCACGTCGTCCTTGTCGAACTGCGACACGACGCTCTCCGACCCCTGCGCACAATAGAGCGGGCAGAAGTCCGTGAGCTTGCCCGGCGCGATCAGCACACCCCCCGCGTGCATGCCGACGTTGCGGGTCATGCCTTCCAGCTGTTCCGCGAGCGCAAGCAGTTCGCGCGTCTCCTCCTCGGTCTCCTCGCGCTCCTTCAGGCGCGGCTCCATCTCGCGCGCCATCGCGAGCGTGATGAGCTTGCCCGGCTGGAACGGGATCAGCTTCGCCAGTTCATCGGTGCGGTTGTAGCCCCACTCCATCACGCGGCCCACGTCGCGCACCACGGCCTTGGCCGCCATGGTGCCGAACGTGGCGATCTGCGACACGGACTCGGCGCCGTATTTGCGGCGCACGTAGTCGATCACGCGGTCCCGGCCGTCCTGGCAGAAGTCGATGTCGAAGTCGGGCATCGACACCCGTTCCGGATTGAGGAAGCGCTCGAACAGCAGGTCGTAGCGCAGCGGGTCGAGGTCTGTGATGCCGAGCGCATACGCCACCAGGGATCCGGCGCCCGAACCCCGTCCCGGGCCCACCGGCACGCCATTGTTCTTGGCCCAGTTGATGAAGTCCGCGACGATCAGGAAGTAGCCGGGAAACCCCATCTGCACGATGGTGCGGATCTCGAACTCGAGACGCTCCGCGTAGGTCGGGGCGCGCTCGGTGCGCTCCGTCTCATCCGGGAACAGCGCGGCGAGCCGCTGCTCGAGACCGGCGTTGGCCTGGGCCCGAAGGAACTCGTCCAGACCCTTGCCATCGGGTGTCGGGAACAGCGGCAGCTGGCTCTTGCCCAGTTCGAGCGTGAGGTTGCAGCGCTTCGCTATCTCCACGGTGTTGGCGAGTGCCACCGGCAGGTCGGCGAACAGCGCCGCCATCTCGCCCTGGGTCTTGAGGTACTGCTCCTCGGTGAAGCGTCGCGGCCGGCGCTGGTCGGAGAGCACGTGGCTCTCGGCAATGCACACGCGCGCTTCGTGGGCCAGGAACTGCTCTCGGTCGAGGAACTGGACGGGGTGGGTCGCCACCGGCGGCAATCGCACGGTGGAGGCCACGTGCAGCAGCCCGGCTTCGGCTGCGGCGGCGTCCGGCGTGCCCGCGCGCTGCAGCTCGATGTAGTAGCGGGACGGGAACAGCCCCGCCCAATCGGTCGCGAGTTCGACCGCGCGTGGCAGATTGCCGGCGATCACGGCCTGAGCCACGTCCCCGGCAGGCCCGCCCGACAGCGCGATGAGACCCGCCGTGCCTTCCGCCCGGAACCAGGCACGCGACAGTTCGGCGCGGGACCGGTGCTGGTTCTCGATGAACGCCCGGGACAGCCAGCGGCACAGGCGCAGATAGCCTTCGCGGTTTTGCACGAGAAGGAGAAGCCGGTAAGGCTTTTCCGGATCGTCCTCGTTTTCCAGCCAGCAGTCGGCCCCGAGAATCGGCTTCAAGCCCTTGCCGCGCGCCGCCTGATAGAACTTCACCGCGCCGAAGAGGTTGCCGAGGTCCGTGAGCGCGATGGCCCCCATGCCGTCGACGCGCGCGCGGGAGACCGCGTCGTCGACCCGGACGATGCCGTCGACTACGGAATACTCGCTGTGCAGCCGCAAATGGATGTAGCGGGGATCTTGCATGGGTGAGGAATGACAGGCCTGTGGACGGGCACGCCGGTCGGGGAAGACCGCGCGCCATGTCCGGGATTCTATCGCGCGGCGAGTGAACGCCGGGCCTGTCCGAACCGTCTATGCTGTGAGTCATTCGTGTCCATCGAGGCCGATCATGCGTTTCGCAAAGCTGTTCATGGGGTTGTTCCTGGTGGCTGGCGCCCTGGCGTCCGCCGGGGAGTCCTCCGCCCAGGGGCTCTACAAGAACGTCATGCCGGACGGACGGATCATCTATAGCGATCAGCCGTTGAAGGGCGCCAAACAGTCCAAGGCCCTCGAACTCCCGCCGCCGCCCACGGCCGAGCAGAAGGAAGCCGCGCAGAAGCGCGCCGAGCAGGAGAAGCGCACCCGCGAGGAGTTGCTGGGTCGCCTGGAAGAGCGCCGCAAGGCCGGCGACGCGGCCGACAGCCGCGTCAACCGGGCCCGGAAGGCACTCGAGGACGCGCAGACCGCGCTCGAGAAGGGCCGCGAACCCCAGGGAGGCGACATGAGCGCGAACATCGGCGGCGGCGCCCGCCCGAACGAGGGCTACTTTCGCCGCATCGCGGACCTCGAACGCGCCGTGGAAAACGCCCGCAAGGAGCTCGAAGTCGCCCAGCGGGAACGCATCAACACCCGCTGAACGGCGAACACACGGCCGCAGGGGAGCCGGTCGCTATAATCGGCCGGCTCCATGACCTCCTCCCGCTCCCCCTCATCCCTGCCGTCGAAGGCCCCGGGCTGCACTTCGCCTGACCGGACCCCATGAGTGCCTCCACCGAGAAGCGACGCGCGGCTGTCGCGATGGTGGCCCTTTCGCTGATCTGGGGGTACGCCTGGGTCACGGCCAAGATCGGACTCAACCATTCCGGCGCCTTCGACTTCGCGGCACTGCGCGTGCTGGTCGGCGTGCTGACGCTCGCGGTCGCCATGCTGTGGGCCGGACGGTCGCTCCGCCCGACGCACATCCGTTCCGCCATCTTCCTGGGCTGCATCCAGACCGGCGCCTTTCTGATCTTCAATACCTGGGCGCTGGCAGGCAGCGATCCCGGCAAGACTTCCATCCTCACTTTCACGATGCCGTTCTGGGTGCTCCTCTTCGCCTGGCCGCTGCTCGGCGAGCGCATCGTCGGGTGGCAATGGGTGGCGGTCGCCCTGGCGCTGGCCGGACTGGGCGCGATCCTCGAGCCCTGGGAAATGCAGACGTCCATCGTCCCGAAGCTTCTCGCCGTCGCAGCCGGGGCTTGCTGGGCGATCGGGGTCGTCGTCGCGAAGCGTCTGCACAATCGGGAAAAGATGGACGCACTGGCGTTCACCTTCTGGCAGATGCTGATCGGTTTGGTGCCCATCACCCTCGTCGCGCTGCTGGTACCGCAGCGCTCGATGGACTGGGGCTGGCCCCTCGTTTCCGCACTGCTGTTCAGCGGCGTGATCGCGACGGGACTGGGCTGGTTCCTGTGGCTCTACGTGCTGCACCGGCTCCCGGCAGGCACGACCAGCCTCTCGTCTCTCGCCATCCCGGTGATCGCTCTCATCTCCTCAGCCATACAACTCGGTGAACGCCTGCGTCTGGCAGAGTTCGTCGGCATGGTGATGATCGGCGCCGCGCTGGCGCTCAACTCCTGGGACACCGGTCGCCGCCAGCGCGCGCTGGAGCCGACGATGGGCCAGGAATGAAACTTCTCCCCGCAAGGTCCCCATGAAACCGTCCGTCTCGCATTTCCTCCCGATCCGCGGGCTTCGCTATCACGTGCGGACCTGGGGCGAGCCCTCGAAAACACCGCTCGTGCTGCTGCACGGCTGGATGGATGTTTCCGCATCGTTCCAGTTTCTCGTGGACGCGCTGGAGCAGGACCGATACGTCGTCGCACCGGACTGGCGCGGATTCGGCCTCAGCGAGTGGGCGCCCGACGGCTACTGGTTCGCGGACTACTTCGCGGACCTAGACGCGCTGCTGGATCACTTCTCGCCCGGCCGTCCGGCCACGGTGCTGGGCCACAGCATGGGCGGCAACGTGCTCGGACTCTACGCCGGCATCCGCCCCCAGCGGATCGGCAGGATGATGCTCGCGGAGGGCTTCGGCCTGAAACCGACGACGCCCGATCAGGCGCCCGAGCGCTACGGCCGATGGCTGGACCAGTTGCGCTCGAGCGAGGGCTTCCGGGCGTACACGTCGCTTGCGGAGGTGGCGGCGCGGCTGCGCAAGACGAATCCGCGGCTCCCGGAGGACAAGGCCCGATTCCTGGCGCCGCACTGGTCGATGACACGCGCCGACGGCTCGCTGGTCCCCGCGGCGGATCCGCGCCATCGGCACGTACATCCGGCGCTGTACCGGCAGGAGGAAGCCCTGGCCTGCTGGTCTCGGGCCACCGCGCCCGCCCTGTGGATCTGGGGCGGGGACCCCGAGTGGATGAAGCAGTTCGCGGGCGATGACGCCGCGGACTGGGCCCGTCGGCGCGCGGCATTCCGCTCGATGCGCGAGTGTACAATTCCGGGCTCCGGTCACATGCTCCATCACGACCAGCCGGAGTTGCTCGCCCGGGAAATCGAAACGTTTCTCGCCGAGTCCTGACCCGGCCTCCTGCACCTCTCACCGTCAACGTCCATACACGTCCTCGCCATGACCACGCGCTTCCGTTTCGTTTCCGCCCTCGCCTTCCTGTTCGCCCTGGGCGTGCTCCATACCTCCCCTGCCATGGCCCAGACGAAACCGGCTGCGGCTGTCGCCGAGAAGTTCGGTATCAGCGAAGCGCGATCGGCCGTGATGGCCCTGCCTGAGGTCAAGGTGTGGGAGGAGCAGCGCCGTGCCGAGGCCGCCAAGGCCGAGGGTGGCCAGCCGCCCGGCGGCATCCTCACGAGCCAGCGTCCCGTGAAGGGCGTCAAGCACTGGGCGGTCACTCTCTACAACAATCCGCAGGTCGAAGCGAAAAAGTGGGCCGTGTTCCTGGTCCGTGCGAAGGACGGCAAGATCTTCGTCGAAGCCGATTCCGGCAAGGTCATCACGCTCGAGGACTGGCGCAAGACCCGACCGGCCGTGTGACGAAGGTCTGCAACACCAGCGCGATCGGAGTCATCGCGTGACGGGCGCCGCGACCTGACGTTATCATCGGCCCCTGCCGGAGTTCCTCCGGCCACAAAACGATAATCGAGCAAGAAGCAGGATCGGCGTGGTCGAACGCGGGAGACACGCGCCGGATCCAGGGGAATCCTTTTCATGATGGAGCTCGTGCGGCTGGCGTTGCGCCGGCCGTACACCATCGCCGTTCTGTCGCTGCTTGTACTCCTTCTCGGTGTGCTGGCAGCGTCGCGGATGGTGGTCGACTTCTTCCCGAAGATCGACATCCCCGTCGTGTTCGTCGGCTGGAACTACCCCGGCCTCTCCGCCGAGGAGATGGAACGCCGCGTCGTCATCATCTCCGAGCGCGCGTACTCCACCACCGTCGCCGGCATCGAACGCATCGAGTCCACTTGCATTCCCGGCACGGGCCTGGTCAAGGTCTTTTTCCATCCGGGCATGGACATCGGCGCAGCCATCGCGCAGATCAACGCCATCAACGGCACCGTTCTGCGCATCCTGCCGCCCGGCATCTCTCCGCCGGTGATGATCCAGTACAACCCGGCGACCGTCCCGATCGTGCAGATGACCTTCTCGAGCAAGACGCTCCCGGAAGGCCGCATGTTCGACCACGCTTTCAACTTCGTGCGCGTGAAGCTGTTCACCATTCCCGGCTTGCAGGTGCCGGCGCCCTTCGGTGGCCGCTTCCGCCAGATCTCCGTCGACCTCAACCCCACGCTCATGACCGCCAAGGGCGTGTCGCCCAACGACGTGGTCACGGCAGTGCAGGCGTCGAACCTCCTCATTCCGTCGGGCACGGCCCGCATCGGTGACTTCGACTACAACGTGCTGATGAACTCCAGCCCGCCCAGCGTGGAGGAGTTCAACCGCATGCCGCTCAAGATGGCGGGCAATGTGCCGGTCCTGCTGGGCGATGTCGCGAAGGTCGAAGACGGCTTCGCGGTGCAGAACAACATCGTGCACGTCGATGGCCGGCGCGCCACTTACCTCACGGTGCTGAAGCACTCCGACGCGTCGAGCCTGGCGGTGGTCGACGGCGTGGGCCGCATCCTCGAGGAGATCCGCGCGGGCGCGAAAGCGGCGGGTCTCGACGCCATGGATGTCACGCTGGACTTCGACCAGTCGAAGTTCGTGCGCGCCGCGATCAAGAACGTGACCTTCGAGGCCGTGCTGGCGTCTCTGCTCGTGTCGCTGATGATCCTGCTGTTCCTGGGAAGCTGGCGCAACACCATCGTCGTCATCACCTCCATCCCCTGCGCGATGTTCGCGGGGGTCATCTGCCTGTACCTCACCGGGCACACCATCAACCTGATGACCCTCGGCGGCCTCGCGCTCGCCACCGGCATCCTGGTGGACGACGCCACGGTAGCCGTGGAGAACATCCACCGGCACCGCTCGATGGGCCAGCCGCTGACGGTGGCGATCATCGAGGGCTCGCGCGAGGTCGCGCTGCCGCGCACCATGGCCACGCTGGCCATCTGCATCGTGTTCTTCCCGGTATCGTTCCTGTACGGCGCGTCCAAGTACCTGTTCGTGCCGCTCGCGCTGGCGGTGGTGTTCTCGCTGCTCGCGTCCTACGTCCTGTCCTTCACTCTGGTGCCGATGCTGTCCCGGCTGCTGCTCACCGGCGAACACGTGGACCACGAACCGCACGCGAGCCGCGGTTTCGCGGGCCGCTTCAACGCCGCCCGGGACGGGATGCTCGACGGCCTCCAGAATGCGTATGGCCGGCTGCTGACCATGGTCATGCAGCACCGAGGATTCATGATGCTGATCGTGGCGGTTTTCGGTGCGATCAGCCTCGGGCTCGTGCGCATCGTCGGCACCGATTTCTTCCCGACGCCCGACGTCGGCATCATGAAACTCCACTACCGCGCGCCCATCGGCACGCGCATCGAGGAGACCGAGAAGCTGGTCCTCGCCGTGGAGGAAGACATCCGCCGCATCATTCCGGCGGAGGAGATCGAGCGCATCAACGACATGGTCGGGGTGCCCGTCTTCTTCAACCTGGCGCTGGTGCCCACCGACAACATCAGCGGCATGGACGCCGAGATCCTCATCCTGCTCAAGAAGCCGCACAAGCCGGTGGAGCACTACATGCGGGAGATCCGCGCGAAGATCCCGCCGAAGTACCCCGGGTCGGACTTCTATTTCCAGAACGCGGACATCGTCACGCAGGTGCTCAACTTCGGTCTGCCGGCACCGATCGACGTGCAGATCCAGGACTCCAACTTCGAGCGGGCGCAGCTGTACGCGGGCCGGGTCAAGCGCGCCATCGAAGAGACGCCGGGTGCCGTGGACGTCCGCCAGATGCAGGTGCTCAACTATCCGGCGCTCCGCGTGGAAGTGGACCGCATGCGTGCAGCCCGCCTCGGCATCACCCAGCGTGACGCCGCGACAAGCACCCTGGTGACGCTGGCCTCCAGCGCCATCATCAGTCCGTCGTACTACCTCAACCCCAACGGCGTGAACTACACGGTGTCGATCCAGACACCACCCGAGCGCATCTCGAGCATCGAGGCCCTGAAGGCCATTCCGGTCACGCCCGTGAACGGCCCGATGAACATGCCGTCCCGCGAACGCCATCTGGGCAGCGTGCCCGGCGCGCCGGTCGTGGCACTGGGCAACATCGCTTCGGTCAAGCCGGAAACTAGCTACCAGTCCGTCTCGCACTACACGGTCCAGCGCGTCATCGACATTGCCGCGAATCTCGACGACCGCGATCTCGGCAGCACCGTCGAGGCCATCCAGAAGAAGATCGCGGCGATCACCGCCGAGAAGGACTTCCCGAAGACTGCGAAGATCCTGATCCGCGGCCAGTACGAGGTGATGATGTCCTCCTTCGCGAGCCTGCTGCTGGGCCTCGCCCTGGCGATCGTGCTCGTGTATGCGCTGCTGGTGATCCTGTTCCAGTCCTGGACCGACCCCTTCATCATCATGATGGCCGTCCCGGGCGCGATGATCGGCATCCTCTGGATGCTCGTGTTCACGGGGACCACGCTCAACGTCATGTCCCTCATGGGTGCGATCATGGCGGTGGGTATCGGCGTCTCGAACGCCATCCTGATCGTGAGCTTCGCGAACGACTATCGCGTGGAGCATCCGACCGTCACCGTGATCCAGGCCGCGATCGAGGCCGGCAGGACGCGCCTGCGTCCTGTCCTGATGACGGCGCTCGCGATGATCATCGGGATGATCCCCATGGCCATGGGTCTCGGCGAGGCCGGCGAACAGAACGCGCCGCTCGGGCGCGCGGTGATCGGCGGCCTGATCCTCGCCACCGTGTCGACCCTGTTCGTGGTCCCTGTGGTCTACACCCTGCTGCGCCGTCGCATGCCGACGCTGCACGCCCTCGACGAGCGCTTCGAGCGCGAAGCCGCCGGCAACCCGACTCCGGAATCGCACTGATGACCTCCCGTCCCTCGACTCGCTCGTTCGCCGTCTTCTATCTCATCGGTGCCGTCGTCGTGCTGGGGGCGGGCGGCACGGCCTGGAAGTATTTCCGCGACAAGTCGGAGCACGAAGCCGTGCAGGCCCGCGAGAAGGCCGAGAAGCTCGCCGCCGGTCCCGCTGTCGTCGTCGCGAAGGCAGTGCAGGGTCCCGATGTGCGCAAGCTGAACCTCGTGGGCGAGGCCGTGCCCGTGCGCTCCGCGGTGCTCTACTCCCGCGTCGGCGGCTATCTCAGGAAGATCCACGTCGATGTGGGCGACATGGTCAAGGCCGGGCAGGTGATCGCCGAGATCGAGCTGCCCGAGATCGACGCGCAGATCGCCACGATCGCCACCGGACTCGAGAACAAGAAGCGGCTCGCGCAGCGCGCGAAAGAACTCCACCAGCAGGGGTTCTTCCCGCGCCAGTCCCTCGACAACGCCGAAAACGAAGTCCGCGTCGCGCAGGCGCAGATCACGGAGTTGCGCACGCAGGCCACCTACCGCACGGTTCGGGCGCCCTTCGCCGGCACGGTCACCAACCGGTTCGTTGATGCGGGCGCACTCATCACCAATGCCACCAACAACCAGGTGTCGGCGCAGCCTCTCATCTCCATCGCCGAGACGCAGCGACTCAAGGTGACGGTCTACGCCGAGCAGGCGGAGGCGCCGCTGGTGAAGCCGGGCATCGACGTGGAGATCGTCGACGCCGCCGCGCCGGAGCGCAAGGTCGGCGCAAAGATCACGCGCGTGTCGGGGGAACTCGACAGCCGGACCCGCACGCGGCGCGCGGAAGTCGAGTTCGACAACGCCGAGGGGCAGTTCCTGCCCGGCGGCTTCGTGAACGTGGCACTCGCGATCCCGGCCACCAGTTTCGTGGAGGTGCCGGCAGGCGCGCTCGTCTCCAAGGAGAAGAAGACATTCGTCGCCACGGTGGACGACCAGCAGAAGGTGCACTTCGTGCCGATCGTCGTCGCGGGCACGGACGGCAAGGTGCTGCGTGTCGCGAGCGGTCTTGAGGTCGGGACCCCCGTCGCGGTGAGTCCTCCCGCAGGACTCGCGGATGGTGCGAAAATCGATCCCCAGCAGCCGCCCGGCGCCCCGAAGGCGCCCGACGCGAAACCCGCTGCCGCCCCGTCCCCCGCAGGAGGCAAACCTTGAGCACGCAGAACGAATCCGGACTCGAAGTCGCACGCGGCATCCACGACATGGGCGGCCTGCCGGCCGACATGGTAAAGCCGACCGAGCACGACTATGCCCCATGGGAAAAGCGGATCGACGCCCTGCTGGTCATGCTGTCCCACAAGGACCGGCGCCTCATCACCGTGGACGAGCTGCGGCGCAACATCGAAGCCATCGGCTCCGGCGCCTACGACCGGATGAGCTACTACGAGCGCTGGATGCACGCCATCACCCAGACACTGCTCCAGCGCGGCGCGCTCGGCATCGACGAGCTGTCGCGCAAGATGGCCGACGTGGAAGCCCGCAACGCCCGGGGTGAGTTGTGAGCGCCCCGCGCTACCGCCCGGGAGACCGGGTGAGCGTGCGGCTCGCGTTTCCCCCCGGCCATATCCGTACGCCGTGGTACTGCCGTGGCAAGCAGGGCGTGGTGGAGCGCATCTGCGGGCAGTACCCGAATCCGGAGGAGCTCGCCTATGCGCGGGACGGCCTGCCGGCGAAGGTCCTCTACCGCGTGCGGTTCGCGCAGACACAGTTGTGGTCCGACTATCGGGGCGGCCCGGCGGACACCGTCGACATCGAGCTGTACGAGCACTGGCTCGAAACCGCCTGACCGGGGAGGCCTCGCATTCATGAACGACGACCACGATCACCACGACGGTCACGATCATCACGATCACGACCACCCGCATCCCACGCTGCCCGACGGCCCCGACCGGCTCAGCTACTACCAGGTCATGGAGATCGCTGTCCGTGAACTGCTGGTCGAGAAGGGCATCCTGTCGGCCGAGGAGATCCGCCGACAGGTCGAGGACATGGACGCCCGCACTCCCTCGCGCGGCGCCAAGGTCGTGGCCCGCGCCTGGGTCGACCCCGATTTCCGGCAACTGCTCCTGACCGACGGCAACACGGCCATCGAGCAGATCGGCCTCGACCGCGGCCCCTACAAGCTGGTCGTGGTGGAGAACACCGAGGCGGAGCACAACCTCGTGGTCTGCACGCTCTGCTCCTGCTACCCGCGATGGCTGCTGGGCCTGCCGCCCGACTGGTACAAGAGCCGCGCCTACCGCAGCCGTGCGGTTCGCGAGCCCCGCAAGGTACTGGAGGAATTCGGCACGAAGCTCCCCGATGGCGTGACGATCCGCGTGCACGATTCCACCGCCGACATGCGCTATCTGGTCATTCCGAAACGACCCCCCGGCACGGAAGGCTGGGACGAGGAACGTCTCGCGACGATCGTCACCCGCGACACCATGGTAGGCGTAGCCCTGCCGGAAGCACCCGCGACCTGAGACTCCCGCCGTGGCGTCCCTCGGTCGTCCGGTGTTTCGTCTGCCGCATTCCGCCATCGGTTCGCTGCTCCTGGCAGCGCTGGTACACGCGGGTGCGGCATCGGCCCAGGTCGCCCCTCCCCCCAACCTCGTGGAGATCTCGGACCGACTGACGACATCGGGTCAGCCATCGCTGGCGTGGCTCGACAGGCTGAAGGACAACGGCTTCGAGGCAGTGATCTATCTTGCCCCGGCCACCGTGCAGGATGCCGTGCGGGAAGAACCGCTTGCCGTCTCCCGCCAGGGTATCGTGTTCGTGAACATCCCCATCCGCTGGGAGGAACCCTCCTCGCGCGACGTCGAGACCTTCTCCGCCGTCCTGACGGCCCTCGGTGACCGGAAGATGCTCGTGCATTGCCAGCTCAACTACCGTGCTTCGTCACTCGTATTCCTGCACCGGACGCTGGTGGGCGGCGAAGACCCCGCGAAGGCGTACGAGTCGGTCGCCCGCGTGTGGTCGCCGACCGGCGCCTGGAAGCGCCTCCTGCAGGATCAGCTCGGCAAGCGGGGCATCGCGTTCGATGTGTACTGACGATGTGTCGGGCTCGCGGTGAAGGCAGCGCAGCCTGCGCATTTCCACACCGTCACTGACGCGCCCGAAACAGCGCCCTGGCTGACACTCCTGCACGGGGCCACCCAGCACAGCGGGCTGTTCTCGGCGCAGATCGCCTTCCTTCGCGATCGCTACCGTCTTCTCCTCGTCGACCTCCCGGGCCATGGCCGGTCTGCGGGCATCGCCGGGCCGTATGGACAGGTGGAGTACGCCGCGCACGTCTCGGCTGCGATGGACGCCGCCGGGGTCCGTCGCACCCACCTGTGGGGAACACACACCGGCGCGGCGGTCGGGCTCCTGCTGGCTCATGGGCAGCCGGGCAGGATCAGTTCGCTGATTCTGGACGGCGCCGTGCTGCCCGGCGCGGCGATGCCCTACACCACGTTCGCCATCAACCGGGCGCGGGCCACCGCGAAGTCGCGGGGCATGGCGGCCGCCCGCGACGAGTGGTTCAACGCGTGCGACTGGTTCGACGTCATCCGGACGAGGCCGGTCGAGTGCCGCGCGGTCGAGCATCGGCAGCTGATCGAGGCTTTCCCCGGCGGCCCGTGGCTGGACGAGAGTGCCCCCGCGCCAGTCCCGACATTGGAGCCGCTGCTGCCGTCGATGACCGTGCCTGTCCTGCTCGTGAGCGGAGAGCACGACGTGCCGGAGTTTCTCGCGACTGCGCAGACGCTCCGTTCCGCGATGCCGCGCGCGGAGCAAATCGTCATTCCCGGGGGCGGGGGGTTCCCGCTCTGGGAGTTTCCCGCGGCAGTCAATGCGCCTGTGGAAGCCTTCCTCGGCAGGGTATCCGCCCCGCACCGCGGCATGACGTGACACCGCACCGACGGCCTGCACGTGCCTCTCTACACGCACGCCGAAAAGTCGGATGATGCGGGTCATAGAAAACCATCGGGAGAGAGTCCATGCAAGTCCGCGCTGCCGTCGCCCATCGGGCGGGTGCCCCCCTGTCGCTCGAAACCGTCACGCTCGCCGGTCCGCGGGCGGGTGAAGTGCTGGTCGAGATCAAGGCCACCGGCATCTGCCACACCGACGAATACACGCTCTCCGGCGCCGACCCCGAGGGCCTGTTCCCCGCCATTCTCGGACACGAGGGCGCAGGCGTCGTGGTGGACGTGGGTCCGGACGTGAAGAGCCTCAAGAAAGGCGACCACGTCATTCCGCTGTACGTGCCGGAATGCCGCGAGTGCGAGTACTGCGTCTCCCACAAGACCAATCTGTGTCAGGCCATCCGCCTGACGCAGGGCCAGGGCCTGATGCCCGACGGCACCAGCCGTTTCTCGCTCGACGGCAAGCCGCTGTTCCACTACATGGGCACGTCCACCTTCGCCAACTACACGGTGGTCCCGGAGATCGCCCTCGCGAAAATCCGCGAGGACGCGCCGTTCGACAAGGTCTGCTACATCGGCTGCGGCGTGACCACCGGCATCGGTGCCGTGATCAACACCGCGAAGGTCGAACCCGGCGCGAACGTCGTCGTCTTCGGCCTCGGGGGCATCGGCCTCAACGTGGTCCAGGGCGCGCGGCTCGCGGGCGCGAACATGATCATCGGCGTTGACCTCAACCCCGGCCGACGGGCGCTGGCGGAGAAGTTCGGCATGACCCACTTCGTCAATCCGAAAGACATGGCGGAGAACGAACTGGTGCCGCATCTGGTGAACTTGACGAAGGGCGGCGCCGACTACAGCTTCGAATGCATCGGCAACGTGAAGGTGATGCGCCAGGCGCTCGAGTGCTGTCACAAGGGCTGGGGCGTCTCGGTGATCATCGGCGTGGCGCCGGCCGGCGCGGAGATCACGACGCGGCCGTTCCAGCTGGTCACCGGCCGCGTCTGGAAGGGCACCGCCTTCGGCGGCGCGCGCGGCCGCACCGACGTGCCGAAGATCGTCGACTGGTATATGGACGGCAAGATCGACATCGACAGCCTCATCACCCATGTGCTGCCCTTCGAGGACATCAACAAGGGGTTCGACCTGATGCACGCGGGCGAGTCAATCCGCAGCGTCGTGGTGTTCTGATGGCGCTCGAGGTGCTTTCGGAGCACCGCTGCTTCGGCGGCGTGCAGGGCTACTACGCCCACGCCTCGGCCGAGATCGGGCTTCGCATGCGCTTCGCGGTGTTCGTTCCGCCGCAGGCGCAGACGGGGCCCGTCCCGGTCGTCACCTACCTGGCCGGGCTCACGTGTACGGAGGAGACCTTCGTCATCAAGGCGGGCGCACAACGCGTCGCGGCCGAACTGGGCCTCATGCTCGTGGCGCCGGATACGAGTCCGCGCGGCGCGAATGTTCCCGGAGAAACCGACTCCTGGGACTTCGGTGTGGGCGCCGGCTTCTACGTGGACGCCACCGCAGCACCGTGGTCTGCGCACTATCGGATGTACAGCTACGTGACTCGCGAACTGCCGGCGCTCGTCGCTGCGTCCTTTCCGGCGGACCCGGCGCGACAGGGCATCTTCGGGCATTCGATGGGTGGCCACGGCGCGCTCGTGTGCGCGCTCCGCAACCCGGAGCAGTACCGCTCGGTGTCGGCCTTCGCGCCGATCTGCGCGCCGTCGCAGTGTCCATGGGGGCACAAGGCGTTCGGCGGCTATCTGGGTGACGATCGCGCGGCGTGGGCGCAGTACGACGCGACGGCGCTGGTCCGGACGAAGCCGCATCCCGGCCGGATCCTCGTCGATCAGGGACTGGCGGACAAGTTTCTCGCCGACCAGCTCCACCCCGAAGCCTTCGAGGCTGCCTGCGCGGCGTCCGGGCAGAGCCTGACGATGCGCCGGCATGCCGGCTACGACCACGGCTACTTCTTCATCGCCTCCTTCGTGGAAGACCACCTGCGCCACCACGCCGCTCTCCTGACCTGAGGCTCCGCCATGCAGAAGCTGCTCGTGTATCAGTCGATGTGGGCCATGGAACGACGGCGCCCCGACGGGCAGGAGTGGTCACTCGACCGGAAGCTCGAGATGATCCGCGACGCGGGCTTCGACGGGTGCGGCGTGCGCTTCATCGATTACGCATTCGCGAAGGAGGTGACGTCCTTCCTGCGCGAGCACGGCATGACCTGGCAGGCGCAGTGCTATCCGAAGACCGTGGACGATCTGAAGCCGGTGCTGGAGTACGTCGGCGAGTTGGGCGCGGACCACATCAACCTGCAGCCCGACGTGCGCCCCTATTCCGTCGAGGAGTGCATTCCGTACCTGGAAGGCTGGCGACGGCTCGCGCACGATGCGCGAATTCCGGTGCACGTCGAGACGCACCGGGACCGGATGACCACCGATCTCTTCTTCACCCTGCGTCTGCTCGACTGCTTTCCGGACCTCCGCCTCACCGGAGACATCTCGCACTACCTGCTCGGGCGGGAGTTCTGGTACCCCGTCTCGGACGAGAACCACGCGCTCATGCACCGGATCCTCGACAACTGCTGGGGATTCCACGGACGGGTGGCGAGCCGCGAACAGATCCAAGTGCAGATCAGCTTCCCGACCATGCAGCATTGGGTCGAGCTGTTCATGCAGTGGTGGGAGTACGGCATCCGCAGCTGGCGCAAGCGCGCGCCGGCCGATGCCACGCTGACCTTCCTGTGCGAGCTGGGCCCGAAGGAATACGCCATCACCGGCGCAGACGGCTACGAGTTGTCCGATCGCTGGGAGGAAGCGCAACTGCTGAAGGACATGATCCGGCAGCTCTGGAACCGGTTGGAGGCCGAGGAACGGCGCCCGGCTGGCGTCGAATGACGTGACGAAAGAGGGAAATTGGCGCGACCGGCGGGATTCGAACCCACGACTCCTGGCTTCGGAGGCCAGTACTCTATCCAGCTGAGCTACGGCCGCGCAGCAGGAGCCGGAGTATAGCCCGCACGGGGGGTGCCCCGCCATGGCCCCGCCTTTGCTCTCCGGGACCGGGATGCCGTTGTCGTTTCGGGTCCCCGGCTCGGCCGAAAGGGTCTTTCGGCGCGGAAACAGGCGCTTCCAGGACCTTCCGCCCCCTATAATCGCGGGCTTCCCGCTCCACCTCCGAGGTAACCATGGCCGAGGCCGCCCCCGTCGAAACCCACGAGACTTTCATCAAGACCCCGCAGCAGCTGGTGTTCGTCGTGCTGCTGGCATTCGCCGTCCCCATCGCGATCATCGTGCTGCTGTCGCAATACGTCACCATGGGGCTCGACACCGGCCCGAACAACCCCGCGATGAGCGAGGAAGCCATATCCAGGCGCATCAAGCCCGTCGGTGACGTGGAACTGGTCGATCCTTCCGCACCCGCTGCGCCCGCCGCTGCCGCCGCGGCGCCGGCGCCTGCCGCTGCACCGGGGCCCGCCGCCGTCGCCAAGGTCGATGGTCAGGCCGTATACGACAAGGCCTGCAACGTCTGTCACGGCGCTGGCATCGCCGGCGCACCGAAAGCGGGCGACAAGGGCGCCTGGGGCGCGCGCCTCGCACAGGGCAAGCCGATGCTGTACGACCACGCGATCAAGGGCATCCGCGCGATGCCGGCCAAGGGCGGCAATGCTGCCCTGTCCGACGACGAGGTCAAGGCCGCCGTCGACGTCATGGTCGGCATGGTGAAGTGATTCCGCACCCCCACGCGGGATCGGGTCAAAGGCGCGGCAACGCGCCTTTTTCACTGGCGCAGCCGGAACAGTCATGAGCACCTACGTCGTCGGCGACCTGCAAGGCTGCCTGGACCCGCTGCAGCGGCTGCTGGACCGCGTACGGTTCGACCCCGCCCGGGATCACGTCTGGTTCGTGGGCGATCTGGTGAACCGCGGCCCCGACTCGCTCGGCGTGGTCCGCCTCATCCGCAGCCTGGGCGACCGGGCGATCGCCGTGCTGGGCAATCACGATCTCCATCTGCTTGTTGCGGCGGGCGGCCACGCGCGGATTCACCGCGGCGACACTTTCCAGGATGTGCTGGCGGCACCGGACCGCGACGAACTGCTCGACTGGCTGCGGCGCCTGCCGCTGTTCCACGTGGACGGCCGATGGGCCATGGTGCATGCGGGTCTGCTGCCGTCGTGGACCGTCGAGAAGGCCGCGTCGCTTGCCCGGGAAGCCGAGGATCTGCTTCGCTCGGAACGCTGGGACGACTTTCTGCGCACCATGTATGGCAATCGCCCCGATGCTTGGGACGACGACCTCGTCGGCTGGGACCGCGCCCGAGTCATCGTGAATGCCATGACCCGACTGCGCATCTGCTCCCCCGAGGGCGTGATGGAGTTCCACCACAAGGGCGAGCTCGAGGACATTCCCGCCGGATACGTTCCGTGGTTCGATGCGCCGCACGTGCGGGGCGACCGGCACACGATCCTCTTCGGTCACTGGTCGGCGCTCGGCTGTCGCACCGGCCCGGGCTACATATCGCTGGACAGCGGCTGCCTCTGGGGCCGGGCGCTCAGTGCGTATCGGCTGGAAGACGGGGCGGTGTTCCAGATCGACTGCCCGGCGCTGGCAGGCTGAGGGCACCCGCTACTGCGCCGGCACAGTGCTCGGCAAGATCACGCCGATGCCGGCCAACAGCGTGGACGGGCACCAGAACGTGCAGTTCCACGCGAATCTCCTTCTGCGCGGCAATCAGCTTGGTGGAATCCCACAACGACCGGTCCCCGGTGTAGGTCGCATCGTCGTTGAGGCGCCCGTCGGGATACAGATAGCGCAGCGCGACGGGCAGGGCGTAGCCATCCGCGTGGACGAGCGGCTGCAGCAGGGAGCCATGAAAAGGCTTCACCTCGGTGCCGTCGGTGGTGGTGCCTTCGGGAAAGAGGACCATCCGGTCGCCGCCGCGAAGGGCGTCCTCCAGCGCGCGGTTCACGCGAGAGGTGTCGTGCCGGCGCGCCCGTTGCACGAACACGGTGGACTGCTTCGCGACCATCCAGCCCACGAGCGGCCACTGACGGATCTCCGACTTGGCAACGAATCGGCACTCGAGCGATGAGCGGATCACGAACACATCCAGCCAGGACACGTGATTCGACAGGACGAGCACGGGCTCGCCCCGCGGCGCGGCGTCGGGATCCCCGGAGCGAGTGACCTTCACGTTGAGAATGCGCAGGAGCCGTCGCGACCACCAGCGGAAGCAGCCCGCTCTCCCCTTTTCACCGAGGAACGGATAGGCGAGCCCGGACAGCCCGAGGCCGGCGGCCACGTGCACTGCGAGCAAACCGATGCGAAGGTTGCGGATTAGGGGGCTATTCGAAGTCGACATGCTTCATGAAGTGCCGCGCGTACCGGCCATCGAGCCGGGACAGGGGCATCAGCATGAGCAGGTCGGCCGTGTCGAATTCCGGATCCCACGCCGGTTCGCCGCAGACGTATGCGCCACAGCGCATGTAACCCTTGATGAGCGCCGGCATCACGGCCGGCAGCGTGCCGTCGAGCCGCTCCAGAGGCAGCGGACATCGGGGGAACACGCGGTATTCGATCGGACTCAGGCTGGTATCCCTCACCCGATTGTAGAGACTTGCGGCGGTGTGTCCACCATCGGCCATGCCGATCGACGCGCAGCCGATGAGATATTCGCAGCGGTGCTGCTGCATGAACTGCGCGATGCCGGACCAGAGCAGGGCGATGGTGGCACCGTTGCGGTAGCCCGGATGCACGCAGGAACGACCGATCTCGACGGTACGGTCGGCGAGATGGCGCAGCCTCGTGAGATCGAATTCCTCGTCCGAGTAAAAGCCGCCGAGGCGCCGGGCCTGGTGACCCGTCAGGATGCGATAGGTGCCGACGACCTCGCCGCTTCCCTCGTCGCGGACGATCAGGTGTTCGCAATAGCTGTCGACCATGTCGCGGTCGACGCCCGGCTCCGGTGACCGCAACCGGGCTCCCAGCTCGTCAGCGAAGATCTTCCAGCGCAGGATCTGCGCTTCCCGCACTTCCTCGGCGGTTCGCGCAAGACCGACCGATAGCCTCGGTCGCTCGGCGCGTCCGCGCCGCAGTTCCGCTTGCAGCATCGCACTCCCCGTAGTCACGACGGAGGCGACGTTACGAAGAGCGCGTTGCGGTGCGGTGACGCGTCAGTGAAGTTTTCGTGAAGCGAGTGCGCCGTTGAGTCCTACCAGGGCGCCATCCCGAACGCCTCGCGGAACTTGCCCGCGATCTCGTCGCGGGTGAACGCGTAGTTCTGCGCGCCACGCGTGGCGATCTTGAGCGAGCCGATCAGCGACGCGAGCCGGCCCGTCAGTTCCCAGTCCATGCCGTTGGCGATGCCGTAGAGCAGTCCGCCGCGGTAGGCATCCCCACAGCCCGTGGGGTCCACGACCGCCTGCGGCGCGACCGACGGGATCTCGATCCGCTTGCCGCCCGCGAAAATCGTGGAGCCCTGACCGCCGCGCGTGATGATGAAGGCTTTCACCCGGCGCGAGAGGGCCTCGGCGGATTCGCCCGTGCGCTCCTCGACGAGCTTGGCTTCGTAGTCGTTCACGGTCACATAGGCGGCCTGGTCGATGAAGGCATTGAGTTCCTTGCCGTCGAACATGGGCAGGCCCTGGCCCGGATCGAACACGAACGGGATGCCGGCTTCCTGGAACTCGCGTGCGTGCTGGATCATGCCGTCACGGCCGTCGGGCGACACGATGCCGAGCGTCACATTGGCGGCGTCCTTCACGTGGTTGCGATGGGACTGCATCATCGCGCCCGGATGGAAGGCGGTGATCTGGTTGTCGTCGAGGTCGGTGGTGATGAAGGCCTGCGCCGTGAAGGTGTCCGCCACCTGCGTGACATGCGCGCGGGAGAGCTTCAGCCGGTCGAGGCGCTCGGCGTAGGGCTGGAAGTCCGCCCCGACGGTCGCCATGATGAGCGGCTTGCCGCCCAGCAGATGCAGCGAGTAGCCGATGTTCCCGGCGCAACCGCCGAACTCGCGCCGCATGTCCGGCACGAGGAAGGACACGTTCAGGATGTGCAGCTGGTCGGGCAGGATGTGATTCCGGAACCGGTCGCTGAACACCATGATCGTGTCGTACGCAACGGAACCGCAGATGAGTGTGTTCATGTTCTGGCTCTAGGGAAGGACTGAATTGGTGGTTCGGTCAGCGCTTGGTCGGGAACGGACGGAAGCCGGTGCGCGCCGCGGCGGCATCGGCTTCGCGCCTGGCCGAATCGCGATCGGGGAAGGGGCCCGCCTGCACGCGGAACAGTCCCTTGCCCGAGACGATCGCGAGCGGCTTGTCGAGTTTCGGGTAGTCGGTGCGCAGCTTGCGCATGAATTCCTCGGCTCCGGCAAGGCTGGAGAACGCGCCGAACTGCAGGTAGTACTCCTCGCCGGTGTCGGCGGACAGCGGCGGCGCCGACGGGGTGTCCGGGGCATCCGGGGCGGCGGTCGGCGATGCCGGAGGCAGCGGCTCCGCGCGGATCACCGGCACCGGCGCCACGCCCTCGGGAAGAATGGCTTCCACCTCGACGGGACCGCTGCCTTCCTGGACGATCCCGATACGGTGGGCGGCCGCGTAGGACAGGTCGATCAGGCGGTCGTTGTGGAACGGTCCCCGGTCGTTGATGCGGACCACGACCGACCTCCCGGTCCGCAGCGACGTCACCCGCGCGTAGCTCGGCAGCGGCAGCGTCGTGTGCGCCGCCGTCATCTTGTACATGTCGTAGGTCTCGCCGCTCGACGTCGGCTTGCCGTGGTAGCGGCGACCGTACCAGCTCGCCACGCCCAGAACCTTGTACGGCTCACGCTGCGTCATGGGCAGATAGTTGTTGCCCAACGCCGTGTACGGCCGCAGGGAGCCGGGGAGCAGCGGCTCCACCTTGGGCACGGCGTCAGGGATGGCGTCAAGGTCGGGCGGCGGTTCCTCGCCAGGGCCGTCGTCGAGGTAGTACCCGCCCTTGCCTGTGGGTGCCGGCGGCGGCACGGACTGGGTCGGCGCCGGTGCGGACGGCGGCACCGACGCCGTCCGCTCTTGGGTGTCGATGTCGACGGTGGCGCAAGCCCCGAGAACCAGACACGCGCCGAGCACCGCCACGACGGGACGCCGGCCGGACCGCCGCGCGCCTTGCATCACGAAGTCTTGGGTCATCCCTTCACCAGACGTTTGTGAGTGTGGATGCTCATCAGGATGCCGATCCCGAAGAGCAATGTCACCAGCGATGTTCCCCCGTAGCTGATGAGCGGCAGCGGCACGCCCACCACGGGAAGCACCCCGCTCACCATGCCCATGTTGACGAAGGCATAGGTGAAGAAGGTGAGCGTCACGGCGCCGGCGAGCAGGCGGGAGAACAGCACCGACGCGTTTGCCGCGATGTAGAGGCCCCGCCCGATCACCAGCACGAACAGGATGATCAGGATGATGTTGCCGAACAGGCCGAACTCCTCCGAGTAGACGGCGAACACGAAGTCGGTCGTGCGCTCGGGCAGGAAGTCCAGGCGGGCCTGCGTGCCATTGAGCCAGCCCTTGCCGAACAGGCCGCCCGAACCCATCGCGATGGTGGACTGGATCGTGTGGTAGCCGCTGCCCAGCGGATCCTGCGATGGGTCCAGCATGGTCAGCACGCGCTGACGCTGGTAGTCGTGCATCATCCCCCACAGCACGGGGAGGCTCGCCAGAACGATGGCGCCGATGCCGATGAGAATCTTCCACGAGAGCCCGGCGAGGAAAATCACGAAGAACCCCGCGGAGGTCACCAGCAGGGCCGTGCCCAGATCGGGCTGCTTCACGATGAAGGCGACGGGGATCGCCAGCACGATGGCGCCGATGGCGAAGTCCTTCAGTTTGAGAATGGCCTCGTAGCGGTCGAAGTACCACGCCAGGGTGAGCGGCACACCGATCTTCATGATCTCCGAGGGCTGGATTCGGGTGACGCCGATGTGCAGCCAGCGCCGGGCGCCGTTGCTCACCTCGCCGAACAGCGCCACGCCGACCAGCAGCGCGACGCCCACCACGTACACGGGCAAGGCGAGGCGCGCCATGTGCTGCGGCGGGATGTTCGCCGCCACCCACATCACCGTCACGGCCACGCCCATGTTCACGAGTTGCCCGCCCACGCGGGAGAAGTTCTGCCCCGAGGCGCTGTAGAGCACCACCATCCCGATGGACAGCAGAAGCGCCACCACCGTGATGAGGAACGGGTCGATGTGGCGGACGAAGAAACCGAAGAACTTGTTAATCATGCTCGGGCTCCTCCGGCGCTTCCTCCTGGGGCTTGGGCGGGGCCGGTTCCTTGCCGGTCAGGAAGTAGTCGAACACCTGCCGCGCGATGGGCGCAGCCGCCGAGCCGCCGTGACCGCCGTTCTCCACCAGGATCGCGAGCGCGAGCTTGGGGTTCTCGGCGGGGGCATAGGCGATATAGAGCGCGTGGTCCCGGAAGCGCTCGGCAATCTTCGACTCGTCGTACTTCTCGCCCTGCTTCATGCCGACCACCTGCGCCGTGCCGGTCTTGCCGGCCACCGAATACTCGGCACCCCGGAACGCCTGCGCGGCCGTGCCGCCGGGCTTGTTCACGTCGACCATCGCGTTGCGCACGCGGGCGATGTTCTCGTCGCTGAGAGAGAACGACGAGTACGGCTGCGCCTCGATGGTCCGGCGCTCGCTGGTCTGGAGGTCTTCCACCTGCCGCACGAGGTGCGGGCGGTAGACGATCCCGTGGTTGGCCAGGATGGCGGTGGCGAACGCGAGCTGGATCGGCGTCGTGAGGTTGTACCCCTGCCCGATGCCCACGGAGATCGTGTCGCCGCCATACCACTTCTGCTTGAAACGGCGCATCTTCCACTCGGGCGAGGGCAGCACCCCGGTGCTTTCGCCGGAGATGTCGACCCCGGTGGCTTTGCCGAGGCCGAACTGACCGATGAAACGGTAGATGTTGTCGATTCCCAGTTCCTGCGCGAGACCGTAGTAGTAGGTGTCGCAGGAGATCACGATGGACTTGTGCAGGTCGACGGTGCCATGCCCGCCCTTCTTCCAGTCCCGCCACGGGCGGTTCACACCGGGAAGCACGAAGTACCCGGGATCCGAGATCGCATAATCGGGCCGGCGCTTGCCGAGTTCGAGACCCGCGAGCGCCATGAACGGCTTGAAGGTGGAACCCGGCGGGTAGACACCCTGGAGCGCGCGGTTGTTGAGCGGCTTGTCGGTCGAGGTGTTGAGAGTGTCCCAGTTCTGCGGATCGATGCCCTCCACGAACAGGTTCGGGTCGTACCCGGGGCGCGAGACCAGGGCGATCACCCCGCCGGTCGCGGGCTCGATGGCCACCAGCGCGCCGCGACGTCCGGTGAAGGCCTTCTCGGCAATATCCTGGGTGCGCAGGTCCAGGGCGAGGTGCAGGTTGTTGCCCGCGAGCGGCGGGGTCGTCCGCAGCGTCCGGACGGCACGTCCGCCCGCGTCCGTTTCCACTTCCTCCACACCGGCGATGCCGTGCAGCTCGGCCTCGTAGCGCCCTTCCAGGCCGGTCTTGCCGATGTAGTCGGCGCCGCGGTAGTTGGACGCGACGCCACGCCGTTCCAGCTCGGCGAGTTCCTTCTCGCTGATGCGGCCGATGTAGCCGATCACGTGGGAGGCGAGTTCCCCGTTGGGGTAGTGGCGGAACAGACGCGCGTTGATCTGCACCCCGGGGAAGCGGTAGCGGTTCACCGAGAACCGCGCGACCTCCTCGTCGGTGAGGCGGGTGCGGATGGGCACGTTGTCGAGTTCGCGGTGTTCCTCCATCAGCTTGCGGAAGCGCTTGCGGTCCCGCGGGGCGATGTCCACGACCTGCCCCAGCTCGTCCAGCAGCGTGTCGAGCGGGCCGGCCTCCTTGGGCGAGATCTCCAGCGTGTAGGCGGAGTAGTTGTGGGCCAGCACGACACCGTTGCGGTCGAGGATCAGCCCCCGGTTGGGCGCCACCGGCACCATCGAGATGCGGTTGGCCTCCGCGAGAGTCATGTAGTAGTCGTGCTGGAGGACCTGCAGGTAGAAGAACCGCAGCATCAGCGCGAAGAACAGGAACAGCACGCCGGCCGCGCAGACCGCCAGCCGCCAGTGGAAGCGCTCCAGCTCGCGGGCGAGATCGCGCATCTCGACGCCGCTCGCCTGCGGCCGGAAGCCGGCGCGCGGACGCCCGAAGGCCACGCGGGCAATCCAGTTCTTGAGGGCGGATTCGTCGTGGCGCAGTTCCACGCCGCGGTTCCGTGGCCGGAATCCCGAGCGGGAGCGCGCGAACCGCATCCTGGAGGGCAGGCGCAAGAGCATGTCTCGGGGTTGGTGGGCCGGCCCGGGCTCAGACCTCTTCGGGACCCGTTCGTTGCCGTAACGGCAGCATGAGGATCCCGACGAGGGCGGGCCAAAGCGCCGCCCCGGTGAGGCTCGAAACGAAGTACAGCATGTCCGGCGGCTCGGCATTGGCCACCAGCCGGATGAGGAGCTGCAGCGCCTGCTGCCCGAGCAGGATCGCCAGCACGTGGGCGATCTGGTAGCTCATCGGGAACATCTGGATGCGCCGGTGCACGAAGATGCCCGCGTACGCCGCCACGCAATAGGCCATGGCGTGCTGGCCGAACAGGCTCGCATCGGCCACGTCCATGAAGAGCCCGAGCACCCAGGCGGGCCACAGGCCGACGCGGTGGGCCTGGAACACGCTCCAGTACACGATCAGCAGCGCGACGAAATCCGGCGTGGCGCTGGACAGCCAGCCGGGCAGCGGCACGAGGTTCAGCAGCAGGGCCAGCACCAGCGTGATGATGATGTAGCCACCCCGGACCGGCAGGAGTTCCTCGTCGCCGTGGATGTTGTCGCCGAGAGTGCTGCGCATCATTGCTGCGGCTCCGGGGGAACCGGCTTCGGCGGGGCCGGCGCGGTAAGAGGGTTGGCAGGCATGGGCGGCGGATCGGCCAGGACCGCCACCCGGGTGTAGCTGCTCACGGCCGCCGCGGGGGCGCAGGTGATGCGCGCGAAGGACTGCGCATTGCGCTCGATGTTGGTCACCACCGCCACCGGCAGGCCGGCCGGGAACACGCCGTCGATCCCGGACGTCACGAACAGGTCCCCGTTCTGGACGTCCGCGTTGACCGGCATGAACCGCAATTCGACGGCGCCGTCATGCCCGAGCCCGAACGTGATGGAGCGCACGCCGCTGCGCACGCTCTGGACCGGCACCGACTGCGACTTGTCCGTAACCAGCGAAACCTCGGAAACGAACGGGAATGCCCGGGTCACCTGACCGATCACACCCAGGTGGTCGACGACGGCCTGGCCGGTCTTGATGCCGTGCATGGTGCCGCGGTCGATGACGACCTTGCGGGTGAACGGGTCGCGGCTCTCGTAGATGATCTCGGCGACCGTGCGCTCGCGGGTGGGGATAGGCGGGGCATTCACCAGGCGCCGCAGCTGCTCGTTGTCGGCCTCCAGCGCCTTGATGCGCTGGACTTCGGAGACGTTGAGGAGGCGCTCGCGCTTCAGCTGCTCGTTCTCGCGATAGAGCGCGGCCTGGGTGACGAAGAACTCGCCGGCGCGCTCCAGGACGGCCGCAGGGACCGCCGCGGCCTCCTGCATCGGGAACAGCACCACGGAGACGCCGGAACGGATGTCCTCGAGGTAGCGGAACCGCGCGTCGGCGACCAGAAGGACCAGGGACAGGATCGTGAAGAACACGAGCCGGATGATCAGGCTGGGGCCGCGCTTGAAGATCGGCGGCGCGGAATCTGGCATCGGGAGCCCTCGAGCCCGCTCAGCCTGAGCGGGTTACCGCGAAGAAACTGCGCAACAGGGTCATCGGTGCGCCGCGTCCGGCTGGCCACCCGGGAGGGGGTCGACCTGCGCGGCGCATCCGGGGTTCAGTCGTTCGTGAAGATGCTCGTCCACTTGTCCATGTGCTCGAGCGCCTTGCCCGAACCGCGCACCACGCAGGTGAGAGGGTCGTCGGCGACGATCACGGGCAGTCCGGTCTCTTCCATCAGCAGCCGGTCGATCTCCCGCAGCAGCGCGCCGCCGCCGGTGAGGACCATGCCGCGGTCGGCGATGTCGGCACCCAGTTCGGGCGGGGTCTGCTCCAGCGCGGACTTGACGGCGCTCACGATGGAATTGAGCGGGTCGGTGAGCGCCTCGAGAATCTCGTTGGAGGAGATGGTGAAGCTCCGCGGGATGCCTTCGGCCAGGTTGCGGCCCTTCACTTCCTTCTCGCGGACCTCGGAGCCCGGGAACGCCGAGCCGATCTCCTTCTTGATCTCCTCGGCCGTCGTCTCGCCGATCAGCATCCCGTAGTTGCGCCGGATGTAGTTGATGATCGCCTCGTCGAACTTGTCGCCGCCCACCCGCACCGACGCGGAGTAGACGATGCCGCCCAGGGAGATCACGCCCACTTCCGTGGTGCCGCCACCGATGTCGACCACCATCGAGCCGGTGGCTTCGTTCACCGGGAGCCCCGCGCCGATCGCGGCCGCCATGGGTTCCTCGATGAGTTCCACCTTGCGGGCGCCGGCGCCGAACGCGGATTCCTTGATCGCCCGCCGCTCCACCTGGGTGGAGCCGCAGGGCACGCAGATCACGATCCGCGGCTGCGGACTGAACAGGCGGGCGTCGTGAACCTTCTTGATGAACTGCTTGAGCATCTGCTCGGTCACCGTGAAGTCGGCGATGACGCCGTCCTTCATGGGCCGGATCGCGGTGATGTTGCCCGGCGTGCGTCCGAGCATCTGCTTGGCGGCGAGACCGACCTGCTCGATCACCTTTTTTCCGTTCGGACCGTCCTGCCGGATCGCCACAACCGAGGGTTCGTCGAGCACGATACCTTGACCGCGCACGTAGATAAGCGTGTTCGCGGTGCCAAGATCGATGGCCAAATCATTGGAAAAGTAACCACTTAGAAAACCGAACATGCGAGATTGCCCCGTGGCAGGACTTAAGTTGTGGGGAGGTGGCAGGTGGTGCCGAAATGGGGCGGTATGGTACCTTACGAGGCTTGGTTGGACCAAGTCGTTTCGTGAGATTTTCCGAGAGAAATAACTCCCATGGCATTGAAGCTGGAGGATGTCGGGCGCATCGCGCACCTCGCCCGCATCCATATTTCGCCGGAGGAAGCTGCTCGCACGCTGGAACAGCTCAATGGCATTTTCGCCCTGATCGAGCAGATGCAGGCGGTTGACACCACAGGGCTGGAGCCGATGGCCCACCCGCTCGGCGGTGCCCAGCGCCTGCGGGAGGACGCCGTGACGGAGTCCGTCGACCGCGACGCCCACCTCCGCAACGCCCCCGCGCACGAAGGCGGCCTGTTCCTCGTTCCCCGGGTCATCGAATGAGCCACCTGCTTCAGGGCGCGCCCCGCCACCAGTGCGGGACTCCGCCCGGCCTCTTCGCTTGCAGGGGGCAGCCGTGACCCAATTGCATCTGGCGTCCGTCGCCGAGCTCGGTCGCCTGCTGGCCTCCGGCGAGATCTCCTCGGTCGAACTCACCCGGCACTTCCTGGCGCGGGTCGAGGCCCATCGCGAACTCAACGCCTTCCTGGACGTCCGTCCCGAGACCAGCCTCGCCCAGGCGGCGGCCGCGGACCGGCGGCGCGCCAGCGGCGAGAGCGGTCCGCTCCTCGGTATTCCCCTGGCGCACAAGGACATTTTCGTCACCCGCGACTGGGCCAGCACCGCCGCGAGCCGAATGCTCGAGGGCTACATGAGTCCCTTCGATGCGACGGTCGTGGAGCGCCTGGGGCAGGCCGGCATGGTCTGCCTCGGCAAGCTCAACTGCGACGAATTCGCCATGGGTTCGTCCAACGAGAACAGCGCCTACGGCCCCGTCCGCAACCCGTGGGACGTCAAGGCCGTGCCCGGCGGCAGCTCCGGCGGCTCCGCCGCCGCCGTGGCTGCCCGCCTGTGCCCCGTGGCCACCGCGACCGACACCGGGGGCTCCATCCGCGAGCCGGCCGCCTTCTCGGGCGTCACGGGCATCAAGCCGACCTACGGCCGCCCGTCCCGCTGGGGAATGATCGCCTTCGCCTCCAGCCTCGACACCGCCGGCCTCATGACAGCCAGCGCCGAGGACGCTGCGGCGGTCCTGTCCGCCATGCTTGGCTTCGACCCGAAGGATTCCACCAGCGTCGACCGCCCGCCGGAGGACTGCATACGGGAGCTCGACCGCCCGGTCGCCGGCCTGCGCATCGGCGTCCCCCGCGAGTTCTTCGGCAAGGGCCTCACCCCCGAGGCGGAGTCTGCCGTGCGCGCCGCGCTGGACACCTACCGCGGCCTGGGCGCCGAGATCGTCGACATCTCGCTGCCGACCGCCAGCCTCGGCATCCCGGTGTACTACGTGGTGGCACCCGCGGAAGCCTCCAGCAACCTCAGCCGGTTCGACGGCGTCCGGTACGGCCACCGCGCGAAGAACCACGGCGACCTCGCCGACATGATCAAGCGCTCGCGAGCCGAGGGTCTCGGCGCCGAGCCCAAGCGCCGCATTCTGATCGGGGCCTATGTGCTGTCGCACGGCTACTACGACGCGTACTACCTGCAGGCGCAGAAGGTGCGGCGCCTGATCGGCGAGGAGTTCCAGCGGGCTTTCCAGCAGTGCGACGTCATCGCCGGCCCCGTGACCACGGGCGAAGCCTTCGACATCGGCGCCAAGACCGCCGACCCGGTCGCGATGTATCTCGAGGACCTGTTCACGATCCCCGGCAGCCTGGCGGGCCTGCCCGGCATGAGCGTGCCCTGCGGCTTCGGCCCGCGCGGACGCCCCCTCGGGCTGCAGCTGATGGCCAACCATTTCCAGGAAGCGCGCCTGCTCGGCGTGGCGCACCAGTTCCAGAAGGTCACCGACTGGCACCGGCGCACGCCTGCCGGCGTGGCCGCGACGAACCCATGAAGACCATGCCTAAGCACCACCTCTTCTGCCTGCCCGGAGCTGCACGATGAGCTGGGAAGTCGTCATCGGGCTGGAGACACACGCCCAGCTCTCCACCGTGTCCAAGATCTTCTCCGGTGCCTCCACCGCCTTCGGCGCCGAGCCCAACGCGCAGGCCTGCGCCATCGATCTCGCGCTGCCCGGCGTGCTCCCGGTGCTGAACCGCGGCGCCGTCGACCGTGCCATCCGGCTGGGCCTCGCCGTCGGCGCGACGATCAACCGCCGCTCGATCTTCGCGCGGAAGAACTACTTCTACCCGGATCTCCCGAAGGGCTACCAGATCAGCCAGTACGAGATTCCGGTGGTGTCCGGCGGCCACATCCGCTTTCCGCTGGGCGACGAGGAGAAGGTGGTGCGGCTCACGCGCGCCCATCTCGAAGAGGATGCCGGCAAGTCCCTCCACGAGGACTTCCAAGGCATGAGCGGCATCGACCTCAACCGGGCCGGCACGCCGCTGCTCGAGATCGTGTCGGAACCCGACATCCGCTCCGCCGCCGAGGCCGTCGCGTACGCCAAGGCGTTGCATGCGCTGGTCCGCTGGATCGACATCTGCGACGGCAACATGCAGGAAGGCTCGTTCCGCTGCGACGCCAATGTGTCCGTGCGCCGTGCGGGCGACACGAAGTTCGGCACCCGGTGCGAGATCAAGAACCTCAACTCCTTCCGCTTCCTGGAACGCGCCATCGAACACGAGATGGCCCGCCAGATCGAGCTCATCGAAGACGGCGGCCATGTGGTCCAGGAAACCCGGCTCTACGATCCCGACCGCGACGAGACGCGCTCCATGCGCTCGAAGGAGGACGCCCAGGACTACCGTTACTTCCCGGACCCCGACCTGCTGCCCGTCGAGATCTCGGAGCAGTGGATCGAGTCCGTGCGCGCCGCCATGCCGGAACTGCCGCAGGCCAAGCGCGAGCGCTTCGAACGGGACTTCGGGCTCTCCGCCTACGACGCCGCGGTCGTCACGGCCAGCCGCGAGATGGCCGACTACTTCGAGGCCCTGGTCGCGCGCCTGCCGTCCGAGCCCAAGCTATGCGCCAACTGGCTGATGGGCGAAGTTTCGGCGCGGCTCAACCGCGAACAGATCGACCTGGCCCGCGCTCCGGTGGCGGCGACTGCGCTCGCGGGGCTGCTCGCGCGGATCGCGGACGGAATGGTCTCGGGCAAGCTCGCGCGGGAAGTCTTCGATGCCATGTGGTCGGGCGAGGGGACCGCCGACGAGATCATCGACCGGCGCGGCCTGCGTCAGATCTCCGACAGCGGCGAGCTGGAGACGCTGATCGACGGCGTGCTCGCCGCCAACGCGAAGTCGGTGGAGGAATTCCGATCCGGCAAGGAGAAGGCCTTCAACGCCCTGGTGGGGCAGGTCATGAAGGCCTCGAAGGGCAAGGCCAACCCGCAGCAGGTAAACGATCTGCTGCGGAAGAAACTCGGGGGATGACCTGGCAGGACATGGCCACGGGCGCTGACGCGCCCGCGGTTCACTTCTTCTGAACCGCCACCAGTTCCCGGAAGCGGTTCTTGTCGTAGTCGTACTTCTGCTTGAGGTTCGCGATCTCGGTCTCCTTCGTCTGGAGTTCCGTCGCGATCTTCGCGGCCTCGCGATCCGCCGCAGCCGACTCTTCCTTCAGCGACTCGGGCACGGGCTTGCCCTTCGCCTTCCAGTCACCCGCCTGTTTCTTGAGCCCGTCGATCTTCGCGCGCGAAGACTTCTGGCGCGCCTCGATCGCCTGCAACGCCTGCGTGGCGCCGGAGAGCGCCCGGGTGCGCGCGTCGTCGATCTCGGACTCGGTCGTGTAGGTGTTGAGCAGTGCGTTGTCGCGCCGCTTCTGCTCCGCGACCTGCTTCTCCTCGGACTTCCGGCGTTCCTTGTCGTCTTCGATGGCCCGGACCTGATCGGGCGTGAGGGCAGCGTCGTTCTTGCGGAGCGTGCGGCCCCGCTTGTCGATCTCGGTCGAGCTGCGATCCTTCGCCTCGGTCGGCATGGTTTCCGAATAGTGGATGACACCCTTTTCGTCGGTCCACTTGTACAGCTTGCCCGCCAATGCCGAAGGCGCGGCGAAAGCGGCCGCGAGGGCGCCCAGACCGACCAGCGTGCTCAGTTTCCTCATGGCTCCAATACCCCGTAACGTTCGCGATAACCTTCGACCGCCTTCAGCTCCGCGGCCATTCCGGGCCGTCGCGCAAGGTAGCCGATCAGATCGGCGAGGCAGCAGATGCTGAACACGGGCGCCCCGTAGGACTCCCGCACTTCCTGCACTGCCGACAGGGTCCCGGTGCCGCGCTCCTGCCGGTCGAGAGCGATGAGCACACCGCCCAGCGCCGCGCCGTTGGCGCGGATGATCTCCACCGACTCGCGGACGGACGTACCCGCCGAAATCACGTCATCGACCACCACGACCCTTCCCTTTAGGGCCGAACCGACGACAACCCCGCCTTCGCCATGGTCCTTGGCCTCCTTGCGGTTGAACGCAAAGGGCACGTTGCGCCCCCGATCCGCGAGCGCCACGGCGGTGGCCGCCACCAGGGGAATACCCTTGTAGGCCGGGCCGAACAGCACGTCGAACTCCACCCCCGAAGCCTCGAGGGTCATCGCGTAGAATCGCCCGAGCTGCCGGAGCGACTCCCCGTCGTTGAACAGCCCGGCATTGAAAAAATACGGCGAGAGGCGACCGGCCTTGGTCTTGAACTCGCCGAACAGCAGGACTCCCTTGGCGAGCGCGAACTCGATGAACTCTTCCCTGAACGATCCCGACGATTCTCTGGTGGTCATGACGTCATGCTGCGCATAGTGACCCTCAATCTTAACGGCATCCGCTCGGCGGTGAAGAAAGGACTGCTGCCGTGGATGGAAGCGCAGCAGGCCGATGTCGTCTGCGTACAGGAACTCAAGGCCCAGGACGGCGATCTGGTTGACGGGATGCGTGCTTGCGGCGGCCTGACGGGCCACTTCCACTGCGCCGAGCGCAAGGGCTACAGCGGCGTGGGGCTGTACACGCGGCGGACCCCCGACCGGGTCGTGCCCGGGCTGGGCATAGCAGACATCGACGCCGAGGGGCGCTACCTCCAGGCGGACTTCGGCAACCTGTCGGTCGTGTCGCTTTATCTGCCGTCGGGTTCCAGTTCCGAGGAGCGGCTCGCGGCCAAGTTCCGTTTCCTCGAACGGTTCATCCCGCGGCTCACCGAACTGGCGCGCTCAGGGCGGGACGTGGTGATCTGCGGCGACTGGAACATCGCGCACAAGCCGATCGATCTGGAGAACTGGCGCTCCAACCAGAAGAATCCGGGCTTTCTTCCCGAAGAGCGTGCCTGGGTCGACGGCGTGATCGACGTGCTGGGTTTTGTGGACGTCTTCCGGCGGATCGAGCCGGGCGGGGGGCAGTACACGTGGTGGTCGAACCGCGGTCAGGCCTGGGCCAAGAACGTGGGCTGGCGCCTCGACTACCAGCTGGCCACCCCGCGGTTCGCCGCGACGGCCACCCGGGTCTCGATCTACAAGGATCAGCGCTTCTCCGATCACGCGCCGCTCACGATCGACTACGACTACACGCTGCCCTGACGGGCGGACCTGCCCTATCGCAGCACGGATACCGTGTCGAAACCGAACTCGGCCTTCAGGCGGACGGCGAGCGCGGCCGCCTCGACATTGGAAGGCAGCCCGGCCACCCGGACCCGGTAGCTGAGCGACTTGCCTCGCCCCGTGGGATCGATCTGCGCCGGGTAGCCGGCGTCCCGCAACCGATCGTAGGCCGCGAGCGCCTGGGCCTCCTCCGCCGTCGCGACGGCCTGGACCTTCCACTTCCCTCCCACGGCAAGCGATCCCGAATTGGGCTGGATTTCCGTTTCCTGGGCGTAACGGGCCAGGAGTGTCTGCTCGATCGGGCTGACCGCCGGGGTCGGCGCGCCCCTGGGCGCATCGAACACGCTGAGCGGCTTGTCCAGGATCACTTCCTCCCCGCCATCCCGCCGCACGCCGATCCGGCCCTCGATGAGCGCGATGAACTCCCGGTCCTCGGTCGCCTTGCCCCAGAGGTCGGTACCGCGGATGCCCGCCGTGACGGTGGGCAGCCGGATATCGATCTCGCGTTTCATGGAGAGCCTCGCCACCGCCGCCGTGGTGAACCGGAAGGCCCCGGTCACAACGCGCAGGGTGGCCTTGAACAGGCCACCATCGCGCGTCCGACGCTCGGCGTCGGCCACGAAGAACCGGGCGTTCTCACCCAGCTTCACGTAGCTGCCGTCCTCCAGCAGGAGGATCGCCCGGGCGCCGTTGCCGGTCACCACGACCTCGCCCGTATCGATCACCCGGCCGGGCGCCATGGGGGTGCGCATGCCGTTGCGGGTGACCCAGGCCGGGGAAATCACGGATTCGACAACGGCAGGGGCCGCCGCGAACGAGGGCGTCGCGAGGACCAGCAGGAGCAGGACGAGAAAGGGGCGGACGGAGCGCATGCGTTCACACGGATAGGGAGGGGGCGGGGGAAGGATACCGGACCCGCCCGCATGTCATTCCAATACGTGCGGCACCCCGGGATGGATGCGGCACCCGGGGAAGGTCCTCCGGCGCTTCCAAGACCCGAAACCCGGGCCGGATCGGGCGCCCTTCTCTATAATCTCCGGCTTTTCCGCAGGCCGGCGACGGCTCGAGTGCGACACAGCATGGAATCCCAATACCGCCCCGCCGAAGTGGAGCGCAGCGCCCAGGATGCCTGGAACGCCGCCCACGCCTTCCGCGCCATCGAAGACCCGTCGCGCCCCAAGTACTACTGCCTGTCGATGTTCCCGTACCCCTCGGGGAAGCTGCACATGGGCCACGTGCGCAACTACACGATCGGCGACGTGCTGACCCGCTTCCATCGCATGCGCGGCTACAACGTGCTGCAGCCCATGGGCTGGGATGCCTTCGGCCTGCCCGCGGAGAACGCCGCCATGGCGAACGGCGTGCCGCCCGCGAAGTGGACGTACGACAACATCGCCTACATGAAGAAGCAGCTCAAGTCGCTGGGCTTCGCCATCGACTGGGAGCGCGAACTCGCCACCTGCAAGCCGGACTACTACCGCTGGAACCAGTGGCTGTTCCTGCGCATGCTCGAGAAGGGCATCGTCTACCAGAAGACCGGCGTGGTGAACTGGGACCCGGTCGACCAGACCGTCCTCGCCAACGAGCAGGTGATCGACGGCCGCGGCTGGCGCACCGGCGCGGTGGTCGAGAAGCGCGAGATCCCCATGTACTACATGCGGATCACCGGCTTCGCCGAAGAACTTCTGGGCTCCCTCGACGGCATGAAGGGCTGGCCCGAGCGCGTGAAGCTCATGCAGGCCAACTGGATCGGGAAGAGCCAGGGCGTGCGCTTCGCGTTCCCCTACGAGCTCGACGGCAAGCAGGAAAAGCTGTGGGTCTTCACCACCCGCGCCGACACCATCATGGGCGTCACCTTCTGCGCCGTGGCGGCCGAGCACCCGCTCGCCACACGTGCCGCGCGCGACAACCCCGCCCTCGCCGCCTTCATCGAGGAATGCAAGCAGGGCTCGGTCATGGAGGCGGATCTCGCCACCATGGAGAAGAAGGGCATGCCCACAGGCATCCAGGTCCGTCATCCGATCACCGGTGCCGCGGTGGATGTCTGGGTCGGCAACTACGTGCTCATGGGATACGGTGAAGGCGCCGTGATGGCCGTGCCGGGTCACGATGAGCGCGACTTTCACTTCGCGCGCAAGTACGGCCTGCCGATCGTGCAGGTGGTGGACGTCGCCGGCCAGGCCTTCAGCACCGACACCTGGGCCGAGTGGTACGCCGACAAGACCGGCGGACGCTGCATCAACTCGGGCAAGTACGACGGTCTCGAGTATCTCGCAGCGGTGGACGCGATCTCCGCCGACCTGCGCGCCAAGAGCCTCGGCGACAAGCAGACCACCTGGCGCCTGCGCGACTGGGGCATCTCCCGGCAGCGCTACTGGGGCACGCCGATCCCGCTCATCCATTGCGACAGCTGCGGCGCGGTGCCTGTGCCCGACAAGGACCTCCCCGTGGTCCTGCCCGAGGACTGCGTGCCCGACGGCTCGGGCAATCCGCTCAACAAGCGCGAGTCCTTCCTGCGCGTGGACTGCCCGAAATGCGGCAAGCCGGCGCGCCGCGAGACCGACACGATGGACACCTTCGTGGACTCGTCCTGGTACTACCTGCGCTACGCCTGCCCGGACAACGACAAGGCAATGGTCGACGAGCGCGTGAACTACTGGCTGCCGGTGGACCAGTACATCGGCGGCATCGAGCACGCAATCCTGCACCTGCTCTATTCGCGCTTCTGGACCAAGGTGATGCGCGACCTTGGGCTGGTGAAACTCGACGAGCCCTTTGCCAACCTGCTCACGCAGGGGATGGTGCTGAACGAAATCTTCTTCCGCAAAGGCGGCGCGGGACGCATCCAGTACTTCAACCCGGCCGACGTCGACATCCAGACCGACGACAAGGGCGCGCGCATCGGCGCCGTGCTGCGCAGCGACGGCCAGCCCGTGGAGTCGAGCGGCATCGGCACCATGTCGAAGTCCAAGAACAACGGCGTGGACCCGCAGGCGCTCATCGAGAAGTACGGTGCGGACACGGCACGTTTCTTCATGATGTTCACGAGCCCGCCCGAGCAGACGCTCGAGTGGTCCGACTCCGGTGTGGAAGGCTCCTACCGCTTCATGAAGCGCGTCTGGGGCTTCGCCCATCGCTATCACGAATCGATCCGCGCCAATCTTCCTGCCGGCGGCATGCCGGCCCTCGCGGCCGGTCTTGCCGATGCGCGCCGCGAGATTCACCGCAACCTCGAACAGGCCAACTTCGACCTGCAGCGCCAGCAGTTCAACACGGTCGCCTCGGCCTGCATGAAGATCCTCAATGCGCTGGAGCGCGCGCCCGCCGATGACGCCGCGGCGCACGCCGCCGTCGCGGCAGAGGGGCTGTCGATCCTGCTGCGCGTGCAGTCGCCCATCACGCCGCACCTCTGCCATTTCCTCTGGCAGTCGCTCGGGTTCGGCAAGGACATCCTCGACGCGGGCTGGCCCGAGCCGCTGCCCGAGGCCCTCGCGCAGGACGAGATCGAACTGGTCGTGCAGGTGAACGGCAAGCTGCGCGGCAGCCTCCGCGTGGCGCAGGGCGCGAGCCAGGCGGACATCGAACGTCTCGCGCTCGATAATCCGAACGTCCAGAAGTTCACCGAAGGCAAGCCGCCGCGCAAGGTCATCGTCGTGCCCGGCCGCCTCGTGAACATCGTGGTGTGACACCGGCCGACGATGCTAGAGCGCCGAACCCTGCTCGCCCTGCTGACCGCGCTGCCGCTCGCCGCGTGCGGATTCCAGCTGCGCGGGCAGGTGAGCTTGCCGTTCGAGACCGTGTTCGTGGAAGGTCTGCCGTACTCGGCGCTGAACGGCCAGCTGAAGCGCGGGATCCAGAGCAGCGGCGCCACGCTTGCAGCTCAACCGGAAGCCGCCCAGGCCGTGGTGAATCTGCTGAGCGAGTCCCAGGAGCGCGGCATCCTCGCGGTGTCGGCCGGCGGCCGGGTCCGCGAACTGCAACTGCGCTACCGGGTCAACTTCAAGGTCGTGGACCCCAAGGGTCGCGAGTGGCTCTCGCCCACCGAAGTGGTCATCATGCGTGACATGACCTACGACGACACGCAGATTCTCGCGAAGGAAGGCGAGGCGCAGACGCTGTTCCGCGAGATGCAGGTCGATGCCGTGCAGCAGGTACTCCGGCGCATCCAGGCGATCCGCGCCATGAGCGAGGAGCCGACCTGATGGGTGCACCCCGCGAAGCGGACGGCTCGGTGGGCGCCGTCACCCCGCAGGACATGCAGTTCGACGAACCTCTGCCGCTCGTGAGCGGCGCGGTGATGCCGTCCTACTCCATCCGTTACGAGACCTACGGCACGCTGAACGCCGAGCGGTCCAACGCGGTCCTCGTGTGTCATGCGCTGAACGCTTCCCACCATGTCGCGGGCTGGTACGAGGACGATCCCAAGGACATCGGCTGGTGGGACAACCTCATCGGCCCCGGCAAGCCGGTGGACACGGACCGGTTCTTCGTCATCGGCATCAACAACCTCGGCGGCTGCCATGGCTCCACCGGGCCGGCCAGCATCAATCCCGCCACGGGCAAGCCCTGGGGCGCGGACTTCCCGGTCGTGACGGTGGACGACTGGGTGCAGGTGCACGCGCGCCTCGCCGACCGGCTGGGCATCCGCCAGTTCGCGGCGGTGGTGGGCGGCAGCCTCGGCGCGATGCAGTCGCTGCAGTGGACCCTTCGCTTCCCCGATCGCGTGCGCAATTCGCTGGTGATCGCCGCCGCACCGAAACTGTCGGCCCAGAACATCGCCTTCAATGAAGTGGCGCGGCAGGCGATCACGACCGACCCCGACTTCCACGGCGGCAACTACTACGCGCATGGCGTCGTGCCGCGCCGCGGACTGCGCATCGCGCGGATGCTGGGTCACATCACCTACCTGTCCGATGACGCGATGGCCGAGAAGTTCGGCCGCGAACTGCGTGAGGGCGAGTTCAAGTTCGGCTTCGACGTGGAGTTCGAGATCGAGTCCTACCTGCGCTACCAGGGCGACAAGTTCTCGACCTACTTCGACGCCAACACCTACCTGCGCATCACCAAGGCGCTGGACTACTTCGACCCGGCCATGGCGCACGGCGGCAATCTCGCCGCAGCGCTCGCCGGCGCCAAGGCGCGTTTCCTGGTGATCTCGTTCACCTCGGATTGGCGCTTCTCGCCCGGCCGGTCCCGCGAGATCGTCAAGGCGCTGCTCGACAACGGCCATGACGTGAGCTATGCCGAGATCGACGCGCCGCACGGCCACGACGCCTTCCTCATGGACGATCCGCGCTACCACGGCGTGGTGCGGGCCTACATGAACAACATCGCGACCTGAGCCCATGAGCATACCCGGCAACGGCAACGGCAACGGTCTTCCGATGCGCTCCGACTTCGACGCGATCGCTCAGTGGGTGCGCCCGGGTTCGCGCGTGCTCGATCTCGGTTGCGGCGACGGCTCGCTGCTGCGCTCGCTCAAGCAGACGCGCAATGTCACGGGCTACGGCGTCGACATCTCCGACGACAACGTGCTTGCGTGCGTGACCAACGGCGTCAACGTGATCCAGAGCGACCTCGAGGCGGGCCTGTCCGGCTTCGAGTCCGGGTCCTTCGACTATGTGATCCTCTCGCAGACCCTGCAGGCGATGAAGCACACCGAGCGGCTGCTGCGCGAGATCCTGCGCGTGGGCCGCGAAGGCATCGTGAGCTTCCCCAACTTCGGCTACTGGCATGCGCGGCTGCAGGTGCTGGGCGGGACGATGCCGGTGTCGCGCGATCTCCCCTACCAGTGGTACGACACGCCCAACATCCACCTCTTCACCATCGAGGACTTCGAGATCTTCTGCCGCGGGCATCGCCTGCGCATCCTCGACCGTGTCGTCCTCACGGCGGGGCGCCGCGTGACCTTTGCGCCGAATCTGCTGGGCGCGCTCGCGGTCTATCGGCTCGACCAGGCGCACGGCGCGGCGGCCGTCGGCGCGTGACCGATGGCTGACAAGCGGTCCGCGCTCTCAGCGCTGCTCACGCGCCGGATGCTCATCTGCATCTTCACGGGCTTCAGTTCCGGACTGCCGCTGTATCTGCTGCTGAACCTCGTGCCCGCCTGGCTGCGCACCGAGGGCATCAGCCTGAAGGCCATCGGCGCCTTCGCGCTCATCCAGTTTCCGTACACCTGGAAGTTCCTCTGGGCGCCGATGCTCGACCGGTACGTGGTACCCGTGCTGGGCCGCCGCCGCGGCTGGATGCTCCTCACGCAGGTGACTCTGTTCGCGCTCATCGCCTGGCTCGGCACGCTGTCGCCGTCGCAGGATCTCATGTGGGTCGTATACGCCGCCACCGGCGTGGCGTTCCTGAGCGCCACGCAGGACATCGTGCTCGATGCCTATCGCCGCGAGCTGCTCCAGGAATCCGAGCTGGGACTGGGCAACGCCGTGCATGTGAACGCCTACCGCATCGCGGGGCTGGTGCCGGGCTCCCTGTCGCTGATTCTCGCCGACCGCATGCCGTGGAGCTCGGTGTTCCTGGTGACAGCGGCCTTCATGATCCCGGGCATGGTGATGGCACTCGCCGTTCGCGAACCGGGCATCACGGGCGGGGTGCCCAAGACACTGCGCGAGGCGGTGGTCGAGCCGTTCCGCGAGTTCTGGGGCCGTCAGGGCTGGCAGGGCGCCGTGCTGGTGCTGAGCTTCATCTTCTTCTACAAGCTCGGCGACAGCATGTGCACCGCCCTCGCGACACCCTTCTATCTCGACATGGGCTACGCCAAGTCCGACATCGGCATCATCGCGAAGAACGCGGGGCTCTGGCCCAGCGTCATCGGCGGCCTGCTGGGCGGCCTGTGGATGGTGAAGCTGGGGATCAACCGCGGGCTGTGGCTCTTCGGCATCGTGCAGGTCGTGAGCATCCTGGGGTTCGTGTGGCTCGCGCAGCAGGGGCCGTTCACGGACATCGGCGCCTACGAGCGTGCCGCGCTGGCCCTGGTGATCGGCGGGGAGGCGCTGGGCGTGGGCCTCGGAACCGCCGCCTTCGTCGCCTTCATCGCCCGCACGACCAACCCGGCCTATACGGCCACCCAGTTCGCGCTGTTCACCAGTCTGGCCGCCGTGCCCCGAACCTTCGTCAACGCGATGACCGGCTGGCTCGTGGAGCGCATGGGCTGGTTCGGATTCTTCTGGCTGTGTCTCGTCCTGGCCCTGCCCGGCATGGCCCTGCTCTGGAAGGTCGCCCCGTGGAACGAACCGGTCAAGGCACCGCCCCAGTAGCCGATAACCGGCTGTCTTCCCTGTTCTTCATCGAGAGTATTCCTGCAATGACCAAGACTTTTGCCTCCCTCATCGCCGTTTCGATGGCCGTCGCCGGCTGCACCTCCACCGGCAGTGCCGACGGCAAGCGCCCCATGACCAACACCGAGAAAGGCGCCATCATCGGCGCCGTCGGCGGTGCGGTGGTCGGTGCAGCCGTCACGAAGAAGCGCGCCAAAGGCGCCCTGATCGGCGCAGTGGGTGGCGGTCTGGCCGGCGCCGCGGTCGGCAACTACATGGACCGCCAGAAGCAGGACCTGGAGAAGAGCCTGAAATCCGAGCGCGACAGCGGCAACGTCTCCATCCAGAAGGTCTCCGATGATCTGATGAAGATCACCATGACGAGCCAGACGGCTTTCGACGTCGGTCAGGCCGACATCAAGCCGGGATTCCGGACCACCATGGACAAGCTTGCCGATGTGGTTGTGCGCTACGGCAAGACGTCGCTCACGGTCGTCGGCCACACCGACGCCGAGGGTACGCAGGAGAACAACCAGGCCCTCTCGCAGCGTCGGGCCCAGGCCGTCGTCGACTACCTGGAAAGCAAGAACGTGAACCCCACCCGTCTCGCGGCCGTGGGCAAGGGCGAAACCGAGCCCGTCGCCGACAACAAGACCGAAGCCGGCCGCCGGGCGAACCGCCGCGTTGAGATCCTCGTGGAGCCCGTCCGGGCCGAGTAGCCGCCTCAGGCCGCGACTCAGCCCGCAGGCTGACGTTGCGGCCGCCCATCGCGAGATAGGCAGCAAGCTTGGAACCCTTCGCCCTCGCCGTGGACAAACTCCTGTTTGTCCAAGCGCAGGAAAACAAAACGGGAGGGTTCGTTTCATGGATCGTCAGCAGAAGGGACGGCGGCGCCTGCTCGGGGCGGCCGCCGCCGGAGGCGCCGCGGCGCTCGCCACCACGGCGGGCTGTGGACTGGGAAGTGGTCCCGATCAGGTGGTCGGCGGCGCGGGAGCGGTAGCCGGACAGTCGGTTTCGCTCAAGTTCCAGGCGGGCTTTCCACTGAAGGACCCGTTCTTCGACCTCTCTCAGATGTTCATCAGGACCATCTCGGACCTGACGGGCGGGTTGCTCAAGATCGAGTTGCTTCCCGCGGGCGCCGTGGTCGGCGCCTTCGACATGGCAGATGCCGTGCACAAAGGCATTCTCGACGGGTGCATTGCAGTGCCGGCCTTCTGGTACGGAAAGGAAAACGCCCTCTCCCTGTTCGGCACCGGGCCGGCGCTGGGCCAGGATTCCAATACGCTGCTCGCCTGGATGGAATACGGGGGCGGAAAGGAGCTGTACGACGAGTTGTACCGAGATGTACTCAAGCTCGACGTCGTCGGTCTGCTTTGGGGTCCGATGGGGATCCAGCCGTTCGGCTGGTTCAAGCGCGAGGTCAAGAGCCGCGCCGACCTCCAGGGTCTCAAGTACCGCACCGTCGGCCTGTCGATCGATCTGTTCACGGAAATGGGTGCGTCGGTGGTGGCGATGCCGGGGGGAGAAATCATCCCTTCGCTCGAGCGCGGCGTCATCGATGCCGCCGAGTACAACAATCCGGAGAGCGACGCCGCGCTGGGGTTCCCGGACGTCGCCAAGGTCTGCATGGTGAAGAGCTATCACCAGCCGGGTGAAGTCCTCGAGATGCTCATCAGCAAGCGTGTCTTCGACGCCTTGTCTCCGGCGTACCAGAGTGTCGTCCGCTATGCCGCCAAGGCGGCGTGCGCCGAGATGAGTTGGCGCACGCTCGACCGCTACTCCAAGGCTTACGAGGACATGCGCGACAAGCGCGGCGTGAAGTTCGTGGAAACGCCGAAGGAACTGCTTGATGCCCAGCTGAATGCCTGGGACAAGGTCATCACCCAGAAGGCGCAGAGCAATCCGTTCTTCGCAAAGGTGCTCGAGTCCCAGAAGGCCTTCCTGAAGCGGGTCGTGGGCTACCAGGTCAAGTTCAACAACGACCCGCGCCTTCCGTTCGAACACTTCTTCGGCAAGGCCTGAGCCATGAACGGGCTGCTGCTCACGATCGACCGCATCAGCGCGGTCGCGGGGAAGATATTCGCGTGGCTCATCGTCCTGCTGACGGTCATCGTCGGCTATGACGTGCTCGCACGGAAACTGGGTTCCCCGACACACTGGGCGTTCGACCTTTCGCTGATGGTATACGCCGTGCTGTTTCTCATGGCCGGGGCGTACACGCTCTCCCGCAACGGCCATGTCCGCGCGGACCTGCTCTATCGCGAGCTTTCGGCGCGAACCCAGGCCTGGTTCGATCTGGTCCTTTACTTCGCCTTCTTCCTCCCGGGTATCGCCGCCCTCGTCTATGCCGGCTGGGAGTTCGCCGACAAGTCGCTTTCCATTCGCGAGGCGTCCAGTGTCACGGGCAGCGGTCTGCCGGTCTGGCCTGTGAAGATGTTCATTCCCGTTGCGGGCGCGCTGCTGCTCCTGCAGGCGTTTGCCGAGATCGTGCGGTGCCTGATCTGCATCCGGAGCGGCCGGTGGCCCGACCGCCTGCAGGATGTGGAAGAAGCCGACATCGAGCAGTTGAAGGCGATCGTCCAGGCAGTCGAGGTGAAGGGGGTGACGAAATGAAGCTTCGCCTCGACACCAAGACGATCGGCTTCGCCTTTCTAGCGCTGCTGATCGTGCTGTACATCCTGTTCCTGCCGCCGCCATCGCGCTTCTACAACCCGCACCTGGGCCTCGTCATGCTGGGGCTCATCGTCGTGGCGATCCTGCTCGGGTTTCCGATCGCGTTCACGCTGATGGGGCTGGGAATCATGTTCGGGTTCGCCGCGATGTGGCGGCCGGGCGTTCCCTTCACGGAGAACCCGGTGTTCGACTCCATGGTGCTGCGCACCTATGGCGTCATGTCGAACGACATCATCATCTCGGTGCCCCTGTTCATCTTCATGGGCTACATCGTCGAGCGTTCGGGGATCATCGACCGGCTGTTCAAGAGCCTGGAGCTCGCGATGGCGCGCGTTCCCGCGGCGCTCGCCGTGGCCACCATCGCGACGTGCGCCGTGTTTGCCGCCGCAACGGGCATCGTCGGCGCCGTCGTCACGCTGATGGGACTCCTCGTGCTTCAGCCGATGCTCAAGGCCGGCTACGACGTGAAGATGGCGGCCGGGGCAATCGCCGCGGGAGGATGTCTCGGCATCCTGATTCCGCCCTCGGTGATGCTCATCCTCTACGGTGCCACGGCCGGCGTGTCGGTCGTTCAGCTCTACGCCGGCGCGTTCGGGCCTGGCCTCATGCTGGCCTGCCTCTACATCGCCTACGTGATGGTCCGCGCAAAGCTGAATCCGAAGATGGCGCCTCCCCTGCCTGCCGAGGAGCGCAACGTGCCTGTCGGCACGATCGTGCGCATGCTCGCCTCGTCGTTTCTGCCCCTGTTTCTTCTGATCGGCTCCGTGCTCGGCAGCATCATCGCCGGCTGGGCCACGGCAAGCGAGGCTGCGGCGCTCGGTGCCATCGGTGCCATCGTCCTGGCGCTGGCATACCGACGGTTGCCGTGGGAGAGATTCAAGGATTCCGTCTACCTCACGAGTCGCACCACCGCGATGGTGTGCTGGATGCTGGTCGGCTCCTGGGTGTTCTCGTCGACCTTCGCCGTGCTGGGTGGCCAGCGCATCCTGGAGCAGTGGGTGCTCTCGATGGACCTCTCGCCCGGCGGATTCCTGCTGCTGTCCCAGGTGCTGATCTTCCTGCTCGGCTGGCCCCTCGACTGGACCGTGATCATCATCATCTTCGTGCCGATCTTCCTGCCGATGCTGCCCCACTTCGGCATCGACCCTCTGTTCTTCGGCCTGCTCACCGCGCTGAACCTTCAGACGGCATTCCTTTCTCCCCCCATGGCAATGGCCGCGTATTACCTCAAGGGGGTAGCGCCTCCCCACGTGACGCTCGCCCAGATCTTCCGGGGCATGGTCCCGTTCATGCTGATTCAGATCGGTGCGATGATCCTTCTGGTGCTCTTCCCCGCCATCGGGATGTGGCTGCCGAAGTTTCTGTATCAGTAGCCTTCCGTTCTGCGCCGAAGCCCTGCTCTCAGCCGGGCTTCGGTGCAGCAACGATGATCGCCATCCCGGCAAGCGCCACCGCCGAGCCGAGCAGATCCCACCGTGACGGCGTCACGCCGTCCACCAGCCAAAGCCATCCGATTGCAGTCGCGACGTACACGCCGCCGTAAGCGGCGTAGACGCGCCCCGACGCCGTCGGGTGCAGAGTCAGCAGCCAGACGAACAGTGCCAGCGACACCGCTGCCGGAACCAGCAGCCAGACGGGTGCATCGCGGCGCAACCACAGCCAAGGCAGGTAGCAGCCGACGATCTCGGCGACGGCGGTGATCCCGTAGAGGGCGGCGGTCTGGAGTCCGGTCATGGCGGAGGCGTCCCGGTGTATCGGTGAGTGTGAGTCGGGGACGATACCGGCTTTCGGTGGATCCTTCGGGAAACAGACAGAAGGCGACGCATTGCACCGCCTCAGCGCGCGACCCGACGCTTGTTCACCGCACGACTGACCGGACGTCCTCCAGCAGCGGCAGTTGGCGTGTCGCTTCCGAAGGCTTCCAGGATGGGACAGTCCGGACGGTCGTCGCCGTGGCAGTGCGCCAGCAGATGCGAAAGCGCGTCGGCGATCGATTGCAGTTCACGAATGCGATCGGCGATGTCGCTGCGGTGTACTTCCACGAGCCGCTTCACCTCGCGCGCCGAACGGCTCGCGTCCTGCCACAGCGAGACGAGTTGCCGGATGTCTTCCAGGCCGAATCCTGCGTCTCGCGCCTGGCGGATGAACTTCAGTGTCCGCGTGTCGGACTCCGAGTACTGCCGGTAGCCCGCCGCCGTTCTGGTCGGCGGTCGCAGCAGCCCGATGGATTCGTAGTGGCGGACCATCTTTGCCGACACGCCGGATGCCGCTGCGGCTTCGCCGATGTTCATATGGCTACTCCGTCAATGATGATGCGCGTGCCCCCGGCCCCGGGCGATGAGCCAGCGGTTGACCGGAAAGGCCGCCGCCCCCGCGAGGACGAGCGCCGCCGCCATGCTCGTCCAGAAGAGGACCGATGTCAGCGGCGCGCCCATGGCACCCGGAATCAGCAGCATGGCGAGATTGTCGACCAGTTCCATGATCGCGATCGATGCCGTGTCGGCGGCAAGCGCCAGCCGCAGTGCAGCTCCCGTCGAGAACCCGTGGCGGACGAGCGGCACCATCGTGAAGGCAAAACCCGATGCGAACGCGAGACCCACCGCGAGCACGACGGTGGCGCCCGCTCCCCAACCGAGCGCATTGCCGATGACCATGCCCAGAATCTCGCCTACGGCACAGCCGCTCAGACAGTGGATCGTGGCGGTAAGCGCGGTGCGGTTGAGCGACGGGGCGTTGCTTGCGGAGGAACGGGGGGAAGAGTGGCCGTGGACGGCTTGGGTGTGACTGTGTGCCATGGGAAGACTCCCGACGGGTTGGATGGAGAACCCATGCTGAGCCTTCCCACGATGGGAAGGTCAAGCGCGTCAGGAAGCACGCCGACCGCTGCGTCCGCCGGGCCGAGGCTCGCTCGACCGGCCCCTCGGCCCATGGCATCGCTCAGGCTGGACTGTGCAGTGCGATGACGTTGCCCTCGCTATCTTCGAACTCCGCGACCCACCCCAAGTCGCCGATAGAGGTCTTCGGGTACATGACGATGCCGCCTGCGGCCACCGCGCGTTCGAGCGTGGTGTCGATGCTGTCGGTCCTGAAGTAGATCCGGGTGCCCTGCCGGCTGGGGACATAACTCGCGCCGCGCGCAAGGGCGCCGGTGATGGCATTCGTACCTACGGCTTCGGGAAACAGGGCCATCTCGTTGCCGTCGATCTCGGTACGCTCCAGCTTCAGGGCGAAGACCGCTTCATAGAAGGCGACGGCGCGGCCCATGTCGTTGACGGGAATCTCGAAGTAGCAGACGGGGTGGGGCATGGGGACTCCGGGTAACGATTCGGATGAACCATCGACCCGGATTCGAACTGGCGAGTTCCGGCCAGGACAGGCTGCGCGGACTACGCGGACGTTCCGCGGCTTGCGAGGCCTTGCGCCACCCAGCGGCGATCGACGAGAACCACAGACGTCTCGATCTGACGCTCCGGGATGGACCAGAAACGACGCAGCAGGGAATCCTTCTCGGCGCCCGTCACGACGCTGTAACCGTTGCGCCGATAGAAGGCGATTGCCCAGGTCGCGGCGGCCCATGTCCCGATGAGAATCGGCTTGGCGGTCAGGGCTTCCACGTGGCGCAGGAGCGCCGTGCCGACCCCGGCCCGCTGCACGTCGGGTGAGACGTACGCATGCCGCACGAGCGCCACGTCACCACGATCCTGGATGCCCATCATGCCGGCGGGCGCGCCGTTGCGCTCCGCCAGCCAGAACTCGATGCCGTCGGCGATCTCCTGACGCAGTTCGGCCTCGGGCATATAGGGCTCGTGCCAGCAATCCGGCGGGATGACGCCGCGGTAGGCCTGCGCCGCCCGATCGACGATCTCCAGCATGGCCGGCAGATCGTCGGGGCGCGCCTCGCGAATGTTCATGGCGTGACGGGGCAGGTGCGGCAGTTCAGCTCCAGTCATCCATGTCGTGGCGGATGCTGTGCCGGTTGGCGATGAGTTCGTCGAGCGTCGGCTCGCCATTGAGCGCGCGCCGGATGGCGAGCTTGGTGGCCTCGTAGTTGGTACGGTACATGTCCTTCTTGTCGAGGTTCGGATCCTTCGCGCAGCGCGGATCGATCCACACGAGGCTAATGATGCACAGGTCGTTCGCCACGGCCTTCGGGATCACGCCCTCGATCACGCAGTCGATGACGCCGTCGGCCGTGGCGGCCTGCACCACGCCGCCGAACAGTTCGATGTTGGCGGTGTCCTTGAGAGTGACCTTGGGCACCATGATCGTCGGCGGACGGACCATCTGGTTGCACGCACGGATCGCGAACATGGCCGTGTGACCCTTGCTCTGCGCCATCATGTTGGCGAACGCGGTACCCACGGGACCGCTGGTGCGGCCGATGAGAATCTCCGGCATCGCGTCGGTGAACTGTCCGTCGGCGGCGAGGACGGTCGCTTCGCCGGCATGGAAGGTGTAGTCGGTGGTCATGGATCGGGCCCGGAGAATGAGGTGCCGGGATTCTGGGCGAACCGCCCCCGACATTCAACAGAGCTCACGCGGCCGGCGCGCAGGCGGCGCCCCGCCGAGTCAGTCAGCCCGGACCAACAGCGGGCCGAAGAAGCCGACGATCCGACGGATGCGCATGCCGTCGTCCGTGAGTTCCGCGATGTCGAGCCCCTCGGGCAGAGCGGCGCCATCGGCCAGGATCATCCGCCAGGCGAATCGCGCGATCCCGTGGTGGAGGTCAACCGCGCTGGTGCGGACAACCTTCGCACCCGGCCGCCGCGCCAGCACGCGCTCGATATGGTCGAGCAGTGCCGCTTCGCCCGCGGCGTGCACCGACGGATCGGTATAGATGGCTCCGGGCGCCCACACCTCGGCGAGAAGCTTTGCGCGCTGTTCGGGCGACGGATCGCTCCATACCGCGCAGTAGCGGTCGATCAGATCGGTCACAGCGACGATGCGGTCGGCGCTTTCCATGGTCGGATCTTCCGGCGCCCGGGTCAGGCGGGCTCGTCAGGGGATGCCGTCGGCGTGGCGGCAGGCACGTGGATCTGCATTTCCAGCGCCGCGACACCGATGTTCACGGTAGCCGTCAGCGTGATCGGCCTTGCGGACAGCGGACGGGATTCCAGTTCCTTCAGCGCGATCTCGAGGATGTTGCAGACCTGCGCAGTCGAAGCACGCACGGCCTTCTCGTTCACCGCCTCGGTCATGTGAGCAGCGCTGGTCGCGAGGGAGTCGACGCCGTCCTTGACGGTTGCAGAGATACCGCCGACGGCATCGGAGGCCTTGGACGCCACCTGCGTCCCGATGTCCTTCAGTTTGTCGAGCATGACGTTTCCTCGGACAACCGCGGCGGCACGAGCCCGGCCTCGCAGGCCTTGATGTGCAGGGCGAGGTACTTCGAATAGATGCGGCACTGCGCGAAGCTGCCGGCAATGAACCACAGGCCGGGCTGCGCCGTGCGCGTGAACATGTTGCGAAGCTCGAGCCCGTGGCCGAAGCCCCAGATGGGGCCGATGCGATCGGCCACGGCATCTCCGAGAAGCTTACGCACCAGAGCTTCCTGCCCGAAGTATCCGGTCGCGAGCACGATGAGATCCGCGGGGACGATCCGGTCGTCCTTCAGACGCGCGCCTTCCGCGACGAACTCGGTGATGTCCGCGTACTGCACGAGACCGATGCTGCCCTCGGCCACAAGATCCGAGCAACCGACGTTGAAGTAGTAGCCGCCGCCACGCGTGAGGTACTTGAACTGCCAGCCGGTGTCGTCCTCGCCGAAGTCGAGGCGGAAGCCGACGCGCTCCAGCCCATCGAGCAGCGGCTTGTCCATCGCCCGCGCCCTGGCCGTGAAGGTCTGGTGACTCTTCTTCGCGAGCGGCACCGGGATCGACATCGTGATGAGATCGCAGTCCTCGGTGGACGGCCCCTCGTCGTAGAGCGCGTAGGGCAGCTGGGCGCTGGGTTCGATGTTGACGATCATCGTCGGACTGCGCTGGACCAGCGTGACGGCCGCGCCGCTCGAATGCAGGTCCTGCGCGATGTCGTGACCGCTGCTCCCGGTGCCGATCACCATGGCCTTGCGGCCGCACCACGCGTCGCCGTCCTGGAATTCGCTCGAATGCATCACACGACCCGCAAACCGGGGCAGCGACGCAATGTGCGGGACGCTCGGCAGGCAGCTCGCGCCGGTAGCCATGACGATGTGCCGGGGACGCATCGTGCGCCGGGTGCCGTCCGCCAGCCGCAAGGTGACGGACCAGCAACCCGCCGCCTCGTCGTACTCGCCGGACTCGAATTCGGTGCAGGTCCAGCAGTTGAGTTCCAGGGCCTCCACGTAGGCCTCGAACCAGCCCGCGATCTTGTCCTTGGGAATGTACGTGGGCCAGGTGGGCGGGAACGGCATGTACGGCATGTGGTTCACCTGCACCTGATTGTGCAGGGTGAGCGCGTGATAACGATGCCGCCAGTTGTCGCCGATGCGCTCCTCGCGGTCGACGATCAGCGTGTCCACCCCGAGCTGGGTGAGCCGCGCCGCGGTCGCGAGCCCGGCCTGGCCGGCGCCGATGACGAGCACGGCGGGGTCACGGTCCGCGTATTCCCTCGCCGCGCACCGCAGATCGAACCAGTTGGGCCCGTGAAAATCCCGCGAGTACGTCTCGCCCTTCGGTCGCGCCTTGCCGACGCTCTCCTGGTGCCCGGTAAGCGAGTCGAGCGCGGTGAGCAGCGTCCAGGCCTTCGGGTTCGCCGTCGCTTCGCTGCCTGGCGTCAGACGCAGCACGCCGTTGCCCAGGCCTTCCCGGGTCTCGAACGTGAAGAAGGCCTCGATCGCGTGCTGCCCGCTGCGCATCACGCGCCGCGGCGGGGTGCGGTTGTCGGCCAACCGGAAACCTCGCGGCGCCATGCGGCCGCTGGCTTCGGCCAGCGCATCCACCACGGCAGTCGCTCCGCAGATCGTGTCGATGGACCAGGTGAGTGCAAGGACATCGCGCCAGTAACTGTCGGCCTCGAACAGCGTTGCGAGAGCCGCGCGGTCGCCGGAGGCGAGCACTTGATCGAACCGTTCGAGCCACGCCTCGACCACCGGCGAGAGGGATTCGGACTTCATCGGGTTTCCTGACGATTCAGCGGGACGGCGCGACGGCCCGGCAGCCTGCGGATTCACTGCCGCGGTTGCCCGTCACTCCGTCTCCGGGCGGGAATCGAAGATACGCCGCCGACTGGGGGCGCGCAACGATCGCGGCGCCCGTCGCAGCCGCGGTCGGAGCCAGACCGCATCGTCGTTCCGGGCCCTCGCGGGCGGTATCCTCCTCGACAGGTTGAGTTTTCCGGCGGTGCGGAGGACCATGGGCGTCGCCCGCGCGGCGGGCAACCGGCGATCTCCGATCGCCGACGGGGACAACATTCGGACAGCAGTCAGAGGACGGCAGTCATATGGCCAAGGTCGAAGTCCGGGAAACGGTGCTTTCCATTCGCATGACCGACGAGTTGCTGGCGGGTCTCGATGCCTTGCGCACGACCTGGAAGACCGATCCCGCCAAGGTGCCGAAGGGCTTGTCGTGTTCCGAGTCCGGCGCCGGGGAGTTCGTGCTCGTCGCCGCCGAGTCGGCGTTCGTCACCCTGCCCGGCGCGTGCGTGATCAAGACACTCGGCGCCATCGAGCTCGAGGATGGCGGCCCCATGTTCGACGAGGGCGCCCATTCCAAGTCGCTCATCCTGCGGCTCACCCCCGAGGGCTGGCGTTTCTCGGTGAAGTTCTCGGCGCCGGTCGAGCGCGCCAGGAAGATTCCGCCGCACTGAGGGCAGACGCGGTTTAGCCAAGGTCCGCAAGGCGCCGGCGGCGGTCGGCTTCTTCCTCCACGACCGCGTCGATGTCCCGCATGAGCGCATCGACGTCTGCGGGCGCCTCGTCGTGGACGAAGGTCCCCGTGAGTTCGGAGTCCGGCCTCAGCGCGCCCGCGGCATACAGCGCCCAGATCTCGTGGCCGTAGTCGGTGGCCAGGATCTCCGGCACGAACTGTCCGAAGAACGCCGCCAGATTGTTCACGTCGCGCACCAGCATGCTCTTCGCGTGATTGTTGCCGGCGGCGTCGATTGCCTGCGGCAGATCGATGATGACCGGGCCGTCCGCATCGACGAGGATGTTGTAGGCGGAGAGGTCGCCGTGCACGACGCCCGCGCAGAGCATCAGCACAACCTGCCGGATCAGCGCGCTGTGATAGGCGAGCGCCTGCTCCGCGGTGAGCGCGAGATCCTCCAGCCTTGGCGCGGCGTTGCCCTCGGCATCCGTGACGAGTTCCATGAGGAGGACGCCCTCATGGAAGTTGTAGGGCTTGGGCACCCGCACGCCGGCACCCGCGAGACGGTAGAGCGCATCCACCTCGGCGTGCTGCCAGGCGGCCTCCTGCTCCTTTCGACCATAGCGCGAGCCCTTCTCCATGGCCCGGGCCTGCCGGCTGTTCTTCACCTTGCGGCCTTCCGTGTACGACACGCTCTGTCGGAAGCCGCGCTTGTCGGCCTCCTTGTAAACCTTCGCGCAGCGCGCCTCGCCGCCGCACAGCACGACGAACACCATGGCTTCCTTGCCGCTCTTCAGCTGACGCACGACTTCGTCGACGAGACCGTCCTCGACCAGGGGCAGCAAACGCGGGGGTGTCTTCAAACGGGGCTCACGGAAGGGTTCGGACAATGGAAGAGATCGCTTCGGATCATGCCGTGCCCAGGAGACGGTGCCTACATGTTTCGCGCCTCGCGACTTGCGTGGCGCGACCGCGCCGACTCCCGGAATGCGGCGCGACATCCGCAGCGGCAGTTCCTGGAGTCGGGACTTCGTCCCTCGTCCAGGCTACGGCAGTTTCGTCCTTCGTAGCCCGGACGAGGCGCAATCGCGCCGACTCCGGGAATGCTGCGCGATGTCCGCAACGGAAATCCCTGGAGTCGGGACTGCGTCCCTCGTCCAGGCTACGACAGTTTCGTCCTTCGTAGCCCGGACGAGGCGCAATCGCGCCGACTCCGGGAATACTGCGCGATATCCGCAACGGCAGTCCCTGGAGTCGGGACTTCGTCCCTCGTCCAGGCTACGGCAGTTTCGTCCTTCGTAGCCCGGACGAGGCGCAACCGCGCCGACTCCGGGAATGCGACGCGATATCCGCAACGGAAATCCCTGGAGTCGGGACTGCGTCCCTCGTCCAGGCTACGACAGTTTCGTCTTTCGTAGCCCGGACGAGGCGCGACCGCGCCGACTCCGGGGATGCGGCGTGATTTCCGTAACGGTGGGCCCTGGTGTCGGGACTTCGTCCCTCGTCCAGGCTACGGCGGGTATCGTTCTCGTAGCCCGGACGAGGCGCGATCGCGCCGACTCCGGGGATGCGACGGGGGGTGCGCGGGACCGCCCTCATCCTCGGACGAAATGCCGGAACACCTCCGGATACCGCGATTCGAGTTCGCTCTCCTGCCAGCGTCTGCCACTCGTCTTGCGGGCCTTGCCGGCGGGTCGCACGAGGTCTTCGCCCGTGGCGGCGCGATAGGCTTCGTCCGCCACGGACAGAAGTTCCTCGCACTGGAAGTCCCAGCAGTCCTCGTGGTGCTTCAGCAGTTCCGCCGGACCGGCAAGGGCGGCGCCGAACGTCGCCCGTCCCTGCGCGACAACCCACGCCCGGAAGTAGTCGAAGCTGTCATCCGAGCAGCCGCCGCGCGCGAGGTGTGCGAATGCCCAGAGGTCCCAGGCATCGAGCTGGGCGAGTCTGACTGCAAGCAACTTGTCGAAGGCCTGGATGTCCTTCGGCGTGCAGGCCTTCAGCTGCTCTTCGACCGCGCCTGCGAACTGTGTGGCGCTGCCGGCCCCGGTGCGCGCCTTGCCGATCAGCGTCCAGAACCGGGCCTCGGTCATGCCGTTGGCCTTGCGGGGCGGCGCGGCAGGCGGCGTCCTTGCCTGGAAGGCCAGCATCTCCTGCTTCAGCGCATCCTGTTCGGCCTCGAGCTTAAGGGACCACAGGTTGTGCCAGTACTCGGCGTAGACCTCCATGCAATTCGCGTAGTGCTTCGCGGCATCGCGCATGTGACCGAGATGGCCTTTCTGCGCCTCCGGCCAGCTGCGCCAGAACGCGCGCGACCGGCTGCCGATGAGACCGCGGAAGAGGGCGTGCACACGCGCGACCTCGCCGGCATCCCGCATTCCCTTGCCGAGAACGATGATGTCGATGCGTCCGCCTTCGAGGTCGTACTGCTCCTGCACGTGGCGGATCAGATCGTCGAATCGCTTCTCCGCGATCCATTGCTCGAACAGCTCGCCTTCGAGCCGCTCGGCCTCGTCCGACGAGGGATCGCGGCCGAGTGTGCGGGCCAGCTTCTCCCACTCGGCGTCGTACGTCCTTTCGAACTTTGACATGGTCCTCGTGCAGTCGGCGTGTCAGAACAGAGGACGCGACGGGACGTTTGCGTCGGCCGCTTCCGGCGCGTGGTCCGGTGTCCGTCCGAGCGGGTGCTGCTCCGCAGAGAAGTTGCCGTAGGTCCGCAGGACCTGGGCAATGACGACCTGATAGCCCGCAAGCCAGTTGTCCTGCGACGCTTTGGCTTCCAGGTGGCGGGGATGATTCATGAGCTGCTGCAGCGCGTCGAGCGAATCCCAGTAGTACACGTTCGAGATGAGCCCGGTGGCCGGGTTCTCCCACGTCTCCTCGCCGAGGTAGCCGGGGATGGCCCTGGCGGCTGCGGCAATCTCCCCGTCGAGACGGTAGAAGGTATCGTCGTACTGCTTCTTCGCGAAGATGAAGGTGGAGGAGTACATCGTGCTCCCGTAAGCGCAATCAGTTGGCGGGTTTCAGCACTTCGAAGCCATCTTCCTCGCCGGTGGCGGAGTAGATGACCCGACGGTCGAGCTTGCCGTCCCGATCGAAGTCGATGTCGGCGTGGACGATCTTGCCCAGTCGCAGGGTCTCCACGCGCAGCGGCAAGCCGGTGTACTTGTCGAGGAAGACCACCTCGTTCACCACACCGTGGCGGAAGTAGGTCTTGAGATCGGCAACGCCGTCACCGTCGGTGTCGGTTTCGGCGGACTGGATGTTGCCCTTAACGAAGGCGGAGATTGTCTCGAATGTGCCGTTGAAGTCCTCGTCGCTTTCGCTGACCTCCGGTGCACCATTGCTCGCGTAGCGGATGATCAGGTCCACCTTGCGGTCGCGATTGCGGTCTGTCCGGACTTCCGTGAGCACGCCTTGCGGCGAGTAGGTCCAGGTTTCGTCCAGCACGCCGTCTCCGTCGAAGTCGATACCGCCGTTGGCGACCGGGGCACGGAAGTAAAACGTCGCGCCGGCGACGCCCACCGCCAGCCCGATGAGCGCAGCGCCGATCCGCGACTTGCTGGCAGGCGGTGTCCGGGGTGTCGGCGGCGCCGAGGCCGGGGGGTTGGCGGCTTCCCATTCCATGAGGAGCGCCCGGGCCCGGTCGTAGTCCTCGTCCTCCACCACGAGCCGCACGAGTCCCGCGGCCGGCAGTTCGCCGATGGCACCTTCCAGGTAGGTTCCGTCCACGCGTGCGGCGATGCCGTCCTGCGCGAGCAGGTCCTGAAGCATGTGCGCTTCGATGCCGTTCGCGGCGCGGTAGGCGGTCTTCATGGTCGTTCGGGTGGTTCGATCCGGTGAAATGCAGCCGTTCAGGCGCGCGGGGGCGTGCCGTATACCTTCCCGCTGTTCCAGCTCTCCACGTACTCCGCGAGCGAGAGCTGCCAGGGGTTGCGGCCGTCCGCATCGAAGTACTCGAACAAGATGCCGTCGGACGCGGTCATCGAGAGCAGCACGGTACCGCCGGCATCGCCGCCCCATTCCTCATGCGGGTGCGCGTCGGCGGGAGCAAGAGCGTAGTCGCCCTTGCGGCGGTGGATGGAGCGGGTGGTGCCGTCGGGGAGCGTCTCCTTCAGGAACTGCTCGCCTTCGAGCACGAGGGTCACGGTCGAGGCGACGTGGCGGTGCCGCCGGCAATGGCCCCCCTTTCCATACCGGAGGAGCATGTCGAGGCGTCCGCTCGGCAGGTCATAGCCGAGCAGGCTGTACTCGAAGTCGACCCGGAAGGCGGTGCAGTCCGGGTCCGTGACCCGCCGCCATTCCACGGACGCGAGATCGAAACGAGGCGAAACGACCGGCATTGGGGTCCTCGGTGAGAAGGCTTTCGCCGGAAGTGTGCAGCACGTCGCCGGTTTGAGAAAGCGGCCGGCCACCCGCCGCTGTCAGGGCGGAGAGATCTCGTTCAGGGCGCCGGTGGCGGTGCCTCGATGAAGCTGTACACCTTCCACATCTCGGCTTCGGTCAGCTTGCCTTTCCAGGCCGGCATCTGGGTGCCCTTCCGACCGTGGATGACGATCTTGAGGAACGCCTGCCCCTTCAGCTTGGACTTGCGGAGATTCGGCCCGCGCGCGCCGGTGTCGGCGTGACAGATGTAGCAGGTGCTGCGGTACAAACGCTGGCCTTCCGCGATGGCCTCCGGGTCCCCGCTGTACGGGTTCTCCGTGTGTTCCCACACATAGCTGTCGGCATCGACCTTCGGCGGCTGGTGGGCCTGGCCCGCGGCTTCTCCGAGCACGAACATCAGCGCAGCGGCACAGACGAGTCTGGAATGGATCTTCAAGTTGGCTCTGGCAGTCGGGCGGCGCCGTCGCATCGACGGCGCCGCGGGATCGTTCGGATTACTTCGGCACAGGCGTGAGTGCGCCGTCGATGTTGGTCACGCCCCATTCGCCGGCACCGGCCTTGTCCGCAGTCACGTTGTCGAGCGCGAACACGAACAGGCTGTTGCCCTTGGGTGCACTGTAATAGAAGCTCGGATCGCCGCCGAGGCCGGAGAGGATGGCCACATACTGCTTGCCGCCGATCTCATAGGTGATCGGCGAGGCGTTGATCCCCGAGCCGGTCTGGTACTTCCAGAGCACCTTGCCGGACTTCGCGTCGATCGCGTAGAAGAAGCCCAGCTGGTCACCCGTGAACACGAGCCCCGACCGGGTCGCCAGCACGCCCGCGAACACCGGCAGCGGGCTCGGGATCTCCCATAGCCACTTGCGCTTCTGCACGTCGAAGGCGCGCAGGCGGCCGATGGGCCCGCCCAGGGTGTGCATCTTGTAGTCCATGCCCATGAACACCTTGCCCGGCTCGTACTTGATGTCCTCCGGCTTGTGGCCGGTGAGAGACATCGCCCAGGTGTTGGTGGGCACGAAGGCGATCTTTGTCTCGGGGTTGTACGCCATGGGGAACCAGTTGGTTCCGCCCTCGAGACCCGGGATGATGGGGACCACGGCCTTGCCATCGGCAAGCGGCCGTTTGGCCTCGTTCACCTTCGGCCGCCCGGTGACCGGGTCCAGGCCGGAGGTCCAGTTGATACCTTCGACGGTGGGCGTGGCGTAGAGGAATTTGCCGTTCGTGCGATCGAGGATGTAGAAGAAGCCGTTGCGGTTGGACTGGAGGGCGGCCTTCACCGGGTTGCCGTTGAATGTGATGTCCGCGAGGATCGGGGCGTTGTTGCCGTCGTAGTCCCAGCCGTCGTTGGGCGTGTACTGGTAGCCCCACTGGATCGCACCGGTGTCCGGGTTCATCGCGATGAGCGAGGAGGTCCACTTGTTGTCGCCGGGGCGCAGGTTGGACGTCCAGGGGCCGGGGTTGCTGGTGCCCCAGTACAGGAGGTTCAGCTCGGGATCGAAGGCACCGGATTGCCAGGTGGCGCCGCCGCCGGTCTTCCAGGTGTCCCCGGGCCAGGACTCGTTGCCGGGCTCGCCCGGGCCGGGAATCGTGTAGGTGGTCCACTTCACGTCGCCGGTCTTGGCATCGTAGGCGCGGATGTAGCCGCGCACGCCGTACTCTCCCCCGGCGATCCCGACGATCACCTTGCCCTTAACGATCAGGGGCGCGCCGGTGGCGGAGTAGCCCGCCTTCCAGTCGTCGATGACCTTTTCCCAGGCGACCTTGCCGGTGGCCCGGTCGAGCGCAACGACCCGCGCATCGAGCGTCAGCACGTAGACGTGGTCACCGTGGATGGCCACGCCGCGGTTCACGGGGCCGCAGCAGAGCACCGTGCCGAGGCCTTCCGGTTCCTCCGGGGCCCAGTGCCACAGGCGCCGGCCGGTGACTGCATCGAAGGCAAAGACGTTGGAGTGCGCGCCTGTCACGTACATCACGCCACCCTGCACCACCGGCGTGGCTTCGAGCCCGTCGAGGGAATTGAGGGCCGCCGTCCACACCGGGCGCAGACCCTTGACGTTGCCAGGCTTCACCTGCGTGAGCGGGCTGAACCGCTGGTTGTCGTACGTGCGGCCGTACATCAGCCATTCCGACTTGTTCTTGCCGGAGGCCAGCAGATCGGCGTCGGTCGGGCCCGCCGCGGAAACGGCAGGGACTCCGGCCATCGCCAGAGCGATGAGCCAGGCACGCACAGACGGGGCAGGCGCGAAGGAAGTCATGGTCACGTCGGGAATCTCCAGGTTCTCGGACACTTCGGAGGAATCATCGAAGACGGATGCGGCAGTGCACAAAGTAAAGTTCCCGGGGTAGACGTGTCAATGGTCCCAGAACCCCAACCTCGGGGTCAGGTCTAGCTTCGTAGCATGCGGCGGACGGCGGAGCAGGCGTCGACCCGGTCCGCCCGCGATGACATCAGCTGGCGCGCGGAATGTCGTCGAGGGAGTAGTACACGCTCTTGCCGTGCTGCCGGGCCAGCTCGACCATCTCGTCGGCGCCGGCGGAGGGGCCGCCGATCCGCAGGCAACCGTCGCACTTCGCCACGAGTCGGCGGGAGATGGGGTGGAAGATCTCATTGAAGATGGGATCGCCGATGTGCGAGGACCCTGCGTGCTCGATGAGCGGCAGCGCGAACCATTCCCCCATCACGGGCAGGTGCCCCGCGCGGAAGAGCGCGAGGGAAGTCTCCGTCATCGCGGCCACGTTGCGGGCGATGAGCGCGGGATCATCGTTGGTGCCGGAGCGGTAGGGGCCGGCCACGAGAATCATGAGGGATGTCATCCAGTATTTCTCCGGAGGTTGCGAATAGCTCACCAGGCACGGGCCGACAAAGTCAGCGGCGCGAACGGTTGTCGCCTGCGACGCGACCGTACAAACGGACCAGAACTTCCCTACTCCTCGAGGAAGATCTCCACGCGCTCCTTGCCCTTGCCGATGTTGTTGCGCTTGAGGCGGATCGGGCCGATCTCCCCGGTGCGTCGGACGTGCGTGCCGCCGCAGGGAACACGGGTGAACCCCTCGATCTCCCAGTAGCGGCGTTCGTTGACGGCGTCGTCGAAACCGGTCCGGATCGCGACATCGGAAGCGATGATCGCGTTGGCCTCGTCGGACACGGCTGCGAGAACTGACGCGATGGACTCCGGCCACGCGAAATCGATGCGGGCTTTCTCCTGGGAAACATGCGCCCCCACCTTGCCCACACCCTCCAGGCGGCGGTAGAAGATCTCCAGCACGAGTTCGGCAGCGAAGTGCAGGCGCATGAGGCGGTATCGCCGCTCCCAGTCGATCTCGACCGTGACGTTCTGCCCGACCTTCAGTCCGTGGTCGTTCGGCAGGGTGTAGACGATGTCCCGGTCCATCTTCCGCGCAGACTGCACGGTGACCCCGCCGATGGTGCCGAAATCACTCTCCTGTCCGCCCGAGAAGGCGAAGAAGATCGTGGTGTCGAGCTGGATCTCCGGCCCGTCGCAGCGCACGACGCGCGCATCGAGTGTCGTGCAGTAAGGATCCGACCAGAAGGCCTTGCGCGTCACGAAAGCCGACCCGCTCGGGCGTCCGAGTATTCGATGACCTTCTCTGCGTGGTACTTCGACGCACCAGGCGCCGATGCCGCCTGACAGCCAGGACGGGGCAATTCGTTCATGCGAACCTCATGGTCGATGCAGGGTGGATCAGACACATCTCGCCCGCCTGCGCGACGATACTCTCTCGATGATACGCCGGCCCTGCCATCGGCAGCCTGAACACCGGGGTCAGGTCTAGATTCGTAGCATCCAGCCGTTGCGTCGCCACGGCCAACAACGGGCGGCGCACGCGTCGATCTGCAGGCCGCGTTTGCGCGCCGAGCGTCTTCCTGCGAGAGCAAATGCTACGAAGCTAGACCTGACCCCGGTGTTCACACCAGTCCAAGGTCGACGAGACTCGAGGCCATCGCGGGGGCCGATTCCCGGAGCGGGATGAACTCGATGCGCAACGCGCGACGTGTGTTCGTCGTATCCATCGTAAACTCGCATCCCAGATCGGGGAGGATCATCCTTGCCGCGGGATCAAACAGCGCCACCAGACGCACGAGGAAGTCCGGCAGTTCGCGAGTCGGCACCTTGCGCGCGGTGGCGCCGAGACTCGCGCGTATGGCGCGAGCAATCTCGAGGAAGCGCGCGGTCTCCGATACCGCGAGATACCGGCCACCGCCTGGCTCCGACGTTTCGAGCGCGAGCCGATGCATCTTGGCGACGTCGCGGACATCCACCACTGCGAAGTGCAGTCTCGGGGTGCCCGGGTACTTCCCGCGCAGGAACATCCGCACGACCTCGGCGGAGGTACCGATATCGCGATCGAGCACCGGCCCCAGCACGAGGCCAGGGTTCACCGTGGAGAAGTGAAGCGTTCCGCCTTGCGTCTGCACGAAGTCCCGCGCCGCTTTCTCCGCGAGGGTCTTCGAACGATAGTAGGTCGTCACGCCAGGCTGTTCGAGATCGGTCCAGTCGGTCTCGTCGAAGGGCCTGGTACGCGTCCCGCGGTGTCCCCCGAGGATCGCCGCCACGGACGAGGTCTGCACGAAGCGAGACACCCCGGCCGCCACCGCCGCGCGGAGCACCCGCAACGTGCCCTCCACGGCCGGCTTCAGCAGCTCGTCGGGATTCTTGGGTTCACCCGCCGGAAACGGGGACGCCACGTGGAGCACGCCGGTCGCCCCGGCCATCGCGTCCCCCCATCCGGCGTCGGATAGGAGGTCAGCCACCGCGAAGGACAGCTTGGCTGTATCGCAGTGCTTCGCCAGCGACGCGCGGACCTCATCGGCCTTGGCCATGCTTCGCACCGTGCCCCGCACGGCGTAGCCCCGACCGAGCAGCTCGACCGCGCAGTGCTTGGCGATAAAGCCGGAGATGCCCGTGATAACGACCAGCCGATCCGTCACATTGCCCCCGAGCAATCGTAATGGTGGAACGGGTGGCGCACCTCTGAACGCCGGCTCACCGGTTCAGCTCTTCGCACAGCGCATCCGTACTGCGCACCGCCGCGAACCCGTCGTTCAGCGCCGCGAGGTACGCCAACTGCGCGTGCGCGGCATCGACGGTCTTGTCCGCCAGTGTGAGATGGGTGGTTGCACAGCCGTCGGCCGCGAGCGAGCACTGGAACTCGAGGTCGGCCGCCGCCCGGACGGTGGTGTCGACGCACATGTGCGTCATCATTCCCGCAAACACGATGTTCGTGGTGCCTGCGCCGCGAAGGTCGTCGAGCAGGGTCGTGTTGCGGAAGGCGTTCGGAAAGTGCTTCACGATCAGCCGCTCTCCCGCATTCGGGCGCACAGCCGCGTGAATCTGCGCGCCGGGCGTGCCCGGCAGGAAGAACGTGGCGTCCGACTCTTCGCAGATGTGCTGGACGTGGAAGACGGGCAACCCCTTGTCGCGGAAACCCGCAAGCAGCCGCGCCGCTTGCGAAACGGCCGCTTCGGCGTTCACCAGCTCCATGGCGCCACCAGGAAAGTAGTCGTTCTGAAGGTCGATCAGCACGAGTGCTGTGGTCTTGTCGGTCATGCTTGGGCCTCGCTGATGGAGAAAGCCGCGTGCGCGGCAGAGTTCGGCAGTCCGTTCACCGGCTGAGGAACTCGATGCTGTTCAGCACCGCGGCGGACTTCGCATCCAGCGCCGGATCGCGCTTTCCGGGGTGATATCGCTGGGAGTAGCCCACGAACACGCCCACCGTCCTGTCCTTCGGATGGGCGCACGAGAGCGACACAATTTCCATCGTCATGAACCCCTTGCTGCCGTCGGCCTTGAGGGCGGCATTGTCTTCGGCCAAGAGTCGGGACTTCGCGCAGTCGGTGCCTCTGCCGTCTTCGAATTCCGCTTCGTGCGTCAGCACCTTGTGGCGCTTCGGATCCATGTCCTCCCCCTGGGTCTCGCGGAACTGACGCACGAAGTCCTCCCTGGACTGGTAGGGCGCGAGACGGACGAGCGACGACCGGATGACGTAGCTCTCGTCGGTCCCGCTTCCACGCTTCGCGAGGGCGATGAGCGTCGGAGTCCGCTCCACCACGAGCCAGCCTTTCTCGTTGGGCGGCAGAAACGCATACCCGGTCTGGATGATCGGTTGCGCCGGCAGCACCAGTTCCTGCAGATCTGCGTTCGGCGATGCGCACGCGGCAACGAGAGAGACGAGGCAAAGCGAGGCGATCCGTTTCGGCAAAGTCATCTGCGCTCCAAATGAGGGCGGCCGCGTCCTGCCAGGCTCTCTGTCGGTTCGAGGCGGCACGCGCTGACGCAAAGATACCGTCAATGGCGTCCGTGGGAAACGGGCGGCAGCGCCTTGGCCGATTCGAAGAACAGCATCGACGCTTCCCCCAACCTTGTAACACAGGAGCACCCCGGCGCTCGATCCGACACTGCAGCACCCGCAGGCCTGCGTCTTTATTCAACCGAATGGTTGACTTTCGTTCCCGGCGCGAATACATTCAACCACATGGTTGAACATAACCCCACCCAGCTCGACGAAGTCTTCCACGCCCTGGCCGACGGCACGCGCCGCGCCATGTTGCTCACGCTCGCCGAGCAGCCCGCGTCCATCGGTGAACTCGCTGCGCCGTTCGACATCTCGCTCGCCGCGGCCTCCAAGCACATCAAGGTGCTGGAGCGTGCCGGTCTGGTGCGACGCGAGGTGCTCGGGCGCACGCACGTGTGCTCGCTGAACGCCGCACCGCTGCACGCGGGCATGGAGTGGATCCGCCACTACGAACAGTTCTGGAACCAGCGACTCGACGCGCTGGAATCCTTGCTGAAAGCGGAGGACGCCGCCCGGCCGGTTCCGCGCCAATCCAGGAGCAGACGATGACAGACACCACCGCGATCGATCAGATGGAAGACTACGGCACAGCCACGACCGCCGACACCTTAAGGCTGGAGCGCCTGCTCCCCGGCCCGGTGGAACGCGTCTGGCGATATCTCACGGAGTCCGAGCTGCGTGCGCAATGGCTCGCTGCCGGAGCCATCGAGCCCTGCGTCGGCGGTACCGTGGAGCATGAGTTCCGCAACAACGGCCTCACGCCGAACGACGACCCGCCGCCGGCCAAGTACGCCGGCGTGGCGGATCTCTACTGCCTGAAGGGCCGTGTGACGGAATACGACCCGCCCCGCGTCCTCGCGTACACGTGGTCCGAGGAGTCCGGCAACCCTTCCGAGGTGCGCTTCGAGCTCACGCCGCGCGGCAAACAAGTCCAGCTGATACTCACGCACACGCGCCTTTCCAGCCGTGACGGCATGCTGAGTGTTTCGGCCGGATGGCACACCCATCTCGCCATTCTCATCGCGCGTCTCGATGACGCGGACGCCCCCGCGTTCTGGCGCACGTTTACCAGGCTGGAAGCCGACTACGACCGTCGTCTCGGATGAGGCCGTCGGCACGGGCGAGACAGTGCCCGTGCCAACAGGCCCCATGGGGCATCACTTCGTTTTGACAGGGTCGGGCGCCGCAGTGAACTGGGGCAAGTCGTCCGCGATCGGCCACCAGTTGCTCTTCGTGCCGACATGAGCGTGCCACGCGAGCGGCGCGTTCAACGGCTGGTCGATGAGTCCGGCCCGGACCCGAACCACCGACGGCAGAGTCTCGCGCGCACTGAACACCGGTGATCCGCAGTTCGCGCAGAAGTGGCGCATCTTCCCCGGCGAGGACTCGAAGCCCTTCAAGGTGTCCTTCCCGGTGAGCAGACTGAACGCGTCCGCGGCGACCGGAATGTTCGTCGCGAAGGGCCCGCCCTGGGCCCTGCGGCATTGCTGGCAGTGGCAGACCTGGATGGGGTCGAGCTCGCCATCGATGCGGAACGTCACGCTGCCGCAAAGGCATCGACCGGTATAGGGCATCAGCGATTCTCCTCGCGTGTGTCGGATCGCATCGTCACTGCCGCCGTCGCGCCGATCGCAGGACAATCAGTCGGAACAGCAGCACGATCGCCTGAAACCAGCGCGACTTCGGAATGCGTCCGCGGCGCGGCGCGGACTCACCGGCGATCGGAACGGCAAGACGCCACGACGCGGGCCGGCAGTCCGAGGCATGCGTGATGCGGCCGAGACGTGCGGCGATGTCCGGTTCGAGTGGGTCGAGTTGCTTTCCGCGCGCGACGAGCAGTACAGGCGTGCAATGCACTTTCGAGCCGAGGACGTCCACCTGGACTGCGCCCGGCAGCTCCTGCCCGTTGTCGAGCTTGTAGCTCGCACTCACGATGAAGCTGCCGTACTCACCCAGGCGAAGGTCAGCGGTAGTCGGCGTCACGTGGGTTTCATCGACGCCCTCTTCGCCTTCGGCGTCCAGCCGGAACCGCCACACCGGGTTAGCCTGCAGTTGCTCCTCGGTGAGCGCATCGACCGGGACGGACTCGGAACTCACCGCACCGGCTCAGGCATGCGCGCGAATCGAGGTTGCAGTCGCCCGTCGACCTCCACCTGCTCGAAGAACATGGCGTACGGCCGCACCCAGAGACCGGTCTGGTTGTAGAGGGGGCGATAGAGAATCAACGGCTCCAGTGATTCGCTATGCCGTGCAACGCCGATGACTTCGTACTCACCGCCCTTGTAGTGGCGATAGCGGCCCAGCGGCGGCTCGGGAAGGGGTGGCAGGTCGTTCATGTCAGGTTCGATACCGTCAGTCGTGAAGTTGAGCGCACGCGCCTGTGAGCACGCGTCGCATTCGTGGAGGCGATGGTCGCAGTCGGAATCACTCTCCGTCGGGCCGCAATTCCACCTCGCCCTCGATCTCGACGGGAATGCGAAACGGCAGTTCCGCCATGCCCACCGCGCTGCGGGCATGAGCACCGCGCTCCGGTCCGAACACATTGACGATGAGGTCGGTGAATCCGTTGATGACTGTCGGTTGGCGAGTGAACCCCGGCGCGGAGTTCACCATCCCGAAGACTCGCGTCCAGCAGGCGATGCGGGAGAGCGAGCCGAGTTCCCGCTTGAGGCTGCCGAGAATCGCCAGTCCTGTCAGGCGTGCGGCCATGTAGGCCTGCTCCTCCGTCACTTCCTTTCCGACCTTGCCGAGCGGCGTGGCCAGCGCGCCGTCCGCGGTCGTGGGACCGTGACCGGAGATGAGCACCCGGGAACCGACGATGCGCACCCACGGAAACGGGACCTTGGCACCCGGCGGCATTCTGAGCGGCTCCGGCAGGACGAAGCCGAGTTCGGCGAGGCGTTCTTCGGGGGTGGACACAGAGCAACTCCTGGCGAAAGGGAGGACGGGACGCGTGGACCGGCCGCACGTCGGCCGATCTCGCACGACTATACGAGGTTGCCGGCCCCCGGCGTATACGTCGCCGCCACAACAGTGTTCGCGATGAGCGTGTCGCACTTCACCACGCCGGAGAATGTCGTCATGCCGGCATCGACCCTTACCAGACTCGCGGCCACGGCCACGTTGTCCGCGGTGAGCGTCATTCGATTGGCGCTCGCTTCGAGCGTCCCGTCGGGGTTCAGCGTGACCTGGTGCCCGGCCGTGGTGGAGATGCGCAGTGCACCCTGCACCGACTCGACGGTCGCTTCCTGGCCCTGCCCGAGCGCCAGCCGGATCGACAGCGGCGCCGCCGCACCGGCGGGAGACCCACCTTCCCGGCACACGACACAAGCCCGGACGAACGGCAGCCGCTCCGCCGCGTAGAGTACGGCATCGCCCGCTGCGTAAGCCAGCGAGGCAACGACACTGGCCGCCATGGGCGTGCCACCCACCGTGGCCCATCCCTCGAAAGTCGTGGGCACGCCGCGAACGTTGCGCACGATGCTCAGTCGGATTCTGCCCAGGCCCTCCGGGTCCTCACCGGCCACCACGATGGCCCGATACAGCCGCAACGCATTCGTCACCGCATTCTCCTCGCAGTTCGTCGTTGGAATTCGACCGGGCGCATCTGCGCGCCCACTTCCACCCGTGCGACGCCGACCGTCAGTGGGCCTCCTGCGCCCGCGCGATCTTCTCGCGCAGTATCTCGATGTCCTTTCGCTCGCCGCGCACGCTGAAGAATGCGCCTTCCGAATCGGCGCGCTCTTCCAGAACCTCGAAGTTGGCAAACACCTCGCCGCGAAGCTGCTGCGCCGACCAGGGCAGGAACAGCTCTGCCTTCGACAGCCGGCGCCGGAAGAACGACCGGATCGACTTGTGGAGCTTGGCGACGTCGGCTTCCCGCACGGCGCTCATCACGATGCACTTGGGAAACTCCGCACGCAGCGCCTTCGCGCGTTCGGCCTGCGCCTTGGCGTCGCCCACCTGATCGATCTTGTTGAACACGCGCAAGCGGGGCACGCTGCCGGCGTCGATCTCCTCCAGCACCTTGTCCGTCACCTCGATCTGCCGCTCGAACCCGGGATCGCTCGCGTCGATCACGTGGAGAAGCAGCGACGCCTCGGCGGCTTCCTCCAGCGTCGACTTGAACGAGGCGACCAGATCGTGCGGCAGGTTCTTGATGAAGCCGACCGTGTCGCTCACCAGCACGCGCGGCACGCCTTCGGGCACGAGCGTGCGGACCGTGGTGTCGAGCGTCGCGAACAGTTTGTTGGCAACCAGCACTTCACTGCCCGTCAGCGCGCGCATCAGCGTGGACTTGCCGGCGTTCGTGTAGCCGATGAGCACCACGCTCGTCACGGCCTGGTTCCCCTGACGGCGTGCGCGCTGTGTCTGGCGTTCGAGATCGAAGCCGATGATCTCCTGCTTGAGTTCGGCGATGCGGTCGCGGATCTTCTCGCGGTCGGCCTCCCCCGCGGCCTCCCCCGCGCCTCGACCGCCGACGCCGCTGCGCTGCCGACCCTGAGGTCCGGCCAGCTTGGCGGCCTCGCGCAGGCGCGGCGCCAGGTAACGCAGGCGCGCGATCTCCACCTGGGCGCGCGCCGCGTTCGAACGGGCGTGACGATGGAAGATCTCGAGGATCACCATGGTCCGGTCCATGACCTCGCAGCCGATCTCGTTCTCGAGGTTGTGCGCCTGCGAAGGCGAGATTTCATGGTCCACGAGCACGAACGCCGCCCGACGCCTGTCGGCGTCTGCCAGGGCCTTCGCGGCCTCTCGAGCCGCAACGAGCCCGTGCTGAGCCTTTCCCTGTCCGGTGCGCCGTGCGGGACGCTTCGCCGACGCCGGCTCGGTCTGCAGTTCGTCATCGGGCTCGGCCGCTTCTCCCTGGACGAAGCGTCGCAGTTCCTGCCGCTTGCCGACACCCAGGTAGGCGGCCGACTCGAAACTGGTGCGCTTCTGCGTGAACGTGCCCACGACCTCGAACCCGAGTGTCGTGGCGAGCTCGCGCAGTTCGTCGAGCGAGGCTTGGAACTCGGCGTCGGTCACGCCCGGCAGTTGGACGGCAGCGACGACGGCACGCTGGGACGCGGCTTTGACTTCCTTGGACATGCGGGAGACCTGTCTGCGTGGTCGGGGTCGAATGGTACTGCCTGCGCGGCGGAATCCTGGCCGGGATCTCGCGATTCGCGCGCCGACCCCGATCGCGGTCTCAGTCGCCCTTGCCGGCTTCGGATGCCGAATCAGCGAGCCACTTCTCGACCGCCTTCGCCACCACGGCACTGGCACCACCCTCCTGGCCGACGGCACGCTCGTGAATGCGGGCGGCAAGCTCGGCCGGCAGGCGCACCGTGAGGGAGATCGTCTTCACGGTTGCGGGCTTTTCCTTTTTCGCGACGGGTGCGGCGGAACCGGGTCCGAAACGCTGCGGAATGGCCTCGGCCTTTAGGCGGCCGCCCAGCTTCTTGGCCATGTTCTTTTCCATATCCGTCTTCTTCATGCTCATGAGGGGACTCTTCGTGTTGGGTGAGAGCGCGTCAGGCGACACGCTCCGTTTGCGGGGACTTTCGTCGGGTGTGCATCATGCGCCGTGGCGCTGGAGGCCGCAGGGTAGCCGATCACGGCCCGCCCCAGGGCCCGACAGCCGTCAGGACACTTCGGGCACCGGCGCCGGCCAGCCGATGCTGGGGGAGTGTCCCCGGAAGTTCTCCAGCCACCAGCGCCAGTCGTCCGCGAGGAGAGAGAACGGCGCCTCATGGCCCAGCTCGCGCGCCGCCCAGATGGGCCAGTGCGGGTTCGACAGAGCCGGGCGACCCAGCATCACCAGGTCCACGAGCTCTTCGCGGATCACCCGGTCGGCCTCCTTCGGCACGCCGAGGTTCCAGCTCGTGGCCACGGGCAGACCCACTTCGCGCCGCACGCGGTGGCTGCGCTCCACCATGAACCCCGCCCGGCCCATGGGCGAGTCGACCATGGCGTCGGTGTTGAACCCAAGGGACAGATCGGCAAGGTCCAGTCCGCGTTCCTTCATCATGCGGATGGCCACGATCGAGTCCTCGAACTGCGTGCCGTCCGGATGCAGATCATCGCAACCCAGCCGCATGGTCAGCGGGTAGCGCTCGGGCCACACGGCGCGCACGGCGTCGATGGCCTCCAGCAGGAAGCGCGCGCGATTGGCGACGCTGCCGCCGTAGGCGTCGGTGCGCTGGTTGGCCAGCGGTGAGAAGAAGCTCGCCGCGAGATAGCCGTGCGCGAAGTGCATCTCCAGCCACTGGTAGCCCGCATCGAGGGCGCGTCTTGCGGCGTCGGCGTAACTCTTGTGAAGCGCCCGGATCTCTTCCACGCTCAGCGGGTGGACCGGGAAGATGTGGCCACCGGTGCCGTAGGGAATGGGCGAGGGGCCAACGCAGGTCCAGCCGTCCGGATGGTCCGGCGGCAACTGCTTCTTGGTGCGGTCGGCATGGACGCCCTTGTGGGGCGGCAGCTGACTCCCCTTGCGCCCCGTGTGACCCAGCTGGATCGCCGGTACGGACCCCATGCGCCTGATGATGGCCGCCACGCGGGCGTGGCCTTCCACCTGGGCGTCGTCCCAGATGCCGGCGCAGGACGTGGTGGTCCGGCCATCCGGCGTGATGGCCATCTGCTCGCCGAACACCAGGGCGAATCCGCCCGCTGCGCGCGCGCCCAGATAGCTGACGTGATAGTCGTCCAGCCGGCCGTCGACCGAGTTGTACATCGTCATCGGCGACATCACGATGCGATTGCGGAGGGTGACGTCCTTGAGGGTGAACGGGGAGAAGAGAGTCGGCATGCCGTAGTGCGGGGGTCGTGGGTCGGAGGGCGACATGTTCGCCGGTTTTGCGGAGTTGTGCAGCCGGGCGCCGGCAATCGGCTCTGCCTACGCCGGCCGGCGCGGCTTGCGACGACCAGACGAGGGATTCGCCGACGGCGCGGGGTGCACCCGGTCAGAGGTCGATGATGTGACGCACGCAGGTGTCGGCCAGCGGCTTGTCGAAGTAGTAGAGATTCCCGAGTGAGGCATCGCGTCCGGCCGCGCGCTCGCGCTCTTCGAGGTAGAGGTTGGCGAGCAGGTGTGCGAAGCTCCGAACCCGGTACACGAGGCCGCCGTGATGGAGGAACAGGATCTCCGTCTCGCCGTCGGCTGTCTTCTCGTCCGGGTTCAGCAGGTAGAACGCACCGCCGGCTTCGTGGCCCACGACGAGAAACTTCGGAAGATCCCGGCTGCGGAAGGGACTCTGGTCCCGGTTGTAGCGGTAGTACTCGGCGTCCGGCGGATCGATGCCTACCCACGCGGCTTCCCAGTTCGCATAGTCCGTGGCGCTGTGTTCGCGAAAGGTCAGGAGAATCGCAGGATCCGCGAAGCGGTCCTGCCGGCCGGTCTTCGCTTCGTAGAGCGACTCGAAGTCGGCTTCGCCCCGTGCCGCGAAGAAGTCGCGGGCCGACTTTGGCAGGCGCGAGTCGAATGCCGGTGTACCCGCAGCCTTCCGGGAAGGATCCGGCTGCGGCGCTGGCAGGCCCATCTCCTCGCGCCAGCACTGCAGAAACCGCGTCATGCCCGCGACGTCGCCTCGGTAGCCGGATGGCATGGATTTCAGAGTCATCGACGGCGAAGCCTTGTCGGGCGAGGCGCGGTTGTCCGTGGGCGGGTGATCGTCGCTGCAGCCTAGCATCACGGCGAAGCACGCTGAGCTGAGAAGACAAGGGATGGGGCGCATGAGGAGAGCCGTCAACGGACGAGAACGGTGAGCAGGGTGCCGAGTGCGTCGAGCCGACCTCCGGCAGTCACCCCGCGAAGTGCACGCCACCACGCCGGATGACACTTGCGAAGGGTACCGCAAGAGGGAATCGCGCCCGAGTTGATCAGCGTCGTCGATTCCGTGACCATCTCGCGATCCACCACAGCGCAGCGTAGGCGCTGACGGCCACCGCGGCCGCGGTGATGCCGGCAACGACAGCCCGACCTGCGAACAGCTGCAGCGGCGCGACGGAGGGCGGCGGGCCGGCCATCAGGGCACGAGCACCCGCCAGGATCGCCGATGCGATCGACAGGGCGCCGACCGCGCACACGATGCCGAGGCGCTGCATGCGACTCATGGCTCCCGAGTCGCCGCCCGACTGAGACGGCAAACGCCGCAGTGCCCGAAGACACCAGATCGAGACGATGCCGAGCCCGAACAGCGTGCTGCCATGCTGCAGCAGCTTGTAGACGTAGACAGGGTAGCCGCCCACTGCCGTGAGTTCGGTTCGCAAGGTCGGAAAAGCCGCGACCCCGAAGTCGTTCTCGTGGGTGAAGCCGTCCCACACCAGATGCGTGGCAGCGCCCAGGAGCAGGCAGAACGCGACAGCCAGCCAGTGCTTCCACGAGAGCGGGAGAGGCTGGCCGATGAGGGGCCGGACCCGCGACTCGACGCGCGGCGGGGCGAGCGCGACCAGCGGCCTCGCGAGGACAGCATGGAATAGCAGGTAGACGAGGATCCCGACGGGCAGGCAGTACGAGAACAGCCCCCGAAGACTGTGGGTTTCGTGTCGACGCCCCAGGTCTGCGTGAAAGAACACGAAGTCCGGCGCCATGCTCCCGATCACCAGCGCGGAAGGCACGCTGGCCGCACCGAGCCATCGCATCAGCGGCAGGACGGCAGCGGCGTGGGCAGGAGTGAAGGGCATGTTCGTGATGCGACTTGTGCGGGACTTGGTTCGACCAACTGCTCTCGGGCCTGACGGGGACGGCTGCCGCAGTGTAGTTCGGCAGCGCCTCTACGGACCACGACAGGGGCGGTGTGCAAGAGGGAATTCTTCCTTGTATTCTTCCGACCCGGTGCATTCGCGCTATGCATTTCGCGTGACGGCACCGACCCAGAATGCACGAGTTCCCTCTCGTGCGAGACCATCAGTTCCACCAAACAAAAAAAGAGGATGCCATGCCAGACTACATCACGTGCATCGATGCACGCCCGTCTCTCCCTGCAAGACAACGCCGCCCTGTGCTGCGGCCCGTCCTGGCGCTTGTCGCCGCGCTCGGTTGCGGTTCGGTTTCCGCCGCGCAGTACATCGGCACCGTCATCGCCAACGACCTGAACAATCCGCGCGGGTTGGCGTTTGCCAGCGACGGCGCGCTCTACATCGCCGAAGCCGGCATCCCGGAAGGCACGGGGCCGTCCACGATCATCCGCGGGATTTCCAACGTCTACACGGAGACGGGCTCGGTGACCCGCTACTTCGAGGGCGCCCAGTCCCGAGTGCTCACGGGACTGCCGTCCCTCTACGCCGTGGGCAGCGGCGAGACCTCCGGGCCCAACGACGTCACGTTCAGCGCGGACGGCACGATGTATATCACCGTCGGTGCGGGCATCGATCCCAATGTACGCGCGACCGATCTCGCCCCCAATGGCGGCGGCCTGGGGACCATCCGCTTCACGGGCGGTTCGTACGATGTCGCCAACCACGAGGCCGTCAGCAATCCGGCCGGCGGGCCCGTCGACAGCAATCCCTGGCGGACCGCGGCTCACTCGGGCGGCCTGCTCGTGACGGACGCCGGTGCCAACGCGCTGCTCAACGTGGCCCCCAACGGTTCGATCACGACGATTACGACCTTTCCGGGGCGCGACATCGGGGGCGGGTTCCCGTCGGACGCCGTGCCCACTGGTCTCGCGATCGGGCCGGACGGCAACTACTACGTCGGCCAGCTGGCGGGCTTCCCGTTCACGCCGGGGGCCGCCCGGGTCTACCAGGTCGAGCCCGATGGCACGACCACTGTGTTCGCCGACGGGTTCACGCACATCAGCGCGCTGGCCTTCGGCGGTGACGGCAGCTTGTACGTGCTCGAGTTTGATTCGAACGGTCTGCTCGTCCCGGGTGATACGGGCGCGCTGATTCGCATGGCGCCGAACGGCACCCGCGAAACCCTCTACAGCGATGGGCTCGTCAATCCGCTCGGACTCGCGATCGGTGCAGACGGTGCGTTCTACGTGTCCAACTACGGCACGTCGGCCGGGGGCGGGCAGGTGCTCCGCATCGCGCCGGTGCCGGAGCCGGAAACCTACGCGCTCATGCTGGGCGGGCTGGCGCTCGTCGGCTTTGCGTCACGCAAGCGCCTGCGCGGCTGACCCTGGTCATCGCGCTTCTCTGAGAGAGCCCCGCTTCGGCGGGGCTTTTTCTTTGGCGGTGGCCGAGTGGCTGTCGGGCCGATACTCGGGACTCCCCATGGGAATCGCGGGCTGCTAGCATTTCGGAATCAGCCAGTCTTCACGGACATCCCATGCGCATCAAGCTCCCCACTGCAGTCGCAAGCACTGCCCTCATCCTCATCACATCGACCCTGGTCGCGGGGATGAGCGGGTGTGCCACCCGGCTCGAAAGCAAGCCCCTCGCCGAGGCATTGTCCCAGGGCGTACACCTCGATCGGTCGTTTCCCAAGTCCCTGCCGAGCAAGGCGGCGAAGGTGCCGCATTCGCAGTTCGTGCTGATTCGCAGCGAGAGCGCAATCGGGTTGCTGTCTCCCGTACCCTTCGTGGCCGACGTGGTCCAGGGTGCCGCCAACGACAAGGCGGCGGAGCGCTATGAGTCGCAATACGGTCGCATCGACCCTTACCGGATCGTTGCGGACGCCTTGCAGGGCAGCCCCGTCCTCGCCAAGGGCACCGGCGGAATGCCGCTGCAGCCGTTCGCCATCGTGCAGGAGTGCGTGGATGACCGCTATCGCATCGCCCTCGTGGCCCACGTCGAAGCCGGAAAGCAGGTCGGGAGGTACTTCATCCATCTCCGCGATACCTTCACCCCTGACGAGATCACGAAGCCGACGCCGGCCGTGCTGGACCGAATGCAGTCCGACCTGCAGGCCGCCGCGATTCAGCTTAGGGGGTTGATCGAGCGCGCGGCCCGCAACGAGTTGCTCCCGAACGGGACCCGCGCGGACGTGGGGAGCCTGCATCTGATCGGGGGCCGCGCTGCCGGCCTGGTATCTCCGACGCTTCTGTCTGCAAAGAACGCCGCCCTGGTCGAGGAAGGTCCCGAACACATCATCGTGCGCATCGATGGCGCCGTCTCCCAGCCGGCGTCCACAGGGGGTCTGCTATTCGGGGTGCACCTTCTCCGGAAGGATCAGTTGCACAAGTTCGAGAAGCGCCCGGCCGCGTCGTGACCGATACCGAGGGCCGACAGGCGCAATAGGGAGGCAGCGCCCCCGGCTCAGCCTGTCTGCTGCGCCCCCCGAAAAGCTTCGACCTCGGCAGCGACGTCTCTCGGGGGTCGCTTCTGCTTCTGCGTTTCCTTGCCCTTGGTCAGGACGAAGTCCCTGGCCCAGCGGAAGTGCTCGTCGTAGTAGCGCACGTGAAACATCAGCTCCGGATACGACAGCGACAGCGTCTTGAGGATGGGCTTGGGATAGGACCCGGCCGAGACGAAACTCAGTGAGATGTGCTCATCGGCCACCAGCAGCCGGACGTCGCTCGCATTCCACTTGGTACCCCAGTGCTCGGTGCACCAGCCGTACCAGTCGCCATGGCCGTAATTCTGCACGTTCTCGTGGTAGGCGCGCGCCGGGACGAGGTACATGTCCGCGCAGTCGAACGATTCCAGGCACCGGATCACCTGCTCGCGGGATTCCAGCGGGAACGGAAAGCCGAATTCCTTTGCGGGCTCCTTGAACATCCATCGCCCGACCTCCTCTCGCCAGTCTCCGTACAAGGCGGCGTACCCGGTCTCGACCGCACTGCTTGATTCGATCTCGAGTTCGGGCGGCATCGGATGGACGGTATTGAAGTCGAACGTGCCATTCGCGAGATGCGTTGCCTGGAAGTCCGCCAGCCGAGCCGGTGCACCCGTGATGTCGATGAGGGACGTGACGTAATCCGCCATGGTTCTCTGGGATGCCGGGCCCGCTACTTCTTGCCGCGCAGCTCGAGCGCAACGTCACGACACATGCTGGCCTTGCCGTTGCGCTTGGCGTCGACCCGCTGCTTGAAGCGGGTCTGAAGCTGGCGGTCGCTTTCGATGCGGGACACCATCGCCATGTTGCGGGCACGCCATTCCTTGTAGGGCCCGGCCATCTCCTGGCCCCAGATGCTCACACCATCGGCACAAGCCCGATACGTGGACATGAATTCGATCATGCGGTCGACGTCGGCACTGCCCGATCCCCCGCTTTTTCCCGCACCGGGCGGAGGGGGCGGCGGCGCCTTCAGCTTGTCCTGCCTGGCCGTTTCGGGGCACGGCTCGGCCTGGTAGACGGTGTTCTCACCCTGCACGCACTTGAACATGGTCTGAGCGGATGCGCCGGCAGGCGCAAGGATGGCCATCACGGCCAGAATGGCGGTTGTCGTCTTCATCGTCTTTGTGTCTGTAGTGTTCCCTGGCTTGTCTGTCCGGAAAGGGTCAGGCCAATGGTATTGGGCGTCGCAGGGAAAAGCGGGGTGCCTGCGACGCGACCCTCTCGACCCTCTCAATAGTGCTCTATCGACGCTTTGGTGAAAGACTCAAACCATTCCTTCATGTCCGTTGAGGCGGCATCCCTCGAGACGCGGGCATTCCTAACCAGCGCATCCTTCCACTGACGGAGCGACCTGCTCGGACAGTGACATTTCTTCGCGAGAAGGAGCGCTCCGCGTTCGACGCGCGGACCCCTGCTAGAGCCATTCCAATACGGCGACGAGTACCTTGTACCAGAACACGATGACGGCGATCGTCGAAAACACGAGCGCCGCGATCTTCAGCATCAGCCACGACGACGAGTAAGCGTGCCAGTCGCCGAAGAGGAACCAGGGGAGATCGCGCGACAAGTCTTCGACGTCGTCCTCGGGAGTCGAGAACAGAAACCTGACCATGACCCAGGCTGTCGGCGCGCCAAGCAGAACGGCGACAAGAGCCAGCCACGGGTGAAAATCATTTACCGTCAATGGCTCGCCTCCCTAGCCAGTTATGCAGTAGCCGCATCGGGCATCAGCCGTCCGGCCAGCATGAACAACGGAACGACGCGGTCGGCGGGCGCCATCAGCTCTACCAACGCCGCTGGGCTCACAGGAGGTTTCAAATAGACGCCGCTCGCACATTCATTCCGGCAGGTGCGGCGTGACCTTCGCCTTCAGGAGTTCCACTAGCGTCGGGTCCATGAACTGATACTTGTCCTTGATGCCCAGGCAGATGACGCGCTTGCCAGACAGGTGGGACTGGAAGCCCGCGGCAAGCTTGCTCTTGTGCTCCTTCTCCATGACGAAGATCAGATCGGCCCATTCGATGAGTTCGACGGACACCTGGACCTCCGACTCGTGACTCAAGCCGGCCGAGGCGCACTCCAACCCCGGGTATTCCGCGAAGACCTGCTCCGCCGTAGGACTGCGCCACTTGTTCTTGCCGCAGATGAATAGGATTCGGGGCATGGTGCCGCTCTAGCCCCTGACCACGATGCGCCATTCCGCGACGGTCGTTGACGACGTTGAGACCGGCGCTTCTCCGCTGCACCTTGGCGCTTGCAGACTCAAAACAGCTTTCTCCACGGAAACACGAACGCGACCGTGACGCACGCGGTGATCAGGATCACTCCCCAAAGCTTCTCCGTGAGTCTGTCGTCTCTTGGCATCCCGGTGCCCCACAAGTGTCCGAGCATCTCGACCGTGCGAAGGCTGCCGAGGCGTGCTCCCCATACGGCGGCAGCAAGCGAAAGTGCAAGTAGCCAGAGCAAGAACGCCTTGAAGTACAACTCCGACGACCAGAGCCGATGGCGTGGACGGAAATACGTCGAGACCGCGAGCGCCAGCGCGATGTTCGTGACACCCACGAACAGGAACGCCATGACGGCGCCCGCAACGCGATCTAGGACCGAACTGGGGCCCGGGTACTCGAACTTCACGGCGACGACCTCGATTGCATTGCCCGTGGAGTCGAAAGAATACCGAAAAGTGAACAGCGAACCGATGGGGCGCCGATGCCAATCGCAACGTCTGCGGTCGTCGTCGCGCAATATGGCAGGGGCCCGTAGCCCGGGCTGCGCCCGGGGCGCCTTTTCTCCGACTCCCTCACCCTGTGCGTTACTCGACGATGATCTCCTTCGAGTTGTTGTCGACCACGACCGGGCAGTCGAAGAAGTTGAGCTTGGGCTCCGTGCCGTACTTGCCGCGTACGAATGCTTTCCATTCGTCCGTGTACAAGGCCAGAGCGTCCTGCTTGGTCTTCCATAGGTAAATACCACCAGCCTTCGTGCCGTCTTCCGACCGAAAGTAGTACTTTCGAATAAGCCCAGGCATGTTGAGGTACTTCGGCGCGGTGCTTTCGAAGGTGGCCTTGGCTTCTTCGAGAGACATCGGGCGGGGGAGCAAAAACTCGACGAAGGTTGTGATCATGTGTGGCTCCGAACGCTGTTGGTCGATGGCGGCGGCCGTCAGGGCAGGTCACCGCTGGTGGGCGGTCCGCATGGTCGCCCATTGAAGCGGTGCAGGATACCCGCACCACTCAGGTCTCGTAGCCCGGGCTCTGCCCGGGACCAGTGCCGTTCTGCAGCACGATGCATCGATTCTAGACCTGACCCCGGTTCTTGGACTCGGCACGGAGCCGGAGTGCGTGGAAGAACGTAGGCACGTCGTTCTTCCAGATAGGCAGAACCACCGAGATAGCGAGACCCTCGAGGTCTGCGACGATGCCCAGCCCGATGGCAAGTGACACCGGCCAGCCCGCATGGCCGTGCACGAGCAGTGCGTAGAACCCGACGAACAGTGCCAGGCCCCAGAGCTTGGACGACCACATGTGGTAGCTCGCCTCCTTCCCGAACTTGCGGTAGTCGTACACGTAGCGGACGACCTCGAGCGCAAGAAGCACGGCCAGGCTGGGAAGGTAGGACTCGAGCTGAGCCGCATGCAGATGCCACGCGGCAATCAGGGCGCACACGTAGAAGACCGAGTCGGCAATACTGTCCAGACGTCGCAAGCCGGGTGTGGCCACCCCGAGACGGCGCGCGATCACACCGTCGAAGTAGTCGGACAGAAGGGCTCCGATCAGGCAACCGGCAAACACTCCGGCACTCGGCGCTACGTACGCGGAGACCAGCAGCACAGGCCCCAGGACGGCTCGAGTCAGCGTAAGCGCGAGCGGTATCCACGCGAACCGCACGGTCGGGGCCGTCACGCCTTCGCGGCTACGGCCTCGACTTCCAGCAGGAAACCTGGGCGCACGAGATCGGGCACGACGAGAAGCATGGACGCGGGCTTTGCGTCCCCGAGGAACCGGGACCGCACCTTGACGTACGCGGGGATGTCCTCCGACCGAAGCAGATAGTGAGTCACGCGGACCAGATCATGGACTGTCATGCCGGCGCGCTCGAGCATGGCGAGGATGTGCGTCCATGCCTGCTCGGCCTGCCCCGTGACATCCGCGGGCAGCGTACCGTCCAGCGCGAGCCCTGGTGTGCCCGCGGTGAACAGCCAACGTGCGTTCGGGGGGACTTCGATTGCGTCACTGTAGGTCCCGATCTGGCGGGCCACGCCTACGTCGTGCTGCTTGTTCATCCCGGATCCTCCTTTGGCACTGCGCCCGGGCCGCTCGCCCGTCTGCGCATTGTGCAACGAAGGCGGGATGCTCGGCCGGTTGTCATCGGCGCGTCACGTGGACACCTCGCGCCGGGCGCAACCGGAAAGACGGTCTTCTACAGCTCCGCTGCGAACGTCCTGAAAAAGCCCTGTGCGCCATCTATCCATGTTCGTTTGCTCCCCCTGAGCGCGAAGTCTCAGTCCCCGCCGCCCCCACATCCGCCTCCACCACAGCCGTCGCTTCCGCCGTCTGCGCCACCGCCATCGGCGAACCCGTCGGTTCCGCCGTCGAAGGCGTCACTGCTGAAGTCGCCTCCGCAGTAAGGACTGGTTCCGCCGACGGCGTCCCCTTCTCGGCGCACACCCCGGCAATCCGGCACGTAGTGAAACCCGCCCGGAATGCTCAGCTTGGTATCGAGCGCGAACAGCAGTGGCAGACGGGTGGGCGCACGCGGATTGATGTGCTCATCCTTGCACGCGAACCACCAGCAGCGCCTCAGGCCCTGGTTCCGCTGGCGGTCGCCAGCCAGGACGACGGCAGGCGAGTGGTGCAGGAACCGCCCGAAGGCCTGTCGGCAGTAGACGTCGTAGTGTCGCGTGTACAGGATGAACTCATGCCACAGGTCGTCCGCCACCTGGCTGGGCATGGAGACGAACTGCCGCCCGCTCGTGAGATGCGCCAGGAAGAACTGCCGGAGCCCTCGCGCCACCAGCTGGCAGTCCTTGAGGGTGAGATGCGGATGCCGTTGGCGCAGCTTGTCGAACAGGCCGGCGGGGAGGTCGGCGGTTCGGATGAACGCTTCGCGACGCAGCGCGGCGTGCCGCTGCCACACGGCGAGCAGACCGAAAATGCTGACGACAGCAACGAAGACCGGAAGCCATTGCATGAGCGGGACCTCGGATACGGTACGGCGTGGTGTCTTGGTAAGGGCGGGTAGGGAACGGTTTTCCTGGACTGCGCCTTGCCTTGGCGACGGTGAAGACTACTGCTTTCTGCCAGGCACGGTGGCGCGTCGTGCCGTCTTGCGCGGGGTCACTGACGTGGCCGCGATGCCGCCTCGTCGGCCTCCTGCAACCTCTCCCAGTCAGAGCGGGAGGGCAGTCTTCATCGGAACGCTTAGCGGCCTACCCGAGCAAGAACGCCAGTGCCAGGCAAACGACGCAGCCGATGAGGGCGATTAGACAGCGCAGAGTGTCCCACTCCCAGCCGAGACTCCAGGCTTCGCGCCTGCTGTCCCAGAGGGCGAAGCCGGAGAGCACAGCGAACACGCCGAGCGACAGCGCAGCCAGACCGAGCGTGACTGCCGTCGCGCTGAAGCGGACGATGCCGAGCCACTCTCTGGCACTGTCGGCGTGTCTCATGAGGATGGACGGCGCCATCAAGAGCGCGAGCAGCAATAGAGCAACGAATACCAGCAGAGCCGTTGCCAAGACGTTCTCCAGATTCGCAACCCAGTTCTTCCCTCTCATTCGCGCTTCCGCGGAAAGGAGTGCGATGGGGTCGCGTCTTGCGCGAACGCATTAACGCCGATCACTGTCCGTGCTCCCACCTCTCTACCACTTGGTTACACCTCGTCGAACCACATTGCACCATAAGCAGCATCCGGACTCGCTCCGGGTATGCCGGTAGTTCGGCAAGACACCGCTACAGCTATTGCTGGGTGTCGCCCGTTTCGCGCTGATGCCGGATCGCGAGTACGAGGACGACGTTTTCTTCCTCTTCATAACTGTACATCGCAAGGCAGCCGGACTTCCCACGTGAAATGACGAGTTCTCTGAGGTTGTGCTCGGCAAGGCACCCGATCAGTGGGTGGTTCTTCAGAACCCGGACTGCCTCTGGGATGAGTTCGACGGTTCCCGCAGCGCTCGCAGGATCGGTCACGACAAGAAAGTCCATGAGCCGCTCGAGGTCGGCAAGGCCTTGTGCAGCGTAGATCAACCGCGCCAAGATTTCGCCTTGGGCTTTGTGGCGGACTGTCCTTTAGCACGGGCGCGGGCGTACGCGTGCACTTCCTCTGCGGCATAACCGTTGCCGGACACGACCGTGGCTTCTCTCGCGGCCACTGCACTCGCGACGAACTGCGCCCGCTTCTCGGCGTTGGCTACGGCGATTCGGATGGCCTCGACCATGAATGCGTGCGGCGTGATGCCCAATCGCTCGGCCGCGGCAACAGCAAGCTCCTTGACGTCCTCGGGGAGCTTCAATGAAGTCGTAGACATAGCGTGTCGCCTTCCAAATAGTGTCACCATGGCAACACCCGACGAAAAACCACAGCCAACGTATGTGTGCTTCGATACACCTGACCCTGGAAGGCCGTACTCGCGCGCGTCGAAGTCCGACGCCCGTGGCGTGCGCGGCCCCCTCACTGCATGGAGTGCAGTCCGATCAGATTGCCCTCGGGGTCGTTCACCAGTGCGATGAAGCCGTGCGTCCCGATGGCCGCCTTGTGCTTGAAGATGCTGCCGCCGTGAGCCGCGGCGCGAGCGGCCTCGGCGCCGCAGTCGTCGCAACTGAAGTACACGAGGGTGCCGCCACCGGAAGGGTAACCGGCCATCTTCACGAGGGCGCCCGACGCGCCGTACCCTCCCATGTCGAATGGGAAGGCCCACATCTCCATGCCGGCGAAGCCTTCGGGATCGGGGTTGTCCATGTTTGTGAGCTCGCATTGGAAGACTGCCTGATAGAACGCGCGGGCGCGCGCCATGTCCTGCACGTAGATCTCGAACCAGCTGACCGGATTACCTTTCATGATGCCTCCTTTGCGTTGACTCGCCGCGGATGCTGGCGCATCTGTGTTGCGGGGTTCCGCAATGCTACGCCGGCTCGCCGGATCCGGCTGAGCCGTACCAGACGGGAAGGCGGCCACTCCTGGCGACTCCAGATCAGTCGGACTTGCGAAGGCGCAACGCGATGATCAGTGCGCCGATCGTCATCAGCGCAATGCCGCCGACCAGCATGACCAAGCTGGCGACCTGGTTCAGGCCGTCGTTACCGCCGGAGAACGACATCACCCGGTAAAGCATGCCGCTGCCGATGAGAAACAGCACACCGCCGAAAGCATATTGGGCCGCTACGAAAGCGCGGGCCGCGGGTGAGGCGTCTTCGATGGGCGGTTCCTCGTCCGAGTACTTCTTGCGAAGCGCGATGTACCCGCTTGTCCCCAGGATGAAGACGCAAAGCCACATGCCGCGGCGGAAGTTCCCCGTGGACGTGGGGGTGAACGCCGTCGTGAGATGAATGAACATGCCTGCGGCAGCGGGGATGATCAGCAGCCCCAGACCCTCGACACGACTGCGAGCAGGCGGCCGGCGTCCAGGACGCAGGTTCCGGCGTGCTTCGCGGTCGTTCCGGAACGATCGGCCGATGTATATCGCAGCCGTCACGGCGGCAAGGGCGAGCCAGCCGAAGTACACGGCCATCGACCGGGACGACGCCGCCGTCCCGCCGAGCAGCCCGACGTGAAGCACCGCGCCGACGGCGAGGACGATGGCGAAGGCGACGCGCGGCCTCATGTCAGACTCCCGGTGCGTGGCGTGCGACGCTCACGGCGCCTGGCGCGCGTGCCTGGCCGAGCCATGTCACAGATCGGGTCGCGCAGGGGTCGCGTCTTGCACGCACACATTTGCGCCGCCTACTCCCCTTCTTCCCCCTTCTTCACCGCCCGACTCACCGTCGAGTAGTGCACCCCGACGTGCTCCGCCAGCTGCTTCATCGTGTAGTCGCCTGATCGGAACGCGCCCTTCGCCGCGGCCTCGTACACCGCTAGAGGTTTGGGTACCGGCCGCCTCTGAATGCGCGGAATCTCGCCCAGGTCCACATTCTTCGGCGCCCGCTTGTGCAGCCGCTCGATGAAGGCGTCCCCGCCCAGGAAGATCTGGTTGCGGAGGTTGTGCCAGATGCTCGGCAGTCCCACCCCTGCACGAACGAAGTCGACGTACTTCTCTACCGCGCGGCTCCGGCGGGATCCGAACTGCCCGAGGATCCAGTCCGTATGCAGCCAGGGCTGCCGATCCGCCTTGCCGATCATCGCCCGGTACGAACTCCACGCCCACTGCTCTGGCCGCTTCACCGTCTGCGCCCGCACCGGGTTCAGGACCACGTAACGGGCGAGCTCCAGCAGATAGGCGTCCCGCTCGACCAGGACTGCCTTGAACCGCCCCTGAAAGACGTGCCCCACCCGGTCATAGGTGCGGTTCACGTACTGGGTGTAGACCCCGTTGAGCTGCCGCATGCCTTGCGACAGGTTGCCTTCCGGCGTCTCGATGATCGCGTGGTAGTGGTTGTCCATCTGGCACCACGCGTGACACGCCCAGTTGAACCGCTTGCACACCCCACCCAGGACATCCAGCCACGCGAG